>Ga0209000_1000034_pt1 | contig 216897 bp, 187 predicted proteins | sample RifGroD2_FD_183998 | JGI IMG/M metagenome (GOLD analysis project Ga0209000, IMG submission 183998) | Groundwater microbial communities from Rifle, Colorado, USA - Groundwater D2 (SPAdes) (version 2) | ecosystem: Environmental > Aquatic > Deep subsurface > Groundwater | place: Rifle, Colorado...
CTAGTTCTACCGCTCCTTCTGCACCGGCTGCGGCCGCTGCACGCGCACCTGCATGGCCAAGATCAACCTGAAGGACACCCTGAAGGCCCTGGCCGCCGAGCACAAATAAGGGGATATCATGACCGAGATACACAATTCCAACTGGAAACTCCGCAAAGGGCAGATCATCGCCGCCAAGCAGATGACGGCCACCGAGAAGTGGTTCGACATAAAGCTTGAGGACGGCGACCTGGACCATGAGCCCGGGCAGTTCGTGCAGGTGGAGCTCTACGGCGTGGGCGAAGCGCCCATCTCCGTGTGCTCCTCCCCGACGAAGCGCGGCTCTTTCGAGCTGACCGTGCGCTCCGCCGGCCGGCTGACCAAGCACATGCAGGGCATGGGCAAGGGCGACTGGCTGGGCATCCGCGGGCCGTTCGGCAAGCCGTTCCCGGTGAAGCTGATGACCGGCAACGACCTGCTGTTCGTCGCCGGCGGCCTGGGTATCGCCCCGCTGCGCTCGCTGATCAATTACGTGATCGACAACCGCCGCGAGTTCGGCAAAGTGGACATCCTGCTGGGCTGCAAGACCCCGACGGACATGCTGTTCGGCGACGAGATCGCGTGCTGGCAGAAGCGCCTGGACGTGAACTTCTCCTGCACGGTGGACCGCACGGCCCCCGACTGGAAGGGGAACGTCGGCCTGATCACCAGCCTGATCCCCGGCGTGACCATCAACCCGGAGAAGACCTTCGGCGTGGTGGTCGGCCCGCCCATCATGTACAAGTTCGTCATCGCCGAGCTCCTGAAGAAGAACCTGCCCGAGAGGCAGATCATCCTGTCTCTCGAGCGGCATATGAAATGCGGCATGGGGAAATGCGGCCACTGCCAGATCGACCACCCCAAGAACTACTACTGCTGCAAGGACGGCCCCACCTTCACCTACGAAGAAGTGAAGGAATCGAAGAAACTTTAATACGGAGAATAAACGATGAAAACCGCTAAAAACGATACCAAAGCTCCGGCGAAGGCCCCCAAGGCCGCCGCCAAGCCCAAGGTGGCCTTCTTCGACTTCGCCTCCTGCGAGGGCTGCCAGCTGCAGATCACCAACCTCGGCGAGCTGCTGCTCGACGTGCTCGGCGCCATAGACGTGGTCGAGTTCCGCGAGGCCATCAGCGAGAAATGGGACGGCGACTACGACGTGGTCTTCATAGAGGGCTCGATAGGCGACCATCACGCCGAAGAGCGGCTCAAGAAGATCCGCGCCCGCGCCAAGGTGCTCATCGCCTACGGCGCCTGCGCCTGCACCGGCGGCGTGAACGGCATGAAGAATTCCTTCGAGCTCGACGAAATTCGCCAGAGCGTCTACGGCAAGGATTACAAACTGTTCGACAGCACGCCGACGAAGGCCGTGCACCAGGTGGTCAAGGTGGACTACTCCATCAATGGCTGCCCGATCTACGCGCCCGAGCTGGTAGAGGTGCTGAAATCCGCCCTGCGCGGCCTGCCCTACACCGTGCCGGACAACCCGGTCTGCGGCGAGTGCAAGCTCAACGAGAACGTGTGTATGTACGAGCGCGGTGTGGCCTGCCTGGGCCCCTGGACCAAGGCCGGCTGCAATTCCTGGTGCGTCAACAACGGCAATATCTGCTACGGCTGCCGCGGCGAGGTGAAGAACCCCGCCAAGAACGCCGCCAACGACGTCATCTCCAAGTATAACCTCAAGCCCGAACTCATCACCAAGAAGTTCGACATGTACAACAAGTGCAAGGAAGGTGCGAAATAATGGCTAATGTTAAAGATCTCGACATTAAAGTCGAATACGTCACCCGCGTCGAAGGCCACGGCAACATCGTGGTAAACGTGAAGAACGGCAAGATAGAGAAGTGCGAATTTCACGTGGTGGAGACGCCCCGCCTGTTCGAAGGCATGCTGCGCGGCCGCAGCATCTTCGAGGCGCAGCACATCACCTCCCGCATCTGCGGAATCTGCTCCTGCGGGCATTCGCTCGCGAGCGTGAAGGCCGCCGAGGACGCGCTGGGCGTGGTGCCGACCGAGCAGACCGTGAAGCTGCGCAAGCTGCTGCTCGACTACGAGTTCCTCGACAGCCACATCCTGCACGTGTACCTGCTGGCCGCCCCCGACGTGCTGGGCGTGCCCTCCTTCATCCCGCTCATCGCCTCGCACAACAAAACCGTGCGCCAGGTGCTGCGCCTCAAGAAGGCCGTCAACGACTGCTGCGACATCCTGGTCGGGCGCCACATCCACCCGATCACCATGATCGCGGGCGGCTGGACCAAGCTGCCTTCGAAGAAGGAGATCGACACCCAGATAAAGCTCCTCGAGGGCATGGCCGAAGACCTGGGCGAAGTGCTCAAGCTCGCCGCGACCCTGAAGTTCCCGGACTTCGAGCGCGACACCGAGTGCGTGGCGCTGGTCTCCGACGACGACGAATACCCGCTCCTCAACGGCGACATCGGTTCCACCGACGGCAAGCGCGTGAGCTACAAGGACTATAAGAAGACCACCAACGAGTTCATAGACCCGCGCTCCTCGGCCAAGTGGTCCAAGTGGAACCGCGAGAGCCTGTTCGTGGGCGCGCTGGCCCGCTTCAACCTGAACGCGCACAAGCTGCACCCCAAGGCCAAGGCCCTCGCCAAGCAGTTGGGCTTCAAGCCCGTTTGCAAGAATCCCTTCATGAACACCGTGGCGCAGGTGGTGGAGATCGTGCACTGCTACTACCACGCCCTCGAGATCCTCAAGGACCTCAAGAAGAACGGCCTGGACTACAGCCAGCAGCTCACCGTGGGCGTCAACGAGAAGGGCGCCGTGCCGGTGCGCGCCGGCGACGGCGTGGGCTCGGTGGAGGTGCCGCGCGGCATCCTGCACCACAACTACGTGACGGACAAGGCCGGCATGATCAAGTCCGCCAACTGCATCATCCCGACCAACCAGAACGTGAACAATATAGAGTACGACTTCGCGAAGTTCCTGCCCGAGATCCTGAACGAGGGGAAGGATAAGATCCGCCTCAAGCTCGAGATGCTCGTGCGGGCCTACGACCCGTGCATCTCCTGCTCCGCGCACTTCCTTGATGTCACCTTCGTGGAATAAGGAAGTAGCCGCCGCGCTGGCCCCCAAGGGCCGGACGCTGGTGATAACGCTGGGCAGTACGCTAAGGGCCGACGATGGCGTCGGCCCTTACGTTTGCTCGCATGTGAAATTCAGCCGCCCGGAGCTGCGGCTCCTGGACGCGGGCACCACGCCGGAGAACATCGCCCAGACCGCCATAGACTGGCATCCCGACAAGGTGATCCTGGTGGACGCCGCCCATTTCCAGGGCCGGGCGGGGGAGGTGCGCGTTATCCCGCTGGAAGCCATCAACCAGGCCATGCCCATCTCCACGCACAGCTTCCCGCTGTCGGTCACCTTTTCTATAATCAAAGAGGACACCGGGTGCGAACTGGCGGTGATAGGAGTGCAGGCCAAGTCCCTGGATTACAAGGAAGGCCTTTCTCCCGAGGCGGAAAAATCCGCTTCCGAACTGGCGGCTTATTTTAATAAGATAGGTAACCTATGATACCAGGCCGTAAGGAGGAGGGGACGCTGATGACTATATGACTATTTGGCCGGTTGAATGTCTGTAGAGGTATCTGTATCTAAAATAGTCATATAGTCATCAGCGTCCCCTTAATTTATGATCCCAGGCCAGAACGAGATAAAAAAAATCGGCATCTACTCCGCGCTCTTCCCGGTGGCGGCCGTGGTGGCCATGCTGGGCTACAACGTGCACGTCTACGGAGACAACGCCATAGGCGGGTCCAACCAGTTCATACTCCTGCTGGGCGCCTGCGTGGCCGCGCTGACGGGCTTTCTGCACAAGGTCACCTACGACAGCATGATCAGCCATGTGTCCTCCAACCTGAAGTCCACCACCGGGGCGCTGCTGATACTGCTGATGGTGGGGGCGCTGTCGGGCGCGTGGCTGATAAGCGGCATAATACCTTCGATGATCTACTACGGGCTGAAGATCCTGAACCCCTCCATCTTCCTGCCGGCCACGCTCATTATCTGCTCGCTCGTCTCGCTGGCCACCGGCAGCAGCTGGTCCACCTCGGCCACCGTGGGCGTGGCGCTGATAGGCATAGGCAAGGCCATAGGCATCTCCGAGGCCATGACGGCCGGCGCCGTTATCTCGGGCGCCTATTTCGGCGACAAGATGTCGCCCCTGTCGGACACCACCAACCTGGCCCCGGCCATGGCCGGCACCGATTTGTTCACCCATATCCGCTACATGACCATAACCACGGTGCCTACCTATATAGTCACCCTGCTGGTCTTTATAGGGCTGGGCTTTACGCTGGATCCCAAAGGAGCGGCGGATACGGCGGCCGTGTTGTCGGCCATAGAGGCGGCGTTCTCCGTGACGCCCTGGCTGTTCCTGGTGCCGGCGCTGGTCATCGTCATGATAATCCGCAAGACCCAGCCGCTGATAGCGCTGATGGCCGGCACCCTGCTGGGCGGCGTCTTCGCCCTGATCTTCCAGCCGCAGGTGGTGGCCCAGGTGGCGGGCGTGCCCGCGCTGGATTTTACCGCCGCCTATAAGGGCGTGATGAACGCCATGACGGTTAAAACCTCGGTGGCCACCAGCAACGCCTCGCTCAACGAGCTTTTTTCCGGCAAGGGCATGCATGGGATGCTGGGCACGGTGTGGCTGATAATCTGCGCCATGTGCTTTGGCGGGGTGATGGAGGCCATAGGGGCCCTGCACAAGATAAGTTCTTCCCTGCTGAAGATGGCCAATTCCGTGTTCGGCCTGTTCGCCAGCACCGTCGGCAGCTGCGTGGTGGTCAACCTGACGGCCTCGGACCAGTACCTGGCCATAGTGGTGCCCGGCAAGATGTTCGCGGAGCCTTTCCGCGACAAGGGGCTGGCCCCCGAGAACCTCAGCCGCACGCTGGAGGACTCGGGCACGGTAACCTCCGTGCTGGTGCCGTGGAACACCTGCGGGGCCTACCAGGCCGGTGTGCTCGGAGTGAGCACGCTGTCTTACCTGCCCTACGCCGTCTTTAATTATGTCAGCCCCGTCATGACGCTGATCTTTGCCGGTTTGAATATCAAGATACGCAGGCTTGCGGCTAAATAAGGAGAACGACATGCTCGACAAGATGAAGCAGCTTTGGGAAATGAAGCGGAAGATGGACGAGATAAAGAAGGAACTGGACTCGCTGGAGCTGGCGAGCGAGGACAATTTAGTGAAGGTCACCATTACGGGTTCGCAGGAGATAAAGGCCGTCACCATAAAGGCCGAGCTGGCCGGCGCCGACAAGGGCAGGCTGGAGGCCTCCCTGACCGAGACGGTGAACCGCGCGGTGAAGGAGAGCCAGAAGGCCGCGGCGCAGAAGATGAGCGCCCTGGGCGGGCTGCCCGGGCTCGGCATGTAGCGCGCAGCCGCACATAATGAAAAACCCGGCCTCAAGCCGGGTTTTTTATTGCGCTGGGGAAACTATTTCAATTGGTAGGAGACCAGCTTCACCGTCTCCTGCCTGTCTTCGGAATTGATCTGCTCGTAGACCAGGCCCACGCCGGGGGCATAGTAGCGCTCGGCCGAGCCCGCATCGCCGCCGCTGAGGCGGGTGGTTATTTTGAGGCAGCCGGTATAGGCGCCGGCGGGCACGGTGACCTTGGCGTTGAGGGCGGCCACGCGGCTGCGGTCGGGGCCTTCGTTCCAGACGGAGTTGTAGGTCAGCGGGAGGGGGAATTCGAGGCGGGCGCCGTAGACCGGGGAGTCCGAGGAGCGGACGCCGTTCTCGCCGGCTATGACCACGAAGTTGGAGACCTTGGGCCTGGTTTTGTTGAAGATGATCATGTTGATCATGGCGGTCTTGTCCTTGTCCGAATAGGACAGGTATTCGAGGCGTATGGTCTTGGGGGCGGTGAATTCGCTGGAGGTGTATTCGTATTCGAGCACGGCGCGCTTGCTGAGGGGCAGGTACTGCTCGGCGGGGGTGTCGCTGTAGCGCTCGTCGGTGGAGATGCTGACGGGGGCGGGCACGCTGAAGACGGGCATGCCGGCGCCGGCTTCGCGGAAGGCCTGGGAGAGGGTGTGGTCGGTGGCGCTCAATACATTATTGAGTGCGCCATACTGGGCGGCGGCGCCCAGGGGGGCGGAGATAAGGGATATATACATAAACGATCTGACTAACTTTTTCATAGCGACAAGCCTCCGAAATATAATTTTCTTTATATTTCCGATACTTTGTGCTAAGTCTCGTTTTAGGCGGGAGAAACTTAACGCGTCTTCCGAATACTAACTGGGAAGAACATCACCGCGCCGGTAGTCTTTGGACTTTTGGGATACCCTTGCGGCTTGTAAGGTACGGAACCAACTAGTCATAGTATAGCAAAACAGGGCCTTATCCGGCAAATCAAGGAACAGGGGAACTGATTTAGCTTAAATTACAGGCGGCCTACCGTGGACGGCCGGCGAGGGTATGCCTTCTCCGGGTACGCTCGGCCACACCGTGGCCTCGCTCTTTCGCTCTGCCCTCGCGCTACGCAAGCTCGGGCCTCGCGAGGCCCCTGCCAGGACCCCGACTGGTCTTCCCGCGGCTCTTCTGCTGTCTGAAAATGGGGGAAGGCGTGTAATACTTTTCCGTGAGTACCGTATTTACTAGTATAGAGGGAACGCATTATGGATTTCGCAGAACTCTACGACAAATTTTTCAGCAAGGTTTACAACTACGTACGCTACCATGTCAGGCTGGCGGCCGAGGCGGACGACGTCACAGGCAAGGTCTTTGAAGCGGCGCTGCGCGGGTACGAGGGGTATGACGCGGCGAAGGGGCCGGCACAGGGCTGGCTGTTCGGGATAGCCCGCAACGCGGTGATAGACTGGGCGCGCAACAGGGGACGGAGGGCGGAAGTCTCGCTCGAAGACGCCCCGGAGCCGGGAGGGTCCGACCCCCAGCTGGAGAGCGCCCTGGAGCGCAAAGAAGAGAAGGCCCTGCTGCTGGAAGCCGTAGCGGGGCTCGACGACAGGGCCAGGGACATCATCGCCCTTAAATTCAGCTCGGGAATGAACAACAGGGAGATAGCGGCCATGACCGGCCTGGGCGAAAGCAACGTGGGCATAATAATTTTCAGGGCCGTAAAAAAAATGCAGGCGGACATAGAGGGCAAAAGAAAGTTATGAACGAGGTTGAACAGGCGGAACTCTTCAACAAAGAACTGGACTCCCTCCTGCGGGACGGGAAGTCTCCGGTTTTCAGCAGCGACCCCGGCGCCCTGAGCCTGGCCGCAGAGCTGGCCCGCGCCGATTTCAGCGCGGACTCCCTCATAAGGGAGAGCCTGCGGGAGCGCCTGGCCGGTCAGCCCGGCCTGCTGGAGAGCCTGCGGGCCCTGTTCGCCAATAATTACGCCAGGGCCGCCCTGGCCGCCGCCGTGCTGGTAATAGCCCTGCTGCCGCTCGCCCGCCGCCACGAGGTTGCGGCTCCCGGGCCGGCCGCCACCGCGGCGCGGCCGCCTCAGGCCCCCGTCCACGCCCCGGCGCTCGCGCGCAGCGCGGTGCCGCCGCTGCCTCCCCTGCCGGCCGCCCCCGCGGCCGCCGTTTCGGCCGGGGCGGGCGGCCTTTTCGCCTCCATCCCCATGGGCAGGCTGGAGGGCGTGGCCATAAAGAATTTCCCGATAACTCCGGCAGGGTCCGGGCTGCCCATGGTCCTGGCCGCCGGCCGCGAGGTCAAACTTGAGAACGGCTCCGGCATAGTGTTCGAGACCGGGGGCGCGGTGTTTACGCTTGAGCGGAAGGTGATCTCCCACGACGACATTTTTGAGCGCAGGGTACTTTAACGGAGAACGGAGGAACTATGAAAACGCTGAAACTCGCAGTGCTGTTCGCAGCCGCGCTGGCCTCGCCCGCGCAGCTGCCGGCGGCGGAACTGGACGCGCCCGGCAAGCCGGCGGCCGAAGCGGCTAAAGCGGCGCCGGAAGAAGCTAAGAACGCTCCGCCCAGGGCCGAGAAGCTGCCCGCGGTCCTGCAGAAGGGCTACCGCGGCACCGCGCTGACGGTCGGCGGCTCCCAGCTGCTGTTCCTCAAGAAGGGGGACAGGGTTGACGTGCTGCTCACCTTCGAGGCCAAGATGGCCGAAGACGGCAAAGAGCGCAAAGAAAAGGTCACCGCGACCTTCCTGCAGAACATCGTGGTGCTCAATGTGACCAGGCCCGAGAAGACGGACGGCGTCGGCGCCGTGGAGCTGCTGCTCAACCCCGTGGAGGCGCAGTACGCCGCCCTCGCGCTGGCGCAGGGAGAGATAGCCATCACCGTGCGAGCGCCCGGCGACACGGAACTGCACCCCATGGAAATGGCCAGTTTCCGCAAGCTTATAAAATAGGCGGGAGGATATATGAAATACCTACTTCTAACCATAGCTGCCGCCGCAGTCCTGGCGGCCCCCGCGGCCTTCGCGGCGGCCCCCGCCGAACAGGCGCTGGCCTGCGCGGCCGAGGACATGCAGGTGTTCTACTACTACCTCGACGCGTCGCAGGACCCCAAGGTGCGCAGCCGCGCTACCGCCTGCCATGCCGGCAAGGCCGCGCTGATAATGCCCGACTGGCTGCAGTCGGCGGTGCCGGGCATGCTGGCGCGCAAAGTATGGAAAGACCCGGAAGAGGGCGAGCTCAGCGAGGCCCTGCTCTGGCAGACGCCGGTGTCCATACTTTACGAGTTCCTCTCCAAGGCGCCTAAGACGCAAGACCCGCAGGCAGAGATGGCCGGGTACGAGGACATGCGCATACGCTTCATGATGAGCGTGGACCGCGTCACCAAGGCCGGGCTGGAGTCTTCCTTCGGCGGCCGCGGGGGCCCCATGCTGGGGGGCCTCAACAACCTGATGCGCGACTTCGACGAAGTGACGGAAGCCGCTTCCGACGCCAGCCGGGTCAAGTTCGGCCGCAAGACCGCGGACATCGCCCGGCGCAGCCGGGACCTGTTCGCGCAGCTCTTCGAGGCGCCCCGCAAGGGCGCCGGGAAAAAGCCCGGGGACAAGTACTCGCCCGAAGCGCGGGTGCTGCCCGGCTACCGCGGCGTCAGCCTGCCGGTCTCCGGCGCCCAGGCCCTTTACCTGGTCAGGGGCGACCGCGTGGACATGCTGGTAACCTTTGAAGCCATGATGAACACCGACATCAAGGAAAAGGTAACGGCGACCATCCTGCAGAACGTGCTGGTTACCGGGGTGCACAAGCCCGCCTCGGCCGCCGCGCCCGGCGTGGTGCAGCTGCTGTGCAATCCCAACGAGGCGCAGTACGCCGCCCTCAGCCTGGTCCAGGGCAGCAATATCGTTCTGGTGCGCCGCGCCCCGGGCGATTTCGAGCTGCGCCCGATGGAGATAGCCAGTTTCCGCAAGCTGATAAAGTAAGGACCAAAACGTGAGGCCCTATGACACCCGCCCTGAAAACCCTGACCGTCCTGGCCGCGCTGCTGGCGCTGGCCGGGGCGGGGCCGGCCGGCGCCGAGCTGACGCTGTCAGCCTTCGACCTTAATTCCAGGCGCGCTTCCGACATACGCAAAAACATGCGGGAGAACTGGCCGCCGGTGCCGCGGCTGCCGGAGGAAGAGCGCTGGGCGCGCCGGGCGCCGCGCGCCGCGCGGGTGGAGAGTTCCGTGACCGTGGTGCTGGAGGAGGGGGAGGGCCGGGCCGACATAGTTTTCCCGCGCGCCTGGGGCCGCGGGAGCGGGGCGGACCACCGCATTTCGCTGTTCATAAAGCTGGAAGGGGAAAAGACCCCCGTGCTCTCGTGGGCCACGGTCTTCTGCTCGAACGGGCGCTACGTGGGCTACAAAGGCGCCAGCCTGGAGCTGCCCAGCGGGGCGTCCGGCGAGTTCCTGATAAAGGACGAGGTCCTGGCGCTGGGGCCGCTGAAGGTGCGGCTGCTGCGGACGCATCCCTGGCTGGCGGAAGCGGCGCAGCTGGGCGAGCTCTGCGCGCGCCGCCCGCCGGAGAGCCTCAAGGGCTACGGCGTGAAGGACCTGCCGGCCGAGGCCGCGGGCCTGGCCTTCAAATACGACCGGGGCCGGAACGCGCTGAGCGTGACCTGGAAGTAGCCCCGGCCTTCAGCACCCGTCGTAAAACTTGTATAATTTATTTATGCATGAATGGGCCCTGGCTGAATCCGTTATCAAATCCGCGGTGGAGCACGCCTCCGCCGAAAAACTCAAAAAGCTCAAAGAGGCCGGCGTCGTCTTCGGCGAACTGCAGGCCATAGACGGGGAGATCTTCTCCTTCGCGCTGGAGGAGCTGCGCAAGCAGTTCCCTGGCGCCGCTTCCTGCAAATTCAAGATCATCAAGCAGCCGGCGGCTTTCCGCTGCAAGGCCTGCTCGCACGAATTCCCGCTGAAGGGCCTGAAGAAGACCAAGGACGAGGCGGAGTTCATCCATTTCGTCCCCGAGATGGCGCACACCTTCCTGAAATGCCCGAAGTGCAAAAGCCCGGACTTCGAGATAGCCCGGGGGCGGGGCGTCAGCATCAGCTACATCAAGGGCGAGAAATGACGGACATAGATCCCCGCCCTTCCGTCATAGAAGAGAGGCTCAGGCGCGTAAAGCGCATCATCGCCGTGACCGGCTGGAAGGGCGGCATAGGCAAGAGCGTCACCGCCTCCACGCTGGCGCTGCTGCTGGCGAAACGCGGCTGCAGGACAGGCCTCTTCGACCTGGATTTCGCCGGCGCTTCCGACCATCTCATTTTAGGCGCGAAAGGTCTTTTTCCCAAAGAGGAGAAAGGCCTGGAGCCGCCCGTCCACGAGGGCGTCAAGTTCATGTCCGTGGTGTTCTTTTCCGAGAACAAGGCCGTGCCGCTGCGCGGGGCCAACGTCTCCGACGCCATCATCGAGCTGCTGGCGATCACGCAGTGGGGAGAGCTGGATTACCTGGTGCTGGACATGCCGCCCGGCATCAACGACGCCGCGCTCGACGTGATGCGCTTCGCGCGCAAGGCCGAGGTGCTGGCCGTCACCACGCCCTCGGTGCTGGCGCACGACGTGCTGGCCCGTTCGATGGAGCTCTATAGAAAGCTTAACGTCCCGGTGCTGGGCGTCATAGAGAACATGTCCGACGGCGCCTCCGCGCCGGGCGCCGCGGCGGTGATAAAAAAAGATCCGGGCCTCGAGGCCGCGCTGGGCCGCCCGGCGGCGCTGCTCAAGACCGCCTTCGCGAAGGGGCTGGCCCGCGCCCTGCCCGCCCTCGGGCTCTGAAACTTCAGGGGTAAAATGCAAGACAAGCCGGAAACCGCCGTCCCGGGAACGGAGAGCGGCAGGCACGACAAGATGATGAAGACCCAGGTCCTGGTGGCCGCGGGCGTCTCGCTGGTGGTTGCCCTGGTGATCTACCTGACCGGCGCGCCCCTGCCGCGCTCCCTGGCCCTGCTGGCCCTCGTCAGCACGGTCTGCTACGGCGGCTATTACCTGGCGCTCACCTACTTGCCGCTTAAGAATTACCGCTATTCCAACACTATCATGGGCCTGATATCCGCGGCCATCCTGGCCCCGGCGGTGCACCTGACGGGAGGCATAGTTTCGCCTTTCATATTCATGTATTTCAGCGTGCTGGTCTCCGAGTCCCTCTACGGCCTGCAGGAAACCTTTACCTTGGGGGCCATCCTGGCGGGCTACCTGCTGGTAGTGGCCGGGGAGTATTCCGGCTTCCTGCCCTGCTCGAACCCCTGGGCGCTGCAGATCTACGCCAGCCTGCCAGCCACGCTGCTGATAGCCGGCATCACCGCCGTCTACCTGGTGGTCACCCGCCTGACCTCGCGGCTGATCCTGGCCAATTTGCGGCTGGCGGCGCAGCGGGAGTCGGCGGACAAGGACGCGCTGCTGAAGAAATTCTCCGAGCTGAACGCCACCGCCCAGCTGGGCGTGCTGGCTCACCGCATAGCGCACGACCTGCGCGGGCCCATCGCTTCCATCTCCGGCTATTTAGACCTGGAGAAGGCCAGGCCGCGGACCCCCGAGGAACTGCAGGACCTGAAGGACGTAACCGAGGCGGTGGACGGCATGGTGGAGTCGCTGCACGGCATCACCCGCTTCGGCAGGCCCGGCGGCCCCAGCGCCGAGAGGATAGTGCTGGCGGAGTTCGTGCGCGACCTGCTGGCCATAGCTTCTTTCGCGCCCGCGGCCAGGGGGGTGAAGTTCAACACGCTGTACCCGGCGGGCCTCCAGGCGGCCACGGTGGCTTCCCGCCCGGACCTGCAGCAGGCCTTTTTCAACATCCTCAAGAACGCGGTGGAAGCCGTAAGCGAAAACCCCGACGGCAAAGCGGTCGACATCAATATAGAAGTTAACGGCGAAGAGGCCCTGATTTCTATTTCGGACAACGGCCCCGGCATCTCCGAAGAAGTGCTGAAGACCATCTTCCGCAAGTCCGTGACCACCAAGAAGGAAGGCACCGGCGTCGGGCTGCTGATCACGCGCGACCTGCTGGTGCGCAACGGCGGGGACCTGAAGGTGCGCAACCGCGAGGGCGGCGGCCTTACCGTGGCGGTCTCCCTGCGCGCCGCCTGAGCCGCGGCGCTTGAAATAAATTAATTGTCAGTTGTCAGGTCCCGGGCAGGCAGCCCGGGCCGCTACTGCGTCCGGTCCGGGATGGAGAAGGAGAACACCGCGCCCTGCCCCGGCTCGGATTCGAACCAGATCTCCCCGCCGTAGTATTCGACTATCTTCTTGCAGGAGGCCAGGCCTATGCCGGCCCCGTCCACGCCTTTGCCGTGCAGCCGGCCGAACAGCTTGAAAAGCTTGCCGCCGTGCCCGGGCTCTATGCCGCAGCCGTTGTCCCTGACGTGGAAGACCCAGCCGCCCTTGCCCCGCTCCGCGTCTACGCCGATGACCGGCGGCCTGGAGTCGCGGAACTTCAGGGCGTTGCTGACCAGGTTCTGGAGCAGCCGCTCGACGTGGCCGCGGTCGGCCCTTATGACCGGCAGGTCGCCGCGCTCTATTACGGCGCCCGCCTGCGAAACCGCGTCCTGCAGGACGGCGGCCACGTAGTCCAGCGCCTCGTCGGCGTCCACTTCCTCCAGCCGCAGGGCCGGGTTGATCTTGGAATATTCCAGCAGGTCCCGGACCAGGGCCCGCATGCGGTGCGCCGCGCCGGTTATGAAGGCCACGTGGCCTTCGGCCTCGGGGCCCAGGGCGGCCCGGTACTTGTGCTCGAGCAGCTGTATGTAGCTGGAGATGGTGCGCAGCGGCTCCTGCAGGTCGTGGGAGGCCACGAAGGCGAAGCGTTGCAGGTCCTCGTTGGAACGGGCGATCTCGGCCTCGTATTTCTTGCGCAGGGTTATATCCTTTATCACGGAGACTATCCCGGTCCTGGCGCCCTCGTTGTCGAGGATGTAGGAGGCGGAGACCAGGGCCGGAGTGCCGGGGCCGCCGCCGACCGACAGCAGCGTCTCATGGTCGCGCACCTCGCCTTTTTCTTCCAGGAGGGCGATCCAGCAGCAGCCCTCCTGGACGCAGAAAAAATCGCCTATGCGCCGGCCCTCGGGAGTTCCTCCGGCGGCCGCGAAAGCCGCCCTGGCGGCCCTGTTGGTCTTGCTGATGACGCCATCCAGGCCGGTGACGACGAGGATGTCGGGCATGTTGTCCATGATGGCGTCGAGGTAATTCTTGGAGACGATGGTGCCCGAGAGGGTCTGCGACATGGTGTTGAAGCTGCGGGCCAGGTCGCCCAGCTCGTCGCCGGAGCCGGCGGGAATGGCGCCGCCGTAGTCGCCGCGCCGGATGCGCTCGGTAGCCAGGGCCAGCAGCCGCACCGGGCGCAGCACCAGGCCGGTCAGCAGGAAGGCGGCCAGGAGGATGGCTACGAAGACCGACGCCAGGATAGCCGCGTTCTTCCTGGCTATGCCCCGCTCGGTGGCGTAGGCGGCCCGCAGCGGCAGTCCCAGCACCAGCATGCCGAGGCGGCGGGGGGGATTCCCCGGCGCCAGCAGGGCCAGCTCCTCCGGGGAGGGCGACCGGCGCTCGGTTACGGGGAGATAAACCTCGATCAGGCCTTCAGCGCCGCGCCCCAGCAGCCGGAAAGACGCACCGTCGGGAAGGGGCGCGCCCTTTTCAGCGGCCAGCGTTCCGCCCGCGCGGCCTACGTCGGTGTGGGCCAGGATGATCCCGCCGCTGCCGGCGTAGAAAGCGTAGGAGGCCTTCAGGCTGCCCATCAGGTCGTAGAGCAGGGGCAGCAGGTCCAGTTCTTTGGGCGCGGTAAGATCGAGCAGGACGGAGTCCAGGAACCTGCCCGCCGAGGCCGCCGCGGCGGCCGCCGCCTCTTCGTGCAGGGTGTTGCGGACGGCGCGCCCGGTCAGGTAATGGATGGCCAGGCCGCTGAACAGCAGGGGCGGCACCAGGAAAAAGAAAAGCTTGGCGCGCAGTTTCACGGGTTCACCTCAGCGGGGGCGGAGAGGTTCAGCTGAAAGCCGCACTTCTCGGCGAAGGCCTTGTTCACCCAGAGGCGGGAGCGGGGCACATAGATGACCGGCGGCAGCTTTTCCCGCGCGAGCGACCGCTGCAGGGCGCCGGCGGCCGCCCCGGCGGTATCGGCCAGGTCCGGCGCGAAGGAAGCCGCCGCGCCGAGTTCCGCCAGCCCCGGGGAAGGCGCGTAGAAGGGCAGTTTGGCGGCGCAGGAGAATTCGGTCAGGACCGACAGCGAGGTCCTGGTTATCAGGGCCGGTTCGGGCAGCAGCCACAGGGCGTCCGCCCGGCCGCGCAGCGCCCGCAGCGCGGGCGGGAAATCAGCGGGGGAGGCCAGCGGCACGGAGATCATTTCTATGCCGAGGCGCTTGCAGGCGGCGGCCAGGTCGGCCAGGTAGGCCGTGGGGCCGGGGCTGAGATGTATGACGGCCAGCCTGGACAGGGCCGGCTGCAGTTTCTTGTAGGCGGCCGCCGCCTGGCCGGGTTCGGGTAAAGAGGAAATAATTGTAAAGGTCCTGCCGGCCCTGGGGGAGAAGCCGGGGGCGATCAGGGCTATGACCGAGGCGCCCCGCGGATAATCTAAAGCGGCGGCTTTGGCGCCGAAGGCCACGGCGGTTTTCAGGCCGAGCGGAGGGCCGGCCTTCTGCTCGGACAGGTCGAATACCTGCAGCGGCCGGCCGAGCGCCCTCTGGAAGGCGAGGTAGGCGTCGAAGTAGAGCCCCGTGCCCGTGGACAGCACGGCGGCCGCCTCTTCCGCGCGGCAGTCCCTGGAGAAAAACGGCAGGGCCGCCGCCAGCAGCGCAAGCGCTGCGGCGCGGGGGAAGGTTAACCGCGTTTTCGTTTTCTTCATCTAACCCCTGACCGTTAAAACTTGTAAGCCGCCCTCAGCCGGATCTCCCGGGACTGGGCGGGCAGCGGGGCGTGGCCGCCGTCGTAGGGCTGCAGGTATTCGCCGCCGGCGTTGAAGAGGTCGTGGAAGCCCAGCCCCAGCTCCAGCCGTCCCCCGGCCAGGTTCTTCAGCGAAAAATTAACACTGGCGAGCAGGAGGTCGTCGAAACGGGAGATATTGCCCGTCGAGCGGTAGCCGCGCCGCCCGGCGTAATAGACGGCGGAGGGATTTACGGACAGGTCGCCGGCCAGCCTGAAGCTGGAATTGAACGCGAACTTGTCCCGGGCGAAAGCCAGCAGCGCGCTGCCGGAGCCGGCGCTGTAAAAATCCACGCTGTTGTCCACGGCGGTGTAGCGCGACCACGAAGCGTCGGCGTAGCCCCAGTCTTTTTTCAGCCTGGCGGACAGCTCGAAGCCCTGCGTGCCGGTGCGGCCGTAGTTGCCGTAAGTCTGGTTCCCGAGATTGTCGAGGTAGAAAACTATCGGGTCTTTAATCCTGATGTCGTAGACGTTGGCCGAAAAGAAGAGATCGCTGCCGAACTTGCGGCCGGCCTCTACCTCCGTGACGGTGACCTTCTCCGGGCGGAGCTGCGGGTTCGCCTCCAGGTTGTCTATGCCCGGGGCCCGGAAAGAGCGGCTGTGTATGGCTTTAGCGTGGAAGTTCCCGAAAACTCCGGTCCAGGCCAGCCGGGGGGAGAAGGCCTGCCGGAACTCTTCGTGCTTGTCATACCTGCCCCCGGCCGAGATTTGGCCGAAAGAATACTCGGACACGCCCTCGATGAAAAAAGCGGTGTTGGAATATTTTACGCTGCGCCGGCCGCCCCTGAAGTACCAGGCCGCGGGGGTGGTGTCGGCGAGTATGCCCTTGTCCACCGCGAACTCGGCCCCGCCGGACAGCCTGGTCCCCTGTTCCGGCGTATAGGCCGAGACGAGGGTAAGCCGGGAGGAATGGCTGGCTTTGTCCCGGGGATACTCGGCGGCGTCGAAGCCGTTGAAAGGTTCCTGGTAGCTGTAATTGAAAGAGGGCGTCAGCGACAGGTTCTCGGAAAGCAGAAACTCCCTGCTCAGCCCGGCGAAATACGCGTCGAAATTCCTGTCGAAGGGCCGGGGCAGTATGGTATCGTCGAAATGGTCACGCTGGGTAGTGCGGTACCGGTCCGCTATCAGCCTGGCGTCGAACCAGGGCGTCTTTACGCCGATATTCAGGTTCCCCGAGCGGAGGCCGGAGGCGCCCTTCATGTTGTAGCTCCCGCCGTTGAAGTCCGTGTAGCGCCTGTCGCTCCTGTCCATTCCGGCGGAAAAAGCCTGGACGGAAAATTCATGCTCCGCTGAAGTCTTGCCGTAGGCCAGGGAAAGCCCGGCCGCCGAGCCGCCGCGGGCCATGCGCCCGTATGAAGCCGCCGCCTTGCCGCCGTCCAGCGCCCTGCCGGCGCGGGTGTCTATCTTGATGACGCCCAGGCCCGCGAAGCCGCCGTATACGGCGGAGCCGGGCCCGCGGATGAGCTCGATCCTTTCGATCTGCTCAACCGGGATCCTGCGCAGCTGCACCGTGCCCAGGAAGGGCTCGTTATAGCGCTGCCCGTCCACGATCAGCAGGAGCTTGCCTTCGTAAGCCCAATTGCCCCTGACGCCCAGGCCGAGGGTGCTTTCCACGTCCACCCCGAAGTCTATGCCCGGGGCCAGCCGCAGGGCGTCCACCAGGTCCCTGGCGCCGGAGTTTATAATCTCCGCGCGGGTTATAACGGTGACTATGCCCGGAGCTTCTCGCGCGGAGAAATCCAGGCGGGAGGCTACGGCGGTTTTGAGGTTGAGAGTCTCTTCGAGGGAGGCCCGCTCGAAGTCGAAAAATTCCAGGTCCATGCCGGGATTGGCGAGGGCCGCCGACGGAAGGGCGGAGAGGAGCAGCGTGAGGATGAGGGGGAGCATGCGGTTAGCGGGCTGCCCCGCCGGAGGCCTTCCGCCCGGCCTTCCGGCCGTCGGCCAGCTTTACCACCGAGAACCAGAATTCTTCTATGGCGCCTACGATGGACATGAAAGAGGCGAAGTCCACCGGCTTGACCACGTAGCAGTTGGCGCCCTCGGCGTAGCAGCGGGAGATCTCGGCCTCCTCTTCCGAGGTGGTAAGGATCACGACGGGGATGCCCCTGAGGTCCTTGTCGGCCTTCATGGCCCGCAGCACCTCGCCGCCGGGCAGCTTGGGCAAATTGAGGTCCAGCAGCACCAGGTCCGGCCGCTCGGCCTTCTGGTAGGGGGCGGCGCGGCGCAGGTACTTCAGGCCCTTCTCGCCGTCGTCCACTACCGAAAGTTTGACCGCCAGCTTGGACGCCTCCAGGGATTGCCTGGTCAGTTCCGCGTCGCCCGGGTTGTCTTCTATAAGGAGTACGTTGATCTGTTTCATTGGTGTCTCCAGTCGTACGGCCGCGCGCCGTGTTATTTAAGGATTATACAAAATGAGCGGCCGCGGCGAATTTGACCAAAGACGGTACTTATGCCAGAATATCGTCATGAAGAGCACTTCCCGAAAGAGAGCGGCCGGGCGCCGGCCGTCCTCCGGCGGCGCCGGGGACTTTGCCCTCTACCGCCTTATTTTCGAGCAGGCCAGGGATTCCATCCTGCTGCTGGAGCTGCCTGTCCGGGGCACGCCCCTGATACGCGACGCCAACCCGGCGGCGCTGGCGCTGCACGGCTACGCGCGGGAAGAGCTGGTGGGCAGGCCGGTCACCGTGCTGGGCGCTTCGCTGGGCCGCGGGCGGCTGGCCCGCGCCGAGGGGGGCGTCTCCGGCTTCGAAGTGCTGCAGCGCCGCCGCGACGGGACGACCATGGTTACGGAAGTCACCGCCCGCAACGTCCGCCTGGGCCCGGCGCTCTACGGCATAGTGGTGGAGCGGGACGTAACCGGCCGCCTCAGGCTGGAAGACGAGAACCGCCGCATCGCCGGGCGCATAATGCTGGCCAGGGAGGAAGAGAAAAAACTGCTGGCCGCCTCCCTGCACGACGCTATAGGCGCGATGCACGTGGGAGTTTCTTCGGCCCTGCTGCTGCTGGAGGGCGACCTGCGGCGCGGGCAGAAACGGAGCGCTTTCGCGAGGATAAATAAGGCCAGGGTGACTCTTAAACAAATGACCGCCGCGCTCAAGAGGGCCTGCGTGGAAAGCTGGCCGCCGGCGCTGGCCGTTTCAGGCCTGGGGGCCGTGCTCCGGCAGCTGTTGGCGGATTTTGAGGCCAGGTCCGGGATAGCCGTGACCCACAGCGTCAGCCTGCCCGACGCCGGGGGCGATTCCGAGAGCCCCTTGGCCATAGTGCTTTACCGCCTGGCCCAGGAAGCGCTGCGCAACGCCGAGAAACATTCCGGAGCCAGGAACCTTAACCTGAAGGTGGCCTGCGAGGACGGCTGGATGAATTTGCTGGTGCGCGACGACGGGCGCGGCTTCGACCCCGCCAGGGCCGGCAGCCTTAAGGGCAGCCTGGGGCTCAAGATGATGGCCGAGGTCGCCGGTTCGGCCGGGGGCTACTTCCAGGTTTATTCCAGGCCGGGGTCCGGGACCACGCTGAAAGCCGGGCTGCCGCTGCGGCAGGGTGAGGGCAAATGAGAACTGAAAGACGCATACGGGTGCTGCTGGCCGACGACCACACCGTGGTAATAGAGGGGCTGAAGGCGGTGTTAAAAACTGCGGCCGATATAGCGGTTATAGGCGAAGCCCGCGACGGCCGGCGCGCGCTGGCGCTGGCGCTCGCCTGCCCGCCCGACATCTGCCTCTTCGACATTTCCATGCCCGTGCTCAACGGCCTGGAGGCGATGGCCAGCCTGCTCGGGGAAAGGGCCGCCTCCAAGGTTATAATACTCAGCATGCACGACGACAGGCCCACGGTGGAGAAGGCCCTGCTGGCCGGCGCCATGGGCTATTTGGTAAAAGAGACCGCCGCCGAGGAAGTGGTGCGGGCCCTGCGCGCGGTGCACCGCGGCCAGCGCTACGTCAGCCCGTCCGTGGCCGCGCTGCTGGCGCCGGCCGCGCTGCGCCGTTCCCGGCCGGCACGGCCTAGGGGCTCGGTCCTGACCGCCAAGGAGCGGGACGTCGCGCGCCTGGTGGCGGAGGGTTTGGGCAACAGGCAGGTGGCCGCCAGCCTTAAGATTTCCGAGAGCACCGTGCAGGTGCACCGGCGCAACATCTTCCGCAAGCTCGACATTCACAAACAGACCGACCTGGTGCGCTACGCCATACGCGAAGGCCTGGTCAAGCCCTAGGGGCCCTACCATCTTCAGGGTATATAAAGCAGTCTCCTATATACTGTAGCCTACACATTAGGGCCCCGTTCCGGGCCCGCGTGTATGCAAAACAATGAAGAAAACGCGGTTACGCTTTGCCCGGGCATGGCCAGGAACAGCCTGGGTGCTGTCGCCGCCGCCAGCGGCGCGGCGGCCGCGCTGTGGCTGCTGCCCTCGCCTCCTTACGGCGCGGTTTTCACCGCCTGCGCGGCGCTCCTGGCCGCGGCGCATCTGGCCGCCTGGCTGTTATACAACCGCTTTGGGCAAAACCCCGCAATTTTCCGCGCCCTGGTCTGCTTGAGCACCGTCCTGCTGGCTGTTATCGTCAGCGATACCGGCGGCATCTCTTCTCCTTTCGTCCTCCTCTTCATCTGGATAGCCTTTTACGGCATCCTGTGCAGGCCGGCCGAGCGCTGGCTGCCTCCCTTCGCCGCCGGCTCTTACCTGCTGGGGGCTTATTTCAATATCCCCGCCCTGCTGGGGCTGGCTGCCAGCGTTTCCCGGGCGGTTTACCGCGGCCCGTCGGGCGAAGCGCTAAGCGCCGCCCTGGCCTGCGGCTGCATCCTGTTCGCCGGCGCGGCGGCGCGGCGGCTGGTGAAGGAGATAGATTCCAGGCTGGCCGACGAGAATTCTGAAAAGGCGCATTTGCTGAAGAAATTCTCGGACCTGAATTCTTCGGCCCAGATAGGCCTGATAGCGCACCGGATAGCCCATGACCTGCGCGGCCCTATAGCTTCCATCTCCGGCTACCTCGAGATGGAGATGGCCCAGAAAAAATCCCCGGAGGAAATGGAAACCCTGAGCGGGCTGAGCCAGACGGTCCTGAACATGGTGGAAACCCTGCAGGGCATAACCCGCTTCGGCAAGCCGGGCGGGGTCGCCGAGGAAAAGATCCACGTGCCGGATTTCATCAGGGATTTGCTGGCGATTGCCTCTTTCGCGCCGTTCGCGAAAGGCGTCAAATTCGAGGTTGTAAACGCGGGTCTGGACGGGGTTTGCGTGAACGCTTCCCGCTCGGAACTGCAGCAGGCGTATTTCAATATAATCAAGAACTCCATAGAGGCGGTAAGCGGCAATCCCGACGCCAAGATGATAAGTATAATTATCAGCCGCGCGGCCAAGGACGCGCAGATCTCGGTTTCCGACAACGGGCCGGGCATCCCCGAGGATGCGCTGCGAAATATTTTCCGCAGGGCGGTCACTACCAAGAAGGACGGCACCGGCGTGGGCCTGCTGATAACCAGGGATTTGCTGATGCGCAACAGCGGCGAGATCAAGCTGAAGAACCGCGCCGAAGGCGGCCTGACCGTGGTGACTTCGCTGCCGCTGGCCTGAGGGCCTCCCGGCTCCTCTTTTCCCCGAACCCCTTACCGGCTCTGTCTAATCTTCCTCTTCCCGTCCGGGCGCCGCCGCCGGAATTAAAAGCGGCGGCTGTTTTTTTGTAAGATAGTCATATAGCAGAGGAACCCGGTGCGATCCCGGGGCTGCCCCGCAACGGTAATGCCGCAAGGCTAGCCCGGTCTACTGCGAACCGTTTAATCGCCGTCTTCCGTTGCAGGAATACGGACCCTCAAACGGAACTCCGAGGGGGAAAACAGGGCCCTTTCTTTACGGAGAAAGGGTTTTTTTATTGTGAAAATATTTTTATTTCTTTCGATCCTGCTGACGCTGTCCCCGCAGGCGCGGGCCAAACGGGTGGTTTCGCTGATGCCCTCCTATACCGAGATCATCTTCGAACTGGGGGCCGGGGGAGAACTGGTGGGGGTGTCCAATTTCTGCAACTGGCCCCCGGAGGCCCTCAAGATAGAGAAGACCGGGGATTACCTGCGCCCGAACATCGAAAAGGTTTACTCGCTCAAACCCGATATCGTTTTTACCGGGGCCTGGGCGGCCCCGACCACGGCCAAGCAGCTGGCCTCGCTGGGCGTTAAAGTGGTTTCCCTGCCCGAGGAGAAGAGCGCCGCCGATATTCTGAACACGGTGCGCCTGATAGCGGCCGAACTGGGACTGAAGAAGGAAGGCGAAAGGCTGGCGAAGCGCCTGGCCGCCCCGGAAAGAAAAGCTTCGTCCAGGCCGCTGAAGGTTTACATCGAGGCCGACTCCGGCGGCTGGACTACGGGCGGCAGGTCTTTCATGTCCGACGCTGTGCGGCTGGCCGGCGGGCGCAACGTCTTCGGAAACGAGGCGCGCGGCTATTTCCAGGCTACCTGGGAAGAGACCCTGCTGCTGGACCCGGAGGCGGTGATCCTGCTTTCGGGGACCGGAAAGGAATTTGCGTCGAGGCCGATGGCCAAAGATATCGCCGCGGTAAAGGCGGGGCGGGTGATAACCACGCTGGACCGCGACGCCTTCTCCCGCCCGGGACCCAGGCTTTTCGCAGAGATAGAGAAGCTGAAGAAGATGCTGGATGAAAAAAAATAGCCTGCCGCTCCTGCTCGCGGCGCTGGCCGCGGCCTGCCTGTTCTCGCTGGCCGCCGGGCCGGCCGGGCTGGAGCCCGACATAATCTGGAACCTGCGCCTGCCGCGCACGCTGGCGGCCCTGGCAGTAGGCGCCGGGCTGGGGCTGGCGGGCGCGCTGTTCCAGGGCGCGCTCAAGAACCCGCTGAGCGACCCTTATATCCTGGGCACGTCGGCCGGCGCCACGGCGGCGGCGGTGCTCTGCTTCATGGCGGGGATAGAGCGCACCTCGCCGCTCTTCTTCCTGGCGGTCTTCGCCGGGGCTTTCGGGGCCACTTTCCTTTCCTACTGGCTGGCGCGGCTGGCCGGGCGGCTGTCCGACGCGGCGCTGGTGCTGGCCGGGGTGGCGGTGAGCGCCTTCCTTTCGGCGCTGGTGATGCTGACGCTGACGGCCTCGCGGGAGCGCTCGTTCTCTCTCTTTTACTTCGTGCTGGGCGGGCTGTACCCGTCCGAGCCCGGCGTGCTGGCGGCCTCGGCCCTGATCATAGCCGCCTGCGGGGCGCTGGCGCTGGCGCGCTGGCGCGCGCTGGACGCCATGGCGCTGGGCGCCGAGAGCGCCTACCACCTGGGCGTGAATCCCGAGCGGGAGCGGATACTGTTCTTTACTTTCGCCTGCGCCTCCACTTCGGCGGCGGTGGCGCTGGGCGGGACCATAGGTTTCGTGGGCCTGATGACGCCGCATATCGTGCGGCTGCTGACGGGGCCTTCGGCGCGTACGCTGCTGCCGGCGGCGGCCCTGGGCGGGGCGGCGCTGCTGGCGGCCGCCGACGCCGCGGGGCGCACCCTGTTCCCGCCGTCGGAGATACCGGCCGGCGTGGTGATGGCGCTGGCGGGCGCGCCTTTCTTCATGTGGCTGCTCTGGAAGAGCGCCCGGGGGAGGGCCTGATGCCGGCGCTGAAAGTTTCGGGGCTTACTTTCGCCTATAACGGCGGGCCGCTCATCCGGGAGCTCTCTTTCGACCTGCGGCCCGGAGATTTCATGTGCGTGCTGGGGCCTAACGGCTCGGGCAAGTCTACGCTGCTGAAACTGCTTACTGGTTTTATAAAGCCTGCGGCGGGCTCGGTGAGGCTGGGGGGGGAAGACACCTCGGCGCTGCGGCCGGAGCGGCTGGCCCGGCTGGCGGCCTATGTGGCGAGCGAGACCGCCACTCCCTACGATTTTTCAGTGCGGGAGCTGACGCTGCTGGGGCGCACGGCGCGGGCGGGCTTCTGGCGCGGCTATTCCGCGGAGGACGGCGCGGCGGCGGATAAGGCGCTGGAGGAGACGGGTATCACCCGGCTGGCGGGGCGCTCCGTGAATACTCTTTCGACGGGCGAGCGGCAGCTGGTCTTCATCGCGCAGGCGCTGGCGCAGGAGGCGAAGGTGCTGCTGCTCGACGAGCCGACCTCGCACCTGGACCTTAAGTACAAGAGCGGGATCATGGAGCTGCTGAGCCGGCTGGCGGGCAAGGGGCTGGCGGTGGCGGCGGTGCTGCACGAGCCGGCGCTGGCGGTCTTCGGCTGCAACAAGGCGCTGATCCTGCGCGGCGCTGGCGCCTACTCCTTCGGCTCCGCCGCCGAGATGCTGGCCCCCGCCCACCTGGCCGCCGCCTACGGCGTCCCGCCCACCTCGCCTCTGCTTCCTAAATAATATTCCCTGAGGAGCCGCGGCAAGCCCAATCTGGGCCTACCGTAGTTGTGCTCATGGCGAGCCGGCCTACTGTGAGGGCAGGAACGTCCAGTATGATGGCCGGCGAGGGTATGCCTTCTCCGGGTACGCTCGGCCACTGGCCTATGGCCGTGCCGCATCAAGCGCTATGCGCATCAAGCGGCCACCGTGGCCTCGCTCTGTCGCTCATCCCTCGCGCTACGCAAGCTCGGGATTCGCGAGGCCCCTGCGAAGGCATACCCTCACCAGCCTATCGCCCCATTTTTAACATACCATACGAAGAAATATACGGAGGGGTTTGGGGGGTAATACCCCTGCCAGGCCACCGACTTCGCTTCTAGCGGCACCTTCTTTGGGTAAAATAAAAACGCGCCCGTGTGGGGGGCGCGTTTTTATACTGCCTGATCTTTTATTTCGCGTAGGCTTCGGAGGCCAGCTGGCGCATGGCGGCGGAGTCTTCGGCATTGTAGGGGTGGTCGGCCATGTTGAACTTCGGGGCTTCGGCGGCGACGAAGTTCACGGGGACGTCTATCTGGCCGTTGAGCTCGGGAGCTACGCCGCGCCCGGGGGCGGGGATGGTGAGCGACTGGGTGCCGCCGAGGGTGGTGAAGAGCTGGGCGCCGGAAGCGAGCAGGCGGTCGAGGGCCTCTTTGTGCGGATGGCCGTAGGTATTGTCCTTGCCGACCGAGATGATGCCCACGCGGGGCTGCACCCGGGCCAGGAACTTTTCGGTGGAAGAGTAGCGCGAGCCGTGGTGCGAGACCTTCAGGTAGGTGGACTGCAGGCCGGACTTGAACAGCCTGGTCATCGCGTTCTCGACGGGGGCCTCGGCGTCGCCCATGGTCAGGATGCCGTGGCCGTTGTAATAGAAGCGCAGCACCATGGAGCAGTCGTTGATGGCGCTGCTGTCGCGCGTCCTGATGACCTCGCTGCAGGTGTTGAGCACCTTCACCGTCACGTGACCGTCCCACCGCAGGTTGTCGCCGACTTCGGGGAAATGTGTTTTGCAGGAGGGTTCCGCGCTGGCCAGGTCGCGCAGGTTATTGTCGCCCACCGCGTCTATGTTCTCCACCTTGGTGTCGTAGAAATTCTTTACGTCGAAAGCCGTGAAAACCTTCTTGAGGCCGCGGTAATGGTCGCTGTGGGGGTGGGTGAGCACCAGGTGGTCTATGCGGGTGACGCCCTTGGCCTTCAGAAACTCGTAGACCGGCGCGCCGGAGGGGCCGCCGTCTATCAGCACGTTGGCGCCGTTGGGGAGCTCGAGGTAGGTGGCGTCGCCCTGCCCTACGTTTATGAAATAAGCGTTGAGCTGGGCCCTCGCGGCGGAGGCTCCCAGTACCAGTATCGCAAAGCAGGCCATTAACTTTTTCATTTTCTCTCCGGTCGGCGTCTACTTTTACTTGTGGTTATAGTGTAAGGCATCCCGGCCGGGTTGACCAGCGTCAAAGGGCCCCCTGGGCCTAGGTCCTTTGGGTAAAGATTTCCCGGGCCTTATAGGTATTGTGCGGGCGTCCTGAAGATAAATAGAATATATATATGCGAAAAATGCCGCTTCAGCCCGGGCTGCTCGCGCTGGCTTTGTTCTTCAGCCCGCTGCAGGCCGCCTCGACGTCGGACTGGGCCCTGCCGCTGGCGGGACTGCCCGGCGCGGCGGTTTCGCTTCCGGCGCCTGTCCCGGCCCCCGGCGTTCTGCGCGGCGATTTCACCGCCCTCCCGGCCTACGCCTTCGGCTACCTCAACGATCTCAATACCCGGCTTATCGACGCTTCCAGGCGCAGCGTGGACGCGGCGCTGTTCAGCATAACCCTGAAGGACAACCCCGACGCGCTGCTGCGCGCCAAAAACCGCGGTGTCAGGGTGCGCGTGATAATGGACGAGCAGCACGTTTACCCAAGGGCGGATGCGCAGGTGAAGCGCCTGATGAGCGAGCCCGGCATAGAGTTCCGCACCCTGCGCGGCACCCGCTCCTACGGCGTCAACCACAACAAGATCCTGCTCTGCGACGGCGCCGCCGCCGCCATAGGTTCCTACAACTGGACCTTCGGCGCCACCTTCTCCAATTTCGAGAACACCCTGGTGGCCCGGCAGCCCGTTTATACCGAAGGCTACGGCCGCTACTTCGACTGGATGTGGTCCGCGGCCCGCACCCCGCAGCAGGGGCCGTCCCCGGAACTGCCGGAGGGCTATTACGGCCAGCCGCCGCAGGACCCCGCTCCCTCCCAGTCCCTCAACGGCCTGCCCGTGCCGGCCTACCTGTTCTCGCCCGGCTCCGCTACGGAAGAGCGCCTGGCGCGCATAATAGACGCCGCAGCCGTAAGCGTGGACGCCGTCACCTTCACCTTTTCCTCCAGGATCCTGGCCGACGCCGTAGTGCGGGCCCGGCAGAGGGGGGTGCGGGTTCGCTTCCTGATGGACACCAACATGGCCAAAACATCCGCCCTGGCCAAACAGGTCTTCGACAGCGGCGCGGGCTTCCGCTGGCGCATTGGCCGCACGGATAAGGGCGCCCTTCACAACAAGTTCGTCATCCTGGACGGCCGGCTGCTGGCCACCGGCTCTTTCAACTGGACGGTGAACGCCAGCAAAAACTCTTTCGAGAACCTGGCCTTTGTAAGCGATGCCGAAGTGGTCAGGGCTTACCAGGACAACTTTGACTCGCTTTACGAGTCTTCGGCCGTCCCGGCGGCGGGGGATTTTCAGGCGGAACCCTACGGAGACTGACCCGCTTTCGCCTTAAAAAAACCCGGCAAAACCGGGCTTTTTAATTTACGGGACAAGGGAAATTTGCTATCATAAAGGTAGTAGGGTAGGGGGAACTAGGCATCGTTATTCCTTAACGGGCCGAACTGCTCCCCGGCATTACATTATAGTTCCGCAAGGAGACCGTGATGACTTCGTCTGGGCAGATAAAGAAAGGTAACACCTCACCCGAGGCTGAACACAAGGCTTTGCCGGAAGGCTATGGCGCCACCGAGGCGGCCCTGCTTCCGCGCGATCCCAACTGGATGTTCATCTACTGGGAGATAACCGAAAACTCCAGGACTAACCTGACCCGCGCCCACGGCGCCGATATTTTCCAGAAAGGCCGCCAGGTCATCCGCGTTTATGATATGTCCGGCGTCACCGACGGCGGGGCCCCTTCCAAGTACTTCGACATCCCGGTGATGCTGGAGGCCAAGAGCTGGTACGTGAACGTGCAGGAAGCCGGCCGCGCCTACTGCTGCGAGGTGGGGCTGGTCATGCCGGACGGCACCTTCATCGGCATAGTCAAGACCAATACGGTCAACCTGCCCGGCGGCCGCGTCTCGGACGTGACCGACGAGAAGTGGATGGCCGTCACCGCCGATTTCGACAAACTGCTGCAGCTCTCCGGCGTGGAATACATAGGCAAGGGCTCGGGCGAGGTCGCGAAGTCCCTGGCCCAGCGCTGGGAGATGCTGCGCGCCGTGTTCTCCCGCGCCTCGTCGTGGGGCGTCTCCTCCATGTCCTCGCAGAACCTGCAGAAGCCCGAGCACCAGCAGCAGAAGAAGTTCTGGCTGGTGGCCGACTGCGAACTGATACTTTACGGGGCCACCGAGCCCGACGCCTTCGTGACCGTGAGCGGCCGCAAGGTGACCCTGAACCCGGACGGCACTTTTTCCATGCGTTTCGCCTTGCCTGACGGCGTGGTGGATATGCCCATAAAAGCCATGTCCGCGGACGAGACCGATTCCAGGGAGATCGACATTAAAGTCACCAGGGCTACCACCACCGATGGCAAATAACGAAGAAAAAGGCTACCTTTCACTAGTACTTCACGCGCATCTCCCGTTCATCCGCCACCCGGAGTACGAGGATTTCCTCGAAGAGGACTGGTTCTTCGAGGCGATGTGCGAGACCTACATCCCGCTGCTCGACATCTACGAGAAACTGACGGCCGAAGGAACGGATTTCCGCGTCACGATGTCCATCACGCCGCCCCTGTGCAACATGATGGCCGACGACCTGCTGCGCGAGCGCTTCCGCCGCTATTACAGCCTGCGCCTGGAGCTCGCCGAGAAAGAGGTGATCCGCACCCGCAACACCGGCTTCTACGAAGTGGCCAAGATGTACGAGCGCAAGTTCCGCCGCATCCGCGAGCTCTATGAGGATTACTACCACGGCCGCATCCTCGACGGGTTCAAGAAGTTCCAGGACATGGGCAAGCTGGAGATCATCACCTGCGGCGCCACCCATGGCTTCCTGCCGCTGGAGCTTCGCCGCGAGGCCGTGCACGCGCAGATCAAGCTGGCCGCCGACAATTACCGCAAGCATTTCGGCCGCGGCCCGCGCGGCATCTGGCTGGCCGAGTGCGCCTACAACCCCGGCGACGACGTGTTCCTGAAGGCCCAGGGCATCCGCTATTTCTTCCTCGAGACGCACGGCATCATTTACGGCAGCCCGCGCCCGCGCTACGGCGTCTACGCGCCGGTGTACTGCCCCTCCGGCGTGGCCGCCTTCGGCCGCGACATGGAGAGCGCCCAGCAGGTCTGGAGCGCCGAGACCGGCTACCCGGGCGACCACCGCTACCGCGAGTTCTACCGCGACCTGGGCTACGACCTGGAATACGATTACGTGAAGCCCTACCTGCACCAGGACGGGGTGCGCCGCAATATCGGCATGAAGTACTGCAAGATCACCGGCAAGGTGGGCCTCAACGAGAAGGCGCCCTATAACCCTCAGGAAGCCCGCGATATGGCCGCCAGCCACGCCGGCAACTTCATGTTCAACCGCGAGCGCCAGATAGAGCACCTGGAACATTTCCTCGGCAAGAAGCCGATAGTGGTGTCGATGTACGACGCCGAACTGTACGGCCACTGGTGGTACGAGGGTACGGACTTCCTGGAATTCCTGTTCAAGAAGATGCACCACGACCAGAAGACCGTGAAGATGGTCACGCCGAGCGAATACCTCGGCCTGCACCCCGACAACCAGGTAGTGCAGCCTTCCATGTCCACCTGGGGAGACAAGGGCTACAACGAGGTCTGGCTCAACGGCACCAACGACTGGATGTACCGCCACCTGCACAAGCAGGTGGAGCGCATGGTGGAGCTGGCCAACAAATTCCCGGCCGCCGACGGCACGCTGCGCCGCGCGCTCAACCAGTGCGCCCGCGAGGTGGTGCTGGGCATGTCCTCGGACTGGGCTTTCCTGATGACGGTGGGCACCGCCAAGAGCTATTCCACCAAGCGCTTCGTGGCGCACACGCACCGCTTCAACGGCCTCTACGAGCAGATCATGGGCAACCGCCTGGAGGAAGGCTGGCTGAAGGATCTGGAGTGGCGCGACAATATCTTCCCCGAGATGGACTACAGGGTCTTCTCGACGGAGGAGATGGAAAAGGCCGCCAAGAGCTGACTCGCCAGGGCGTAAAAAAACCGCGGCTGCAGAGCCGCGGTTTTTTTATTGCCCCCGGCGTCAGCGGCTGCTGGCCAGCTCCTCTAGCCGGCTGTTGAACCTTTCGATGATCAGCCCCGAGAGGGAGTAGAGCTCCTTGACGTAAAGGGCGGCCTCGGGCTGCAGTTTCTGCCTGCCCGCCGCCTCGAACAGCTCGGCCAGGTAGTTCTGCAGGTGGAAGAGCAGGTCGGGGGCGCCCAGGTCGTGCGCCGACTTGAGCAAATTGAGCAGCGGGTTCAGGGTGTCCGGCGAGGGCGCCGCCAGCGCCGGGCCGGCCGCCTTGGCCGCCAGGGCGGCGGAATCTTCGGGGGCCGGGTCGAAGCCGGATTCCAGCCCGGCCGCCTTCAGCCGCGCGGCCAGGACGGCCAGCTTCTGCAGCCCGCCCGGCCCGTCCACGCGCAGGGCGCGGGTGAAAACTATCTCGGCGGCCTGCCTGGCGTAGGCCGCGGCCTGCGCGCGCAGCGGCGCCCAGGAGGAGGAGGTGCGGCCGGGCAGGCGCGCCAGCAGGTACAGGTAATCCTCCAGGATCTTGAAGATGGAGCCCGCGTGGCTGTGCCTGGCGGCGTCGGCCAGGATCCAGGCGTAGAGCGTCTTCTCTTCCCAGGAGAGGTCCTCGAAGGTGACGCGGGCTACGCCCGGCTCGCGCTCGAGGGCGGCCTGGATGAGCGCCGGGTCGCCGAGGGCGAAGAGCTCTTTCAGGCGGGCAGAGCCGGAAGAGGGGGCGAAGTAGAGGGTGGGGAACTCGGCGTCGCGGCGCAGGTAGCAGAAGGGCAGGGGGGATTCGCCGTCGGGGCCCGGGGCCGTCACCTTGCCGCGCAGGCAGAGCACGCCGTCGCGGTTCGTGCGCTCGTCTGTGGTCACGGCGTCGAGGGCGCGGCTCTCTTCCACGCCCAGCATGGCGTCCGCTATGATCAGCGCGGCGGCCTTCTGCCTGGCCAGCGCGTTGTCGGCCAGCAGCTTGGCGTAGATCTTCAGGCCGTCGCCGGAATCCGGGTGATTGGAATGGGCCATCTCCAGCAGCGAGAGGAAGGCCCGGTCGGCGTGCTCGAAGCCCAGGTCCCGCAGGGCCTCGGCCACGCGCGCGGCGTAGCGTAAATTCTGCACGGCCTCTATGCGGGAGATGTCGGAGAAGAACCAGCCGCAGCTGGTGAACATGAACATGGCGTGCTTCTGCATCTCCAGCAGCTCCAGCGCCCGCCCCCTGGCGGCCCGGTCCAGCTCCCTGGAGGCGTGCTTCCTGAAGAAGGCCTCCGCGGCTTCGGGCGAGCGGTCCAACAGCAGGGCCGCGTAATCGTTGCGGGCTTCCCAGGGGGCCTTGAAGAACTTGGCGCCCTCGGAGGCGTAAACGTTGGCCGCGGCGTCGCGCAGGCTGTTGAGGGCCGCCCGGAAGGGCAGGCGCCAGTTCAGGGAGCCGCCCTCGCCGCCGCAGTCGCAGCCGCCTTTCCAGCGGCGCACGCCGTGCGCGCAGCTCCAGGCCGTGCCTTCCCCGTCGGGGCCGGCCTTCAGCACCACCTCGCCGCGGGGGGGATTGGCTTCCAGGTACTGCCCGAGGTTCACCGTCTTTATGCCGCGCTTGCCGAGCTCGTGCAGGAAGGCGTGCGCCAGCGTCATGTCGGAAAATTTGTGGTGGTGGCCGAAGGTTTCCCCGTCCACGGCCATGCTGACCAGCTGCGGCCCGGCCGCGTCCGGCTTGTAGCAGGCTTCCACCCTGTCGGCGAAGACTACGGAGTCGCGGGTGAGGCCCTCGAAGGCCGCGGCCTTGGAGAGCGGGCCGTCGTAGAAGAAGACCGCCAGGCTGCGCCGCTTGGACCGGGTGCCGTCGGGCAGCGTGTCGTGCCAGGCGTAGGGGGCGGTGGTGTCGAAGTCCCCGCGCGAGGCGTCCTGCCAGTCCTTCGCGCCGTGCGGCCTGATCTTGTCCGCCTGGTAGGGGGACAGGACCACGTACTTCATGCCCAGGTCTACCAGCAGGCGCAGGGTGTCGTCGTTGGCGCCGGTCTCGGGCAGCCACATGGCCTCGGGCTTGAAGCCGAAGCGGTGTTCGAAATCCTTTATGCCCCACAAAGCCTGCGTGAGCTGGTCCTGGAAAGAGGCCAGCGGCATGATCATGTGGTTATAGGCCTGCGCTATGGCGTTGGAGTGGCCGGTGCGCTCGCGGGAGTCGCGGGCGGCCTGCACGATCCGGGCGTAATAGAAAGGGTAATGCTTCTCGAGCCACGGCAGGAGCGTGGGCCCGAAGTTGAAGTTCATGTGCAGGTAATTATTGGACAGCTCCAGCACGCGGCCGTGGGCGTCGTTAATCCTGGCGCAGGCGTTGGGCAGGTAGCACTCCCGGGCCACGCGGGAGTTCCAGTCGTGGAAGGGCCAGGCGGAGGGCTGCGGGTCTATGCGGCCGGTCCAGGGATTTTCGCGCGGCGGCTGGTAGAAATGCGCGTGCAGCGCGAAGAATTTCTGAGGGGTCCCGTGGTGTTTTTCCATTTGAATTAATTAATTATATCCCACTTGGCGGCTGTTGCGAAAGATAATCTTTATAATTCCCGTCGTGGATAAACAGGTCGAACCAGACCTGGAACATCAGCACGCACCAGAGGGCGCGCCCGTTGTCGCGCCGGCGGGCCAGGTGCTCGCGCCACAGGTGGTCCACGCGGCCGAAATCCAGCAGGCCGCAGCGCCCCACGCGCTCCCGGGAAAAGTACTTGTCGCCCAGCGCGCGGAACTTGCCCAGGAACCAGACGGCGTGCGGCATCTCCAGGCCCATGTTGGCGCGGCGCAGGATGGCGGGCGGCAGCAGCCCCGCCATGGCCTTCTTCTGTATATGCCGGCGCGAGAAGCCGAAGCCCTTCATCTTCAGGTCGGAAGGAAGGGTGGAGACGAAATCCACCAGCGGGCGGTCCAGGTAGGGGAAACGGGCCTCCACCGAATGGGCCATCATCATGCGGTCGTTCTTGACCATCAGGTCGTCCGTGAAGAAATATTTCAGGTCCAGCAGCGCTATCTTGTTCAGGCCTTCCTCGAAATCCAGCTTGTCGAATGTTTTCCGGAAGAGTTCGGCTGTCTCCGGGCGGCCCCGCAGGCCGGGCAGCAGGGCGCGCTTCTCCTCTTCGGTCAGGACATGCCGCCAGTACAGGTGGGCCGCCGCCGGGTCCAGCTCGGCGCCCTCGGTGAAGCGCTTCAGGCGGAAGTCCAGGCTGAGCTTGGCGTAAGAAGAGGGCAGCGCGCGCGCCAGGCTTCGCGCCAGCGCCCGCGCGGGGCCGGGGACGAAGCGGCGGTAAAAGCGGCTCACCGCGTAGGCGCCGTGCGTCTCGTAGGCGTTGAAGACCTCGTCGCCGCCCTCGCCGGAGAGCAGCGTCTTCACGTGCTTGCGGGCCTCGCGGGCCAGCAGGAAAGTGGGGATGGCGGCCCCGTCGCCGCTGGGCTCGTCGAGGTAGGCCATGTGCGTCTTGATCTCGGCCAGCACGTCCTCCGGGTCCACGGTCACCCGGTGGTGGATGGTGCCGGCGAAGCCGGCCATCAGGTCCTGGTAGCGGGACTCGTCGAAGCTGGGTTCGTTCATCCTGATGGAGAAGGTGTGCACCCCGCGGCTGACGCCGAGCTCTTTGGCCAGGGCCAGCAGGGCGCTGGTGTCGAAGCCGCCGGAGAGGGTCAGGCCAGCCGGCGCGTCGGACAGGAGGTTGCGGCGCACCGAATCCAGCATCAGCCCGTGCACCTTTTCGGCGGCCTCGGACGGGCGCAGCGAGTGGTTTGTCCTGTAGGTGGGGGAGTAGTATTCTATCTCGGAGACTTCGCCCGTGGCGAGGTTCACCTCGAGGCGGCAGCCGGCGCGCAGCTCTTTGACGTCCCGGTAGGGAGTTGAGGCGCCGGGGATATAGGCCAGCGAGAAATAGTCGTAGACGGCGCCCTCGTCGAGCGCCCTGTCGAAGCCGTCGAGCTCGAGGAAGGACTTCAGCTCGGAGGCGGCGTAGAGGCGGCCGTTGCGGCGCAGGTAGAAAACCGGCCGGATGCCGAAGAAGTCGCGGACTATGTGGACTTTCTGCGCGGCGCGGTCGTAGAGGATGAAGGCGAACTGGCCGGAGAGCTCGCTCAGGAAATCTATGCCCAGCTCGGCGTAGAGGTGCAGCAGGGTCTCGGTGTCGGAGGTGGTGGCGAAGGGGCGCTTGCGCCTGAGCGAATGCCGCTCCTCCAGGTCGCGGAAGTTGGTGACCTCGCCGTTATAGGCTATTACCGCTGAGCCGCCGGGCGCGGACATGGGCAGGTCGGCGGCCGAGCTCAGGTCGAGGATCTTGAGGCGGGTATTGCCCAGTACGCAGGGCCCGGCGCGGAGTATCCCCATGCTGTCGGGGCCCCGGTGGCGCAGGGCCGCGGTCATCAGCCGCGCTTCGGCCTCGTCTTTGTCCGACGGGGACCCCGGCGTCAGCCGGATAATGCCGGCTATCCCGCACATGAGCGGCTCCCTGCGCGGTCCCAGTCTTCCACGGCGGCCAGCACGCCCGGCAGCAGCGCGGCCAGGGCGCCGGCGCCGTCGCGGTTGCGCTTCTGCGCCGCCAGCGCGGCCGAGGCGGCCAGGCGGGCCACGCCGTCCGAAACGGCCGCGGTAAGCACGGGACCGCCGGCCGGGGCGGCTGAAACCGAAGGCGGGGACTGGTTCAGGTCCGCAGAAAAAACCGCCGAGCTGCCGCCCAGCCGCAGCGTGAAGGAGGTGCTGCCGGGGGCGCAGGCCGCCGGCTGGCCCAGCGCCAGCGTGGCCCCGGTTTTGCGCGCGAGAGCCGCCAGCGCCGGATCTTCCAGGAGGGCCGGGCCGGCGGGGTCGTAATGCAGCACGAAGTGCCGGCCGTGCAAGCGGTTCCAGGCCGGGTTGAGCAGGATGTCCTCGCTGCGGGCCCGCAGGGAGCAGCGCGCGGCCGCCCCGCCCCTGCGCAGGGTGAATTCCAGCTCTTCCGGAGTGCGCGATACGGAATCCAGCGTTGCGCCGGCCCGGCGCAGCAGGGCGTTGAGGGGGGAGCCCGGATCTTTCAACCGGGCCAGCAGGCCGGCGTGGGCGGCGGCTATGTGCGGGTTTTCCGAAGCGGCCGCGCGGTAGAGGGCGCGCACCAGGTCCTTGCGGCCGCGGCCGAGCGAGCGGTAGAGGTACATCAGCAGGTGGGAATCCTCCATGCGGGTGCCGGTCAGCTTGGGCGTCCCTTTCATGCGGTTTATAAATTCCACGACGTGCCGGTTGGAGCGGATATTCTGGTCGTGCTTCTGTTCCCAGGGCAGGCCGCCCTTCTCGTCGAATTCGGACTGGGAGTACAGGCGCAGGGCCTTGCCCAGGCCGAAGCCGAATTTCTCGGGGTTCTTGTGGAAGGTCGAATTATGCACCATGTGGAAGGAGCCCACGGTGTAGGCGTCCACGTAGGGATCGGTCTTTTTGAGCCAGGCCTCCAGCTCGCGCACGTCGTCCCAGGTTTCGGTAGGCAGGCCGGTTATCAGCAGCACGTGGTTCCAGATGCCGGCCTTGTGCAGGGCTTCCAGCGAGCGGTTGGCCTGCTCGAGGGAAAGGCCTTTGTTTATATATTTAAGCATCCGCCTGGTGGGGTATTCCAGGCCGGCCACCACTTTCACCGCGCCCGCCGCGCACATCAAATCTATCATCTCGGCGTCTATGTTGCGCAGGTTGAAGCAGTCCGCCCAGAGTATGTCCAGCTTGGCCTTGATTATCTCCCGCAGCAGGTTCTTGGCGTAGGCGGCGGTGGGGTTGAAATTGGGGTTGTAGAAGAGGAAATGCCTGCAGCCGTGCTCCTCTTTGAGGCGCCGCAGTACTCCGACAGCCTCGGCGGAGGAAAGCGAGAAGACTTCGGTGCCGGCCCCGCTGCAGAAATAGCACTTGAAGGGGCAGCCTTCGTTGAAGCTGACCTGCAGCAGCAGGTACTTTTCTTTTTCGCCCGGGCCTTTCAGCAGCTTTACGCTCTCAGCCGGCAGCCTGTATATTTCGCGTATCTTCGAGGGGGTATAGGCGTAGCCGCGGCTGTTGACGGGGTCGTAGGCAGGATAGCCCGGGGGGACGGAAGGGTCGCGCAGTTCGCCGTCGGGCAGCGGCTCGAAGTAGCGGTTGGGGGCGGGCGCCTTCTCGCCGGGTTCGGTCTCGTAAAGCAGCAGGGACTTATTGATCTTCCTGGCGCGTATGGGGCCGGCGGCGGCGGGCTCTCTGCCGGCTTCCAGCGCGCGGCAGACCAGCAGGGCGGCCCTGTGCGCGTCGCCGCAGACGGCGTAGTCTATCTGCGGGCATTCCTTCAGCAGTTGCTCGTATTCCGCCTGCTGTACGGCGGTATCCATGTTCTGCAGGCCGCCCAGCAGCACCGAGCAGGAGGGGAAGCGCTCTTTCAGGACCCTGGCCAGGCACTGCGCCAGGCGCACGCCCAGCTTTATCTCCAATTCGTCGCCGAGGAAATAAGTGAGCGAGAGGCCGAAGAGCCGGCTGTCGCGGACCTTGAGCAAATCCAGCAGTTCCCCGGTCTGCGCCTCCAGCGCGCCGCCGCCGGAGCGCAGGTAGCGCCTGACGGCGTCAGCGTCGGCATAAAGCATCAGGTTAACGGAGCCGGGGCGGGCGGCGTAGGCGCGCGTGACCTGGTTGTTGAAATCGTAGTGGCGGATGTCGGGGTAGCCGGCCCGCCTGAGCCAGCCGGCCAGGTTGGGCACGCCCACCTTCTGGTAATGGAGGTCCCGGTACCACTCCTGCTTAAGGGTGCTGGGGGAGGGCGTGATGAACGAAATTTTCATTGGAGGGTACGGGTAAATTCTCACTAATTTGCCGGGTAGTGTCAAGGCGCGGGAAAGGCGCCGCCCCGCGGGGCGAGCAGCAGGCGCGAGAGCTCCAGGCCGGCCGCTTCTTCCGAAGCCACCTTCAGCCCGGCCAGCTGCCGGCCGGCGAGGAAAGCGGGCAGGAAATCGTTCTTTACGGCCTGGAAGCAGGGCGCGGCCAGCAGTTCGAGGAGGGCCCTGAAATTCTCCAGGCTGGAAGGCCCGCGCGCCGGGCCGAGGGGGGAGAAATCGAGGGCTTCGGGCCTGAGCACCACGCGCAGCGGGACTTCGCCGCCTATTATGTCCGCCCTGAAGCAGGTTTCGCGCACGGGGGCGGCCGGTGGCGGCAGCCCGGCCCCGGCCAGGGCGGCTATCCTGGCGAAGAGGCCCGGCTTGAGGGCCTGCAGCGTGTCTGGGATGTAAGCGGCGTCCCAGGCCGCGGCTGAAAAAATGGTCACTGTTTCGTAGGGGATAAAGGTCAGGGCGCCGGGCGTGCGGGCGTGGAACCCTCCGTCCCCCGGTTCTATCTTCACGGCGGCGAGTTCAGGCGGCGGCGCGGGCAGGTCGGTTTCGGCCGCGATGATGGTTTTAAAACCGGCGGCTGCAGCGCCGGAGGCCAGCGCGCGCGCCGCTTCCAGCGGCAGGCTGCGCCCGAGGAAACCGGGGTTGGCGCGGGCGAAGGCGGCGGCCGGATCGCGGCCCTGGCCTTTCAGCCCGGCGAGAAAAGGGACGGCCGCGGCCAGCGGCGCGGCGGGGTCCTTCAGGATGACCGCGTAGGAGCTCACGGCTTCTTGCCCGACATGATGTCGAGGATGATGCCGTCCACCTTCTCCATGCCGAGGCTGGAGATGCGGGAGATGTTCCTTATGGTGGCTTCGGCCGTGTGCCCGACGAAGCCCTCCTCGTCGGTAATGCCTTCGCCGTTGCAGGCCATCCAGGCGGCGCGGATGGCGGAGTCGGCCGAGGAGGCTACCTTCAGGGCGCAGCCGCTCTTGGCGCCGTCGCAGATCATGCCGCCTATGTCGCTGATGACGGTGTTGACGGCAAGCGTAGCTTTTTTCAGGTCGGGGCCGGAGCGCTGCCAGACTATGGCCACGGAGGCGCCGACGCCGGCGGCCACGGCGCAGCCGCAGATGGGGGCGAGCTCGCCGGTGAAGACTTTGATGTAGGAGTTGACCAGGTGGGAGAGGGCGATGCTTTTGAGGATGCGCTTCTCCGGGACGCCGAAGGCCTTGCCCACGAGCCACGGCACCAGCACGGCCACTACGCCCTGGTTGCCGGATTCGCCGCTGGACATGACGGGGATGGGGGCGCCGGCCATGCGCGCGTCGGCGGCCGCGGCGGAGGTCAGCTTGGCGTTGGAGAGGATGTCGCGCTTGAGGTAGCCCTTCCTGATCAGATCCTCGACGTAATAGCCGACCTTCTTCAGCTTGAGGCCGGCGCGCGAGGCGGCGAGGTTCATTTCTACGCCTTTCTTGAGATAGGCCAGCTGTTCCGGGGTGGCTTTTTCGGCGGCGCGGAACAGGTCGCGGAAGGCGGCTTTTTTGAGGGCTTGCTTGTAGGGCGGGCGGGCCTGCTTGCCGGGGGTGCCGGTCTTGATGAGGGTTTTGCCGTTGTGCCTGAGCAGGGCTACCTTGTTGTGGCTGCCTTCCAGGACGCAGAGGGCTTTCTCTTTGCCGGCCCGCACTTCGGCGGCGATGTAGATGCCGCGCTTTGAGTAATCAACCTTCACGCGGGCGCGGCCGGAGCGGACGAGGGCGGCGGCTTCTTTGAGGCGGGCGGAGGGCAGGCCTTTGAAAAGTTCGGCGCCGAGCTCCGGCTTGCGGGTGACGGCGCCGACGGCGGCGGCGAGGAGGTTGCCTTTCTGGCCGCTGGTATTGGGGATGGCTACGGCGAGGCCGTTCTTGTAGGTGCCGGGGTCGGTCTTTACGAGGACGGCGGTGGTGCGGCCTTTAAGGAGTTTGGCGGCGGTGGCTGCCGCGAAAGCTACGGCGACGGGCTCGGTGCAGCCCATGGCGGGATAGACTTCGTGTTTGAGTACTTCGGAGAGGAGGTTTTTCATCGTAGGTCCTGTAAACTGTTTCCGGGTCCTGTCCGCCCGCCCGTTCGCTCATAAGCGGGCGCTGCAGAAGAGGGCCTGCGGTCCTTCGCCGGCCTCGAACTCGCTCGGCACACAGTGCCTCGCTCAAACAATCTCGGCCGCCGCCCTAATGATAGGCGGTCCGCTCCGGACCTTGGCCCTGCGCCCTAAAATCGCTCACGGGCGGGCGGACAGTACCGGAGGAGACCGTACTAGATTACAATTTTTAAAAGGCGAATTTCTTCTTTCTCGCCCAGAGGGTGAGGGCGAGGCCGGAGAGGAGGGCGCCGGCGGCGCCGGCCAGGAAGGGGGCGGAGGGGGAGACCTGGTCCCACAGGAAGCCCGCGAGGGCGCTGGCGGCGAAGGTGAGGAAGCCGAGGGCGCCCTGGAAATAGCCCATGGCGGTGGCGCGGTTGGCGCCGGAGCTGAGGTGGGCTATGACGGCTTTGGCGATGCCTTCGTTGAAGGCGCCGTAGAAGCCGTACAGGGCGAACAGGCCCCACACCATCCACGGCTGCTTTGCCAGGGCGAAGCCGAGGTAGACCGCCGCGAAGACGGCGAAGCCGAAGCACATGGTTTTTACTTTGCCCAGCCTGTCCGAGAGCCAGCCTGCGGGGGAAGCCAGCAGGGCGTAGATCAGGTTGTAGCCGGTATAGGCCAGGATCACCTGCGTCAGGGTGAAGCCCATGCTCCTGGCCTTCATGATCAGGAAGACGTCGCTGGAATTGCCCAGGGCGAAGATGGCGTAGAGGGCGACGAAGACCTTGAAGTCCGCGCTGACCGGCACGGCGGCCGGGGCGGAGCCGGCCGGAACGGCCTGCCGCGCTTTTTCTTTTACAAACCAGATCAGCACGCCTACGCCGAGCAGGGCCGGGATGAAGGCGGCCAGGAAGATCAGGCGGTAGTCGGGCTTCTCCGCGCCCATGTAATGGATCATCGCCAGCGCGGCGAGCGGGCCCAGCGCGGCGCCCAGCGTGTCCATGGCGCGGTGGAAGCCGAAGGCCTTGCCCCAGTGCGCCTTGTCTACGGAGCCGGCTATCAGGGCGTCGCGCGCCGAGGTGCGCAGGCCTTTGCCGACACGGTCGATGAAGCGCGAGAACAGGACGAACTGCCAGGAGGCGGCCAGCGCCAGTACGGGTTTGGAGATGGCCGAAAGGGAATAGCCCGCCACTACGAAAGGCTTGCGCACGCCGTGCTTGTCAGAGAGGCGGCCGCCTATGATCTTGACGAAGCTGGCGGTGGCTTCGGCCGCGCCTTCAATGAGGCCGACCACCTGCATGGGCGCGCCGAGCACGGTGGTGAGGAAGACCGGCACTATGGGGTAGAGCATCTCGCTGGAGATGTCGGTCAGGCCGCTGACCACGCCGAGGAAGGTGACGTTGCGGGTGAGGCCCGCCTTCATGTCTTTGAAGAAGGACATCGCGCTCCTTACAGGAATTTCACGAGCAGGTTTAGGCCCGCGGCGAAAACGAGGGCGGCCGCGAAATTCATGGCGAACACTTTGGCGGCGTCCCTCGCGCCCAGTTCGCGCACGGCGACCAGGGCGCTGGCCAGGCAGGGCAGATAGAGGCTTAGAAAAACGCTGGCCACCACGATGGCACCGGGAGACAAGGCGAACGGCGCCAGCATCGCTATCGAGACGTCCTTGCGCAGGAAGCCCAGCGTCATCACGGCCACGGTATCGCCCGGCAGGCCCAGCAGGCCGGTGACGGCCGGCCTGAAAAATTCCGAGAGGGCGCGCAGCGCGCCGCTGTAATCCAGCAGGGCGACCAGCAGCACGCCGAAGATTATCATCGGCACGGCCTCGAGCAGGAAATCCTTGATCCTGAAATAAAGCTTCCTGGCCAGCAGCGGGCAGCAGGGGGCCTGGTAAGGGGGGATCTCCAGGAACAGCTCCGGGGTCTCGCCCTTCAGCAGGCGGCTGAGCAGCAGCGAACTGAGTATGCCGGCCGCGGCTATGGCGCCGAACACGGCGAGGGTGTACTTGATGTGGAACGGGGCCAGCAGGCTGAGGATCATCGCGGTCTGCGGCATGCAGGGCGCCAGGCCCAGCGTGAGCGCGGTGGCTATCACGCGCTCGCGCGGCGTTTCCAATACGCGCGCGGCCATGATGGCCGGCACCTTGCAGCCCAGGCCCAGCATCAGCGGGATGGTGCCGTAGCCGTGCAGGCCCAGCTTGTGCATGTGGCTGTCGAGCATGACGGCCAGGCGCGGCAGGTAGCCGATGTCTTCGAGCAGGCCCAGCACGGCGTAGAAGGAGACGATGTAGGGCAGCACGGTGACGAAGGGAATGTAGAGGCCGGTGGTGAGCAGGCCGAAGGATTCCATGGGGACCGGAGAAGAGCCCATCAGCAGGACCTTCCAGAAACCCCCGTCCGGCAGTCCGGAGAGCGCCGCCGTCAGCAGCGGCATCCAGGCCTTCTGGAACAGCGGGTCCAGCGCGTGGTTCAGCAGGCCCTCGCCGACGAAGCGGATGACCCAGAACACGGCCAGCATGACGGCCGCGGCGAAGGGCAGGCCGGTGCCGGGGCGGGAGGTGATGTCTTCGAGCTTCTCCAGCAGGGTGGCGTGCTTGTGCGTGATCTTCTGGCAGCCGGCCGAGATGCGGCCTATCAGCGCCCACTTCTCGTCGGGATCGGTGGGGTGGCAGGCCGGGGCGGGCAGGCGGCCGGCGTTGAAATCGTCCACCGCGGTCTTCAGCCCCGAAAGGCCCTCGCCGGTGGTGGCCACGAAGGGCACCACGCGCACTCCGAGCTGGCGGCCCAGGGCCTCGGCGTCTATCTCGACGCCGCGGCGGCGGGCTATATCCCATTTGTTCAGAAGTATGACCATCGGCGCGCAGAGCGAGGCCAGTTCGAGCGTGTAGAACAGGTTGCGCTCCAGGTTGGTGGCGTCCACGACGTTGAGGATGAGGGCCTTGTCCTCCTGGGCCAGTATCTCGCGGGCCACTTCCTCCGCCTTGTTGGTGGCGGCGTGGCTGTAGGCGCCGGGGACGTCTATGACCGAGAAGCGCTCCCCGGCCAGCACGGTGTGGCCGGCGAGGTATTCTACGGTGGTGCCGGGGTAATTGGACGAGATGACCTCCAGGCCGGTCAGGCGGGAGAAGACCACGCTCTTGCCGACGTTGGGATTGCCGGCCAGCAGGACGCGGCGGGATTTAACCTTGACCGAGACCTTGGCTGCCATGCCGCGGCCGAGGGCCACGCGCGTGCCCATGACCTCCACCACTACGGGGCCGCCGGACCTTTCCGGAGAGCGCTTGGCGATCTGCCGGCCGGTGGAAAGTCCCATGGCCTTCAGCTTGGCCTGGAAATCGGCGCCGCCGCCTACCTCGGCGATGTAACCGGTCTCGTTCTCGCGCATGGAAAGCAGGGTGAGGGCGGGGGAGGGCTTCATGCGGGCCTCCGGGCGAGCGCCGCGCGCGCGGCTTTAAGCGCGCCGGGGCGCCCTTTCAGGAAAAGGGTCAGCGCGCCGACGCGGCGCAGCGCTTCGGGGCTGAGCGCGTGCTCGGCGCGGCAGGCGTCGGCCTCCGCCCGGGCCGGGTCCAGGGCCAGCACCTCGGTGAAGAAAGCCTTGAGCGTGACGTGCCGGCCGGCTATCTCGGCGCCGGCCCTGGCGCCGGCGGGCGTGAGGCGGATGGAGCCGTAGCGCTCCTGGCTGAGCAGGCCGCGGGCGGCCAGGGCTTTTACGGCGGAATTCACGGAGGGCTTGGACACCTTGAGCAGGCGGCTTACCGCGCTGGCCCTGGCGGCGCCGTCCTTCAGGCTGAGAGTGTAGGCCGCCTCGAGGTAATCTTCCAGGCTGGGGGAAAGGGGTTTGGTCATATGTTAGCGCCGGTTAACAAAGTTAGGCAAGACTAACTCTATCAAAAAAGCGCCGGGCCGGTCAAGGCGGCAAATAAAAAAGGCGGCCGGGGCCGCCTTTTTCGTCCTGAGGCGGAAGCTACTTGGGGCAGCCCCCGGTAAGGCAGGAGAAGTCCAGGAGGGTGGGCAGCTGCAGGCCTATGAGGTAGATGCCCCCGGCGCAGGCCCCCATCAGGATAAGGGAGGTAAAGATGCTGATCAGCGGGTGTTTCTGTATGAAGGCCCAGTAAGACGCCAGCAGCGAGGCTATTAGTTTTCTCATAGTTTCTCCGTCAGCCCAGCGGCTCGGAAAGGTTGGCGAGGACCACGCTGAGGTCCTTGTCGCCGTAACCGCTATTATACGATTTAGTCATCAGGCTTTCTACAGCGGCCGTGACGGGCAGGTGCAGCTTTTTCTTGGCGGCCTCGGCCAGCATGAAGCGGGCGTCCTTGAGCATGTGCTTCAGCGGGAAAGCGGGGGGGTATTCCTGCTTCAGGATATTGTCCTTCTTCAGGCCGAAGTAGCCGCAGTTGAGGGCCGGGTTGTGGCCCAGGGTCTCGAAGATGAGGGCGGGGTCTATGCCCTGGGCCCGGGCCAGCGCGGCCGATTCGGCGAGGGCGGTGGTCAGCTGCGCGACTATGAGGTTTATACAAAGTTTCAGCGAGGTGCCGGCGGGCACCGGCCCGGCGTGGACTATCTCCTTCCCCATGGCCTTCAGCACGGGGGAGAACTTTTCAAGGAGCGCCTTGTCGGCGCCGGCCAGGATGACCAGCTGCGCGGTCTCGGCCGCGCCTTTGGAGCCTGAGACCGGGCAGTCCAGGAAATTTACCCCGGCCAGGAAACATTTTTTAGCGAGGGCGCTGGTATAGTCCGGGGAAAGGGTGCACATGTTTATCAATGTGTTGCCGCCGGCGAAGGCCGAGGCCACGCCCTCCGGCCCTTCCATGACGGCGTCCATGGCTTCGGGGTCGGAGACCATCGTTATTACCGTGTCGCACAATTTGGCCAGCGCCCTGGGCGTGGCGGACACCTGGCAGCCCAGGTCGGCGAACTCGATGGTGCGCCGCCGCGTGCGGTTATAGACGGAGACCTGGAAGCCGGCCTTGACCAGGTTCAGCGCCATGGCCCGGCCCATTATGCCCAGCCCTATGAAACCTATCCTCGGGGGAACGCTCATGATTTACCTCTCAGCCTGGTAATTTCCGCTGGCTTAAGCTCTCTCCACTGCCCCGGTTCGACGCCTTCCAGCGTGAGGGGGCCGATGGCGCGGCGCAGCAGGCGCAGCACGGGGAAGCCCACGGCGGCGAGCATCCGCCTGACCTGGCGGTTGCGGCCTTCTTTCAGAATTATCTCGGCCCAGGAAGTGGGCACGGTCTTGCGGAAGCGCACCGGCGGGTCCCGGGGGGGCAGGGCGGGGTCCGGCAGCAGGCGGGCGCCGCAGGGCAGGGCGGGGCCGTCGGCCAGCGTGACGCCGCCGCGCAGCCTGGCCAGCGCCTCTTCCGTTATTTCGCGCTCTACCTGGGCCCAGTAGACCTTGGGCATCTTGTGGCGCGGGTCGGCTATGCGCGCCTGCAGCCCGCCCTCCGAGGTGAGCAGCAGCAGGCCCTCGCTGTCGTGGTCCAGCCGGCCGGCGGGGTAGACGCCTTTGGGGAAATTGAACCCGGCCAGCGACGGATGGCCGTGCTCCGGGGTGAACTGCGAGAGCACGCCGTAAGGCTTGTTGAAAATAATAGTAGGCATCGTCCGGCCTCCACTAAAGGCCCCCCTAAATGTTATTATATTGTACATGAGTTATTCCTTCATCGAGAAGCAGAAAGATTTTGACGAGCTTTGCCTGAAGCTGGCCAAGCACAAGTACCTCTCGATAGACACCGAGTCCAACAGCCTTTACGTCTACAAGGAAAAGTTCTGCCTGATGCAGCTCACCAGCGAGCACATCAACGCCGTGGTGGACACCCTGGCCGTGGACATCAGGCCGATACTGCCCATCTTCGCCGACCCCGCCGTGGAAAAGATCTTCCACTCGGCCGATTCCGATATCCGCGTCTTCAAGGCCGCGCTGAAGTGCACCTTCGTCAATATCTTCGACGTGATGGTGGCCGCCAAGTACCTGGGCATCATCAAGTGCGGCCTCGACAGCATGGTGGGGGAATATTTCGGCCTGGAGATGAACAAGAAGTTCCAGAAGGCCGACTGGGGCCGCCGCCCGCTGACGAAAGAGATGCTGGACTACGCCAGCGGCGACACGATACACCTTAAGAAGCTGCGCGATATCCTGGGCGCCGAGCTGGAGAAGAAGGGCCGCCTGCAGGAGGCCATGAGCCAGTTCGCACAGATCTGCAAGATAGAACCCACGCCGATGCGCTTCGACGAGTCGGGCTTCCTGACGCTGAAGGGGGCGCGGCAGCTCAACGGCCGCGGCCTGGCCGTGCTGCGCGAGCTTTACATCGGCCGCGAGGTGGCGGCCATCAAGAAGAACACGCCGCCGTTCAAGGTGATCAGCGAGGACCTGATGCTGCGCCTGTCCGTGGCGCCGCGGGAAGGGCTGAACAATCTCTCCATTTTCAAGGGCGTCAGCGGCTATGTGCTGGCCAACCACGGGGGCTGGATCCGCGAGTCGCTGCAGAAGGGGCTGAAGGGCCCCGAGTACCACGTGCCGCACCGGGAGATCTCCCGCGAAAAGCGCGTCTATTTCGAGACGGTGAAGAACCGCTTCAAGACCCTGAAGCTCTGGCGCAAGGAAACGGCTATCCGCCGCAACATGCTGCCGGAAGCCATCATGGGCAACGATATCCTGGAGCGGGTGGCCATGGCGCAGCTGCGCTCCGTGGAAGACCTGCACGCCATCAAAGGCATGAGCGCCGAGAAAGCCTCCCTCTACGGCGCCGAGATCCTGGAATTCATCCGCAAACACCACGGTAAATAAATAGGGACAGCCCCCTATTTCTTACGCGCACCCCGACAGGCAGTTGTCGGGGTGCTCTGCTATGCTTTATCTATGGGAACGGAGGGGTTATGCCTAGAATATCCAGGGCGGTCGGGGTCGGTTTGCCCCATCATATAACGCAGAGGGGAAATTACGGTGGAGCGGTTTTTGATAGTAATTCTGACAGGGAAAGATATCTGAATTTAATCCTGGAATACGCGGCCAGGGACGCACTTTCAATCCTGGCCTACTGTCTTATGCCAAATCATGTCCATTTCGTCGCAGTTCCGGGAAATGAAGAATCCCTCTCCCGCGTTTTCAGCATTGCCCATATGAGATACGCGCAATACATGAACTGGAAGCGCGGCGTGAAAGGACACTTCTGGCAGGGAAGATTCTATTCGTGCATATTGGACGGCCGGCATTTGCTGGCTGCCGCCAGGTATGTGGAGCGAAACCCTGTCAGGGCCGGTATGGTTAAATCCGCCGATGCTTGGGAGTGGTCTAGCGCGGGGGTTCATGTAGGGAAAAAGACCGACAAGTTAGGGTTTGATCTTGATGCCTTATGGTCCCTGTTGCCGGAACTGAAGCCCGAATGGGGTTCGTATCTGTTAAAAGAGGAAGACGCCGAGGCGGATAGATCGATCAGGCTGAATACGCGGCGCGGGCGCCCGGTCGGAGACGGTGCATTTGTACACATGCTGGAAAAGCGTTTGGGGCGCCGCCTGCACCCGATGCATGTAGGCAGGCCTAATAGACGCGAATCTTTGGAAATGAACTGATTCTTCGGTTAAAAATAGGGGCTGTCCCTATTTTTAAAGGAGTTTTTTTATGAGGTCGGGGCGGTTGATTTCGCGGAGGGCGCGGAGGACGAGGGGTTTGTTCTCGGGCTTGTAGTACTGGAGGAGCGCGCGCTGCATGCGGCGCTCGGTTTCTTTTTTGGGGACATAGACCGGCTCCAGGGTGAAGGGGTCGAGGCCGGTGAAATAGATGGAGGTGGCGTACTCCATGGGAGCGGGCAGGAAATCGTTGATCTGCTGCGGGCGGATATTGCGCTCCTTCAGGAAGACGGCCAGTTCCGCCATGTCGGCCAGCGTCGAGCCCGGGTGCGCCGAAATGAAATAGAGCACCAGGTATTGTTCCTTGCCGGCTTTCTTCGACTCGGCCAGGAACTTGTCGGCGAATTCCTTGAAGACCTCGACGGAAGGCTTCTTCATCACCGAGAGAACTTTGGGCGAAACATGCTCCGGCGCCACCTTCAGCTGGCCGCCGGTGTGGAAGCGGGCTATCTCCGAGATATACTCGCCGCACTTCAGCGCCAGGTCCATCCTGATGCCGCTGGCGATGAAAGCTTTTTTCAGGCCCTTCAGCGCGCGGATGCGCCGCATCAGCGCGAGCAGCGGCTTGTGGTCGGTGCCGAGGTTCGGGCAGATGACCGGGTGCACACAGGAAAGTTTTTTGCACGCCATGCAGACGCGCATGTCGCGCCCGTGCAGGCCGTACATGTTGGCCGACGGGGCGCCGAGATCGGAGATGTTGCCGGGGTGGCGCGGCGTGTCCAGCAGCGCGCGGGCCTCCTTCTCGACGGACTCGGGCGAGCGCTCCTGGATGAAGCGGCCCTGGTGCAGCGTCAGCGAACAGAAGGAGCAGCCGCCGAAGCAGCCGCGGTGGATGACTATGGAATCCTTTATCATCTCCAGCGCCGGGATGGGCTCTTTATACGAAGGGTGGGCGCGCTTGGTGAAAGGCAGCCCGTAGACGGCGTCCATCTCCGCCGTGGTCAGCGGCAGGGCGGGGGGATTCTGCACCACTGCCTTGCCCTCGCTTTTCTGGACGAGGACCGCGGCGTTGTAGGGGTTGGAATTCTCGTAGATGAACCGCGTCGCCGCGGAAAACTTTACGCGGTCGCCGGAAACTTCGCCGGCCGTGGGCAGCTCCACGGCGCCCGGGATAGCCAGCGCGGCCGTCTCCTTCGCGCCCAGCGGGTAGGCGGTGCCGCGGATATCCCGCAAATTAAGTATCGTGTCCCCGGAATTCAGGCGGGAGGCGATCTCGCGCACCTGGCGCTCGCCCATGCCGTAGACCAGCAGGTCAGCCTTGGAGTCCAGCAGCACACTTTTGCGCACCTTGTCCGACCAGTAATCATAATGCGCGAAGCGGCGCATGGTGGCCTCTATGCCGCCTATCACTATCGGCGCGTCCGGGTAGGCTTCGCGCGCGCGCTGGGAGTAGATGATGGTGGCCCTGTCAGGGCGCAGGCCGGGAGCGGCGCCGGGGGAGAAATCGTCGGTGGAACGCACCTTGCGGTTGTGCGTGTACTTGTTGATCATCGAATCCATGTTGCCGGCTGAAACGCCGAAGAACAGGCGGGGGCGGCCGAACTTTTTGAAATCCTCGCAGTTGTCCCAGCGCGGCTGGGCGAGTATGGCCACGCGCAGGCCTTCGGCTTCCAGCACGCGCCCCACCAGGGCCATCGCGAAGGAAGGGTGGTCCACGTAGGCGTCGCCGGTGACCAGTACTACGTCGACCTGGTCCCAGCCGAGGGCCTTTATTTCCTGGGGGGTAGCCGGAAGGAAACTCATAGGATAATAATAGCAAAAACCGCGAAAGGGGCGGGGGTTCCAATACTATTATAATTATGTAATAATAGAGAGAGCAACCCGGGTCCCGGGACTTTTTAGGAGGGAAAATGAAAAAACTTATGCTTTCTCTGTGCCTGCTGCCGCTGCTGGCGGCCGGGGCCAAAGCCGATCCTTTCGAGGATTTTAAGGCTGACCTGCTGGCCAAAAGCCTGACGGAGGCCGAAGCCCTGCTGAAGCCTTTCGCCATGGACCTCGGCGGCGTCATTGGCGGCAACGACTTCAATTCCGGCCGCTCGCTCGGCTTTCCCGGCTTTGAGGCCGGCCTGGCCTTCACCGTGCAGGCCAAGCCCAGCGTCGAGAACCGCCTGCTGCGCGACGCCGGCGTAAACGCTTTCGGCGTGCCCGTGCTGCACGCCGGCGCGGCCCTGCCGCTGATCGGCGCCGACGTGATGGCCCGCGCCACCGGCTATTCCGGCTTCACTATAATGGGCGCCGGCCTGCGCAAGAGCGTGCTCAAGAGCGGCACCGTGACCAAGTTCATCCCCGACGTTTCAGTGTCGGCCTGGTACGACATCGTCACCTACGACTACTTCAAGGGCAGCCACCTGTCCTTCGACGCCACCGCCTCCTTCGACATCCCGGTGATAAAGCCGTATGTCGGCGTGGGCATAGACCGCACCACGCTGGAGATCAAGAACGTGAACGCCGCCCTTAACGGCGTGGACGCCACCATCTCCAAGCCCCGCTACACCGTGGGCGTGCGCCTGTCGCCGCTGCCGCTGCTTTACATTTACGGCGCGTACAACATACTGCACGGGCAGGCCGGCTACTCCGTAGGCGCCGGCGCCAAGTTCTGAGCCCGGCACTGTAAGCTCCCCCGCCGTGCGGCGGGGGATTTGTGCGGCAAGATTTCGACCAAAAAGTTGGGAGGCTGGCAGCCTTTACCTGGGGGGGCCCCGCGACGGGGCTCCCGCTTAAACGCAGGGCCGCTCCCTTAAACAAGGAGACCAACATGGAAAATCAGACGGAACATACGGAGAGCAGCAGGCTGATAGAGGTGGCCGAGCACTACGGCGCCAACAACTACCACCCGCTGCCGATAGTCATTGCCACCGCCAAGGGCGTGTGGGTAAAGAACCCCGAAGGCAAGAAATACATGGACATGCTCAGCGCCTACTCGGCGATGAACCATGGGCACAGGCACCCGCGCGTCCTCAAGGCGCTGACGGACCAGGCCAAGCTTGTTACCCTCACCTCGCGCGCCTTCAACAGCGCCCAGCTGGGCCCGTTCCTGAAGGAACTGTGCGAGTTCACCGGCTACGAAATGGCGCTGCCGATGAACACCGGCGCCGAGGCCGTCGAGACCGCGCTGAAGACCGTGCGCAAATGGGGCTACAAGGTGAAGGGCGTGCCGGAGGGCAAGGCCGAGATCATCACCTGCACCAATAACTTCCACGGCCGCACCATCACCATCACCGGCTGCTCCACCGAGGCTCAGTACCGCGACGGCTTCGGGCCGTTCACGCCGGGCTTCAGGACCGTTGAATACGGAAATCTCGAGTCCCTGAAGGCCGCCATCAACCCGAACACCGTGGCGTTCATGCTGGAGCCCATACAGGGCGAGGCGGGCATCATAGTGCCGCCGGCCGGCTACCTGAAGGCCGCCTACGAGCTGTGCAAGGCCAACCGCGTGCTGTTCGTGGCCGACGAGATCCAGACCGGCTTCGGCCGCACCGGCATGAAGTTCGCCTGCGATTACGAGGGCGTGAAGCCCGACATGATCACCGTGGGCAAGGCCCTCGGCGGCGGCGTGATGCCGATCTCCGCCGTGGTGGCTTCCCGCGAGGCGCTCGGCGTGTTCAACCCCGGCGACCACGGCAGCACGTTCGGCGGCAACCCGCTGGCCTGCGCGGTGGCCCGCGAGGCGCTGAAAGTGCTGGTCGAGGAGAAGCTCATAGAGAACTCCTTCGAGACCGGCGCCTACTTCATGGAGAAGCTGCGCTCGATCAAGGGCCCGCACATCAAGGAAGTTCGCGGCAAAGGCCTGCTGATAGGCCTGGAGCTGGACTGCGCGGCGCGCCCGTACTGCGAAGAGCTGATGGGCCTGGGCCTGCTGTGCAAGGAAACCCACGACCACGTGATCCGCTTCGCCCCGCCGCTCGTCATCACGCGCAAAGAGATAGACTGGGCCTTCAAGCGCATAAAGAAAGTCCTGTCGAAGTAAGTACCGTTAGAAGCCCCGCCGGCCGGATCCGCGCCGGCGGGGCTTTTTTATAAACCGCAGATGGGCAATAAAGCTAAAAACAGCGGCTGGCTGTACTTCCAGGTGGTCTTCGCCGCCCTGGTCTGGGGCGCCGCCTATCCCTTCACCAAGCGCCTGGTGGCCGAGATCTCGCCGCTTTCCATAATCGCCTTCCGCGCCCTCACCGGCACGCTGCTGCTGCTATTGCTCAGCGGCGCGCGGCTGGAGGCTAAAGATTTCAAGCCGGCCATTCTCTGGAAGCTCGCAGTGATGTCCGTGCTGGGCGTTTCCGCCCAGCAGTACCTGCAGGCCTACGCGCTGGTGTATACCCAGGCCTCGCACGCCGGGTGGCTGATTGCCACCACCCCGATAGCCGTGGCCGGGCTGATGGCCGCGCTCGGCGAGCGCATCAGCCCCCTGAAGGCGGCCGCCTTCGTGCTGGGCTTCGCCGGGACCATGCTCGTTATCTTCGCCAAGGCGGGCGCCGGCGCTTTCGCGCTGCCCTCTACCCGCGGGGACCTGGTCTTCCTGGTCAGCTGCCTGGCCTGGGCCTTCTACGTGCTGTGCGCCAAGAAGTGGCTCACCTTCTGGCCGGCCGCCAAGGTGACCACGGCCACCATGCTGGTGGCGCTCGTCAGCGTGCTGCCGGCCTGGTTCGCCGCCGGCGGCCCCGCCGAATTCGCGGCCGTTTCCCGGGCCGGCTGGATCAGCCTCGCCTACCTGGGGATCCTCTCCTCGGCGCTGGCCTACCTGTTCTGGAACAATTCGGTGGAGGGGCTGGGCGCGGTAAAAACCTCTTATTTCATTTACCTGGAGCCGTTCTCCACGCTGTTCTCCGCCTACCTGCTGCTGGGCGAAACGGCCGCCGCGCCGGTGTTCGCGGGCGGCCTGCTTATCATGGCCGGCGTCTACCTGGTGAACCGGCGGGACAGCGGCGCCCGGGTTTACAAAGGAGCTTCCACCAATGCCTGACCTCTCCGCTCTCAAGGAGCGCTTCGGCGAACATTGTGTTTTCGACGAGCCCGCCGCGGGCTTTACCACCTACCGGGCGGGCGGCAGGGCCGAGGCGGTAGTCAGGCCCGGCAGCCCGGCCGACCTGCTGTGGCTGGCCGGCTGGTGCCGGGAGCGGAACGTGCCGCTGCTGGTGCTCGGGCGGGGCTCCAATGTGCTGGTGAGCGACCGCGGCCTGCCCGGCGTGATCGCCCTTACCTGGCGCCTGTCGAAGATAGAGATCTCCGGCAGCGCCATAGAGGCGCAGGCGGGCGCCCAATGGGACGACATAGCCCGCCTCTCTGCGGAGCGCGGCCTGGCCGGGCTGGAGAAGACCTCGGGGATCCCCGGCTCCGTAGGCGGGGCCGTCCGGATGAACGCCGGCGCCTTCGGGCAGGAGACCTTCGACCGGCTGGCCTCCGTAGAGGCTTTCGACGCCTCCGGCGCCGCGGTGAAACTTTTAAAGAAGGACATAGCGCACGGCTACCGGCGGGCCGAAGGCCTCGACGGGCTCACGATTCTTTCCGCCCGTTTCGAGTTCGAGCCGGGAGACCCGGCCGTGCTGATACAGGACCGCTCCTGCGTGCTGGCTTCGCGCGAGGCCAAGCAGCCGCTGGATTATCCGTCGGCGGGCAGCGTCTTCAAGCGGCCGCCCGGGGACTACGCCTCGCGGCTGATAGACGCCGCGGGCCTTAAGGGCCACAGGGTGGGCGGGGCGATGGTTTCGGACAGGCACGCCGGCTTCATCATAAACTCCGGCGGGGCCACCGCCGCCGATATCTACGCCCTCATCCTGGAAGTGCGGGCCAGGGTCAAAGAGCAGAGCGGCGTGGAGCTGCAGCTCGAACAGATACTGCTGGGCGAATTCTGAATGGCCGGCGCGGGCGCCGGCGGGGGAATACAATGAAAACTTTAATAGCGCTGCTGCTCTTTCCTTGGCTGGCCCACGCGGCCGGCGGGTTGGACAAGGCCGACGAGCTTTTCGCCAAGGCCAGGTACGAAGAGGCCCTGGGGCTCTACGCGCCGGCGGCGCGGCTGCCCGGCGACGGAGGTCTGCGGGCCCTGTACCGCTCCGCCGAATGCGAAGGCCTGCTGTTCCGCTACGGCGAGGCCGCCCAGCGCCTGGCCGACATGAAGCTGCCCCCGGACCAGCTCTGGCGGGGCCGCTTCCTGCTGCTGCGCGCCGACACCGGGCGGCAGTTCCTGCAGCAGTACGGCTATTCCCTGCCCTCCGACGAGCAGAAGGGCGTAAAGGATGTCACCAAACTGACTTCCGCCCAGTGGCGCAAACTGGTGGAGGCCGACTATGATTCCCTGTGGGCGCTGCGCGGCGAGCTGCTGAAATACCGCCTGGAGGGCCAGGATTATTTCATGGACCTCAAGGGCGCCGAGCTGTCTTACACCCCAACGCTCTGGGATTTCTCGGCGCTGCGCTGGACCGGCTATCTGCTTAGCGAAGCCGGGCACGCCGGCGCCCTGCCCAAGGCCGAGCCTTTCGTCGAGCCGCGCTACAAGGCCGATTACAGCGCGGGCGCTGCCCCGGCGCTGAAAGCCGCGGCCATCTTCGAAGAGGCGGCCGGGCTGAGCTCGTCCTCCATGGATTTCGCGCGCGAATACTGGCGCCTCGAACGGCTGATGATCCCTTTCTCCCACGCCGGGCTGGTGGCCTCTTACGACAGGGCCGCGCTGCGGGACCGCGCCCTGCGGACCCTGCGGGGCTGGGGGGGCGCATTCAAGACGGCGCTGGCCAGGAGCTGGGCTTATTACAGGGCCGCCGCTTTTGAGCAGGAGGCGGGGAAGTTCACGGAGGCCGTAGAGCTTTGCCGCAAGGCGGAAGAGGAGGCCTCCGGCTCCAGGCCGGCCGCGCAATGCGCCAAGCTGCGCGCGGAAATAGAGATGCCCAAACTGGAGCTCTCCGCTTCTTTCGCGCCGCCCCCGGGCAAGAAGATCCTGCAGGTGAACGTCCGCAATCTGACCGAAGTGTATTTCAGGGCCTACAGGACCACGCCGCAGGAGCTGACTTCCATAGGCCGCTACGGCGACCAGGGCTGGGGCCGCGTAAAGTACCTGCAGCAGGACGCGGTTAAAGAGTTCCTGCGCAAGCGGCGCGACCTGGAGTGGAAGCAGAAGATAGATTATCCCGGGCCCTACCAGTACAAGGAGCAGGAGGTGGCTTCTCCTCCCCTGACCAAGGGCCTTTACGTCGTGGTTGCCTCCGGCGATTCCGGCTTCGAGGACGGGGCCTCGCTGATGAAAGCCGTCACGGTGAACATAACCGACATTTTCCTGCTGGGAACCTCCGGCATAAAAGGCGACCCTGAAGATTTCCTCTACGACCCGGCCGCCCCGGCCAGGCAGGCCAGCTCCGACATCTTCCGCCTTTACGCCGTCAACGCCCTGAACGGCAAGGCCCTGCCGGGCGCCGACATCGACGCTTTTTACCACAAGTCCCATTACGGCGGCTGGCAGCGCACCTCGCTCAAGACGGGCGCCGACGGCGCGGCGCTGTTCAATTACGACTTCACGGTCTCCTACCCGTCCAACGAGTATTTTTCCATAGACCCGCTGCTCAGCTACGGCGGGGCCTACGCCTACTGGAACTCGCAGGCCTCGGCGGGCCTGCACGTGCCGCCCCCGGTCAGCCTGTTCACAGAAACCGACCGGCCGGTTTACCGCCCGGGGCAGGAGGTGAAGTTCAAGGTCACCGCGCTGCTGCGGCAGCCCCGCGGCTACCGGGCCTACGACGGCAAGGGCACCGTCACCGTTACGGCGCGGGACGCGAACTGGCAGGAGATCTATACCAAGACCCTCCCGTTCACCGGGCTGGGCAGCGCCGCGGGCGCCTTCAAGGTAGCCGAAGGACGCCTGCTGGGCAGCTATTCGCTGACCGCCTCCCTGAGCGAGTACGGCCGCAATTTCAGCGGCTCGTCGCGCTTCGGCGTGGAGGAATACAAGCGGCCGGAGTTCGAGGTGAAGCTGGCCGAGGCAAAAAAACCTTACCGCTACGGCGAGAAGGCCGAAATCTCGGGCGAGGTCAGATATTACTTCGGCTCGCCGGTGCCGGGCGCGCCCGTAAAATACCGGGTCATGCGCTCGCGCTACCTGCCGCGCTACTGCTGGTACTGGAACTGGTTCTACGGCGGGGGCCCCGGCTTCGAAGTGGCCGCCGGCGAAACAAAGACCGGCGACGACGGGAAATTCTCCTTTACCTTTACGCCCGCGCCCGAGAGCGCGGAGTATGCCGATTATCCTTCTTCCTACCATGTGGCGGTGGAGGCCCGCGACGCCGGGGGGAGGACGATAACCGACTCCCGCGACTACAGGGCGGGCTCCAAGGCCTACCTGTTCGACGTGAAGCCGGAGGCCGGCTTCTTTACCCCCGAGGCCCCGGCTGAGCTGAAAGCCCGGCTGATGGACCTCAACGACGCCCAGCAGCAGGGCCCGGGGCGCTACGAGCTGTATAAACTGGAAAAAGCCCCGGATGGGGAGGACGGCAGGCGAGAATGGGGTTATTTCGGCCGCAACCCGTCGCTGGAGCAGGCGTTCGGCAATGTGCCCGACGGCCCCCTGGCGGGCAAGGGAGAGGTGTCCTTCACCAAAGAGGCGCCTTCCAAAATTAAACTCGCCAGGCTGGCGCCGGGCGCTTACAGGCTGAAGCTCAAAGCCAAGGACCCGTGGGGCGGCGAGAGCATGTCCCAGGTCATAATCGTTTCCGCCTCGCCCGACGGGAAGGGCAACGCCGCGCTGAAGCTGCCGGCGGTGGCGCTTTTCGAGCGGGACTCCTACCAGGCCGGCGAGACCGCGCGCGTGCTGCTGGGCGCCGCGGCCCTGAAGGGGGTCAAGCACGTGGAGGTGCTGGGCGGCAATTTCCTGCTCTCCCGGGCGCAGGTCCCGCAGGGCGGGCTTTCGATCTTCAGCCTGAAGATAGGGCCCGAGCACCGCGGCGGCTTCGGGCTGCGCTGGCTCGGGGCCGGCGGGTTCAAGGTTTACTCGGCGATGGCCGAGGCCGACGTGCCGATGAAGGACAAGACGGTCTCGCTCTCGCTGGATTACGACAAGACCCTGGCGCCGGGGCAGAAGGTTTCCTGGCTGCTGAAGGCCAGGGACAGCGCCGGCAGGCTGGTGGCCGGCGAGGCGCTGGTGAAGGTGTTCGACCGCTCCCTGGAATATTACGGCCGCGACGCCGGCTTCTGGGGCGAGTCCCTGTATCCCCGGCGCTACTCGCAGGGCGAGGCCCTGGGGTCGCTGTTCACGCCCCGCGCCGTGGGCCTTCCGGTGAAGACCGGCGTGATACAGCGCATGATGGACGCTTTCAGGCGCGCCGCGAAGGAAGAGCGGCTGGCCTCGCTGCGCATAGGTTCTACCCGGGTGTACGGGGGAGGGTACGGTTTCAGGGGCAAGAGTCTTGACTACGAGGGGGACGGGGTGCTGCAGGAGGCCTCGGTGGCGGCGGTGCGCGGGTCCATGCAGTCCAATGAGGGAGATATCTCGCGCGAGTCCATGGCCCCGGCTAGCGCCAAGATGAAGTCGGCGGAGAAGAAGGACTTTGCGCCGGGAGCTTCCGGCGGTGAAGGGACTGCCCCGCAGCCCGAAGTGCAGGTGCGCACCGACTTCTCCGAGACCGCCTATTACAACCCGCAGCTGAAGGTGTTCAAGGGCGAGGCGGGTTTCTCGTTTAAAATACCCGAGAGGCTCACTTCCTGGAAGATCTCTTCCTACGTGCTGACCCGGAGCGCGCGGCGCGGCTCCTTCTCCGCCGAGGCGGTCACCAAGAAGGACCTGATGGTGCGGCTGGACCTGCCGCGCTTCTTCCGCGAGGGGGACAAGTCCCGCCTGACGGCGGTGGTGACCAATGACACGGCCGGGGAGCTCTCCGGCGAGGTGACGCTGTCGGTGACGCGCGACGGCGCGCCCGCCCACGCCGACTTCGCCCTGGGCGCCCTGACGCGGCCTTTTACCGTAAAGCCCAACGGCACCGCGGCCCTCTACTGGGATACGCTGGCCCCGCGCGGCACCGGCGCCTACAAGGTGCGTGCGGTGGCACGCTCCGGCCGCCTGGCCGACGCGCAGGAGAACGACCTGCCGGTGCTGCCGTCGCGCGAGCGGCTGATAGCCTCGGGCGTGGCTTCCCTCGACGGGGATTCGTCGAAGACCTTCAGCCTGCCCGAGCTGGAAGCCGCCGATCCCACGCGCGTGGTGGAGTCGCTGCACCTGGAGATCCAGCCGCAGCTGATACTCACCGTGCTCAACAGCCTGCCCTTCCTGGTGCATTATCCTTACGAATGCACCGAGCAGCTGCTCAACCGCTATGTGCCGCTGGCCATCACCAACGGCTTCTACCGCAAATACCCGGAGCTGCGCGCCTCGGTGGCCAAGATCCCCAAGCGCGCCACGCTCACGCCGGAGTGGGAGCGCGACAACCCCGTGCGCCTGATGACGCTGATGGAAACGCCCTGGGAGCGCGAGTCGAAAGGCCGCGAGGCCGGCTCGCCGGCGATAGACATGCTGAACCCGAAGCTGGTGGAAACGGAGAAGGAAGACGCGCTGGGCAAGCTGAAATCCTACCAGCATCCCGACGGCTCTTTCCCGTGGTTCCCCGGCGGCCGCCCGAACCTGCACATGACGCTCTATGTGCTGGAGGGGCTGGCCGAGGCCGCCCGCTACGGCGTGGACATCCCGAAGGACGCGGCGCAGCGGGCGCTGCGCTACGTGCTCGACGAAATACCGCGGCATATGAAGGCGGAGCCGGAGCAGACCTCGCTGGTGCTTTACGCGGCTTATGTGGTGACCTCTTTCCCGGAGGCCTGGCCTGAGAGCGCCCAGGCGCGCGAGTACGCCAAGGTGTGGGCCGATTACGCCGACAAGCACGCCAACGCCATGACGGCTTTCGGCAAGGCCTACGCGGCCTATGTCTACCACAGGCTGGGGGAGAAGGAAAAGGCGCAGGACTACCTGGCCCGCGCCATGGACGGCGCGCGCTCCGACGATACGGCCGGGGTTTACTGGACCCCGGAGAAGATCTCCTGGCTATGGTACAACGACACGGTGGAGAAGCACGCCTTCCTCCTGCGCACGCTGCTGGCGCTGCGCCCGAAGGATGGGAAGATCCCGGGGCTGGTGCGCTGGCTGCTGTTCAACCGCAAGGCCAATGAGTGGAAGTCCACCAAGGCCTCGGCGGCGGCCATCTACTCGCTGCTCGACGTGATGAAGGCCAAGGGCGCGCTGGACAAGCCGGAGACCTACTCCCTGAAATGGGGCGCGACCTCCGAGAATATACAGTTGCAGCCTTTCGACTGGGTGGCCAAGCCGCTGCGCTGGTCGAAATACGGCCGCGAGATAGGCAGGAAGGACCTGTCGCCGACGGTAGAGAAGAAAGGGCCGGGACTGGCCTTCGCTTCCTTCACCGGTATCTATACCACCGACAAGACGGCGGCGGAATCTCCAGACGGAATGATGAACGTGTCCCGCAAGTATTTCCTGCGCGAGAAAGAGGGCGACACCTATACGCTTAAGCCGCTGGCCGAGGGGGACACGGTGGCGGTGGGCGACCAGGTGGAGGTGCACCTGACGGTGCGCACGCGCAGCCAGTTCGAGTACGTGCATATCAAGGACCCGAAGGCGGCGGGCTTCGAGGCGGAGGCGCTGACCAGCGGCTGGAAGTGGGACCAGCTGGGCCGCTATGAGGAGCCGAGGGATTCGCTGACGAACTTCTTTGTGGAGTGGCTGCCGCACGGCGAGTACGTGCTGAAGTACCGCGTGCGCCCGACGACGCCCGGCACTTTCAAGGCGGGCGCGGCGGTGATCCAGTCCATGTACGCCCCCGAATTCGCCGCCCACTCCTCCGGCTTCACCCTCACCGTGAAGTAACGCGGAGTTGCGGACCTTACGGTAGGCCGCCCAAAGTGGAGCGCAACGGTTCCCATCTTCCAGGGTTCGGTGGCTAATACCCCTGCCAGGCCCCCGACTGGGCTTCTCGCGGCTCTTATTAAGTTCTTCTGCGAAAGGGGAAATGTTAGAAGCGGCGGAAGATGACGGGGGAGGGGGAGCCGGAGGCGAGGAGTTTGAAGAGCAGGAAGAAGACCAGGGCGCCGAGGATCAGCAGCGGGATGCCGATGATGGCGCCTATGACGGTGGAGGTGAGCAGGGCGCCGGCCATTATCAGGGCTACGCCCACCAGTGCCAGGCCGGCGGCTATAAAGGCCTTCAGGCGCGCCAGCAGGCCCGGGGGCTGCGGGGGAACCTCCTGCCGCCTGGGGCCTTCGGAGCGGGGGCCGGAAGAGCCCGGGCTCAGCAGCTCCGGCTCCACATAATCCTCGTTCACCGCCACGCGCCTGTCGTCCATACCCTAATTTTACCAAAACGGCGCAACAAATTTGTTATACGGCATTTATATAATATAGCAACGGTATACAGTTAACTGGAGACCAGCATGCTTAAGAAAATAGTTTACCTCTGCACCGCAGCCGCACTGGCGGCCGCCTTAGCCTGCACCCCCGCCCTGGCCGCCGACGAAGCCCTGGCCAACGCCCTGCTGGTGGTGCCGTCCGAGACCGTCTTCAACAAGAAGTTCCAGGACTTCCTCGACAAGAACGGCGCCAAGCTGCTGCACTCCCACCCGCCCAGCGTCTTCATCGGCCATATCCCGCAGGAGCTGGACCGCCAGCTCAAGGAAAAATTCGGCGCCCAGGTCTACCGCGAAAGGGTGGACGATGAAGACTCTTTCGCCCGCTACGGCGAGAACGCCGTGTTCGCCGTGAACGCCTGGAACAAGCGCTTCGTAGAGGACCCGCCCGAGGCCCCGCTGGTGGTCAGCACCAGGGTGCAGAAGGCCGGCCGCAAGGGCGACGCGCTTAAACTGGCCTGGAACGACGTCATGAAGGCCACCGGCTACCGGCTGCAGATCAGCGCCGAGGACACCTTCGAGAAAGTGCTGCTTGATACCGTAGTCGCCAGGAATAGTTACCGCCTCGTGCCCGCCTTCTGGACAGACGGTGTCTATTACTGGCGCGTGGCCGGCATACTCACCCTCAACACCGGCGAAGCCAGGGAGGGGGCTTTCTCGGAGCCCTATTCCTTCGCCGTCTCCAAGCCCTCCCGCGCCCCCGGCGCCAAACTGGCCGCGCCGCCCATGGCAAACAAGACCCGCGTCAAAGGCAAGCCGCTGTCCTGGGCCTCGCCGGTGGCTTTCAAATATTACCGCCTGCAGCTGTCGGACAAGCCTGATTTCACCGCGCCGCTGCTGGATGTCTTCACCGACACCTGCACCTTCAAGCTCTCCGGGCTGCCGGTACAGCGGAACACCCCGTATTATATGCGCGTGATGGGCTCCGACGGCGCCGCCGCCGGGGACTGGTCCGCGGTTTCCGAGGTAGTGGTAGAGTCGCCCGGGGCCATAAAGAACGACTCCAAGAGGATCAAACGGAAGAACTGATGAAAAAGACGGCCGCCCTGCTCCTGCTGCTCGCCTGCGGCGCCGCGCAAGCCGCGCCGTACGGCGCCGGCTTTTACGACACCAGCGAATACCTGGCCGGCAAGGTGGCGGTCAACATCATCTTCGTAGAGAGCGACGGCAGCATAGACGCCAGGACGGAAACCACCGGCTGGACCGTCGGGAAGAAAAGTTCCGTAGTGACCGGCATACAGAACGCCATGACCTGGTGGGCCACCCGCAGCGCCGCGGCCAACCTCTCTTTCGTCTATAACAGCGCCACCGTGACTACCGGCTATGAGCCTATAAGCCGCACTTCGGACGACGAGGGCCTGTGGGTAAACCAGGTGATGGGCAAGCTGGGCTACGGCGAAGCCGACTACTTCGACAGGGTCTTTCATTACAACAATGACCGCCGCGATGCGGCCGGGACGGACTGGTCGTTCACCTTTTTCGTCGTGGACAGCCAGAACGACGCCGACGGCATGTTCGCCGACGGCTTCTTCGCCTACGCCTATATCGGCGGGCCGTTCAGCATAATGACCTACGACAACGACAGCTACGGCATAGGCGACATGCCCTCCGTGGCCGCCCACGAGACCGGCCATATCTTTTACGCCCTTGACGAATACGCCGACTCCAACTGCACCCGCGCCCAGGTGGCAGGCTACCTAAACGGGGCCAACTCCAACTGCGAGAACGGCGGCGCTTCGGTAGAGTGCATCATGCGCGGCGACGTCTGGCCCTACTACACGCCGGCGGTCTGCGCGCATACGGCCAAGCAGCTGGGCTGGAGCGACGCCAACTCCAACGGAGAGCTGGACCTGCTGGACTATCCTCCCAATACAGCGCTGGGCGTGTACTCGCCCGATCCCACCACCAACACCTCCCCGGTCTATTACGGCGCGGCCCATTCCACCGGCGCCTATACCAACAGCAATACTTACGCCTTCTGGGGCAGCCCGCGCACGCCGAACAATATAGGCATAGGCCGCGTGGCCTCGGTGGAATACAAGGTGGACGCCGGCGCCTGGCAGGCCGCCACTGCCTCGGACGGGGCTTTCGGCGGCAGCGCCGAAGATTATTCCTTCACCGCGGCCTCGCTGGGCTCCGGGGGGCATACCATGCAGGTCCGGGCGCTCAATACCTTCGGCGCCTACGACGCCACCCCCGCTTCGGATTCGCTGACGGTGAACATCGGGCAGGCTGAGGATATCCCCTACATCAACGACGGCACGGGGCCTGACGTGGATTATGCCAGGTCGAAGAGCTCTTTCTCGGCCAACTGGGGCGCGTCCTACCATTCCAGCGGGATAAGCTATTACCAGTATGCGCTGGGCACCACCCCGGGGGCCTCAGATAAGATAGCCTGGACCTCGGCCGGAACGGCGCAGACCGTGACCAGGACCGGGATCTCCCCGGGGCTTATCGAGGGGCAGAGCTACTATGTTTCCGTCAGGGCCTACCCGGTCTCCGGCACCGTTTCCGGCACCAGCACTTCGGACGGGTTCAGGGTGGACACCACCAGCCCCACGGCTAAGGTGCTGCTCCTTTCCGCGAACCCGGCCGGGACGGGGGCCCTCAGCGCCAAGCTGATCGTTACCGAGGCCGGCGCGGTGTCCGGCACGCCTCAGCTGGCCTTCAAAACCTCGACGGGAGTTTCGGTGCCCATGACCACGGCCTTCCTGGTGGATTCCACCTGGACCGCCTCCGGCTTCGTGGAGTCCTCCCAGTCCACCGGCGCCGCGGTCTTCCAGTTCAGCGGCTTCGACGACGCGGGCAACGCCGGGACTTACATCGTCTCGGGCGGGACCGTCACCATAAACTATGCCCTGACCGGCGGCTCCAGCGGCACCGTCTCCAACAGCGACGGCACTTCGGTGACCGTGCCCATAGGCGCCTATACGGGAACACTCCTGGTCTCCATCTCCACCGTGCCCGCCGCCGCGGTCTCGAACGCGGATTCGGCTTCCCCGGATTCAAGGAAGATCTACGCCGAAGACCTGGCGCGTGAATTCTCGGCGCGCGACGGCACCGGGGTGCCGGTTACCTCCTTCGCTTCGCCGGTGACGATAACCATGGCCTATCCCGACGCAGACGGGGACGGGCGCATTGACGGGGACCTGCTGCGGGAGGCCACGGCGTGGATTTATTACCTGGATCCCTCCGCGGGCAAGTGGACCCCGGTGCCGGGTGTCAGGCGCGACGCCGCCGCCAATACGGTCTCGGCCGAGGTGGAGCATTTCTCGGTTTACTCGGTTCGGTCGGCCGGCGTAGGCGAGGGGGGGCTGGGGTCGCTGAAGGCTTACCCGAATCCCTGCGATTTCAGGACCGCGGCTTCGCTTACCATCGAGGGCGCTCCCTCGGACGCGACCGACGCCCGCGTGTATATTTATAACGAGGCCGGGGAGCTGGTCCGGACGCTCGCCCCCGGCGACGGGATCAACGGCCTTAACGTGGCCTCGTGGGACGGCAGGCAGAAGGGCGGCGCCAGGGCCGCCAGCGGTCTTTACATTTATCTTTTCAAGACGGCCAATTACGGCAAAGGAAGCGGGAAGTTCTTCATAGTCTGGTAATATGAGCATAGCCGCCGCGCTGCTGACTTTTTTCGTCTCCGCCGCCCACGCCGGCGCGGGGGGCGACGCCCTGCCGTTCCTTAAGATGGACGCGGGCGCGCGCGGCGCCGCGCTGTCGGGCGCCTACGCCGCCGCCGGGGACGACGCGCTGAGCGTCTTCTACAACCCGGCCGGAACGGCCCTGGCCGGCAAGAAAGAGATCCTCGTGGGCCATAACGAATGGCTGGAAGGCATACGCAACGAGATACTGGCCTACGTGCACCCGCTGGGGCCCCGGCTCACGCTTTTCGCCGGCGTCAACATGGTCTTAAGCGGCAGCATGGACCGGTACGACAACGCCGGGGTGAGGGACGGCAGCTTCAGCGCGCTGGAGGGCGCAATTTCCGCCGGCCTGTCCGGCAAGCTGGGCCCCGGCTTCTACGGCGGCGCCGCCCTGAAATCCCTCTCACAGCAGGCGGCCGGCGGCAGCGCCGCGGCCTGGGCCGGCGACGCGGGCCTGCTTAAGGTGTTCGAAGGCTGGAAGCTGGGCGTCTCGGCCTCCAACTTCGGCGCCAGGCTGAAGTTCGGCTCGCGCTCTTTCGACGCCCCGCTGGTGCTGCGGGGCGGGGTGGCTGTGCCGTTCCTGGAAAATTACCTGGTTTCAGCGGAAGGCATAAAGGCGGGAAGCTCCGGGACGGCCGCGGCCCTCGGCGCCGAGGCCCGCGTCCGCACCGGGCCGAAAGAATATTTTGTCATGCGGGCGGGCTACAAGACCGGCCGCAGCCGCAACGCCGGGCCGGGGGTGACCGCGGGCATAGGCGTGGTCAACCGGGAGCTGCGCGTGGATTACGCTTTCGTGCCTTACGGAGACCTGGGCGACGCGCACAGGGTCACGGTATCGTACAGGTTCGGCGCGCAGCGGCCCGAGGAACTGCGCAAGGGCTATGGCGGCCTGCCGCCGCCCCGGGCCAAGACGCGGGCCCCCGCGCCGAAGCGCGCGGAGGAGAAGACGTCCGGGGACAGGAAGAAAGAGAAGAAAGACCCGTCCGGGGTTTATTTTATGTGGTAGCCCGCCGCAGGAGTTCCTGCCAGCGGGCGGCGGTTTTGGAAAATTCGAAGTCGGCCGCGCGCCTGAACCCGGCGGCGGCGTAGGCGCGCAGGGCGGCGGGGGCGGACAGCATCTCTGAAAGTTTTTCAGCCCAGGCCAGCTCGGCAGGCTGCAGCGGCGCTCCGGCGGGCAGCCTGGCCCCGGAGAGCGGCGGCATCAGCAGGCCGTAATCGGCGTGCTCGGGGGCGGAAGCCCTCGCCGCGAAAGGCGTGGACGGGGCGAGGATCTCCCTGGGGCCCGAATCGCAGTCGGCGGAGATCACCGGGGCGCCGCAGGCCATGGCTTCCAGCAGGGCGTTGGGAAAGCCCTCCCAGAGCGAAGTGAAAGCGAAGAGCCGGGCCCGCGCTATGAAGGGAAAGGGATTTTCGCGGAAGCCGGCGAAATAGACGTCCGCGTCGGGCGGCGGCAGGCCGGGCCCCTCGAAAGTTTTGAGGCCGAGTTCCCCGGAGAGGGCGCGCAGATAGGGGCCGAGCTCGCCTTCGCCGAGGAAAACCAGCGCCTCGCCGCGTGCGGCTTTCTTAAGTTCTTTGAAAATGCGGAGCAGATGCCAATGGCCCTTGGCGGCCGTAAGGCGCCCGCCGGTGACTATCACGGGCCTGTTGAAGACCGGGGCCCAGCCTTCGGGCAGCCGCTCGGAGGCCAGCCTGCCGAGGGCGGCGGTATCGCAGCCGTTGTGGACGACCTGGATCTTTTCAGCCGGCACGCCGAAGTTTTCGGCCAGGTCCCGCTTTACGCCTTCGGAGTTGGCGGCTACCAGGGCGGCGCGGGGGTAGAAGCGCCGTATCAGCGGCCGCATCAGCGCGCCGCGCAGGCCGGAGAACTCGCCCGAGGGGCGGGTGCGCTCGCAGATCACGGCCCTGTGGCCGCTGCGGGCCGCGGCCAGGACGTTGACGATATTGGACCGCTCCATGAAAGAGAGCACCGTGTCGCCGGGGCCGGCCAGGGCGGCCAGGCGGCGGGCGTAGAGGGGGATAGAGGAGGTCTTCAGCAGCGAAGAGGTGGCAGAGGTGTGGCCTGAAAGGAACACCGGCTTAAGGCTGTCAGGCGGCGCGGTTTCCCGCTCCAGCAGCAGCAGTTCGTCGTGGGGCAGGCGCTGCGCCAGGGCCGCGAACTGTTTTTCAGCGCCGCCGCGGAACAGGGAATTTATAAGCAGTTTCAGGCCCATCTGTTCATTGTAGAATATTTTCAGGGCCGCGCTTTTTTCGGGGGCCGCGGATTGTGTAGAATGTGGACTGCCGGGCCGGGGCCCGGCTCAGGGGGGGGAATATGGGAAGTTTAATTGCGATACTGCTTTTGGCCGCGGCGCCCGCCGCGGCGCAATCGGTGGTCACTTTGGCCGGCCACAGCGCGGCCGTGCAGGGCGTGGCCTTCTCGCCGGACGGGAAATACCTGGCTTCCGGAGGGCTGGACTCCAACGTGGCGCTCTGGACCGTCAAGACCGGCAAGCTGAAAAAACTGCTGGTCGGCCACAAGGACCAGGTCTGGGGCCTGGATTTCTCTCCGGACGGCGACTACCTGGCCTCCGTGGACGGCAAGACGGTAGAGACCTGGACCGTGCCGGGGGGCAAGAACTTCAAGAGCCTGATGGGGCAGAGCCACAGCCTTTACAGCGTGCGCTACTCGCCGGGCGGCGAGTACCTGCTGGCCGGCGGCTACGGCACCGTCGGGATCTGGCTTTTTCCCGAGGGCGACGTGCATAAGGCCATGAAGGCGCAGGTGGAAAGCGCCAACTCCCTAAGGGTGCTGCCCAACGGCAATTACGTGGCGTCGGGCAACGGCAACGGGACGGTCACCGTCTGGAACATGAACGACGGCAAGATCACGAAGACGATCAGCGCGCACAAGGAGGGGGTCCGGTCGCTGGCGCTCACCCCAGACGGCAATTACGCCGTTTCCGCCGGGCTCGACGGCGCGGTGAAGGTCTGGCGCCTTAACGACGGGACGCTGGTCAATTCTTTCGCGGCGCACCCGGGCGGGGCCAGGGCGGTGGCCGTCTCACCGGACGGTAAAAAGATCGCCAGCGGCGGCGCTGACAACAGCGTTAAGGTCTGGGCCCTGCAGGGAGCGCAGAAAGCCCCCCTGAAGCAATTCCTGGGCCACGAGGACAGCGTGGAGGCGGTGGCCTTTTCGCCCGACGGCAAGACCATAGCCTCGGGCTCCAAGGACAAGACTGTGAAGCTCTGGAAACTGAAGTAGAACCGGCGGGGAAAAGAAAAAGGGCGGAACCTTCCGCCCTTTTTTTATTGCCAAAGACGGCCTAGATGAGGATGCCCGCTATGGTGGCCGACAGGAAGCCGGCCAGTGAGCTGGCCAGCAGGGCGTAGAGGCCCAGCTTGGCCAGGTCGTGGCGCCGCTCGGGCGCCATGGCGCCTATGCCGCCTATCTGGATGGCGATGGAGAGGAAGTTGGCGAAACCGCACAGGGCGTAGGAGGCCATGGCGACGGACCGCTCGCTCATCACGCCGGGGTTGGCCTTCAGGTAGGTGGCCATGTTCAGGTAGGCCACGAATTCGTTCAGCACGGTTTTCTGGCCCATCCAGCTGGCCACCTGCTGCACCTCTCCGGACGGCACGCCCATCACCCAGGCCAGCGGCGTGAAGATCCAGCCGAAGATCTTTTCGAAAGTGAGGCCTTCTATGCCGACAAAGCCCGCGCCGTAGCCCAGCAGGAAGTTGGCCATCGCCAGGATGGCCATGAAGGCCACCAGGCAGGCGGCCACGTTGATGGCCAGCTGCATGCCCACGGAAGAGCCGTTGGCCGCGGCGTCTATCACGTTGGCGTCGGTTATCTCCAGCTGCAGCTTGACTATGCCCTTGGTCTCGGGCTCCTCGGTCTCGGGGACCAGGATCTTGGCCATGACCAGGCCCGCGGGGGCGGCCATGATGGAGGCCGCCAGCAGGTGGCCGGCGATAGTCGGGATGGACTCCACGAGCAGGCCCACGTAGGCGGCCATGATGCCGCCGGAGATGGTGGCCATGCCGCCGGTCATGATGGCCATCAGCTCGGACTGGGTCATGCTTGCCACGTAGGGCCGCACCACGAGGGGCGCCTCGGTCTGGCCCACGAAGATGTTGGCGCTGGCGGACAGGGATTCGGCCCCGGAAGTGCCCATGAGCTTGGCCATGATCTTGGCGAAGAAGAGCACCACTTTCTGCATGATGCCGAGGTAGTAGAGCACCGCCATGATGGAGGAGACGAAGATGATGGTGGGCAGCACGCGCACCGCGAAGATGAAGCCCATGGAAGGGTTGGAAACGAGGGACCCGAACACGAACTCGGCGCCCTTGTCGGAGAACGAGAGCAGTTTGACTATGATGTCGTTCATGACCGAGAAGAAGTACCTGCCGATGGGCAGCTTCAGGACGATAATGGCGAAAGTGATCTGCAGCAGCAGGCCCGCTATGATGGTCTTATAGTTTATCGCTTTCCTGTTCTTGCTGAAGACGAAGGCTATGCCCAGCAGTACGAATATACCTAAAAAACCTATTATCTTCGGTGACATGAGCTCTCCTAGGGGGCTGAAGTTATATCCGAATTATACAAATTTATATTTGTCAGTAGGCGCCGCGGACTTTGCCGGTGACGGCGGAGAGGGACAAGAAGTGCACCGGGGCGCCGGTGGCCGGGTCCTTCCAGGAGGCGGAATCCCTGGACTCGTCGCGATTGTCGCCGAGCACGAAGAGATGCCCTTCCGGGACCGTCAGCGGCCCCAGGGTATCGCCCGCCAGCAGTTCGGCCGGGCGGGTGTAATTGGCGTAGCGTTCGTACTGGTGCTCGCCGTTGAGATAAACCTGCTTCTCGCGCAGCTCGATGGTGTCGCCGGCGACCGCTATCACTCTCTTCACCGATTCGTGCTCTTCCCCGACCGGGGACTTGAAGGAGACGATCTCGCCGCGGCCCGGGGCCCGCAGCAGGTAGGTGACGCGGTCGAGGACCAGGTGGTGGCCCAGCGTCAGGGTGGGGGCCATTGAGTCGCTGGCTATCACTATGGGGGCGGCCACCCAGCGCCGCACGAACAGCGCGGCCGCCACAGTCACAACCACTATGATCGCAGTTCTTAAGGGTTTCATTCGTTATTTCGGCAGTTCCACGGGCAGCCTGCCCGAAGGCGCCAGCTGGCCCGACAGGATCTCCCCGGCCGCGGCCATCGACGGGGCCGTCATGCCGTAGAGGGCTATGACGGCGGAGGCGCCCGGGTAGGAGGGGATGTCGTAGGGGTTCATCAGGCTGAGCAGCACGGAGGGCTTGCCGTAGTTGATGAGGATGTTTATGGCGTCGCGCTGGCTGGCGTTCTGAACGCCCGTCCACTGGAAGCTGCCGAGCACCAGCAGGTCGGCCCCGGCGGCGGCTTCGGTGAGCTTCTTCAGCTCGCCCCGCTTCACGCCGATGTCGAAGAAATACTGGCTGGCCTGGTAGCCGTTCTCGCGCAGCGTCCGGTAAAGCTCCAGCGCGTTGCCGGCGAAGCGCTGGGGGGAGAAGATGATGACGGCGATCTTCTTGTCCTTCGGCAGCGGGATCAGGCCGGAGTTGCGCACCAGGGTGGCGGCCCGGCGGGAAAGACCGCCGGTGATCTCCAGGTAGGCCTTGTCGAAGGGCGAGGGGGTTTCCGGCGGGTTGAACAGCCCGGCGGCCCGCTTGGCGGCGAGCACCTTGTGGTAGGCGTCGTTGAGGCGGGTTTCGTTTATGGTCCCGGCGCGCACCTGCCTGGCTATTTCCTTGGCCGCCCTGGCGGGGTCGGCCCGGCCGATCAGCAGGACGTCGGCCCCGGCCTTCAGCGCGGCCGCGGCCGCCCGGTGTATGGGCAGGCGCGAGGTGATGGCCTTCATGTCCAGGCTGTCGGTTATGACCAGCCCGCCGTAGCCGAGGTCTTTTTTCAGCAGGCCGGCCAGCACGGCCCGCGAAAGCGTGGCCGGGTTGGCGGGGTCCAGCGCCGGGTAGCGGATATGGGCCGTCATTATGGCGGGGATGCCCAGCGCGGCCGCGGCCTTAAAGGGAACGAGGTGCGTGGCGTGCAGTTGGGCGGTGGAGAGCGAGATCTCCGGCAGGGTCTTGTGAGAATCCTTTTCGGCCGCGCCGTGGCCGGGAAAATGTTTGCCCACGGCTATCACGCCGGCGGCCTTCAGCCCGTTGATGATGGCGCCGCCGAGCCGGGACGCTTCGGCCGGGTCGGAGCCCAGCGAGCGGATGCCGATGATGGGGTTCTTAGGGTTGGTGTTGATGTCCAGCACGGGGCCGAAGGCCATGTTGATGCCGGCCCGGCGGAGTTCCTTGCCGGCCAGGTAGAAGAGGGAAGCCGTGCCGTTCTCGTCGGCGGCCGCGCCCAGCATCATGTTGGTGGGCAGCTCCAGCAGGCCCAGCGTGGTGGGCACGTAGACGCTGCCGCCTTCGTAGTCCACCGCGATGAAGAGCGGCGTTTTCTCGCCGGACTCGCCGGCGGCGGCCTGCAGCTCGTCGGTAAGGCGGCGGGTTTCCTCCAGGGAGTAGGACCCCCACTGCAGCTGCACCCCGCCCAGGCCCGCTTTGGCGGCCGCGGTGGCGGCCGAGATGTCCGAGGCTTCGGCGGAGATTATCAGCAGTTGTGAAGCTTTTTCCTCCAGGGAGGGCTCGGCCGCGGCGGCCGCGGGCAGCGCCAGGGCGGCAAACAGGAAAGCGCCCGCTATGCGGGCGTGCTTGCCTGCCGCCTGACGCGCCTGTGATCGTGTCACTTCTGGAATTTGTAGCCGCGCTGCGTGGCCTGTTTGCGTATGGAGTCTATCATGGCCTTGTCCAGGGTGGAGGCCCCGGCGGATTTCTTTTCCTCGGCCGCGATATAGGCTTTGCGCTGGGCCTGCAGGGCGTTGATCTCGTCCTTGATGCGCTTGCGCTCTGCCAGCTTCTCGTCGAGGAACTTATTGCGCGCCGCCTGGTCCATCTTCTGCATCTCCTCGGGGAACTGCTCCGCCTTGAGGTCTTCCTTCTTCATCGCGCCGCTCTCGATGGCCGAGACGGCGTCCCATGAAGCGTCCGCGGCCGTCTGCGCGGGGGCCGCCGCGGCCTGGAAAGCCGCGCGTTCCGCCAGCACGGCGCCGCCGGCGCTTTTAGCGGAGCCGTAGGCGCCGCGCTTCGCGGCGATCTTGTTGCTTGCGCCCGCGCCGTAGCCCACGTAGGTGTCGTCAAGCCGGGCGCTGAGCTGCGCTATCCGGTCGTCCTGCGGGGCCGTCACGGTGAAGACCTGCGTGTCCTGGTCTATGTTGCTGAAGTCGCCTTCGGCCAGGTCGGCGCCGGTCTTCCACTGCGTGGCGAGGCCCTGCTGGCGGGGGCCGCAATAAATGGTGTTGACGAAGATGTTCTTCGCCTTGGCCTTGGCGACGGCGTCCTGGAACGGCACCGGGCCCTGGGTGAAGGGCTCGTTGCCGGCTATGAAGATGGCCTTGTAGACGTCGGATTTGGCGCTCCACCTGAGCTCTCTCACGGCCGCGGCTATGGCCTGGCCGCAGAATTCGTCGCCGCCGTTGGTGCGCAGCGAAAAAAGTTCCCGCGACACGGCGTCCAGGTCGGTCGTGAAGGGCATTACCTGCCGCAGCCAGCCGGTCTGCTGGGACAGGCCCGAGTTGCCGTATTCGTAGAGGGCCACTTCTATCATGGGCCTGGAGCCGCTTTTTTCCGCGGTGACCAGCTCGTTGACGATCTTCCAGAGCTGCGTGCGGGCCTGGTTGATAAGGCCGTCCATGGAACCGGAGGTGTCGAGCAGCACGGCCACCTGCACCAGGGGCTTGGCGCCGAAATCCTGCGGCGGCTTGACCGGGTCGTTCACGGCGGCGGCCCCGGTATCCTTCCAGGTTTTCTTTACGGCCTGCGAGGCCGCGGACAGGATCTTCGCCGTCTCGGTCTCTACCACGCGGGCATTGATCTCGGTCTTGCTTGCCTTGAGGTCGTTGAGGGTGCCGGTCACTATGGCGTCGGCGCCCAGCATCTTGCCCAGCTTCTTGACGGTCTCGTCGTCGAAAGCGCCGGAAGCCTGCAGGTTCAGCTCTCCCATAACCTTTTTCAGCAGGCCGCGCTCGATGAGGATGATCTTCTTGTTCTGGGCCAGCGCGGTGATGAGGCGTTCCTGCACCACTACCGGGCCCTCCGAGGTCTTGCCGCCGGCGTAGGGGAATTCCATGACCGCCAGCTTTATGGAGGGGCGGTCCTTGACGCCGGCCGACAGTTTGCCGGCCAGTTTTTCCAGGGACTGGGCCGCGGCTCCGCCGCAGAGCGCCGCTACGAGGGCGAAGGAAATTAAAAGCCTGTTCATGTGAGTCCTCCCGCTGTTTTTTAAAGGATACAAAAAATGAATATCCGTAAGCCACTATTGAAGTCGCCCATAAAAATATGTAACTTACTCCTTAAGACAGCAAGGGGGAGACTCGTGAGAAGACACGCTTTAACAGCTTTTGCCGCGGTCGCCGCCCTGTTTGCCGGCTGCGGCAGGCAGGACGCCGCCTACAAACAGTCGACCTTCATAATGAACGTGCCGGCCCAGGTGATGGTTTACGGCGCGGACGAGGCCGCCGGCAAAGAGATAGCGGACGCGGTGTTCGCCGAGTGGAACCGCATTTCCGGGGAGTTCAGTTTCAGCGATCCCTACAGCCTGACCTCGGTGGTCAACAAGAAGGCCTACGGCGAGTGGGTAAAGGTGGACGACGAGTTCCTGCGCCTGCTCCAGCTCTCGCTGGATTATTACCGCCTGACCGGGGGGGCTTTCGACGTTACCTTCGCGCCCCTGTGGCCGGTATGGAAAGAGGCCGCCTCCACGAAGAAGATGCCCGCCAAAGAAGAGATCGCCAAGGCCCTTTCCAACATGGGCTCCAACTACGTGCAGGTGGACGCGGCCCGCAAGCAGGTGCGCTTCAGCAAGCCGGTGCAGATCAACATGGGGGGCGTGCTGCGGGGCTACTGCTTCGTGCGCGCGGCCAAACTGCTGCGCGACCTGGCCCCGGCTTATGCCGTGGAACTGCGCCTGGGCAGCAACATGCTGTCCTACGGCAAGAAGAACTGGGAATACGAGGTAAAGGACCCTTTCAAGGAGGACAAGGCCTTCGGCAAGCTGCTTTTCGACGAGGGGGTCGTCATGTCCTCGTCGGGCCGGGAGCATTTCGTGCAGATCGAGGGCAAGCTTTACTCGCATATCCTGGACCTGAAGACTGGCTACCCGCTGGACGATTTCTCCAGCCTGGTGGTGTATTTCCCGAGCCTGGAGAGCGACGACTTCCTGCCCTCGGCCGTGCTGGCCGTGATGGGCAGGGAGAAGGCCTTCGGCCTGCTGTCCGGGATGAAGGGGGCCGCCGCCGTCTGGATAGACGGCTCGGGCAAAGAGACGCTGCTGCTCAACGAAGCGGGCCCGGCCCGCTGGGAGAAGGACAAGAGCCTGTTCTGACCGCCCGCAGGCGGGAAATAAAAAACCCGGGCTGTCCCGGGTTTTTTGTTTTAGCAGGCGGCCTTACTTGGCTTCCTCGAACTCGCCCTTGGCCTTATTCTTGCGCACGTTGTACCAGTTGAAATACCTGCCGTTCATGGCGATGTAAACGCCCGGGGGCAGCGTCTGCGCGAAAGAGAAGGCCGAGCCCAGGTTGAACATGCCGTCGGAGGAGCCGAACTTGTAGGGCACCATGGCGCCGGTGAGCACCACGGTCTTGTCCTTTATGCCGGCCCCGAGCAGGCGGGCGGTTTCCGGCATGGTGTCGGTGCCGTGGGTGACTACTATGTGCTTCTCCCTGGAGGCCAGGCATTCCTTCAGCACCTTGCGGCGGTGCGCGGCCGTCATGTAGAGGCTGTCTATCATCATCAGCGTCTTGACCTTTACCGGCACGCGCGAGCGGCCCAGCTTGAGCATCTCGTAGAGGTGCGTCTTGCGGAAGAACAGCGAGCCGTTGAGCTCGTTATATTCCTTGTCGAAGGTGCCGCCGGTAATAAGTAGTTTTATCGTCATAGGTTGAAAGCCGGGGCCCCGGGGCCCCGGCTTGCCTGCGCCTATTATTTGCGGCCGTCCTTGAGGAAGGCCAGGTAGCCCTTGTAGGCCATGAAGATGTCGAGCTTGCCGGCCAGCTCCATCGGGGCGTGCATGGAGAACAGGCCCACGCCGCAGTCCACCACCTGCATGCCGTAGCGGGCCATGAACTGCGCTATGGTGCCGCCGCCGCCCTGGTCCACCTTGCCCAGCTCGCCGGTCTGCCAGACCACGCCGTTCTTATCGAAGATGCGGCGGATATGCGCCATGAACTCGGCGCTGGCGTCGGACGAGCCCGACTTGCCGCGGCTGCCGGTGAACTTGGTCACGCAGACGCCGTGGTTGATGAGCGGCGTGTTGCGCTTGTCGGAGACCGTGGGGAACATCGGGTCGAACAGGGCGTTGACGTCGGCCGACAGCATCCAGCTGTTGTGCAGCGCGCGCTTGAGGGTCAGCTCGCTGTAGGAGTCGGTGGTGAGGTTGAGTAGCTCCGCGGAAGCGTTCTCGAAAAGGTTCGAGGCCATGCCGGTGGCGCCGACGGAGCCGATCTCCTCCTTGTCGCAGAGCAGCACGCACGAGGTGTACTCGGGCGTGCCCTTGAGGTCGAGGATGGCCCGCAGGCCGGTCCAGGCGCAGACGCGGTCGTCGTGGCCGTAGCCCAGGATCATGGAGCGGTCCAGGCCGGCCTCGCGCGGCGCGGCGGCGGGCACCAGCTCCAGCTCGGCCGAGAGGAAGTCGGCCTCGGTGACGCCGTATTTCTTGTTGAGGATGGAGAGGATGTTGTGTTTGACCTTTTCCTTCTTGTCCTTGTCGGAGGAGGGGATGGAACCGGCCAGCACGTCCAGGCCCTCGCCGGTTATCGCGTCGCCGATGGTCTTCTTGTACTGGTCGGCCGCCAGGTGAGGCAGCAGGTCGGTGATGCAGAGCACCGGGTCGGAAGGGTCCTCGCCGATGGCGATCTTCACTTTCTTGCCGTCGGGCTTTACGAACACGCCGTGCAGCGCCAGCGGGATGGTGACCCACTGGTACTTCTTGATGCCGCCATAATAATGGGTGTCGAACAGGGCCAGTTCGGAATTCTCGTAGAGCGGGTTCTGCTTGAGGTCGATGCGGGGGGCGTCGGTGTGGCCGCCGACGATGTGCATGCCGTCGGCGAGCGGTTTTTTGCCCACCACCACGGCCATCAGGGTCTTGCCCTCGCTGCAGCGGTAAACCTTGTCGCCCGGGACCAGCCTGGTGCCGGTCTTCTCATACTGGCGCATATCCTTGAAGCCGGCGGCCTCGAGGAGCAGGATGGCCTCGTCGCTGGCTTCGCGTTCGGTCTTGGCCTTGGTGATGTACTGCAGGTAGGCCTGGTTGACCTCCTCGCAGTGCTTCAGTTCGGCGGGGGAGATCTTTTCGTAGCCGTTCTTGGTGGCGTAGGTGAGGCTGGAAGTCTTAGCGGCGGGTTTCTTGGCGGTCTTTTTCATTTGTCCTCCGGAAATGGGCCGTGGCCGGCGTTTGCTGACATTTATATATTACCATTTTGCTATCATTTATAACTCCGATGAAAGACGCCAAATACGCCCGAGGTGTGCTGCTCCTGGTTTTCGGCCTGAGCCTTTTCAATTATATAGACAGGCAGGTGCTTTACGCGGTCTTCCCGCTGATAAAGGCGGACCTGCGCCTGAGCGACGCCCAGCTGGGCTTCCTGGCCTCGTCTTTCATGATCGTCTACATGTGCTTCGCGCCCTTCGTGGGCTATTTCGGCGACAGGGTGCGGCGGCCGCTGATCATCGGCGTCAGCGCCATCTTCTGGAGCGTCTCCACCCTTTTCAGCGGCCTGGTGAAGAACTACGGCCAGCTCATCGCCACGCGCTCGGCCGTGGGCGTGGGCGAGGCCGGCTACGGCACGGTCTGCCCGTCCTTCCTGGCGGAGTGGTTCCCAGTGGAGAAGCGGGCCAGGATCATGGCGCTCTACGCGCTGGCCATCCCGGCCGGCAGCGCGGTGGGCTACCTGCTGGGCGGCTTCCTGGGCCAGCAGTTCGGCTGGCGCAACGCTTTCTTTATAGTGGCCGTGCCGGGCATGCTGCTGGGCGTGATCGCGCTCTTCCTGCAGGAGACGCCGGAAAAGAAGCAGCGCTCGGAGCACATTTCGTTCAGGGGCTACGCGGCGCTCTTCAAGAACCGCACCTTCCTGCTGGTCTGCCTGGCGCAGTCCATAGGCACTTTCTCGGTTGGCGGGATGGCGGCGTGGATGCCGTCGTATTTCGTGCGCTCCTTCGGCGTCTCGGTGGGCAAGGCCGGCTTCCTGTTCGGCGCGGTGACGGTGGCGGCCGGCCTGCTGGGCAATTTCGCCGGCGGCTGGGCGGCCGACTGGCTGCACAAGCGGACCAAACGCTCGTATTTTATAGTGGGCTACATGAGTTTCTTCCTCAGCATCCCGTTCGGGGTCTCGGCCATTTTCACCAATGACCTGAACACCTGCCTGGCGATGATCTTCCTGGCGGAGTTCTTCATCTTCGCCTATTCGGGGCCTTACCACGCGGCCATCGTGGAGACGGTGCCGGTGACCATGCGCTCCATGGCTTTCGCGCTGGATATCTTCATCATCCACGCGCTGGGCGACGCCATCTCGCCGTTCCTGCTGGGGGTGGTGTCGGATTCCGCCGGGCTGCCTTTCGCGCTGGTCCTGGCCATGCTCTACCTGCTGCTGGGCGGTTTCATTTCGATAGCCGCCGGCGAAGCTTATAAAAAGGACTTCCACGCCGTATGAAACCAGAAGACATAGAGATAGTGAAAGAAGGGCCCGACCTGCTGGTCGTGAACAAGCCGTCGGGGCTGCTTACCATGCCGGCCCGCGGCACGCTGGCCAAGGAGAAGCATTTGGTGGGGCTGCTGCACCAGCGCTTCGGCAAGGTTTTCGTGGTCCACCGCCTGGACCGGGACGCGAGCGGGCTGATCCTCTTCGCGCGCACTGAGAAGGCGCACCGTTATTATTCGGGTCTTTTCGAGACGCGCGCGGTGGAGAAGCATTACCTGGTGGCGGCCGAGGGGCGGGTGGCGGAGAAGCGCGGAGAGATAGACAAGCCGCTGAAGCAGCGGGGCTCGGGCCGGGTGTCGGTGGCTTTCGACGGGAAGGCTTCGATCACGCGCTACGAGGTGCTGGAGCGGCATCAGCACGCGACCATTCTCGACGTTACCATCGTGACGGGGCGGCGGCACCAGATCCGGGCCCACCTTTATTCTATCGGCAATCCGGTGATAGGCGACCGGATGTACGGTGACGCGGCCAAACAGGCCAAGTACCCGCGCCTGATGCTGCACGCGTGGAAACTGCGCTTCAACGACATGGCCACCTGCAAGCCCGTCTCCTTCGAAGCCGACCCGCCCGCCGACTTCATGGGCGTCCTGAAGGTCCTATAGACAACTAACCTGCTGAGTATAGAAAAGCACCCCTTAAGGGGTGCTTTTTTATTGCGTGAGGTTAATTGTCAGGCGCCCTACCGCAGGGCAGGGTTAGCAAAACCGTTTTGCAATAATATATGATGAAACTTTCGGGAAGGGGCGGGCATCTAATTTATAGAAGGGTAGAAAGGAGTGATCGTTATGGCTTTAATGGATCAGCAGACTGCGGACGAGGTGCGCAAGCGGCTGGGGGAACTGCCCGGCGAGGTGAAGATAGTCTTCTTCAAGGAGAATTTGCTTTGCCAGACCTGCGGGCCGGCCGAGGAATTTTACAAAGAGCTGGTTTCGCTCTCGGAGAAGGTTAAGCTTGAGGTCTACAACAGGGTAACGGACGCGGAGAAGGCGGCCGCGTACGGCGTGGCCCTGACCCCGGCGGCGGTCATAGAGGGCATCAACGGCGGCCGCATACGCTTCTACGGCATACCCGCCGGCTACGAGTTCGTCTCGCTGCTGGAGGCGCTGAAGAATTCCGCGGTCCTGGCGCAGGAGCTGCAGCCCGAAACCCTGGCCGGGCTGGCGGGCGTCGCTAAGCCCGTCAATATCAAGGTCTTCGTCACGCCCACCTGCCCCTATTGCCCCGCGGCCGTGGTGCTGGCGCACAAGTTCGCGCTGGCCTCGGCGCAGATCACCGCCGAGATGGTGGAGGCCAGCGAATTTCCGGACCTGGCCAACAAGTACGAAGTGTCCGGAGTGCCGCAGATAGTGGTGAACGAGACGGTAAAACTAGTCGGCGCCCAGCCCGAGAGCGCGATGCTCAAAGCAGTGCTGGAAGCCGCAGCCTGAAAAAGGCGGGAGGAAGGAATATGATAACCAAGAATGTTGGAAGCGCGGACAGGATCATCAGGATTATTGCCGGCCTGGCGCTGGGCTACGCCGCCTATACCTCCGGCGGCCCCGCCGCGATAGTGCTGGGGATAGCCGGGTTTATGGCCTTTGTAACGGGCCTCATCGGCTTCTGCGGCGTCTATAAACTGTTCGGCATAAACACCTGCAGCGTAGACAAGCCCTAGCGCGCTCCGAGCTCGATCTCGACGGCGCCCTCGGCCCCGCCTGAAAGATAAGTCACGCTTATCTTCTGGCCGGGGCTCCATTTTTTCAGCTCCGCGGAATAGCCGCGCAGGTCTTCCACCGGAACACCGCCCAGCTTTATAATAACGTCTCCCGGCTTCAGCCCCGCTTTATCCAGCGGGGAGCCCGGCGTCAGCTCCTGCGCCCTTACGCCTTTTCCCTGGAAGGAAAAGTCCGGGACCAGGCCGGTGGAGGCCTTGCGCCCGCCTGTCGGGGGGGGCGCGGCACCGACGGCCGGCTTACCCGCCGGCCGGGTCAGGAAGTCCGAAGTTCCCGCCAGGTAATCGGTTATTTCGCGCGCGAATTCGGCAATTTTTACCAGGCCTCTGCCGTCCATCTTGTCCGGCGTGTCTGAAGGCTTATGGTAGTCGGCGTGCGGGCCGGAGAACAACTGTACGGCTGGGATGCCGTAATCGATAAAACTCTGCTGATCGCTCGCGTCCAGATTCCCGGCCGGGGCGTAGTCGTAGCCCGTAACGAAGCCGGCCCCGCGCAGGATGTGCACCCACTTGTCCGAAGAGCCGGAGCCGAGGGCCAGTATCTTCCCGGCTCCCAGCCGCCCGACGGTGTCGAAATTGAGCGCGGCGTTAGTTTTTAATTTTATGGCGTCCGGCAGGCCGGAGAGGAAGGCCTTGGAACCCTGGCGGCCCAGTTCTTCCCCGTCGAAGGCGGCGAAGATAACAGAGCGCTGTCCGGGGTTTTGGGCGTAGTGCCGCGCCAGTTCCAGCAGCAGGGACGTCCCGGAGGCGTTGTCGTCGGCGCCGGGGAAAACCTTGCCGCCGTCAGCCGGCAGGTGGTCGTAATGGGCGCAGAGGACCACGTATTCGTCCTTCTTCGACAGGCCTTCAACTAAGCCGACGATATTGCCCCGCCCCGCCTTGTCCCCGGGCTCCCCGAAACCGGCGCCGAAGGGCTTCAGGCCCGCGGCGCGGAAAGCTTTCGCGATCGACTCTCCCGCCTCGCGGTGGCCCTGCGAGCCGGGCGCGCGGCCGCCGGGAACAGAGGCGAGGGCGCGGACATCCGCCAGCATGCGGCTTTCAGAAAATACCGAGGGCAGCTCGGCCAGCGGGGCGCGGACAGGGTAGGCGCGCGCCGCCGGCGCGGGCCCGAGGTTGGCCGCCAGGGGGGACGCTGACGCGCTCCAGATCCCCGACGCCACCGAGGTCATGTTGGCGTCGAAGACCAGCCAGGAATATTTGCCGTAATGCGGCAGCTTGGCCGCCAGCAGGGGCAGCTTGTCGGTGTTGGCGGACATTACCAGCGCGGCCGAGCGGGCCGGATCGTTGGGGTGATAAGCGGCGAAGACGAAGGTGTGCCCCTCGCGGGGAAAGCGGCGGTTGTCGAGCGTAACGGTATCCAGGCCGAAAGCGGCGCCGTAGGCGGCCAGGTCGGCTTCGAAATCCCTGGCCAGCAGGTTCTCGTCGCCGAAGACCCAGTACGAGGCCCCGCGCGGAGGCGCCGCCGTTGTCACGTCGTCGGAGACAGAGGGCAAATTGGCCTTGTCCTTGGTCCAGGCGGCCGCGAGGGCCTGCCACGGCTCGCCGGCGGGCCCGCCCGGCACGATGATGGCCGGCCTGGCCGCGCCGAGCAGCCGGGACAGGGTGGGCGGGGTTTCGAGCGGGCTCAGGCGCCTGAAGAGGTCGAACTCCGGGTCAATCTCCAGCCGCACCGCTCTGAGCGGGGCGGTGTAGTGATAGATCTCCTCTTTGCGCGTCATGGTGAGGGTTTTCAGGCGGGGCTCCCGCGCTCCCTCCAGCCAGACGGCCGCCGGCACTTCCAGCGCGTAGGCCGGTCCGTCCTGCGTCTGCGTCAGCGTGAATTCCAGGTCGTAGCCGAACTGGCTCAAGGTTACCTTGGCGTTCTTGATGGCCAGCGCCGGCGCGCCGGCGCGGGCCGTCCACTGTTCGAAGAAGGCCTGCAGCCGGCCGGGGCCGGTGATCTTTTCGAAAGCCGCCCGCAGGTCCTGGAAGGAAGCGTATTTGAAGCCGTTGTCGGCGTAGAAAGCCCGTAGCCCTTTGCGGAAATTCTCGTCGCCCAGCAAATTGCGCAGCATATGGTAGAACATCAGCGCCTTGCCGTAGCCCACGGCCTCGGAGGCGGAGGAATGGCGCGAGCGGAACTCCGTCAGCGGGAAGTCCGCGCCGCCCGAAACGTAGTCGGAGTATTTCTGCAGGGTGCTCATCCTGTAATCGCGGCCCTTGCCGCGGTTCTCGGCGATAAGGTAGTCGGCCAGGTAGGCGGTAAGCCCCTCGCACCAGTTGCCCTTTTCATAATCCACGAACACGCCGTTGCCCCACCAGTTGTGCAGGATCTCGTGCGGGTAGGAGGAGTTTATTATGAAGGGCAGGCGTATCACCTTGGAACCGAGCAGGGTGAAGGAGGGCAGGCCGTAGCCGGTGTCCCAGAAATTCTCGACGAGGGCGAACTTGCCGTAGGGATACGGCCCGACCAGGCCGGAGTAGAGCTTGATGTATTTTTCGGTGGCTTCCAGGTAGCGGGCTGCCAGCTCGGGGTCCGGCGAGCGCAGGAAGGCCTGGTATTCCAGCGCGCCGTCCTTGCGGGAGTACTCGGTGTATTTGCCGCAGGTCACCGTTATGTCGTCCTGCGGATTTCTGGCTTCCCAGACGGTTATGTTCTTGGCGCCCCCGGGCTTGCGGGACAGGCGGGCGCCGCCGGCTACGCTGTCGTAAGGGGCAGGCAGCACGGTTTCCAGGCGGAAGGTGACGAGCGAATCTTTGAAATAGGGATACCAGCCGGAAGAGCCGGATAGGTAGCAGCCGTCGGGCGAGATCAGGCCTGGCGTTTCGGAGAAGCTGCGCGCGTAGTCCTGCGCCTGTTCGCCGGTCTGGTGGGCTATCACGCCGCCGTACCGCAGCGTGAATGCCCTGGCCGGTTTTTTGAGAGCGGCGCGGTAGGCGGTGTAAAACCCCGCCGTGGAAGAATTGATGCCGTGGCGGGCGGCGGCCTCGGCCGGCAATTCCTCCACCAGGGCTTCTTTGGACGAAGGGTTCAGGCCTTTGTGCAGGGTGAAGTAGAACTCGGCGGCGGGCGCCGGCAGGGTTATGCGGTCGGTGACCTTCAGCCCTCCGGAGGCCGGGTCTATTTCAGCTTTGAGTTCGTGGCCTACTGTCTGCGGGGCGGCCAGGGCGGGGGCGGGGGAAAAAGCGAGGAAAAGAGGGAAAAGGATATTCATATACGAGGATATACTATAATTTTCCCGTGGCAACTGGAACGCCTTACCTCTCCGTCATTTTCAGCGCCGGCTTCAGGGTCTGTCTCCTGGCCCTGCTGCTTTTCCTGCCGGCGCAGGACCTGCGCTGGCCGGCCGGCTGGGTGTATTTGCTGCTCTACGCCGCCTGGTCCGGGCTGAACATCACGCTGCTGGGCAGCCGCTCGCCCGAACTGCTGCGCCTGCGCGAGACCGGGGCCCCGGCCGCCTCCGAGCCCTGGGACAAGTTCTTCGTCTTCTTCGGCGCGGCCCTGCTGGCCACTACCCTGCTCATCTGCGGCATGGAAGGCCCGGCGTCAGGTTTTACGGCGCTCGCCGCGGCGGCTTTCCTGCCTATCTGCGCCGCAGGCGCGCTGTTTACCTGGGCCCTGCTCTCCAACCCCTTCGCTATCGGCGTGTCGGCCATACAACCGGGCCAGACCGCGGTGGACAGAGGACCGTATCGCGCGGTGCGCCACCCCATCTACCTGGCGGGTATCGTGGTCCTGGTCTGCACCCCTGCGGCCCTGGGCTCGCCGAGCGCCTTCCTGCCGGCGGGGCTGCTGGCGGGCGGCCTGGCCGCGCGCGCCGCGCTGGAGGACCGGCTGCTGCTGCGCGCCCTGCCCGGCTATAAAGAATACGCCGGGCGCGTGACGTACCGGCTGCTGCCGGGTTTTTGGTAAAATTTCGACAGGAGATAAATATGAAACACAAACAAAAGACCGCTCTGCTGCTGGTGATAGACGCCGTGGGGCTTTCCACGCTGGAATACCTGCTTTCAAAATACCCCGGCAAGGTGAAGCTGCCCAATCTTAGTCGCCTCGGCCTGGGCGACATAGTGCTGCCGGAATACCGGGACCGCCTCGGCAAGTCGGCCGGCAAGGCCTACGCCGCCCGCGTCAGCCAGGTGTCCGCCACCGCCGACAGCCTGGTGGGGCACCGCGAGATGATGGGCGTGGTGGACCGCCGCACCTACGACCTGTTCGACGACGGCTTCAGCAAAGACTACCTTTCCCGCCTGGAGAAGCGCATTGGCCGCAAGACCTTCTTCAACAAGATGGCCGGCGGCATGGAGGCTATAGAACTTAACGCCGCCGAGCACGAGCGCACGGGCAAGCCCATAGCTTACGCCAGCAAGTGCGACCCGCTGATACAGCTGGCCATGAACGAGGCCGTGATCTCCGTCCCCGAGCAGCACAAGATCGCCGACACCGCCTTCACGCTGGCCATGGAGATGGGCATCCCGATAACCCGCGCCATCGCCCGCTCCTACATAAAGAATTCCGCCGGGGAGATCATCCGCACCTCCAACCGCCACGACGCCGTGCTGCCGATAGGCCAGGACACGCTCGTCGATATCCTGCACGCCAAGGCCGTCTGGACCGTGGCCGTGGGCAAGACCAGCGACCTGGTGAACACCGCCTACCACGCCAAGGTGAAGCTGAACAAGGAGATCTTCATAGACCCCTCGCTCGGCCTGCGCTTCGTGCACCCGAAGAAGAAGGACACCAACCCCTTCTCCATACAGGGCACCATCAACGCGCTGCAGGCGGCGCATACCGTTTACCGCCCGAAGGGCACCTTCATCTTCACCAACCTCGTCGACACCGACAGCGTTTACGGCCATACCCGCGAGGTGGAGGGCGCGCTGAAGTCGCTGGAGGAGATAGACCGCTGCCTGCCGCTGATAGAGCGCAACCTGGCCCCCGGCGATTTGCTGGGCATCACGGCGGACCACGGCATGCTGCACCGCGAGGATTACGGCTACCACAACAACGAGCCGCTGCCGTTCATAGCCGCCGTAAAGGGCGGGGACAAGAAGCTGGGCGGCCTGAAGACCAAAGCGCTGCCCGGCCTGCTCGACATCGGCAATGTCTTCGCCCAATACTTCGGCCTGCAGGCGGAGTATAAGAAGATAGTGAAGCTCTGACTCCGGAAGAAGTCAAATAAAAAAAGACCGGGACGGCCCGGTCTTTTTTATTCGGCGCTTTTTATTGTTTGTATTCGGGGTCCACGAAGGCGCGGTAGGACTGGGGGGTGAGGGCCGCCCAGGTGTAGCGGTTGGCCGCGTTCCACAGCACCCAGCTTTCCAGGTGGTTGAGCCGCGTCGCCATGATCTGAGCGCGCACTTCCGACGGGCCGTAAGTATAGCCCATGGAGAAGTCCTGCAGATAGGGGCGGATGCGGGCGTAATCCTTGCCCAGCTTGCCCATGGCGTCCTTCAGGCCGCGGTTTATAACCTTGAAAGGGCTGCCGTTGGGGTTCTTCAGGTTGTACTCGCCGGGGTTATAGTGCGACGGGTACATCATCGGGTAGACATAGTCGGCGCCGGCGGCCAGCGTAGCTATATCCTGGCCTATGCCCATGTCGTCCTTAACCGAGGTGGTCAGGCCGAACACGTCGGCGGAGATCTTTACCTTGTAGGGGGCCAGGCGCTTGCGCGAGTAGTCCAGGAAATCCTTCAGGTTTTTGGTGGACGCCTGGCGGTTGTGCGGCTTGGAGTAGCGGCACAGGGAGGTGTTGCCCTCCGAAGGGTAGCGGATATAGTCGAACTGGATCTCGTCGAAGCCGAGCTTGGCCGCCAGCTCCGCCAGGTCCAAATTGTAGTCCCAGACCTCTTTGTGGTACGGGTCCACCCAGGTGGCGCCGTTGCGGCTGCGCCACAGCCCGCCGTCGGGGTTGCGCACGGCCAGGTCCTGGCGCACCTTGGGGACCACCTTGTCCTTGAAGACAACTATGCGGGCAACGGTGTAGAGCCCGGCGCCCTTGAAATCTTTAAGCATGGCGGCCGGGTCGGTAATGGCGGCCTGGTAAGAGCCCCACTTGTGGGCCTTCTCCACGCCGGGGATGTAGACCTTGCCGTCGGTTTCCTTGAGGGCGATGACGACGGTGTTGATTACGGAATTGGAGATCTTCCGGATAAGTTCCTTGCGGAGCTTTGGCGAGCCGGCGCCCCAGCAGGTGAGGTGTATGCCGCGCACGCGGCGGTCGGCCAGCACCAGCCCGCGGATGGTTGTGGTTGAGACCTGTGCTTTGGCGGTTTCAGTGGCGGTTTGCACGCCGGCGGAAACGGGGGGAAGAGAGGCGAGAAGCAGAAAAAACGCTGTATGAAGCATATTGATATATTTTACAATTTACACACGGATAAAGGGGACACGATGAAATATTTAAAACTCTTCCTGACGGGAGCCCTGCTTATGAGCCAGCCGCTGTACGCCGCCGACAAGTTGGTAATACACTATAACCGGCTGGACAAGGTTTACTCCGGCTGGAACCTCTGGGTGTGGAACGACGAAGAGAAAAAGCCCGGCTTCGACCTGACTCCGGCCGGCACCGACGCCTTCGGCGTCTTTTACGAACTGGACCTGGACGCCTCCGGCCTCTCCGGCAAGAAGACCGGGTTCCTGCCCCGGCAGGGCAACTGGACCAACAAGGACGCGCCCGACAGGATAATGGCCGCGGCGCGGCAGGGCGAGATCTACCTGGCGGAGGGCGACGGCAAGGTTTACGCCGAACCGCCGGCCGTCTCCACCGCCGTCACCGGGGCCTGGCTGGACGGCGAGGGGGAGGTGCGCGTAGCCTTTACCCGCCCGCTGGACGCGCTGTTCCTGGCGGCCCAGGGTTTCTATATACGCCGCGGCGGGGAAGTTTTCCGCCCCTCGCTGGCCTCGCCCATAGGCGGCGCCTATTCCAGGGCCGCGCGCCTGATCTTCAACGGCTTCAAGCCCGACTACCAGGCCCTGAATGCCGGAGAATACCGCCTGCTTTCGGACGCCCTGGACCCTGTGACGCTGCGGTTGGGCGCGGCGGTGGACAAGTTCTACACCCCGCTGGAGATGGGGCTGAGCGGCAAAAAAGAGCGCCCGGTCTTCCGGCTTTTCGCGCCTTACGCCGTGAAGGCCGACGCGCTGGTCTACGATTCCCCCGCGGCACAGCCCGCGGTACACCCCCTGAGGAAGAAAGAGAACGGCGTCTGGGAGACGGAATTTAAAGGCCCGCTGGAAGGCAAGTATTACCGCATCCGCACCGAGCAGAACGGCGCCTCTTACGTGGGGCTGGACCCCTACGCCCGCTGCGTCACCGGCGACCGCGGCAAGGCGCTGGTCCTGAAGGACGCCACGCAGATCTTCCCGGGCCCCGTCTTCGGCCCGGCCGAGACCGTGGTCTACGAGGTGCATCTGCGCGACCTTACGTCCGACGAATTCTCCGGCGTTAAGCGCAAGGGCAAGTACCTGGGCGCGGCCGAGGCCGGCACCCGCCACCCGAAGTTCCCTGACCTGCGCACGGGCCTGGACCATATCGCCGAGCTCGGCGTGAACACGGTGCACATCCTGCCTTTCCAGGACTTCGAGAACAACGACGACCCGGCGGTGTACAACTGGGGCTACATGCCCGTGAACTTCAATTCGCCCGAGGGCTCCTACGCCACCAACCCGGCCGACGGTTCCCGCGTGCGCGAAGTGAAGAAGCTGATAGACGCCTTCCACCGCAAGGGACTCAAGGTGATAATGGACGTGGTCTACAACCACACCGCCGAGACCCGCGCCACGACGTACAACTTCAACGCGGCGGCGATGGACTATTACTACCGGGTGAACCCCGACGGCACCTACTCCAACGGCTCCGGCTGCGGCAACGAGTTCCGCACCGAGGCGCCGATGGCCCGCAAGTTCCTCATCGACAGCCTGGTCTACTGGGTTAAGGAATACAAGGTGGACGGCTTCCGCTTCGACCTGATGGGCCTGATAGACACCGAGGCCGCCGACGAGATAATGGCGGCGCTCAAGAAAGTTAAGCCCGACATCTTCGTCTACGGCGAGCCGTGGAAGGCCGGCGCCAGCCCGGTGAAAGGGGTGGAGAAGGGCAGCCAGCGCGGGAAGGGCTACGCCGTGTTTAACGACGGGTTCCGCGATTCCATAAAGGGCAGCGTCTTCTCGCTGGCCGACCTGGGCTACGTGCAGGACGCGCAGAAGCGCGACGGCGTGAAGATTGGCATCCGCGGCGGCGTGGACGACTACACCGACGGCCCGCTGGAGACCATGAACTACGTCTCCTGCCACGACAACAATACCCTGTGGGACCGCATAGACCTGTCGGTGAAGGACGAGCCGCACAAGAACAAGGTGGCCATGGACAAGTTGGCCAACGCCATAGTCTTCACCTCGCAGGGCATACCGTTCCTGCACGCCGGCGAGGAGTTCCTGCGCACCAAGGGCGGGGAGGATAACTCCTACAACCTGCCCGACGCGGTGAACCGCCTGGACTGGACGCGCAAGAAGGAAAACCTGGCCGTCTTCAACTTCTACAAGGACCTCATCTCTCTGCGCAAGGCGCATCCCGCCTTCCGCATGAAGACGCAGGCGCAGGTGCGCGAGAACCTGAAGTTCTACGAGGAGCTCGGCCTCAAAATCACCCCGCCGGCCATCGCCTACGTGCTGCACGGCGACAAGGTGAAAGACTCCTGGCGGCGCATAGTGGTGCTGATCAACCCGGAAAAATCGGCGCACAAGTTCGCCCTGCCCGAGGGCAAGTGGCTGCCGGCCTTCGGCCCCTCGGGCCTGGTAAAAGCCCCGGCCAAACCGGTCTCGGGCCACGTCACCGTGGAGCCGCTCTCCCTTGCCGTGCTGCGCCTGGATATTTAACAGCGTCCCCTAGGTCTTTAGACCCCGCCGGGAGTAGGCCTTAGGGCTCTTATCCCGGCGGGTTTTCATTGGTATGATATTGTAATTCGGTTCAGGAGGGTATTAATGAAAAAAGCGTTATTGCTATTACTGGTTGCCTCTGTTGTTTCCCCGGCCTACTCCCTTGATTTCTCCCTCGACAAGCTCAACCTTGCCGACCTCGACGTGAAAGCCGCCCCCGCGCCGGCCCCCGTGCCGGCTGCCGCCGTTAAGGCTGAGGAAGAAGTGCCTCAGGACCTGGTCTACAAGTTCCAGCAGCTCAAGAACGACCTTTGGCGGCTCGAGAGCGATACCACCTGGCTGCGCTCGGACATAAACCGCCTGGAAACCGACGCCCGCCGCATAGAGCAGGGCACCTCCAGCCCCTTCTTCTCCAGCGACCTGCGCCGCATGTCCACCGACATGTCCCGCCGGCTCAACGACCTGCAGCGCTATGCTCTGGACATGAAAAACCTGCTGAACCTGGCCCGGAAGGACGCCAAGCTGAACCAGCTGGCCTCCGACATAGAGTGGGACGCCCGCGACCTGGACAACCGCTTCCAGTTCGACGTGATCAACGCCGCGCAGAGCCTGGAGTACACCGTGCGCCGCATCGACCCCAAGCTCATCGGCTACGACACGCAGTGGACGGCCTCCGACCTGTCCCGGATCTGCCGCGACATACAGTGGAAGACCCGCGACCTGCGCTGGGACGCCCAGGAGCTGGTCCGCAAGACGCGCCCTTAAACTCAGCGGGCAAAGAGGAAAGCGGGGCTATTCAGTCCCGCTTTTTTCTTTGGTAAAATCTAGCCATGGAAAAACACCGCCAGACCCTCAATTTAAAACTCCTCCAGAACGCCGCCGCGGCGCTGCGCAAGAACAACTTCGCGGCCGAGGTTTACGAGAGCGGCCCCGCCGCCGCCGCCGCCCTGCTGGCGCTGGCGGGGAGGGGGAAGAAGATAGGAGTAGGCGGTTCCATGACAGTGGCCGCCCTGGGCCTGCCCGAGGCGCTTGCTGCCGCCGGCAACGAGATAATAACCCACAAGCCCGGCATGTCCCCCGAAGAGAAGCGCGCCGTCTGGTTGGCCGCGCTGGCCTCTGATATATACCTGGCCTCGCCCCAGGCCGTAACCCTCGACGGGAAACTCATCTTCATAGACGGCAACGGCAACCGCGGCGCCGCCGTTATCTACGGCCCGCGCAAGACGGTGCTGATAGCCGGCGTGAACAAGATCGCCAAGGATGAGGAAGAGGGCCTGTGGCGCTCCCGCAACGTGGCGGCCATCGCCAATAATATCCGCCTGGAGAAGGACAATCCCTGCGTGGCGGCCGGCCGCTGCGTGGATTGCGCCGGCAAGAGCCGCATCTGCAACGCGGTGACCCTGCTCTGGAAGAAACCCTCCGCAAGCGACATTCTGGTTATGCTGGTCAACGAAGACCTGGGCTACTGAGCCGGGAGCCGCCGGCGCCTGAGCGCAAAAAAAGAAGCCCGGGCTCCCGGGCTTCTTTTTTTTATGAGGTGGCTCGTCAGCCTTTCTTTTTCGGCAGGCGCTGCGGTTTCTTCGGCTGCGCTGCTTCGGGGGGCGCCACTTTGTCGAGGGCCTGCAGGTACCGGGGCAGCTGGTCATCCTTGGGGGAGATCTGCAGGGCCTTCTGCCAGGCGCGGCGGGCCGCCCGGTATTCCTTCAGCTGCAGATAGGCGGAGCCGGCGCGCTTCAGCGCGGTCACGTCGTTGGGCTCCAGCCGGAGTACGCCTTCCAGCTCCTTCACGGCCAGGTAGAACTTGGAATCGTAGATCTGGTCCAGCGCCACCTTCTTCTTGTGGTCCAGGATGGCGGTATTGGCCGGCTTGGTGTCGTTGAGCCTGAGCTGGGGGGATTCCTCTTCCAGCGCCAGGATGAGCCTGCCGAAGGCTTTTTCCGTAGGGGCCAGCTCGGAGGCGTAGCGCAGCGCGTCGTAGGCGAAGGGCAGGTCTGCCTTCTCGCTCAGCCAGGAATTGATGGCCTCGGAAGCCGCGTTCCAGGCTCTGGACGTGGCTGGGCGCGCGGGAACTATGGCTGAGATCCCGCGCAGGCGCTGCTGGGCCTTGAGGTAGTGCGGGTTCGTAGGGTCGGTGCCCAGCATTTCCTCGAGCTTTATCAGGGCGTCCGAATAGCGGCCCCGCTCCAGCAATTTTATGAAAGCGCCTTTCATGTTTACGGCGGTGCCGGACATCTTCCGGCGCGCCTCCTCTATCATGTTCTTGGCGGTGGTCTGCTTGGGGTCGTCGCGCAGCACCATGTTCCAGTGCTCGATGGCCTTGGGATAGTCCCCGGCCACGTAGTAGCCGAAGGCCTTGTCGTAGTATTCCTTCATCTCAGCTTTGTCGTCGGGCGCGGCGGTCTGCGCGTCGGCCGGAGAGCAGAATAAGAAGAGGGCTGAAACTAAGGCGTATGTTCTCATGATTTCCCTTCCTGTTTGTCCGCCTGGCGCATGATGATCATCTCTATCCTGCGGTTCTTCAGGCGGCCTTCTTCGGTGTCGTTGGGGGCGGCAGGGCGGAATTCGCCGTACCCGAAAGCGGTTATGCGGGAGGGGTTTACGCCCTGCTGCACCAGGTACTCTATCACCGAGAAGGCCCGCAGTATGGAGAGCTCCCGGTTGGAGGCGAATTTCTTGCCCAGCATGCGGGCGGCGTCGGTATGCCCTTCCACTATGACGCGGTTCTCCATCTTCAGCAGGCTGTTCACCACCGGGTCCAACACCGGTCTGGCGGTGGCCTTCAGGACGGCCGAGCCGGAGTCGAACAGGATCGGCGCGGTGAAGGTCAGCTTGATGCGGGTGGTGGAGACTTCCATGCCGAGGCTGCCTTCCTTGATCTGTTCTTTCAGGTCTTCCTGCACCTTCTTCGCGCTCTCCAGCTCCTTGAGCTTTTCGTCGGCGTGTTTCATGCCGAGTTCCTTCTGCATCTGGGCCAGGGCCTTCTCGTACTCCGAGCCCTGCATGTTGTAGGCGAAGCCGTAGAGCGCGAGGAAGAGGATGACCATGCAGGTCATCAAGTCCGCGTAAGGGACCATCCAGAGCTGGGAAGTGTCTTTTTTGCTCATTCTCTCGGCACTATTATCTCTATCCTGCGGTTCAGCGCGCGGCCTTCCGCGGTATCGTTGCTGGCCACCGGCCGGTGCTCGCCGTAGGCGGCCGCTATCATCCGCTCCTGCGGCACGCCGTAATCCTTGGCCAGCAGGTCCACCACGGCGTTGGCGCGGGCGGCGGAAAGCTGCCAGTTGGTGGCGTAGTCGCCGGACCGTATCGGGATAGCGTCGGTATGGCCCTCTATGATGATGTCGTTAGGTAGCGTGTTCAGGGCCCCCGCCACCTCGCGCAGAAGCCTGGCGGCCGAGGAGCCGACCTCGGCCTTGCCGGACTTGAACAGCACCGGCGCGGCGATATTGATCTTGATCTGCTTGGCCGTTATCTGCACCTCGGCCATGTCCTTCATGCCGGCCTTCAGCAGGTCCTCCGCCAGTTTCTTGGCGAGGTCCTGTTCGGTGAATTTTTTTATTATCTCCTCGGCCTTCTTTTCCCTCTGTTCTTTGGAGGCGTTCTCGTCGAAGCCGTTCATGAAATCAGCGGCTTTCAGCTCCGGGCGTATCGTGAAGACGTAGAGGATGAGGAAGAACAGCATGAGGTTGGTCATGATGTCGGCCAGCACGACCAGGTAGAGGGGGTTGTCCTCTACCTTGTGGCTGGAATAACGGTTTATGAAGAACTTCATTTGGCGTTCCCGGGCTGCGGCTCCCTTTACTTGGCCACGGCCTTGGCCTTGCGCCTGAGGGCCAGCGACAGGTAGCCTTCCAGCTTCTTGGAGACCAGCCACGGCACGTCGCCCTCGTAGACCGAGAGCACGCCCTTGGCTATGATCTCGCGGCTGAGGATGTCCTCGTCGGAGTAATAGCCCAGCTTGCTGGCGATGGGCAGGAACATGAAGTTGGCCGAGAAGATGCCGTAGAACGACGCGGTCATGGCAATGGCCATCGACGAGCCCATCTTGGAGGGGTCCGAGATGTTGCGCAGCACCTGCACGACGCCGATGAGCGTGCCCAGCAGGCCGAAGATCGGGGCGAAAGTGCCGGCCGAATTAAAAATATTCTGCTGCTGCTGGTGGCGCAGGCGCGTGGTGTTGATGTCGTTTTCCATGCGCTCGCGCAGGATGTGTATGTCCACGCCGTCGAGCATCATCTGGCAGGCGTCGGTCAGGAACGGGTGGGGGGAGGTGCGCAGTTCGGCGGCGATGGCGTCGATGCCGTTCTTCTTGCCTATCTCGGCGTATCTGACGATGGCGTGTACCAGTTCGTTTATGGGCGGGCGCTTGGGAGGGAACATCACCATCTTGACGGAGGATTTCAGCCACTGCAGCGAGGCCCAGGGGTAGGCTATCATTATGGAGCCGGCGGTGCCGCCGAAGATCAATATGATGGCTTCCCAGTTCAGCAGGAACTTGAGCATGCCGCCGGTGGAGAGCACGAAGACTATCACTCCCATGCCCGTCAGGGCACCTAAAAATGTCATCAGGTCCATATCAGTTCACCTCTAAAGATCAGGGTTTGGCGGCCGGCGCGGGCTGCTTGGCGTCGGCGTGCTGGGCGGGCTTGGCTGACGGCGGGGGCGGCAGGCCAGGCAGGCCCGAGGGCGGCGGGGGCAGCCCCGCGGACGGCAGCGGGGGCAGGCCGGCGGGCTTGGGCGCGGCCGGCGCGGGGGCGGCGGCCTCATGCTTGGCTTCAGGTTTGGCTTCAGGCTTGGCCGGCGCTGGCGCGGGGATGCCTGCGGCGGGGGCGTGGGTTCCGGGTGCGGCCGCCGCCGGCGGCGGCACGGCCGCCACGGGCGCTGCACCCTGCGGCTTCAGGGAGATCAAGCCTTCCTTCAGCAATTGCCGTATGGCCTCTACCACTTTGGCGCGCTCGGCCTTATAGGCGTCGGCGGGCAGGTCTCGCGTGAGGTCGAGTTCCTGCTGGAAGCGCTCCTGCATGCCGCCGCCCAGTTTGGAGGTGAAAGCCGCGGTGTAGGCCGAGCTCTTGAGGGCCGCGGCCAGCACGCGCATGGGCACCCTGCGGGCCAGCGCCTGCGCGTGGGCGGGCTCCAAATCCTGCAGGGCGGAGAGGCGCACTATGGAGGAATTCATCTTCTTGGCCAGCGCGGGGTCCAGCTGGGAGAAAGCGGCCAACGCCTTTTCCTGCACGGCTTCGTCGAGGCTGCTGAGTATGTTTACGGCTTTCTCCTCGCCGCCCACCACGTAATCCAGGGAGGACAGGATGTCGGCTTCCAGCGCGCGGATGCGCGCCTCGGGCATCAGGGTCACCTTGGGCAGGGCGGCCAGCGCCTCGGCGCTCCTGGGGTAGAGTGACTCTGAAAGCTTGGAGGCCAGCTCTCCCGGGGCGTAGCTGAGGAGTATCGTGAGGTCCTCTACGGAGCGGCCCTTCATGATGAAGGTGAGGCTCTGCAGATGGCCGGGGGTGAGGAACCAGAACGGCGGCTTGCGGCCGTCCACCGACTGCGCGGCGGGGGTCTCGGCGGCGGCCTTGGAGGCGGTCTCTTTGGCCTCTTCCTCGCGCCTGTCCGCGCGCTCGCCGGCACCGCCTGCTGAAGCTTCGGCGGCGTTCCTGGCGCTGAAGGCTTCCACGAAGGCGCGGGCGCTCTTTGAAAGGGGGGCGAGGAAAACGGCTATGGCAAAGAGGGCGAGCAGCGCGACTAAAACCACCCAGACCAGGCTCCAGAGGTTGGGGGGTACGAAAAGGTCGGCCATCGTCAGCGGCTTGGACTTGCGGAAATCCATCTTCTCTATGGTGATAAGGTCTTCACGGTCCGGGGGCAGCCCCAGCAGGCCGGCCGCCAGCTTGCGGGCCAGCTTGGTGTCCTCGTCGCTGACGGACTTGTCCAGGATCATGCTGGCCGAAAGTTTTTTTACCATCGTCAGGCTGGAGGAGAGCGAGGCTTCGCCCATCTTTTCTTTCTGGGGTATGCCGGGAAGGAGCTCGGCGGCCTTCTTCTCCTGTTCCTGCATCTCGGCGGAGATGATGACTATGACGTCCTCGGTGCCGAGGGCTTCGGCCAGGACCAGGCGCACCCTCTTTTCCAGGGAGTTTTCCAGGGCCAGCTTGGCTTCCAGGGAGGACCGGCTGGCCGTCTGGGCGGCGAGCTGCCCGGCGGCGAAAGCCTGCAAGGCCATTATGGAAACCATTAGAAATTTTTTAATCATATATATCCCCTGTGCGAATACGTTCTCTTGAATTATATTATAAGAGGCGCGGCAGGCGCAACAAGGCGCGCCGGTGCCCCGGGGGGGAGGGGCGGCCGCGTGAAACGCCGCGAGGCCGGCGGGGGCTGCCGGGAATCTGTCATTGACAGCCGTCAGCCATTTTATTTAGTATTGGGCTTGTAACCGCACACACACGCACAGGAGGGGTAATGATAAACAAGTTAATCGGTGCGCTTCTCTGCCTCGTCATGGTTTCCGCCGCTACCGCGTCGGTGACCTTCGACCAGCAGGGCAGCGTCTCAGAGATAGTCTCGCAGTTGAAGAACGCAAGCCCGGACGCGGAAGTTCTCCCGCTGCCCGGCAACCCGAAAGCCGCCGCGTCCTGGACCGTAATGGTCTACGTGAACGCCAAGAACAACCTCGAGTCCTACGGGCTCAAGGATGTCAACGAGATGGAAATGATCGGTTCCACCCCCGATGTGAACATCGTGGCGGAACTCGGCCGCATCAACGGCTACGCCACCAACGACGGGGACTGGAAAGGCTCCCGCCGCTACCTGGTCCAGAAGGACGCGGATCTCTCCAAGATCACCTCCCCGGTGCTTATGGAAATCCTCAAGTCCGACATGGGCAAGTGGGAAAACCTGGTGGAGTTCGTGAAATGGTCCCAGGAAAAATTCCCGGCGCGCAATTACGCGCTGATCGTCTGGAACCACGGCTCCGGCTGGAACAAGTCCGGCGAGCCCGAGGGCAAAGGCATTTCCTACGACGACGAGACGCATAACCACATCACCACGCAGCAACTTGCCCAGGCTCTCGAGGCCACCGGCAAGATCGGCATCCTGTCGATGGACGCCTGCCTGATGCAGATGATGGAAGTGGCCTACGAGGCCCGCACCGGCGCTGAGTACATCGTGGCCTCGGAAGAGACCGAGCCCGGCGACGGCTACACCTACAACACCTTCCTCGGACCCCTCGTGGCCAAGCCCGCCATGGGCGCGGCCGAGCTCTCCAAGGTGATGGTGGACGCCTATACCGACCACTACCAGCAGATCAACCAGGGCGCGACCCAGTCCTCCGTCAACACCGCCAGCCTCGAAAAGCTGGCCAGCCTGACGGACGCGTGGACCGCCGCCGTGATGGCGACCGGCAACACGGCCGCCGCCGTGGCCGCCCGCACGAAGGCGCAGGCCTTCTACTACTCCAGCAACAAGGACCTCTACCACTTCGTGAAACTGGTCAACGACGCCACGGCCGACGCCGCGGTGAAGGCCAGGGGCGCGGAGCTGATGGAGTTCATAAAGGGCTCGGTCGTTTACCACAACCGCGTCACCGGGTCCAAGTACGCCAACGCCTCCGGCCTCGCGATTTACCTGCCGGGCTACTACACCGCCGCTTACGACGGTCTGGCCTGGGCCAAGGACTCCAACTGGGACGACTTCATGAAGTGGATAAAGTAATCTACTTCTAACCATCCCAAAACGGAAGGGCGGGAGCAATCCCGCCCTTCTTTTTTTATCTCTTTGGAAACCTAGGCGGCCTACCGTGCGTGCAGGGCGTCCACATTGAAGGCCGCCCTAAGTGGAGTGCAACGGTTTCCATCTTCCAGGGTTCGGGGGCCAACACCACTGCCAGGCCCCCGACCGGGCATCTCGCGGCTCTAAATATCGGTGTTTTGCTGTAACAAATCTGTCATTGAAATAAATTATCATTAGTGTATACTATTGTATCGGCGGAGCGGGCTTTTTAAGGGCCCGCTCCCGCCGTGCGACATATGAGAACGCGGGCCTACACCATAGCTATAGCCGCCGCGGCCCTGCTGGCCGCCGGCCTTCTTGCGCCCGCCCGCGCCGAAGATCCCGGCACCACCGCCGCCAATTTCCTCAAGATCCCCGTGGCCGCCGTGCCCTCCGGCATGGGCGAGGCCTACACCGCCATGGTCGGGCCCGACTCCATCCTCTACAACCCCGCCGGCCTCGGCCTGCTGAGCTACTCCTCCTTCTCCGGCTCCCATAACCAGTATATCGACGGCATCACGCAGGAATACCTGGCGCTGGCCTGGCGCTTTCCCTTCGCCACCGTGGCGGCCGCCTACTCTTCCCTCTCCAGCGGCGACATAGACGCTTACGACGAGAACGACATGCCCGTCGGCAAGACCTCCACCAGCCATCAGCTCACGGTCTTCTCCGTGGCCCAGTCGTGGCCCCGGTTCAAGAAGGACGCCGGCAAGCTGGACCCCATGCTGATCACCCCGCCGTGGACCAAGATCCCGCTGGTGGCCGACTACCGGCCCAAGTCCTACCGCCTGGCCGCCGGCGCCAGCGTCAAGAAGATAAGCGAGAAGCTGGCCGGCGAGTCCTCGGCCGCCTACGCCTTTGACGCCGGGCTGACGCTCATCCTGCCGCGCCATTTCCACGTCGGCGCCTCCGCGCTCAACTACGGGGGGAGCCAGAAGTTCCTGGAGGCGTCGAGCAAGCTGCCCTCCTCGCTGCGCTTCGGCATCGCCAAGGATTTCCACACCGTCAACGACGTGATGGTGTTCACCGTCGCCTCCGACATGGTCAAGTATTCCGACCGCGACTACCAGTCCGCCACCGGCCTGGAGGTGGACGTAATGAAGATGTTCCAGCTGCGCCTGGGCTACAAGACGCAGAAGGATTCCGGCTCCCGCGTCTGCGGCGGCTTCGGCATGAACTTCGACCGCCTTTCCGACAAGAACAGCGTCATGATGGGCGCCCGCGTGGATTATTCCTACCTCGATTACGGTTCCCTCGGCGCCACCCACCGCCTGGGCGTGCAGCTCATCTGGTAAGCCCGGGCCCCGCCCGGAATATTTGTATAATTTCACCTGATGGATATCGAAAGATATATAAAGGAGCGCGCCGCCGCGGTTAACCGGAGCCTCCCGTCCTTCATCTCCCGCCTCGAAGGCGCCCAGCCGCGCCTGGCCGGGGCCATGACCTATTCCCTGGCGGCCGGCGGCAAGCGCCTGCGGCCCGTCCTGCTGGGAGCCTCCTACGAGCTGTTCGGCGGCAAGGCGCGCGACATCCTGCCCGCCGCCTGCGCCCTGGAGATGGTGCACACCTATTCCCTGGTGCACGACGACCTCCCGGCGATGGACGACGACGACCTGCGCCGCGGCCGGCCCACCAGCCACAAAGTCTACGGCGAGGCCCTGGCCATACTGGCCGGGGACGCCCTGCTCACCGACGCCTTCACCACCCTGCTCAGCTCTAAATATCCCGCCCGGGTAAAGCCCGCCAGCCTGCTGCGGGCCGCGGCGGTCCTTGCCGCCCGCGCCGGAGCGCGGGGCATGGTGTCCGGCCAGGCGGCGGACCTCGGGGCTGAGGGTTTCCTGGCTGGCAAAATCACCGCCGCTCGCCGGCGCCGCGGCCTGGAGCTGCTTGGCTACATACACCTGCACAAGACCGCCGACCTGATAACCGCCGCCGTGGAAATGGGCGCAGCGCTGGCCGGGGCGCCGGAAAAAGATTTCAAAGCCCTCTCGGCCTTCGGGCGGGAGCTGGGCCTCTGCTTCCAGGTGGCGGACGACATCCTCGACGTGACAGCCGACAAGAAGAAGCTGGGCAAGAGCGGCAGCGACGCGCGCAATTGCAAGCTGACCTACGCCTCGCTGCTGGGGGTAGAGGGGGCGCGCGCCAAGGCGGAAAGCCTGAGGGAGCGCGCGCTGGCCAGCCTCGGCAAAGTGAGCGGGCGCCGCGGCCCCAGGCAGGCTTTGGCCGGCCTGGCCGCCTTCGTATACGGGAGGGAGAGCTGATGGCGCTGCTGCCCGGCATTAACGGCTCCGCTGACCTCAAGAAGCTGCGCGTGGGCGAGCTGCCCGCGCTGGCGGCCGAAGTCCGCAAGCTGATAGTAGAGGGCGTCAGCCGCACCGGCGGCCACCTGGCCTCCAGCCTCGGCGCGACGGACCTGATCCTCGCCCTGCACTACGTTTTTGACACACCGGCCGACCGCATAGTTTTTGATACCGGCCACCAGACCTACGCCCACAAGATCCTCACCGGCCGTGCCGCGCGCTTCAACACCATCCGCACCCGGGGCGGGCTGTCCGGCTTCCTCAAGCGCTACGAGTCCGAGTACGACGCCTTCGGCGCCGGGCACGCCTCCACCGCCCTTTCCGCGGCGGCCGGCATGGCCGCGGCCCGCGACCAGGGCGGCCCCGCGCGCCGCGTGGTGGCCGTGGTGGCCGACGGGGCCATGACCGGCGGCATGGCCTGGGAGGCCATGCAGAACATCGGGCACCTCGGCACGGACCTGCTGGTGGTGCTCAACGACAACCAGATGTTCATCTCCGAGCGCGTGGGCCGCCTCGGCCACATCCTGACCAAGCTGCTCACTCGGGGCTCGGTGCAGCGCGCCGTGCGCCGCATGGAGATCTTCCTGGGCCGCTTTCCCATCACCGGCAAGGTGATACGCCGCATCATCAAGCGCGCCCGCGTCTTCTTCTTCCCCGGCATGATCTTCGAGGAAATGGGCTTCGCCTATTTCGGCCCGGTCGACGGGCACAGCCTCCCCGAGCTGGTGCGCGTGCTCGGCTACGTGAAGGACCTGAAGGGGCCGGTGCTGCTGCACGTGGTCACCAAGAAGGGCCGCGGCTATGAGCCCGCCGAGGATTCCCCGACGGAGTTCCACGGCACCCCCAAGTTCGACATAGAGACCGGAGAGGCCAGCAGGCCCGGCGCGCCCGGCCAGGCCGCGCCCACCTTCACCTCCGTCTTCGGCCGCACCCTCGTGGAGCTGGCGAAAAAAGACCCGAAGATCTGCGCTATAACCGCCGCCATGCCCGAAGGAACGGGGCTGGACCTTTTTCGCGACGCCTTCCCCGCGCGCTACTACGACGTGGGCATAGCCGAAGAGCACGCGGTCACCTTCGCGGCCGGCCTGGCCGCCGAGGGGATGAAGCCGGTGGCCGCCATCTATTCTTCCTTCATGCAGCGCTCTTTCGACCAGGTGCAGCACGACGTGTCGCTGCAGAAGCTGCCGGTCGTGATCGCCATGGACCGCGCCGGCCTGGTGGGGGAGGACGGCCCCACCCACCACGGCGTCTTCGACCTGTCGCTGTTCCGCATGGTGCCCGACCTGGTGATCATGGCCCCGGCCGACGAGAACGAACTGCGGCACATGCTGGCCACGGCCTTCGCCTGCGGCCAGCCCGCCCTGCTGCGCTATCCGCGCGGCCGCGGCTTCGGCGTGCCGCTGGACCCCGAACTTAAAGTCCTGCCGCTGGGCAGGGGGCGCCTGCTGTCCCGCGGGCGCGACGTGAATTTCCTGGCCATCGGCAACCGCGTGCACCCCGCCTTGAGGGCCGCGGAGCTGCTGCAGGCCTACGGGGTAGAGGCGGGCGTGGCGGACATGCGCTTCGCCAAACCGCTGGACGGAGAGCTGATCCGCTCCCTGGCCGCCGCGGGGCCGCTGATAACCGTCGAGGATAACGCGCTGGCCGGCGGCTTCGGCTCGGCCGTGCTGGAGTTCCTCAACGAAGAGGGCATAGACGCCCGCGTCCTGCGCCTGGGCATAGGCGACGCCTACGTGGAGCAGGGCCGCCCGGACGAACTTTACGCGGAGGCCGGGCTGACCCCCGAGAAGATAGCCGGTGCCGCCTCCGCCTGGCTGGCCGGCAGGGGCGCGGCCAAAAGCTTTTAAGTCTAAAACAACAAGGAGTTACCGTGAACAAGAAACCCAAGATCAGCAAGGAAATAATGGCGCTGCGCAGGTCCAAGGCCTACCGCAAGGCCTACCTCGATTCCGAATTCCTGACCAGCGACGAGCTGCGCCCCGTGCGCCTGCAGCTAGAGCTGCAGAAGCCCGAGATGACGCTGGCCGAGTACGGCGTTAAATCCACCGTGGTGGTCTTCGGCAGCGCCCGCATCTGGGACAAGAAGCAGTCCGACGACAGGGTTACCGAGATCCAGGCCCTCCTCAGGAAGAATCCCAAGGATCCCGTGCTGAAGAACAAGCTGGCCTCGGTGAAGGGCCTGCAGCGCTCCACCAAGTTTTACGACGTGGCGCGCGATTTCGGCCGCCTGATCTCCGCCTCTGACGCGCTGAAGGACCGCAAGCTGGTGGTGGTCACCGGCGGCGGCCCCGGCATCATGGAAGCCGCCAACCGCGGCGCGCACGACGCAGGCGCCCGGAGCATAGGCCTCAACATCACCCTCGACATGGAGCAGGGGCCCAACCCCTACGTCTCCCCGGAGTTCTGCTTCAGGTTCCATTACTTCGCCATCCGCAAGATGCACTTCGTCATGCGGGCCCGCGCGCTGGTGGTGTTCCCCGGCGGCTTCGGCACCATGGACGAGCTGTTCGAGGTGCTGACCCTGGTGCAGACCGGCAAGAAGAGCCTGCTGCCCATAGTGCTCGTCGGCGAAGAGTACTGGACCGACGTGATGAACTTCGCCAACATGGCCAAGTGGGGCTATATCTCCAAGGAAGACCTCAAGCTGTTCTCCTACGCCGAGACCGGCGCGGAGATAGTCAAGCGGATAGAGGACTTCTACAAAGCCCACCCGCTGGCTAACGGGAAATAATGAACGGCAAGGGACGGATAGCGGCCGCGCTGTGGGCGGCATTAGCCGTCGGCGCGGCGCTGGCCGCTTCCGCCCTTGTCGCTTTTTACCCGCCGCCGTCCACCTTCGCTTCAATTTACCCGCCTGACAACCCGCACGTTCGCCCTGGCCGCTTTACCGTCCCGGCCTGCAACGGGGTGCAGTGCCGCCTCTGCCCCTACAACTGCTTCCTGCCGGAGGGCGCCCGCGGCCGCTGCAAGGTGCGCGTGAACTACGGGGGGAAGATAAAGACGCTGGTCTATTCCCAGGCCGCCGCCGTGCACGTGGACCCCATTGAGAAGAAGCCGGTCTACCACATGTACCCCGGCAGCCTCATCTATTCGCTGGCGGCTCCCGGCTGCAACCTGTCCTGCAAAGGCTGCCAGAACTGGGAGATCTCCCAGATCTACCCCGAGCAGGCCCCGGCCAAAGTGCGGGTTCCTTCGGCGCTGGAAGTGAGGTACCTGCCCGACGGCCGGGCTTACGGCGAGCTGCGCACGGAGGAGGTTTCCGAACTGCGCCCCGCCGACATTGTCCGCTACGCCAAGGCCACGCGCTCCCTGGCCATAGCCTACACCTATTCCGAGCCGGCGGTCTTTTACGAATACATGTACGATACCGCCAAGCTGGCGCACGAGGCCGGGCTGAAGAATGTGATGGTCAGCGCCGGCTACATAAACCCGGAGCCGCTGGCCGCCCTGCTGCCCTACCTCGACGTGGTGAAGATAGACCTGAAAGGCTTTAACGAGGATTTTTACCGCCGCTATACCGGCGGCCGGCTGGAGCCGGTGAAGCTGGCCCTGCTGGAACTCAAGAAAAAGAAAGTTCTGACCGAGGTGGTCAACCTGGTCATTCCGGGCCTGAACGATTCCGAGGCCGACCTGGAAGGGTTGAGCGGCTGGGTCCGAACTAACCTGGGGGCGGAAACGCCCCTTTTTTTTTCGCGCTTTTCACCCAATTACCTGCTGAACGAGGCGCCGCCGACTCCCGTGGCCACGCTTGAGCGGGCCCGCGCCGCGGCCAAAAAGCAGGGGCTAAAGTTCGTCTATGCCGGCAACGCGCCCGGGCAGGGCGGCGAGGACACCGTCTGCCCGAAATGCGGCAAGGTCCTGGTGCGCCGCTACGGCTACGCCGTGCTGGAGAACCACCTGGCCGCCACGGGCGGGCGCTGCCCGGCCGACGGGACCAAAATACCGGGGATCTGGAAATGAGGGGGAGCGGGCCTATGCGCCAGGCGCTATTCAGTGCAGCCGCGTTTTTCTGCCTTTCAGCGGCGCCCGCCGGCGGGCGCGAGCCCGTAGTGGCCGGCCAGTTCTATCCGGCCGACCCGGGCGAACTTGCCAGCGCGGTGGACAAGTATTTATCTCCGTCCGGAGTAAAAAAGCCGGCGGGCGAGGCGGTGGCCGTGCTGGCGCCCCACGCGGGCTACGACTACTCCGGCGCCCTGGCCGGGCTGGCCTACAGGTTCATAGCCGACAGCTACGACACGGTGGTGATACTGGCCACCGGCCATACCGAGGGCGTGAAGGGCGCGGCCCTGCTGGGCTCCGACGCCTACCAGACCCCGCTCGGCAAGGTGCTCCCCGACAGGGAGCTGGCCGCCGCCCTGATGAAGGCCAGCCCGCTCTTCGAGGACAGGCCCTCTGCCCACGCGCGCGAGCACGCGGTGGAAGTGCAGCTGCCTTTCCTGCAGCGCCGGCTCAAGCGGCCCTTCAAACTGCTGGCGGCCACCCTGAATACCGGCGACCCGGCGGCGCGCAAAGAGATAGGCACGGCGCTGGCCGCCGCGCTGAAGGGGAAAAAAGCGCTGCTGGTGATCTCGGCCGACTTTTCGCATTATCCCGGCCGCGCCGACGCGGCCGCTTCCGACGGCGCCCTGCGGCTGGCCCTCGAGAGCCTCGATCCGGACCTGTTCCGCACCGCGGCGCAGTTCATCGCGCGCAAGAAGATCCCGGGGCTGGACACCTGCGCCTGCGGCGAAGCGGCCATAGAGGCCGGCCTGCGGGCCGCGCGGCTGCTGGGGGCGAAATCCTTCCGCACGCTGAAGATCTCGGATTCCTACGCCGAGAACCCGCGCCCGGGCCCGGACAGGGTGGTGGGCTACATCTCGGGGCTTTTTCTGAAGTCCGGCGCCCCGGCCTCCCTCGCGCTGGATAAAGCTCAGAAGAACGCCCTGCTGAAAGAGGCGCGCCTGACGCTGGAAAATTATTTCGAAAACATCCCTCCGCCGGAAAGGCTGGAGGCCGACCCGCGGCTGAACCTGCCGGGCGCGGCCTTCGTCACGTTGACCAGGGGGGGGCAGCTGCGCGGCTGCGTGGGCACGGTAGAGCCCGCCATGACGCTGGCCGACGCCGTGCGCTACGGGGCTTACAGCGCCGCCTTGCGCGACGGGCGCTTCTCGCCGGTTGAAAAGGGCGAGCTGCCCGGGATCCACATCGAGATCTCCGTACTGTCCCCGATGGCGCCCGCGGCCCCGGGCGCGATAAAGCCGCGCGTGCACGGCGTCCTGCTGGTTAAAGACGGCAAGTCCGGGCTTTTTCTGCCGCAGGTCTGGGAACAGATTCCGGGCAAAGAAGATTTCCTGGGGGAACTGTGCGAACAGAAAGCCGGGCTGTCGAGGAACTGCTGGCGGGACCCGGACGCCAAAATTTATTCTTTTACGGTAGATTCTTTCGAGGAGCGCCAGAGCCCGCCCGCCAGCGCGCCCAGCGCGGCAGCTGCGGCCAAATAGAAAGCGCCGCCTATCCCGGCCAGCGGCGCGGCGAAAGCCCCCGCGGCCAGGCCTCCGGCGGCCCCGCCGGCCAGGTCCCAGGCGTAAATCCTGTTCCCGGTCCTGCCCGCGGCGGCGGCGAAGAAGCTGCCCGACAGCAGGCCTCCGGTAAATATTAAAAACCTCGCGCCCCAGGCCGGCTGCGCCAGTTCCGGCCGCAGCGCGGCGGCCAGGGCCAGCGCGGCGGCCCCGGCCTCGAGGAAAAGCAGCCACTTCGCAGGCCTGTCCTTGGCGGCCCAGGCGCCGGCGGCGGCCCCGGCCATGAACAGCGCGAACATGGCGCCCAGCTCGGGGCTCAGCCGCCCGGTACGCGCCTGGAAGGCCAGCAGCGCGGCGGTCTCGAAGGCCAGACCCCAGAAGCCGATAAGGAAAGCCTCGCCGGTGCGCTCGCCCGGAGCGAAACTCAGCGCGCTCCTCAGTTGGTATAAGCCGTACAGACCGAGCCCGGCCAGGGCCGCCACGCCGAGGAGGGCCGACGGCGACATGACCATGGAAAGCCAGGCCCGCCAGAAACTGAAATAAGCCAGCGGGTTCAGGTCCGTGTTGAGCGGCGGGCGCTTCACCTTGTCTATTTCGCCCGCGGCCCAGGCCCGGCGGTAAGGATGCAGCAGGAAGGGGAGGGTGTCGGGCGTGACGGTCCTGCTCTTGAGCCCGCGGCGCGCGCAGGCCGCCGCCAGGAGCGCCGGGTCCAGGTTCAGCGGTTTTTTAGAGGCCAGCACCGTCAGCTTCGCGCCGGGGAGCAGTTCCACCGACGGAAAAACCTCCCGGGCGGAGGCCAGCACGCAGGCCGCGGCGTAGGCCGCCCGCGGGGGCACATAGTTCTCGGCGAAAGGCAGCTGGAAAACCAGCACCCCGCCCGGCTCCAGCAGGGCGGCGGCCCGCCTGAAATATTCCAGCGTGTAGAACCGGTTCTGCGCGGCGTTCTCCGGGGCGCCCCCGGCGTTAAAGATCGCCGAGTAATGGGCGTCCCTGCCGCGAAGCGCGCGCGGGTCGGCGCGCAGCAGCGTGAATTTACCGGCGTCGGCGCCGGTCCTGGCCGCCAGGGCGGCGGCCTTGAAACCGTCGGGCTCGGCTATTTCCACGGCCTCGGGTTTGTGCTTGAGCACCTCGGGCAGGGCGAAGAAAGCCCCGCCGCCGTGCAGCAGCACCCGGCCCGGCCGTTTCAAAGCCAGCAGCGGTATGTGCGCCAGGTCCTCGGCAGAGGTGTCCTCCGGGGCGCGCAGCAGGCGGCCGTCCTCGTAGAAAGCGCCCCCGGCCAGCGCCAGGCGGCCGCCCTCCGTGCCTATAACTTCCGACGGCGCCGGGGCCGGCGGCTTGAGCGTCCAGCAGCGCGGGGCCGCCAGCACGGCTCCGCCCACCGCCAGCGCGGCGGCCAGGGCTACGGCGGCCCGGCGGGGGGAGAAGGGGCGGGAATAGACGGCGCAGAAGGCCAGGGCCGGGGCGGCCAGTACAACCGCCGCCTCAAGGCCGGGAAAAGAGCGGTAGTAGAAGATGGTGAACAGCCCGGCCAGCGCGGCGCCCGCCGCTTCGGCGGCGTAGAAATATGCGGGCCTGCTCCGCAGGGCGGCGCCGGCGGCGTAGCCGTTGGCCACTCCGGCCGGCAGGCAGAGCAGGGCGGAACCTGTCAGCATCAGTACCAGTCCCGGCTGGGCCAGGGCCGGCAGCACGCCGGGGGCCAGGCGCGCCAGCAGCAAGTTGAGGGGGGCCGCCGCCGCGAACAGCAGCGCCCCGGTCCTGAAGGAGCTGTCTCCGGCGCTCCGCGCCAGGCGCGCCCCGGCGGCGGTCCACAGCAGCCAGCAGCCCAGCGCGGCGGCCAGCGACAGCTCGTGCGCGGCGAAAACCTGCGTGATCTCCCGCAGCAGCAGGGCCTGCGCCAGCAGGGAATAGAAGCCGAACAAAAGGAAAAGCCCCATATTTTGATATTATTGTACTAAATGGAAACCACAGCCAAGCCTGAACAGCGGGCCGCCCCGGCCGCCCTTTTCGCCGCCCTGGTTTTCATCCCCGTATTTTTCTTTTCGGCGGCCATTGCGGGGCGGGAGATCAGCCGCCTGTACGCGCTGGCCTGGGCCCTTTTCTCCGGGGGTATAGCTTACGCCATAGCTTTTACCGGCTCCGTCTCAGGTCCCCGCCGTATTTTCTTTTCTGTTTCCGCCCTGGCCTTCCTGGTCCACTTCAAGTTGAGCCTGCTCGGCAAAGCCCTCGCCCCGTCCTGCTTTACCGACACGCCGTTCTGCCACATAGCGATGGCGCCTTATTTCCTCAACTACCTCTACCAGCAGTACCTGGCGCTGATGAGCGGGGGCTGGAAGCTGTGGGGCCCGCTGACGCTGGGCGGAGCCTGGCTTTTTGTGACGCTGGCCATCGGGCGCGCCTGGTGCTCGTGGGCCTGCTTCTACGGCGGTATAGACGACGGCCTGAGCGCCCTGCCCCGCCGGCCCCTGCTGCGCCTGGGCAACTGGGCGCTGCGCCTGCGCGACCTGCCCGCCGCGCTGCTGATCTTCTTCATGCTGGTCTCGCTGGCCTACATGCTGCCGGTCTTCTGCCTCTGGCTCTGTCCCTTCAAGCTGACCGGCTCCTTTCTCGACGGGCAGGGTTGGCATAAAACCGCGCAGTACGCCCTGATGTACGCCGCGCTGGCCGCGCTGGTGATAGCCCCGCTGCTGACCAAAAAAAGGATCTTCTGCTCCTATCTCTGCCCCTTCGCCGCCTGGCAGGCCTTTTGGGGGCGGCTGAACCCTTTCCGCGTTACGGCGGACCCCGCCCTCTGCACGGGCTGCCTTAAATGCACGCAGGCCTGCCCGATGACGGCGATAAGCTGCGCTCCCGGCGGCAAGGCCGAGGTGAGCGCCTACTGCAACCTCTGCGGGCAATGCCTGGAGGCCTGCCCGGGGGCCGGCTTCAGGTACACCCTGTTCGGCCTGGAGCTGCCGCGGGCCGCGGGTTTCTTCAGGGAACTGTTCGCGGTGAAATATCTCTACGTTTTTTCGGCGCTGACGCTGGGCGCGGCTTTCTCGTCGCTCTGGGCCCCGGCCGCGCTGCGCGACCTGGTTAAACTTCTCGGTTTCTAGGAGGGTAAATGAAAGACGGAAAATGGCTGGCCCCGCGCTATACCAGCAAGGAGATCTTCGAGAAGGATTTCTCCAAGCTCGACGTGTCTGGCATGGAAGTGAAGTGCCCCGGCTGCAAGGACGCCGTGCACCTCAGCCGCAAGAATAACGCCAACAGGGCGGCCGGCTGGTGCAAGCGCTGCAACCGCGCAGTGGACATTTAGCAAGTGCCGGCGCTGTTCTCCGAAGGTTTTTTGCTGGGCCTTTCCACCGGGTTCTACTGCCTGGCCTCCTGCCTGCCGCTGCTGGCGCCCTACCTGATGGCGGAGGGAAAAGCCGCCTGGAAATTCAACTTCTACATCTTCCTGCAGTTCCTGGGCGGCCGCTTCGCCGCCTACATGCTGTTCGCGCTGCTGGCCTCGCTGGCCGGCAAGGCCGGGCAGTACGCCCTGCCGTCCTGGCTGCTGCCGGCCTCCATGGCGGGCTGCGGGGGGCTGATGGCGTTCCTGGCCGTCTCCCGCGTCTCGGTTAAAGGCGGCCCCTGCTTCCTGAAGAAAGACCTCAACCCCTGGTTCAGCCGCCTCCCGCTGGTCCTGGGCTTCGTGACCGGGATAAACATCTGCCCGCCTTTCGCGGCGGGTTTTATCCGCCTGCTGGAGCTGGCTGACGTGCCGAAAGGCTTCGCTTATTTCGGCGGCTTCTTTGCCGCCACTTCCCTGTTCATTTCGCCGGTGCTGCTGGGCACTCCCTGGCTGGGCCGGCGCGCTAACGAGATAGGCCGCCTCACCCTGCTGATAGCCGGCCTGTGGTACCTGGCGCTCGGCCTGAGCGGCCTGTTCAAATAATTAGATCCGTCAGTTCTATTGACATTCGTCATAGGCCCTAGGGCCTATGCGTGCGTGGGTCTTTTGGTCTTGCGGAATTTGCCCTTTGGGTCCTATAATTAGTATAGATTGATTATAGTCAATACCGCGGCGGAGGCTTTCAGCAATGCTTAAACTTCTTCTCTCCCTCATCCTGACCGGCACTTTAGCTCTTCCCGTATTTGCCGCGGAAAACCTTTCTTTCGACCAGCTTTTAAACCAGCTCACCCGCGTAGAGCAGGAGATCCCCGTCGCCCCCGTGGCCGCCCAGGCCTCTGACAGGGCCGCCGACGGCCGCTACTGGGTTACCGTTAAGGCCGCCGACAAGCACGCCCGCACCCGCCTGCTGGAAGCCGGCTTCGACATAGTGGAGATAGAGAAAGGCAGCGTCTCCGGTTTCGCCGGTCCCGACCTGCTGGGCCTGCTGTCCTCCAAGTCTTTCGGCGTCGTCAGCAAAGTTTCGATGGCCGACTACGCCGCCCGCGCCAAGGATTTCCCTTCGCAGGACGCCATCTACCACAATTACCAGGAGACCTACGACCTGCTCAAGCAGCTGGCCGCGGCCAATCCCGACATCGCCTCGCTGTTCTCGATCGGCAAGACCGTGGAAGGCCGGGACATCTGGTGCCTGCGCATCAACTCCTCCGTCAAGGGCGACGGCCCCAGCTCCAAGCCCGGCGCCTTCTTCATGGGCAACCTGCACGCCCGCGAGCACCTGACCACCGAGGTCTCCGTGCTGCTGGCCGCCTGGCTGCTGGAGCACCGCAACGACGCCGACGTGAAGAAATATATCTCCACGCTGGACATCTATATCGCCCCGATGGCCAATCCCGACGGCTCCGAGTTCGACATCAAGACCGGCTCCTACCAGTACTACCGCAAGAACATGGCCAAGAACGCCGGCGGCTCGCGCGGCGTGGACCTGAACCGCAACTTCGACTCCTGGTGGTGCGAGTCGGGCGCCTCTACCTATCCCGGCTCCGACACCTACTGCGGCCCCAAGGCCTTCTCCGAGGTCGAGAGCCAGAATATCAAGCGCTTCTTCGAAGCCCGCCGTAACCTGAAGACGCACATCACCTACCACTCCTACGCCAGCGAGATCCTTTACCCCTGGGGCGGCAACGACGCCGACGTGCCCGAAGAGAAGGATAAGAAGGCCTTCATCAAGATAGCGACCGAGATGGGCAAGCTGACCAACTACGAGCCCCGCAAGTCCAGCGACATGTACGTGGCCACCGGCGACAGCGCCGACTGGGCCTACGCCGCCACCGGCGTGCTGGCCTTCACCTTCGAGCTGGAGGGCCGCGGCTTCTACCCCGGCGCCGCCATAGTGAAGGGCGCCGTGGAGCGCAATATCAAGGCCGCGGTCTACCTGCTGAGCGTGACCGACAACCCCTATAAGGTAATATAAGCGGGCGAGCGCGCCTTGAAAAGCCCGGGATCTCCCGGGCTTTTTATTGGTTTGACCGGCGCGCGGCATATAAGATACGATTTTTTTGACGCATGATACGCTACCGCTTCCTTAAAAATCCCGACGAGAAAACCCTGGACCAGCTCACCGCGCTCTACGCGGAGCAGGGCTGGTGGGACAAGTCCGACAGCCGGGCCCTGCTGCGCCGGATAGTGCGCGACACCCACTGCTTCCTGGCGGCCTTCGAGGGGGGAAAACTGGCGGGCATGGGCCGCGCCGTGAACGCCCTCTCCAAGGAGGCCTACATACACGACGTGGCCGTGGCCAAGGAATTCCGCGGCCGGGATATCGGCTCCGGCCTGCTGCGCCGCCTGGAGGCCCGCCTGAAGAAGGACGGGATCCGCTGGATAGGCCTGATAGCCAGCGGCGGCTCCGCGCCTTTCTACCGGCGCCTCGGCTATGCCACCCCGCCGCGCCACGCGGCCCTGACAAAAAATGTTTAAAAAACTCGAGCCGCACGATTACCGGCGCCTGAAGCCCTGGTTCAACGGGCAGCTTTACCCGCTCTGCCCGTATTCGCTGGCCTCCATGATCATCTGGAGCGGCTGCCTGCACGAGGCCTTCTGGCGCGAAGAAAACGGCACGCTTTTCCTTTCCGAAGCCGATATCGAGGACCCTTCCCGCCGCCGCATGCTGCTGCCGCTGCTCAGGCCCTTCCGCTACCCCACGCCCAAGGAACTGGCCGAGGCCGCGCGCGCGCTGGACTTCCCGTGCTACCATTATGTGCCGCAGGATTACCTGGAGATCATAGGGCTGGCCAATATCGAGGGCTTCTTCACGGTGCAGGAGGAATCCGGCTACGGCGATTACATTTACGCAGCTTCCGATCTGGCGCAGCTGAAGGGGCACAAGTATTCCAAGAAGCGCAATCTGATAGCGCAGTTCGCCAAGGCCTGCGGCCCGACGGCCGCGGTAAAGCCCATGCAGGGCGTCTGCCTGCGCGAGTGCCTGGAGCTCTTCGACCAGTGGGAGCAGGTGCGCGGCGGGCCGGTGATAGCGGACATCCCCAACTGCGAGCGCAAGGCCATCGTCAACGCCCTGGAACATTTTAAAGAGCTGGAAATGTCCGGCGTGGCGGTGGAGCTGGGCGGGCGGCTGGCCGGGTTCGCCTTCGGCTCGCGGCTCACCGCCGACACCTGGACGCTCAACTTCGAGAAGGCCGACTCCGGCGTGAAAGGGCTTTACCAGTTCCTCGACAGCGAGGCCGCCAAGGCCGTGCCGGCCGGGTACGCGAGCATCAACAAAGAGAACGACCTCGGCCTCCCCGGTCTTAAAAAAGCCAAGGAGTCCTATTTTCCGTCGCGGATCGTCAAGTCCTACATACTTGCCTTGAAGAGCTGAGCGCCGTCTGTTATAATTTGAGCGGGCAAGGGGGAGAACAATGCATACCGAAGAGAAAGACGGGCTGAAGCTGCTGCGCTTCGACATTTTTAAGGGCCAGGCCGGCCTGCAATGCGCGGTTTCCACGCGCCAGGGCGGCGCCAGCGCCGGGGCTTACGCCGGGCTGAACCTGAGCGCGGCCGTCGGGGACAAGATAGAAAGCGTGGAGGAGAACCTGGCGCTGCTCTGCGCGGCCATAGGCGCGGAGCCCGCCCGGCTGGAGCGCATGCGCCAGCGGCACACGGCCAACGTGGTGGTGCTCGAAGGCGGCGGCGGCGTGCCCCCGGAGTATACAGACGCTATAGTGACGGCCGCGCCCGGCGTGCCGCTGCTCGGCCTTTCCGCCGACTGCGCCCTCACCTGCTTCTACGACCCCGCCCGCAAGGTGATCGCCGTGATCCACAGCGGCTGGCGCGGGGCGCTGCTGGACGTATACGGGGCCGCCCTGGCGGCGATGAAGCTGCGCTTCGGCTGCGCGCCCGGCGATATCGTGGCGGGCGTGTCGCCCATGATCTCGGCGGCGCATTACCCGGTAAAGGAAGATTTCCTGGAGAAGCTGACGGCCTTTTATCCCGACGGCGCGCACAAGCGCTTCGTGACCCTGAAGGAAGGGAGGCATTATTTCAACCTGCGGGAGCTGCTGCGCCAGCGCCTGGAGGCGCTGGGCGTCCGGCAGCACGAGTTCATGCACCTCTGCACTTACTCGGAAAAAGAAATGTTCTATTCCTGGCGGCGCGACGGCGAGAAGACCGGCCGCTTCGGGCTGCTGGCCATGCTCACCTGAGCATATCCCAAGCTATTTTTAGCAGCAGGCCGGCCGAGACGGTGAAGAGCATCGGCCTGATGACCCACGCGCCCTTTTTCAGGGCGACGTGGGAGCCGGCGTAATTGCCCGCCATGCCGGCCGCGCCCATCGCCAGGCCCAGCCGCACGTCCACCATTCCGAAATAGAGAAAGGCCGCCAGCGCCGCGGCGTTGGATACCAGGTTCAGCAGCTTGGCCAGCGCCGTGGAGCGCAGCAGGTCGAAGCCGCAGAGCCGTGCGAAGGCCACGGCCAGGAAGGTGCCGGTGCCCGGCCCCAGCAGCCCGTCGTAAAAACTCACTCCGAACGAGATGGCGCCCGAGCGCCCCAGCAGCGCTCCCTCGCTATGTGCCCGGCTGGTGTCGGCCAGGCCGAAACTTTTGCGCGCGGCCAGGAAGAGGGCCACCGGCGGCAGCAGGATGATCAGCAGGTAGCGTATCAGCTCCGGCGGCACCATGGAGATGGCCTTGGCGCCCAGGAAAGAGCCGCCGGCCGCCAGCATGACGAGGATGAACAGGAAGTCGCCGCGGAAGCGCATTTCCTTCAGGAATTTCGCCGCCGCCACCGCGGTGCCCAGGCACGAAGAGAGCTTGTTGGTGCCCAGCAGCAGCGAGGGGGGCAGGCCGTAGGCCAGGTAGGCGGGCAGGGTTATCAACCCGCCGCCCCCGGCGATGGAGTCCACGAAGCCGGCCAGGAAAACCAGCAGGGCCAGAGGCAACCAGGCCTGGGCGGGGAGGAATTCCACGCTAGCGCCCGGCCCCGGAGGCCTCGGCTTCCAGCGCGGCGCGGGTCAGCGGAGTTTCAGTCTCAAGGGCGCCCAGCAGTTCCGGGGCTCCGCCCATGGAGCCGGACCTCCCGGAGTTCTCCAGCTGCAGGCAGAGCTTCTGCAGGCGCTTGGCTCCCATATTGCCGGAGCTGCCCTTCAGGGCGTGGGCGGCCTGGCGCAGGGCCTCCCCGTCACCGGAAAGGACGGCTGCCCGTATGGCTGCCAGCCGGCCCGGCAGGTCCGCCAGGAAGGCCTTCGCCAGGTCGGCGAAAAACCCGGGGCTTTCCGGTCCGGCGAGGGCGCGGAGTTCTCCGACTACGGCGGCGTCCAGCGGTGTGTCCCATTTGGCCAGCGCCTCGGCCAGCTTCTCCAGCCGCACCGGCTTGGGGATGTAGCCGTCCATGCCGGCGGCTATGCATTTCTCGCGGTCGCCCTGCATGGCGTTGGCCGTCATGGCCACCACCGGAAGATGCCGCTGCCCGGCCTCTTCTTTCCGGATCGCCTCCGTGGCCTGGAAGCCGTCCATCTCCGGCATCTGGCAGTCCATCAGCACCAGGTCGTAGGGGCGGCGCTTCAGCGCCTCCAGCACTTCCAGGCCGTTGGCCACCACGTCGGCCTCGTAGCCCAGTTTTTCCAGCTGCTTGAGCGCCACCTTCTGGTTGACCGTATTGTCCTCGGCCACCAGCACCCGGAAATATTTATTGAGCGGCCGGTCTACAGCCGCGGCCTGCGGCTCGGCGGCCGGCTCGGCCTCGGCGCCGGCCAGCGCCATGGAGATCTTCTTCAGCAGGGCAAGCGGCCGCACCGGCTTGCCCAGGCAGGCCGAGATGCCGGTCTCGTCGAGCTCGCGCTGCGGCAATTCATGGCCCAGCGAAGTCATCATGACTTTGCGGATACCCGCCAAGGCGGGGTTCTTCTTCATCTCCGCCGCCAGCATCAGCCCGTCCATCCCGGGCATCTGCATGTCCAGGACCATCAGCCTGAAAGGGTCGCTGCCGGCCGCTTCCCGCCTGAGGATCTCCAGCGCGGCCCGGCCCGAGTCCGCGGTCTCGTAGCGCATGCCCCAGGCCTCCAGGTAGCGGCTTACTATCTCCCTGTTGGCGGCGTTGTCGTCCACTATCAGGGCCCGCACGCCGGTCACGTCCGCCGCGGGCAGTTCCGGGGCGGCGCCGGCGGCCGCCTTGTCGAACGGCAGGGTGAACCAGAAGGTGGACCCACTGCCCGGCTCGCTCTCCAGGCCTATGGTTCCGCCCATCAGTTCCACCAGCTTCCTGGAGATGGAGAGGCCCAGGCCTGTGCCGCCGTATTTGCGCGTGGTGGAGGCGTCGGCCTGCATGAATACTTCGAAAAGGTTTTTCTGCGCCTCCGGGGAAATGCCTATGCCGGTATCCTTCACGGCGAACTTCAGCACGGCGGAGCCGGCGTCCTCGCGGACGGTCGAAACCCTCAGCACCACCTCTCCCTTCTCGGTGAACTTCACGGCGTTGCCCATCAGGTTCAACAGCACCTGCCGCAGCCGGCCCTGGTCGCCCCGCAGGGCGGGGGGGACGCCGGCCTCTATGAAATAGGCCAGCTCTATCTCTTTGGCCTGCGCGCGGGAGGCCAGCAGGTCTCCCGTGCCTTCCACGGTTTCGCGCAGGTTAAAGTCCATTTTCTCGATGAGCAGCTTGCCCGACTCTATCTTGGAGAAATCCAGGATGTCGTTGATGATGTCGAGCAGCGCCTCGCCCGCCCCGTTCACCGTCCTGACATAGTCGCGCTGCTGCCCGGTCAGCGGGGTATCCATCAGCAGGCCGGTCATGCCTATGATGGCGTTCATCGGCGTGCGGATCTCGTGGCTCATATTGGCCAGGAATTCGGACTTCATCCGGGCCAGCTGCACGGCGGCGTCGCGGGCCTTCTCGGTTTCCTTCTGGGCCAGCCGGCGGTCGGTAATGTCCAGCTTGACCGCCACGAAGTTGGTGATATTCCCCTGCGGGTCCTTGACCGGCGAGATGGAGGCGTGCTCCCAGAAAAGTTCTCCGCTCTTCTTGCGGTTGAGCAGCTCGCCCTGCCATTCGCGGCCGGCCAGCAGGGTGTCCCAGAGCTCTTTATACACGCTCACGGGCGTTTTGCCGGAGGCTATCACCTTCGGGTTCTGGCCCAGCAGCTCCGCCTCGGTATAGCCGGTCAGCTCTAAAAACTTGGGGTTGGCGTATTCTATCCGGCCTTCTTTGTCGGTGATGACGATGGAGGTGGGGCTGGCTTTAATGGCGGCGGAGAGCTTGCGCATCTGCAGTTGGGAGGCCTTGCGCGAGCTGATGTCGGTGGCCAGGCCCACGAAGCCGGTGAGGAGGCCGTTATGGTCCTTTATCGCGGTCACGACGAGCTCCACGGGGAAAGGCCTGCCGTCCTTGCTGACATAGGTCCACTCCCGCCTGTCGAAGCCGCCCTGCCTGGCGGTTTCCACGAAGACGTCGAAGCCCTGCACGGGCCGGCCCAGCTTTTCGGTGAGTTCTTTGCCCCTGGCCTCCACTTCCGGCGAAAGGTGGAGGAGCGCTGGAGTTTTCAGGTTGACCACTTCTTCGGCGCGGTAGCCCAGCATCTTCTCGGCGCCCTTGTTGAAAAGAGTAATTACGCCTTTCAGGTCGGTAGCTATAATGCCCACCTGGTCGGCGGCGTCCAGCACGCTTCTGAGCCTTTCGTGGGCGTCAGCCAGTTCCTCTTCCGCCAGGCGGCGCCTGCGCGCAGCCTGCAGCACCACTCCCAGCGCGGCCAGCACTACGAGGAAAATGATGATGAAGATAGCCGTCAGCAGCAGGCTGCGCTGCGCCGAGGCCGCCCTGGACTCCTCCTGCCGGCCTGAGAGGTCCCGCCGCTCGGTTGCCTGCGCCTCCCTTATCACCTTGTCGATCTCCGCCGAGAGGCGGGTGCCGGTTCCCTTGCTGGCAAAAACGCGGACGGCTTCAAACCCCTGTGTCCTCCTGAGCAGTACCGACTCGTCCAGGATAGTTTTGCGCTGCTTGAGAAGCTCTTCAAGAGCCTGAAGGGCGGGTACCTGCGCGGAATGCTCTTTTTCCATGCGCTTCAGGAAGAGCAGTTCTCTTTGAACGGCGGCGGAGGCTTTAGCGTAAGCGGGCAGCGCGGAGGGGCTCGCGGTTATAACGTAGGCACGGACCGCCGACTCGGCCGCGAGCACCTGGGAGTACAGCTCTTCATAAATGCGGATAGAGTCCCTGGTATGCCGTATCTGCCTCTCGGTTTTGCGCCACTGGTCCAGATTCTGATAAAGCAGGCCGCCCAGGCCGGCCATGACCAGCAGGATAAGCCCGGCCGCCGCCGCCGTGATCTTTGAGTTCAATTTTAAATTCATAAAGCCTGGCTGGCGCTAAGGCGCCCGCCGCAAAGCCTATAATACAAAAATGCCGCCGCGCTAAGGAAAGCTTTCTATATATGTTCGCGCCCCGGGCGTGTTTTTTTGTTTTGCGGGGCGGCCCGCTAATATGTAAAATTAACCTGAATCCTGCAGGATTCCCCGCGCAGCGGGCGGAGGGCCCAGCGCTATGCGCGCCAGGCCCGACGAGGTGTATGCCTCCCGAAGGGCGCCCTCTATGCGGGCGGAAAGTTGCACCTGCAACTTTCAGGCTAATAAATTATATTTAAGGGCGGTGGCTATATGGAAAAAGATTCAAACCTCGAAAAACTCAGGAGCACCATAGAGATCTCCGGCGGCGGCAAGCGGGTGGACCTGCTGCTCAGGAACGCCCGGGTGATCAACACTTTCTCCGGAGACATCCACCGCACCCACGTGGCCATACACGGCGGCAAGATCGTGGGCTTCGGCGACTACAAGGCCAAGGCTACCATGGACCTCAAGGGCGCCTACCTGGCCCCCGGCTTCATCGACGGCCACGTGCATATCGAGAGCTCGATGGTGAAGATCCCCGAGTTCGCCCGCACCGTGCTGCCCTGCGGCACCACCTCCGTGGTCATCGACCCGCACGAGATCGCCAACGTGCTAGGCCTCGACGGCATCAAGTACATGCTTTCCTCCAGCCTTAACGCCGTGCTGGGCGTCTACGTGATGCTGCCCTCCTGCGTGCCGTCCACCGCCCTGGAGACCGCCGGCGCCGACCTGGACGCCCACGACCTGTCGCTGCTGCTGGGCGACGAGCGCGTGCTGGGCCTCGCCGAGATGATGAACTACCCCGGCGTGATCTATGGCGACAAGGGCGTGCTGGAGAAGATCGCCATTGCCAAGAACAAGGTGATAGACGGCCACGCGCCGATGCTCAAGGACAAGCAGCTTTATGCCTACGTCTCGGCGGGCATCAAGAGCGACCACGAGTGCACCGACGTGGCCGAGGCCCGCGAGAAGCTGCGCGCCGGCATGTACATCATGATCCGCGAGGGCACGGCCGCCAAGAACCTCAAGGGCCTGCTGCCGCTGGTGAATTCCGAAAATTCCCGCAAGTTCATCCTCGTCACCGACGACCGCCACCTGGAGGATATCGAGAAGCAGGGGCACATAGACTACCTGGTGCGCACCGCCATCAAGCTGGGCGTGGACCCCATCCGCGCCATCCAGATGGCCACCATCAATACCGCCGAGTATTTCGGCCTCAAGAACCTGGGCGCCATCGCCCCCGGCTACCAGGCGGACCTGGTGATCCTGCAGGACCTCAAGGGAATGAAGATCTCCAAGGTCTTCAAGCAGGGCAAGCTGGTGGCTTCCGACAGGAAGATCACCCCCGGCGTGATAAAGGAATACGAGGGCAAGGTCCGCGGCACGGTCAACGTGAAGTGGATAGAGCACGAGGATTTCGCGCTGAAGGCCGAGGGCAAGTACGCCAAGGTCATCAACGTCATCCCGGACCAGATCGTCACCAAGATGAGCGTGGAAAAGGTCAAGCAGGACGGCGGGTACGTCTCTTCCGACACCGACCGCGACATCCTGAAGATCGCCGTGATAGAGCGCCACATGGCCAGCGGCCGCATCGCCCGCGGCCTGGTGAAGGGCTTCGGCCTCAAGAAAGGCGCCATCGCCTCCTCGGTCTCGCACGATTCGCACAACATCGTGGTCATCGGCACGCACGACGGGGACATGTACGCCGCAGCGGTGCAGGTGGTCAAAATGCAGGGCGGCATAGTGGCGGCCCTCAACGGCCAGGTGCTGGAAGCCCTGCCGCTGCCGGTGGCCGGCCTGATGTCGGACCGCAGCTCCGAGTTCGTCCGCGAGAAGCTGGCGCGGCTGGCCGCGGCGGCCAGGATGCTGGGCTCCAAACTCTCCGACCCCTTCATGGCCATGGCCTTTCTGACGCTGCCTCCGATACCGGAACTCCGCATCACCGACCGCGGCGTCATCGACGCCGTGAAATTCAAGGTGACGCCGCTCTTCTGCGGCCCCGGGGGGAAATGAAGATAATCCTGGCGGCCGCCCTCGCCCTGCTGGCCTGCGCTCCCGCGCGGGCGGCGCGGCTGGACCGCGGCCCCTACCTGGAGAACATGTCCAAGGACATGGTGACGGTCCGCTTCAGGGTGGACGCCGCTTCCCCGGCGTGGATCTCCTACGGCATGGCGCCGGACTGCGAGCGCTTCCTGGCGCCGCTGGCGGCCGTGAAGGAAAACCGCGTGCCGCTGTTCGGGCTGCTGCCCGATACGACGCACTGCTACCGCCTCTACCTGACCGCCTACGAGAGCACCGCCGTCTACAAGGCGCACGAGGGCACCTTCACCACCTTCCGCACCGAGGACAAGCCCTGGTTCTCTTTCCTGGCCTTCGGCGACTCCGGCTCCGCCAGCGACGAGCAGAACCAGCTGGCCCTGCAGATGGAGAAATTCCGGCCGGACTTCGTGATGCATACCGGCGACATGCTCTCCGAAGGCCTGGAGGAAATGGCCGACGAGGAATATTTCAGGCCTTACGCGCCCCTGCTGGCCCGGACGCCCTTCTTCCTGACGCTGGGCAACCACGACTACGGCCGGGACCTCAAGACCGCCGCCGGCAAGGGCTTCCTGAAGGCCAACTACACGCCCTACCACAGCACCCCGCTGACCGGGCTGCCGCCGCATTATTATTTCTTCGACGTGGCGCACGCGCGCTTCTTTGTGCTGGATACCAACGCCTTCTTCGGCGCCAGATTCGCGCCGGCGCTGACCCCCGAGTCCAAGCAGTACAAGTGGCTGCAGCATTTCCTCTCCAAGTCCGCCGACAAGACCTGGAAGTTCGTGGTGCTGCACGAGCCGCTCTATTCCACGGGCGCGCACGGCACGCTGGAGGAAGAGGTGAAGGCGCTGGAACCGCTGCTGCAAAAATACAAGGTGGACCTGGTGCTGCAGGGCCACGACCACAACTACGAGCGCACCCTGCCGGTAAAGGACGGTCTTCCCGATCAGGCCGGGGGGATAACTTACATTACCCTCGGCGGGGGCGGTTCGCCCCTATACATTCAGCGCCGCAACGAGGACTGGTCCGCCAAGTTCCTGCCGGTGTACCATTTCGCCGTCTTCGACGTAAAAGAGAAGTCGCTGAAGATGACCGTCTACGACAAGGCCGGCGACGTGGCGGACACTTTCGAACTCGATAAATAAATTATCCCGATTCCGGCCGGGCTCCGGTTTTTCCGGGCGGCCGGGTTATTATGCCTGAACAAGAAACATTTACCGCGCTGGTAACGGCGGAACAGAGAGGGGGCTACACGGTGCTCCTCGACGGCAGGGACCTGCCGGCCGTGATAGCCGGCAAGCTGGGCGGTGAGGCCGCCTCCCGGCTGGACTATCCCGTGGTGGGGGACGAGGTCAGCGTGTCCCTGCACGACGGCGGCGCCAAGGCCGTGGTGCACGGCGTGGCGGCGCGCCGCACCCTGCTGCTGCGCAAGGGGCTGGGCAAAGACGGCGACGCGCAGCCGCTGGCCGCCAATATCGACAAGGTTTTCCTGGTGATGGGCCTCGACGGGAATTACAACATCCCCCGCCTGGAGCGCATGCTGGTGGCCGCCTGGGACAGCGGCGCGCTGCCCGTGGTGGCGCTGACCAAGAAGGACCTGTGCCCGGAGGCGGAGCTGGCCGACAGGCTGGCCGCCGTTACGCTGGCAGCGCCGGGCGCGCGGGTGCTCTGCCTGTCCTCAATTTCGGGCGAAGGCGTGCCGGAGGTGGAGGCCGAACTGGCCGGCGGGATCCGCTGCTGTTTTGTCGGTTCTTCCGGCGCGGGCAAGAGCACGCTGCTCAACCGCCTGGCCGGGCGCGAGGCGGCGCTGACCGGGCCGGTCCGGGAAGACGACGCCCGCGGCAGGCATACCACCACCGGGCGGCAGCTCTACCAGCTGCCCTGCGGCGGGCAGGTGATAGACACCCCCGGCATCAGGGAGTTCGGCGTGGCCTACTCCGGCGAAGGGCTGCAGAACTCCTTCCCCGATGTCAGCGAGCTGGCGGCCGGCTGCCGCTTCACGAACTGCTCGCATACCGGCGAGCCGGGCTGCGCGGTGGCGGCGGCCGTGGCCTCCGGCGCGCTGACCGAAGAGCGCCTGGAAAACTATTACAAGCTGCGCCGCGAGACCGAGCGGCAGGCCCAGCGCACGGACCTCAAGAAACGCCTGGAGGCCAAGCGCCGGCTGCGCAGCTTCGGCCGGATGGTGCGCGACATAGGCGAGACCAAACGCCGCCTGCGCGGCGGCGGGGACGACCCCGCTAAATAGCCCGCCCGCCCTGCCCCGGCGGCTTTTTGGTATGATATCCTCGTCGGGTTGGAAAACTTTATTCAGAGAACGGAGGAAAAATTAATGAAAGGTAAACTACTCGCCGGCGCCATAGCCTTCAGCTTTCTGCTCGGGGCCGGCGCGGCCATGGCCGGGGAAACTATAGAGAAAGCGAGGAAGAAGAGTGAAGAGAAGACCGGGACCATAGAAGTCATAAAGGCTGACGAAGCGAAGAAGGAGAAGTATAACACGGTACTCCTGAAGGTAGGCGAGGAGACCATAAAGCTTCTTCCCGGCGCTGATAAGAAGAACTTTAAAAAGCTGGAGACCCTCGGAGGCAAGACTGTCACCGTGAAAGGGGCCCTGCTGCCCGCCCACCCGCCCAAGTACCCGCTGGCGGCCATAAAGGTGGACTCTTTTAAAGAGAGCGCGGCCAAGGCGCCCGCGAAGAAGTGACCAGGCAGCCGGGGCGGTAAGTAAAACCTGGCAAAATCCAAGGGGCCGGCTGTTTTCAGCCGGCCCCTCTTTTTGCCTTTCCACGGGGAATTCAGCTCTTATCTTTTCGTTTTCACCAGCAGCAGGCCGCCGCCAGCGGGAAGCGCCCCGCCGCGGCGCGCGCCTCGTCCAGCACCAATACGAGGTAGCGCGGCTTCACCAGGTCACCTCATCCGGAAGGCTCTCTGACCTTCCCCTGTAATCCATCCCAACTGACGGCGGAGTATTTAATCAGTAGACATCATTGGGGATCACATCTCTGGTTTTCAGCCAAACCGATCTCAAATCCGATCACTGCCTTGGATCGATCACTTTTGCATGTGATCAGTAGAGATAACCGTCTTGGGAATGCAGGTTTCTCCGACGAGAAATGTTGCAACTGCTTGAACCTTGTGCTATAATACATGTGCGGGGTAGAGCAGCCTGGTAGCTCGCAAGGCCCATAACCTTGAGGTCGCAGGTTCAAATCCTGCCCCCGCAACCAGTTTTCAGTCTCTCGACGAGAAAAGGCTTGTGGCACTAACCACAAGCCTTTTTTATTGCCTTCTGAGTGCGCAAGGTTCGACGACCTTACGGAGGCAATATGAAGCTACCCCTGCTGGTTAAATCCAACCCTGTGCCCGGCCAATCCGGTACGTCCTTAAATACCCTTCTGGAGGCCTTTATCCTACGTTGTAAGGCCAAGTCCCTGTCTAATGGTAGCATCCGGTGGTATAAAGACAAGCTAAAGCCCTTTATAGCCTTCCTAGAGGGCTTAAAGGTGAAAGACGCAAGAAGTATCACCCCAACTCAAATTAGGGCCTATTTTGAGCATTTACAGGCTGAAGGGCTTTGTTCCGGAACAATATACAGAGCATACACTGGTTTGGGGACTTTTTTTACGTTCCTGTTGAAGGAAGATTTTATCCAGGCTAATCCAATGGCGTTGGTTGAGAAACCCAAGCGGACTAAGAAAATGCTGCAGGCCTTCTCCATGGACCAGGTGCGGGATCTTCTTGCGCAGTTCGACCAAGACAACTTTCCGCTATTACGAACACGAACGCTGATAGTCTTGCTGTTGGATACCGGTCTGAGAATCTCAGAGGCTCTTTCGATAAAGAAAAATGATATCGACCTGTCTGAGAATACGATCAAGGTAATGGGCAAAGGAGGTAAGGAACGCCTGGTTCCCTTTGGAACTACGGCGAAACAAGCATTGATGCAATACCTGATGCGGATTGGTGAAATCCCAGGCCAGGAACTTGTCTTTCTGAACCGGTTTGGCGGGGGACTCAACCGCCGTACCATTCAGCGTCAAATACAACTCTACGCGGAGAAGGCTGGAATAAAGGGCGTAAGACCTTCACCTCACACCCTGCGCCATACCTTCGCCACCCAGTATGTTCTGAACGGTGGTGATGCTTTTAGCCTGCAGAAAATCCTGGGACATTCTACCTTGGATATGGTCCGGGTATATGTGGACATGGCTAACAGCAATATGACTCTTCAGCACAGGAAATTCTCGCCGATGGATAGATTGGGGCAAATTTCCGGAATCAAGAAAACGGTTGCTATTAGGTAGGTGAGGATTGATTCTGCGCTATTCTTTCCGGCTTTTTTACTGGAATAAATAGGGGTACCATCTGAGAAAGGGATTTTTGGAGAAATATTGGTCGGCGTTGGTGAATCTGGCCTTGCTCATGAAATTACTTCTGTGAATAGGGAAGCCAGCTGTGGATGTCAGTTGGCTGAGTTGATTCCAGGGTGGAATCTACTCGATGCTTCTTTTGGAAAATATTGAAGCTCACTAGGAAAAAATGGAAAAAATTGGAATTTAAGTTTTTGAGGTTATCCTTTTTGTGCTGCTTCGGTGGTGGGTTTGTTTGTGGATAGGGATGCCGTTTTTCGCCACCTGTTGGTTTTTATCAACCTTAAGTAGAATCCTGTAAAAATTGAGCAGATTTTCAGCTGCTTCTTCGGCGTATTCTTTGGTGACTTTGACGTTGTAGGTTTTTTCCAGGAGTTCTTTGAATTCCAGGATGCTATTTTCTGAGAGAGACATTTCTGGCTCCTTTATTGATTGGGGGAAAGAATCGCTATTGCTGATCGTGGTTCTGTAAAAATATAGGTCGGCACTGAAGTTGTATCCAGGGCTGAAGTCGCAATCCCCCAAAGTGCCCTGCCGCTAAAGATGCCGGCGTTCTTTGCCGCGGCAGTATCGGCAGGCGAGTCGCCAATAAACAATGTTCGGCTTTTCTCAGCCTTTACTTGGCTTAGGATCTTGTTGATCCCTTCCGGGTCAGGCTTAAATCTAGATGTGTCATCGCCGGTAATAATTGTTTGGAATAAACTGTCCCATTCCAACCGCTTTAAGCTTATCTCCACTGCACGCCTGCTTTTCCCGGTGCAGAGAGCCATTGGGGTCCCTTTGCGTTTCAACTCTCTCAGTAGCTCGTTTATTCCCGGATAAACATATACGCGTTCATGTTCGCTTTCATACAGGTTGTAATAGCGTTCCAGGCATGACTTAAGCAGTTCTGGCCCAACGAACCGTTCGATGATCTGTTCTTCTGTCGGTCCAAAAGCGGCAGTTACTGTTGCCGGGGTGACAGTATCCGGGCAATGGTCTTTTATGGCACGGTGTATCCAGTCGGCAAGGCAATCCATAGAATCGACTAATGTTCCATCCATATCAAAAATGACGAGATCAAATGCTGTCTTATTCATATCCCAACCTCTACACTATGTCTCCCAAGTGCTCCAGTATCTTTACCATAGCCAAGGTATCCTGGCCGCAGTAGGCGATTAAGTCCTTCCGTGTCTGCTCAACGGCTTCCGGTGAAAGTTTGCCGGACAGGATGTTAAGATAGGCTATCTGAGCGTCTCCTCCGTTGGCAACGGCCATTCCCTTATATGTCATATCAGGGATAAGCGCGGGGAGAACGTTCTTTATTGAATACCGCCCCTGGAACTTGGGGTGAACGTAGGCACGCTGCTGAAAGGGCTTCATAAGGTCTTCAAAGCGGTCTAACAAGGCCAATAGCGCCTTGCGATGCTTAGGAAAGGCCTCAGCCAGTTCCTCTATCCGCTTTTTCTCAAAGGCCGCATTATAGGCCAATAGTGTGCCTTTCGTCCCTATATTGGAGACCAGGAACTTGGTTAATTCCGGTCTGGGGTCGGCCTTTCCATCTGCAAGGAACTCACAATGCGTTGGTTCTGCTCCTGGTTTATCCTGGATGTGCAGGGAGACCTGGAACGGGATCTGCTGGTATGGCCGTGTGCCGTCATAGAGAGGCAACCCGGGCATGATCGTCTCGAAGTCTATGTGGCAGATAGGGTATTCGAGTTTATCAAGGAATTCCTGTATTTGTTCTTTGTCCAGGATTGTCCGTCCTGTCCTTTCAACCTGCCAATAGAGGCGCTGTCCGTCATTCAAATCGAAGTCCTCTGGTACATCCCGGAACTTCAGAATGCCCATCTCTCTGAGCGCGTTCTTTTTCTCCCACTTAAGCCGCGGGATATCGTAGATAGAGTATTCCGGTATCCCTTTCCAGCAGTGTCCGCAGAAATCGCAGGAATAGGGGGAAGAACAATGCTGGCCGATATCGATGTCGGGCTCTTTCGCGGCCGAGAGCGTCTTCATGAAGTCCTTCAGATTTTCTTTTACTTCCGGGATTAGTTCCTTAGTCTCTTTGGTTATATCCTGACGGGTGAAGAAATCCTTTGGCTTTATCTCTCCGTCTTTAACGAAGGTGTTATCTATATGCATCAGTTCCGCTTTGCGGATTTTTATGCCGGCGCCTTCGATGACGTAGCGTTGGACGGCGACATCATAGAGGTGTTCGTCCTTCACTTCTGTGGAACCCTTAACTTCTATTAGGTCCCAGGAACCATCACTGTTCCTCTTTAAGATGTCTGCCCTGACCAGGACATTGTCGTAGACAAAGGTCGCTTCATAAACCGCCTTCGTCTTCCCGGAAACAAGCTCTGCTGTATGCTTTATTGCCTCCGGGATATGCATATAATCCGCGCTGACCAGGGTTCCGCCCTGGAAGTAATTGCGCGCCAACTCCCCGATAGCATGCCCCTGGTCGAATATCTGCTGCTGAGCAGGGTCTATAGGAGGGATAAGATCTTTGCGATAGTTATAGAGCCAGAGTCTTTTCTGACACTGCAGTCCCATCATGAACTGGGATTTGGAAAGTCGTTTGTTAGCCATAAGGTCCTCTCTTTCACTAATAGCATACAACATCACCGCGACAACGTCATGTCGCGTTGGGGATGGGTAGACCGCGACATTGCCCTGTCGCGTTGGGGGAGTAGACTTTATTGGACGGAGGATATATGAACGACATCATTAAAACAATAGCATCTGAAAGGGATCTTAAGAAGTGGCGAACCGCGGTCTATGCCTTAGGCCAGCCTGCCAACAGGGAGAAACGCTTCCTGCTGCTGGAACTCCTCTTCCGTAAGAAACAGAAGGTCTTGCTTCGCGCTATACAGGCGGTTGGGATGCTAGGGCTAAGGATAGCGGCAAGCCGGCTGGCCTATCTCCTCCGCTTTGGGGGCCCGTACGTGCGGCTAGCTGCAGCAATTGCTATGAAGACATGCGCTACGGAACGGGAAATGGACGAGCTGGAGGAGGCTCTTTCCGATGTGATAGTAGAGGTTGGGATAGAGTCCAGCATGGCCATAGCGCATCTCGGGGGATATGCGGGCCTGATGGTGCTGGTTAAGGCGGCGGACAGTGAGGATCAGATCGTGGCTTTGCATGGGCTGTATGGCATAGAGGAGATTAAGGACCCCGAGTGTAAGCCGCATCTTTTGCGCTTACTCGAAGCAGACAGGCCGGGGGAACTTCGCACCGCAGCGGCCAGTGCTCTTGCAGGCATGGAGCCACATAGCTGGATTCGCCAATCCATAAAATGCGCGATGCTGGAAGAGGAGGACGACAAGTTTCAGCTTGAATTCGCCACGGCGCTTATGAGGATGGGGGAGGATCTCTCATGGCTGGTTTTGCCGAAACTTAAATCTCCGGATGCCAATACCCGCGAGGCGGCGGCAATGGCTATTGGAAAATGCTTTTCGGAGGATGCCGTAGCCTTTCTTCGGGAATTGGTTAAGGATCCTGTGGCAGATGTCCGCCGTGCGGCTTGGGATTCTCTGGCAACATTCTATCGGGCAGGGAAGATTACCGAGTTGGGGAAGAGGGAGAAGTTCCCTGTTTATGCAGAGATGGTCAAGCACCTTGAGTTCGAGGATAACCACTACAGCATAGTGCAGGTAATGGATGAAAAGGACGTATAGTGTAAATTTAGATATTGCCTTACATTCTGAAAGGTATATATGATGGTTATTCTGGGATGATTCCGAAATGGAGAGAAGTATATGATGACACGTTCGCAATTGGCAAAGGTTAGGCTGTGGCAATATTCAGAAAGGGGTGCGGTAAACGCGTTTGTAAATGAATTGATTAATCAGAATGGGGCAAAGATACTTACGAAACTGCTAAACGGAAAGGGGTTTTCTGGACTAATTGGTCAGAACCTTGTGGTGAATTCCTTGGATCATGTGCTTGTTGAATTTTCTTTAAGTGAATGTGGAAATCCGGATGCGATTCTCCTATTGAAAGCGCAATCACGCGATGACTCTAAAGAACAGCGGGTGGCGCTGTTTATCGAAGCAAAAGCAAAAGGATTTAAAAAAGAAAAGACGCTCCTCCGGGAATTTCTTGGCGATGGGACATCCTGCCTAAAAAAACAGGTCACCCGTGAACTTGAGCTAGGAGGAAGAATCGAAAATTGGAAAAGCCATAATAATTTTTTGACCATGAGGAGATCTCTACGCATAGGGGAGGTCATAGATGGCCAACTTCGAAAAATACCGGACAGTAAGCCTGTAAGCAAGTATCTAATAAACATGCTGTGGGAGTATTCTGCTAAATGGTATGTGATTGGTCTTATCCCTGGGGACGGGAGGCCTGTTTACCAGAAGATGTCTGATTACTGGAAAAGTCGATATTCGAATGATTCAACCCAGTTAAGTCGTGTCTTTGCTAGATTTGGAATTTTGACATGGGGACAGGTTTCTAGAGAATTCCCTGGAGATAACTGCTTAACCCAAACACTTAAGCTTAATGGGGATCAGGTGTACTCTAAGCCAAGGGGCAATAGAGCTAAAATTGCTAGGTAATAGGCGAGGGCAAATGTCTACGCACGATTGTTTTCAGAAACTATTCTCTTATATTGAAGAGATGGAAAACCTGCCGGGGTTTTCAATAGAGCGCCGCTTGGATGTTTTTGTAGCGCATTTCTTGCCTGGATACTTAAGTGAGAAAGTTTATAAATCGAAAGAAGTGCGTTTAATCGCAGCGGAATTCCCATTAAAAAAGCCGGAATCAAATCAATTCACAGCTGTCGATTATCTCTGCTTTGTCGAGGATGGAAATGACTCTAGATGGGTTCTTGTGGAATTCAAAACATCCGAGGAGACGTTAAAGACGGACCATGATCAAAAGCAGTTCAACAGATATCGTGTGGCACAGGAAGCGGGTATGGTCGCAAATCTAACTGCGCTTCGCCAGATACGCGCCGCTTCCGATAACAAAAGTTCTTTCGATTCACTGCTGCAGAAGATATCCGGGGTTCAGGCTATCATTGACCAGGTAGATATAGTCTATTTAACTCCACTTGGACGTAAACCGGCAGGGTTTTCTGATGTCCCAGCTAAGCAGTCTCCGCATGTTTTCTGGGTATCCATGAAAGAGTTCGGTGAATATGTTCAGGATAAATGTGGGACTCATGGGCAGTATCTTGCCAAATATCTAAATCATCTGTTCGGCCATGCGCGTCACGAGAGAGTCGCCCGCCCTGAATCTTCCGGTGTTCGTTTCACCTGTAGGTTCAAGGATCAATCTTTCTCTTCTCGCACTCGCGCACAACTTCAGAGAAGTTATATGACACATCTTAATGGGGCTCACCCCAATCTTTCTCCGGCCGAGATTGCCCGGATTGTAACTGAAGATCTTGAGGAATGGTTTAGGTAACCACGGCTCTAGTGTGTGCTAAATTCTCTGCCACTCGCCTTTATTGACTGGCAGGACGCTGCTGTAGATCCCCTTGAAGTCTTTGCGTCTTTCCTTCTCGGTGTGTATCGGCACGGCGTATTGTGGCTGTGCCGCAGCAAGAAGCCTCTTTAGATCTTGTTTGTAGGCATGCCCGGAGCAATGTATCGCCACATTGCGGATACGGTGCTCCCGGAGAAAGGCCTGGGTTCTGGGCATTTCATCCCAATACCCATCCCACATTGAGTAGATATGTTTGGCTCCTGCCAGACACTTTGTGGGTATATAGCGCCTGCCCCTGTCACTAAAATCCTCCAGCATCGAATCCCGGAATAGCATTACGTATTTTTCCGGGCTCTTCGCAATCTCGTCGGCGTATATTCGCCTATCCATAAACGGCGTGAGCTTTGTTGAGAACGTGGCTTCTTTCTTGATGTTTATGCACTGCCTTACGGGGAAGAAAACCCTCACTTCAGGGGCTTTACCAGGAAGAAATGGGTGGCCAATCGCCGTGTAGATGTATGCCGAGTAATTATCCATAATCAGGGTTCTGCCGGCATTCATGGCGCTGTAGTAGATGGTCTCCAAGCGATCTATGTTGTGTGCCGAAGTGTTAACCAGGACAAGTCCGCGTCTTGATGTAAGCAGTCCCGTAAAATCATTAGCCAGGTCCACTTCCCGAAGACGCTTCTCTCTTGGCCGGCCCATCATAGTGCCTTCCAGGAGGAAGTGGTCAATGCTGCGGGGGATATCCCGGAGGAGGCTCTCGAAAAAATATCCCTTTCTTCCGTGAGCTCTCAGGTCGCCGGAGTAGAACAGGGACTTGCCTCCAACGCGTATCAGCAGCGAATAGGAATCGAAAGCAGAATGATCCGATGCGAAGGGGGTAATCTCGAATGGCCCTAACTGGAATCTTGCGCGATCGGATATGGGATGGAGGATGTTCTCCTTGAAAGTGGGATAATCCTTTATGAAATGAGCTGTCGCCTCTATTATTGCCCGGGTCTTCTCCCCCATGTATATAGGGATTTTCGGACTTGCCCGTTTAATGAATCCAAAATGGTCTTTGTGCGGGTGGGAGATGATAATCCCGAGTATGCTGGGGTCAGTGCCATTATATAGGCCCGGCAGCTCCGGTAGGTAGCCGGCTTGCACTATTTCCGCTGTCGAGCGCTTTTCTATCTCCCAGGAGGAGAAGGGGCCCTCTTCGGGAAGGGTAAGCGGCATCCCCATATCCAGGAAAATGCGCTTCCCGGCGAATTCCACCTCAATAAAGTTGCCTCCTATCTCTTCCGCTCCACCATGCAACCGGTAGCGGAAGGAAAGGGATGAATTTGTTTGTTTAATGCTTGCCATAATGTTTGCCTCAGCAATATTATGGCAGGACAGCGCGACAGGGCTATGTCGCGGTCTGGTGTGGCAGATGATTGTTTAAAATGTCTTTAAATTTTGACACAACGGCGGAATACGCTTCAGAAGTAGAATCTTTGCATTCGATAAACGCCATCTTCAGGCTTAACTTATATTCCTTCTTCAGCAATTCATACCAGGAGGAAACATAGGCGGAATATGGAGACACGATAATCAGCAGGGGTGGGGGGGTGATTAAATTCGACAAGATTATATCTTCAATAACCTTTCCTAGGCTAACACCATATTCGACCTCTACGATAACGCGAGCTCCATCTTTCCTTACAGCATTGATATCCGGAGTGTACCCCCAAGCACCACGGCTCCCCGTAGGCTTTATCTCCTTCTCAAAGAATCGTTCGCTGGGGAACTCATATTCGCCTGTATCAATGAGATATTGCTTTATGGCATTTATCGTGTCGCGATGCTTGTTTGTCATAAATTTTCTTTATTCTGGTTATTCAGAACTGCCTGTTCTGCTGCTTGGCAAAGTTCTCTGGCCAAAGTCTGGGCGTGTCTTTGTTGCTCCGCATGGCTAACCGCCCGTTCCTCATTGGTTATCGTAGCATATGCAATTTGAATAAGGGCTATCGCCTGCTCTCGGGTCACCCAGATACCGCTGCGCTTGTGGTACTCAGAGATAAATATTCCGATGAGGATCTCCCGCTGGTGCTCCTCCGGCCTTGGGGAGAATAGTCGTGACAAGAGGTAAAGCCCGAGGCAGATGAAAAGGAATGTCATATCAACTCACATCCGCCGGGATGAATCCCATTTTCTGGCTACCTTCACCAAGTCCAGCACCGCTCTTCGGGGCGCTCTTGATCTGCTTTTTGAGCATTTCTACGCTATTCAGCAGGTCGACGTCCGAAACTTCCCGGCCTTCACGCAGGGCCATGGATATCGCCGAGGCGAATATTTCCTGCACATAGGCCATTGAGAATCCGGAGGAGAATTTCGCCACTTTCTCCAGGATGTTGGCGTTAACATGTCCGTTCGCTTTCTTCTGAAGCATTCGCAGCCGGCACTCATAGTCCGGCAGTGCAAAATTCCAGACCCGGTCGAAGCGACTGGGCCGCAGCAGTAGGGCGGGGTCAATCTTCTCGGGGTAGTTCGTGGTGGCTATTGCGAGGATCCCCTTCATTGAACTGAGCCCATCCATAAGGTTTAGCACGGTCGATATCGATGACGCCTCGGAAAACTTCTCAAGTTCTTCGATCAGAAGTATTGCCGGTGCGTGTCTGGATGCTGCTTCAAATGCCCACTTGATCTTATACTCCATGTAATCTCTCCCAGCGCTGCTGGTGATTAGGAAGGAGGGATGGTGCATTGTCCCTAAGATTGTTTTGGCAGTCATGGTCTTTCCGCATCCTGGCGGGCCGGAAAAAACAAAACCACGCTTGTAGGGGATGCTAAAGCGTTTGTATACGTCCTCAGCCTTAAAAAATGTTTCTACCCCGGTTCTGATCTCTTCTACCATGCCGGTAGGGAGTATCAGGTTGTCCCAGGACATCCCGGAGAGGGAAATATCTTCCGAGTCCACGGTCTGCACAACGGAATGCCCCCGTTTCTTTCCGACTTCCAGCTCAAACTTTAATATCGCTTCATAGAAGTTGCTGAGAGTGGCAGAATCTTTGACGGCTACGAGGAAGTAGGGTATCTGTCGGTGGGTCTCGTAATAGAGGGATCGTATTATTATGGGCTTATTATCCCAGAGAAGCCGATATGTCCCGAGCCAACGGGTTTTCCGCATGGAAAACTCATACACCTCCTTGGTTTCCGAATAGTGAGATTCGTGGGAGATGTCTCGGGAAATTTCGCCGGACTTTAATATCTTTGGTTTAGTGTCTATCAATTCTGGCACCAAAGATAAAAAGTCTTTGTTGTTTTTGAAGATTTGCCAGCCCTCGCTCTGGGGGAATTCCTTATGGAACTGCTTTATCTGACCGTCAAAAAATTCGCTGTTGCTCATATGGCCTCCTTGATTTGCAATAGTATAAGCAAGCACCGCGACAGGGTTTTGTCGCGGTGCGCTAATTTTGGGGACTGTCTAGTGGAAGGCTATTTCTTCAGGTACTCGTTTATGCGGTATTTGACGGTCTCTTTCAGCTCTTTAGGCTCCAGAACCTTCACATAGGGCATCCACCGCAGAATATGGGGGACTATTTCCATCAGTCGGCCAATCTTGGCCTCGTAGATGAAGGAACCGTCTTCCTGGGGTATTATTTTCTGCCCGCCGACTATTTCCTGGTATCTGAAATATTCCCTGGCCCAGTCGGTTACTTTCAGGCGTATAAGGGTTGTGCGCTCATTCTCCGGCATTATGCCCCAGATGCTGCGCGCCTTTTCCAGCAACTCGCTCAGGTTATTCGGGGGAGTGAATTTATCCGGGGTGTCCTCCAAGGTCTTTATTCGGTCTATCCGGTATGTGATAGGGCTGCCGTGCCACCGTTCCGATATCGTCAGAACATAGGCATTGCCTTCGGAGATGAGTATCTTGACCGGGCAGATTGTGCGGGGGACAATTTCTCCCTTTGCCTCGTAGTTATACTGGATATTGAGCTTGCGGTGGTCCTGTATCGCCGCCTCTATCTGGTCTATGTAGGGAATCTCTTTTGTGTTGATGATCTTGGGCATTACCGGCACAATAACAGAATCGGCCGGATCGGCCTCCATGAGGTGCTTGAAGAGAGTCCCGAAGGATTGCTGCATGGAACTGCCAAGGTTCTTGGATATCTCGTTAAGGATGATTAATGCGGATTGCTGCTGAACGTCTAGGCGCCCTTTTTTTAGGCTTACTCCTGGGGCGAATTGTCGCCAGCCTTTTTTAGGGGTAACAATGTTATACCCATAAAGTTCAATGCGTTCTATGTCGCGTTCTATTGACCGCTTGACCACACCGTACTCCGCAGCTAAAGCGCGGAGTTGCACCGGACCTTCTTCCAGCCTGTTTAGGATCTTGCCTATGCGATAATGTTGGCGATCCCCATCACTGCGCTTGTCAGGGTTCGCTCCTATTCTTATGACCTTAAAATCGTCCTTTTTTGTGGCAGTTTTTTTCTTAGCCATAATCTCCCCGTAGTCCTATCTTATATGGTATCTTTTGCCCTTCTTTTCAGCAAGTCTCGTAGACTTGTAGTTGCACCCTTTGCTTCCGCGTGAGCAGCTTGTAGCGCTCGGGTCTGAACTTTTCCAACCAGGCTCCCGGCAGGGGCTGTACCATGCGCAGTATGGGCATTGGCAGTCTTGCCAATCATACCAGTCATACATGGCGTAACTCACATCTTTCAGCATGAAATGATATCTGTGCGCTTTGGATTTTGGGTTTATGTTCAGGTATGGGACCAGATCTACATCGCAGATATAGTCGACGATATTGTTTTGAGGGGTGCGACCTTTCGGGGGGATGTCGTTTTTAATGAACCATATAGAATAGGTGCCGTCCTCATTGGCGGAAACCAGTTGTCGCATGTCGGTGGAAAATCCCGCCCGTAGGATCGCGCCATGATCCTCTCTGAGCGTAACAAGGGGAGAACATGTAGCCAATTCTCTAATTCCAATTACTCCGCCAGAAGACCATGCCAGGGAATACCTGCGGTCGGTAGATATTGGGGTTACGTTGTTGATTATATGTTCGAGATCAATAACTTGCATATGCTGGTAGTCCCCTCATCCGGATATTCGCCGTCAATATTTAAGAATACCTTTGAGGCCTCTTCCTCGCTGTAAAACTCCGCAACAAATTGATGGAAGACTTTGAAATCATCCAGATACTGCGCTGGCAGTTTCTCAATATCCTTAAAGGGATTTGGGACTATCTCCGGTGTCCAATCCAAGACGGATGCTGTAATGTGAATTTGGTAATTGCTGATCTTCTGCGCTCGAATGGCATCGATCCAGTAGACCACTGTCCCAAGCAATGCACGATAGTCATCAGGTCCAAAGCTGCCCGGGAAGATATAAATATCCGTAGCGCTGTCATATAGACAGTCCGAAGGCAGCACTGGGCGGTTTACCGGCCAGCCATCCAGCCAAAATGCGAGCAGTCTGCCTGCAGGGCTGCTGCTATATTTATTGCGCAGTCCTTTTTCATCTATCACTTTAAGCAATCCGTTAAACAATTCCATATTCAAAACCCTACGTCCCAGCTGCGGTGAGGCACATTTTCTGAATATAGCTTACATCAGGACCGCGACAGGGTCATGTCGCGTACCGAAAAGTATATAAACCCCAGATACCTCTAAAAATCACTGAATGCGCAGGCTAGAAAGATTAATCCTCTTTTCATGCCTGCGCCTCAGGTGAGTTTGGCGACGGCCATTCCGGTTGTTCCAAGGCTTTACCCTTGAAATAGAAGAACCGCATTAGTCGGCGCTTGTTACTAATTCTGCTGAAAGGAGAGTGTATGAAAATGATGACGAAAGAGCTGGAGGCTGCGTTTCTGGCTCAAGGTTCAACCGAAGGTAAAAAGGAGGAAGAGATCACTGTGCTGGCACATTTCTTTACGGGTGCTGGTGCCTGGGACTGGTGGGCAACAGAGTACAAGGATGGGATGTTCTTTGGTCTTGTCAGCGGGTTCGAAGTGGAGCTGGGATACTTTAGCCTACAGGAGCTAGAGGAGAACAGTTGCAATGTGAGGCCTTTGGGCGGAGTAGAGCGTGACCTTTATTGGTCTACGAAAAGTCTGGCAGAGGTGCGACATGAGGCAATGAAGCGGCGTGGGGAAGTATAAGTAGCAGTACCAGAAACTAACCAGATGGCGGGTGCTTTCGAAAGGGAGGCGCCCGCCTCTTTTATTAGGAGGTAGTTATGACCATAGGGCGATTGCCATCCGGCTTGCGTGTAGGGGTGCAGCTGGTTAGGCAGGGAAAGGCAAAGTACGACGTAAGTATCACGAACCCAAAAGAGCTAGCGAAGATGCTTGGGTACCTGAAAAAGCTGGACCGGGAACATTTTCTGACGGTCCATCTTGATACCCGCAACATGGTGTTGGGTATAGAAACGGTCAGTATAGGCAGCCTGAATTATTCTCTGGTGCATCCACGGGAAGTATTCAAAGCTGCCATCCTGATGAACTCGGCATCGATAATCCTGGTCCACAACCATCCGTCCGGAGCGCTGACCCCTTCGGAGGAGGATATCTCGCTGACCAAGAGGATGGCTGAGGCCGGGAGGCTGATCGGGATAGAGGTGCTGGACCATGTGATCGTCACTAAGGACGGGCACCTGTCACTCAAAGAGAAGCGGTTGATGTCGGAGTAAAAACACAGGAGGACACTAAAATGGAAAGCAATGAGAAGGTTCGCGAAGCGGTTGAGGAAATATCGCCGGAGCCGGTTCAGCAGGAGATGAAGGTAAAGCCTGCTGAGCCTAAGGCTAAAGTAGCGGTAAAGACTGCGGAGGGCTTCCTGGCGGGGTTCGTGAACAACACCCTCGGAAACCGCACCCGCTACCGCAACTACAGCACGGTCGTGGAGGGGGGGGTGACGAAGCTGATTTATACGGGCTTCAGCACCTCTTTCAACTACACGGCCCAGAAAACGGAGACAAAGGTTGATGGCACGGACGAGCTGGCGATACGGTTGCCTTGCGGCATAGTGTTGTCTAACGCCAATCGCCTGAAGTATTGCGGGACTCACGTGGTATTCGGTGGGCAGAGGTCCTATACCTATGCTCAAGCCCCGGCACAAGCCATCCTGCAGAAGGCTGGTGCTATCCCGGTGCCGTTTCAGATATTCGCTGATGCCAAGCTGAACCTGCTTGCGTCGGAAATTCTGGAGAAGGCGCCGGAGGAGACCATAACGGTAACGGTTAAAACGTGGAAAAACAACGAATGGGTTCCTCAGGATGAGACGAGACATTATGTCGGGGCCTGCCTGTTGAAGGTTGGGGAGGAGTATTTCCTTTTCGACATCGACAGAGAGGAACTTAAACATAAAGTGTTCAACCCATTCATGGTGAAACTGCCGCGAGCTGCAAAAACAGTGGCGGAGGCGTACGAGCTCCTTAAGCCGGCCAAGGTGGTAATGGCCGAAATGGGAGGCATACAGGTTGAGCGGCAGGGGGAATGGTTCTTTATCCACAGGATGGATGAATTGCCTGAACTCCCGCCGCCGCCGGCCGACTTGAAAGCGATAGCAGATAATCCTCCGGATGCCAGGCAGATGGGAGCGGAAACAAATGCTCACTATCGCCCCGGTGGCAACTACTGTTATAGCTTCTCGGACAGCGAGCAGGAACGCATCTACGAGCAGAGAGTGAAGGAGTTGGAACTGGCTGTGGAATCAGTCAGGGCTTACGCTCCCCGGCAGGGAGAGTTGCGTCAGGGCAACAACCGGCCAAATCGCGTCGAGAAGTTCCTGGCGCTGAACGGCGTGATACTGGTCTCCGGCTTGGTTAAGCATACCGGCCGGGAGCACCGGGATGTGATGCTGAAGGGCTGGTGGGAGCCAGTCCCTAACACAGCAGTCTCGTCGTGGCAGGTGACAGGGGAAATAGACTGACACCTGTGAGCTTGAACAATGCGCGCCCGTCCCTTTTGGGGCGGGCGCGCTATTGCTCTGTTAAAGCAGAAAGGTTTATATACCCGAACATCCTCATATTTCTATGGATTGGCAAAAAAATGCATTGAGCCGATTGCGATTCGACGCACTTGTTCTTGTCATAATGTTTCTGATCGTGTCACTTGCAGCAACGCATTACAAGCATCAATACGAAGACGCACAGAAATCAACCATGTCATTGGTTCTTGAGCAGGCATCGGCCTTGGATTTCGTTGTAAAAAATCACGAAGCCCTTCAGTTCCCTTCCTGTTACCACGAATTATCTTACTTGGGAACAAAGGATCCAAGCACTCTCTATGTTTCCAACGGCACCTTAATGGGCTGGAGAATGGGGGATACTACTCCGTATTGCTGGAATAACGAAAAGGGCTACTTCGATTGCGAAGAGCTTTGCCAGAAATAAGCGCATGTCTCGGATTGTTGAGGAGAGGTATAATAGTCATAATGCGCAATGACAAATATTGATCCATCCGATGCTCAGGTAAGGATTTTAGGTTCCTGTGTGGCCCCGATATTTTGGTTAAAAGGGGGGCCTGGCAAGCTCTATTGTAATGGAACAGTCACTTTTTTTAATCCAGAAAATCCAATCGCAATTACAAACTATCATGTTTACAGTGCCCTGCAAGACAAGCTTAAGTCGGAGGGCGGTCAAATCACTATTCTCAATCTACCATTTGCATTAACTGACCGCCTCATCGATTCTGATAAAAATCTGGACTTGGCAACATTTAAGATTACTTCTGAAGAATTAAAGTCTCTTGGTAAAATTGCTGCGGTACAGAAGTGCCCCGATTACATCTTGCCGGAAGTGGACATGGGGGTCTTTAACTCTGGATATCCCAAAGAAATACGGGTTGATTCAATGACAAACGTTGGCGCTTATTCCTTTTATCGCTCAGGGCTGCGAGTTAAAAGAGTTACCCCAACTTTGGTTACAGTCGATACAACAATCGACCCTGGTGCGGAAATGGTCGATTATGCTTTGAAATATCGTGAAATTCATTCTTCAGGTGGAATAAGCGGGTCCCCTATACTAGGAATTACGACCTATCTAGATAATGATTGGCCAATACTTTTGGGGATTGTCTTTGAGGAGCCAATGGGGACGGAATTGCTTGAACCAGACGTTTTGCGAGTGAGGCCCATTTCCTGCATAAAAACAGACGGGACTATTCAAAATCCTTAGTTTGAGTATATACTTCGCCCATTCCACGATGGGCGAACCGTTAAACGCACGCCGCGCTAAAAAGTTTTAAGCAATGTGCGGAACTTTTTGCAGGATTTCTGAGCAAGTTGGCGCAAAGCTGAAATATGTCATGGGGCTAACTGCTAAGCCACATCGACGAACTGCGCGTCGCTTTCGCCCGGCGTTACTTTGCTTAGAAAATGTGTCGTTTTGCTCAGAAATAGTGTCATCTTGCTCACAAATAGTGTCGCTTTGCTCAGAAATAGTGCTACTTTGCTTAGAAATAGTGTCATCTTGCTTAGAAAATAGAGAGAGAAGAGAGAGATAGAGAGATAGAGAGATAGAGAGATTATCAATAGATAGATATAGATAGATGAAAAATACGTCCCATGCAGTAAATCAGGTTCGAGCTCTTATGCTCAGAAATTAGCCCGTATCACAGAAATAGTCCGCTTCTTGCCGCTGGTAATTACCTCTTCCCGAATCTTGCCTTCCGCCTTGAGCTGGTCCAGATATCGCCTCATGGTTATCCAGGAGATCTTCTGCCCTTGCCTATAATGCTCGTTATAGGCCTTCCGCAATCTCGCCGGATGCGCCATGCCAAGCTCTTCTATCAAGCCTATTATCCGCTCTTTAATGCCCTCCAACTGATCCAGGCCGGGCCGGCCGCGCTCGTCTAGCCTCATCCCTGCCACCTCATTTTGCACAGAGATATTAGCCGGGTAACGTTCTCCGTTATTTCCGGGACAGAATTGACGACCAGAATGCCACTGCGGGTGCTCTTTATCAGGCCGAATTCCTCAAGACGTCGGGTATGGTTGCGTATAGCGGTCCGTCTGACATTCATCTTTCTCATGGCCTTCTCCAGCGAAGTGAAGTAGGTCGCCCCGTTCTCCTGCACATAGACATACTCAAGAATCCTGATGTCCAGGAAATGGAGCCTGGTGACTAGCTGCTCCCAGAATTCCAAATTGTGCAGTATTTGTTTTTGCTCTGTCATTCTTTGCGTAGGCGGATACGTGAGAAACGCGGTTCAATACGCAGGGGTAACGTCGGCGACGATCCCCGCTACGTCGGCTACGTTTCTATCTCCGGCAACTCCAACACTTTCTTTGCCTTGCCGGCCAGCTTCTTTTTTGCAATCGTTGTTCCTTTTTCGGTGAGCGTAATGTAAGTGCGGGTTCCGCGTTTTGCCCGTTTTATCATTCCAAGGTCTTCGAAGAGGCGCATATATTCGAAGATTGTGGTGCGTACCCGGTTGTAGTCCTGCCCGGGGTATATGTTATTTACCAAGAGCTTCATCGGGATCCACTGGGAGTGTTCCCTGCTGATGAGCCTAAAAAGAATTATCAAAGTAGCCTCCTGTAAATGCGTAAGTTCCTCCGCAGCCAACGCAGGCGGTAGCGTAGCCGGCGCAATAGGGTTCGCTGCCGGCGTGCTCTCAAGCGTAGCCGACAGTCTGGCTACGGTGTCGCCGATAGTAGAGATTTGTTTCTTAAGTGCCTCTATATCGACGGTGTTGCCGATAGACTTGGCAGAAACCTTCTCCACCTGGGCTTTGATCTCGTCGAGAATTCTGTTCTGTTTGCTCTTTTTCCCTGCAGTCGCTTTTGTTTGACGCTTCTTCGTGAGCTTTGTTAACCACTTAAGCATGAAATATTTATGTGGCTGGGGTATTTAAGCCTTTTGGACTCCGAAAGATAGAAAGGTTTATATAGTTGAACGCTGTTGTCATTTCACAATGGCAAAAGCTGAAAAGCATAAACATAAGTGGAAGCGCGATGTGAACTACATCTCTCATGTCGTATCGGATATAAGCCAGAAGATGGACCATATAGTTAAGGAGTTGCGAGATGCCTCCTTCAGCCTTGAACATCTGGCCGATATCTATACACCTGCAGGGAAGATAAGAAAATATCTCGGCTTTCCCGAAGATTACGCAACCTACTACTAACACCGGCGAAAGATATATAAATCCGGACATCGTAGTACTAGCGTGGCACAAAGAGATAAGCGCACTATAGAGATATTTGATGCCTGGATGTATCAGTTAGAACGCTCGATAAATCAGCTGGGCTTCCTTCGGGGATTTCACTCGCTGAGCGCCGAAGAGCGCCGCCCCGGAGACGAACATGACGCTTTCTTTTTTAATAAGGCACAGATGGACCTCATTGATGGCCAGGTATATTTACAGCTAGTAGCTATGGAATGGAAACAGGTAAGGCAAAGTTTAGATCTTGGCGGGCTTGGCTCTTACCGGAGTCACCGGTTGGAGATGGTGGAAAGGGCACTGAAGAGTTCGCTTAACTCTATGGCAAGCCGAGAAGGGGGAGAAAAAGGCATATTTTGAGTTATTCGGTATACGGCTTATCTTCGGAAGAGGGGATATTGCCTGCACAGAACTGGTGGGCAGGCATGATCTTTACGTCGGGGACATCTAAATGTCCCGCCCTTGCCTGTTCCTGAAGGCGCACAAGGAACGCAGGCTCGCTGACCAGCGAGATTACTCGGTCAAATCCTTTCGTTAAGTTCTTTTTAATATTGCCGATGGCATAATCCAGATTGTTCTTTCCAGTCTCTATCTCTATGGCGATAGAGATATCGTCCTTCCGGGCGACAATGTCCGTCTTCCCGTTCACCTTAGCCTCATATTCCACCTGGTAGCCCAATGCCTTGCAGAAGGTCGCAGCCTTGTGTCGCCAGTATTCATGTTCCAAGGAGGCACGGAAGTCTATCGGTTTTTTTTGTTCTAGTCCCAATTCATGCGCAAGGCGGAGGCCGAGCGCCGTGGGCTTAAGCAGCATAAGGCTGGCCTTGCCGGTGTTTATCTCTTCGGTTTCTACAATGCCTTTCCGGGTCAGCGTTTCTTTGAGCTCATTTCCCTTTCTTGCGCTAAGAAATAGTTTCTTATATCGCTTTGCTACTCCGATGAATGGATATTCCAGTATGTCTTTCAACAATCTAGTCTCGTCCTCTGTTATATTGTCAGGCGCGGAATCACCGGGGTTATGGCTTGTTTCAGATGCTTCCGGCGGGGAATAGGTGAAACAACCGCCTTCGGGCGGACCTGTATCCCTACGCAGGGCAGAGTCTGGCACGGGCATCTCCTTAATCGGGACAATCTCCGTCTTGATCATAAAAGGGGTAAGGTGCCGATCAGAAAGCCTCACTATTGCCTCGCCGACACGCAGTAGGCTCAACTGTTCCCGCTGCTTATCGTCCAAAAGAAGGTTTGCTGCGGCCGCGCTGATGTCTCCGCTGTTCTTCTGGTTAAGGCTTATGGAGGTGTGTACGTTGGCCATGACTGTGGAGGACAGCAGGCTGGGGGTCTGGTCCACCAGGATCATTCCTATCCCCAGGAACCTGGCTTGCCTTATCATCTGCTCTAAAATGCTCTCCCTGGCCCCGGCAGCGTGTTTTAACGCGATATTATGAGCCTCCTCTATGACGATAACCCGATTAAGCGTCCTGCCGAAATCAGCTTCATTGGTCTTTCTCCCGAGCGAGTAGCTGTACAGCCAGGCTAGTAGGGCGCTTACGAAGAACACCCTTTTAGCCATTGGGAGGGAGTCCAGCTCAAGTATCGTGTGCTGGTTCAGAATCTCCGTTAGGTTGTTGCCAGAGGTGTTTACGACATTCCCGAATTCCCCAAAACCTAGCGCCCGGGTAATCCTTAAGGCAGAAGACTTCCATTCGTTCTGCCTGCCCTTCAGGTCAAAGCTTTCAATCTTGGCATGAATATCCCGGAAGGTGGGATAGCCGAGTGCCTTGCCTTCATAGACTTTGAAATCCCGGTAGCATGAATCTATCGCACGCGTAAGGATGTCGAAGACTCCCTCTCCAGCGTAAAAACAGCGGCAGATGATGTCCAGCAATTGCTCCATATGATTGGTTATGTTGGTCCCAGGAGGGGGAATTAGAGGGTTAAACTGGAACGGGGCTATGTCACGGCCGACAGTATAGACCTGGACTTTATCCCCTAAGGCGGGGTGAAGGGTAAGCGCCCGAAGCTCCCTCTTCCAGTCAAAGGCCAGCAGTTTAACATCGGGCGATTTGTGCAGCAGTCCTTGGAGCACATGGAAGAGTACAGTGCTCTTAGCGGCGCCGCTACGACCTGTTATCGAGACATGCTCTCCTATCTCTTTGTCGTGCAGCGCAAAAGGATATAGGGTCTGTCCGTTCTGTATCACGTTGCCGAGTGGATATGGGCCGGCGGCGAGTTCCCTTGGAGGTGGAGCGAAGAAAGCCTGTCCACCGCTTAGTGTGTTCCCCAGCTCTGTGTAGGCCATCATGCTTATCATCTCTTCAAGCTCGGCCTTCATCTTGTCGTCGCTAAGGCAATAGGCTTGCCAGATTTGCTCCGCCTCATCTGTGCCGATTTTAGGGCGCAGGCTGATAAGAAGCTCTTTCACTTTATCGTCGGGAGTTTTGAAGGTCATGAGTATGTGGGTTTAGGGGGATAGGGGCTGGTCTTATCGTATTCTCTGTAGCTAGGAGACAGTAGCTCGGCCTTTTTCTGCAGTGCCATGTATTCCACCAGTCCATCGAGGAGGTCCTTCCTGAGGGTGCTGATATCCTTCCAACACTGCTTGTATTCGTCCGCTTTCTTCATTTCAAGTTCGGTCACACTTTTCTCCAAACCGATTTTGTCCTTGATCAGCGCGCCAAGGTCTGCCGTGTAGTGAATGGTGTCGAAGGTACTCTTCAGCCCTCCTATTTGGCAAAGCTGGTAATCCAGGGTCTTAACATTCCGGTTAAGCATGGCCTGTCGCTCGTTAATTAGGTTAATGATTTCAGTAACCGAAAGTCGCTGACGCTGTATCTTATCGCTGAAAAGCCTAGCTACAAGGCTTTTCTCTTGGGGGGCGGGTTTGTAGTGGATTTCCTGTGAGTCCATTTTTGCTGTTGCCACTCTGAAGCGACAGCAAAACGAAGAAGCTGAAGTATATAAAACTTGCGATAGTTAGGAGGGCGCAAACAGTATCGTGTTTCGGTGGAAGGGTAGCCGTGATATTGTTAAATGGAATTGTTTCCTAATTCCTTAACAACGGATATAAGGGTTTGCGCAAAGATGTCTACCTGCTCTTTAGTCGTTTGGCGCCCGACACAAATGCGGAGTGATGATTCTGCATCTTTTGTTGAAAGTCCGATTGCGCGCAAAACATGGGATGGCTCAGGAATTCCGCTGGTACAAGCTGACCCTGTTGAAACTGCCATAGAGGGTTGCAGCTTTAGAATCAATTGCTTAGCCTCTATACCTGGAAACAAAATATTGATATTTCCGGGATGCCGATTCTTCAATGATCCATTTACCCTTATAGATGGGATTTGGCTCTGCAGCAATGTAATGAGATAGTCCCTTAACTCTTGAAGTCGCGCTTTCTCACTATCTCTTTGTTCACTAAATATTTTTGCAGCCGCTCCGAACCCGACGATTAACGGGGTGGGGATAGTTCCGGAGCGAAAGCCATTTTGCTGCCCGCCGCCATGAATTATTGGGTCCGGTTTGAGTTGAAGATTCTGGCTAATGAAAAGCACTCCAACCCCCTTTGGTCCATATATTTTATGAGCAGAAACACTTAACAAATCTATATCCGCCTCGGCCACATCTACTCCGGAATATAAGCCTTGTGCCGCATCGACGTGGAATACGGCATCGTTCCTTTTACATATTTTGCCTATTTCAGCTATCGGTTGATTGGTCCCTATTTCATTGTTGGTTGCCATTACCGACACCAACAAGGTGTTAGGATCAATCATCGACGACAACTTGCCCATATCCACGACACCATCTTTACCCACAGGAGCTTTTAAAACTTTAAAGCCGAATTTCTCTGTAAATCGTGCGGCTCCAATCACACATTTGTGCTCTATTTCGGATACAATGATCGTCTTTTTTTTCGATTTCTCTAAGGCTTTAAACGCAACCCCAAGAATCGCAGCATTATTAGATTCAGTAGCCCCTGAAGTGAAAATGAGCTCATCCTCTAAAGAATTAAGAAGTCCGGCAATAAATGTCCGAGACTCATTTATAGCCTTTTCAGCCTCCCATCCGAAACTGTGTTCAGATGAATGAGGATTTCCGTATTGCGTAGACATGTATGGCAGCATTGCCTCAAGGGCTATAGGATCTAGGGGGGTAGTTGAGTTGTAGTCTAAAAATATGCGTTCAGGCATAATATTTCTCATGCGTAGGGGCTAGCGCAAGGAACTGGAAAGCTGTTCCAGTATTATTGTATCATACAAAAAAGGCTTCCTGGAGCACTCTTCCAGTAACGAGGCAACTTAATATGGCAAATAGCAACTATACGGCAAAAGAGGGGATAAAGCCCATCTTTTCCGGACATGAGACATTTCCACTGCGGTATGGGTGGCTGAAAAAAGCTTTCGACGCGGCAATCCTAACGGAGAAGCATAAGAAATCGATAATCAAAGATGTTTTTAATAACGAAGAAAGTATTGCGGCCTTTGGTGTCGGGAAAAACATGGTTTCCTCCATACGCCATTGGGCTCAGGTGTGTGGGGTTTTCGATATTGACGAAAATCGCGAGCTAAAAATTAACGATTTTGCGCGAGAATTGTTAAGCGACGAGGGCCTTGATCCTTGGATGGAAAACCCGGCCACAATATGGTACTTCCACTGGAACCTCGCCGCAAATTCATCACTAATTACCTACGATTGGTTCTTTAACTATTGGAATGGATCTCTCTTTGATCGGGACAGTCTCTCAAAGTCATTGTTGGATCTTGCTAAAGAACAAAGCTGGGCGAACGCATCTCCGCTAACTGTAAAACGCGATGTTGAGTGTTTTATTCGGATGTATGTTCCTAAAATAACAAAAAGTGGAGACTTTGACGAGGACAGCATCGAATCACCTCTTACGGAGTTAGGATTAATCGCCCCGATACGGAGGCGGGATGTGTTTCAGCCAAGACGGGGCTGGAAAGCCAGCCTTTCTCTCCACACGTTTGTCTTCGGACTTCTAAAATTTTGGGAAACCTACGCCCCCAATGCCTCAACATTATCACTAGAGTCAATATGTTATGAGCCGAAATCTCCTGGGCGAATATTCTTCTTAGACGAAGATGCCATTGTGGGGTTTGCCCATAAGCTTGCAGATGAAACCAATGGGCTCCTAGAGTGGTCAGAAACCGCTGGGTTAAGACAAGTTGTGCTCAACAGAACTGAAAAATACACCGTCCACCTTGACGTAAAGGCTAGGAAGTCTTTAATCAGGAATTTCAAGGATTAAAAGATGAAATACTCGGAAATTGTTTCACTTAATAGTCGGTTCGTCAGATCTATAAATATTGAGACTGATATCAATGATGAGTCGATACTCTCTGGTTTTATTTGCCCACATTCTTCGGAAAGCGCACTCCTTAATGTGGCGAACAATGTGGCGACAAATGGGCAGGCTTCTTTTACCTGGACAGGCCCCTATGGGTCTGGCAAATCCAGCCTTGTATTGCTGCTGAGCGCTATAGTATCGAAAAGCAAAAATTTACGACAAGCTGCCCAAAAAGTTATTTCGGCAAAGTCATATAGAGAGATTCAAACAAATCTTGGCGTTAGATCAGGCTGGGAAATCCTGCCCATCATTGGCGAGCCCAAGGATCCGTTCGGTTTAGTTCAACGCCATTTGGAAACACTGAAACTTGCCAAAAACGTGTCGACCAAAGAAAGAATGTTCCAAGTCTTAACAGAAATCGCGAACAGAAATGATGGTCTCATAATTTTTGTGGATGAAATGGGGAAGATTCTTGAGGCTGCTGCTCGCGGGGAAGCGGATGTTTATTTTTTTCAGCAACTAGCGGAATTCGCCTCTCGCAGCAAAAAGAAAATAATTCTAATTGGAATATTACACCAAGCATTTACTGAATATGCTCGGTCACTACCCCACACCACTAGGGACGAGTGGATAAAGATCCAGGGCAGGTTCATCGACATGCCGGTCAATGCCGCCGGTGAGGAACAAATTGAGCTTATTGGCCGGGCAATTGTATCCGACAAAAAGCCCAAAAGTGCCACCACACCAGTAAAGCAAATCGTGGCCACGATTGCGCGCAATAGGCCAGTAAACGAAAAACGTCTTCAGGAAAGCTTGTCCAACTGTTGGCCTTTAGATCCGGTTGTGGCATGTCTGCTTGGCCCAGTATCAAAACGAAAGTTTGGCCAGAATCAGCGCAGCATTTTTTCGTTCCTAAACTCGGCCGAGCCAGAAGGATTCAGGGATTTCCTCAAGCTAGAGGACTATGCGGGCGGGACTCTATATAAACCACATCGGTATTTCGATTATCTGAAAGACAATTTCGAGTCACTAATCATGTCTTCCTCAGATTCCAGGTTATGGAGCATTGCATTAGACGCTATCTCCAGAGCCGAAGCTAAAGGGTTTAGCCTAGCTCATATAAATTTGTTAAAGACGATTGCAGTGATTGATATTTTTAAGGGGACCACCTCTGGTCTTTCTCCCACAGTTCAAGTTCTTGACGCAGTTTTTGGCAATACCGTCAAAATCGCAGACCTGCTTCGCGATCTGGAGAAGATATCCGTCACAATATACAAGAAACATACTGACTCGTATTCGATATTTGAGGGCAGTGACTTCGACCTGGACTCTGCCCTCCGCGAAGCGTTTTCAAAAACCAATGATGTTGATGTCGCACGCCTATCGAAACTTGCTAATTTCAAGCCAGTAATCGCAAAGAGATACTATCACGAATATGGGGCAATGCGTTGGTTTAACGTCACTATAGCTCCGATTTCGGAAATCTCCGAATTCCTTAACAACGAAAAACAAAACTCCACGGCATCGGGACTATTCTCGATTCTACTCCCATTTAACGCTAGTGAAACACGCCGTGCGGAAGAATATGTAAAGCAGCACAAAAGTGATCCCCATTTCCCCGTGTTACTTGCTGTAGCAAGGGAATCATATCTCATAAATGCGTATTCAAAAGAACTTCTTGCTCTGGAATGGATTTACAATAACAAAGGTGAACTCTCTTCTGATTCTGTTGCGCGCAGAGAAATTGAAGGCCGAATTGCCGCAACGACTTCGTTGCTTGAGGGCAAATTATCCGAAGTTCTAATAGCTTCTAGCTGGCATCATAACGGTGAACGCCTCGGCAGGATGCCAAGTGCGCAATTGAGCGCCATAGCGTCCAAATTATGTGCGGCGGTATACAAGAAGTCCCCTAAAATTAAGAGCGAACTTTTGAACAGAAAGCGTGCATCTGCGAGCGCAAATTCCGCCCTCCACGAGCTTCTTCGCAGCATGATTCTAAAGGATGGAGAGCCAAATCTTGGCATTGAAGGATATCCTCCGGAAAAAGGGCTTTTTAAAATATTGTTAGAAGAAACGGGTCTTTACACTAGCGATAAGGAAAAACATTTTACGATTACGTCTCCTAAATCTGGGGATAAACATGGGCTACACAACGCCTGGAATGCAGCAGACTCTGCAATTAAAAACTCAAAGGGGGCGTTGAATCTAGGTGCTATATACGATATATGGGAACAGCCGCCCTATGGTATTAAAAATGCGATGCATCCGTTTTTTGCGGTTGCATACCTGCTTACCCGAAAGGATTCTATCGCTGTTTACCGAGAGGGGTTTTATGTCACCAAATTTGATGATCTTATCATCGACTATTTGTTAAAAGCTCCGGAAGTAATCACTCTTCGCTGGGCTGAGCTGGATACGGTTTCGGAGGGGATTCTGTCCGGAATAATTGCGGCCGTAAATGAGCTCCTCCCTACTCATCAAATCCCACGGCACTCTTCGCCTTTGGAAGTTTCTAGACATGTGGTTTCAGTAATTTATGACCTGCACCCTTGGGTGCTAAAAACGCGGGAACTCTCTAAGACTACTACCAAGTTCCGGGAAATGGTGAAATCGGCGAAAGATCCAAATAAGATGCTATTTGATGATCTTGCTGAAATATTTTCGCCCATCATTCTTGAATCTAGAGGCACCCCTAATTCAACCACCATTGTGAGTGAATTCAAAAAAAGCATGGGGGAATTAATCGCCACATACCCGAATGCTATGCAGCGGATTGGAACACTCATCACTTCGGAGCTTGAGGTTTTATTCCCCAGCCCGCAAAACCTTAAAAAGCTAAATGAACGGGCAAAGAAAGTTGCAGGGACATCTGGCGATTTCCGCTTGGATGGATTTGCCTCGCGTCTTTCAACTTTTTCTGGCACACTTGAGGATATCGCAGGATTGGTTAGCCTTGCGATTAGCAAGCCGCCTACGGAATGGATTGATCTCGACATCCAAAATGCGCAGGCGCAACTAATTGCGATGTGCTCGGCATTCAAAAAAGCAGAATTGTACACTAAGATAAAAAATCGCCACCCTTCGAGATACGCCGTTGCAATCATCACGGGGAAAAATGGCTCGCCAACAACCTCAGAGGCTGAATTCGACATTCTAGAGGAGCATGCCCCTGAAATCGAAAGACTTAAGGACAAGATACTCAAATCCGCCAAGGCATTATCGACCAATGAAAAGCATATCTTGGCGGCAATTGCTGAGCTCGGGATGTCTTTGGCAGATCGTCTTACTAAAAAAGCATCAATAAACTAACTTGACCATGGGGAACAAGCTGAAACATGTACTAGGACTCTCTGGCGGAAGAGATAGCGCTGCTTTGGCTGTCTTCATGCGTGACAATCACCCTGAACTAGAAATAGAATATTTTTTCACAGACACAGGGAAAGAACTTCCAGAGGTTTATTCTTATCTAAGCAAGCTGGAAGGCTATTTAGGTCGCCCGATACTAAGAATCAACCCCGATAGGGGTTTTGATTTCTGGCTCATGCAGTACAATAATTTTCTTCCCTCCGCACAGACTCGATGGTGCACGATACAGATGAAACTAAAGCCGTTCGAGAAGTGGGTTGGTAATTTTTTGGAGAGGGGAGAGACCGTCTACTCCTACGTGGCAATAAGGTCCGACGAGGAATACCGGGAAGGATATCAATCGCGAGATAATAATCTGATTGTAAAGCTTCCATTTAAAGACGCAGGCATCGACAAACAGGGGGTAATTGATATCCTAAACCATTCCGGACTAGGACTTCCAGACTATTATGCCTGGAGATCGCGTAGCGGCTGTACCTTTTGTTTTTTTCAAAGAAAAATTGAATGGGTGAGATTATTAGAAAGACACCCCGAAGCTTTTGAAGAAGCCAAACGCTATGAAAAGACAGCCACTGCAGCCGGCTCTCAGTTTACATGGTCAGAGCGGGAGTCACTTGAGGACATGTCTAAGCCGGAGCGAATCAAACAAATAAAAGCCGACTATGAAAAACGGCTAGCACGGCTTAAGGCCAAGTCAATCCAGAACCCTCTTCGATCAAACAATCTGCCAGTAGATATGGATGATTTATACGGGCAGTCAAAAGTCTGTTTGGCTTGCCACAAATAGTCCTTCACCACTAGTAGTTCCGCCTCTTCCTAAATACGCCATCTTTGCGTTCGTGTTGAGTCATTACAACACTTGCACGGATTTATTCTCACATTATAGTGAACCCCAATGGCAATAATTAGTAATATAGAAATCTATACTTAGGTTAGCTGGGAATACTCTGCGGACATAATCCGTTATGGATAAACTAAAGGAAACTCTAATTCGCCTTGGGGCCGCCAAACTTGTGGGGTTAATCGGCAAGGAAGATGTCGCCCTCATCAAGTTGCTTGAAATGGAATACGATTGCGCATCCATGGCCGATCTTCTTATTGAGTCAATTGGCGCAACTGGCCTTTTGACCGACAATAAAATACGCCCCCAAATTATCCGTGCGCTTCGCGAACCAGATGTGAACCTGCTCGCAAAAAGTTTGGGGCAAGCTGGCATCGGATATCAAGTGGGGGATATTAAATTCAGAAAAGGCTCTGAGAACATTAAAACTTTGTTTGATTATTTTGGAGTGAAAGAACCATTAGCCGAGAATACCAACAAATTATTGCCATCAAAAGAGATTGTTCCAACCCACCCTTTGTTCCCGCATCAGCGAGAAGCATATTTGAAAGTCTTGCACGCATTGAATTCTGCCGGACGAGTATTGTTGCACATGCCGACGGGTTCAGGAAAGACCAGAACGGCAATGAATGTTGTCGCCCACTACTTGAGAGAAATAGCCGCCCCAGATGATGTGGTGATTTGGCTAGCGTACTCAGAGGAGTTGTGCAACCAAGCCGCCGATGAGTTTGAAAAGGCGTGGGGGGAGTTTGGCCAACGTCCTGTTACAATATACAGACATTATGGGGACGCAAGAGTCTCATCCCTAAGTGATGTTAAAAATGGTTTTTTTGTTTCCAGTCTTCCGTTGTTATACAAGCACAGTCTTGACCATCAAAGTGATTTCCTCAAACTCTCTAAACGAACAGTGTTTGTTGTGTTTGATGAAGCTCATCAGCTTCCTGCCCCGACATATCAACATCTAGTCAACTTGCTCCAGATTTCGCGCACCCCCTCAATTCTTGGATTATCTGCAACACCAGGAAGAGCGGTATCTCAAAAAGACTCCGACACTTTAAGAGATTTCTTTCATGGCAATCGAGTGACTCTTGAGGTGGACGGATACAGTAACCCCGTAGAGTATCTACAAAAAGAGGGATACCTTTCCTCTCCAATCTTCGAAGATCTCAACATCCCCTGGGGGGCAAAGTTGCTTTTAACTCAGGAAGAGCTTTCTGCGTTACAAACCGGATTTGACTTGCCTGATTCTGTCTTACTTAAACTGGGGGCAAGTGACTACAGGAACCTGGCAATAATTAAGCGAATCGAAACAGAATTAAGTCAGCTTCAAATGGCGAAGAAAACCATGAAAATGATTTTATTCGCCTGTTCTGTTAAACAGTCCAAAACACTGGCAAATATCTTAAAAAAGCGTGGGATAAAAGCGTATTCTGTAACGGGTGATACCGATTCAACTCAAAGAACCAAAGCCTTATCTGAATTTAAAGACTCTAAAGATCCCATGGTGATAACCAACTATGGCGTACTCACCACAGGATTTGATGCCCCAAAAACGAACGTTGCGTTTATTGCCCGTCCAACCAGCTCAGTGGGGCTTTATAGCCAAATGGTTGGACGAGCATTGCGTGGGCACAAGGTTGGAGGGAACGACGTCTCGAAGATAGTTTCAGTGCAAGACAATATTCCAGGATTTAAGAGTATCGGGGATTTATTTAATCACTGGAACAACATATGGAAGGAGAATTAATTATGATTTCCCAGAAAATAATGCCAGTTGATTTGGCAATTGAAGCCATGCGCGATAGTGGATATCGCGATCCAGCACATGCTCTTGCCGAGTTAATTGATAACAGCATTCAAGCCGGCCTTGGCCACAATGATTGCACCCAAGTTCAGGTTATCACATTGGATAGAAAGCAGGCCTCATCGGGACGGGGCCGCGGCAAAAGTTGTATTCAAGAGATTGCCGTCTTTGACAATGCCTGCGGAATGAACGCCGAAGTGCTTTCAAAAGCCTTAGCATTCGGGAACGGGACCAACACTGGAAAAACCCGCCATGAGGGGATTGGTAAATTCGGTATGGGCTTACCCAACTCCTCCATTTCTTGCGGCAGGAGAGTGGATGTCTGGACGTGGCAAAAAGGACATGTCTTACACTCATACCTTGATATAGACGAAATTAAATCGAAAGGAACCGAGACGGTTCCGACCCCAAAGGAAGATAAGATCCCTGCTCACTGGGCAAAAAGGATTGGGGAAGAAATTATCAACAAACAGCACGGTACACTGGTTGTATGGAAGAAGCTAGATAGAATTCAATGGCGAACCGGTGCCACGATATTAAAAAACTCTGAATTTTTAATCGGCAGAATTTACCGGCGATTTTTGCAGCGCGGGCAAGCAGAGATATCTCTAAAGGTATATTCCATTGACGAAAGCGATAACGAAGCACTTGATGAAAACCGCGTTCTTAAAGCAAACGATCCTTTGGGCTTGATGGTCGGGACATGTGCTCCTGGAATTTATGCGAAAGAGGCCGCTTGCGATGATTGTGGAGAGGAAATTGTAAATGTCCGACTAAATAACATTCACTACAAAGTAAAAATTCGTTTTTCTATCGCGACATCCAGTGTTCGCGCGGAAGGCGGCGCTTCTCCAATTGGGCAGTTCTTAAAAAAGAATCAGGGTGTGTCAGTGGTCCGAGCTGATCGCGAGCTGGAAATGAACAGCACGTTCACGGCAGTTGACACCCGCGAGCGGTGGTGGCATTGCGAAGTCGACTTCCATCCAGACCTAGATGGAATATTCGGGGTTTCAAATACGAAGCAATCCGCTACAAATTTTAAGTTTACGGATTTGGATAGTTTGGCGGAGGATTATGGCCAGACTCGTAAGGAGCTTGAAAAGGAACTCGATGATGCTGAAGATCCGCTACTGGTAATTGCGCGTATTTCCGACGCAATCTCAAGAAAACTATCCACATTACGGGCTCAGATCTCTAGGCAGGCAGCAGGTGCTAAGGCGGGAGGAGCGTACGACCCCAACTCGGCGGAAGTCATGGCGACAGAGAAAACCAGGAAACGCCAGCAAGAGGGAAAGTCGGGGGCTAGCGATAAAACAGAAAGTGAGCCAGACTCCAAAAAAAGAAAGTCTATTGAAGAACTACTAATCTCACACGGAGAACCCTCCGCAGTAGCAGAGACAAGAGCACGAGTTATTGTTGAAAAGAAATACAAGTATATTTTTGTGAAGGGAGAATTGCCCAGCCCAGCATTTTTCGATGTGCGCTCCGAAAGCGGGATGATAGTAATTACAATCAATACAAAACACCGTGTGTGCGACAACCTTTATGATGTGCTTGCAAATGAAGATGGGACTCCAAAAGATGGGGACACGTCAGAGTTGAAAGCAATTAAACTGCTAATTAGCGCCTGGGCAAGAATGGAAGACGAATCCGGGCTTGATAAACGGAGAGCTCTCGAAAAGACACGGTTTGAGTGGGGTACGATTGCGGAAGAGTTTTTTGATGGTATATAGCATCTTAATTCTAATGCATACGCTGGGCTGCGTTCTATATGGGTGATTTGATCTGGCCACCAATTGAGCAAGCAATAGTGCAGCGAATTGAAGCCGGCGATTCGCTGCGCCTTGTAATATCGCCTTTCATAAAACTCGACGCTTTGAAAAACCTTGTTGAGCGCATACCGGCACCCCTTGACGTTAAAATTGTTGTGCGGTGGACTCCTGCGGATCTTGTTGCGGGGGTTTCCGATTTAAGTGTTTATCCATATTTACACAACAAGGGGATTCAGCTGTTCGTTAACAAGAGTATCCATCTTAAGCTTTACGTGTTTGAATCAAACCATGCATTGAACACTAGTGGCAACTTAACACAATCTGGGATGGGGACTGGAAAGACTCCAAATATTGAGGCTGGCAGTTTCGCCAGATTATCAGTCACAGATTGGGGGCATATCTATAGAATTATCGATGAAAGCTCTCTGGTTGATGAAACATATTATTCTGCATTAAATTCTGAGCTTGAAAGATACAAAAAAGAAAATCCTCAAGTAGAAAAAGAATACTTTAAGAACATCCCCGCACCTGAAAGGAAAGCATATTCATTGTCGTCTCTTCCGGCAAGCGATACCCCAGATAAACTGAGAAATTATTACCTGCAAATCGCGTCACCCCAGACAACAGATGAGGTTAGACGGGCAATTCATGACCTTGTCCTGTTTCAGATTAAGCCCGGCCTTTCTCCTTCAGAGTTCACTGAACAGCTAAGGCGTGCATTCCAAGAGTCGCCCTTTGTCGTAGATTTTGTTTCCTATTTAAAAGCACAAAGCAGTCTCCGATTCGGTGCGGTTGCAGACTGGATTCATCGGAAATGCGAGGATGTCCCTCTGCCATATCGCTGGCAAGTTAAGGAAAACGTAAGAGTCTTTTACGATTGGTTGGTCTATTTTTTCCCAAAAGAGATATCCTGGGATACCCCTCGGCATTCACAGGTTATATATTGGAAAGGGTAACAAGAGTATATTTCTTGCTTGGAGCACAAAATGACATGGAAATGGATTTCTAGTTCGCATCCGATTTCAGATATTAGAGATTGGAGCACTGCTCAAAGACTTGAAATACGTCCTGACTTTCAAAGAAAGGAGGTTTGGTCCCCTGCAGCACGTGTTTTTCTTATGGACACTATCATGAAAAATATCCCAATGCCCAAGATATTTTTCCACTCAATTGTAAGAGATTCTGATACATATCGTGTGGTTATAGATGGCCAGCAGCGCATAAAGGCGATTTTGTCATTTTTAAAAGGGGATTATCGACTTGCTCCGCCCTACGATGGGGAATATATTGGTCGCATCTTTTCGGAACTACCATCTTCGATACAAGACGACTTTTTGTCTTATAAAATAGATACAAACGAAATCCGTAATGCCCCTGACGATGTGGTACGAAACATCTATCAGCGAGTTAACAAATATACGGTCGCATTAAATAGACAGGAATTACGAAGAGCCGACTACCCTGGCGAATTCCTGTCGCTTTCAGAGGAATTAGCACAGAGCCAATTTCTCGAAGAAGCAAAAGTCTTTACAATCGCAAATAGCAAGCGCATGGGGGATGTCGAGTTTGTATCGGAACTTCTTGCGCTGCTAATATCAGGGCCTCAGGAGAAGAGGGACACGTTAGATGATTTTTACTTAAACTATGCGCGTTGGGATACATCCGAAAAAGCAGCAATCAAGGCCCGCTTCGAGCGCGTTCTGAAAGACATGAAAAGCATTAGCGATCAACAGCCGGCGGAAACACTCGATATAAAGACATTTTCTCAAATGAGATTTAGGCAGAAGGCGGATTTTTATAGTCTTTTCGCCGCGATTGATGAGTGCAATTCTACAGGAGGGACGCTAGAGGGACGCTCTGCGGAATACCTAAAAGAGGATCTTCAGCTTATTGACTACAACACAGAACCAGAGTCAGAGATCGGGATACTGCGCAAATATGCCATCCAATGTATTTCGCAAGCCAATTCCATAGCAAGCCGGCGCTGGCGCAAGGACTTCTTGAAACTAGTGATTGAGGGCACATATTTTTCACGACCGCCAAACATTGAGGGAGTTAAAGTCTTTCATTCTCTATTATGGGATTTATACACTCCTGGCGTATGCCCCACAGCGTCATTCACGTGCCCAGTGTGCGGAGAGGAGGGAGAAGATTATTCCACGGAGAAAGTATTTCTAACTTGGAAGAAAACATCCACCACATTCCAGATAATGAACGCTGTCTTTATTCACAATGCGTGCAAAGAAAAAGCCAGAAATGAATATCATGTCTGGGATGCCACATATGCCATCCCAGACAATGAACATGGCATGATTGAATGACACACATTGATCTCTATTTCTCATCTCGACCAAGGAACTCTTGGCGTATAGCCCCAAGCTTTTTTTCAGGCAAAGGGCGTGAATACGAAATAGGTGACAGATTGGGAGCAGGAGGAAACGCTGTTGTATATGAGTGCATCGACCGAATTGATGGTGATACTTATGCTGTTAAATTTCAACTAATACTGTCAGAAAAGCGAAAACAGAGATTTACGAAAGAGATAGAGCTTCATCAGCAGCTCACGCATTCTCAGCTTATGAGCTATGTAGACCATGGCGAAATCAGAGGCATACAGATGCCCGAGAAAAAAGATGTCATAATCCCATTTTTAATCATGCCAATTGCAGACAAGAATCTTCGAGATGTGATTAAAACCGATGGGCAGATGCCACTGCCAGAGGAGTATATCGCACAGTTTAAAGGCTTGGCGGAGGCTCTTGGTGTTTTACATCAAAAAGCCGTACATCGAGACATTAAGCCTGAAAACATATTAGTTAAAGGTGAAACATGGTTGCTAAGTGATTTTGGGTTGTGTGAAGTGTTTGGTTCCGGAGATGACCTTACAAGTGCAGATGAAGTGATTGGCCCCAGATATTGGATGTCTCCGGAAGCAATAAATAAGGCCGTTGGCAATACAGACGCAATTTCAAAGCGATCCGATGTCTTCCAACTCGGCTCAGTATTTTGGTTTGTAGCAACTGGACGACACCCAAGCGGGAATGTTACCGAAACCGATTGGACTGGCCCCAAAAATCTATTCCCCGTACTAGTAAACGCATTATCCCACAATCAAGCGCAACGCCCTGCGGATGGCGTGGAACTTGCGAAGTTAATAGATGCAGCTGTTATGGCGAGATAGCCATTAACTAGGCCGGCTGACAAGAGAATAGTTGTGAGTTCTTCTCAATAAGGCCACCCTGATACTCTTTGCAAATCTCCGAAGAGAAGAAGGGCAATCTTTTTCTACATTGCATGACAAACAGAGAACCTGCACAATAAAAGGCATCGTGGGATGGGTTAAAAAATGAACAGGTAAAATCATGCATATAAGCGCCTTCTGGACAAAATTACCCAAAGAGGACATGTTTACTGACCTTATCGGAACCGATGCGGTTCATGAGGCAATTGCTGCAAAGTTGCTGCCCCTATTAACCGGCGGAACCCCGGACGTGGAGCATTATTTGTATTTTCTATACGGAATTAAATGGGCCCGAGAAACTGCATCATTAAAAGGATTCCCGACTGATAAAGAAGTGCAGGATAATTTCCTGGCCTTTGAAAACGCACTAAAACTTAACTGGGTAAATGAAGGGCACAATGGCGGATTTAGAGGGGTTCAGAAGTCCAAAACAATTATTGAAGGCATACAAAACAGGGAAATAACCTGGGAAAGCCTCAATCTGCATACGGAGCGGCTGATCAAAAACCAAGCAGCTCAGGGGCTTTATGGCGCGCATTCTCAGCCAGCTAGAAGGGCCGGGTTGGTAAGCAAAGACCCACTAGAACTCTCGCCTCATGTGCTGCATCGCTTCAAGAGCATCTCATGGCACTGGTCTCCATCTATACATAAAAATCCATGTGCCAGATTCAACAAGCTTAGAGAATATCTTATTGTCGGCAACAGGAAATGGTTGAAAGACCAAGTATTTGAGAACAAAGACTTTCCAGTAATGAAGGAAATGTACAGTCAGTATGCCAGGAAATACAGAACGGCGCCGCCGTGGCGTAAAATAGCGCTGACCTCAAAAAGCGCGGAAGTACGGGAGTATGCCGCATTTGCGCCTCTTTTCGCAGAATGGTTTGCAGCAGCAAACAACCTCTTTGATGCTTTGGTAAAAAACGAGTCACATTCTATTGAACTAAGGGACCTAAAGGCAGCGACAAAGAGTCTGTGTCTTAAAAAGGGGATACAGCTTCTCGATCTAGGAAACTACACCAATAAAATGAAAAGAATGCTGTTCTCTAAAGGGACTGAGCATATACAGGCCCTAGTGGAGCTGCATAACCAGGTACAGAGGGATCGCGGCAATCCAGACGGCATTCTTGTAACCATGCATAAGGGGAAGCCAAAGCCCACGAATCTCGCACTAAAATATAATGGCAAGCCCCATACCGCGAAAGATTACCTGTTTAGATGGGATGCCTTGTGTTCTCTCCGGGAATCTATTAACCGGAGGTATCCGAAATGGTGATCAACTTTGTAGGGGAGCAGAGCATTGAAGATGTTATCAGCGAAGCCATAACTATACACGGCAACCCGCTGGCTGCGGTATTTCTTACTTATACCTTCGACTGCCATTTCTTCGAAAAAGAAGTAATCCCTCTTTTCCAAGACCCCACTGAAATAGGTTTGGTAGGGGCTCGGTTCCGCACCTTGGTCGTCTGCGATAAAAGAGTTTATACTGGGCATAGCTATAACAAGGGCTATGCGCTTAAACAATGGGAGACTCCAGCCCGGCTCTTTCACCCCAAAGTTTACATAGTCGCGTTCCGCAAAACGTTCCTTACGATATTAGGCTCAGGTAATCTAACCGCTAGCGGTTGGCGGCACAACAGGGAATTCTTTTCAGTTATCAGTAGCGAGGGCATCCCATTCGCATTAATGCCGCTTTTAAAAGAAATCAAAGCCCCGCAGCATTTCCTCTCCGCAACTCCAGAATCCTCTCCCGTTGTCACCAGTTTCCAGCGACCAATAGACGACCGGCTTTTTGAAAAACTTAACCACATGCTGGCGGATGAGATACATGTAGTCTCGCCGTTTTATGATAAGTATTTCAACGATATACAGGAAGACGCTGAAGATTTGAACCAAAACGGCAGCGACTCGTACAGTGAAAGTCATTCCTTCCTTCGTGAGCTCTTAGCACACCCAGCTACGCGGCATTTAGATAAGCTACACCTATACATCCCCTATAATGACGCCATTGCAGAGCTTTATGCACCTCGTTCTTTTGTGGAAGATCTGGAAAAATTCTGCAAGATAAGATCAATACAATTCAATATCCACGGCGTGCCACTTAGTGGTGGTCAACTGCATGCCAAACTAGTTGCGATTAAAGGTTTGAGCCGTGGCGAAATAACCACATTGCTGCTAGCCGGTTCGCCGAATTGCACATCAAAGGCAATGAGTGGCCGCGGGAAGTATAACGTGGAAGCGGCTGTCATAGTTAAAGAACAGCATGTAGATTTACCAGGCATTTTGGCCCCATTGGATGGCCCACGTTGGCGTTCTTTTGCCGATATTAAGGAAATGCTGACTTCCCAGCAGCGTAAAGATGATGAAATGTCCGGGACTCTTTCTGCCATAGAGTCTGCCCGGCTTACAGCCAGGGGCCTGCAAATTACATGGAAGAAGAAGTACGGATTTGGTAATTGCAGAATCAGATACGAGAATGCAGAGCTAACACCTGCCAGTCTGCGTAAATTTCGTATTAAGCAGGACTGTTTTCTGGATATAACTTTAAAAAAGGGGAACAGGCAGCAACTGGTCGCAATAGATATACCTGAAGATGACAGTGTGCCGATTACTCCTGATGAAGGCGAAATTGATCCGGAGCAATGGTTGGCCAGGTTGGGCTCTATTTATGGGGAGCAAGAGCTACCCGGCACAGGTGGTGCCCCCGGCAAACGAGTTCCCGGAGGCGGGAGTGGGGATATGGATAAAAACCACTTCCACTGGGCCGGCAAAGTGCGAAATCTGGCTTCCAAATTGCGCTACCTTGAATCCCGCATTGCCGATGATGCTCCCTGGACGGAACTGGACTGCCGGAATGTCCTGGCGTTGTTCTCGAAGACGTTTTATATACATTCTCCTTCAAAAGCTAAAAGCGGAATGGAGAAACATTGGCGACATTGGGCGCGCTTTGAAATCCTCAATTCCCTGCAGTCGCTTAATGGCAGAGTCAAAGACAAAACATATCTAGCTCTGACAAGGCGTCTTCGCCGTAAGCTTGCAATGCATTTTAAAAAGCGAGGGCCGTGGGAATTAACTCGGCTGGTATAGCGGGCTATAAGCATCATGAACATCAAGCTCTGCAATAAAATTAGCAAGGATCCCCTTAATTGGCTTTCCCTGCATAAGGATGACTCTGGTGTGCCAAGGAGGGAGGCCAACCGCCAGCGCCTTACCGCAAGGGCTCTTTTGTTGCGTTTATACAAACGCAACGCCCCCGGAGTAATACTTGCCGATGAGGTTGGTATGGGCAAAACCTTTGAGGCTTTGTCCGTGATGGCTGCCCTTTTACTACATAAACCCAAAGCGAATGTGTTAATACTGGCAAGTAGCCGGCCTATGGCAAAGGCATGGCAGGAGAGATGGCACCGGTTATTGGATTACAAGATAGTGGATTCAGGTGTAAAAAAGATATTGGTAAAGAATCGCTGGATGTCAGAAGCATACACCCCGGGTGACTTAACCGAAAACAAGGGGATTACTATAGCGTCATTTAGTAGTGTAAAACGAAATTCACAGGACGATGCCCCAAGAATATTTTTACTCAGGCAAGCTTTGGGATATATCTACCACAGGTACGGGCTACGGCTTAAGGAGCATGAAAAAAAGTATTTGTTCAATGCCGTTTTCCCTGGACGCAAAATTAGCGCCACCCTACATTGCGAGATAAAAGACTTATCCTACCAGGAAGCTGAAAAGATAATCGGCCCTGAGAATTTTTATAAAGATGGAAAAATATGGGTTTCAGGAGCGGAGATCCGCATTCGAGAAGTGCTGCGTCAACTTGAACTGAGCAAGTTTATTAAAAAAGGTAAAACTAAAGCTTTTTACGACCTAGTCATTATAGATGAGGCGCATAAAACCCGGGCCAAAGGCAGCAGCCGGGTTACAAATCATCTTCTTGCTGAAAAATGGGAGAAAATGCTTTATGTCACGGCAACCCCATTTTCCCTGGCTATTGGCGAATTAAAAATCCTTCTTGAGGGTTTTACTAAATCGATGCACCCGGGTGAATTTAATAAGGAAATGGCCTCTCTATTTGCGATGTTGGACGCATACAGAGATTCACTTCAAAATAACAATGAAAACTTTTCGGAGATACGAGACTTACAGGGGCTGCTCAGGAAGTTTATTGTGCGTTCTACCAAGGCCGAAAATCATAATCAGGGCAGGAGTATGCGGGAGATATATACAGATCCTGCTATGGCACGGGAATATGCGAGACAGATGGAAGCTTTGGGAAAGAAACCCTTTCCCATGCTGGCCTTAGAGAAAATGCTTGATATTGCCATAAGCAAGGGCGGCAGGGAGCATCAGGCCAGCCGAAGACAATCTTTGTGTTCATCGATGGCTGCGATAAACAAGTCGTTCAAGGTGTCGCCTTTGGCAAAAGGCGCAATGAGAAAAAATCCAGCCCTGCTTAAATACCAGCGCCTAATACAGCAAAAGAATAATGGAGGGGAGATTCCCAAATTTAAGGTGGTGTTTAAGTGGATTTTATCCCAGGTGCGTGAGCATGAAAAAGTTGTTGTGTTCTGCACCCGTCAAGAAACAATAACGAAGCTTATTAAATGGATAAACACCAGTGATGAGGCGCGTGAACTAATAAAGATATCGAAGCGTTGCCAAGCGTACATATCAAAGAATAAACAACACTTCTACAAAACGGCAATTCATTCTATTGGCCGGATGTGCATAGACAATAAAGAATACCGCGATATAATCTACAAACTGTTCGCCTACTCCCGTGGTTCTGCCGAAATGTACAGGAATCGACGCATGGATTTAAGACATGCAAAGCACCACTTAGCTAAATGGTTAAGTGAACCATGGAATAAAGAAATACTTCGCGACTTTGTGCAGAACGAGTCCTCCTTTGGCGACATTAAAGCTAAATCACATCTGCCTATAGCCGCAGAGTTTGACGAAGTTAACATGCTTAAATTCAACCTGCCTTCCTACCCACTAATACTGGTATCAGGTGAAAAGGGTTCCGAAGCTATAGACCTGCACAAATACTGCCGGAAACTATTGCATTATGATTTGCATTGGAGCCCTGCTGTTATCGAGCAACGGCATGGGCGCATAGACCGGATTAATAGTTACGCGCAATATTTGGAGGGGGGAGTTGGCAAAGCTGGGAAAGAGGACTGCGGTATTGAGATATATTTCTGTCCTTTTCCAGGCACATACGAGCGTAAGATCTTCCAGCGCGTACAGGCCCGCCATAGGATGTTCCGCTACCTGCTTGGCGCAGGTGAATGGTTGGACCTTGAGAATGATGAAGAAATGGATCCTGATGCCGCTCCGCCGTTTGACGACGATAAGGTGGAGAAGTATAGGATAAATCTGGCGCCTTTTAGCCAGTCTCCCGAAAATTAATGGATTTCTGCGACGATCTTCGGCGCAGCTAAATTGCATGTGTGCTTTCGCAACGCGACATAACGCTGTCGCGATGGGGCGGTATCCTATAGCCAGAAGGATCTAGCATTCAGGGGGAGATATGGCGAACTGGCTCGATAAATACAAGAATGACCGCCGGCAAACCAATGCCAGAAAGGACTCCATAATCGAGCGGCTCACGAAGATGGGCGTAAGCGAGGTGTTGTTGGAGTTCGTCACCTTGGATGAGGCGGAGTCCTTAGTTGAGGGCAGGACAACCTGGCGCCGGCTTAGGCGGGATGTGAAAGCCGCGATTGTGTTCAACCGGGGATTATCCGAGGAAGAGGCTGCTGAATATGCCCGCAGTCCCAAAGCTCTGAACAAACTGGACCGGCGCGACCCGTTCCCAAAGTATGAACCGCCCTGTCCCGAAGTGCCGGTGAAAATTCTCCATGGTGGATTGCCGAATTAGGCGGGTTTAAGGAGAAATTTATGAAATCAGAAATGCTGATATATAAAAACTGCCCGGCAGTCGATTATCCCGCAGAAGATCATAAATACGCCTATACCTGCGATGTTCGAATTGAAGGCGCAAAGATCGTCGTGTCATATTTCAACAGGTTACACGTTGTCTGGCAGGGGGCAGAGACTGCCGCAGGGCATTATGTGTGTAAAATGAAAGGAGAAAATGTCAGCGGCGACGCCACTCTTCACAAATTCCCCAAGAGCAATATTTTAGAAGGATTCTGGACTATGAAGTCTGGGGTCAATGGTTTCGAGGGGATGTGGCGCATAACACTGAAAAATCCTTGGCGCGAGCCCAGGAAAGGCGACCACGTGATTGTTACCACCGAAGACAACGAATTGGTGCGTTGTAAAGTGACTGGGGTGGCCAACAGCCATATTAAAGTAAAGGACTTTGAACCGCTCCCGTTCTCCGATTATGGTTTAAGCTGGGAGTATTCCAAGGATTAAGATTCATCTCCAGAATGGTGGGGTTATGATCAAAACTCAAAAAGTGCTTTTCGGTCTTAAGAACTATGTCCTCGGAGTATTCTGCCGCTATCGCGCCGAGCGGCATATGAGCCAGAAGGCCTTTAAGAAGGCCATCCGCAGCTACACCAAAGCAATCAAGACGGATAAGGGGGATTACAGCCTTTATAGCGACCGTGGCTGCGCCTACCTGGATGCCGGCATGCCGGAAAAAGCTCTCGCAGATTTCAACCATGGGCTTCGCCTTCAGCCGGACAATGCCATCCTCCATAGCAATCGCGGTGATGCCTATGCCGAAATGGGTAAATTCTCCAAGGCGTTCGCTGATTACGAGCGGGCCCTTAAACTGGAGCCCAAGTCTTCCTGCACCTACAGCAACCGCGGCCAGGCTTATGTTGAGCGCGGGGATCTGAAATCCGCCTTGAAAGACCTGAATCGGTCTATAACGCTGGACTCTAAAAATTCAGCCGCATATCTTAACCGCGGCTGGGTGTTCTTTGAAATGGGAGATGTCGATAGGGCGCTTAAGGACTTTCAGCGGGCTTTAAAACTTGACCCGAAGTCTACCGATATCTTCGGGAGCCTCGGCCAGACGTATCAGGCTATGCAACTACCGGATAAGGCTATAGAGCAGTATGACAAGATAATCAGGTTAGAGCCCAAAAGCGGTTTTGCTTACAATAACCGGGCAATGCTCTACCAGGAGAAGGGTGACCTACTGAAGGCTCACGCCGACTTCGCAAAGGCTATGCGGCTTAGTCCTGCCGACAGCGGCGTCTACAACAACTTCGCCCTTTTGATGTGCGGGATCAAGGATGGGCTGAAGGAGGCCATTCACTTTTTTAATGCCGCCATCCGTCTTAGCCCTAATAATCCCCTGTACCTCCATAACCGCGGTTTGGCTTATTTGCATGCCGGCAAGCCGAAGCAGGCCTTAAACGACTTCAATAAGGCCATCCAGCTCGATCCAGAGCGTGGTTTGGGGTATTGTGGCCGTGGGATGGCTAATGTCGCCCTAGGGGCCCTGGAAGCTGCCCTGCAGGACTTTACCCAGGCAATGAGGTGGGAGCCACCCTCGACCGAACTTTACTGCAACAGGGCTCAGGTCTACTCGGATATGGAGAATTATACAGCTGCACTGGCGGACTATTCCTCGGCCATAAAGGTGGACCCCAAATGCGCTTTTGCCTACTACAACCGCGGGGCGATATATCAGGATATGGGGAGATATCCCTTGGCTAAGGCTGATGCGGCCAAAGCCTTAAAGCTGGACCCTGATATCGTAAGCGAGGAGTAGCATGGTCCGCTTATGAGCGGAGGCAACTATGACTAATACGGCTATGCTTATACAGAAAGGGGAAGCGTACCTCATGGAGGAGGTATTTGAGCCGGCCATTAAGTGTTTGTCTGAAGCTATAGCGAACGATTCTACCGCGGCCCGGGCCTATTGTTCCAGGTCGGAAGCCTATTGCCGCAAAGCGATGGCTCGCAGGGGGGAAGATACGCCTCTGGATGATGCTGCCTTGGCGCTCTTGAAGCTTGCTCTTGAGGATGTAAAGTTGGCAATACAGATAGATCCCAAATATATGGAAGCGCATCATGGTCTCGGCTGGATCTACTTTGAAATGGAGCAATACCATGAAGCCATAGAAGCGTACGGGATTGCGCGCAAGCTCGATTCAAAAGACGTTAGTCCCTATTATAACCAGGCGATGGCGCACATCCGTCTTGAGAACTGGGATAATGCCCTGAAGATCCTTAATGATGTCATCGAGCTGGAGCCCGACAATGCCGAGGCACTTTTTGAGAGGGCTACCGTTTATGATGCCCTCGGCGAGCATGACAAGGCGTTGGGCGACCTGGACACCGCAATCGGGCTCAAGCCCTGCGCGAAGTATTATGCTTACAGAGCGGAGAGCGTGTTGGACTTCGGTTGTATGCATTGCTCTGTTAAATCGGCGTTAAGCGATCTGACCGAGGCGATACGCCTCGACCCCAAGCATGCCCGGTCATTCCTCTCCCGAAGCGAGATTTATGCCGCTTTGGAAGACTATGAGAGCGAGCTGTCCGACCTAGACAGTGCGATCAAGGTCTCCCCGCTATTCGCCGAGGCCTATTTAAGCCGCTATAAATGCCATAAGAACCTTGGCAACCCCACCAAGGCCATGCAGGATTGGATAGTCTACAGCGCCATTAGGGCACAGGAATCCCATTTTTTTCGGCCGGTTATTTCAGACGAAATTATGAAAGGTGCAAAGAAATTCTGCCTCAACTAATATGACAAGAATCTCAATTAACAAAAGCTTGCTGGATTCTCCTGGATATAAGAATGAAAAGGTTAAAGCCTATGTGGAAACGCATCTGAATTATAATGAGCTGCAAAAATTCGTTCGCCAAGGAACTGGCGAAGAGCCACTGTTGTTGCCCGATAGTGCTTCCCCGAGAGATAATCCGAAAGCTGGGAAGTTTAGTTATCTCCCCTGGATTGGGCGGAACTATCCTGGGGGATTAAGAAATCGTGCATGCTTTATAGCCGAATCGTATTTTAAGTCGAACGACAACTGGGACTATTATGACTACGGTTGTGTTGGATTAGCTGAATTTATCACAAATGAATATATCCCGCGGCCTTACCCGAAGTTTTTCGAGGCGATTAACCCAATCCTGTCGGGCTCAGCAGAAGATCAAGCTGTAAAGGACTTTGTGTTTGCCAACGCAGTTTATATGAACATCTGTCAGCGTTGTATGCAGAGCAGCGCCGCTCGGCCCACTAAAACAAAAAGGCAGGAGAACGATTATGCCAACGGCTGGCGCACTTGGTTCGCCGCTGCTAGAATTTTAAGACCGACCTTATGTGTCTGTAATGGTGTGGAGTCTGCAGGGTATCTTGCAATAGCAGCTCAGCTAGACGGGAAAGTCACTGTAAGATTTAGCAGCACGGAGCGGGATGTCGATGTGGATAAAAACAGACCTGAGGGAGACACTTCCGGGATATATAAAACAATAAAGCCAATTAGGGCTACTGTTCAGCTAGACAATGATACAATTGAGTTTATTTGGATGCTGCACTCAACGCATAATGGGAGATGGGACGGGGTAACGACATTTAAACCGCTTAAGTGGAAAGAGTACCTGTTGGAGCAGGAGAGTTTTGCAGATTGGGTACGGGAACTGAATAAGATGTATTCAAAATAAACCTAGCGTCACTCTCATATGAACTACTTCGGAACGACACAGAAAAGCTGAATCTATGAAAAACGAACATGAGCCCTCTAACGATTCAATCCATAAACATGTAAAGACTTACTCAAGTCTATACAAAGATGTCCAGAAGGCTGTGCACATGGGCTTGAAGGACATCTCAGACGTGAAAGTTGCTGACCCTGAAGCGAGGCAGCATGTTGAGGGGGTAAAAAAAACACTTCACGCGATAAAAAACAGATTTGATGATGAAATCTCTTTCCTTGAGAATAATTCTGAATGGGAAAAATTCACGATCGCATTCTTCGGGGAAACAAATGCAGGAAAGAGCACTATTATTGAAAGTTTACGGATTATCTTTCAGGAGAAGGCACGGCAAAGACTTATTGCGGAAAATAAGGCCAATCTTGAGATTCTGGAAAGGAAATACTCAGACAATGCCGAGTCACTGATGGAGCACTTAGGAAAAGCATACAAAAACTATGCGACTGAGCTGGAAACACTATCTGAAAACATAACAACAATACGGGATTATTGTGTGAGGGAGTATGGTGTAGGGCGCCAGTTACTTCGGTATTCCATGGGCGCAGTGATTGGATTGCTTGTTGCTGTTCTGTTGTTGATTGCTAATCCGCGTCTGGCCATATGGCTTGGAATCGTTAAATGATTTTTAACGGGTTGACCCTAAAGGCACATACCGGGGCATGGCGAAAAGACCTTAATCGCCTTTGCTCGGTTTTGCTGTCTGATTTGTTGCAGGAGCAAAAGAGACTTGAATGTTCCAGATTGTCTGTGGATCGAATTGATGGGAGAACTATTGGCACAGGTGAGGCGGATTTTACCAAGGACATGAAGTCCTATGAATTTACGCATTTAGGGAAAACCTTTCAGTTGCTTGATTTGCCTGGGATAGAAGGGGATGAGGTCAGGTATGAGGCTATTATTCAGAAAGGAATTGCTAAATCTCATTTGGTCTTTTATGTGAATGGGGCAAACAAAAAACCTGAGGCGGCAACTGCTGAAAAGATTAAACGGTACCTTAGGAGAGAAGCATCGGTTCTTCCTGTCTGTAACATTCGTGGCAAAGCAGATTTATATGAGTTTCCTGAAGATCGCACCAGTTTGCAGGCAACACATAAAGACGCGGATGAAATACTACATCAGACAATAGAGGTTCTTTCTGCGATTATAGGGCCAGAAGTGCTTCTCGACGCGAAACTTGTTCAAGGCCTTATGGCGTTTAGTGCTCTTGCTATTAATGAAAACAATCGTTCGACATGTGATTTAACCAAACAGTATCTTGAAAAAGATCAAAAGGGATTTCTTGAAATATTTCCACAGAAGGAGTTGCTGCGGGATTTTAGTCGTATTGATCTCTTGTCCGAAGTGGTTTCGCATAAACTGAGCACTTTTGAGAGAGATATCCTTTTGAGTAATAGGAGAAAAGTGTCAAGGTTGCTAACTGAAAATGTTAATGTGCTGCAAATGGATCTAGAGAACTATCGGAGTAAATGCGCTGCAGCGAGAAAAGCTGTTAATGAATGCGAGAAGAGGCTTAAAGACAGGTTCAGCAAATTCAAAATAGCTTTAAATCAGGAAACAGGTAGTATCATTGAGCAGCATCACAATAGACTTAGAGAACTCTCTGATACAATTGTGGATAGGACAGGGGAAGACGAGGAGAGTATTCAAAGAAAACTCCGTCTTGCGCTCAACCGCGAGATAAAATCTTTGGAGTCAGAACAAGCAGAAATAACGAGTAGATTGGTGAATAAATTCGTAGAGGAAAGGGATGCGTTAATCCTAAAATTGCAGGCAGAGATCGAGAGGGTGGAGGCCATCTGCAATACCCAGAGCCTGGACATAGCTGGACAAAATCATGTTGGGATAGCCGGACTAACCGTGTCCGATAAATGGGGCAGTTTCACAAAGACTATGCTCGCTTCCGCGGGATTGGGCGCAACAATCGCTAGCGGGGGGACATTCCCAATTATTGTGGCAGCCGGACATCTTCTAAAATACCTTTATGAGGCTATATTTGTGAGCACTGACGAAAATTTAAAAATATTAAAAAAGCAGGCACGAGAGGCTATTGCAAAAAATATCTTGGCAATTAGAAAGCAAAATGGTGTGAATGTCGAGAAAATTGAGGAGGAGGTGAGTGATAAAGTTCTGTGCCACACTATCTCTTCCTTGCAAGCGGGACTAGATGGAATGAAAAATGCGGAAACTGTTCTGGAGCGAGTAATCGTTACCCTGTCTTCTCATATAACTGAAATTGACGCACAACCCCTATAGATGGTGGCGGGGCGATGGGTTTTCTAGAATCTTTGGAGGACTTATGAAAGAATTCGAGGCATTCAAGTCGGGAAAAGACTCTGTAATCGCAAAATTGCTAAGGCTAAAAGAGGTCATCTCTAAAATTGAGGAGCTGGGCTTGGATGTTAAGGAGGATCTTGGCAAAATAGAACGCGCCGTGGAAAACATTAAAAGTGAGGTTCTCCGTATCGCATTCGTGGGAGCGTTTTCAGACGGAAAAACCAGCATCATTGCAGGGTGGCTTAAAAAAATTCCTGAAACGATGAAAATTGATAGCGATGAGTCTACAGACTCTTTGGGAATTTATCATCTTGAGGAGCTAGGGGAAAAATGTGAGATTATTGACACCCCAGGACTGTATGGCGATAAGACAAAAGCGGTGGAGGGGGATGCCTCCACAATAAAATACTCCGATATAACGAAAAAGTATCTTTCAGAAGCGCACCTCATATTTTATGTCCTTGATGCGATGAATCCTTTGAAGGAAAGTCAGCGGGACACCGTGAAATGGCTGCTGCGGGATTTAAACAAACTGACAACTACGATTTTCGTTATCAATAAGATGGATGCTGTCGCAAATCTTAAAGATGCTGACGACTATGAGCGGCAGGTTAAGATTAAAAGTGATAACCTGCGTAACAAGCTAAAGGAATTTGTAGGCTTAAGCGAGTCCGAGTTAAAAAAGATTACTATTGTTTCTGTTTCTGCCAATCCAGGAGGCAAGGGGTTGGATAGCTTCTGGTTTAAGAATGAGGAGGTTTATGACGCACGCTCTAGACTGGACATTCTTAAATCCCAGGTGCAGAAAGTATTGAAGGAAACCTCATCGGAATCGCTGGCAAAAAAGACTGGAGAAGATGTTGTCCGCGAGCTTGTTGTTCGAAAAATGGACTTGGCGGCAACAGAGCTAGCGCAAAGCGATATCAAGGAAAAAGAACTGCTCGCTGGAACAAAGAATATTAACAGTGACATAGAAATTGCAAAAGAAGATATGGCCTCATCACGAAAGCGCATCTTCGAAGAACTCAACAATCTGGAAACCGGTTTAATTAGCAGTGTCCGTAATCTCAATCTGAATGAAATGCGGGATTTTCTGGAGTCCGAAGTCGGATTATCAAGTGCAGGTGAGTTCGGCTATAAGCTTAAAACGAAAATTGAGTTGTGTTTCGGGCGCGCCTTGGACGGTGCTAAGATCGTGGTTCGACAATTGTCTGAAAAAGTAACTCTTCAATTGTCATCCACAAATGAGTATCTTGATGGCCTGCCAAGATCTCTGATAAATAAAAGTGCCACTGCTGCTTCTGTGATTGAAAAAATGCCGATCAACAAATTGAAAGGGCTGGTGTTTTCTGGTAGGAATATGCTCTCAAAGGTATCCGAAACGCCTATTAAGTTTGCTCCTTGGGGGGCGACAAATCTGGCCAAGGCTATTTCTTCTGGTGCATCTACAGCAGCCGGGGGGTTGGGATTGGCTGGGGATTTATATGATGTTTGTAAGAAAATACTTGATCAAAAGAAGACCGAGGAGGTCCGTAACGAGATCACCAATAAAATTAAGGACATCTTCCGGCCTGTGTATGACATCTTATCTGATGACGAACGATTTGTGAAAAATTGTGCCCCGCAGATTGTTGAATGTGAAGTAATCGTAAATCAGCAACAGTCAGAATTGAACAGAATGTCCGAGCACAAGAAGCAATTAAGTCAACTTCGTAAGGAATTGCTTGAATATAAGTAACGGTAAGATCCGACGGTTGAGATCATACTGTGAGATAACAATGAAAGTCCCATTTGAAGGCACCATCCTCTCGGTCAAGGCCAGAATACGGCTTATTCGGTCCTTTGACCAGATTCCTACGCATCAGTACCAGGGATACTCCTTGGTGATGTCTGGTAAAGTGGGAGATGCCGCCCGGGATTTTAAAATAGCAATTGGGCCCAAGGCCCATGAAAAACACAGGTTCAGAATTGGGGATGTGGTCTCAGGCGAGGGGGAAGCAGTTCCTGACCCCAATACAGAATGGGGGGAATTCTATAAGATTAGTGGCTTAGAGGTGCATAAGCGGGGGCCTTCTCCAGACGATGCTCCTCCTGGACCGGATGGTGGCATCGCCCCTGCCCTTGAGGTTTATCGTGCTAATGGGCATCGAAGGCTTGATAGAGATACTTGGGCAAGGAATTGTGCTGCATGTCCTTGGGGTCTGAACATGGTCACGGAAATCATCGTTGATCACTGGAACCCGGACAGAAAGAAATACCGTTTTGAGACTCATTGCTACGGGCCAAAAGATTGTCCGCGGTATAATCCCGGCAAACCATACCGCGTTCCCGGGCGCTCTGCAGGGATGGTGTATGTTGATGATGATGTCGAGCGATCTTCTCAACCTTTCCGTTGACACGAGGACATGACAATATGCGGTATGAAAACGGGCGCCTTGTATTTGAACGAGTAGTGTGTGAGTTCTGTAAGGGGGCGAAAAAACTTCCCGATGGCATCCAATGTCCTAACTATGGCTATCCAATCGTTCACGCAGATTGTCCGGCCTGCCATGCCAAGCCAGGTCTGCCGCATTGTGAAATATTTACGGGTGGGGAAAAACTGTGTCTCACATGTCGTGGGCGCGGGAATTATATCGAACCCAGAAACACCACAATCCCCCTAAAGGTGGTTATTCAACTACCATGCAGGGTGTATACACATTACAAAGGGGGATATATTACCGAAGAAGAGTGGGAGAAACTAACTCCTGGTTCTTGCTCGGTTGAATTTAAAGATCGTCTCAGATGGGATGATCGCAAGGAGAGACAATCCCGTGTAACGGAAGCCCTGGCGTGTGGACACTTCTCAGGCGATTTGTGGGTGCGTAAAAATAAATGTCAAGCGTTGCACATGGGGATATTCTTAGCCAAAAATGGCTGCGTCATGTTTCCAGTGTTTCATGATACTAAACTCCATGCCGCTATTAAGAAACAGTCGGAAACATTTTTGCTAACAGAAAAATATGCAGGCATGTTGGCAATGCGAAACAAAATCAAGTTAAGCGGCGGATTCCGTTCAGTGGTTACAAGGTTATGGTGGGGTGCCCCATTCACAAGAGGTAGTGCGCTGAAGTCTAATAATATCTCATTCAAAATTGCTCATCCAAGGGTCTTCGAATTCAAAGGTAATTACAATGCCCCTGGGGTTACAAGATCCTCCGATGAAATATACTCGTACTGGTGTAAATCTAGACGTTGTCAGAATATGGGGAAACACGCTGATGCCGCTTCATGGCTTAAAAAGGCAGCCCTTGAGTCTGAAGATAACTTCGCCACGCAGTCCGCGCTTCTTTTGTGGGAAAATGCTAATGAACAGTTCCGTGACAGACAGTACCGACACGCGCACGAGTATTATGAGGCACTTCTTGATGTCTATCTTCGGAGACTTCCGGAAAAAGGGAATCCTGTCGTATATTGGTTTAGCATTATCGCCGCGCTTACAAACGGGCTTGGCTATTGGGCAGAGAATGACTATGCCAAGGCGCGCGAAGCTATTCTAGGGGCGTGGCGGATACTTCCGGCAAATGCTGACATCCCAGGTGTATCCGCAATTTTAAAGGCTATCGATCTGGAAGAAAAGGTTTGGCTAATCTCCGAGTTAAAAGATTTCCAGTCCGCACTGCAACTCTCTAGAATCCTTCTTCTTGATATGAGAAAGGAGAGCGGAAGATTGCGAGGCGTCGTTTGTGAAGACTCTGGGATCTATCCTGTTGTCTTTGAGATAAAATGCCAGATGCTGAATGTAATTGTGAAGGCACTCACCAATGGGGATTATGAAAAGTCCGAATTAAGTGATATCCGGCGTCAACTGGAGTCCCTTAGTTATAGTTCATCTGAAATAGATACTTTAGGGACAGCGCTGCAACAACTAAAACTTTTGCTCGCACAGCACAAAGGACTCGCGAATATCCCTCTGTCCAAACAGTCGGGGTGGTTGTCGAACCTAAAAACAACGTTGCCGCATCTCAATTCAATCGACCCATTAGCAAAAACAACAATGAGCACAGTTGATCAGGCTTTTGTGCGGTGGCTAGGCACTCAGAACACATTCGACTCAAAACTTGCGTCTGTGGTTGCCAAGTGTATCAATAGGATACGCGCGAAGGTTCCCAATTCCTCAAAAAATGTTCTTACATCTTCTGAACGTCCAGATATGTATCGAAATATGCTCAAGCATAGAGCTGACGATGTATATGAACGGATATTAATTACGGGCGGGAATACCCATCCGGTTAAATATCGAGGTGGAGTTGGGAAACATCCCCAATCTGCGATAGTAATAAAATCACCAATCGTGAATAGTCTGTTCCACGCATTCGCATTAATGCTCCGAGCAGATTGCGCCACTGATTCGGATATCGCTGCTCCAGGGTTAATTTCAAATTCTGACCTGCATAAATTGGTGGCGATAATAGAGGCTGCATCTGGTTCCGCGTTGCGTCTTAACTACCTTAAACTGCGTGAGACTCTGGGGCAATACCCTGGAATTCTCTTGCCACGTGAAGGTTATAGGAAGGCTAATAAACGGCTGATGATTTCTGGGGGGAGGGTGCGGCTCGATAAATCCTTTGTCAGAGAGAAGGCCGAGCTAATAAAAAAATTCTATGCCCATTTCCCATCTTTGAAGTATCCTCTCGAAATTAAAGAGGAATGTGAAATCCTTTTGGCAAAAGAACGGCCAACTTAGACTGTTGCTAAGTCCTTCTAACATCGATTAAGCCCAGCCTTTAGTTTATCGCCCTCTCATCCAGAGGGCGTTTTAATTTCCCAAATAAATACATTTTGAATACAAACCGCATACGGTTTGTCGGAGTATTATTTCTCTGTGGAATGATAGTGGGAGGTGCTCAAATGAACCTAAGAGAAGATAATAAGTCTGACCCGGTGCGCAAATACTTCGGGTTAGATGAGGCGGCGATGAAAAAGGAGCTCGAGTCGCTTTCTGACGCGGAGTTGCTCGAGCTTTCCGAGCTCTGCCGGCAGCAACTCGCCTCGCAGATTGCGAGTGTGCCCCAGTAGCAGGGGAAGCCACACGCTCTCGATATCGGGAGCGTGTGGCGAGGAGAGGATCATGGATATCGTAGCAACATCATGGACGTGGTTTTTGGATTTCTTGTACGCGGCGCGATACTCGCCGGTGCATAGCCTTCTTTTTCGGTTAGGTCTCTGGAATATACTCGCGCTGGGGCTCTTTACGCTGGCGTGGGAAAATGGGGTCAAGAGCGTCTTCGTAAATGCCCTTGTCTTTTACCTCGCGACAACCATTGTCTTCTCGATGGACTTTGCCTTTCTCCACCGCTTATGGCCTCAGGTGTATATCTTCCTCCTGATCGCTGCTGCGATATCCAGCGTTAGACTCCCGGACAAAATCGCATTTTACCTTTCTCCTTATGCCGGAGCCCAAGCCAAGATCGCTATCTTCCTGCGGTGGCTTTTCTGGGGGCTGATCATCGTGCAGGTTATTCTTTGCGTGAGGGAGGGGTAGTCACTCTATGAAGAATATCTTCACGAAGATAGTGAAATACCTTATGGGGAACTTTACCCACACAGCGCCGGCCCCGGTGCCCCCGTCTGCGCCGCCGGCGACGGGTATCCCGATTTCCTCGACTGAGGGGTTTGGGACACGGGTCTACCACGACCAGCCGGCGGTCATTGGCCCGCAGGGGATTCCCGAAAAGGTTGAGGTGGCACAGGAGACCAAGAACGGTCCCCGCTATTTCGTCAAACGCTATTTCCCGATGACCTCGTTCGGGGAGCACACGAGCCTTGACGGTATTCATGGGCAGTGCCAGCATCCCGGCTGCGAAGGCTTTGGTCTTAAGGGGAGGATGGATTACTGCGCGATGGAGGGGTGCAAAAAGCTTTTTTGCGCCGCGCACCTTAGACTTCTTGGCGGAAACTTGTACTGCCTTAGCTGTTTACCAAGGGCCGTGGACGAGTTTAACACTTGGCAGAGTGCCGCGGAGACGCCGAAAGAGAAGGGTGAACGTCAGTAGGGGGCGATAATGAAGCGGATCATCAGAAAGCAAGTAGAGATTGACCAGGCCGGACGGGTCCATGCTACGCATGAAATGGAACTGACGGACGATGGCAAGGAGCAGGTGACGGAATCCCATAAAAAGGTTCTGGCGAACTGCCCTAACTGCGGGGCCCCGCTCCAGGGGCCGCAGGACCGCCGGGGAAACTGCAGCGTCTGTGGTGTAGGGACCTGTGCCCTCTGCGAGGCGAAGTGCATCTGCGGCAATCCTCTGTGCAAGGAGCATCGGTCGGCGGTGGGAGAACTTTCCAAGGCGCAGAAGTGCTGCCCCAAGTGCGCGGCGGAGCAGAAGGAGGCGCTTAGGAAGAAAGAAGAACTGGAGAACCGCAAGTACATACTTGAAACCAAGATCCGTATTTTGCGGGACGAGCTTTCTGTACTCCTCTCTGGTCGCGTTACTTCTTCGGAGGACGGTGACGACCTTATGCTGGTCATGCAGGCGGACCGGCTTAAAAGGCAGTTGGCCGAATTGGGCCTGGAACTCTCCAAGGTGATACCCTATGACAAGCCATAACCCATCATACGTCCGCCGGGAGTTAAAATCGCTCGGCTATATAAAAGTCGCCCAGAGCAAAGTGCCGTATCTCACCACCTATTGGTGGCGCAACGGGGTGATGGTAATCGTCCGCCAGGTCGGTGGCGTCATCGCTGTAAAGGCGGCAAAGTCCTACGTCCTCCGGAACATAACTGAAGAGGGGGAGACTTTCGTGCGTGATCTGGCGAACGTCCAGGATGCCTTGGAGCGGTTCGGGACCGGGCACCTGAACATCTCTTTCCTTGGCGATGCTACCGATACCTTATCGCTTAGCCGGGCAAAGCAGGTTATGAAAGTGCCGGAAGATCAGGACCCGGACGTAGCGCTAGCGTTCATTAACAAGGAGATCGATCGGAATGCGGGGGAAATAGCGCATGCCAAGGAGCTCCGGGAGCTCTTGAAGGGGAGCGAAAGCCCCGATGGCCTGACAAAGGGGCACCTGTATCAGCAGGAAAGGGACCTGAAGGCTAAGGCAGAAGAACTTGCAGCGCTCGCAAGGACGCAGCGTGAGTTGGTCGATAATGTCGCGGACCTGCAGAGGAAATATAAGGATCATGGGCGGTTGAGCCTCTTCAAGTTCACCTACTCGACGCCGGTAGTGGTGGTCATCAATAGCGAGGATTTCCGTGCTGCGCTTGCCGGCGTACTCAAAGAGGTTTCGGACGTGGACCTTTTCGAGATCAGACAGAAACTTATGGGAGCCTTCAAGGTATCTGTTTCTGAAATAAAAACCCCCAGCGTCTTCTTTCTCGGTGATTGGGAGGCCATAGACAGCCCCAGGCAGCTGGCCTGCCTCGGTCAGGCCGGATTTGACGTCCTCAGGAACGAGATCGAGGCTTTGCTCATGGTTTCGAGCAACCAGGAGATAACCAGGAAGGATGGCGTGGTCGTGGAACCGCGGAAGTCAATCCCTGCGAAGATGTTCCAGAACGTTCTGGTCAGACTGGAAACGGCGCCCAAATCCCTGATAGACACCTATTCGCTTCCGAAGCACGGTGGCTTGGTCGGCTATATCATGGAAGGGGGTAAGCTTAGCGGCATACCTCTGTATTATCCGGTAAGACCGGGAATACGATACGCCAGCGGAAGCACGCGTGGAGGGAAAAGCTATGTCAGGGCGGTGCTCTGCGAGAACGAGATCGCCGCCGGCGTTAAGAATATTCTGGTGATCGACCCTACCCGGCAGGCGACAGGTCTTACAAAGCCGACCACGGCTTCGGGTGTCCTTGAACGGTACGACGCCCTGAATATCCCGCGGAGTTACGCTAGGGGTTTTAATTTCCGTATCTACACACCGGGTAGTCAGGTCGGTCTGGCACTCCCCGAGGACCTTCGTGAGCTCCTCACCGGTTTTTCGGTCGTTACCTTGAAAGATATCTTGTTGACGGGCGATGACCCGGATCTTGCGGCCTGCACTTATGTGCGGGACATCCTTCAGGCTGTCTACGATGGGTTGGCAGCCGAAACTCAGGATATTGCCCTTTCCCTATATCTCGAAGAGGCGCATATCTTCCTGCCCGCCGGGGTTAGGTCTCCTGCGGCCAAGGAAATGGCCGGTCAGGTGCTCCGGCTTCTCATCCGCATTGCCCGCGAGAAGGTTAAGTACGGCGCCGCCGTCACCCTCGTGACCCAGTCCCTCGGCGATTACCGCGGCGCGGGCCGGGTGGTCCGGGATATGGTGAACTACCGCTTCTTCCTGCGCTCTACCGACAAGGCCGAGCTTGAATACATTGAAAGCATTACCTCTAGAGAGGGCGGAGGCATCGTGAAGAACCTCAATGCCGGCGAGGCATTGGTCTCAGCGCCAGGGATACCAGGGATAAGGACATATATCCGGCCGCCCCTCAGCGCGGTGCGGGAGCTGAGTGATGAGGAGATTCAGGGTGTTAACCAGGGGTTCGGCCTTGCCCAGCGGGCGGCCCCAGAGGTAGCTGCCGGCATCATTTATAAAACTGACCGCAGCCCGGTCGAAGAGGCTGTTCTGTCCGCTGCCCGTGACTACCTGAAGATGTATGCCCGGCCGATCAGCCTCCCGGAACTCCGTCAGCAGACCGGCCTTAAGGGCGGCGCCTGGCAGCGCTTGCTCGATTCCATGAAGGGGAAGAATCTGGTTAAGACGGTGCCGTTGCCGCATACGGGCCACGGGCGGCCGCCGCTGGGTGTGATAGCTCTGATATAGGTCCTGAAAGCGGTTGATCATCATTAAGGAGATACTAATTATGAAACGCCTGAAACTGAAGCTGCTGTTGACGAGGATAAACTCCAAGTTGGAAAACATCCTCTTCGGCACCATAGAAAATGGCCGGCAGGTGGGAGAGCTGCTAGGCAAAATCGAGTCTTCAGCATTTACTGCCGGTGTCGCCCGGGGCGTCATACAGCGCCTTGAGGGTACGGGCGGGGCTATCCCGATGGCGAACTTTGAAAGCCTTGTCCGGGACTTGCTTCTTCTCATGGATCGCCTTGAAAACATGGAAAGACGAGCCCCTAAGTTGGCATCCTTGCGCCTTGAGCTGGAGGGGGCACTTGAGCGGGCAGGTCTGGAACCGATTTCCGTCGAGGGGGGATTTAACCCTCTTCTTCACAGGGCAGAAGGCGTTGTTAACGGCCCGTCACAATCTCCGCGCATAGTGCAGCAGTTGCGGCCTGGCTACAAGGTCAGGGGCAAGGTGGTCAGGCCTGCCGGAGTGGTAGTTGAAGTGCAGCAGAAAAACTAGGAGGAAGACAATGAGCAAGACGCAGGGCGTTGTGGTCGGCATTGACCTGGGGACCACTAATAGCGCCGTTTCATGGGTCAACGAGGGCAAGGCGGAGACCTTGCGGAACGCGGAGGGCGAACTGATGACGCCATCGGTTGTCGCCTTTCCGCCTGGCAGTTCCCCGCTGGTGGGCAGGACCGCGGTTAACCAGGCGCTCCAGTTTGAGACCATGAGCAAGTCGAAGCGCTCAATGGGGAAACTGGATGCCGATGGCAAGCCGCTGGAAGTCTACCGTGACGAGAAAGGGAAAAGCTATTCGGCGATAGATATAGCTGCCCTCATCCTCGCGAAGCTGAAGGCGGACGCGGAGGCCGCCCTTGGCCGGGAAATAGCGGGGGCTGTAGTCTCTGTCCCTCACTACTTCAGTGAAGGGCAGCGCAAAGCTACGCAGCAGGCCGCCGAGATAGCGGGGCTTAAGGTGTTGCTGATAGCCAACGAGCCCGTCTGCGCTGCAATCGCATACAATACGGGGCTCAAGTCGGATGAGACCCTGCTGCTATGCGACTTCGGTGGTGGCACTAGCGACTTCACTCTCCTGCGCAAGGAGGGGGATGAGCTGGTTGTCATAGACTCCGACGGGGACACCAACCTGGGCGGTGAGGACATAACAGCCAAACTGGTGGCGTATGTCGAAGGGAAATTCAACAAGCTCGGGGTCAAGTTCGACCGCAGCTCTCCCGAAGACATGCGCTCCCTGCAGATGATAAGGGACCGCTCCGAACAGACGAAGAAGATACTCGCCTCGAAGGATAAGCATGTCTTCTCTCTGGAGGCCAAGGGGAAAGAGGTCACCTTCACTTACACCCAGGCCGAACTCAGCGAGCTGGCGAAGCCGGAGTTCGATAAGATAGCCGCGATAACAAGTGGCCTTCTGGGGCGGAGCAAGGCTAAACCGGATAAGGTGCTCCTGGTCGGGGGCAGTTCCCGCCTAGCGGCCTTCCGGCCGCTGATGGCGAAGGTCACAGGGGTGGAGCCGCTAAAGGAAGGGATAGTGGATGTCGACCTTGCCGTGGCGATGGGGGCGGGCATCTACGCGGCTGCTGAGCAGGCCAAGAAAGAGGGCCATACGCTGGTGGTTGGCGGCGCGCGCCTTCCGGAAATCCGGGACATCCTGACCCACAGCATAGGGGTTGCCGCCTTGCTGAACGGGGAGGGCGAGGTGCGCTGTTCGGTCATCCTTGAGCGGGGGTTCCCTCTCGGGTGCTCCGACACTAAGAAGTATCTGCTGGCGGAGCCGACTGCGACCAGTGCGCGGATACGGCTTCTGGAAGGAGAGGAAGGCGGCCTGGCTACGGAATGTAAGGAGATATTCCAGGTGAGCCTTTCGAACCTCCCTCATGAAGCGGTCCCGACAGAGAGGATAGAGGTGAAGCTTGAGATAACCACCTCGGGTATCCTGCGCTGTTACGCTCGGGATACCGCGGGGACCGGCACCGTCTTCAAGGAGATAGCGCATAAGACGGGGCTGAGCGATGCGGAAGTCCAGGCCAAAAAGAAGGACCTGGACTCTCTGAGGAGCGCTTAGTATGGGCTGGCGCTTACCCACCGGCAGCCCGGAAGCAATTCCGGGCGGGCCGGAAGCGGTAGTCCTGCTCCTGGATGTCTCCGGGAGCATGGGCAGCAGTGACTATCCTCCGAATCGGCTTGAGGCGATGAAGGAGGCGGCGGTGAAGTTCATAGATGCCAAACGGCAGATGTCTCCGGAAGATATGGTGGGAGTCATTACCTTCGGCTCCTATGCGGAGATCTGTTCCCCGCTCGTGGTGGTCAGGGAGGGCTACCATGAGTTGGTCAGCGCGACGAGAGCCATTGAAATGAATGGCTCTACCGAGATAGTGGACGGCCTGAAGGAGGCAGGCCGGGCACTTTCTCCCGGGTGGTTGCCGGGTTCTACCGCAAATCGCCGGATCATAGTTCTTAGCGATGGAGGGTTTTACGGCAACGGGAATCCGGTGAAAGTGACGGCATCGCTTAAGAACGAAGGGATCATCGTGGAGTGTGTCGGCATCGGCGAAAGGGAGGCGCTCGATGAGGACACTCTCCGCAAAATGGCCAGCGTATATGACGGGAAGGTGCTTTACCGGTGGATAGGCGACAAGGAAAACCTTGAGCGCCACTTCATCGAGATGAGCAGCGGCCTGGCCATACGGAAAAAGGAATGAGCGCTATGGCGAGTTCAATGTCCTTGTCTGAGGCGGAGCGGATGCTGGGTTTGCATTCGCCGTACACCCCCAAGGAGGTAGAGGGGGCGTATTCCGTTAAGATGAGGACATTGAACAACGCCTATTCCATGGCCGCCGGCCCGGAGCAAGACCGGCTTGATACGGAGAAGGTGAAGGCCAAAGAGGCGAGAGCGATTCTCTTGAGCCAGTCTTCTCATGCTGCACCGAGGCCAGGGGCGTCAGCCAGGAAGACTACGACGCATCAGAGGCGGCAGCCTTCCCAAAGTTGGACATACACGCCTCCTCCCGGTTATTCCCAGGGAAGGGCTAATAGCCCAGTGGGTATCTTTAACGCGATGGCTGGGGAGGCTCGCAAATTTGTCGGCGCAGTTGCTCAGACGTTTAGTATCAACCCGCAGATGGCAGTTGTTCTCTTAGGGATGAGTGTGTTGATGGGGATACTGACGCTGTTCGGCGGCAAAAGAGCTGAGAAGAACGGACGTGGGGCAGAGGTGATGGTTTTATCCGACCCGATGGCGCAGGTTTTTTTGGACGGGAGGTACCTGACCGATGCCCCGTTCGTAAATCCGGTCAGGATTGCGGCAGGAAGAAGGGTCGAGTTCCGCTTTTCGAATCCGGCGTACCAACCGCTTACGCGAACGATTATCGTGAACGAGAACAAGAGGTATACGTTTAAGGTGTTTTTGGATGAGGGGACTTGCGAGGCTTCCGAAAACTCGGAGGAGGTGGCAAAATGAGTGTCAGGAGCATTTCCCTTGTCATGTGCCTGATACTGCTCTCTGGATGCGCAGGGAACATCAAGGACCAGATCTGCCTAGGGATAGGGATTTACGCTTATGTCATGGAAGCAAGGGAGACTCGCCGGCAACAGAAAGAAGCACGGAACTGGCAGGCACGACGCGCAGCGGCAGGTCAAACCTCGGCGTCGATAGCGGCGGGCGAGAGGCACGAAAATCCTTCCTCAGGCTTGTCTTCGGGGATTGGAGGGCAGGGCGCGGGAGGTTCTCCTGCCGCGGAAGGGATTCAGAATGAGGCTGCGTTCTTGATTTCATTTCAGGCGGGGCAAGAGGATTTTCGGCGCTTTCGTTACCAGGACTGTAAGGCGAAGATGATTTCACTTGCGGTAGAGAATGGGGCGGGGAAACAGAGGGCGCAGGCCTATTTCTATGCCGGAGCTTGTGCCTATTATTTGGGCAATTTCGAGGAAGCGCGGCGCTATTTTGCAAAGGCTATCGAGCTCGATCCCGGGTATATGCCGAGCACTACTCGGTTTACGCCGGCCTTGCTAGGATTCTATAGGAGAAGCGGACGCTAGTCGGACTATGAAACTGACAGACGCCCAGCAGGCATTTCTTTCGAGGTGCTACTCGCAGAACCTTAGCGAGCTCACCATCGATTGGTACTCCCGGAAGCTTAAGCTTTTGGGGGAGTTCCTTGCTGCCAGCAGTGTCGTTACTATAGAAGCGGTTACGCCTATTCATATCCGTGAGTATCTGTCCCTCCAACGCCAAAACCGCCAGAGCACCGAAACCATTTTCCGTACGTGGGGGGCGTTCAAATGCTACTTCCGGTTCCTGCGCATGGAGAAAATCGTCAGGAAGAACATCATGGATCGGGTGGAGAAGCCTCGCCGCGAGCGGCACATCATCCAGCCTATGAACATGGCACAGGTTCACTCCCTCTTGAAGGCGACTTCTGCCAAGACGGCACAAGGAACACGGGACAGAGCGCTGATGCTGCTTATGGTGGATTCCGGCCTGCGCCTCTCGGAGGCTATATCGCTGAAGACCGAGAAGATCTACTGGGATGATGGCATCGTTACGGTAATGGGGAAGGGGAGGAAGGAGCGCGTTGTTCCCATAGGTGAGACAACGAAGGTCGCGTTGCAGGAGTATGCCCGGGTCCGCAAGGATCTCAAGGTACCCCATTTCTTCTTGAGCCGCCGCGGTTATCAGATGAAGAACAGATACGTTCAGGTGGCCATGCGGAAGTATGGGAAGGCGGCGGGGATAACCGGGGTCCGGGTCTCGCCGCATACCCTGCGGCATACCTTTGCCATCCAGTACATCAAGAACGGGGGGGATGCTTTTAGCCTGCAGAAAATCCTGGGCCACGCGACGTTGGATATGGTTCGGATCTACGTAAATCTTGCCCAGCAGGAAGTAGTAATACAACACCGCAAGTTCTCGCCTGTCGATTACGTTCCGCCTCCCACCGTCTGAGCTCCTGAAAACTTGGGTTCGCAATGTTCGTCATGATGCCGCGGGAATATGCTATACTATTCCTGTAGTAGTTTTGCGTTCTTTGCAGCATCAGAAGCGCAGTAATTAGTGCGCAAGGTTCGATGGGAAAAGGGCTAAAAAAGGCCCTAAAACAGGCCAAAAAGGCCGTTTTAAATCGCAGTCCCCATAACCTTGAGGTCGCAGGTTCAAATCCTGCCCCCGCAACCATTTAAGAGATTCGAACCTGAGACAAGAAATATCAGGACCGGCCCCGGAATTAATCTTCCGGGGTTTGTGTTTATATGGGCGGGGCGGGAATTAATACTGCCAGGAGAGGCCGAGGTAGAGGCCTTTGCGGGTGGCTTTGACGCGGTTCAGGGTGCCTTCCCAGGTGGAGCCGTCGGCGTAGCGGTAGGTCTCGCGGCCCGAGGCGGCGCGGTAGGCCCACACCATCCAGCCGGCTTCGGCCCGGAACTGCTTCCAGAACTTCCAGGAGGCCGAGATCTCGAACTCGGTCAGGATGCCGGTGGCGGCGTTGCGCACGCCGGGGTTGGCCAGCGCCGTGTCCAGGTTCCAGTAATTCTCGCCCCTGTACTTCATGGTGGGGCCGAAGCCGAATCTGGCCTCGGCGAAAAAGTTCTTGCCCAGGACGGCCCGCTCGCGGAAGCCGCCGCGCCAGCCGTACCAGGCCATGCGGGCCCGCGAATCCAGCCCGGTCATGGGCCCCACGGGCGCGGTGGGCAGGAAAAAATCCGTGGACATTATCTTGTTGCCGTTGAAAAGCCGCACCTTGGTCTCGTACCAGCTGTAGCCGACGAACAGGTCCAGGGAATGCTCGAGCTCGTACCATTCGTCCTGCGAAAACCCGCCGGTCTTGTAGACGTTCAGATAGGCCGCGGCGGAATACTGCCGGGCCCGGCCGCTGGTCTGCATCTCCTTCTTGGCGTAATCCCGGTGCTGCGGGCTGTCCCATACCACGCCGTTGAGCAGGAAAAGCGTCTGGTTGGTGGCGTGCAGCCAGTCATGCTCATAATATTTGCCCTTGGAAAATTTATTATCCCCGGTCTCGAATTCCAGAGAGAAGCCGCGCAGCGGCTGCGTCTCCAGCGAGAAAAGAAGCAGCGGGGCGTCCATGGACTTGAAATCGTAGGTGCTCCCCCTGCTGATATTGTCGGAGGGGGGCGTCCACCACGAGGAGGGGGTGAACATCGAGGAGCGCACCTGCGCCGAGGTGGACGCCATCCAGAGCCGGGTCCTGGCCTTGACGTGGAAAGTCTTTTCGGGCTTCTTCTCCCAGCTGTAATAATGGCGCGCGGCGGCGGGGGCGGCCCAGGCAAAAAGGCAGGCTGACGCCAAGATCAGGCGCACTATAAAGCTGGCAGAGTATCCTTTTTGCGGCATAAGTTTTCGCGGCATGCAATAATGCCTTTAAATAATATAATATTGCGATATGACAGATTCATGGCATTTTCGTGACGAGTGGCTGCTGAAAGCCTTTGCCGGCGTAAAAGGGGTTACGCCGGAGCTGCTGGCGCAGTTCCGCGCCGAAAAGAAAAAATACCTTTCCCATGCCCTGATAGACGCCGGGGTGCTGAACCAGGAACAGTTCATCAAGGCCGCGGAAATAGTCTTCAAGGCCAAGTATTTCCCGCTGTCCGCCGAAAAGGTGGACAAGTTCGCCCTGTCGCTGGTGCCCGAAAAGATCTGCCGCAAGTACGACCTGGTGCCGGTCAAGCTGGCCGAAAGCGACATACAGGTGGCCATGCTGAACCCCGCGGATATGAACGCCCACGCCGACCTGGAGGCCGTCACCGGCCGGCGCATAGTGCCGCTGTTCAGCCTGCCGCGCGAGATAGACGCCTGCCTGGACCAGCTTTTCAGCGCCGACACCGTCATCTTCGACCTGCTCAGCAAGGTGGACGCCCCCGAGGAGATCATGGTGTTAGGCGACGCCGCTAACGACGAGTCGAAGGACGCCTCGGTCACCTCGCCGGTGATCAAACTGGTCAACTCCATAATTTCGCAGGCCTACCGCAAGCGCTCCTCGGACATCCACATCGAGCACGAGGAGAAATCCAGCCACGTGCGCTTCCGCGTGGACGGCGAGCTCAAGAACGTCATGAAGCTGCCGCGCCACATCGCCATGGGGCCCGTGGTCTCGCGCATCAAGATCATGTCCGACCTGGACGTGTCCAACCACTTCGTGCCGCAGGACGGCCGCACCAAGATCCGCATCGGCACGGCCGAGGTGGGCCTGCGCGTCTCCACGCTGCCCACCTCCTTCGGCGAGAAGGTGGTGATGCGCATCCTGGACCAGCGCGCCGCCGAGGTGCCCTTCGAGAAGCTCGGCTTCGCGCCGGAAGTGGCCGCCGGCCTGGACAAGTGCATGTCCCTGACGCAGGGCATCCTCCTCGTCACCGGCCCTACCGGCTCGGGCAAAACCACCACCCTCTACTCGGTGCTCAACAAGGTGAAGAGCGAGACCACCAACGTGGTCACGGCCGAAGACCCCATAGAATATAAGCTGGCCGGCATCAACCAGGTGCAGGTCAACGAGAAGCAGGGCCTCTCGTTCGCCGCCGTGCTGCGCTCGGTGCTGCGGCAGGACCCCGACATCATCATGCTCGGCGAGATCCGCGACAAGGAAACCGCCGACATAGCCTTCCAAGCCGCCATGACCGGCCACCTGGTGCTGTCCACCCTGCACACCAACGACACCGTTTCCACCCTGTCGCGCCTGGTGGACATGGGCGTGGACCGCTTCAAGATCTCGCCCGGCCTGCTGGCCATAACCGCCCAGCGCCTGGTGCGCAAGCTCTGCCCGCTCTGCCGTCAGCAGGTGACGGCGGACGAGGCCAGCCCGGAGATACTGCAGGCCCTGGCCGACCACGGCTTCGAGAAGGTCTATTACCGCGCCGTCGGCTGCAAGAACTGCGAGATGAGCGGCTACGCGGGCCGCACCTCGATCGTAGAGCTGCTGATGCTCAATGGGCAGGTTAAAGAGCTCATCAATAACAACGCCACGGCGGAGGAAATAACCAGGACCGCCATAGAGACCGGCGCCCTGCGCACCATAACCAAGGACGCGCTGTGGCACATGGCCACGGGTCAGGCCGACCTGAAAGAAGTGGAACCGTACCTGAAACTGGAGAAAGCCAAAGAGGCGGCCCCGGCTGAAGTTTCGGCCGCCGCCCCTGCCGCCGTTACCGCCGCGGCGCAAAAGCCCGCGCCGGCCGTACCGGCGGGTAAGCCGCGCGTGATGATAGCCGACGACGACCAGATCATGCGCATGCTGCTTAAAAAATTCATAGAGAACTCCGGCTACGAGGCGGTGGAGGCCGTGGACGGCGCGGATGCGCTTACCAAGATAGCCGAGGGCCCAGCGCCGGACCTGCTGATCTCTGACATCAACATGCCCAACCTTAACGGCTACGACCTGGTGAAGGGCGTGCGGGAAACCCTGGGCCTGCTGGACCTGCCCGTCATCATGCTCACCACCGAGGGGTCGGACAAGAGCCAGGAGCTCGCCTTCGCGCTGGGGGCCGACGACTACGTTATAAAGCCGTTCAAGGGCCCGCTGGTGATGGCCCGCGTCACCGCCGCGCTGCGCCGAGCCGGGCGGATAAGCTAGGGCGGATAAGCTAGGGGGGATAATGCCTGAAGAAAAGCTGCCGACACATTATTTGCCTGCGGAAAAAGCCGCCGTGCTGGAGTTGGAAAAGCACCGCGCGCTGATAGCCGCCTCCCCGCTTATTACCGAGACGCTCGACGGCATGCTCAGTTTCGCGCTGGTGCTGAACCGCCAGCGGCAGGCAGTTTACGCCAACAAGCCGTTCCGGGAGTTCCTGACCACCCACGGCGTCACGGACATAGTGGGCCAGCGCATCGGCAACCTGGCCGGCTGCGTACACTCCTCTGAAACCGCCGGCGGCTGCGGCACCACCGAGGCCTGCCAGCGCTGCGGCGCCGCGCAGGCGCTGGCCCTTGCCCTTGCCGGCCGGGAAGGCCTGAAAGAATGCCGCATCATGTCGCGCACCTTGGGCGACGATCTGGACCTGATGGTAAGCGTTAAACCCTTTAACTATAGCGGGGAAGAATTTCTCCTGATGTCGCTGATTGACATCAGCTCCGAGAAACGCCGCGAAGTGCTGGAGCGGTTGTTCTTCCACGACATCATCAATACCGCAGGCGGCGTGCAGGGCCTGCTCAGCCTCATGGACGCTTCCGATGCCGGCGAGGTAAAGACCTACGTCCATCCCGCCTCCAGGGCCGCGGACCGGATGATAGAGCAGATACTTTCACAGAAAGACCTGGCGGCCGCCGAGCGCGGCGACCTGCAGCCGAAAGCGGAGGAGCTGGACGCCCGTGAATTCCTCAAGGATGTCGCGGGCCTGTTCTCGGCGCACGAGGTGGCCAAGAATAAAAAGCTCGTGGTCGCGGCTGATTGCGAAGACGTCCGCATCAACACCGACCGGACGCTGCTATCCCGCGTGATAGGCAACCTGGCCAAGAACGCGCTGGAGGCCGAACCCGCCGGCGCCACGGTGACGCTGAACTGCAAAAAGAGGGGGGGCGGGGCGGTCTTTACCGTGCACAATCCGTCGCGTATGCCCGAGGACACCCGCCTGCAGGTGTTCCAGCGCTCCTTCTCCACCAAGGGCGCCGGGCGCGGCCTGGGCACCTACAGCATACGCCTGCTGACGGTGCGGTACCTGAAGGGGGCGGTCTCTTTCACTACCGGGGCTGACGGCACTACTTTCAGCGCCGAATACCCGGCCTCGCTCTGACGGCCGCCGAATATTTTGATAAAATATAGGAATCTACAGGAGGATACAAATGAAGAAAATACTGTTAGCTGTTTTCGCCTGCTTTATAGCCGGCGCCGCCATGGCACAGGACAAGGCCGCTCCCGCGGGCGCCGCTGACGCCAGCGGGCTTAACGAAGACCAGAAAACCCTTTATTTCCTGGGCCAGGCCGTGAGCGCCAAGATAAAGCAGTTCGAATTCACCGCCGACGAAGCCAGGTACATCGTGCAGGGCTTCTCCGAAAACCTTTCAGGCGAGAAGAGCAAGACCGACGAGACCTACGGCATGAAGCTCAACGCCTACCTGGCCAAAAAGCAGGAGGCCATTGTGGCTAAGCAGAAAGAGGCCGCCAAGCCCTTCCTCGAGAAGATGGAGAAGGAAACCGGCGCGCAGAAGCTGCCCTCCGGCGTGGTCTATATCCCCGTTAAGGAAGGCGCCGGGGCCAGCCCCACCGCCGCCGACATGGTGAAGGTGCATTACCACGGCACCTTCCCCGACGGCAAGGTGTTCGACTCCTCCGTGGACCGCGGCTCCCCCGCCGAGTTCCCGCTGGGCGGCGTGATCCCCTGCTGGACCGAGGGCGTGCAGAAGATAAAAGTGGGCGGCAAGGCCAAGCTGGTCTGCCCCTCCGACACCGCTTACGGCGACCAGGGAGCCGGCGGCACGATCCCCGGCGGCGCGACGCTGGTCTTCGAAGTGGAGCTCCTCGAGATCCTCAAGGACAACCCGATGGCCATGATGGGCGAAAAGCCCGCCAAGGAAGCGAAGAAAGCCGCCAAGCCCGCCGCCAAAAAAGCGGCCGCCAAAGCCGAGCCCAAGAAGTAAGTCTTAAGCAGCAAAATAAAAAGCCCCGGACAGCCGGGGCTTTTTATTTGCGCGCGGCCGGTCAAAGCCAGCCGCGGCGGCGGGCAAGCTTCTCGGCCTCTACGGCGAAGAAGACTACCGACGAGAGGGCGAGGGCCAGGGCCAGCTCTCCCGGGCTGAGCGGGGAGGTGCGGAAAAGCCGGTTGAGCCAGGGCGTGTAGATGACCGCCAGCTGCAGGCCGACAGTGATCCCTACGGCGTATAGCAGGGGGCGGTTGGTGAACAGCCCCAGCTCCGCCAGCAGCCGCTTCTCCGAGCGTATGGCCAGCGCCTGGCCCAGCTGGCTCAGGCACAGCACGGTGAAGACTATGGTCTGCCAGTGGTCGCGCCCCGTGGAGATGCCCCAGTACTGCGCCGCCAGGCACACCCCGCCCATCAGCAGCCCCACCCACAGCACGTGCGCGCCCAGCCCGCCTGAAAACAGGCTTTCTCCCGGCGGCCGCGGCGGGCGGCGCATAATGTCCGGCTCCGCCGGCTCCGAGGCCAGCGCCAGGCCGGGCAGCCCGTCGGTGACCAGGTTTATCCACAGGATATGTATGGGCAGCAGCGGTATGGGCAGCCCCAGGAAAGGCGCCAGGAAGATGGTCCAGATCTCGCCGGAATTGCAGGCCAGCACATAGCGCACGAAACGCCGGATATTGTCGTAAATGCGCCGCCCCTCCTTAACAGCCTTGACGATGGTGGCGAAATTGTCGTCGAGCAGTATCATGTGGGCGGCTTCCTTGGAGACGTCCGTGCCGGTAATGCCCATGGCTATGCCGATATTGGCGCGCTTGAGGGCCGGGGCGTCGTTTACGCCGTCGCCCGTCATGGCGGCGAAGTGGCCCTTCTCCTGCAGCGTCTTCACTATGCGCAGCTTCTGTTCCGGGGCCACCCGGGCGTAAACCCTTATCTCCTCCACCCGGCGCAGGAATTCCTCGTCGCCCAGGGCCTCGAGTTCGCGGCCGGTCAGCATGGCCGCCTCGTCGCCCGGCTTAATGATGCCCATCCTCTCGGCTATGCTGCGCGCCGTCACGGGGTGGTCCCCGGTTATCATGACAGGGATGATGCCGGCTTCACCGCACTCCGCCACGGCGGCGGCGGCTTCCGGGCGCGGAGGGTCTTCCAGGCCGGCGAGGCCGATAAATATCAGGTCTTTCTCTTTGGCCGGATTCCCTTTGCCTGGCAGCGTTTCCCAGGGCTTGAAGGCCAGCCCGAGCACGCGCAGGCCCCGCGCGGCCATCTCTTCGGCGGCCGCCTGGGCTTTCGCCTTGCCGTCGGGGGAAACACCTGAAGGCGTCAGGAAGCCGGCCGCGTTCTCCAGCAGGTTCTCGGCCGCGCCTTTGGTGACGGAAAAGAAGGCGCCGTTCCCGCCGTCCAGCGCGCCGGAATGGAAGGTGGTCATCATCTTGCGCTCAGAGTCAAAGGGCAGCTCGGCCAGGCGCGGGTGCGCCGTGTCGAGGGCCGCCTTTTCAAGGCCCCCGGCTTCGGCCAGCGCGCAGAAGGCTGTCTCCGTCGGGTCGCCCAGCCAGCCGGCAGCGCCCTTGCGGGAATCGTTGTTAAGCGCCCCGGCTTTCAGCAGCATGGCGTGCAGCGGGGCCAGGGCGGGGGGAACGGCGGCCCCGGCCTTGAGAGGCGTGCCTGCCAGGTAAACTTCCTGCGCCGTCATCTTGTTCTGCGTCAGCGTGCCGGTCTTGTCCGAGCAGATATGCGTCACGGAGCCCAGCGTCTCCACGGCCAGCAGCTTGCGGATCAGCGCGTTCTGTTTGACCAGCTTGGCCGCCCCCAGCGCCAGGGCTATGCTCATCACGGCGGGCAGCGCCTCCGGTATGGCCGCTACGGCCAGCGACACAGCCGTCAGGAACATCAGCGCCGCTTTCTCTCCGCGCGCGAGCCCCGCGAAAAATACTATGGCGCAGATGCCCAGGATGGCCCAGGCCAGCTTCTTGCCGAACACGGTCAGCCGCGCCTGCAGCGGGGTCTGCACCTCTTCTTCTTCCTGCAGCATCCCGGCTATCTTGCCCAGTTCCGTGCCCATGCCGGTGGCCGTGACCACCCCCTTGCCGCGCCCGTAGGAGACCGCGGTGCCGCTGAAAGCCATGTTTCGCCTGTCGCCCAGCGGCAGGCTGTCCTCGGCTATCGGCAGGGCGTGCTTCTCCACCGAGAGGGACTCGCCGGTGAGCGCGGCCTCCTCGGTCTTCAGGGAGGCGCATTCTATCAGGCGCAAATCCGCGGGCACCACGCTGCCGGCTTCCAGCAGCACCAGGTCGCCGGGCACCAGGTCGCAGGCCTTTATGCTGGCCGGCTCGCCGCCGCGCAGCACGGAGGCCGCGGGCGCGGCCATCTTCTTGAGCGCCTCCATGGCCTTCTGCGCCCGGAATTCCTGTACGAAGCCCATCCCGGCGTTGAGGAATACTATGGCGAGTATGATTATGGTGTCGAGGGCTTCGCCTATGGCGCCGGAAACCACGGCCGCGCCTATCAGCACCAGGATCATGAAGTCTTTGAACTGGTCCAGGAACATGGCCAGCGGCGAACGCTTGGGTTTTTCTTTAAGGGAGTTGGGGCCGTGGGTGGCCAGGCGCGCGGCCGCCTCCGCGGCCGGCAGGCCGGCGGCGGAAGTGCCGAGCTCTTTAAAAAGCCCGGCTGCGTCTTTCTTGTGCCAAGCGGTTATTTCAGCGTTTTCCGTAAGCGCCCTCCCCAGTGACACTATACAAAAAAAGCCCCGGACTCCCGGGGCCTTTTCGCGCGGCGCCGCGGCTATTCGGCCTTGGCCGCCTTAACCTCGTTCTTGATGAGTACCGACAGGAGGATGGAGGCCGCCAGGATGCTCAGCACCACGCCCAGCGAGATGAGCGGGTCTATCTTGTAGTAGCCGGAGATGCTCATCTTTACGCCTACGTAGAAGAGGATGATGGCGATGCCGAACTTCAGGTAGCGGAACAGGTCCATCACCGAGGCCAGCAGGAAATACAGCGAGCGCAGGCCCACCACGGCGAAGACGTTGGAGGTGTAGACGATGAAGGGCTCCCTGGAGATGGCGAGCACCGCCGGGATGGAGTCCACCGCGAAGACCAGGTCCGTGGTCTCTATGACAATGAGGGTCGCGAACAGGGGCGTGGCGTGCCAGACTTCCTTCTTGACGAAGAATTCCCCGCCGGAGGCTTCCTTGTCTATCGGCATTATCTTCGCCAGCAGCTTCAGCAGGGGGTTTTTGCCGGGGTCCATGTCGCCCTCTTTGTGCATCAGCATCTTTACCGCCGTGAGGATCAGGAGGCCGCCGAAGACATAGATGAGCCAGTGGAACTTGTTGATAAGCCCCACGCCCGCGAAGATCAGAATCAGGCGCATGAATACCGCGCCCAGGATGCCCCAGGTCAGGATCTTCGGCTGGTACTTCTTGGGCACGCCGAAGTACGAGAAGATCATGATGAACACGAACATGTTGTCCATGGAGAGGGAATACTCTATGGTGTAGGCCGTGAAGAACTCCACCATGCGGTCGAAGCCCAGCATGTAGCCGGTCAGCACGCCGAAGATGGAGGCGACCAGGATCCAGAAGGCGCAGAGCAGCATGGCTTCTTTGCGGCCTATCTCGTGGGCGCGGCCGGCGGAAAGCTTAATGTCGGCGACAAAGAGCGCCGAGGCGGTGAGGGTGAAAATGATCCACATTATTTCCAGGGAGGTCATGTGGGAAATTATATAAAAAACGGAGGTTTACTTTTTTCCTTATATTGTTTAGAATTTAAGAACTACAACCAGTTAGGAGGAGAAACAATGAGCGAGACATTCGACATAGTACTGCTTATGGCCCTGCCGGCCTCCGGCAAGTCCGAAGTCAGGCGTTTCCTGGCCAACGTAGAGCCCGAGAGGCTCGAGAAAGAATTCCACATAGGCGCCAACCTGCAGCTCGACGATTTCCCGTATGTGCACATGATGCGCCGCGCCGACGACGAGCTGGCCAAGCTCGGCCGTGACCGCGTGTTCTTCAAGTCGGGCGACAAGCCCTTCATCAACCCCAAGGACTGGGGCACGCTGATCCACCTGCTCAACGAGGATTACCGCGACCTGATGGGCAAGAACATTGTTAAGGCCGACTCGGCCGCCGACCTGCTGATGAAGCGCATCGACGCCGCCGGCGTGAAGGCCAAGATAGAGCCCCGCATGTCCAAGATCGACGCCGCCACCATGGCGGCAGTCCTGCCCCAGCTGGAGAAAGAAGCCCGCGCCATGCTCGACGAGAAGCACGCGGCCTATCCCGCCTCCTTCGAGGGCAAGACCATAGTGGTGGAAGCCGCCCGCGGCGGCCCCCACGGCTCCACGATGCCGCTGCCGGCCCCGTTCGGCTACCAGTATTCCCTGGCCGAATTCGACGCCGAGATCCTCAGGCGCGCCGTGCTCCTCTACGTATGGGTGACTCCCGAGGAGAGCCGCCGCAAGAACACCGCCCGCACTGATCCCAACGACCCCGGCTCCATCCTGCACCACGGCGTGCCGATGGACGTGATGATGAACGACTACGGCTGCGACGACATGGACCACCTGGAGAAGATCTCCGAGGTGCCCGGCACCATCACCATCGAAGCCCACGGCCAGAAGTTCCACATCCCGGTGGGCCGCTTCGACAACCGCGTGGACAAGACTTCCTTCCTGCGCGTGGACAAGAAGGACTGGGACCCCAAGATGGTGGCCGACGTCACCAACGGCATAAAGAGCGCCACGGACAAGCTGTACTCCATGTCCGCCGCCGCTAAGAAGTAAAGCCGATAAGCAAGAAAGACGGCCGCCGGCCTTAAACCGGCGGCCGTTTTTTTGTATTATATCGGTTTCCCGCCGTGCGGGACTCAGGGAGGAACGCTTTAACTATGACTCTGGAAAACAAAGAAGCCTGGGGCTCGCGCATAGGCCTGGTGCTGGCCATGGCCGGCAACGCCGTCGGGCTCGGTAACTTTTTGCGCTTCCCGGCGCAGGCCATACAGAACGGCGGCGGGGCGTTCATCATCCCCTACCTGGTCTGTTTCCTGCTGATGGGCCTGCCCATGCTCTACGTGGAATGGGCCACCGGCCGCTTCGGCGGCAAGAGCGGCAACCACAGCACCCCCTACATCTTCGGCTCCCTGGACAAGCGCTCCGTCTGGAAATACCTGGGCGTGCTGGGCCTGTTCACCAACCTCGGCATCTGCGCCTACTATACCTATATAGAGGCGTGGACCATGTCCTGGGCCTGGCACAGCGCCGCCGGCCATTTCATGGGCATGAACGCGGAGCAGGTGGCCGGGTTCTTCACCTCCTACATTAACCTTGAGACTTCCGAGCCCATCCTGATGTGGGTGGCCTGCGTGGCCATAAACACCTATATACTTTCCCGCGGCCTGCAGAAGGGCGTGGAGATGGCCGCCAAGATCGGCATGCCGCTGCTGCTGCTCTTCGGCGTGATCCTGGCCATCCGCGGCGTCACCATGACGGCGGGGGAGCAGGGCGCCGCCTTCAGCGGGGTGCTGGGCCTGAACTTCCTTTGGACGCCGGACTTCAGCACCATCTGGACCCCCAAGGTGTGGCTCAGCGCGGCCGGGCAGATCTTCTTTACCCTGTCGCTGGGCATGGGCAGCATACACTGTTATTCTTCCTACGTTAAGCCCAAGGACGACATCGCCCTAAACGCCATGAGCGCCGGCTGGATGAACGAGTTCGTGGAGGTGGTGCTGGGCTCGGCCATCATCATCCCGATCGCGGTCGGCTACCTGGGGATAGATAGAGTGGCGCAGATGACCGCCGCCGGCAGCGGCCTGAGCCTGGGCTTCCAGACCCTGCCCTACCTGTTCACGCAGTGGGGGCCGTTCCTGTCGGCCGCGGCCGGCATCATGTGGTTCGGCCTGCTGTTCTTCGCTGGCATCACCTCGTCGCTGGCCATGGGCACGCCGGGGCTGGCCTTCCTGGAAGACCGCTTCGGCTGGGACCGCCGCTGGGCGGCCTTCGCCTTCGGCGGGGCCGTGCTGCTGCTGGGCATACCATGCGTGCTGTCGCAGGAGGCTTTCGGCGAATTCGACTACTGGGCCGGCACCATTTCGCTGGTGGTGTTCTCTCTGGCGGAAGTGATACTATTCGCCTGGGTGTTCGGCATGGAGAAAGGATGGGCCGAGATCAACGCCGGCGCCGACATCAAGGTGCCGATAGTGTTCAAATATGTAATCAAGTACGTTACGCCGGTCATCCTGCTGGTGGTCTTCATCGGCAGCCTGCCTTCTATCTGGGCCACCATAATGAAGCCCATAACCTTCCAGGTGGCGCTGGCCCGCGGCCTGATGCTGGGGATGTTCCTCGGCTTGATGGCGCTGGTACATTTCGCGGATAAAAGGAAGGTGACGCCATGAGCAACAGCGCTTTGACCATGATGCTGTGCGCGCAGATCACGGTGACCGTTATCACCCTGTACTTATTCTGGAAGGTAGTGTCCACCCCGCCCAAGGCGGAGCCGGATTCCTTCGTGGAAAACGACGACGTCCCCCGCGACGCCCGCCGCTAAACCTCCCTATCGAGGCGAAGCCTCGATAGGGAGGTGAAGCCTCGATACCTATGTTTAACCTGCCGGTTTCGGCTTATATACTGATAGGGGCCAACCTCTTCCCGCTGGGGATGGCGGCGGGGGGGAACTGGGGCGTGCGGGAGATCCTGCCGCTGTACTGGTTCGAGTCCGCCATCATCGGCTTCTTCAACATCCTGAAGATACTTATGGCTTCCGGCCCCATAACGGGCAGGGCGTCCGGCCGCCTGCAGCAGCTCGGCGAACAGTACTCCGGCTCGTCCGGCGCTTTGTCAGTGCTGCTGCTGGGCGGGCGAATCTTCATAGCCGCCTTTTTCACCTTCCATTTCGGCATGTTCATGGCCGTGCACGGCGTCTTCCTGTTCGGCCTGGTGCTGGGCGGCTTTAAAACCGGCGGGGCAGGGCTTGACCACAGTTTAGTGCCGGTGCTGCTGGGCGTTAAATGGGCCGTCCTGGCGCTGTTCCTCAGCCACGGGGCGTCCTTCTTCCTCAATTTCGTGGGCAGCGGCGAGTTCCGCCAGGCCAGCGCCGCCGAGTGCATGGCCCAGCCCTATTCGCGCGTGGTGGTGATGCACCTGACCATACTACTGGGCGCTTTCGCCTCGGCCCTGTTCCAGAACACAGGGCCGGTAATGGTTATCTTCGTCGGGCTGAAGATCTTCACCGACGTCAAGGCGCACATGGCTGAGCGCAGGAAGGCGGCCGGCCAGGCCGCGCCGCCGGAGCCTTCTGTTGCGCCGCATTAAAATATAGAATTAAGCGGTGATCTATCTGGATGACAAGCCGGTAGCCGCGCCGGAAGGCGTGACGCTGCTGGAACTGCTGAAGCTGGCGGGGCGCGACCCCGCGCTGACGGCCGTTACGGTGGACGGCAAGTTCGTGCCCCGTTCCGACTACAAGAAACTCATTTTGCCCGACAAGGCCCGCGTGAAAGCCCGGGAACTGCTCGACGGAGGCTGATATGGATAAACATCTCAAAGTGCTGCATATAGACGCCGCTTCTTCTTTTTACCGCGTGGAGCGCTTCCCCGTCGGGCCCTTCTGGGGCCCTGTGGACCTGGGCCTGCACCTGACCGGCCGCGAGGCGGGGCGCCAGGGCGTGCTGAACTTCGGCACCGGCCTGCTGGCGGGCTCCATCTTCCCCGGCTCCAACCGGCTGATCTTCACCGGCCACTCTCCGTGCTGGGGCGGCTTCTACGTGTCCGCCATGGGCGGCGCGGGGCTCATCTTCGACGACCTGGGCATCAACATGGTGTCGCTGCACGGCCGTGCGTCTACGCCCTCGGTGCTGGTGCTCAACCGCGAACACGGCGAAGAAGTGCAGGTGCAAATCGTGCCGATAGACGTGAAAAGCGTCTGGGACAAGGGCGGCGTCTACGCCCTGATGGATCTGGTCTTCGCCCGGTGGGCGGGGGACTTCAAGCAGACGCCGCGCGTGCTGGCCGTGGGGCCCTCGGCCGCCGAGACGGATTTCGGCGCCATCGCCTCCGCGCCTTACCAGGACGGCCATAGCACCCACGCCGACTGCTGGGCGGGCCGCGGCGGCTTCGGCAGCAAACTGTTCCGCGAGCACGGCATCTGCGCCGTCATCTACGGCGGCACCTGCCTCGACGAGGATTTCAGGGACCGCACCGTGGCCGACGAGTGGTTCAAGGCGCGCTACGAGAAACAGCTGGCGGCCAAGGACTTCGAAGCCACGGCCAAGTACCGCTTCGACCCCAAGTTCAACACCGGCGGCACCTTCGGCGTGAACTATTCCACGCTGCAGGGGCGGCTGATGGCCTTCAACTACCGCAGCGTGCTGTGGAGCGAGGAACAGCGCACCGCGCTCAATAAGACCTGCGTCACCGACCATTACCTCAAGCAGTTCAACGAGGAGACCATCGCCACCAAGCAGCAGCGCACCTGCGGCGAGCCCTGCGCGGCCGTCTGCAAGAAGCTCAACGGCAAATTTAAGAAGGACTACGAGCCCTACCAGACCATGGGCCCGCTGTGCGGCGTGTTCGACCAGCGCGCCGCCGAACGCCTCAACCACGCGGCCGACAGCGCCGGCTTCGACGCTATCTCTGTAGGCGGGGTGCTTGGCTGGCTGATGGAATGCCTGCACGACGGGCTGCTCATGCCCGAAGACCTGGGCGTCAGCGCCACTCCGCGCTGGGACGCCGACAAGTTCGACGTGGTGGGCGACTCCGCGCATAACGCCGACCTCGGCATAGCGCTGATAGAGTCCATCCTGCTGCGCCGCGGCCTGCTGGACCTGTCGCTGGGCGCGCGCAAGCTGGCCCGCCGCCTGTCCCGCGAGAAAAACCGCGCGATCGGCGGTAAATTCGTCTTCCTGGCCAACGCCCGCAACGGCTGGATGGTGCCCAACCAGTACTGGAACGCCGGGGCCATGAGCCCTATGCCCGTCATGGGCAAGTACTACATGTACTACGGCTTCGACTTTGTGCCGCCGCGCGAGCTGGGCCGCCTGAACGCCAACCGGATGATACAGGAGATCCTGATAGACGACCTGGGCTTCTGCCGCTTCCATCGCGGCTGGGCCGAGGAGATGGCCCCCGAGATAGTGGAGCGCGTGTGGGGGAACTCCGCCCGCTTCCTGGAGGTGGTAAAGGCTACCGCCGGGCGCATCAACAGCCGCAACGTGGCCGTGTTCTGGGAGTCTGAGCGCGACATAGACTACGTGCTGGGCTTCCTGAAGCGCAAGCGCGACGTGGAAGGCGACAAGAACCCCGAGCTGGACAAGTGGATAAAGGCCTTCGAGGCCGACGCCCGCGGCGCCGCGCTGGACTTCTGGTTCGAGATCCGTAAGGGCATCTCCGAAACCCTCACCACCCTGGCCTAGCCGTTAGCCTATGAGACTCTGGTTTTACGCCCTTTCGGTTCTTTATATCCTGATCCCGTTCGACCTGCTGCCGGAGCGGGCCCTGGGGCGTTTCGGCATGATAGACGACGTGCTGGTGGTGCTGGGCCTGTACTGGTATTTAATCTACAGGCCCGCCCTGAAGCGCCGCCTCGCCGGCAGCCCCGGGGAAAAAGAAGAGGCGTCCCGCGCGAAGACTGACAGCGTTGAAGGGCAGAGCCCCTACGCGGTGCTGGGCGTGCCCGAGGGGGCTTCCGACGAGGAAATAAAGCACGCCTACCGGGAGCTGGCCAATAAATACCATCCCGACAAAGTCAGCCACCTCGGCGAAGAGTTCAAGGAACTGGCGCACAAAAGATTTAAGGAAATCCAGGCGGCCTATCAGGAATTGACGAAGGGGAAATAGCCCGCGATGGAAACCTACCTGGCACAAGCGCAAGCAATCTGGAACTCGCCCGAGTTCCAGGCGCTGCTGGTGCCTTTCCGCACACTGAGCAGCATCAGCGCCATGTTCTGGATGCTGGCCCGCCTGGCCGATTTGGCGATGGCGGGCCTCAAGCGCCTCCTGTTCGACGAGGTCGGCGCCCTGCTCAGCGCCTTCTACGCCATCATCCTGTCCGTCGTCTACGCCGGCATGATGTTCTACACCGCGCTCCAGGGCCAGTGGCATCCCTCGCTGCTCTGGCGGCAGGTCTGCGGCTTCGGCTTCATGTACATCATGCTGGGCGTAACCTTCACCGACCTGCGCACACGGCGGCTCAAGCCCAATACGGCCATCGCTTTCTTCCTTGGGGTCTGCGCCTATCTCTTCTTCGCCCGGGCGCCCGGCCTGGCGCGGCAGCCCGGCCTGGCGGAATTCCACCGCGTGCTGGAGCTGTTCGCGGCCGGCGGCTGGGGCAATGTGATGACGGGCATCACCGTGCTGGTGGCGGTGGTCTCGCTGGTCACCATGGCCGTCTCCGAGATAGCCTTCGGCCTGAGCCCGCTGCTGTACCGCCTGAAGATCATAAAGGCGCTGCCCGTGCGTTTCGATTTCAGCCGCACAGGCGGCGGCGCGGCCCCGTCGCTGGCCCGCTCCTGGTTCATACTGACGCTGCTGCTGGGCGGGGTGGCCATGGGGACCTACTGGTGGCCCCGGCTGCGCGCGGCCGGTCAGGCCGCCGTGCCCGCCATACAGAGCCGGGCCCAGTCGCCCGAGGCGGCGGCCGCCGCGGCCAAACTGGGGCGCGTGCTGCCGGCTGTGTCTTTCTCGGCGGTAAGCGCCCTGCCCCGCAAGGGCACCGTGGCCGACTTTGCCGTCCCGGTCTTCCGGAGCCTGCTGTCGGCGCCGCGCGAGGCCGACCGCTGGCTGGCGGCGGCGGCGCTGGACCGCATAGACCCGGGTTTCCGCATCCAGCCGGAGAAGCTCTTCAGCTCTACGGCGGCCGCCACGCTGCCTTGTGTGTGGAAGGGGCGCTCCTTCGAAATTCTGATGCTGCCGCTGCCCGGCGACGACCCGGACAAGACCCGCACCTGGTGGATAGCCGACGGGCGCGGCGTACACTTTACCGGCGTGGGCCCGGGCGAGATCCGGGAGGTGGCCGGCTCCAGCGCCTGCGCCGTGGCCGCTTTCGGCTCCGGTGAGGATTCCATCCTGCTGGCCTTTACCGCCGCGCCCCCGACGTCCGGAGGCGCCGCGCAGCTCTGGCTGGCGGCCTATCACCCCGAGAAGCGCGAGGTTGCAGCCGCCCTGAACGCGGCGGGCAACGCCTCGGGGGATTTTAAACTGACCGCCGCCGGCCGGGGCGTGGTGCTGGCCGACGCGCCGGCCAGCTCAGCCGCGGCGGCCTGCCAGGGCGACTGCGGGGTGGTGCTGGGCAGCCGCGTGCTGGCCCTTACCACCGAGCCCCTGGTGGAATACCGCGGGGCCCTGGTGGAGGGGGAGGCCATAAAAGTAATGCCCCTCTCGGATTACACTTTTGAGCACAGCGGCCTGGAGGGCAACTACAAGGCCCTGCCGTCGTTCGAAGCGGCTTTCAGGTTCGACCCGGTGGCCGGCTTCCTGAACCGCTGGTACCGCCAGGCTTTATTGTCCGACGGGCGCCGCTGCGTCAGCGTGGCGCTGAACCCGGCGCTGCCGGGCCTGCAGGAAGCCGCAGCCTGGGCCTGCGACAGGTAGCTGGGCGGCGTATTCAGACTAAGGGGGACTGTATGAAAACAACGGACTTATTATTCCTGGCGATACTCGCGGCCGGCGTCAGCCCTGCGGCTGCGGCCAAGCCCGAATACTCCTGGGTTTCGGCTAACGAGTATTATATGGTGCTGCCGGCGGCGCAAAACCTTTCAATTTCCGGCGCCGGCACCGAAAGCGTAAAGCCCTGGGGCCTGGGCCTGCGCGCGGTGGGGCATCAGACTTTTGCCAAAACCGCCGGGCTGCAATTGGCTAGCGTAAAGGTGGACAGCCCCGTGGCCGGCAGGAATACTTTCTATATGCTGGCCCTGCTGGCCGGCATGCAGTACACCAGCCCCAAGACGCCGGGTAAACCATTGCGCTTCACCGCCGCCGGCCTGGGCGAATTCGGCCTGTCGGACGCCACGCTCTACATGGCCCCGGTGCTGTCGGCCGGGCTGCTCTACACCACGGAGGAATACACCTCCGCCCCGGAGGGCTTTACCTTCGACATTTACTGGCGCCTGGCCGACATAGACCTGGACAATGTGGGCGGGGGCCGGGCCGGATCCCTGAAGTCCGGCCTCGGCGTCAAGATCGGCTATGTCTTCAAAGGCTTCTGGACGTCCAAAGAGAAAGCCAACTGAACTGATTCGTTACCACGCGGATGCAGCAGGGCCGGGAGTACCGGCCCTGGCTGTTTATTGGGGGGAAGAAACGCCGAAGTACTTGGTGTACTGGCTGGTTATGGAGACGGAGTCGGTTACCACGTAGGGGTCTTTCACCCCGTCGAAGAAGATGAAGCCCAGGGAACAGTCTTTTTCGGTGAGTGTCTTCCGGGTGCCGTCTTTCTTTATGAAGACCAAATTGCCGGGCTCGGCCGCGGCGGAGGGGGTGCCGGTCTTCTCCAGGAAGGTCAGTTCTTCCACCATTCGGGCTGTGACCCGCTGGCGCGACGCCCCGCCGGAGACATAAACCCAGACCGGGCCGCGGAATTCAGCGGCCGGGGCGGGGGCTTCGGATTTGTATGACGTCCCGCCGGCCCCGCCGGCGCTAAGATCTGAAACCCGGGCGCCGGCGAATTTCGCCTGCGCGTAGCTGCCCCGCGTGGCGGCCACGCCCGGTATTACCGCCTGACCGCTTGCCTGGAAAAGACCGGAACTCGCCGCGGCGCCTTCTGTGGAAGGGCCGGCCTGGCCGGCGGCCGGGGCAGGGTAGGACTTGTCCGGCTCGGCGTCCGGGGCTGACATAGCCATGCCGCTCATCTGGCGCGCGCTGAAGCCGAGGGCGGGGGAAAGGACCTCGTCGGGCGTTTTAGTCAGGTGCAGCATTATCAGCACGCCGGCCGCGGCGGTGGACAGGGCCAGCACCGGCTTCAGCCAGGGGCGGGGGGCGGGGCGCGGCGCGCCCAGCACGGCTTCCTTCAGCGCCGGCGGCACCGGCTCCAGGCCGTGCGTCTTCACCATCTTCGACACGGCGCCCAGCTGGGCCAGCTCGGCGCGGCATTCCGGGCAATTCGCCAAATGCGCTTCCAGCGCGGCGCGCTCCTGCGGCGGCAGTTCGCCGTCGTAGTAGGCCGAAAGGTTTTCCCTGCAAAGATTATGTTCCATTGTCTTTTAACAGCGCGCCCATTTTAAGTCTCAGGGCTTCGCGCGCCCTCGATATGCCCGACTTCACCGTGCCCAGCGGCTTTCCCGTGATCCCGGAGATCTCGGCGTAAGAGCGGCCGTCTATCTCGCGCAGCACCAGCATGGCGCGGTCTTCGGGGTCCAGCTGCGCCAGCGCGGCCTCCAGCGCCGTTTTCTCGTCCTGCTTCTCCAGGGCCGCGTCCACCGGGGCGTCCGGGGCCGCCACCTGCATCGCCGCCTTCTCGTCGTCGCCGCCGCCCCAGTCCAGCGAGATAGTCTTCCAGAAAGAACGCCGCTTCTCGCTGCGCACGCGGTTCTTCCAGACATTCACGGTGATGCGGTACAGCCAGGTGCCGGCGAAAGACTGCTCGCGCAGGTCGCCCAGCCCGCGCACCGCCTTCAGGAAAGCGTCCTGGGCTATGTCCTGCGCGTCGGCCTTGTTGCCGCTCAGCCGCAGGGCCAGGTTGTACACCATGGGGGAGAATTTCTCGAACAGCTCTTCAGCGTTCACGGCGTTCTCCGGCCACGGCAGTTAGACACCGTGCGGCTGAAAAAGTTCCAAAGTTATAGTTCATGCGGAAGGCTACCCGGGGTAAGTTTAGCAAAAAGCAAAATAGCCGGGAACTTTTTTCAGCGAACGGTGTCTAACCGGTGCAGGCAAAGCTCAGGAGGCTATATGAAAACCTTAACTCTCATCCGCAAAATGCTGGCGCCGGCGCTGCTGCTGGGCCTTTTAACGCCGGGCCAGGCCCAGGTGCAGGACCTGGGCGAGGGCTCCATGCAGGTAGCGGGCGCCGGCAGCGTGCCCCGTATACTGCCCCTTAAACATACCGAGGTGAAGGCGGAGATCTCGGGCTTTGTAGCCGAGGTGCGGGTGACGCAGGTGTTCACCAATCCCGCCGACGCCCCCATAGAGGCCGTCTACGTGTTCCCGCTGCCCGAGAACGCAGCGGTGAACGAAATGACGCTGGTGGTGGCCGGCCGCACTATAAAGGGAGAGATAAAGAAGCGCGAAGAAGCCCGCCGGGAGTACGAGGCCGCCAAGGCGCTTGGCCAGACGGCCGCGCTGCTGGACCAGGAACGGCCCAATATCTTCACCCAGTCGGTGGCTAACCTGCCGCCGGGCAAAGAGATAAGGGTAACGCTTAAGTATATACAGGACCTGGGCTACGACCACGGCGTCTACAAGTTCAACTTCCCCATGACGGTGGGCCCGCGCTACATCCCCGGCGCGGCCGCCGTGCAGGACGCCTCGCGCATAACCCCGCCCGTGGTGAAGCCCGGCCAGCGCTCGGGGCGCGATATCTCGGTGGAGGTAAAGCTGAACGCCGGCATAGCCGTAAAGAATATACGCAGCAATTCCCACGAGATTACGCTGAAGCTGCAGGGGGAGAACGGCGCCGAGATAGGCCTGGATCCCGACGACAGTATTCCTAATAAAGACTTCCTGCTTACCTACGAACCCTCCGCCAAAATGGTGGACGTGTCGGTGCTGGCGCATAAAGAGGGCAAAGAGGGCTACCTGACGCTGATGGTGCAGCCCGGCGCGGATTTCCCGCTGGAGCAGGTGACGCCCAAAGAGCTGGTGTTCGCGCTGGACGTGTCCGGCTCAATGGGCGGTTTCCCCATAGAGACGGCCAAAGAGACGGCGCTGCGGTGCCTGGAGGGCATGAACCCCGGCGACACCTTCCAGATCTTTACCTTCGCCTCCGGCAACCGGCTGCACTTCGAGCGGCCGCTGCGCAATACGCCCGAGAACGTGGCGCTGGGCCGCTCCGTCATCAATGAACTGCGCGGCGGCGGCGGCACCGAGATGCTGGACGCCCTGCAGAAGGTGCTGGAATTCCCCAAAGACCCCGAACGCATGCGCATAGTGCTCTTCATGACGGACGGTTTTGTGGGCGACGACAGGGAGATACTGGGCTTTGTAAAGAAGCACCTCAACAACAGCCGCATCTTTCCTCTCGGCGTGGGTTCGTCGCCGAACCGCTTCCTGCTGGAGGAAATGGCCGTGCTGGGCAAGGGTACGGTGGAATATGTGCGCCAGGACGAAAAGCCCGCCAAGCTGGAGAAGATGATAGAGCGGTTCTACGACAGGATATCCAAGCCGGTGCTGACCGACCTGGCCCTGGACTGGAACGGCCTGGACGTGCTGGACGCTACGCCCGCCGCCCTGCCGGACCTCTTCGCCGGGCAGCCGGTGTTCATACACGCCCGGTATAAGGACAGCGGCAGCCAGACCGCAACCCTGCGCGGCAAGATGCGCGGCAAGCCGTGGAAGATGTCGGTGGACGTGAACCTGCCTGAACGCGAGGCGGCCAACGCCGCCATGGGGCCGCTGTGGGCCCGGGCGCGCATAGCAGAGCTTACCCGCGAGATGTACGGCAACCCCGACCCCGGCCTGAAAGAGGACATCGTGAAACTGGCCCTGCGGCATAAGCTGGTTACGCAGTACACTTCTTTCGTGGCGGTGGACCGCAGCACCGCAACCGCGGGCCAGAAGCCGCTGCTGGTGCCCGTAGAGAGCGAGCTGCCCGAGGGCACCAGGTACGAGGGCTTCTTCGGCGGCAGCACGGGCGGGGCTAGCGGCGGCGTCATTAGCGCGGCTCCCGGCGCCAAATACGGGGTTTCGGGCGTAATAGCCGCGGTGCGCGGCAAGTTCTCGCAGGCCAAGGGCGAGACTTATTCCCAGAGCTTAGGCTTCTCCTACCGGCTCAGCGCTTCCACCGCGGACGGGGGCGGCGCCCGCAATGAGGCCGAAAGCGACAAGGCTATGGCCGCGGCGCAGGCCTCGGGCGCGTCACGGGTGGCCGCGCTGGCCGCGGAACTGCTGACAGAGCCTTCGCAGCGGCTGGCCAGGCAGCTGGTGTCGCTGCAGGATGGCTCGGGCGCCTTCACCGAGCCCGACGGCAGCAAGGTGTCGGTGGCCGATCACGCCCTGGCCCTGCTGGCCCTGGTTAAGGCCAGGGGGCTCTTCGGCGGCAATCTGGACGCCGCGCTGCGCAACGCCTGGGCCTACCTTAAGGCCAGGCAGCCCGCCGGGCTGGACGGCAAGGCGGCCGTGACCGGCGCGCTGAAGGGCGGGCCCCACCTGAGCCGCTCCGACATACGCGCCGAGCTGCAGGGCGCGGGGCAGGCGCTGGCTGAACTGAAATAGTGTCTTTGGCCGGGGGAAAGGCTACGGGCTCCTTTTCCCCGGCCGCAAGGCCCCGGGCGTTCCGGGGCTTTGCTATAATTTTTGAATGAGAAAGATAGCGGTTCTGTTCTGCGCGGCGGCAACTCTGGCCGCGGCTGCAACGCCAGCCGTGGCGGCCGGCTCGGCCGAGGGGCGCAAGGCGGCGCAGGCGGCGGCCGCCGCTAAATGGCCGGGGGCCAGGTTGATAGCCATCGAGGGCTTAACCGGCTCCACAGGCGAGATACCCTGCGGCAAGTCCAATGCCTGGACCTACGAATTCCATGACGGCGAACAGTGGGGCAAGGTTCAGGCCTGCGGCAATAAAATAATAAAGGCGGCCAAGTTTACGCCCGCCGCGCCTTATGAAGAACCGGTGCGGCCCCTGCATACTTTTGTGCGCAGCAGCGAGAAGAACCTGCAGCCGCTGATAGAAGACGGCAATTTCTCCGGCGCCACGCCCGGCAAGCGCGACATTTTAATGCGTGCCTCATGGCTGCCGGCCGAAGGCGAGCGCCCGGCCGGCTGCTTCTGGCGCATCTCCCGCGGCCCCGAAGTATTCCTGCGCGGCTGCGACGGCACCATAGTCTGGTCCGAGTCGGGGGGGACGCTGAAGGCGGCCAAGAAGCTGCGCGGCAAGCTGCCGGCCGAACTGGTGCGCCAAACCGCCGCCAGGGCCCTGCCCCGCCGGCTGGAGGCCATGACCCGGCGCTACCGCGGCGCGTATTTGATCTGCGCCGAAGCCTATGTAAAGCCCGACGGCACGCCCGCGCCCGTGCCCGGCGGCGGCGACTGGGCTTTCATGATGCACTGCCCCGGCCAGAAGGATCCCTACAAGCAGGTGGAGCTGGACGAGACGGACTGCCGCGACAAGAACAGCGCCTACCTGCGCGCCTTCAACCGCCTGCCGAATACTTTTGTGGACAGCGACGCCGCCCTGGCGGCCTTGCCCGACGGCGTACTGGCCGGCTGCGGCGACCTCTTCATGAAACTGCAGAACTTCAAAACCGGCCATTCGCCGGTACCCGGCCGCAACTTCCTGTGGCAAATAACCTGCGGCCAGGACACCCACTACGTGGACGCCGCCCGCGCCATTTACCTGGGCCCCGGCGATAAATAGCGGCGCGGTCTATCCTTAGCCTTTTTTCGCTTTCTCCGTCGCGACAGCCCTCTGTCGCGGCCTGTTGTTACACTATATATGACAGGAAGGAGGAATAAAAATGACAAACCGAAAAACAACCAAAACAGGAAAAGTCGTTAAGCCCGCCGGGGCAAAAGATAAAAGCCCGCAGTTTGTGCTGGTCACCGGCTGCATAGGCGCGGGCAAGACCACGCTGCGCAGGCAGAAGTTCGGCGACGGCTATGTGCACCTCGACGCCGCGGAGATCTTCGCCATGTTCACGGAGGGGAAATACTACGACTTCCCCGGCATCTTCAGGAACGAGCTGGATACGGTGGGATTAAAAATAGCGCAGCGGACCATGGCCGAGAGGAAGAACATCGTGATGGAGATCCTAGGAGACACCGACGGGCCCCTGCAGGCTGTCGCTGAGGCCATGCACTCTGTCGGCTACAAGGTGAATCTTTCCTGCGTAGCCTGCCCGCTGGAGGAATGCCAGAAGCGGCACAAGTACGCCTGCGACACAGACGTGAACTACGTTTCGGCCTATCACACCCAGGCCTTTCACCTGAAATGGCTGCTCGCCGCCGCGGCAGACTACCGTAAGAACGCCGCCCCCAGCCGCGCCGAACTCCGGGGCTGATCCCGGACCTCGCTATCGAGGCGAAGCCTCGATAGATGGCCGCCTCTATTAGAATACTTTTGAATTTCGTTTAAAATTACTATATAATTGATATTCAGTTGCCGAGGTAGCTCAATTGGTAGAGCATTCGCTTCGTAAGCGACAGGTTGTGGGTTCAAGTCCCATCCTCGGCTAAAATTTTTCCGCATTACAGGGGTTTACAGCAGTTCCTTCCTCAGTTCCTCCGTAAATCATGGCAAAAAAAACTAACCTCCCGGTTCCAGAGTTCGAAGGCATCAATTTCGCTCCCGGGGTCAGTTTCGCCCGCAAGGCCATCTGGTGGTGGCTGCCGATACTCTACCTCCTTATCTCCGACACCTTCTACCTGCGCACCTACGACTCCGCGCAGGTCAAGATAACCCTGCTGCAGATGGGCGGCTTCGGCCTGGTGGGCCTGTGGGTCTCGCTGCTGGTGCTGGAGGGCCGCAAGGCCTTCCGCCGCGAGGACTTCGTTTTCCTGGCGCCGTTCTTCGCCTACCTCGTGTACGTGGTGGTCTCTTTTATCAGCGCGCCCTACAAGGGCCCCAGCGTGGACGACTTCGTGCGCTATTTGCTGTACATGTCGGTGACGCTCATCATCATCCGCGAGTTCACCGCCGAGGCCGTGGAGCGCCTGACCAAGATCCTGCTGCTCACTGCGTATATCGCCATCCTCTACGGCATAGTGCAGTTCCTCGACACGCGCTTCTTCCCGCCCAAGGACATGGGCCCCGGGCTGGACCCGTTCGTGTGGCGCTGGGCCTTCGGGCCGCGCGTCTTCTCCACCTACGGCAACCCCAACTTCTTCGGCAACTTCCTGGTGCTCATCCTGCCCATCATCGTGACGCAGTTCCTGAAGCGCCGCTCGGTGTTCCTGCTGCCGCTGATAGTGATGGACCTCATCTGCCTCTACGCCACCGAAACCAAGGGCGCGTGGCTGGGCTTCGCCATCATGTCGTTCATCTTCGCGGTGTTCTACGGCTACTTCTTCCTCAGCGAGAAGCTGCACATCAGCAAGCTGAAGTTCCTGCTGTTCGCGGCCCTGGTGCCCGCCGTGGCCCTGGGCGGCGTTTTTTATTACGCCCATAAGAACCCCATCTCGGTCAGCTTCCGCGTGAACACCTGGCTTTCCACCTGGGAGATGATAGAGACCCACCCGCTGGCCGGCGTGGGCGTGGGCAGCTTCAAGGTGGTCTACCCGTCCTTCCGCCGCCCGGAGATCTTCCATATAGAGGGCAAGCATAACACCGAGACCGACCACGCCGAGAACGAGCACCTTGAGCAGTGGATGGACAACGGCATTATCGGCGGCGGGCTGTACCTGTGGATGATAATTTTCGTGACCACGGTGGGCCTGCGCGGCCTGAGCGCGCTGACCGCCAACCTGAAGGGCGCGCGGCCGCCCCCGCTGGCCTACGACCTGCTGGGCTACCTGACGGCGCTGCTGGGGATGCTCGCGCATAATTTCACCGACGTCAGCATGCGGTTCGTGTCGTCGGGCGTTTACCTGGGCCTGCTGCCCGGCGTGATTATAGCCCTGGCGCGCGGCCACGCGCTGTGGGAGCTGCATTACAAGGAAGAGGCGCAGCCCGAGAAGGGGGCGCGCGACGAGAACACCGGGCTGCACAAGGGGTTCCAGTGGGGCCTCTGGCTAGGCCGCGGCGCCGGCCTGGCCGCGGTGCTCTACACCGCCTGGCTGGTACTGGGCGAGTTCAGCGAGCTGCAGGGCCCGCTGCGCAACTACGTGGCCAGCGGCGAGATACTGCAGTGGAACATCGCCTGGGCGCTGATGCTGATGTGCGTGGGCTACGCGGTCTATTCCTTCGGCGGGGTCATGCTGAAGGGCACCTCGGCCGCCGTGCCGGTGGTGATACTGCTCACCCTGTTCCCTATCTATTATTTCTGGGGCTGGTTCAAGGGCGACGTCTACCACAACATGGCCATCTTCTTCTCCAAGCAGGGCAAGTGGGAAGAGGCCATAGGCTACTACAAGCGGGTCAACAGCCTCAACCAGTTCTTCATCATGCCGTACTACTTCACCGGCAACGTCTTCAACGACCGCTTCGACATGAACAAGGCTTACAGGCCGGAGTGGGGCGACCCCGCGGCCGTGCCCGTTCCCGGGCGCCTCGACAAGCTGAAGGCGCTGGCCGGCATCCCGCTGCCGCCCAAAGAAGCGATCCCCCGCGACGACTACGAGCGCGCCATGGACGCCTACGAGCACGTGCGCGCCATCGCGCCCAACTACGTGCAGATGCACCACCAGGTGGGCACTCTCTACCTGAAGATGCACGACCACATGATGCGCCAGGGCAAGCCGAAAGAGGCGCAGGAATTCCTGGACAAGGCCATGGCCCGCTACGACCTTTACCAGCACGTGGACCCGGTCTACCAGCCTAACTATTACCGCCGGGCGCAGATCTACATCATGCGGCAGGACCTGAAGGGCGCCGAGCGCGAGTACCTTAATAACGTAACGGCCTGGAAGTGCTACAAGAAGGACCATAACCACGGCACCGCCGAGGCTTATACCCTGCTGGCCAACGTGCAGTACGCGCTGGGAAAGTTCCCCGAGGCCGCGCGGCATTACCGGCTGGCCCTCGGGAAGGACCCGGCCTACGAGCAGGCGCGCCGCAACCTGCAGGTGGTTTACTCCCGGTTCCCGCATTTGGCCGCGGAGGCCCCGGTAAAATAAATCCCCGGCATGGCAAACACGGAAAACAACCTCCCCGTACCCCGAGCGCCGCTGGTCTTCCTGCTGGCGGCCGCTTTTTTCGTGTCGCCGCTGATCTTCTTCACCGGGCTCACCCGCAATCCCTACTACCTGCAGATAACGCTGCTCAACGTCTCGGTGCTGGCGGCCGGGGCGCTGTTCCTGTTCTATTCCATAAAGCGCGGGGCCTGGCTGCTGCCCGCCACGCCCCTGGGCAAGCCGCTGGCCGCGCTGGGCCTGGTCTACCTGGCCTCGTTCGCGTGGGCCTGGTTCGGCCACGCGGAGTTCTTCAGGCCCGCCATACAGTCCGAGGGCCTCAAGGCCGGGCTGTTCTACCTGGTCAACTGCGTCGGGGTTTTTTACCTGTCGCTCAGCGTGCCCTACGGGGGGAGCGACCAGGAAGTGCCCGCCGGGGAATGGCTGGTCTTCATCCTGGGCTGGGGGGCGCTGTGGTTCCTGTTTCCCTGGCTTAAGATGCCGCCGTCGGGCGACGGCCTGTTCGACCGGCTTTTCGACCCCTACGGCTTCCTGGTCTGGGTGACGGGCTTCACCGCCGTCTGGCTGCTGATAAAGCGCTGCCGGCAGGAGGACATACTGCACCTGGCCATGTCGGCCGGGGCGGTAGCCGCGCTGTACGGCATCCTGGAATATTTCCGCCTCGAGCTGGTGTGGGCCAAGCTGCTCAACCCCTACGGCAACCGCTCGGTCTCCACCTTCGGCAACCCCAACTTCATCTCCACGTACGTGGTCATCTTCCTGCCCCTGGCGGCCTCGCTGCTGATGAAGGCGCGCACGCTGCCGCAGCGCTTTTACTACGGGCTGGTTTTTCTTTCCTATCTCGGCATGCTGATGGCCAGCCTCACGCGCTCGTCGTGGATAGGCGCGGCCGCGGCCCTGGGCTGCCTGTTCGCCTTCGCCTCGCACCGCGCCCAGCTGAAGGCCAATAAAAAATTCCTCTACCCTTTCTTCGCCGCGGCGCTGCTGCTCGTGGCGATGTGGCCGTCGGACTCCCTGAAGCCGTTCAGCTCGGGCCTGGCCGACCGCGTTTCCGAGGCCGTCCTGGGCATACAGTCCCCGGCGGCGGTCAGCCTGGGCGGCGACGACGGGCGCACCTACGCTTCCTTCCACCAGCGCCTGCTCATCTGGACCAGCGCCTGGCAGATGGGGCTGGAGAACCCGCTGCTGGGCAAGGGCTGGGGGCAGTTCGAACTTTTCTACCCTTTCTACCAGGGCCGGCTGATGTCCAATTTCCCGGTGATGCGCGGCCTGCGCACGCACGCCAACAACGCGCATAACGAGATCCTGGAGCAGTGGTCGCAGGCCGGCCTGCTCGGCCTGGGCGCCTACCTGTGGGTGCTGGTTACGCTGTTCTACGGCTTCTGGCGCTTCTACCGCTCCGCCGGAGAGCAGGCCCGCTACGGCGCCGTGCCGCTGGCCGCGGGGCTCGTCGGGGCGCTGGCCGACAACCTGCTCAATGTGTCCATCCATTTCGCCGTGCCCGCGCTCGCCTTCTGGTGGACCGCGGGGGCGCTGGCGCTCAAGACCACCGGCGCCGGGCCTGGCGCGCCGTGGCGCCGGCCGCGCGCCTCGGCGGCGCTGGCCTGGCTGCTGATCGCCGGCTGCCTGGCGGGCATCTGGTTCTGGCAGGGCCAGTTCAGGCGCGAGTTCCTTTATTTCAACGGCTTCCGCGCCATGCGCGGCAACGCCGTGGCGCAGGCCGTGGAGCAGCTGCGCGCCGCCTGGGAGGCGCATCCCCGCGAGGTGAACACCAACTACGAGTACGGCAACGCCTACGTGCGCTCGGGAGACCTGGAGAAGGGGGCCTGGGCCTACGGCGAGGCGCTCAAGTCCAACGCCGGCTACGACGAGATCTATTTCAACCTGGCCATCATACTCAAGCGCCTGGGCAGGAACGAAGAGGCGTTGAAGAATTTGCAGGTGTCGTCGGTGATAAACCCGCTGAACCCCACCACCTGGCAGGCCCTGGCCGAGGTTTACCTCGCCAGCCCCGACAGGGCGGCCGTGGCCGCCCGCGCCGCCGCTGACATGACCGAGGCGGTGAAGATCTTCCCCAACGACCCCAACATGTGGAACACGCTGGGCTATTTTTACACGCTGCTCAAGAATTACAAAGAGGCCCACGCCGCCTACGCGCGCGCCGTGCGCGCCGACCCGGGCAACCGGATGCTGGTGGAGAACCTGACGGGCGTGTCGCGCCAGCTGGGCCTGAAGGAAGATCCGGACCTGGGGTGGCTGCGCGAGTACCTGCGCCTGGACCAGATCGCCGCCGAAGCCGCGATAAAGCCTGCGCACCTGGCGGCCGCGGACAAGCTGCTGGCCTACGATCCCTCGGCGGCCAGGGCGCAGCTGCTGCGCGCCAAGCTCTATTTCAAGGCCGACAGGCTGCCGGAGGCCAAGGCCGCGCTGCAGCGCCTGCTGAGGGACAATCACAGCGACAACCAGGCCCGCTACGGCCTGGCCGTCATCTACGAGAAGGAGGGGAGCCTGGACCTGGCCCGCGCCGAGTGGGGGAGGTTCCTGCAGCAGGAGCCGGGCAACGCCGCCATAGCGCAGCGCCTGCAGGGGCTGAAATAGCCGGGACCGCCTGGTTATTTTTTGTAACATTCTCGCAATATTTAGGCAAAGTGAAAAAGGTTAAATATAACGCGAGACCAGCAAGATTTTGACAAGAGTGTATGAAAAACAGAACCGCCTTTAAATTCGTCCTGCCCTGCGCCCTGCTGCTGCTAGCCGCGGCCGGGCCCCTGTCGCAGGACCTTTCCGCGCAGGCGGGCAGGGCCGGCGTCAGCCGCTCCATGGAGCAGGCCATCCGCCTCTACCACGAGAATGAAGACACCGAGGCCATGGACCGCTTCATGGACATCCTCGTGAAGGGCAGCCCCTCCGAGAAGGCGCTGGCCAACGACTATATCACCAAGATCACGCTGCGCATGAACACCGGCGTCAACACGGTAAAGGACCGCGGCGCCGAGCCCACCACGCTGACCGAGGTTTCCAAGCCCAGGACCGAGCCGAAGCGCGACGTCCCGCTGGGCATACGCATGGATCCCAGGGACGAGGAAGAGGCAGAGGAGGCCGCCCGCGACGACGCGTCCGCCCAGCGCGAGCGCGTGGCCGACAAGATCACCTCCAAGATAGCGACGATGCGCCGCGACATACTGCTGGAGCTCGGCCGCTCCGACGCGGTGAAGGTCTACATGGGCGGCGACGGCATGCCCAAGGCCCTCACGCTGGACCCCAATTATTTCTTCGCCACCGAAACCACTTTCCGCGCCGGCACCGACAAGATGCTGGGCCTGCTGTCGGGCCTGCTGTTCACGCTGGGCAAGTCCAACGCGCTGATCCTCCCCGAGGGCTCCGCCGAGGGCGACGTCAAGATAAAGAGCATCCGCCGCGCGCTGGCCATCAATTCCTATTTCGAATCCCGCGGCATCTCCAAGTCCAGGCTGGAAGTGAACCTGACCGGCTCCGAGGTGCGGTTCCCTAAGGAATTAACAACTATAAGCGGCCTTATAATGTTATTTGATTATGACAAGCAGCCGCGCCTGAAGGACCTGGAAGACATGCAGACCAAGGGCCCCAAGGTGTCGCTGGGCATCTACCCCACGGCGATCTCCGTGCACAACAACGAGGGCGCCATCGTGGAGTTCTCCGCTTTCGAGTCGCCCATCAGCCAGCCCAGCTGGAAGTTCCAGATCTTCGAGGTGCAGAAGGACGGCAGCCGCCTGCTGCTGCAGGAAATGTCCGGCTCCGGGCAGCAGTACAACCAGAGCTTCTGGAACGGCCGCAAGAAATTCTTCGGGGCGCCTTATCCCTCGGGCAAGTACATGTTCACGGTGATCGCCGCCGACGTGGAAGGGCGGGAAACCTCGCTGAGCCGCCTGCTGGTGGTTCGCCCCACGCCCGAAGAGCAGAAGGCCCTGGCCGCAAAGGCCCCCGCCAGGAAAGCCGCCGCCGAAAGAGTTACCTCCTCCGGGGTCAAGACCCGCTCCCTTTCCTCCAAAGGCGTGAAGGGGGGGGCCTCCGGCAAGCTGCTTAAGGGCGCCGCCGGGGTGAAGGGTAAGACCCTCAAGAGGGCCCCCAAGAAGAAGAGCCGCGTCCCCGCCAGGAAGAAGGCCGAGCCCGCGGCCGAAGCCTCGGACGTGGCCGACACCGCCTCCGCCGGAGAGGCCGCCGCCCCCGCCGGGGAAGCCGCGCCCCCCGGTGAACTGTCCGGGCAGGTCAGCTACAAGATCTATTTCACCGAGGCCAACGCCCTCACCGCGGGCAGCGAGAAGCGCCTGGCCCAGGTGGCCGAGACCATGGGCTACTACCCGATGGCCAACATCCAGCTCATCGGCTACGCCTATTCGGGCGAGGCCAACGCCGACGCGGTGGCGGAGAACCGCGTCAACACGGTGGCGGCGCGCCTGGAGTCCAAGTACAAGATAGACCGCGAGCGCATGGAAATGAGCTCCAAGGTGACGGAGGCCACGAAGGCCGTGGTCGAGATCAAACTGGCGGGCAAAGAATAGCGCCCCTTAAAGATTTATGGCAAAAGCGGCTGGACAAAAACACCTGGGCATCTACATCTCCCCCAAGGAGATCTGTATCTCCCAGGTCAAGCTCGGCAAGGATAAACCCGAAACCGAGCACCTCGTAAAATTCCCTACCGATTTCCCGGTGAAGGAGGGCATGATGCGCCCTCTTTCCCTCAATAACGAGTTCTTCAGCGAGAAGGCCCAGTGGGTCGCGCAGTTCAAGCAGGCCGTCAAGAAGGTCAGCTGGGACTCTTCCACGGCGGTGGTCACGCTTTCCCCGCAGTTCGCCATCCTGCGCTACTTCGTGATGCCGGCGGTGGAGCGCAGGTTCTGGAGCAAGTCCATCCCGCTGGAATCCAAGAAATACATCCCGGTCTCCTTCGAGGAGGTCGTCTACGATTTCAACGCCCTGCCCGCCGACGGCGGCAAGAAACTGGGCGTGCTGTTCGGCCTGACGCAGCGCAAGAGCGTGGAGTTCATCACCGAGACGCTCAAGGGCGCGGGGCTCACGCTGGCGGCCGTGGAGACCACGCCGATCTCCTTCGAGCGCGTATTCGGCTACCTGGACCCCAAGGACCACGACGCCAAGGGCTACATCCATTTCAGCGAGAACTCCACCTATATGCTCTTCTCGCACGCCGGCTCCCCGGTGCTGTACCGCGAGACCGAAACCGACGCCGGCGGCTCGATGAGCGAGCGCAAGCGCCTGGACGTGAAGGGCGGCGTGCAGTTCGTGGACCGCTACGTGGGCGGCAAGGAATACAAGGCCATCATGCTCAGCGGCGACGGCGCCGACGGCTGGAAGCCGGTGGCCGACAAGGAAGCCGCCCCCATACAGTCCCAGATCTGGGATATCGCCAAGGCGGGGGGGCTCAAGGACAACGACGCGGCCTCGCTGCTGGCCTGCGCCGCCGCGCTGCGCGGGCGCACGGCGGGCCCGGCCCTGCCCGACATCTCGGGCCTCAGCTCGGCGGCGAACCTGGAAAAGCAGGTGCAGAGCTACGTCTGGAACATCAGCTTCGTGCTGGGCGGCCTGATCCTCCTGCTGTGGCTCTTCGCCGAGGCGCGCGTCATAATGCTTTCCTCCAGGATCTCCTCCCTCAAGGCCAAGGTGGTCAACGTGCCGGAGCTGGAGGGGCTGGAAGCCGACGTCATCCGCACCCGGATGGACAACATGCGCACCAACGCCACCATCCTCGACGGGCTGGTGAGCGAGGTGGACCCCCTGGCTCCCAAGCTGGCCTCCATAGCCGACCGCATCCCGCCCGACCTCTGGGTGGCGGACATCACCTATACCAACCCTTTCGCGCTTTCCGAAGTGCAGAGCGGCACCAAGGAGCTGCGCATAATGGGCGAGACTTTCCTGCGCGGCGAACTGAAGGGCCGCCTGGTGGAAGTCTTCACCAAGTCGCTTAAAACCGCGCCTGAATTTAAATTATACGGGCCGCCTTTCGGCGGCATAGACAGCACCACCGAAGAGGGCGGGCGCTCGGGCACCCCGGGCGGCCCCGAGACGCAGAAAACCAGCGGATACGCCGTGGTGTGCACCATAAAGAGGAAATAAGATATGCCTCCCCAGCTTGCGGCTCTAGTCGAAAAGGTCATTTCCTACTTCAGGAATATGATCGGCGACATCACGATCATCTACGCCGAGAAAGGCATTGCGCCTTTCAAGAAGCCGCTTTTCGTGGCGCTGCCCGTGCTGCTGGTGATCTACGTGGCCCTTTACAGCCCGGCCGGCAGCAGGCTGGCGCGCGCCCGCGGCGACGTGACCAATATGACGCTGGTGGCGCAGCACGCCGAGGAATACGAGGGCGTCAAGCTGCGCATGTCGGGGCTGCAGCGCAGGCTGCCGCTGGTTAAGGACAAGGACGAGTGGCTGAATTTCGTGATCAGCAACAGCGCCAGGAAAATAGGCGTCTCGGTGGATTCCCAGAGCGCACAGCGCGAGGCCGAGGTGGGCAATTACCTGGTGGTCTCCCGCGAGATCACCGCCACCACCACCTACCACATATTCGGGAGCTGGCTGGCGGAAATAGAGAATTCCCCGATCTTCCTGCGCATTACTGAGCTTTCAATGCACCGCGACGAGAACAACCCCGGCACGGTGAAGGTCACTTTCACGCTTTCCACTATCTTCCCCAAGCTGGGAGGACGCTGATATGAAAAGCTTTACCTCCATCCTCGGCTGGCTGCTGCTGATCGCCCTCGTGGCGGTGCCTTCATTCCTTTTCTACAACTGGCTGACGCAGAGCAAGAAGGCCGCTTCGGAGGAGCTCGCTTCCGCCCCGGCGGTAAACGTCTTCCCGCCCGCCGCCGCGCAGCCGGAGGGCTCTTCCCAGCCCGCCGTTTCGCCGGCCGCGGGGCAGCCGCAGGCCCAGCCGGCCGCCCGGCAAATGCTCCCCGCGCCCCAGCCGGTCCAGGAGCAGCCCCAGGCGCAGGCCCCGGCCGCGGCGCAGGCGCCCGCCGAACAGCCGCCTTCGGCCTCCGCTTCGGCCCCCGAAACCCCTGCCGAAAACCAGGAGGGGGAACAGGCCCCGGCCGGCGAGCAGCCCGCGGTGGAGGTTTCCACCGTGCCGAAACCCATCTCTTATTACGAGCCCAAGAGCGAGCGGGACCCCACGTTTTCTCCGGCTGACTACCGCCGCATAAAGGAAGAGCGGCTGGCCCGTGAGGAAGCGGCCAGGATGCAGGCCCTCTCCGAGCGCCGCACCAAGGCCAGGGAGCCGGGCCCGGAGACCAGGATCAGCCTGCAGGGCATAGTGGGCAACGCCGCCATCATAAACGGCGACATGTATTACGTGAACCAGACCGTGCGCGGCGTCAAAATAGTCAAGATAGGCGCGGACTATGTAATAGGCGACTATAAAGGCAAAAAGTTCAGGAAGGTCCTGAAATAGAAGTGCTGGTGGAAGAGCGGCAGGATTAATATATAATAGATAGTCAGAAGGACGGAGGCGTTATGAACACCTTGAAAATTTTACTCGCGCTGGCGCTGGCCCTGGAGCCGGTGCTTTTTCCTGTCGCAGGGCTTTACGCCCAGGAGGGGCTGCCCTCCGCCGATAAAGACTTCGCCCAGGACCTGCAGGGGCCCGCGGGCGACGAAGGCGGCCCGATACTCGACGGCGGGTCGGATTCCGCGCCCCCGTCCTCAATGCCGCAGGGCCAGACCCCCGGCTCGCCGATCGAGTCCGTGCAGATAGGCGGCGCCCCCAAGGACGCCCCGATGTACGAAGAGGCGGAGTCGGTTTCGCCGCTCGACCGCAAGATAGGCCCCATCCGCCTCAAGGGCGCGCCCCTGTCCACTTTCCTCGACGTGGTTTCCGCCCAGTCCAAGGTGAACTTCATCATCACGGAAGGCCTCGAGGCCAAGACCATCACCGTGTTCCTGCGCAAGACCACCGTCCGCGAGGCGCTGGAACTGCTGCTGCGCGTGAAGGGCCTGACCTACCAGCGCATCGGCCGGAGCAACACCTACGTGGTGCAGAAGCGCTCGGCCGACATGCCCAACCTGATCACCAAGATCTATACCCTCAACTACATCCCGCTCATCCCGATCACCTCGGTGGGCGAGGAAATAGCCTCGATAACCTCGCAGGACGTGTCCTCCAACCAGGGCGGCTCGCAGAACAACCAGCAGGGCGGCGGCGATAAGGGCGGCGAGAAGGAGAGCTCCATCTCGATCATCAATATCATCCGCTCGGTGCTGTCCAAGAAGAACGGCAAGCTGGCCACGGACCCCCGCACCAACACCCTGATCATCACCGACGTGCCGGAAGTCTTCCCGCAGGTCGAGCAGATCATCGCCGAGCTGGACAAGAAGGCGCCCCAGATCCTCATCGAGGCGCAGATCGTGGAGATCAATACCGACCGCATGAACGAGCTCGGCATCGAGTGGGGCGGCTCGCGCGGCGAGATGGCCTATTTCGCGGGCCCCTCGCGCCTGACCGACTACGGCCTGCGCCCCGGCTTCTTCTCCGGCGACGAATGGAAGAAATTCTTTCCCAAGACCACCGACATCGGCGAAAGCGCCGGCAGCGGCGGCGGCGGCGGCACGATCGACCCGATCTTCTCTACCGGCCAGCAGAGCTCCAAGGGCGTCTACTACGGCGTCTTCAGCCTGGCGCAGCTGCAGGCCATCTTCCGCGCCCTGATCTCCAAGGGCGAGGGCCGCTACCTGGGCAAGCCCAAGATCGTGGCGATGAACAACAAAACGGCCCTGATCGCCATCTCCAAGGACGCGGCCATGGGCACGCAGAGCACGGTGGCTTCGGCCGGCGGCTCTTCGGGGTCCTCCTCCACGGGCGTGGAGCGCCGCCGCATAGGCCTGCTGCTCAAGGTGACGCCGCAGGTGAACAAGGAAGGCTACATCACGATGATAGTCCAGCCCGCCTACTCCGACGCGGTGGCTTCGGCCATCACGGTGCAGGGGGAGACGGTCTTCGACCCGGTCAGCCGCGGCGCCTCCACCATGGTGCGCGTGAAGAACGGGCAGACGGTCGTGATCGGCGGCATGCTGTCCTCCACCGAGAGCAAGACCATAAAGAAGGTGCCGCTGCTCGGCTACATCCCGATCATCGGCTGGCTGTTTACCAGCGTGAGCTCCAGGCGCACCAACACCGACCTGGTGATCTTCCTCACGCCGACGATACTGGTCGACTAACCGCGCGGGCGGGGCGGCCGTACAACGGGATAAAGGGCGGACGAGGGTCCCGGCCCTTTATCCTTCGGCCTTAAAAGGCACAAGGGGCGGGGGCGCGTAATACCATCTATGGCACATAAACTCCTCGGCGAAATAATGGTCCAGGCTAAATGGATCACCGAAGACCAGCTGCAGAAGGGGCTGAAGTTCCAGCAGCAGCAGGGCGGCCTGATAGGCGAGGCCCTGGTGAAGCTGCGCTACGCCACCGAGGAACAGGTGGCCCAGGCGCTGGCCAAGCAGCTCGGCATAATTTACGCCTCCAAGGAAAACCAGATCCTGAACCCCGAGAAGGGCCAGGGCCTGGAGAAGATGATCCCCGAGAAGTTCGCGCGCGACGCCGCGGTGGTCCCGCTTTTCGTCGAGAACAACACGCTGGCCGTGGCCCTGACCGACCCGACCAACATCATGGTCGTCGACAACATCAAGCTGGTCTGCGGCATGGAGATCCAGCCCTTCATCGCCACGAAGGCCCAGATCCTGAAGGTCATCGACTCTTTTTATTCGGCGCAGGGCGGCAGCCTCATCGACAAGGTGCTCGACAAGGGCGGCGAGGCGAACGAGGCTTCCGAGACCGACGTGGTCACCTCCGACGGCAAGCTGGACCTGGACAAGGTCATCATCGGGGAGTCCAAGGGCGCGCAGTCCATCAAGCTGGTCAACGCCATCATCAAGCAGGCCATCGGCGAGCGCTGCAGCGACATCCACCTGGAGAAGTACGACGAGAAGGTGGCCCTGCGCTTCCGCATCGACGGCACGCTCTACGAGCGCAGCGCGCCCCAGTCGGACCTCTTCGACGCCATCATTTCCCGCGTCAAGATCCTGGCCAAGCTCGACATCTCCGAGCGGCGCCTGCCGCAGGACGGCAGCTTCACCATCAAGTTCCAGAACCGCAACATCGAGACCCGCGTCTCGATCTGCCCCACCGTCTTCGGCGAAAAGCTGGTCATGCGTCTGCTCGACAAGGGCAACGTGGAATTCAACGTGGACAAGATCGGCTTCGAGCCGCGCCAGCGCGACGACTTTTTAAAAGCCGCCACGGCCCCGCACGGGCTGATCCTGCTGACGGGCCCCACCGGCTCCGGCAAGACCACCACGCTCAACGCCGTGCTCAACTCCATCAAGTCGCCCGAGATCAACATCATGACGCTGGAGGACCCCGTCGAAGTCAAGATGGAGGGCATCAGCCAGGTGCAGGTCAGGCCGCAGATAGGCCTCACCTTCGCCTCGGGCCTGCGCTCTTTCCTCCGCCAGGACCCCGACGTGATCCTGGTCGGCGAAACCCGCGACAACGAGACCGCCGAGGCCTGCCTCAAGGCGGCCATGACCGGCCACCTGGTGCTGTCCACGCTGCACACCAACAGCGCGCTCGAGGCCATCCCGCGCCTCATCGACATGGACATCGAGGCGTACCTGCTGGCCAGCACGCTGCTGCTGGTGGCGGCCCAGCGCCTGGTGCGCGTGCTGTGCCCCGACTGCAAGGTGCCGTACCGGCCCCCGCAGGAGGAACTGGACCTGTTCGCCAAGGAGTCTTACCTCAATCCGCTGCCGGACCTGACCAAGCTGACTTTCTACAAGGCGCGCGGCTGCCCCAAGTGCGTCAACATGGGCTACAAGGGCCGCAAGGCCATCTACGAGGTCTTCTTCATCACCGAGGCCATGAAGCGCATCATCTCCAAGGACGCGGACCAGCCCAAGCTGCGCGAGGCCGCGGCCATGGGCGGAGCGTGGGACCTGCGGGCCAGCGGCTGGCGCAAGGTGCTGGCCGGCATTACCTCGGCCGATGACATGATGTCGATAACGATGACGGAGCATTGAGACCTTGAAGTTGGGCGGTTCATCTGTTAGACTATAATTAATATGGGAAGATTTATTTATACGGTCCAGGACGCCCAGGGCACGGTGACCACCGGCGCCGTGGACGCCGACGACGAGGACGGCGCGGTACAATCCCTGCAGACCAAGGGCCTCTTCATTCTTTCCATCCAGTCCGAGGACACCAAGTCCAAGGGCATCATGAGCCTCAAGAAGATGGGCGGGGGGAGCATCTCCGGCCGCGAGATGGTCTTCTTCGGCGAGCAGATGGCCACGCTGATAGGCGGCGGCATCCCGCTGGTGCGCGCCCTCTCGCTGCTCTCAGAGCACGCCGAGAACAAGAACCTCGGCGCCGTGCTTTCCACGGTCACCAAGGAAGTGTCCGCCGGCGGCGCCTTCCACAAGGCGCTGGAGAAGCACCCCAAGGTTTTCGACGAGATCTGGATCTCGCTGGTGCAGGCGGGCGAGGTGTCCGGCCAGCTGCCGGCCGTGCTGCGCCAGATCACGGCCTACAGCGAATCCCAGGAGAACGTGAAGTCCAAGATCATCACCGCCGTCTCCTACCCGGCCGTGCTGATGACCATGTCCGTCGGCGTGCTGATCTACTTCATCGGCTATATCGTGCCGGTCTTCGCCGACATCTTCCGCGACTTCAACCTGCAGCTGCCTTTCATCACGCGCGTGATCGTGATGATCTCGGCCGTGTTCACCAAGTACCTGGTGCTGATCATCGTAGGGATGATAGGCAGCGCCTTCGCCTTCAAGGCCTACATCTCCACGCCGCCGGGCCGCCTGACCTGGAACCACGTGCAGTTCAACATGCCGCTCGTAGGCGCCCTGATAAAAGCCATGGCCACGGAGCGCATGCTGACCACGATGGCCACGCTGATCCGCTCGGGCGTCAGCATCCTCAACGCCGTATCGGTGCTCGAGGGCGCTTTCAAGAAGAACCTCATTTTCCAGAACGGCCTCAAGCAGGCCAAGAACGACATCGCCAGCGGGCGCTCCATCTCGGAGTCCTTCAAGAAGACCGGGATCTTCCCGCCGATGGTGACCGAGATGATGTGGATGGGCGAGGAGTCGGGCAAACTGCCCGACATCATCGTGGTGCTTTCGAAGTATTACCAGGAGCAGATCGACCAGTGGCTGCGCCGCTTCAGCTCCATGATCGACCCGATCCTGGTGGTGGGCGTCGGCGGCCTGGTGGCCGTGATCGTGATGAGCATCTTCATGCCCATCTTCCAGCTTTCGTCTATCGGCGCGGGCGGCTAGGGAGAACGGAGAGGAACTATGCATAACACGAAAAAGGGCTTTACACTCATAGAACTCGTAGTGGTGGTGCTCATCATGGGCATCCTGGCCTCGGTGAGCGTGCCGTACTACTACAAGACGGTGGAGACCTCCAAGGCCACCGACTCGGTGGCCATCGGCCACATGCTGGGCAACTCCAACCGGATGTTCCGCCTGGACCAGCCGGCGGCCACGGTCAGCGGCCAGATCACCAACACCTGCAATTCCTACACCTGCGCCTCGGTGCCGGCCACCAGCGCCTGCCGCCTGATCGCCTGCTCTTACGTGGCGCGCCAGGACTGGAACCAGTCCTCCTATAACTATTACGTCTGCAACGGCGGCAACGGCGGCCCCTGCTGCGCCAACTCCGGCGGCGAGCGCGGCGTCTCCTGCACCCGGCGCGGGGCGGGGGCCAGCGGCTCCTACGCGAACTGGGGCTACCGGTTCTACGACAGCGGCCGCTGCGAGGCCATCGGCGGGGCCCCCGACTGCCCCAAGTTCTGATTTATGAAAGCCAGGAAGAGGCCGGGCCAGAGCCTGATAGAAGTAACGATGGCCACGATGATAGCCGCGATCACCACGACCGCGGTGATGTCCACCGTGCTGTCGAGCTTCGTCTCCGACACGCGGGCCGACAAGCGCGACGCGGCGGCCATGGCCATGCGGCGCGCGCAGGAAACCCTCAAGAGCTTTGTCAGCGTGGACCCCACCGCCATCAACCTTTTCCCCGGACAGACTCCGGCCATTCCCGGCTCGCCCAACTCCGGCAGCTGGGCGGCGGACGCCTCCGGCTGGCCGCCCA
>Ga0209000_1000042_pt1 | contig 191245 bp, 141 predicted proteins | sample RifGroD2_FD_183998 | JGI IMG/M metagenome (GOLD analysis project Ga0209000, IMG submission 183998) | Groundwater microbial communities from Rifle, Colorado, USA - Groundwater D2 (SPAdes) (version 2) | ecosystem: Environmental > Aquatic > Deep subsurface > Groundwater | place: Rifle, Colorado...
TATCATTTTTTGCAAGGTTTTGATCTGAATATAGTGTTTTTCCTGCAAAAAAGGACAATTCCAAAACCCATTTTATCAACCGTATATTGTTAATATCCTGATGTTTAAAACTTTGTTAAGGAGCGACCAATTAGTTTCCAAAATATATTATGGATATATGAAAAAAGATAAGTTTAAGAATTAAATTTTTCAAAGTGAACCCAGTACATCAACGAGAGAAATTCAAAATTGTTTGTATAATGTTTGTTGGGAAACAAAAAAGCACTCACGACATTCCGTAAGTGCTTGATTTTTAAGTGGGCCCAGCTGGGCTCGAACCAGCGACCCCCTGATTATGAGTCAGGTGCTACTAACCGACTGAGCTATGGGCCCTTAGCTGTCTATGCAACAGATACCCCGATTTTTGGGACTGCAATTTTACACATTTGAATCTTATTTCACAAATAAATTTCTGGTTTTTTCATTTATCGATTCATGCAGGGCAAGCAGTTGTTTAAATGCGTTTTGTAAACTCGTTCCATAGCTTATAACGCCTTCGTGGTGACCCCCCAGCACAATCACCGAGGATTGGTTTTTTTCACGAATCATTCTACCCAATTCCATGGCCAGTTCGGGGGTTCCGTAGGGAATATCGGACGATGTAGTTGGTAATTTTCCCAGAAAATGACTCCAAAATTCTAAATGGTGAAAATGAATAATCGCCTTTACATCTTCACAGCTTTGATAAATAGCCGCATGGCTCATGCTTTCGCTGGATGCCGCTATCAAACCGATAGACGAAATCCTGTTACTGGAGACAATGCTTTCGGTTACCAAGGCAATTTGATCGGTTGATAAAAAATCAAATCCGCCGGTATCGCTTCCAGTAATAAAAAACGAGGTTCCGGCAAGGCGTACCGATAGGTTTCCGAAAGAAGGGCCATCGGGTATTTTCCCAACCATTCCCAGCTTTTTAAGTTCATTTCGGACAAGGTTTATTTCCTCAAGCATAAAACTGGGAATAGCAGCTGGTTTTTTAATCCACAGGTGGGTGAATTTTATGTATCCTTCATTCATTATTTCAGGTGTTCAGGAAATAAATTCAGGATAGAAGCTTCATTGGCCATGCAGATTCCCCGTTCGGTGATTAACCCGGTAATCAATCGGGCAGGGGTAACATCGAACCCGTAATTGGCCACTGGCGTATTTTCAGGCATAATCAGTGCCTCAAAGGTTATATTTTGATGCCGGACTTCCATTTTAAGCATCTCATCGGCACCGCGGTGTTCAATGGGAATGTTTTTTACTCCATCGGTCATGGTAAAATCGATGCTGGTTGAGGGTAAAGCCGCATAAAACGGGATGTTGTTATCGAAGGCGGCCAAAGCTTTCAGATAGGTTCCTATTTTATTGGCAACATCGCCGTTGAGGGTAGTCCGGTCGCTGCCCACCAGCACCATATCCACCATTCCGTGCTGCATTAAATGGCCTCCGGCATTATCGGGGATAACCGTATAGAGAACGCCCGCCTGCTGAAGTTCCCAGGCAGTGAGGCGCGCACCCTGATTGCGGGGACGTGTTTCATCGACCCAAATATGTAAAGGGATTCCTTTCAAATGCGCTTTATACATGGGGGCTGTGGCTGTACCCCAATCTACACAGGCCAGCCAACCGGCATTGCAATGGGTTAAAATGTTTACGGGTTGCTGCTTCTTTTGGTAAAATTCTTCAATAAGAGAAAAGCCAAATTCACCAATCTGCTCACACCATTGGGCTTCGCGGTTTTGGGACTTTAAGGCAAACGATAAAGAAACGGTTGCATAATCGGATGGCTGAGCATTGGATAATTCCTGAACCATTTCATCGACCACCAAAGCCAGATTTATAGCGGTAGGACGGGTACTTTTGAGTTCTTTAGCCCACTTTTTTATATCTTGAAACTCAGTATTTTTATTATTTCTTATTTCGAGATGCAAACCCCAGGCGGCAGTAACACCAATCAACGGAGCTCCGCGTACAACCATCTCGTTAATGGCAAACACTGCATCATTAAGACTTTTCATCTCCATCATTTCGAATTGAAAAGGAAGCTTTCGTTGGTCGATGGCAAAAACCGCCTCTTTGGTTTCATCGTACCAGATGGATTGTATGTTTGTTCCGTTGATCAGCATGAGTTTTTAAGAATCTGTTATTGATGGATTAAACGAAAAAGCTGTTCGGTATCGGCTACATCGGTAAGTCTCATGTTACCGCCTTCAGCAGCCATCTTCAACTGTCCGATTTTATCGGACAGTTGACTGCCCTCCTTTTGTAGTTTATTTTTCAGATCGCTCCAGTATTTTCGCGGACGGTCCGTTTCTGTTAGAACTTCAACAGTATCAACAATCGAAAAACACCATTTCTCATTATTTTCATCCCAATGAGTCCTGATTTTTTTGTCGTTAAATAATTTTATAGCAGTCTCTCTGGTCATAAAGCAAGTTAAAAATTCCGTTCTACCATAGGGCGCAGCACCAGTTCGTCTAAAGCGACTGCGCTATCGGTTTTTAGTGCATTTACCATAACCCCGGCCACCTGTTTGGCAGTGAGGTATTCGGGGCGTTCCCCGGTGCGGAAGGGGGTATCAACCCCGCCCGGATACACCGACAATACCCTGATGTTATGCTTCCGCGTCTCTTTCCGATAGACTTTGGTGGCGGCATCCAGTGCGGCTTTCGAGGCGGTGTATCCGCCAAGCCCTTCGTTCGAAAACAAGCAGACCGATGAAAGGATATTCACTACCAGCCCCTCCTGTTGGGCTATCATGATATTTCCGGCCTCGCGCATAAAAATCACCGGAGCTCTGAAGTTGATGGTCATCATCCAGTCCAAATCGGTGGTGGAAAGCTGCGTGAGCGTATTCCGGTTATTGTTTAACCCGGCATTATTAATCAGGATGTCTATTTTCCCAAAATGATCGTGTGCCGCTTTTACAAAACCAATAATCCGATGTTCGTCGGACAGGCAAAAGGTTTCGGAATAGATCTGCGTTGAATGAAATTGGTTCAGTCCGTTTTTTAGCACCTCCATTTTTTCAGGGGAACGGCCACAGAAGGCTACATTGGCACCCTGTTCCAGCAGGACAATTAATAGTTCTTTTCCTATCCCTGAGGTGGCTCCTGTTAATAGGATGGTTTTATGGGAGAGTGATGACATATCGGTTCATTTTTGATTTGAAAAACAAAGATAGTGAAAGAAAATTACCCGCAGGAATGGGGCCATATTCCCAAAGCCTGCGGGCAATCTCTCCCAATCATTTATTCTAACACACTACATTTCAACTGTTTGACTCAATCGGATGTCTCTGGATGAGCTTCCTAACAGAATTTCGAATTCACCGGGTTCCAACACCCATTGCTTTTTGGTTTCCTGATAAAACATGAACGCCTCTTTTGGCAGTTCAAGTTCTACCGTCGTAGTTTCGTTGGGTTCCAGCATTACCTTTGTAAACCATTTTAACTCTTTAGAAGGGCGTTTTACCGAAGCCTCTTTATTGGCAACATATACCTGAGCCACTTCAGCACCCGGAATTTTACCGGAATTGGTAATGTTAAACGACAACGAAACAGTATTATCGCTTGTCTCTACCATAAAATCGGAATATTCGAAAGTGGTATATGAAAGGCCGTGTCCAAAGCAAAATTCAGGCTCCACCTGGTAGGTATCGAAATAACGGTAACCCACAAAAATTCCTTCGGCATAATTCACCTCCATACTTTTTCCGGGGTATTCCCCAATAGAATGCGAAGGATTGTCTTCCAGTTTTTTGGCAAAGGTCATTGGTAATTTACCCGAAGGATTGGTTTTCCCGAAAAGGATGTTGGCTAAGGCGGTTCCTCCCTCCATTCCTGGATACCAAGCCTGTACAACGGCTTTTACCTGAAGAAGCCATGGAGCCATATCAACAGGGCCGCCCCCAAAAAACGTTACTACCACATTATTATTTACCTCGGCCAGGGCACGAATCAACTTGTCTTGTCCGTACATCAACTGGGTATTTTTTTTGTCGATGCCTTCACTGTCATAAGCATCGATGCCCCATTCCGCAGGATTAAAATTGTGAATCCAACCGCCTACAAAAATCACAACATCGGCGTTTTTAGCTGCTGCTACGGCATCATCGCTTAATTTTTTGTTAACCGTGTTTTCGCGGGTAATTTCATACCCTTGCTGGTAGCTAATTGCAGCCTCGTTGCCCACCAGATTTTTAATGCCTTCGAGTGGTGTTATTTCATATTTGGTACTTACCTGCGAACTACCGCCGCCATGGGCATGCTTACGGGTAGCATTTTCGCCAACCACCAAAATCTTTTTTGCTTTTGCGATGTTGAGCGGAAGGATTTGCTGATTTTTCAGTAGCACAATTCCCTCTTCGGCTACTTTTAAAGCAAGCTGCTGATGTTCTTTGGTGTTCGCTTCGCCGGGGGTGCGATTCCCAAACAGGCGGATGCTAAACATGACCCGCAAGATACGGCGTACCTTATCATCGACCACCGAAACCGGCACCTCGCCGCGTTTTACCATTGCAATGGCCGAATCGGCTAAATAAAATTTGTTATAATCAATGTTGGGCATCTGCAACAAATCGGTTCCCATTTCAATATCGGTTCCTGAAAGCAGCGCTTCGCGGGTATTGTGAACGGCTCCCCAATCACTCATTAATAAACCTTTAAAACCCCATTCCTCTTTCAAAACCTGATTTAACAACCATGGATTTTGTGTACAATACAAACCATTGATTTTGTTGTAAGCTCCCATCACCGTAAGCACATTGGCCTCGCGAACAGAAGCTTCGAAAGCTGGGAAGTAAATTTCGCGCAAGGCTTGCTCGCTCACAACAACGTTAATTCCGCTACGGTTTTCTTCCTGGTTGTTGGCAGCAAAATGTTTTACACAAGCGGCGATCCCCTGATCCTGTACCCCTTTGATATAACCCACTGCCATGCGCGAGGTTAAGAAGGGGTCTTCGCTCAGGTATTCAAAATTACGGCCACACAAGGGCGAACGGATAATGTTAACTCCCGGTCCCAAAATAACATCCTTTCCCCGGTGTTTAGCTTCGGAACCCAACACGGCACCATATTGGTAACCCAATTCGGTATTCCAGGTTGAGGCCAAACAAATACCCGTAGGTAAATAGGTAACAGAATCATCCACATCCATATCGCGCGCCCAGTCGCGCCCATGTTCAAAACGGACCCCATGCGGCCCATCGCTCATAATAAGTTCAGGAATTCCCAAACGGGGAACCCCTCCCGAAGTGAATGCTGAACTGGCATGTATCATTCCAATTTTTTCCTCTAAAGTCATCCGTTGAATCAGGGAATCAATTTTCAATTCATCACTGTTTTCAGATATATTATGAGGTTTTTTACTGCACGACACCACTAAAAACACAATTAACAATAAGGGTATTAAACGGTTACTAAAATCCATAGTTTTAAATATTTATGTTATTTTGATTTTAACTTTATAAGCAAACACCACCGTGTAAAATAAATAAAATTCATTACCTGTAATTTATATTATTTCAGTTTTCCAAACGCAAGGTATTTGTTAATCTGATTTGATCGGAAGCCGGGCCAACCATTACATTTAAAGTACCGTCTTCAAATAGCCACTTTTTTTGCTCTACATCCCAGTACATCACATCGTTGGCATGCAACACCATTGAAACGGTTTTGGTTTCGCCCGCTTTGATAAAAATACGGCTAAACCCTTTCAGTTCTTTCATCGGACGTTTTACTTTTGATACAGGATGCGAGACATAAAGCTGAACCACCTCGTCGCCATCGTAAGAGCCTTTATTTGTAACATCCAAAGTAAGGGTAACTGTTTCATTGTTTTGGAGGCTTTTTGAACTCTCCCTCAAGTTACGATACTCAAATTGGGAGTAGCTTAGGCCAAATCCAAAGGTATAAAGGGGTTTATGGCTACTGTACATGTAGGTGCGCCCTTTTGTAATATCATAATCCATCATTTCAGGCAAATGTTCCATTTGGGTCGGCCAGGTTTGAATCAAACGTCCGGCAGGATTGTAATCGCCAAAAAGCACCGAAGCCAGGGCATTCCCTGTTTCCTGACTGGAGTGGGTCATGTGAATAATGGCCGGAACATGTTCCTGAGTCCAGTTGATGGCATATGGGAAACTGCTCTGCAAAACAACCACCATGTTTTTATTGGCTTTAAATACTTGCCGGATAAGCGCCTCCTGCTCCAATTCAATTGATTTTCGGTCAACTGCTTCTTTTCCATCGCTGGGTACCGGGCATTGAGCCCATCCGGCACCTCCGGTTGGGTTATTGCCAACAACCACAATTACTACATCGGCTTGTTGGGCAAATTCTACTGCCCTGTTGTAGCTATTATCGGGGGTATATAAAATTTTTACTTTATTTCCCATTCGGTTTTTGATTCCTTGTAGGGGCGTAATTGTATAAGGAGGCGTTCCACTGTACCAATCAAGCATGACTGTATCAGCCAATGTACCTATTACGGCAATTGTTTTTAATTTCTCTGGCTGCAGAGGTAGCTGTTTGTTCTGGTTTTTAAGAAGAACGATTGACTTTTGAGTTGCCTCAAGCGCCATTCTCCGGTGGGCATCGGTTAACCAAGGCTCAATGGTGTCGGTGATACCAATCGTTTTGTAAGGTACTTGATCATCGGGATCGAGTTGGCCAAGTTTTATCATAACCCTGAAAACACCACGTAACACAACATCCAAATCGCTTTCGGTGAGATATCTGTTGGCTAACGCACCATAAATTCCCTGTTCATAATCATCTAAAAACTGATTAATTCCAGCCTTGATGCAGCCTTCGGCAGCCCGGTATAAATCGGGGTAGGCGTGGTGTGCATTTATTAACATTTGGTAGGCACCACCATCGGTACAAATAATACCCCTTTGTTGCCATTGGTTAACCGTAATCTCTTTTAAAACAGGGTGAACCGCCAAGGCAATGCCATTATAGGCATTGTAAGCTGCCATGTAAGCCTGGCTTCCGCCTTCGGTAATTCCTTTAAAAAACGGGTAGCTATAATATTCGTAAAACAGACGTTCTCCAAAATTGCTCGATGAGCTATCGCGCCCATTTTCGTTGCTATTGGCCAAAAAATGTTTCATGAGCGAAGCCGTTAACCAATATTTAGGATGGTCGCCCTGTAAGCCTTTAACAAATTGTGCGACCATTTGTGCGTTGTACCAGGCATCTTCGCCAAAACACTCTTCGGTACGTCCCCAACGGATATCACGCCCCAGATCGGCATTAGGTGCACGAACAACCAATCCGCCACGCTTATAAAGGCTTTGAAACATGTAACGGGTTTCGTAAGCCTCAACTGCTGCTACTTTTCTCATGAGCGCGGTATCCCATGTTTCGGCCAATCCAATGGCTTGAGGAAAGATGGTTGTTGCCTGCGGATTCCTCTGTCCCCAATTACTTGGGCCGCCCTGAGCCAATCCGTGCAACCCCTCCACATGGCCTGTACCTTTTACCTGTAACCTTGGAATACTGGGTAAGGTACTTAAACAGGTGACTTTTTCATCCAATGTCATCAATGAAATAAGGTTATCTATCCGCTCTTCGGTTGGTAAATCAGGATTTTGAAAAGCATATTCGTACTGACTTTTAACGGCAAAGGGCAGAAAATTCAATAAAAGGAATGGGGCAATGGGGATAAAATGTAGAACTATTGTTCGGGTTTTTACGAAGAGTTGACAGCAAAAATAGGAAGTTGATAACATACTTGGTTATTTTTTATCGTTATAATTCACTATTTCCCAGGTAACTTTTCCATGATACGGATCTGAAGTTAATTGTAAATCGGAATTCAAATCCACTGTTTTTAATTCTTGGTTTTCAGGCAGACAAACCAACCCTTTTGCCTCCTTGGGTTGACTGGTATAAACCACCAATTTGAGCTTGCCCCAATCCATAAACTGGGTCGATTGTGTCAAGGCAATATGTGGAATAACTGCACCCTCTTTAACCAAAATTACAATGGGAATTTCGCCGGCTGGTATCTGATGCCAACCTCCTTGATATACGGTTCCGGTTTGATAATCAATCCATGTTCCCTCTGGCAGATAGACATCGCGCGTGGGTGAATCTTCAAACAAAGGTGCCACCAACATATCGGAACCAAAGAAGTATTCATTGTCAATAAGCCAACTTCCCGGATCACTAGGAAATTCAACAAACAGTGCCCGAACCATCGGTAACCCTTTTAAGGTACATTCTTTGGCTTGTGCATAAATATAAGGCATGAGCATATAGCGCATATTGTCAGCCTTGCGAAAAGCACTCATAAAATCATCGCCATATTCCCAAGGCTCTTTTGGGGGTGTTCCATGGCTTCGGGTGTGCGAAGTAAGCATTCCGAAGGGAGTCCAGCGGCGGAATAAATTTTCTGGGGTTTTGAGTACGAAGCCACCAATATCGTGGCTCCAAAAGGCAAAACCAGAAAGGCCGAACGACAATCCACCGCGTAACGTGGCAGCCATTGCAGTGTTGGTATTGGCGGGGTCGCCTCCCCAATGCAATGGGTACCGTTGGCTTCCTGCCCAAGCACTGCGGGCCCACATAATCCGTTCGTGATGCACCGATTTTGTGATATCAGAAACTGCTTTATTGTAGCGCAACGGATACAGGTTATGTTCGTAAAAACCACTTTTCCCAGAGGCATAAATACCATTGGCAGGTGCCGCTTCGCCAAAATCGACTTTAATGGCACCCACGCCTAAATCGAGCAACCCTTTTATTTTATTTTGATACCAGGCAACCGTAGCTGGGTTCGAAAAGTCGAGTACCGCATCTTCGTATGGAAGCGTTCCTTTTCCATTTTTAACATACAGGTTTTGATTGATGATTTCAGCAAACAGGTTGTTTTTGGGAACAAAATAAGGTAATTGCCACAAACAGGTTTTAATTCCCTGCTTGTTCAATTGTTGAATCATGTTAGTTGGGTCTTTAAATCGGGATGTAGAGAATTGATAATCGCATTGCCAGTCGGTTTCGAACCATCCGGTATCGAAGTGGAGTACATCGGCAGGAATCCGGTTTACCCGCAATTTATCGGCAACGGCTAGTCCCTCTTCTTGCGAGAAATAGGTAATCCGGCTTTGCCAATACCCAAAGGACCACAAGGGCGGCATTTCGGCTTTTCCGGTAAGGTGGGTATATTCGTTTAAAATATCTTTTGGTTCACCAAGAAACACAAATAAATCCAGACTTTCGTCGCCAATCATCATGGAATTGGCCGCCCCGAAGTATTTACCAAAATCGCAGGTAACAGGTGCTGATGTGTGCATAAACACACCATACCCCCGGCTGCTCATGTAAAAGGGGATGGGTTTATACATGGTCTCGTTTTGGATGCCATTGGCATCGTCCACCCAAAGGACAACTTTTTGGCCCCGTTTATTCAATGCGGTGTACGATTCGCCACAACCAAAAATCTTTTCGTCGGGTGATAGGGTAAAAACCGCCGAAAAGCTTCGTGAATAATCACTGGCCCGACGCACAAACGAGAAGGGCAACACCGGAGTGTAGGTTGTTTCGGCCACATCGTTAAAATGGATGGTTGAGGTGAGCTGCTTTCCTGTAGCATCGAAAAACTTCACATGCCAGGGGGAGGTTTCAATCACCACTTTCCCATATTTTGAAGTATATTGGTGGCCTGTGGGTATTTTTGTATAAGTCCATGATTTATCCGCTGGAGCAATTCCGTTTACCAACATCAGCGAAGGTTCATCGGGTTTTATTTCGCTTCCCGATTGGGCACGGATGCGCACCGTCCGTTCCGACACAAATTCCACCGAAAAACCCAATTCGGGTGATACCTGATATTCATTTACAGGAAATTCATTGGCTTTAACCGGGCGCAATACACCCAGCATATTGTTAAAAGCCATTCGGGTAGCATATTCATAGCGGTGGTACACCAGTTTTCCTTGACCACTTTCTGCATTAAAAGTAGTAAGGCTATCGGCCAAATAGTAGGTGTTTTGAAAGTTGGCAAAATCAGGACTAATGTCGATAGGTTCGTTTTGCAAATGAAACTCTTGCAACTGGGCAAAAGTGCTTGACAGAAAAGGAACCAAAAGGAGTGTTAAAATTAGCTTTTTCATTGGTTTAACATTTAAATTTTATTGGGTTTGAATTACAAATCCCCCATTCGGAATCATTTCCAGAGCGATGGTTTTTTGAAAGGTTAATTTGTTTATCGAAAATTCACGGTTTGAGGAACCATCAGTTATCAAGAGCCCTTGGGATGCCTCCGTAAACGAAGCATCGAAACTTACTTTTTGTGTGGAATCCTGTCCATTGATTCCGGCTATGTACCAAACAGAGCCGGAGCGCCGGGCCATAACCACAAATTTTCCGGGGTAACCGTCCAGGAATCGGGTTTCGTCCCAAACCACAGGAACCGTTTTCATGAACTGTTGCACTTCGGCAGGCATTTGGAGCATTACCTCGGGAATCTCGGCAAAATGTTGAACCCCCGACTGAAACAAAACCGGAAGAGCCAATTCAAAACCATTGGTGGTTTTCCTCTGGATGCTTGGGATTTCACCAAAACAGGTGGGGGTAAAATCCATCGGGTCGAACACATTGCGGGTAAACGGAATCATAGCGCAATGGTTGGGTTGCGCATCGGCATCGGCTTGTCCAAAAGTAACAAACTCCATCCCTTTAATAGCTTCCATACTAAGCAGATGTGGATAGGTACGGTGCCAGCCCCGGGGAATGGTCGATCCATGGAAGTTTACCGCCAACCCAACGGCGGCGGCATCTTCCAGAATATCGATGTAATGATTCATCACCGATTGCCCGTCGCCCCCAAAAAAATCGATTTTTACCCCGGCGATACCCATCTCTTTGACTCTGAAAAATTCTTTTAACCGATCTTCACGTGTTAAAAGCGCATTTTTTGGGGTGAGCGGTGTAGAATTCCAGTTTCCCGATGAGTTATACCAAAGCAGGAGCTTAACGTTTTTTGTTTTGGCGTAATCGGCTAATTCTTTTATTTTTTCGTAGCCAATTTGGGAGTCCCAGAAGGCATCAATCAGGCAATATTCCCAGCCCATGTTGGCGGCGTAATCAATAAACTGCTGTTGAACCGGGTAAATGGTTTGGCCGTCTTTCAACAACACCCAGCTCCATGAAGCCCTTCCGGGTTTTACCCAACTGAAATCGCCGTCTATGGCTGGTTTTGCCAAATCGGTTCCCAGGGTAGATTCCACCACATCGGCCAGTGAACCAATGGCGATGATCCGCCATGGGGTAAACCAAGGAAGGGTTGACTGCGGATTCGATTCACCTGTAAAAACAACCTCCCTTACATCGGGGAAACCAATGGAATAAACCCCATTGGGCGATTCTGAACGGAGCCGTGAGGCACAATAATTCCTATCCATGGCCGTTTCCGAAATCAATACCCAGTGTTCCCCGGTTTTAAAAAGAGCCGGAAAGACCCACCCTGCCAATGGGGATGCAGTTCCCACGGGAATATCCTGTAAATAATGTTCTTCGTAGGAAGGGTTGCATTCGCTCCAACCCGATTTTGCCACCGCGCAGGGTTGCAACCAGGCTTTCGCCTCTTTTGGAAAGGCAAACGAGGTTTTTTCTTCTACAATTTTTTTTATGTCACTCTTTTCCGCAGGGAAAAAATACCGGAAAGCCACTCCTTCATCCGACACCTGAAAAATAACCTGCATGTCTTCTCCCTGCTGATTTTCGAGGGTCAGGGTTTTTTGACTGGCGGTGTATGAATAGTTTGCTTTTTTATGCACATTCAGCGTGTAAGCATCGGTAACAGATGCTTGTTCAGAGACACTTTTTAACTTCAATCCTGTTGAGAAATCGGCATCGTCGCGGATCAAACCCAACAACGAGGGTTCAAGAACCGATTGCCCATCCGTTTTTATTTGATAATGTAACTGATTGTTGTTAAACAGAAACGTTACTTTTAATTTCCCATTCGGGCTTGCAAGTTCCATATCCTGATTGTTTGAACAAGAAGAAAAGAGGTTAGCAAAAATGGCGAAACAGACACCACAAATTAAAGAAAACTTAGTCTTTTTCATCGTATTAATTGTTAAGGTTGATTTCAATTTTTAATTCTTCAGAAGCTTTCAAAGTTACTTCAACCGTTTTGTTTTTTTCTTCAAAAGTCTTTGTTTTGTTGTTAACCCAAACAGATGCACTTTTGCTGGGTCCCTTTAGTTTTATTTTTTGTCCGATGGGCGATTGTAGTTTCAAAATTACTTTTTCGGGGGTCCACGAAAGCTGATTTACCGATACTTGATTCCGGGCTAAAATCCCTGAAATGGAGCCGGTTTCCCATGAAGCAGGTTTTGCCGGAAGTATGTGAATGAATCCGGGCTCAGAATAAACCAGTGTTTTAATGATGGCTGTCTGAAAGCCTCCGCTTAAATCCATGTTGAACAAACCGTTGGGGTCGTGATAGGTAGCTAAGGAATTCGACCAATATTGCGCCGATAACCAATGGATGATTTCCTCAGTCATGGCTGCATCGCCCAAATTGGCGGCAACCCACGCCATTTGCACCAGCCCGAAAACCATGATTCCGCCTTGATCGTTCCGTCGGACTTTCATCCGCTCTTCTAACGTTTTTTGGATGCCTTTCCACAGTTCGGGGTCTTGAGCAATTTCAGGGTCAATGAGATCGTACATGCCATACAATTGCGAAATATGCCGATGGTAATGGTTTTCCTGATATCCCGGCCACAACCATTCGCGGAAAGCCCCGGTGGAATCAGTTTGGTATGCTGGCATTTTTGCCAGTATTTGCGACCACTTTTGCATTTGTTCTTTCTTTTCGTTTAACACTATTCCGGCTGAAAGTAAATTCCTGAAAAGTTCTTTAGCCAAAGCCACATCCATAGTGGCATTTACCACCGCCTGTGAAGGATTATTGGCCGGATTGTTTTCGGGGGAATACGAAGGATTGAACACCCATTTGCCATCGGAACCTTCGGTTAAAAAGTCTTCGTAAAAAAGAGCGGCCTCTTTCATAAACGGGTAGGCCCGTTCAGCCAGAAACTGCTTATCCTGAGTGTATAACCAATAATCGTAGTAAAAATGCGAAGCCCAGGCCGCTCCACCAATCCAGAAAGTCATACACCATGTTTTATCAAAATGAACATTCCACCCGTGTGAACTAGTGTGCGAGGAAACAATGATCCCCCGGCAATTGTAAAGTTTTTGTGCATTGTCGCGGTAATATGGAAGACGGGCATCGTGATAATCGAAAAAAGAATTCATCAGCTCAGGCATGTCGCTGCTCAAAAACGAAGAGATGGCGGTGGGCAGATTCCCGTTGTGGGTGTAATCGCTGGCCCAGGGCGGAGTCCACGAGTTTCCCCAGATACCTTGCAGGTTGGGGAGGTTTTTTCCGGTAGCACTCAGGATGTTGTAGCGGGCAGCATAAAATTGTTTTTCCACAAAAGCCGGGCTAAAGCGCTCTTTGGCCTGTTGCATCATTACTTCGCCATCCATCAGGTAATCGGCAGCAGTCCCGTTCAGGTTCAACTGCACTCGGTTGAACAGCTCTTTATGGATGCTAACATGTGAGGCCAGCAATTGCTGATAATCTCCCGGAATGGATTTCACTGTTGAAGCCAATGCCTCTTTGTTTGAATATCCACCAAAATAATAGGGCTTTACCTTAACAAAAAAGAGGATTTGTGTGGCCTTTTCAATGTGTAGGGCATTCCCTTTTCGTGATATTTTCCCATCGGTGGCTTTTAGTAAACCCACCCCATTGTACCCAATAATGTTGGGCTGCCATTGCCTTACAAATTCGCAGGAATAATATAGCTGGTTGCTGTCGGTAGCTATGCGCGTATATTTTATATTTTCGTTAATATAGTTCCACTGATCCCAATTTACCGGGCGTTGTTTCAATTCAAAGGTGACTGAAACAGGTTTGGATGCTTTTATTTGAATGACCAAAAGGCTGTCGGTGCGCGAAATAAACTGGCGGCGCTCAATTAACGTTCCATTTTGTTTCCAGGAGATGAGGGCTTCTCCGGTTTCAAAGTCCAATGAACGCTGGTATTGGTCAATGTTATCGGTCTGTGTTTGAATCAGGAGGTCGAATGCCGGAATGTACGGGTCGTTCCATATTTGCCCGGGATAGCCCTCCTGTTTGCTTTGCTCCACCGGAATCAGGGCGGCTTCGGTTCCTTTTCCCCGGAGCAACAATTCCCTGATTTCTGTTAACCGTCCTGCTTGGTCGATGGGCTTAAAAGGGTAAGTGGTGGGTAAATACAATGCACAATGGTTCACAATAATGGTTTCGTTGTGAGGATGGCCAAAAACCATCGCCCCCATTTCGCCATTTCCCAGCAATAAAGCCTGTTCAAAACTGGGCGCAGGCATCCAGATGGTAAAACCTTTGGCGGGATTACGGACCAGTAATCCCTGAGCATTCCCGGTTATTTGAATAACCAAAAGGAATATAAAAAAACAACTTTTTTTCATCATACCATATTAAAACTTCAAATGTAGGGAGCAACTGCTGCTGCATCCCTACATTCGATTAACCTAAACCTAAACAACTTTTAACGAAAAAACTATTTTAACTCTATTTCTATCACATCCGATTCCAATCCTTTGGCGGTGGCTTTTAGTAATGTTTTTCCAGCATTTTCTTTCGATTGTAAAATCACCAAACATTTGCCATTAAAGGTTTTCCGGTAATTGGCTTTAAATGGTTCAAGGCTGGTTTGGCTACCGTTATCAACCCCGGCTATGGTAACCAACTCATCTGTTTCAAAATGGATTTGGTTATCCGCCACTGGAACCAGGTTGTTGTCTTTATCCAACACATTCACGGTAACAAACGATAAATCGTCACCATCTGCATTGATTACCGTTCTGTCGGCAACCAGTTGAATTTTGGCAGGCTCGCCAGCAGTATTAATGATTACTGTTTTTGTGCTCCCATTGGCTTTTTTACCCACCGCTTTCAAGGTTCCGGGTTCGTATGTAACCCTCCAGGCCAGATGCAAATCGTCGCCCTGTTTGCTTTTCACCCCTTGCGATTTATCGTTAATGAACAATTCCACCTCATCGAAATTGGTATATGCCCATATGTCAATGGTTTGGCCGGAAGTCCAGTTCCAGTGCGGGAAGATGTGCAGCACCTCTTTATCGGTCAATTCGCTTTGGTACATGTAAAACATATCTTTGGGGAACCCGGCCAAATCGACAATTCCGAAATAGGAGCTACGCGATGGCCATCCGTAGGGAGTGGGTTCCCCCAGATAATCCATGCCGGTCCAGATGTACATCCCTGACAGGTAATCGTGTTTTTTCATGATTTTCCAGGTCTCTTCGTGGGTAGAACCCCAGGGAGCGGAACAGTTGTCGTACGAGGAGCAGGTATTGCCAACATTTCCTTCGTTGAATGGCAAATCCCAACGTTTGGGCCAGCGGCGGACGCTGTCGCTGGGCATATCGTACTGCCCTCGGGTATTCAGCGATGAAGTGGTTTCGGTGGCAATGAATTTTTTTCCCGCAAATTTGGTGGGGAATTGTTCAAAGGTTTCGTGATGGTAGTTAAAGCCAATCAAATCCAAAGCCTCCGATTTGATGATGAAATTGTGGGGTTCCGGATCGTTGCAGGCTGAAGTAATTGGGCGGGTAACATCTAAATCCTTTACAATGGCCGCCAGTTCTTTAGCAAGTGGGGTTCCGGTGGAATCCCACTGTTCCAAAATTTCGTTACCTATGCTCCAGATGAAAACCGAAGGGTGGTTTCGGTCACGCAGGAGTTGGTCTTTTAAATCGCGTTCGTGCCATTCGTTGAAATATAGGGAATAATCGAATTCCATTTTTTTCTTAGCCCACATGTCAAAAGCCTCGTCCATAACCACAAAGCCCATCCGGTCGCACAAATCGAGCAATTCTGGTGCGGGTGGGTTGTGCGAGGTGCGGATGCCGTTCAATCCCATCTCTTTCATCAATTCCAATTGGCGTTCCAACGCCCGAGTGTTAATGGCAGCTCCTAAAGCACCTAAATCGTGGTGGTTACATACACCCACAATTTTTACCTGTTTTCCGTTTAAAACAAAACCCTTTTCGGCATCGAATTCAAAGCTGCGGATACCAAAAGGTGTGGTATAGGAATCAACAACTTTTCCGTTGTTACGGATTTCAGTAATGGCTTCGTACATGACAGGGTTTTCCAGGCTCCATAGTTGTGGATTTGAAACTTTGAGCGTTTGTTTTTGTAAGGATGTTTGATCGGCTTCTGCCAACATGGGCGATGAGATTTTACCTACTTTTCGTTTTTGGGCATCGAAAAGAGTTGTAATCAATTCTAAATTCTGTGATTCGGTAAGTGTGTTTTTAATAGTGGTTTCAACCGTTACGGTTGCTTTTTTGAAAGAAACTTCGGAAGTGGTAATATATGTTCCCCACAAATCAACATGTACCGGGTTGGTTTTCACCAGCCATACATTCCGGTAAATTCCAGAACCACTGTACCAGCGTGAGTTTGGCTGTTTTGAATTATCCACTTTTACCGCCAGCACATTCTCCTTTTCTCCAAAATTAAGGAAGGGGGTCAGGTTGTATTCAAACGAGATGTACCCGTTGGGGCGGACACCAAGTGAATACCCGTTGATAAAAACCTCGCTGTTCATGTAAACGCCGTCGAACCGAATGTAGATTTTTTTTGAAGCATCTTCGGCAGGCAGCGTAAAGATTTTCCGGTACCATCCGATGCCTCCGGGTAAAGCTCCGCCACCAACCATTGCCGGATGCTTTTCGCTGAATTTGCCCTCAATGCTCCAATCGTGGGGCAACCGAAGCTCACGCCACGAGGCGTCATCAAAAGAAGGATTCGAAGCCAGGCTGTCATTTATCAAAGCAAACCGCCATTGTGTATTAAATTTTTCGGTGCTTCGGGTTTGCAAGGATTGATGGGTACAGGCAAAAGCCGTGGCAACAAGTGCTATAAAAAGTGCTGCTTTTCTCATGTTTTTTTGTTTTTGAATTAATATTTTCAAGTTACAAAATTCTTTATTATTGTGCACCCACCATGATGGAATCTAACGCTTGTTGATCGAATACCGTAAGATTGTTCCGGTTAATTAATGCAGAACCCAAATTGCCCATTCCACCGGCATCCCAATAAAAAGGAATAATTCCGTTGGCTTTCATCTGCTGGGTTACATACCTTAAATAATAAGCCCGTGAATTCAGGTGTAATGTCAGCGCATCGCCGGTTAATGTGGTCCGGCGGACAGCCGCGTATTCGCCCATTATTACAGGAATCCCCTGGTTAACAAACTGTGTTTTCATCAGCCCGAACATTTCGTCCACAAAAGCTTCTTCGCCCCAGGTGGCATTTCGTTCGGTGTCGGTGGCAGAGTGGTAGGCATTTCCCCAATAATAAGCCATCTTTCCCCAATCGGCATCTTTATCCATCAAACAAAACTGGTAGGGTGAGTAATAATGGACTTCGGCCATCATTTTATTCGGTATGGGGTCTGTGGGAAGCACCATCAAGTTGTTGGTTTTTTCAATATCGGTAGAGGGTCCCTGAATGACCAAAACCCGGTAACTGTTTTTTCCCCCGGTAGAACGGACGGCATTTATGAATGTTTGATGATAGGAATTCAGCACCGACATTTCAGTGGCATTTTCCACATTGGGTTCGTTGGCGCTGGCAAAAAGAAGGTGTTCATCGAAATCGCGCATATAAGTGGCAATTTGCTCCCAAAAAGCTTTTTGTTTGGCATTGTTCTCCTCCTGTTTGGCTGTGGTACAATTGTTTTCGAGCCAGCCGCCATCCCAATGGATATTCAGGATTACATACATATCATTATTTATGCAATATTGAACCACGGTTCTAACCCGCTCTAACCATGTTGCATTAATTTGTGCAGTAGAGGCATTCGACAGGTGCCCGTTCCACGAACAGGGAAGCCGCACGGCATTAAACCCGCTGTTATTCACCAAATCAATGATAGCCTGCGATGTGACAGGGTTTCCCCAGGCGGTTTCACCACCAATGGCTTCGAGGGTATTTCCCAGGTTCCAGCCCACCTTCATCTTTGCAGCTAATTCTAAAGCAGTGCTTGACATTCCGGTGGCATCGGGTTCCAGGGGTGAAGTATTGTAGCTGGGGTAATATTCTCCCTTTTGGGTAACTGAAATTTCAACCGTTGGTGCATAATCTGCTTTCAGGGTGATGGTAGCTGTCCGGGCTTCTGTACCTTCGTTTTCGGAAGCACTGGCCGAAATATAAACCGATGACGCAGAACCTGTTGTTTTATCGAAGGTCAACCATTCCACATCGCTTTCAACAGTCCATTGCGGGGCGGTTGAAGTTAGTTTAAACGAAGAGGAATTACCGGCGCGTGAAAAGGTAATGCTACTTACTGAAGCTGATAAGGTGTAAAGATAGTCGGAAGCCTCCTGTGTAACCAAAACCTGAACCGGCTTTGCATTTCCGGCGGTTATGGTCAGGGTATCGGTCCGTTTTTCAATGGTTTTTGAAGAAACCAGAACCGAAACCATGGCTGTTTGGTAGGTTCCGCTGGTGGTTGAAAGGGTGTTCCAATGGCTGCCGGTTTGGGTTATGTTCCACGAATCGGCGTTTGTGGTGATTGTAAACGTTCCACTACCTCCTTCTTTATCAATAGAGAGGGTATTTGTATTTACCGATAAGCTGTTTATCTCATCTTTTTGGCATCCCGAAAGGGTCAAAAAGCTAAATGTGAATGTTGACAGAAGAATATTTTTCATACCTATTAAGAAACGCTTTTTAGCGACTTGCTGATTTTTCATATATGCTTTAAAGTTTAATTGTTAACTGTTCCCCTGTGTAAGTCACGGTTCTTTGTCCTTTTTGATCGGGATTGAACGGTGCGGTTTTGTCTTTATTTACGAACACCACATGGAATTGGCGGCTCATTGGCATCCGTTCAAAGAACCCTTTGCGTTCACCTATCACCAGCGTTTGTGTTTCTTCATTGTATCTCATTGATATTTTGGAATATTTACCCTTTTCATAGTTGTAATTGGTTCCTTCATCTTCATATAGCGTAAAAGCAGCATCGGCCCCTCCATAAACAAACAAAGTAATTGGAGCATCTGGCTTTTGTCCGGCAAATTCTATCTCGGGCCCTACCGGAATGATGGAACCGGCTTTTACAAACAACGGCATTTTTTCATAAGGAGCAGCTACCGTTTGAGTTTGGGCACCACGGATGTATTTTCCGGTGTATAAATCGTACCAACCTTCCGAAGCCGGGAAATAGACTTCGCGCTCACGTGTTTTGTAGGTGTAAACCGGGCAAATCATCAGGCTTGACCCAAACATAAATTGGTCGCTGACTTGTGTGCTTCGCGGATCGTTTGAAAAATCCATGACCAGCGCTCGCATAATGGTGTAATCGTCAAAATGCACTTTTCCTGCCAATGAATAGATGTAAGGCATCAGGCGATACCGGAGCTTATTATAATATACAATGGATTGGTATGCAGGGTGATTTTCCGACGCAATGTTGTAAACCTCGCGGTATGGGAACTGGCCATGTGCACGGTACAACGGTGTAAAGGTGCCAAACTGGTACCATCGGGTGTTCAATTCACGCCACTCGTTCAAATCCTCGCTGCCTTCCTGCGCTTTTTCGTAACGCTTTTCGACACAAAAACCACCAATGTCCATCGTCCAATAAGGGACTCCGGAAAGGGCAAAATTCATTCCCGCCGAAATCTGAGCTTTCAAATCTTCCCAACGGGTGCCAATATCTCCGCTCCAGGTTGCCGTGCTGTAACGTTGCAGCCCGGCAAATCCCGAACGGGTAAGCAAGAAAACACGTTGGTTGGGTTCCACTCGGCGTTGCCCGTTGTAAATAGCTTCGGCATTCATTAAGGCATAGGTGTTTAAGAATTCGGTTGATGAACCTAAAGCTGTGGGTCCGGTAAGTTTTTTACGATAATCGAGACTGGCATTGGAAAGAATATCAGGCTCCGAAGCATCCATCCACCAGGCGTCCATTCCTAATGAAAAAATATGTTCATTCATCTGGTTCCAGAAAAGTTCACGGGCTCCTTTGCTATAAGCATCGTAAAATGAACCGATATAACCTTGGGCAATCCAGTCGCGGATGCTGTCGTTTACTGCTTGTTTGTACATCCATCCATTACTTTCGAATTCTTTATAATGATAGGTGTTGATGTAGAATTTTGGCCAGACCGAAATCATGATGTGGCCGTTCATGGCGTGGATATCGTCCACCATTTTCTTTGGATCGGAAAAGCGGGTGGGGTCAAATTCGTGGCTCCCCCATTGATCCTGTTCCCAATACGACCAGTCCATCACAATATTGTCGATGGGGATTTTCCGTTTACGGAATCCGGCCAACGCGTTTACAATTTCATCCTGGGTTTTATAACGTTCGCGGCTTTGCCAGAAACCCAACGCCCATTGGGGCATGATGGGGGCTTTCCCGGTCAGGGTGCGGTAGCCGCTGATGACTTTATCCATTGTTTCGCCATAGATAAAATAATAGTCGAGCTCCTGACCCATTTCGGACCATAACGACAATTTGTTTTGTTCCGATGCAGGAACCGGGCTGAGAGCTTTTAAACCAATATACGAAACGCCCCCGTCGGGTTTCCATTCTACTTTCACGGGAACTTTCTTTCCCGCTTCCAGCCGGACTGAAAACTTGTAGGTATTTGGGTTCCAGGCGGTCCGCCAGCGTTCGGCTACTACTTCTGCGCCATCAATAAAAACTTTTGTATAGCCGGCATAATAGAGTTTAAACCGGAATTCCCCCGATTCTTTGGCTTCTAGGCTCCCTTCCCACGTTATTTTAGAGTCAACAAAAGGGAATCCTTCCGGAAAATTTTTTATGGTTTCCAGGTTTTCATAGTTAATGGACGATTCGTTGCGCTGGGCAAAAACAGAACCATCCGCAGTGGTGTAGGTGGCTGTAACTGATCCCTCAACTCCTGATTGATTGTAAAGCTTAAATTGTGATAGGTCGGCATAATCGCGCACATCTCCAAATTTGGTGAGGGAATAATTATCCCACAAAAGGCCATATTTTTTGTTCGAGATAATAAATGGAATCGAAACTTTGGTATTGTACTGGTAGAGAACTTCGTTTTTCCCTTTGTAGTTCCACTCGTCGCTTTGATGTTGCCCAAGTCCAAAAAAAGCTTCATCATCGGGTGATTCAAAAACCTGCCTGAACGAGTACCCCCGGGTATTATCCACTTCAATGGATTGAAAGCTTTTACCCCCGCCTTGATTTTCACGGAGCAGCGAATTCCCTTCTTTATCGGTAAAAACCACCTCCCCGGTTTCGAGCGATACCATTGCTTTCACTTTAGATGTAGCTACGGTAACCGTCTCTTCGGTTTCTTCCAGCATAAAAGGTACGGAATCCCTGTTCGGGGAAACCAAAATCAAACTATTCCGTTCAGGAAATTCTGTTCTAGGAACCGCGCTCACCCGGATGATTTCATCGTTGACCACTTGAATTTTAACCAGGGACGGTTGTTCTTTTCCTTTTTTATTTACATGGACAATCACCCCATTGCCTAATTTTTCATAAGCTGGGGCCATACATCGGGTGAAAACAATACTTCCAATAATTAATAAGAATGCGGATAGCCGTTTCATTGTATCTGTTTTTTTAAATCTGACAAATTTGAACAAAACAAAATTACTTGGAAAGTATCTGATTGGCCTCCACATAATGTGTTTGATTAGGGTCGTAAAAAAATAATTGTGGTGGTTTTTGATAACAGCGAAGGGTTAAAATGTTAGCACCTGTTTTTTATTCTTCTGGTAAAGATACTCCAATAATTATCTCTTTGTTGCTGTTTGTCAACTCAATAGCGGTGCATATAAAATTACTCCCCCTTTCTATTGCGGAATTTGGGTTAAATAGGTTTGTGTAGCCCTTACATTAACGTGAGTCTTGCCCTGATTCTTCCAAAAGTTGTAATTAGTTAAACCTTGCAAGGGTTCAATTACTAACAGGGGTTTTGAACCTTCGTTGGGTTATCGCAATAAAAAAAAGTGTAAAAAAGAGAAATCCGTCCTCGTTTGTTTTAAATAAACGCAAACACGAAAATCGTAAACGGGACAAAGAGAATTGAAAGGGGTTCTTTAACATTTAAAATACATTTTAGCCAGTTATCGGAAACATTTGATACAACTCCGAACAAAAAGCATCCATTGTCTTTAACAAATTTACAGGTGTGTAAAATTCACATTAAGTACCTTTACATCATGGTAAATTATCCATTTTTTGAATAAAAAGTGAATCTAAATATCTATTGTTATATGAAAAAAAACTTTACACATGTATTGTTGAACAGGAGCCTCAAGCGGCTGCTTCAATATGTTTTAATTATAGGTGCGTTTCTTATCGGGCCGTCTTGGGTTAGCGCCCAAACCGGAAACGTTTCCGGAAAAATTACCGATGCGAGCGGGTTGCCGTTAATAGGAGCAAATGTTGTCGTAAAAGGGACTACCGTGGGAACCATCTCCGATTTGGATGGAAATTACACGCTTACGGGAATCAATCCCGGGAACCAGGTGTTGGTTGCCTCGTTTATTGGTTTTGCTAACATAGAACAACCCGTAGAAATTAAAGCCAACCAAACACTTAAAATTGATTTTACACTAACTGAAGATATTACCAGCCTCGATGAACTGGTGGTGATTGGTTATGGGGTGCAAAAAAAGAAACTAAGCACAGGTGCTACAGCACAAGTAAAAGGAGATGATTTGGTAAAATTGAAAACGGTAAATCCCCTCCAGGCGTTGCAAGGGCAAACTCCCGGGGTGAATATTACCTCCACTTCGGGCCAACCGGGTGAAACACCAAAAATAAACATCCGGGGTTTAGGAACCATTGATAATGCTTCACCATTATATATTGTAGATGGTGTTCAGGTAGGTGATATTAAATATTTGAGCAATTCCGACATTGAATCTATCGATGTGTTAAAGGACGCAGCTTCATGTGCCATTTATGGTTCACAGGCAGCCAATGGTGTAATTATTATTACTACCAGGCAGGGGCAACAGGGAAAATCGCAAATCAGTTTCGATGCCTATTACGGTATGCAATCGAGGGCAAAAAAAATTAATCTGCTTAATGCCGCCCAATATGCACAGATTATGAACGAACAACACCTTAACTCAGGTGGTAGTACATCAACAATGCCTTTTAATCTGACCAATCTGCCTGCTTATACCAGTAAAGGAAGTGCCAATACCGACTGGCTCGATGAAATGTTTGAAAAATCAGCCCCAACCCAAAATTATAATCTGGGTATAACCGGAGCGAACGAACAAACATCCTATTTTATGTCGTTGAACTATACCGGACAAGCAGGTATTGTGGGTGGTGCCGATAAATCAAACTATGAAAGGTACGGTGCCCGTTTTAACGCTGAGCATAAATTATACAACGATAAAATAAAAATTGGCCAGCATCTTTCAGTTACCTACGAAAAAAAGAAAGGCATTCAGGTAGGCAACCAATACAGCAATACCTTGCGTTCAGCCTTTAATGTCAGCCCTTTGTTGCCCATGTACGACGATAATGGTAAATTCTTTAACACCGCATCAAACGACATTGTAGATCAAAACGGAGATACCTATTGGAACAATACCGAAGCCAACCCCTATGCCAGTATGATTTACAACAACCAAAACCTACGGAATACCCAAAAACTGGTGGCCGATGTGTATGCAGTTGTTGACCTGCTGAAAAATTTGAAATACCGGTCATCAGTTAGCACTGAATATTATTCCGAGGATTATCGTTCTTATACCCCAGAATTTAAATTATCAATTTATTCATTTTCCGATTACGATAAAGTCACCCAAAACATGTCTAAAGGGCTTTCGCTGGCTTATGACAATACCTTAACCTATGATTTAAATATTGAAGCGCACAAAATAACTGCAATGGTTGGGACGTGGTACAAGCACAATGACGGATCGTGGATGAATGGAGAAAACACGGATTTAGGTTTTGATGATTTTGGGCACGCTTGGCTTTCAAATGCTCTGAATACGGAAACTGTACTGAAAAAAATTACAGGAGCACCATTTGAGAATAGTATGTTTTCGCAATTTGCCCGGTTATTATATAACTATAACGAAACCTATCTTTTAAATTACACCTTCCGTCGCGATGGTAGTTCAAGGTTCTCTGAGAAAAAGCGTTACGCTCCTTTCCATTCTGTATCAGCCGGATGGGTGCTTACCAATGAATCCTTTATGGAGCCTTTTGCCGGAATCCTGAATTTTATGAAAATACGTGCCAGTATTGGACAAGCAGGAAATCAAAACATTGGGGATGAATACATGTATTTAGCACCCATAAAATTTACACAAGCCACCTACAATTTTGGCAATACTGAAGCTGTTTCCGAAAATGGCTCTTTCCCCAAACGGTTATCAAACGAAGACCTTCATTGGGAGAACCAGAAACAAATCGATATTGGTTTCGATGCCCGGTTCCTTAATAGTAAAATGAATGTAACTTTTGATTGGTATAACAAAACCACCAAAGACTGGTTGATTCTTGCTCCGGTTTTAGCCACAGCAGGAACTGATGCTCCCTATATTAATGCCGGAAGCATAGTAAATACCGGAGTTGAATTTCAACTTTCGTACACCGATACCAAAGGGGACTTTTCATACAACATTACCCCCAGTATTGCCTTTAATAAAAACGAAGTAAAAGAAATTCCTACCGAAGACGGTATCATCCACGGGGCAGCAAACACCTTATATGCCAATTCAACAGAATTTTACCGTGCCGAAGATGGCCATGCCATCGGATATTTCTGGGGTTACGAAACTGATGGGTTGTTCCAGAATACTGCCGAAGTACAAAACTATAGGAATTCGGAGGGAACCATTATTCAGCCTAATGCCAAACCGGGCGATGTCCGGTACGTGGATCAGAATGGCGATGGAAAAATTAACCTGGATGATAAAACCGATTTGGGCGACCCAAACCCCGATGTTACTTTTAGCTTGAATCTTTCGTGTAATTACAAAGCCTTTGACTTAGCCATGTTTGTTAGTGGCGTAGCCGGTAACCAGATTGTACAATCGTACCGCGACCATACTAACAAATATTCAAATTACACCACCGAAATACTAGACCGTTGGACCGGCGAAGGAACTTCAGATCGTATTCCCCGGGTAACCAATGGAAATATTAACTACCAGTTTTCCGATCTGTTTGTCAAAAATGGGGCCTATATGCGTATCAGCAATATTACCATTGGATACGATGTGGCTAAAAAAATAAAGGTTAAAAACTTTAGCCAATGTAGAATATATGCTTCAATCCAAAATCTTTACACCTTAACCAAATACGATGGGATGGATCCCGAAGTGGGTTATGGTTTAGATAATGGTTCAGGTGACAAATTCTCCTCGGGGGTTGATTTGGGTTATTACCCTCTTCCACGTACCCTGTTAATGGGCATTAGTGTTAAATTTTAAAATTATTTAAATGAGAACGTATTATATTTTCATTGTTATGGGTTTATTAATTGCAATAAACGCATGCGACCTTACTACAGAACCCATTGTGGATAAATTAGTAGGTAATTATTACTCTACTCCCGATGAGGCCAACGAAGCCCTGACCGGTTGTTACGATGCCCTCCAGTTGATTTGGTCCGATGGGGTAGCATTTCCTCTTGCTGCCGATGTAATGAGTGACCTTTGTTTCGGTGGTACTGGTGCCAGCGATGGGGAAGGATTTCCCATGTTAGACCAATTTGATCTTTCGGTTTCCCCTGCCGATTTAAACGTGTTTGAACCCAATTGGAAAAATTATTATAAGGGGATTTTCCGTTGCAACACCCTGCTACAGAAAATAGGCAACGTAAATTGGGATGGACAAGACGAATTAGCCAAACAAATTGAAGCCGAAGCCCGGTTTTTACGTGCCTTCTTTTATTTCGATATGGTACGCATGTGGGAACGGGTCCCTTTATTGACCGTACCCTCAAGTGCAAACACCCCGCAATCGGAGCCGGATTTGACTTATCAGTTAATTGCCAGCGATTTATTGTTTGCCATTGAAAATGCCCGTACCGAAACCTATGCGAACATGCCTGCAACCGATTTTGGCCATGCCACCAAATGGGCAGCCGAGGCCTTAATGGCAAGGGTTTACCTGTATTATACAGGTTATTATGGAACTACAGATTTAGTGGGAGCCGTAACTCAAACCGATGCCCTGGCTTATGTTGAAGATGTTATTGCCAACAGTGGTCACGATTTGGTAGAAAACTTTGCCGATTTATGGCCAGCCGCATCTACTTACGAAGCCGCCGAAGCTGGAAACCCCATTACGGAAGCTACTTATGCCGGCGAAACCAATAAAGAGGTGGTTTTTTCTATTAAATATACTTACACCAGCGATTATAACGGAAATACCGATGGAAACCATTGGTTGGTTATGTATGGCTTACGAGGCGAAAGCTATGCTGCCAGCGGGTATGGTTCGGGCTGGGGAGCCTGTACGGTGTTACCTTCGGTGTATAGTAGCTGGCCTACAGGCGATGAACGCCGCGATGCCTCCATTATGGCTATTGACGAAGAGGGGATAAATTACACTAAAGCCAACGATGTAAAAGAATACACCGGTTATTTTACCAAAAAATATACCCCCACCTGCGACGAGGAAGGAAATAGCATTGCAGTAAATAATGGGGGAGTGAACTTTATGATTGGCCAGTTTCAGGATTACTTCAGCATCCGCTTCGCCGATGTGCTGCTGATGGCCGCCGAACTGGGAAGTACCAACGCCTTGGATTATGTGAATCAGGTGCATACCCGTGCAGGCTTAACCGCGTTGAGCACTGTTGATAAAGATGTCATTTTTGAAGAACGCCGCCTGGAATTTGCTTTTGAAGGCTTACGTTACTGGGATTTACTCCGTTACGACCCCTCCTTGCAGTATGCCGCCAATAAGGTTGCCTTTAGCGGTACTGTTGAAACAGGTGCCGCCGAAGTTTCAAAAATTATCGATGGAAACAACCTGGTTAAAACCCGGGGGTTGTTTCAAATACCCAATAACCAAATTACCTTGTCAAATGGAGTGCTAACGCAAAATCCCGGTTGGGAATAACATAAAAATCATCTAACAATTAATCTAAATTAAATCAGTAAAAATTATGAAAAAATTCAATTTCAATTATGTAACAGTCCTTTTGGGCGTATTAATGATGGTATTTATTACCTCATGCAAGGACGACAATGGAGAAGAAACCATTGATTATACTCCGGTGCTGAACAAAAACTTCAGCTTTACCGTGAATGCCAACGATGTGGTTTTTACAACCACCATTCCGGGCAATGTCTGGTTTACCGTTGAAGGAACCGATTACCCTACTGTTGATAAAACCGTAACCGTGAATTTACCTTTAAAAGGAACATACCCGGTAACCTGTAGTACATTGGGTAGCGGTGTTACCTTAACCTCTGCCGCTTTTGATGTGGTTATTGAAGCCGATGATCTTTCTTTTTTGGAAGAAGGCATCTGGAAAGCCTTAACTGGTGGAGCCGATGGAGGCAAAACCTGGATTCTTGATATGGAAAAGAAATACTTCCATAACCCCCTTGATTTTTATGGAGATGAAGAAGCTGGTGGAACATCAACAAACATTTGGGGTCCTTGGGGCGGTACTGATATTTATGGCTGGGGTAGCACACCAGAAGTGGGAGAAATCGTCTTTAATGGAGTAACCCGTTCGGCAACCCTGACTTTAACCGATGGTGTTAATGCCGATGGAACTGCTGTTGCTAAAGCCGATGGAACTGGTTATGAATATGGAGTAAATGCCACTAGCAGAGTTGGTACTTTTGAAGGAACATTCTCTATGACAACTTATGAACGCGATGCCAACTTTCTGTTACTATCAAGTGGAGCAACTTTATGGGAAAATATGCTAACTGGTCAATATAAATATTTAGGAACATTAAGCGAAGAAATGTCAGATATTACATTTGCCGAAGGGTTACGTTTTCCTTTGGATAAAAATCGTGTAGGCGAACAACAATTTTTAGCTGAAGATTTAATGAATGTAAAAATTATACATTGCTCCGATTCTGCATTGGTAGTAAGGGTAAAAAGAACCTATGAAGGTTTCGATGAAGCCGGTAATCATAAAGAAAGCAAATGTTGGTTGCTCTATAACTACATTGTTAAAGAATACGATTATCCTGAAGATGTTTTTGTTGCTCCTGATAGACCTGCTACCTCTGGTACACTTGAAGATGGAACTTATAAATTAGCTGAAATACCTGGATTCTATTATAATTGGATTACTTTAGCCCTTGGAGATACTTGGACAGAGTTAGATGCTTACAAAAAGAATATGGCTGAGTGGTGGTGTTTAGGTAATCCTGCTGAAACATTACTCGACGGAGTATTAACTGAGATTGGACAAGCCCGTTGGGATGCCGCTTATAGTGCTTATACCGCGCAAACAATTGTTGTTAGTGGATCAAACATTACTGTTAACTATAAAGGTATTAATGTTTGGGGAGCTAATCCTACCGAACTTATTGATAGTACCTATGTAACAACATTTACCTCAGCCGGGGGTGTTATTACCCTTGCCGCTCCAATAAGCGTTTATACCCCAAATGCCGCCTTCGATAATGTAAGTGAATTATATATTTTACCCGGGTTATTTACAACCGGAATTGCTATTGGCCACGATCAAATTGATGAAGCGAACAAAAAATATGAAACAAAATTGCAAAACTGGATTAAACAATAAGCAAATCCTTTGAAATACAAGCGGCCTCGGCTCCGGGGCCGCTTTTTTTATTTAATACCCTTATTGGTGTTGTAACAAATAAACCTAGGTTGCGGTGCGCTGCACCTCAAATATGTGCGTGAGATACGTATTACCAAGGTAATGGTGCTACGCACCCAGATAGATCAAATTCGACTGTCGTTTATTGGAGCTGTATTTAAGAGATTTTGTAAAACAACGCTACGCTTTTCTTTTTGGTGCAGCGCACCTTCATCTGTGTACCACAATTTCATCAGCCCCTGATAGGTGCAGAGCACCAGAATACAACAGAGGTTTCTGCAAATGGTGCAGCCCGTCGGCATCTTTGCATCAATAATCACCAGACCCGGATTAGGTGCTGATCGTTTTATAAAAACCAGGGTACCTTTTGGTCAGCCGTTTATTTTGCCTCCCATGCTTCTTATAAACTACCTGTTTCCCGTTCAAAAACCAGATTCCCTCCCGATTCCCCCGCTCCGGGGCCTAGCTCAATTTGATAGTCTGCCGCACCAATCACCGTTTGATGGTGTTCAATCACCAACAGGCTGTGCCCGGCATCCAACAAGCGGTCGAAAGAGGTCATCAGCTTCTCTACATCATACATGTGTAGCCCTGTGGTGGGTTCATCAAGCATAAAAAGGCAGGCTTTTCCCTGTTGCTCCATCAGCGATTTTAATAACCACAGCCGTTGCCATTCGCCACCGCTTAAGGTATGAAGCGGCTGGTTCAACGTGAGATAGCCCAACCCAAAATGTGTTGCCTTAAGAGCCAGCTCTTGCGCGGTTTTAAATTCTGCCATTGCCGATAGTTCCTCCAAACTCAATTGCATGACTTGTGAAATGTTCCGGTGGTTCCATTGTATCTGCAACACCAGATTATTAAAACCTGTCCCCTGGCAACCGGGACATTCTTCGTGCACATCCGATAAAAAGTCCATCCGGGTAATGTTTTCGCCCTGTCCCTGACAGTCGGGACAGTATCCCGCTTTCTGTTGGCTTTTAAATTGTGCCTTTGTAAACGTTCCCGATACGTTTTTGGATGCATTCAAAAAGCCTACGCTAAGCGGTTCGTCCATCCCCAGAAAGGAGGCCACCCGGTTTTGAAAATGGCTTTTGGGTAGTTTTTGGCTTACATAAATAAATTGATCAAACAACCCAAGTCCACTGATTTGTTTGCAATTCACCGCCCGTTGTGCTATCGCCGACTGGTAAATCACCTCGCGCATCAAGCTCGATTTGCCGCTACCTGAAACCCCGGTCAAAACAACCAGCACATTTGCAGGGATTCTTACATCACTGTTTTTTAAGTTATTGGCATGTGCCCCTTGCACCTGAACCGATTTAATAAAGTTCACGACCCGTTTCGTGCGCTCAAATGAATATCCCACCTTTAAATACGGTCCCGTGATGGATTTTAAACTGTTGGCCAATTCGGTTGGCATCCCCTCAGCCACCACATGTCCGCCAAATTTACCAGCTCCTGGGCCAAGTTCAATAATGTGGTCGGCACTGTTGATAAAATAGGGGTCGTGTTCACAAACCACCACCGTATTTCCCTGCCTTTTTAGTTCCTGTAAAATAAATATCAGGTTCTCGGTATCTTTGGGATGCAGTCCCCGGGTGGGTTCATCAAGCACCACACACAAACCCGAAAGGTCCTGGTTGATGGCCGACGCCAGTCTTACCCGCTGCCCTTCGCCGCCTGATAAAGTCCCGGCACGACGGGTCAAAGCCAAATACCCCAACCCCAGATGAATCAAAATGTCCAACCCGTTCAAAATCCGGCCGGTTAAAACCTGTGCCGCTTTCTGTTTCACCGGTTCCGGACTAAAACTGTTTGGAACAACCACCTGCTTTTTTAAAAATACCGCCAGCTCCGAAACCGGCTTCTTCCTCCACTCATCAATAGTAGCATCCAAAACTTTAAAACCCAATGCCCGTTTATTGATCCGGCTACCCTGACATAAAATACAGGATTCTTTTTTCATGATCGGTAGGAGCGATTCACCCCGTTTATCATGGGCTTTACGTAAATATTCTTCATTTACCAGATGCAAAAGCCCGTTCCATGTTCCTTTAAAAGAGTGTGTGCCTTCGCGGTTTCTTCGTTTGTACTTCCATTCCACTTCATGTTCCTCGTTTCCGCTTCCCTCCAAAGCAAGAATTTTTGCCTCGTCCGTCAGTTGGTTCCATGGTTTTGAAAAATCTATGTGGTGCTTTTTCCCAACGGCAAGTAGTGTAGCCATATATTGGCCATACGCATCGCCTATAAACTGCCCTGTTTTAGAACCGTTCATGGCTCCATCCATCAGTGGTTTTTCAGGGTCCGAAATCAGTTTTTCCGGATCGCAGGTCCATTGATATCCCAGTCCATGACAGCCCGGACAGGCTCCCTCCTCGTGATTAAACGAGAACCATGAGGCTCTGGGTGTTTCTGTTTTCAATTGTGGCTGGCCGACACGGGCAAACAGCAACCGGATGGAATCATCAATGTCGGTAATGGTGCCAACAGTAGCCCGCTCATTAGTGGTAATACTTTTTTGATCTACTGCCAAAGTTGGCATCAACCCTTCGATGCGCTCATACCTTGCCGATGAGTTGATGTTTAACCGGTTGCGCACATAGGCCGAGAAACTCTCGGTATATCGCTGCCGCCCTTCCATAAACAAGGTATCGAATGCAAGCGATGATTTTCCGCTCCCCGAGACTCCTGTAAGTACCGTCATTTTGTTGAAGGGAATTTCCACATCAATGTTTTTCAGATTGTGGGTTGATACTGCTTGAAGCCGGATGGGTTCTTGCCTTTCGAAAACATTTCGGGGAGTATAATCCACATTCTGCTCTTTTTTTGTTAAAAATTTAGCTGTAAATGAAGAGGGTTCATTTAAAACCCCTCTGGGGGGGCCTTGATAAACGATCTTTCCTGAAAAGCCATCTTTCCCTGACCCAAATTCGATCAAGTGGTCCGCCTGCTTCATCACTTCGGGGTTTTGATCCAGCATCACAATGGTGTGCTTTTGATCGACCAATTCGTTCAAATTCAATAAAAGTTTCTCTACATCATACGGATGCAACCCCGAAGATGGCTCGTCAATAATAAAAAAGGCAGGTTGCCTGTTTTTTTTTACCAGATGTTTCGCCAGCTTAATCCTGCGGGCTTCGCCTCCCGAAAGGGTGCTCGAACGTTGATTTAAAGTCAGATACCCTAACCCCAGCTTTTGCATCACCTGTAGGAAGGGAAGAATTTTTGGCGCCTCATGAAAAAAGGTTACTGCTTCATCTATCGTTAATGCATAAATTTCTGCAATGGTTTTTCCCTGGTATTGAACCTCTAAAACCTCTGGTTTAAATTGTTTCCCTGCGCACACGCTGCACAAAAGTTCTACGGTTCCCAGAAGTTGCATCCCGATTTGCTTATATCCGGCACCTTGACATTTTTCGCAGCATCCGGCCTGGGTATTAAATGAAAAGTGGTTTTGGGTAAACCCCCGTTCCTTTGCCTCTTTCTGATTGGCAAAAAGAGTCCGGATTTCATCGGCCAAACCCACGTAAGTAGCCGGGTTGCTCCTTGGGGTTTTTCCAATGGACGACTGATCGACTTCTTGGATACTGATTTTTGAGAACATCCCCGTAGCCCCTTCGGATTCAGAAATTTCCGATGCCCGTTTTTCGTTGGTTTTAGTCCGAAATGCCTGGTGGATAAACTCCCTCTTTCCTGAACTGGAAACCCCGGTAACTACATTCAAGGCTTCTGTTTGAATCCTTACATCCTGATCGTTTTCTTTTTTTAAACAGAGGATGTGTTTCCCTGCCCGGACTTCTTCCTTAAAATCTTGGCCTTTTCGGAAGTGCTCCAAGGTTTTGCTGTTGCCTGTGCCCTCCTGAGAAAAAAACTCAGAAGTTTTGCCGGAAAAAAGAACGTAGCCCCCCTCCTTTCCAGCTTCGGGGCCCAAATCAACCACCCAATCAGCGTGTTGAATCATCAAAGGGTTGTGTTCCACCAGAATAACCGTGTTTTCCTGATCGCGTAACGCGTATAAAACCTCCAACAGTTGGGGAACTTCAATGGGATGCAATCCAACGGATGGTTCATCGAACACATATAATATGTTACGCAACCCCGAGGTTGCCATTTTTGCCAGACGGAGCCGCTGGGTTTCACTCCCTGTTAACGATTGTGAAGGTTTATGGATGGTTAAAAACCCCAACCCCAATTTCTGGACCATTTTGGCGGTTTTCAACATGGGTTGCAAAATGAGTTCAACCAATCCTTTTTCGTGATCGGGTATCGGAATATTCTCAAAAAACACAATCAGTTCATCAATGCTCATTGAACTGATTTGGGTAATGGTTTTTTCATGGAAACAAACCTCCTGAACTTCACTCCGTAGGCGGGTTCCCCCACATGAGCGACAGGTCTCCGTTTTTGCAAACCGGAGCACGTTCGGGTTCCGGTCGCGTTTCAGAATCTCGTCCATAATGGGGACTATGCCCTTATAATAACCCTCCTCGCGGGGTTTGGCGGTAATTCCTGTCCACTTCATCCGCGATTCCAGAGGATGTTTCCCAAATGGGACCAATAGTTTCTGCGATCCAAATAAAACTACGTTCCTTTGCTCAGGAGTTAATTCTTTCCAGGGAATATCTACCGAAAACCCTTCTGCCTTACAGACTTGATTAAGTACCGCCATGGTTACCTGGGAATATACAATGTATCCTTTGGGCGTGGTCATCACAAATGCGCCCTGCCGGATGGTTTTATTTTCATCGCCAATTAAACCCTCTTCATCAATGGCATCGGTAACTCCCAAACCTTGACATTCCGGGCAGGCTCCTTTTTCGGTATTAAAAGAAAACAGGCTCCTGTCCAAGGTTAATTCTTTTGGGAAGTTGGCCGATGGCTTGCCCACGCGGGCAAACAACAACCGCAACAGATCATAAATTTCTGTCAATGTCCCTACGGTTGATTTTGGCGAGTTGATATTGTCTTTCTGATCTAAGGCAATGGCCGGCGACAATCCTGAAAGATACTGCACATCGGGTGATGCAAGTTTTCCCATAAATAGCCGGGCGTTGGATGAAAACGATTCGAGGTAACGCCTGCGGGCCTCTTTAAAAATAACGTCGTAAACAAGGGTGGATTTTCCAGAGCCCGACACCCCGGTTACCACTATAAGTTTGTTCGTCGGAAGGTGAAGATTTACCGCTTTTAGGTTGTTCTCCTTGGCATTTAATACTGTTATCATTCAAAAGAATCATTAAATCCGCTCAAAATTAGGTATCTAACACTTATATCCGCGATTGGTTTGAAAAAAAATCCTCCCTTTTGCAATCTATTGGAAAAAGTATATTTTTGCACGTTTATTATTTCGTATATTTCACGTAGAATTAAGCATTTATGGCTGATAAGCAACGAACAATAAAAAAGGAAGTAACACTCGATGGGGTTGGGCTGCACACCGGGGCAATTGTTACCATGACCTTTAAACCGGCTCCCGAGGATCACGGTTACAAATTCAAACGTGTTGATCTTGAAAATCAACCTGTGATCCCAGCATTGGCAGAAAACGTGGTGGATACAGCCCGTGGAACCACCATTGCCAAAGGAGACGCCCGTGTTTCAACTATTGAGCATGTACTGGCAGCAGCCTACAGCCTTGAAATAGATAACCTGCTCATCGAAATCAATGGCCCCGAAACCCCTATCATGGACGGAAGCTCCATTTCTTTTTTTACTGTTTTAAACGAGGCCGGAATCGAAGAACAATCCTTGGATCGCGAATATTTTGTAGTCCGCGAGAATGTCCGTTATGTGAACGAAGCCAAGGGAATTGAAATCATCGCCTATCCCGATCATAAATACAGTGTAGATGTATTGATTGATTTCAATTCAAAAGTATTGGGGCACCAATACGCCAGTCTGACCGATTTGTCGATGTTTGGCGAACAAATTGCCCCATGCCGCACCTTTGCCTTCTTTCATGAACTGGAACCATTGTTCAAAAACAATTTGATCAAAGGGGGCGCCCTGGAAAATGCCATCGTTATTGTTGAAAACGAATATCCTCAAGAGGAGTTCGACCGGATTGCCGACTTGTTCAACAAGCCTCATTTAAAAGCAAAACGGGGGATTCTGAATAACATCAATCTGCATTTTTCAAACGAACCGGCACGCCACAAACTGCTTGATGTAGTTGGTGATTTAGCTCTGGCAGGGCGCCGCATTAAAGGAAAGATTATTGCCAAACGCCCCGGACATTATGCCAATACGCAGTTTGCCAATCAAATACGTCAGATTGTAAAATTTGAACAAAAAAACGGGGTCGCTCCCCGGTACAACCCCGATGAACCTGCTTTGTGGACTATCAAAGATATTATGAAGGTGTTGCCCCACCGTCCACCATTCTTATTGGTCGATAAAATCATCCATTTAGATGAAACCTCCGTGGTCGGAGTAAAATGTGTGACCATGAACGAGGGGTTCTTTGTGGGCCATTTCCCAGAAGAACCGGTAATGCCCGGCGTTCTGCAAATTGAAGCGATGGCACAGGTAGGCGGAATTTTAGCTTTAAAAGATGTGGAAGATCCCAAAGAATGGAGTACCTACTTTTTAAAAATCGACAACGTACGTTTTAAGCAAAAAGTCGTTCCCGGAGACACTTTAATCTTCCGTCTGGAACTGATAACCCCAATCCGCCGGGGGATTGCTCACATGCGCGGGCAGGTTTTTGTGGGTACCACCCTGGTTATGGATGCCGAAATGATGGCCCAACTGGTGCGAAACAAAGTGGCTGCCGAAACGAATCAAGAAACTAACTAAACAATACATGGAATACAAATTAGCAAGCGTACATCCAGAAGCAAAAATTGGCAAAAATGTGGTCATTGAGCCGTTTGTTACCATTGAAAAGAATGTTGAAATCGGTGATAATTGTTGGATTGGTGCCAATGCCGTGATAAAAGAATTTACAAAAATCGGGGCCAATTGCCGCATTTTTCACGGCGCTGTGATCGGGGCTATTCCCCAAGATTTAAAATTTGTGGGCGAAGAAACTACAGTAATCATCGGCGACAACACCACTGTCCGTGAATGCGCTACCATCAATCGGGGGACTGCGGCTAAAGGTTCTACACAAATAGGATCGAACTGCTTGTTAATGGCCTATTCACATGTGGCTCACGATTGCCGTATTAAAAACTTTGTTATTGTTGGGAATGCAACCCAAATTGCCGGTGAGGTGGACATTGATGACCACGCCATTTTAAGCGGGGGTTGTTTGGTCCATCAATTTACAAGAATTGGAGCTCATGCCATGATTCAAGGCGGTTCCAAAATTGGAAAAGACGTGCCTCCTTACATCCGTGCCGGCCGCGATCCGTTAAATTTTGCAGGAGTAAATTCCATCGGGTTGCGCCGCCGGGAATTTTCAAACGACCAAATTTATACCATCCAGGATGCTTACCGTTACATTTATCAAAAAGGATTAAATACCTCTCAAGCTCTTGAAGCAATTAAATCAGAAATGCCCGAATCGAAAGAACGCGATGAAATATTAAATTTTATCGGGGGATCAAAACGAGGGATCATCTCTGGAGAATACGTTGAAATGTAATTTTTTAATTGAACAATATTAGAACCCCGGCGTTATTCTCCGGGGTTTTTTATTTAACATTGAATAATTTAAAAAATTTACATAAATTTGAATGTTAACAAAAAACCTATTGACACTATAACCTAATTGCTTTTTTTATGGAAGCTGGAAAAAGAATCATCGTCCCTTGGGATTTTACCGAAAAAGCCGAAAATGCCTTGGCTCATGCAGTCAAAATGGCAAAAGTGCTTGATAATTCCATAACATTGTTGCACATTGTTAAAAAAGACAAAGAAATTGAAGAGGCCTTAGTCCGCCTCAACGATACGGCCTCGCAAGCCAAAGAAAAATATGGCGTTGCCACCAATGCCGTTGTTAAAGAAGGAAGCATCTTTACTACCATTGGTGAATATACCAAAGAGAACGAAGACATCAACCTGGTGATCATGGGTACTCATGGCATGAAAGGGATGCAAAAGCTCACCGGAAGCTGGGCGTTGAAAGTAATTGTTAGTTCGTATGCCCCCTTTATCGTTGTTCAGGATCCTCCCACTGAAAAGGTGAGTTACGACAAAATTGTTTTCCCGGTAAATTTCAAAAGCGAAAACCGTGAAAAACTGATCTGGGCCATCTATTTTGGCAAAATCTTTAAAGCAAAAATCCTGTTCATCAAACAAGAGGTGAGCGATAAAAACCTGGTGAAAAAGGTAAACCAGAATTTATCATTTGCCCGTAAGTACCTGAGTAAGTACAATGTAGAGTACGAGATTTCTACTACCGGAAAATCGGGGAATTTTGCAGAAGCTACCATCAGTTTTGCCAAAGAAGTTGAAGCGGACATGATGCTCATTATGACTACAAAAAATATCGGTACCATTGATTACGTGATGGGGGCCAGCGAACAATTCATTATTGCCAATACCGCCCGGATCCCCGTGATGTGTGTAAATCCCCGAAAGGCTCAAAACTTCTCGTTGGGAACTTTTTAAAAACTTAAATATCCTCAGAAAACCGCCCTAACTGTGGCGGTTTTTTTATTTTTCGGGATACGCGTTCCACCCTTGGGCCTGAATCATCGTTGAACCTTCTCCCCTGCCAAACAAACGCACCTCCTGTTCCTTGGGAAGTATCTCCCCTATCACTGAAATGCCTTCTACCTCGTATAATCTTTCGGCGTCATTGGGGTTTACTGTAAACAAAAGCTCATAATCCTCGCCGCCGTTCATGGCTAATAGTGTCGGATCCATGTTTAATTCTTCGGCAACCTGAATGGTCTGCACATCAATGGGCAGGTTTCCTTCCATAATTTTTGCCCCACAACCCGATTGTTTGCAAATATGAAGAATCTCTGAGGAAAGGCCATCAGATATGTCTATCATGGCCGTGGGAATAACCCCAGCCTTTTGCAACGATTCAAAAATATCCTTTCGTGCTTCCGGTTTCAATTGGCGTTCCAATACATAATCGTACCCACTCATGTCGGGTTGTGAGCTTGGGTTTACTAAAAACACCTCCTTTTCGCGTTTTAAAATCTGCAACCCGGCGTAAGCAGCACCCAAATCGCCCGACACGCAAATCAAATCACCAGATTTGGCGGTATTGCGGTAAACCGCTTTTCCCTTTTCAATCTCGCCTAAAGCAGTGATACTAATGCACAAACCGGTAACGGAGCTGGTGGTATCGCCTCCAATTAAATCAACTTGGTAATGTTCACAGGCTTTATAAATGCCCTCGTAAAGTTGTTCAACGGCTTCCAACGAAAACTTTCCCGATAGGGCCAACGAAACCGTGATTTGTTTAGGGGTGGCGTTCATGGCAAACACATCGGAAAGGTTAACTACCACCGCTTTATAACCCAAATGTTTTAGCGGAGTGTACATTAAATCGAAATGGATTCCCTCTACCAACAAATCCGTTGTTACAACCTGTTGTTTTCCGGAATAATCCAACACCGCCGCATCATCGCCCACTCCTTTTATGGTTGATGGATGTTTCAATTTAATATCTTTGGTGAGTTTATCAATCAACCCAAATTCACCCAACTCTTTAAGGGTGGTCAATTTCTTTTTCGAGTCCGTCATTTTTTGTTTTTTGGGCAAAAGTAATACAATTATCAGTATCAATATTTTTATTTCAAAACAGGAGAGTTTTATATCTTTGACTGATATTTAACAAAACATATTTAAACAATCAAAACCACGTAATTATGAGAAAGTTATTTTTAGTATTTCTTCCTTTTTTTCTTTTTTGGATGGGCTGTCAGCCACCCACAGAAAAAACACAAACCACAACGGCAACAAAGGTTGAAGTTAAAGATGGTTGGTATTATTTAAACGGTGAGCGGTTTTTTATAAAAGCTATTGGGTATGAAATTGGTGCCCGTCCGGGTCAAAACCCTTATAAAGATACTATTTCTGATTTGGGACGGGTTCGTTTCGACATGAACGTGATTAAGGATGCCGGATTCAACACCATCCGCACCTGGAGCCAGATGTCGGAAGAACAGCTTAAAGTTGTTCAGGAATCGGGCATGAAAATTATTTTCGGAATCTGGATTTTACCCGAAGGCCCTTATGGCGATGCTGAATTTATGAAAAACCAAGTCAGTCTGGTTGAAAAAGTGGTTAGTTACACCAAAAACTACGATTGCGTTATTTCGTACCTGATTTTGAACGAACCCATGACCGACCACATTTATAAATGCGGGGCCAAAGAAATGGCCAACATGCTCACCACCCTGAAAGGTATTTTGAACACGCAACATCCCGGCATTCCAGTTGGAATATCTGGCAATGCCTCTACCAACGATTTTATGGACATGAACCTGCTCGATTTTTACGGATACAACTGTTACGATTATAGCAACGGGCAATGTGGAACTTTGGGTTATACCGGATTTTTGAGCTGGTGTAAAAACCTGAATCAAAACAAAAAACCTATGATTATTACCGAATTTGGTTATTCGGTATCCGACCTTGGTTTCGGAAAATACGGGGGCAACACCCTGGAAGAACAAAAATACGGGGTTGTCAGAAACTATCGTGAATTGATTGATGCCGGAGCTGTGGGTGCCTGCCCGTTCTATTATGCCGATGGTTGGTGGAAAGGTGGCGAACCCGCCATTCATAACAACACCGCCGAAGAATGGTTTGGTTACTGGGGTTATAGCGGAATTAACGATACCATTGGTTCACCCCGTCCGGTTTGGTTTGCTTTATCGCAATATTTAAAGGGATTGGTCATTTCGCCCAAAAACCAAAACGTGTATGGAACCACAATCCCGGTTGAACTTTTTGTCGATAACGATATCCGTAAGGTAATTGTTCGTTTGCGCGACAGCATCATCTATACAAAAACAGTTGAAAAAGAGGGTTATATTTCCGACAATATCAATTATACCCCAAAAGGAAGGGAAGGGGCAGAACTGCTTTTTGAATTCTATAATGCGCAAAAACAGGTTGTAAAAACCGAAAGTATTTTTACCCTGCTTTCAAAAGAACCGGTTCAGCTTCCTAAACTAACCATCACCGTCACTCCCGACGATTTAGCCAACGGTAAAAAATGCGATATGAAAATCGCTATTACCGATTTGGGCGATTTTAAAATTCAGGGCGATGTACGGTATAACTTTAACTTCCACATGGGTTGGGATGCCGGTCCTGAAGGAAATTTACCGTTGAAAGACAACAAGCTGTCGTTTGAAGTTTCAAACCCCATACCCGAAAACTGTTGGGTGTTGGTGCCATCAGCTGGTGTAACAGTTTCTTATGGGAAATATTATTTACGATTACACGATCAAAAGATGATTTTCCGAGGCAACTGGTATGAAGGGATTGGAAGGAGATAATCTAATGTGATAAAAAATAAAAAAGAGGGTTGACCATTATGTTAACCCTCTTTTTTTGTGTTCCGCACTGGATTCGAACCAGTGACCCCTACCCTGTCAAGGTAATGCTCTAAACCAACTGAGCTAGCGGAACGTGCCGCAAAGGTAAGTAACCCTTCTTAAATTTACAAGCCTCAATTTTTAATTTCGCCAGGCTCTTTTATCATAAACCCATTTCTTTTCAGCAAGATACCTCAATTCCTGTTTTGTTTTTAAAAACCCAAACTCTATATTTGTGGGTTTTTAAAATAGAATGTAAATAATTGTTATGAGCCGTAAATTTCCTGAATACAAGCAACTTGACTTGTCACAAATCAACAAACAGGTATTGAAAGAATGGACCGACGACGACACCTTTCACAAAAGCATGTCCACCCGGGCAGGAAACGAAACTTTTGTCTTTTTTGAAGGCCCCCCTTCGGCAAACGGGCAACCTGGCATCCACCACGTGATGGCAAGAGCTATTAAGGATATTTTCTGCCGATATAAAACATTACAAGGCTTTTTGGTTGAACGCAAAGCCGGCTGGGATACGCATGGTTTGCCCGTGGAATTGGGTGTTGAAAAAATGCTGGGCATTACCAAAGAAGACATCGGCAAAACCATTTCTGTAGCAGAATACAACGATGCCTGCCGCAAAGAGGTAATGAAATATACCGACCTTTGGGAAGACCTTACCCATAAAATGGGGTATTGGGTCAATATGGATGATCCCTACATTACATACGATAACCGCTACATTGAATCCTTGTGGTACCTGCTCAAAAAAATGTACGACAACGGGCTTTTGTACAAAGGATATACCATCCAACCCTATTCACCCGCTGCCGGAACCGGGCTTTCAACGCACGAACTGAACCAACCGGGTTGCTATAAAGATGTAAAAGACACCACGGCCACGGTTCAATTCACCATTATCAGAAATCAAAAAAGTGAACGTTTTTTTGAAGACGATGAGAAACTGACCATCATGGCCTGGACAACTACCCCTTGGACGCTTCCTTCGAATACCGCCTTAGCAGTTGGCCCAAACATTACCTATGTTAAAATTAAAACCTTCAACCCCTATACCGGGGAACCCGTTTCTGTAATTATAGCTAAAGACTTGGTAAACAATTATTTTAGTCCTAAAAATGCTGAATTGGAGTTTGATGCATTTCAACCAGGCGACAAAAAAACCCCATTTAAGATTCTGTCTGAACTTAAAGGATCAGAATTGGAAGGAATCCGCTATGAACAACTGATTCCCTGGGTAAAACCCATGGGTGATGCCTTCAGGGTGATTGCCGGCGATTTTGTTACTACCGAAGACGGAACCGGAATTGTACATATTGCACCTACCTTTGGAGCCGACGATGACCGCGTGGCCAAAACATCGGGAATTGTTCCTCTCTTATTAATTGATAAAGAGGGAACGCGCCGCCCCATGGTCGATTTAACCGGAAAATTCTATAAAATTGAAGACTTAGATGCCTCTTTTGTTTCCACCTATGTAAATGTGGATGTTTACAAAGAATATGCCGGGCGGTTTGTGAAAAATGCCTACGATGAAACCATTACCGACGATGAGGCCACTTTAGATGTGGATATTGCCGTGATGCTTAAAAAAGAGAACAAAGCCTTTAAAGTAGAAAAACACATCCACAATTATCCGCACTGCTGGCGTACCGACAAACCTGTGCTGTATTACCCGCTCGACAGTTGGTTTATTAAAACTACCGCCATAAAAGACCGGATGATTGAATTGAATAAAACCATCAACTGGAAACCCAAAAGTACCGGGGAAGGCCGTTTTGGTAAATGGCTCGAAAATCTGGTGGATTGGAACCTGAGCCGCTCCCGTTATTGGGGGACGCCGCTCCCTATTTGGGTTAGCGAAGATGGTACGGAACAAAAATGTATCGGTTCAACCCAGGAATTGATGGCCGAAATCGAAAAAGCGATCCTAGCGGGATTTATGACCAAAAACCCTTACGAGGGCTTTAACGTAGGTGACCATTCTAAAGAAAACTACAATAAGATTGATTTACACCGTCCTTATGTGGATGATATTATTCTGGTTTCCGGCAAAGGACAAAAAATGTTCCGCGAAAAAGATTTGATCGATGTTTGGTTCGATTCCGGTGCCATGCCTTATGCTCAGTGGCATTGGCCGTTTGAACGTGAAACCGAATTTAAACACCTGTATCCGGCCGACTTTATTGCCGAAGGCGTGGATCAAACCCGTGGTTGGTTCTTTACGCTGCATGCCGTATCAACCATGATTTCGGATAATGTGGCATTTAAAAACATCATCTCCAACGGATTGGTGTTAGATAAAAACGGCAACAAAATGTCGAAACGCCTAGGTAATGCAGTTGATCCGTTCGATGCCATCGAAAAACACGGATCCGATCCGCTGCGCTGGTACATGATTACCAATGCCCAGCCCTGGGACAACCTGAAATTTGATATGGACGGGGTGGACGAGGTAAAACGCAAGTTCTTTGGAACACTTTACAATACCTACGGATTCTTCTCGCTTTATGCCAATGTGGATGGGTTTACCTATAAAGAATCTGAAATCCCTTTGAGTGAGCGTCCCGAAATTGACCGTTGGATCATTTCCCTGCTGCACTCGTTAATCAAAGAGGTGAAAGATTCGTACGAAAATTACGAACCAACCCGTGCCGGACGGGCTATCCAGAACTTTGTAATTGACAATTTGAGCAACTGGTATGTTCGTTTAAACCGGAAACGCTTCTGGGGAGGGGAATACACTAACGATAAAATTGCTGCTTACCAAACGCTATATACCTGTTTGGAAACCGTGGCTATTTTAGCTTGCCCCATTGCTCCTTTCTATACCGACCGGTTGTTTAAAGATTTGAGTGCGGCTACCGGACGAAACCAGGGAATGTCGGTTCATTTGACCCGTTTCCCGGTGGAAAATGATTCATTCATTGATCAGGATTTGGAAGAGCGGATGAATATGGCTCAACGGATATCGTCCATGGTTTTGGGATTGCGCCGTAAAGTAAACCTGAAGGTGCGTCAGCCCCTCAACAAAATCATGATTCCGATACTGAACGAAAACACGGCACGCCAGCTAGATGCCGTTAAAAACATCATTCTGGCCGAGGTAAATATCAAAACCATGGAATATCTGGATGATACCAGTGGCGTGTTGGTGAAAAAAATCAAACCAAACTTCAAAACACTGGGTCCAAAGTATGGAAAAATCATGAAACCGATTGCCGATTTTATTGCCCTGATGAGCCAACCGGATATTGCCCAGTTAGAAAAACTAAACCAGTTTGCGGCTACCATTGCCGGACAAGAAGTGGTATTATCGACCGAGGATGTTGAAATTCTCTCAGAGGATATTCCGGGCTGGTTGGTGGCCAATGAAGGATCGTTAACCATTGCTTTAGATATTACGGTTACCGATGAGTTGCGTCACGAGGGTATTGCCCGCGAATTTATCAACCGGATTCAGAACATCCGTAAGGAAAGTGGATTTGAAGTAACAGACAAGGTGTTTATCCAAATACAAAAACATGAGGCGATCAACGAAGCCATCATGATCCATAAAAATTACATGGCCACACAAACTTTGGCCAAAACCATAGATTTGGTGGATAATTTGGAACAAAACACATCCAAAACCGTAGAACTGGACGAAACGATAACTACTTATATCAGAATTGATAAGGCATGATTGTTAATAACTAATTGGTAAATTACAAGTTTTGAACGAATTGTGGGATGTATTTTTTACTATTTTAGGTTCCTTTAAAAATTACAGCTATGGCAGAAGAGAAGACTAAAACCAGATATTCCGACGAGGAGCTTGCCGAGTTCAAGCAAATCATCATGGATAAACTTGATCAAGCTCAACGTGATTACGATACGCTGAAAAGCGCGCTTTCCCATACCGATGGAAACGACACGTTGGACACTTCTCCCACATTCAAAGTGTTGGAAGAAGGGGCGATGGTTCTCTCGCGTGAAGAAACCGGAAAGTTGGCTCAGCGTCAACAAAAGTTTATTCAACATTTACGTGCTGCTTTAATCCGCATCGAAAACAAAACCTATGGCATTTGCCGCGAAACGGGTGAATTGATCAGCAAAGAACGCCTGCGCGCCGTTCCACATGCCACATTAAGTATTGATGCCAAACGAAATCAGAAATAATTAACAAAATAAACCTGATTGTAAGAGGGAATCGCGAGGTTCCCTCTTTTTCAGTTATAAAAACAGATTCATTACTATGTCAAAAGGACACTTGTCAGTTTTAATCATCCTGCTTGTTTTACTGGCCGACCAGATACTTAAAGTTTGGATAAAAACCCACATGATGATTGGTGAAGAATACCATGTGGCCGGCAACTGGTTTATCATCCATTTTACCGAAAACAATGGAATGGCCTTTGGGTTGGAGTTTTTTGGAAAAGCAGGGAAATACATGCTCAGCCTTTTTAGGGTTGTGGCAGTAGTTTTTATTAGTTATTACTTAACAAAACTGTCAAAAAAAGAGATCCCTCTGGGTTACTTAATCGCAGTTTCATTAATATTGGCCGGAGCTACCGGAAATATTTTCGATAGTGCTTTTTATGGATTAATTTTTGACCACAGCCATTATCAGGTTGCTCAATTTATGCCCGAAGTCGGTGGATATTCAAGCTTCCTTCAAGGAAAAGTAGTAGATATGTTTTATTTCCCGATCATAGAAGGGCATTGGCCGGCATGGTCTCCGTTCCGGCCTACAGAACAGTTCATCTTTTTCCGTCCGGTGTTTAATATTGCCGATGCTGCTATCAGTGTGGGAATGATGTTGATTCTGTTTTTTTACCGGAAAACATTACAAAAAGAACTTTAATTAAATCCATCCGGTTTGAGTAAACTCCACCAAGCCATGAAATGGGAACAACTTTTGTCCCCGGCCCGTTTTGGGAAATCCTTTCAGGAAGGCTTGGAAACGGATGTGTTCCGTTCGGAGTTCCAACGTGATTTTGACCGGATTATCTTTTCTTCACCATTCCGGAGGCTTCAAAACAAAACCCAGGTTTTTCCTTTGCCCGGCAGCGTTTTTGTACACAACCGGCTTACCCACAGCTTAGAGGTAGCCAGTGTCGGCAGGTCGTTGGGAAACCGTGTCGCCTCCTCGTTGCTGAAGAAAAACCCTAGAAATCCATTGCTTTTCGAAATCGGTTCAATAGTTGCTGCTGCAAGCCTGGCACACGATTTAGGTAATCCTCCTTTTGGCCATTCCGGCGAAAATGCCATCTCCGGTTATTTTATTTCGGGCTCGGGAACAGCGCTCAAAGACCGGGTTACCGACACTCAATGGAACGACTTAACCCATTTTGAGGGAAATGCCAACGCCTTGCGGCTATTAACCCACGCCTTTAGTGGTCGGCGAAAAGGGGGATATGTGTTGACTTACGCAACGCTGGCAAGTCTGGTAAAATACCCTTTTGGGTCAGACAACCGGACATCAAAAAACAAATATGGCTTTTTTGATACAGAAAAAGAGCTTTTTGCCGACATTGCCCACAAAACCGGATTAATCAACGACCCCAACAATGAGGCTGTTTATTTCCGCCATCCTCTGGTATTTTTGGTAGAGGCTGCCGATGATATTTCCTATCAAATTATGGATGTGGAAGATGCACATAAACTGGGCATCCTGACTACAGAAAAAACCATTGAGCTTTTAACAAACTTTTTTAAAGACCCGGAAGATTCCCGGTTTTGGGAAAAAATGGCCTCCGTTTTTAAAGAAGTTACCGACAAAAATGAGCAAATCGCCTTTTTGCGGGCCTCGGTTATCAATCTTTTGGTACAGAAAATTTCCGACATTTTTCATCTTCATGAAAAGGAAATTCTTTTGGGCCAATTAAACGGCTCGTTAATTGACCAATTGACCGGAGCCCCAAAACTGGCCATGGAAACCTGCAAAACCTTAGCCTGGAAAGAAATTTATAATCATCCGTCGGTAGTAAAAATAGAAATCACCGGCTATCAGGTTCTTAACACGCTGCTTGGCGAATTTATTCCCGCTATGTTGCACAAACCAAACAGCTATTCCAAAAAATTGCTTTCTTTGTTGCCTGTACAATATCAGGAAAACCACCAAACAGACTATGAAAAAATCCGATCGGTATTGGATTTTGTTTCCGGAATGACTGACTTGTATGCGCTGGATCAATATAAATTGATTAAAGGCATCGGCATTTAATAATCCAATAACTATGACTCTAAAATTGCATTTTGGCAAAAAAGCATGGGATTTCTTCTCTTTACTAATCCCTGTGGTTTTGTTTTCTGCCTCTTTTTTTTCATGTCAAGGAGAAAAAAAGGAACTTACAGACCGGGTTGGCAACCCGTTGTCAATAGGTAAAGTTGTTAGCCGGAATGTGTCCCTTTCCGATACAACGCTGATTTATGCTTCTTACTTACCCAAACAATACGATAGCAAGGCAAAATTACCCGTTATCTTCTTTTTCGATCCTCATGGCGAAGGTTCCTTGCCATTGAAGAAGTATCAATCGCTGGCTGACACTTACGGATATATTTTTATCGGAAGTAACAATATTAAAAACGGCTTGTCCGGAACTTATTGCACACAAGTCTTTCAGTTGCTTTTGAAAGAAACTCAGGTGCGGTTCCATATTGACGAAGAAAATATTTTTACCTCCGGCTTTTCAGGGGGGTCAAAAATGGCCATTTTGTTTGCCCAGCAGTTTCGTGAAGTTGCCGGAGTTATTGGCTGTGGTGGGAGTTTGCCTTTTTCGACCGATCAATCTCCCGGTTTTTATTATGCCGGGATTGTTGGAGCAACTGATTTTAATTATTTAGAGATGCAGCAATCTTTTTCGGTATATGATCAAATGGGATACGATTACACCTCTGTTGTATTTAACGGCGGACATCAGTGGCCTCCTTTAGCAGCAATGGATCAGGCGCTTACCGGAATTGAAATTTACCGGATGAAATCGCAACGGCTGCCAAGAAACGAAAAATGGTTAGATAAAACCTGGTTCCGAATGCAGGACAGCCTAAACGTGTTTGAAAAAAAGAACGATCCAATAGCCCAAATTCAAACCTTGAAACAAACCGACCGTTGGTTTAACGGTCTTCGGAACCTGAAAGAAATTAAATCGAAAGAATATGCATTGGAACAATCTCAGGCGTTTTACCAAGAGATTAAGAAACGGCAGAATTACATTGAAAAAGAAATCCAGCTACGCACGGAATTCATCAAAGCCATAGAGCTTCGGGATATCGAGTGGTGGACCATCGAAGTGGATCGGATTCATAAATCGGCCTCTTCGCAAGACGAGCCTTTGGCCATGGTCAGCTCCCGGTTACTGAATTACATCAGCATGGCTTCGTTTATGCTTAGTAAAACCGACCTTGACGATGTTAAACTCGATGATGCGTTTAAAAAGATTAAAATTTATGAGTTGTCCGATCCGAAAAACCCCGATGTGTATTTGATGTATGCCCGCTATTATTTACTAATGGATAACCGGGAGTTGATGGTTTTAAACTTTAAAAAGGCTCTGGATTCAGGATTTAATTCCTGGCAAACTTACCAGAACGATAGTTCCTGGAAGGAATTGTTTGAGCAGCAGGAGATTAAGAACCTAAGAAAGAATTAATCCCAGGTTCTGCCTTTTTTATGTTCGTGTGTTGATATAAAAAAGGCAGAACGATTAATGGTGTCCACCTTCAACGGATGCCTGTTCAAACCCTTTTAAAAGTTCTTTTATGGTCGCCAGTTTAGTCTCCAACAAATCCGTTGTCCGGGCTTCGGCCAATAAGCGAAGATAGGGTTCGGTGTTCGATGGGCGGATATTGAACCACCAATCGGGAAATTCCACCCGGTAACCGTCGAAATCGAAAGAGGCTGTGGGCTTTTCGCCGGCAATAAAATAATTGCGGACAGCATCCATGGCCTCCTGTTTCTTTTCAATCCGGTAATTGATTTCACCAGAATTGGCGTATTTTACAATGTTTGCAATTATTTGCGCAAAGGTTTGGCCTTTTTTCTTCAACCGGCTTACTATGTCAAGCACAATAAGGGCCGCCAGTATCCCTGAATCGGAGTAATAAAAATCGCGGAAATAGTAGTGTCCGGCCAGTTCACCTCCAAAAATGCCGTCAATTTCGCGCAGTTTCAAGGCTGCAAACGCCCGACCGACACGCCACATGTGCATGGTAGAGCCGAAGGTGGAAATATATTCGGCCACCGCTTTTGAGGTACGGATGTCTTGCAAAACATTACCTTTCAGCCCCTTTTTTTCCAAAAAGTAATGAGCCATAAACCCAATAATCAGGTCGGGCGAAATAAATTTCCCTTTTCCGTCAACAAACATTACCCGGTCGGCATCGCCATCAAAGATAATTCCCAAATCGCACTGTTCTTTCAGAACCAGCTTTTTCAGGTCTTCCACATTTTTTTCAATCAGTGGGTTGGGTTCATGGTTCGGAAAGGTACCGTCTAAAGTGTCATATATATAGGTGGGGTGATTTCCCAACAACTCTTTAATAAGTAACGCCGCCATTCCGTTGGAACAGTCAATAGCAATTTTCAGATTTGAAATATTGCCCAAATAATTTCGATGAAAACCAAGATAGGCTTGCGTTACCTCAAAGTCAATAACATTTCCTTTTTTTGCGGCGGGTTCAATTTCTTCGGTTTTCATCCATTCCTGAATAGTTCCAAGTCCCGTGTCCAATCCCACAGGCAGGGCATTTTCGCGCGAAACTTTTAAACCGTTGTATTCTTTCGAATTGTGGGAAGCGGTGATTTGGACAGAAGCTTTGAAACCATATTTGGCAGTTGACCAATAAACCATGGGTGTGGTGGCTAAACCTATGTTATGTACATCGGCACCGGCATCGGTAATCCCTTTGCACAAATAGTCAAAAATTTCGGGAGATGAAACACGGACATCGCGTCCCACCAAAACTTTATCGGTTTTTAATAATCGGGGTAAAAAGAACCCGATTTTATAGACATCTTCCTTATTAAAATCTTTGTTATAAATTCCACGGATATCGTACGCATGAAAGGCTCCCATAACTATTTCTTTATTAATTTATAATGACGTGTCAAATTTTATAAGTAAATGATAATCTGTTATATGTAGAAAGTATAAACAAAAACATTAAGTATTGACCTCTCAACAATATCTTTTTTGTCTCATGTCTTGTGTCTAATAATCTACCGATCTATTAAATTTAAAGTAACTATTCAGGATGCAATTTAGCGATAGTATAAAATGTGGACAAGATATTTTGGTCATTTTTTAATGCAAGTATCGGTAACGGATTGGATAACTGCATAGATATGGCCCCCCCGTTGAGTTTTAAATTGGCCGGATACTTTTTGTTTGGCTTTTATGTTCCTGATAGCCCTTTCTGAACCGTTGTTGTCAGGAGGGACTCCGGGATGGTATAAAAAAGTAAGGACATAGTCTTTGTATCTGTTCATTCGCTTATGAAAAGAATGTACCTCTTTCATATCTTCGGATACAGGGGTTTGTAGCAAGGCTAAAAACCGTTTTTCAAGTTCCGTTCTTTGATTTATTGGGGAGTAATATTGGGTTGGGCGTCAACTGTTTTTTCAGGTCCGATGCATCGTACAGCAATTGTTTGAACAGGGTTGCCCACTGCGACTTATAACGTTCTTCAAAAAAGTTCAGTTCCCTTAATAAATGGGCGGTGCATAGCTGGTGGGCCTGGACTTTGGTCTCAAAATGGCTTTTCCAGCAGTCATGCACCAGCACTGCATTTTTGAATCCATCTACAAAAATTGTCATTGATGGTAGCTGTGCCCCGGTTGCCGGAAAAAGCTATGTAAGTGGCCAACCTGCTTTGCATGTCCAGAACCGACCTGTTTTGCCGTTTACTTTGGCACCGGTTTCGTCAGAGCCTACCACTTTGCTGTTTTCAACCTGTTTAGCTATAAGTTGGGATGTGGGAAAGGCTTTACCTGCAAAACGGTCAAGTATATCGCATATGGCGCCCTGACTGATTGGTAGGTTGCAGATATCCATAAAACACTCGCTCATGCGTTCAAATGGTACGTATTGGCGTGTGTGCATAGCAATAGTGGCTTCAACACCGCATCCATAGCTGATTGGGGCATTAACCCCTTCAGGAAACTCGGTTTCGGTCCGGCGGCCGCAGCTGCAGACTGTTTCAAACCCCCTATGATCGGTGTACTTGGGCACTATCGGCGGGATATCCAGGACCTGCCGCCGCATAACCAATTCTGATGGCAGATTGGATGCATCTTTGCCGCAGTGTTTGCAATATGTTGGTCTATGTTCAACAATAAAATCAGGGGCATCAATCATTTTCAGGGTATTGCCTTCGTGCCCGGTCTGTCCGCGGGGCAGCTTTCCGTCAGAACCCCGTAATGATTTTGTTTTCAACGGGCGGTTTTCATTTTTTGACGGAGGAACAGAACTGTTCCGGCTGTTTTTAGGGTGTTTCAGCCGTTCAAGCTCCTGCAATAACTGTTGGACAAGAGATGCCAGTGCAGCTAGGTCGGCTTTTAATTGCCGGTTCTCGCTTTCAAGTTCTAATATCCTTTGTTGTTCGGGTGTCAATTTCTTCCTTTTTTTTGTAAAAGAAGTCAATCTAAACGGAATCAGATGCTTTGAGGCCTCAAAGTTGTCAGCAAGTGTTAATGAAAGAGATGTTTCGGAAAAATATCGTAAAATACTGCCCGAAAAATTGTTAATATCCTACGAATTTAAAAATTATCCTAATTTTGGGGTAGATGAATGGTTACCTTGGTTCTGAGCTTGCATCTTTCCAGCAGGAAAAATTTCATCACCTGTTAAATTTGTAAACATCAAACCGATGTTATTTATAATTTTGTTTCAAAAGCTGAATTAACAAGGGTTGTTTAAATGTTATGTGGACAAAACACAAACTTCACCATTTTCCCTTTACCTTTAAAGATGAGGTGGTTTTTTATAAAACCGATGACTTCAGCGACACCTCTTTTCTGTTGAAAATAGCTGCGCATTTTCAACAGAAAGCTCCTCAAAACACAATTATATCCCAAATACTTTCGGTGCCAATAAAAATCCCTATTAAGGTTACCTTTCATTATCAACCGGATCCATTGACAGGAAAGGTTTCTATAGAGTTATCGCTTTTTGAACTGAATGTGACCCTTTTACTGTTTACCATCTTTAGTTACTTTTTTTTTCATTACGATAATTCATTGCTGGGATTCCTTTCCCTGGCTGCCGGATTGTTTGTTTATGTAATCAGTATTCATGAGACTACGGCGCATATAAAAGCACAAATATATTTGCTGTCGGGAACCAGCAGCGATATGGGGGAGTCCGCCCTTTGGAAAAAACAACAGGAATGGATGAAAGACCCGAAGGTTTGTCCCGCTTGTGGTGAAGCAAAAAACCCTTATAGCGGAACATGCATCAGTTGCGGCATCTTTTTTGGAAAAAAAAATAGTCATGTAGAACAAATGCAAATAAATTCTACTGGCAATTCTTCCGTAAATATTCACTATCAACCCACAAAAAATGAGAAAAATAGCCGCCAATAGTATCTTTCCGGTTTCAGGGGCACCCATTAAAAATGGACATGTAGTTTTGTCCGATTCCGGTGAAATTCTGGATGTGGTTGGGGGTGGCGATACATTACACGAAATCGCCGGATTGGAATTTTACAATGGAATTTTGGTGCCCGGTTTTGTGAACGCCCACTGCCATTTGGAACTGTCGCACTTGAAAGGAAAACTGACCGAAGGTATGGGGTTGAGCAAGTTTATCCGGCAAATTCCAGCCCTTCGCCAACAAGAACCGACATTGATAAAACAAGAGGCACAGAAAGCCCTGCGGTATATGTGGAGCCGGGGTATTCAAGCATTGGGTGACATCATCAACACACCATTCACGATAGAAATGAAAACCACAGCTCCCATCAAATGTCATAATTTTGTAGAAGTGTTTAACCTCAGGAACCGGTCTGACGAAGATGTAATGGGTAATGGGCGAAAATTACTGGAAAAGGTTCAACACCATCAACTTAAAGGAACCTTTGCTCCCCATTCGTTGTATGGGACCAACGGTCTGTTGATGAAATCGTTGTTGAGCGAACTTCATGAGCATTCCATCGTGTCGGTGCATTACAAAGAATCTTTTTCGGAGCGAGGACTTTTGATAGAAAACGGATTAAAGACCATCCTGGAACACCCTCATCTGAAACAATTATTGTTGGTTCATAATTTATACCTCACCGGGGGCAACTTGGACGGTTTCCAAAAAGAGGTTCCAAAATTACTTGAAAAGATACACTGGGTGCTTTGTCCCAACTCAAATCTGTATATCGAGGGGCAACTTCCACCAGCCAGTGATTTGTATCAACGGAACATGCAGGTCTGCTTGGGGACTGATAGTTTAGCATCGAACCGTAAGTTATCCGTTTTGGAGGAGATGAAAACGCTTCAAGCAAATTTTCCTGAAATTCCTTTTGATGTTTTATTGCAATGGGCTACCATAAATGGAGCCAAGGCGTTAGGTTTGGAACAGGAATTAGGAAGTTTTGAGAAAGGGAAAAAACCCGGCGTGTTGTTGATTAGCGGCTATAATTTTAAAAATCAACAACTCAGTTCGGAAGCTGAAGTAACACGCTTGGCGTAAAAATAGATTAACGGGAAACAGTTATTTACGAGATGCCGTTTTCTTTTAAAATTTTAATCAGCGTTGGGGTATAATGTGCCCGATATTCAGGGTACATGTTTTTCAGGTAGTTGTACAAATTAATCAATACCGCTTCGGCATTGGCCTCCGAGTAATTTTCTTTAAAATATTGAAGCTTGCTCAGAAATTCTTTGTGCTTTTCGCGAAAGAAGGAATAATCCAACTCGCTTAAGCTGGTTACCAACATTTTTTCCTTCAAAAGATATTCATCGGCAAAATGGAGCAACACAAAAAACAAGTGCTGGGCATTCTCTTTATAGGTCTTTTCGGCAATGCAATCGCCCAACTGGTTGATGATTTCTAAAAAACGCTGATGCTGTTTGTCAACCGACTGTAATCCGACACTATATTCATCTTTCCACTTGAATGCTTCTGTTTTCATGTTGCGTTTAGGTTTGTCTGGCAAAATTAAGATAATAGCCTTCCTGTCAAAATGATATAAATCATACCCTAAAATAACAGTTTATCTCAATTTCATATGTTCTAGATTTCACAAGACATTGATCTTTTTTCGTGGTTTGTTTGATCTAATAAAAATGCTGTAGAATATTTTAAAACGGATAATTCTTTTGGGGAGTTGATACCATAGCTCAAAGATTTCAAGGCACAAGAGAAAGACGAAGGGCGGTTTTCTAGCGATTTCTTTAGGTTTTGAAACAGCAACCTGCTGAAAAATTCTTTGCACATTAATATATGGATTTGCCCAATTCTATTGATTTGAGGGGTTTGCCCAAAATAATAAATGAATACGGATCAATGCTGTTTAGTTTGCAGTAAATAATATTTTTATCGCAAAGAATTGCAAAGTGTTACGCAGAGAACCGCCAAGAAAATCAACAATTATCTGCTCTGCGGTCCTTTGCATATTCTCTGGGTTCATTTAGATTTGTATCGATATAAACAATAATTGTTAAAAGACTCTGAGATATAATGTGAATGTTGTTGATTTTCTTTTCTTTGTCCATGACTTATTTTTGTTAATAATATCAACCCGGCATGGGGTGACTTAGTCAGTGTCTATAGATAAAGACCTATGCAAAGATTTAATCTTTGCAGTTAAATAAAACGTTTAGAACACATGTAAGATGAGCATCAGTTTAAAAACGATAAAGCAATATTTTTTGGATTTTATCGGGTTATTTTATCCTGAGCTATGTGCCGCATGTAATGCCAGTTTATATGAGCAGGAAAAGGTCATTTGTACCCGATGCCTGTATGAACTTCCGCGGACCAATTACCAAAAGACTCCCGGAAATCCTGTGGAGCAGATATTTTGGGGGAGGGTTCCCATAGAACGGGTAGCTGCTTTTTTCTTTTTCCAAAAAGGGAGCAAATACCAAAAGCTTATCCATTCCTTGAAATACCACGGGCGTGAAGATATTGGCATTGAAATGGGGCAGCTATTTGGTTCCGAATTAGCTCAGGAACCCGATTTTTTAAAACCGGACTTTATTATTCCGGTTCCATTGCACCCCAAGAAACAAAAGAAACGGGGCTACAACCAAAGCCAGCTCATTGCCCAGGGATTGGCCGATAAACTCCCCGGAACTCTGGAAACCGAGGTGTTGAAGCGTAAAGTGTTTACACAAACTCAGACTAAAAAAGGACGGTACGAGCGTTGGGAAAATGTGGAGGAGGTTTTTGAAGTCATCAATCCTGAAGCAATTGAAGGAAAACATGTACTGCTGGTAGATGATATTTTAACCACCGGGGCCACTATCGAAGGTTGTGCACAGGTATTGCACCAAGCAGCCAATGTAAAAATAAGTGTGGTAACGTTGGGGTATGCGAAAAACTGAAAGTGTTATTTCGGGCTTGTATTTTCAATACTCTCCACCACTTTGCCATCTTTGTAAATCAGGGTTCGGGTGAGTTCGCCGTCGTCGTTGTAGAGGTACCGTTTACCGTTTACCAGCTTGCCTTTCACAAAATCGCCTTCGCGGTCAATCTTTTTAAATTCGTTGTAGGTTTTGTAGAAACCGGTTTGGGTAAAGGCATCAAATTTATCATCCTTTGGTTTTTCAGTTACCGGTTGCAGGACAGGTGCAACTTGCTTTTGTGAAGGTTTTTGGGCAATTTCATACTCCTTTATGCTGGACTCGTTAATTTTTCCATCAATAAAGGCTATTTCGGATTTAACACTGCCATCGGGATAAAATTCGGACAACACCCCCTCTTTCTTCCCATCGTTCCAGTCGCCTTTTATCATGAGCGAACCATCGGGGTAATAATACTTTTGTTCCCCGGTCCGTTTACCCGTTTCGTTATATTTCCAATCGTAGGCCAAGGTGCCGTTTTCATGGTAATATTTGTAATCGCCCACCCACTTGTTGATTTTCCAAAGGCCCTGTTCCGATATTTTCCCATCTTCATAATAAAATTTGGCCGGGCCGTCGGGGCGGTTGTTTACATAAGTAATCTCCTGTTTGAGTTTCCCTGAAGGATAATAGCCATACCAGAGTCCCTCTTTCAGGTTATTCACATATTCGCCCTTTTCCTCTAGTTTTCCGGCAGCATCAAGCTTTACCCAGGTTCCCTGTTTTTTATTTTCTGCATCACGGCGGTTCACGGTTTGCCCCTGATAGGTCTCAGACGATTGAGCCATGCAAAGGGTTGAAGAGATAAAAACCAATATGACCAGTAAATAATTTACCATTTGGGGCTTTTTTTATCAAAAATAGCACTTTTACTCATTTATTGAAAAATTAATTTTTGCGGGAATGGTTTAACCCCTTCGGGCGAAGATAAATCATTTGAAAGATGTTCTTTTTCTTTTATAACCGGAATGTTGAACCAGTTTGCCGGGGCATTAAAAGCTTCCAAACCCCCACATCAATGTAGCCCGGACATAGGCCACATCTCCATCGAACTCATCGAATTCTGTTTTGGCAATCACGTTATAGCCCCCTTCAAATTTTAGGCTGACATACGATTTTTGGCCATATCCATTGCCATAAAAGTTATGCATTTCGTAATCGAACAGTTTGATTTCGGTTTTTAGGCCTAATCCCGCTGTAAATGAGCTGATAATATCCAGTTCATACTTTTCGTCGTCAGGGTTGTCGTACATGTTGCTTGTCAGGCTGGTACCCATAATGGCTCCAAAAGGGGCCACATGAATATGCTCGTTCCGTACCGCAAAATAGCCGACAAGAACGCCGGCATCTAGGTAGGTAAAGTTTTCGTCTTCATCGAAAGTGATGGTTTGAACAGAATTGTTCACTGAAAAAGGAGTCTTAACTTTTAAAGCCCCCGCCTGCATATACAGCGAGGAATACACCTTGCCGATATTAAAATCCCAGCACAAGTTAAAATTGACATTGCTTTTAAATCCTTCACCGAGTTTTCCGGTAGGGAATACTCCCGAAACACCAAAACCGTAAGCTGATGAGACTCTGGCCCGAACCCTGGGAAGGTAGTTGTTGATAAAATCAAAATATTTGGTTTGTGGGTACTTTTTGTGAAATTCCTTCATCTGGCTGTAATACATATCGTCGGCTTTATCGGCCACAACCAGGTACAGAAAGATGTACAACATATCTTTATCTTCATCGGACAAACCGGATTGGGCAATGGCCGAACTGACTTCTTTTTCCTGCTTTACCAATTGCTCCTGAATGGCGGGGTACAGGTTTATTTCCGGGTTATGGGTGTATTTTGGAAAGTATTGGCTGTAATTGATGGCCTTATTGCTCAAATCGGAGAAGTTTTTTAACAACAGGTTCAAACCCAAATCTTCATCGTACGAAAAGGCAAGATAAATCTTGTTTTCTGTTTTATCAGCCAAAAAGTTATATACCTCTGTCGCTTTAGAAAAGTTCCCATCCATAAGGTTTTTTTCCAAATACCGACGGCCATTTCTAATGATAATTTCCGAACTATCCACATACGAGCGTATTTCATTCTCAATTTGGGCCGAAAGGCTGAATGTGGCAAGTATTAGGCAGAATGACATTAGTTTTTTCATATATTAAGGTTTTAGGGTCTGTAATTTTTGAATGCTAAACAAATTTAGGGTGTTTGAAAAAAGGGTTAGAGTTCTTCGAGAATTTTTAAAAATCCGTCAGGTGTAATGTCAATTTCTCTAATAATTTGCCGGATCAATGGTCGACCTATTTCTTGGTTGCCATGATGAGGGAGTGTCGTATATCTTCCATCAGGGTGACGGTAAAAAACATGGCTTCCGCTTTGTCGTTTGGCTTCAAATCCCAAGAAGAACAAAAGGCTTTCAAGAATTTTTACTTTAACAACAGGCAACTTTGTACTCATACAGCAACTGATATGTTCTGAGTACCAATAAATTGAGGAAGTTCTTTCTTTTCGTCATCTGTCATTTCCAGTAAACACAATTCTATGACTTCTTTCAGGTTTCTATATAGCTCATCTAATGTTGGAGCTTGTGTATGAGCTCCGTGTAACCCTGGAACTATCCCAATATATTGGTTTAGTTCGTTGTCTTTTATTATTTCTGCGGTAAAATTGTAGATCATCGTATTTTCATTTATACAAAACTAATATTTTTAACTGAGGTTTCTTAAATTTTAATAGATGGAATAGCGTTTTTGAGGTGTGAATAGTGGCTAAATACAATTTTTAAAGGTTAAATTCAGACAGTATAACATTTTGGATGAACTCTTTTTAAAGATATTTATAACAAATCTTTCAATCTCCAAAATTGCAGCAGTAAAACCTCACAATCTGCAACATTTTTGTTCAAAATATTTTGATTTTAAAATATTGCCCCTATATTTGCACTCGCAATACACGATCTTTTTACGGTTGATGTTATACAGAAGAGCAGAGAGATTAGGCTCGTTGAAGCTCTAGCAACCTTCCCCCTGAAAGGAAAGGTGCTAATACCTAACCTACCGGATATTCCGGAAAGGAAATTATAACTGAACATTTAAAATGAAAAACAATTCTACACGACTGTCCAGAAACCTTTATCAAGTGCAAAAAGCTTTTGCCTTGGGTTACATTGTTTCATACCACTTGGCCTTTTCAAAAGCCTCCATGCACCAATAGGTGCAATTAAACGTTACTCCAAACGCTATTTCATAGCTCCGGTTGTTGGTTCAAGGAACCTTTAAATCCGTTTTAATTTCTTTATGTAAAAAAGTTGATTCCGATGGAGGTAAATATCCCATTGAATTGTTACAGCACTAATGCAAGATTAAGAGATTTTGAGAATTCAGACACGAGACAAAGCAGTATGAAACAGGAAATCTTCATTAATCACACCAAAGACAAATAACAAAATAATATTTCGAGTATTAAATAACTAAAAAATCAACATAAAATGACTACTAAAAAACTTCATATTGGCACCCGTGCCGTTCAGGACGGCTACCAGCCTAAAAACGCCGAACCCCGCGTACCTGGGATCATTCAAAGTACCACCTACAAATTCGATACCGCCGAGCAGATTGGCGATGTGTTCGATTTGAAAGATACTGCACATATCTATTCGCGTATCAGCAACCCCACGGTAAACCAACTGGAGGAGAAAATCAATTCGCTCGAAGGGGGAACCGGGGCTTTGGCTTTGTCGTCGGGACATGCTGCGGTGACTTTGGCCATCCTGAACCTGTGCAGCAACGGCGATCATTTTGTTGCGGCCAAATCGCTGTATGGTGGGACCATCAACCTGTTTTCTACCACGTTAAAGAAGTTTGGCATTACGTGCACCTTTGTCGATCAGGATGCACCATTGGAAGAATTGCAGAAAGCCATTCAACCAAATACAAAACTTGTTTTTGCCGAAAGTTTGACCAATCCCGGAATGGAGGTTCTCGATTTTGAGAAGTTTTCCCTTTTTGCATCAAAAAACGGGTTGCCGTTACTTATCGACAACACCTTTCCGACTCCTGTATTGTGTCAGCCCTTTAAACATGGGGCCAACGTGGTTATTCACAGCACCACCAAATTTATCGACGGCCATGCCACAAGTTTGGGAGGTGTGATTGTTGATGGCGGTAATTTTAACTGGCAAAACGGAAAATTTCCGGAATTTACCGAGCCCGATACCAGCTACCACGGCGTACGCTATGCCATCGACTTTAAAGACAATCCCTTTGTGGTAAAAGCCCGCACCCAATTGTTGCGCGATTTGGGACCCTGCTTGTCGCCTTTCAACGCATTTTTAACTTTTCAGGGTTGCCAAACCCTGGCTTTACGGATGGAACGCCATAGCAAAAACACCTTGCAATTGGCACAATGGCTTGAGAAGCAACCCCAGGTTGAATGGGTAAAATACCCGGAATTAACCTCAAGTCCGTACCATCTATTGTCGAAAAAATATTTGCCCGATGGTGCCAGTGGCGTTTTGGCTTTTGGGTGTAAAGGGGGAATCGAGGAAACCAAGCAGTTTATCAATCGGCTACAATTGGCGAAACTGGTGGTTCATGTGGGTGATATCCGCACCAGCGTGGTGCATCCGGCCAGCATGACTCACCGCCAACTCACCGAGGAGCAGTTGCTGAATATCAACATCACCCCGAACCTGATTCGGGTTTCGGTGGGCATTGAACACATAGATGATATTATTGCCGATTTTGAACAAGCGCTTTAACAATTGGCAATGAACAATGAGTAATGAACAATAATTCAATACTTTTATAATGGATACAACGGAGACAGAATGTTTGATTAAACCGAAATATCTTTCGCACGATGAGGGCCGGAATGTAAAGTACCTGAAACACGAACAGGTTTTTACGCTGGAGAGCGGTGAGCAGTTACCCGAAATTGAGATTGCCTATACCACCTATGGAACGCTCAACAAGGAGCAAAGTAATGTGGTTTGGATGTGCCATGCCTATACCGCCAATTCTGATCCCGTTGATTGGTGGCCGGGAATGGTGGGCGAAGGTAAATTTTTTGATCCTGCCAACTATTTTATTGTTTGTGCCAACATTTTGGGCTCCTGTTATGGCAGTACAGGGCCGTTGTCTATCGATCCAAGAACCGGAGAGCCCTATTTTTTGAACTTTCCACAAGTTACAGTCCGTGATCAGGTAAAAGCGCATGAATTGTTGCGGCAATATTTAGGAATCGGTAAAATTTACGTGGTTTTGGGTTGTTCCATTGGGGGGCATCAAGCCTTGGAATGGACGATTATGAATCCCGATATTTTTGAACACGCCATTTATGTGGCCACCAATGCCGTAAACACCCCGTGGGTTACCGCTTTTAACGAAAGCCAACGGTTGGCCATTCAGGCCGATGCTACTTTTTTTGAAAACCGTCCCGATGGTGGGGCAAATGGAATGAAAGCCGCCCGGAGCATGGCATTAATCAGCTATCGGAACCGTTTTGCCTATAACGAAACGCAGGCAGAGGATGACACGGAAAAAACCGATAATTATAAGGCCAGCTCGTATCAGCAACACCAAGGAGATAAACTGGTAAATAGGTTCAACGCTTATTCCTATTATTACCTTTCAAAGGCACTCGATTCGCATAACGTGGGGCGGGACAGGGGCGGCTACCAGAAAGCCCTGGCACAGATAAAGGCAAAATCGTTGATTATTTCAATTTCTTCCGACATCCTTTTTACCACTGACGATCAGCAATTGATACATAAACACATTCCAGGTAGCCAGTTGGTGATGCTGGAATCGTTTTATGGCCACGATGGGTTTTTGCTGGAGTTTGAAAGACAAAACAGGATTTATAAAGAATTTTTAGGGATTTAGAAATCAGGTTTATAAGAATATGAACACACAAATAAAAATAGGGTTAATCGGCTTTGGAACTGTGGGGCAAGGACTTTATGAGGTGTTGGAAAAATCGCCCAATGCCCGGGCCAGCATCAAGCGGATTTGTATCAAAAGCAAGGATAAAACCAGAAAACTCGATAGCGGGATTTTTACCTTTCACTTTGACGATTTGCTGAACGACCCTGAAATTAACCTGATAGTGGAGCTGATTGACAATGCCGACGATGCTTACCAGATGGTGAAAAAGTCGCTGCAACAAGGGATATCGGTGGTGTCGGGCAATAAAAAGATGATTGCCACACACATTACGGAACTTATCCGGTTACAAAAGGAACACAAAACCGCGTTGTTATACGATGCTTCAGCCTGTGGAAGTATCCCGGTTATCCGAAACCTGGAAGAATATTACGACAACGATTTGCTGAAGTCGATTACCGGGATTTTAAATGGTTCGTCGAATTTTATTTTGACGCGCATTTTTAACGATAAAATGGAGTATTCAAAAGCCTTGAAACTGGCTCAGGAATTGGGTTTTGCCGAAAGTAACCCGGTTTTTGATGTGGAAGGATTCGATAGCCTTTATAAATTGGTCATTCTGGCGGTTCACGGGTTCGGAACCGTGGTGAATCCCGATGATGTATTGAATTACGGCATCTCGAAAATATCGGGTTTTGATATTCAGTACGCCCGCGAAAAAGGGTATCGCATTAAATTAGTAGCGCAGGTTACCAAAATCAGGAAAGATGAAATAACGCTTTACGTGCTTCCCCGCCTGGTTACGCCCGACAAATACATTTACGGAGTTGAGGATGAATTCAACGGAGTGGTGATTCAAGGCGAAGCCTATGACAAACAATTTATGTTTGGAAAAGGAGCCGGCGGGCATCCTACCGGTTCGGCGGTGCTGTCGGATATTACCGCAAGGTTGCACAATTACAAATACGAGTACAAAAAACAGAAATATTTTACCGTGCCAACGTATTCCACCAATCACGCCCTGAGAATCTACTTAAGGTATTCTAATTCGCTTGATTTCAGCCATTTCGATTTTGAAGAAATTCAGGAGCGCTATACCTCAAAACAAAACAGCTACGTTATTGGTATCATTAAACTGGAGAATCTGTTAAAAATTAAAAAATTACTCCCTAAATTGGACGTCTTTATTGCCTATTTGGGTGATATGGTAAATACGTATTAAACAAATAATGACACGCAGATTTCCGCAGATAAGAAATTTAAATAAAAAACAGCGTGGATCAGCGTTTCCGGGTTACCGGAATCAGTGTAATCCACGTTCAAAAATTAAAAAAACAGAAAATGTCACGTCAGAAAAGTCAGATAGAAGAAATTATTAAACAGCGGATTGTGGTGCTTGATGGGGCCACCGGAACCATGATTCAGCGTTATAAACTCACCGAGGCCGATTTTAGGGGCGAGGAGTTTAAAAACCATCCTGTTGATTTGAAAGGGAACAACGACCTGCTTTCGTTGACCCGTCCCGATGTTTGCAAAGAGATACACCGCATGTTTCTGGATGCTGGTTCCGACATTATCGAAACCAACACATTCAACTCCACCCGTATTTCGCAAGCCGATTATTCCATGGAACATTTGGTGTACCGCATTAATGTTCAGGCGGCTAAAAATGCCCGCGAAATGGCCGATGAATATACTGCCAAAAATCCCGCGAAACCCCGATTTGTAGCGGGTTCCATGGGGCCTACCAATAAAACGGCCTCTATTTCGCCCGATGTGAACGATCCTTCGAAACGGTCGGTTACCTTCGACCAATTGGTAGAAGCATATCAGGAGCAGGCTGAAGGTTTGATCGAAGGCGGGGCCGATATTCTTTTGATTGAAACCGTTTTTGATATTTTAAATGCCAAGGCGGCTTATGTGGGAGTGTTGAATGCTTTTGAGAAGCGAAACACCAAACTCCCTGTCATGATGTCCATTACCATTGCCGATAAAAGCGGGCGGACACTCTCGGGACAAACCGTGGAGGCATTTATTATTTCACTTTCGCACATGGATTTGTTGAGCATTGGCCTCAATTGCAGCTTTGGTGCCGAAGGGTTACGACCTTATTTAGAGGAATTGTCTTCAAAATCGCCTTGGTACATTTCGGTATATCCCAACGCCGGCTTGCCCAACCAGTTGGGCGAATACGATGAACTGCCCAAAACCATGGCCGGGCAAATCCAATATTTCTTGGAAAACCGCATGGTTAACATCGTGGGAGGATGTTGTGGAACCCGTCCCGAGCATATAAAAGCTATTGCCGATATTGTGAATGGTTACCAACCACATGCCATCACTGAATTAAAGACAGAAACCCGTTTGAGCGGATTGGAACCGGTTTATATCAGTCCCGAAAGGAATTTTACCAACATCGGCGAACGCACCAACGTTTCCGGTTCCCTGAAATTTGCCAAACTTATCCGTGAAAAGAAATACGATGAGGCGCTGAGCATTGCCCGGAACCAGGTAGATGGAGGAGCCCAGATTATTGATGTAAACCTCGACGACGGCTTGTTGGATGCTGTTAGCGAGATGACCACTTTCCTCAATTACATTGTTTCGGAGCCTGAAATTTCGAAGCTTCCAATCATGATTGACTCTTCGAAATGGGAAGCATTGGAAGCCGGTTTAAAAGTGTTGCAGGGAAAGGCCATTGTCAATTCCATCAGTTTAAAAGAGGGCGAGGCCGACTTTATTGATAAAGCAAAAAAAATACGAAAATATGGTGCGGCCGCCGTCATCATGGCCTTCGACGAACAGGGACAAGCAGTAACTGCTGCCCGGAAAGCAGAGATATGCCAACGGGCTTACAACATTTTGGTACACCAATTGGGGTTTCCGCCCGAGGATATTATTTTCGACCCCAATATTTTGGCCATAGCCACCGGCATGGAGGAACATAACAATTATGCCGTTGAATTTATTGAAGCCATCAAATGGATAAAGAAAAATCTGCCCCATGCCAAAATTAGCGGTGGTTTGAGCAATCTTTCTTTTAGTTTCCGGGGAAATAATACCGTACGAGAAGCTATGCACTCGGTATTTTTGTATTATGCCATTAAAGAGGGCATGGATATGGCTATTCTCAATCCGGGGATGATTCAGATTTACGACGACATTCCGAAGGATTTATTGAAACTGGTGGAAGATGTGGTGCTGAACCGTACACCCGATTCGGCAGAAAAGCTGATTGAATTTGCCGAAACGGTGAAAAATACCGACAAAGCCGAAACGAAAATTGAAGAATGGCGCGAAAAACCTCTGGAAGAACGCCTTTCTTATTCCTTAATGAAGGGGATAAATGACTATCTGATAGAGGATTTAAAAGAGGCGCAACTCAAATATGCTCCAACCCTGAAAATTATTGAGGGACCTTTGATGGACGGAATGAATCGGGTAGGCGATCTGTTTGGCGAAGGGAAAATGTTTTTGCCACAAGTGGTGAAAACCGCCCGCGTGATGAAACAGGCTGTGGCATTTTTGCAACCATTTATTGAAGCAGAGCAGGAGGGAGGTGCCAGCGGCGAACGGACTTATGTGGGCAAAGTTCAATTGGCCACCGTGAAAGGCGATGTACATGATATCGGCAAAAACATTGTGAATGTGGTATTGGCATGTAATAACTACGATACCATCGATTTAGGAGTGATGACTCCTTGTGAAACCATTCTGGAGTCGGCCAAAGAAAACAAGGTGGATATTATTGCCTGTAGCGGATTAATTACGCCATCGCTCGATGAGATGGTGCATGTGGCCAAGGAGATGGAAAAAGCTGGGTTTACCATTCCATTGTTTGTTGGCGGAGCTACCACGTCTAAAGTTCACACGGCATTAAAAATCGATCCATATTACAGTGGCCCGGTGGTTCATTCCAAAGATGCTTCGGAAGCTGTGAAAATGATGAACGAGGTGATGAATAAAGAAACCGGGAAATCATTTGTGGCAAAGATAAAAAAGGAGTACGAGCACATCAGGCAAACCCACGGAAAGGGAGCTAAGCCTTTGATGAGCTTTGAAGAGGCACAGGCACATAAAATGCTCTTTGATGTTCAAAAAGCTCAAATTGTGAAACCCAAAAAGCTGGGACTCTCCGTGATTGAGAATTATGATTTGTCCGAAATCCGACCTTATATAGACTGGACTTTCTTCTTTATTTCGTGGGACTTTAAAGGAAAATTCCCTGACATTTTTAATGATCCTGAAAAAGGGGAGGAAGCCCGGAAACTGTATGACGATGCCAATAAATTGATTGATGAAATCATTGCACAGAAATCGTTACATGCCAATGCTGTAGTTGGTTTATATCCGGCCAATAGCGATGGTGACGACATTATTATTTATGACCCTGTAGAACAGGAAAAGGAGATAGCCCGGTACCATGGGTTGAGGCAGCAAAACCCTGCACCAAACTCGGAATACTGTTATTCATTGTCCGATTTTGTGGCTCCCGTGGGTTCTGGAATCAAAGATTATGTAGGTGGATTTGCCGTAACCGCAGGAATCGGTATTGAGAAAAAGCTGGTAGAATACCAATCGATGAATGACGAATATTTGAGCATCTTAATAAAATATGTGGCCGACCGTTTGGCGGAGGCTTTTACCGAGCTTTTGCATTTAAAAATCCGGAGGGAATGGTGGGGATATGCCCCCAACGAAAATATCAGTTTCGATGATTTATTGGCCATGAAATACCGGGGTATCCGTCCGGCGATTGGCTATCCGGCTTGTCCCGAGCATACCGAAAAAGGCATGTTGTTCGATTTGATTCAGGCGCACCGGGCAGGCATTACTTTGACTGAAAATTTTGCCATGTATCCAAACGCGGCTGTATCGGGCATCATTTTAGCTCATCCCGAATCGCACTATTTTGGGGTAGGTAAAATCACCAAAGATCAGGTGGAGGACTATGCCCGCCGAAAAGGATGGGACTTGGCCAAAGCCGAAAAATGGCTGGGAACCTTATTAAATTATTAAACAAAAAAACCACTAATTGCACGAATGAACACAAAAAAAGCAGTTTAATGTTAAATATATTCATGAAAATTTGTGTAATTCGTGGCAAAAAATCAATAAACAGTGAAAGTAATTGACTTAATCAACAACCGGAAAAAAACACTTTTCTCCATCGAAATTGTACCACCTTTACGGGGAAACAAAGTAGAGGGAATTTACCAACGGATCGAGCAATTAATCGAGTTTCAACCCGCGTTTATTAACATCACCTATCATAAAGATGAAGCCACCTATTCGCAGTTAAAAAACGGGAAAATCATCAAACGGACTATCTCCAAGCGTCCGGGAACCGTGGCCCTCACTGCTTCCATCATGAACAAATATAAGGTTGAAGTGGTACCGCACCTGACTTGTGGAGGTTTTTCGCGCGACCAGGCAGAAAATGCCCTGATTGACTTCAACTTTTTAGGTATCGAAAACCTGTTGGTATTGCAAGGAGATGCTGGCCGGGGGCAGGACGTATTTATTCCCGACCCCGATGGCCACCGTTATGCCGTGGAGCTGGTTGAACAGGTAATGAACATGAACAAAGGCAAATATCTGGATGAAAACCTGGAGCAAGCCAATCCATCGAATTTTTGTGTAGGGGTAGCGGGATATCCCGAGAAGCATTATGCGGCGGCTAGCCTGGAATCGGATATTCAATACCTGAAAGCGAAAGTATTGGCCGGGGCAGAGTATATCATTACACAAATGTTTTTTGACAACAAACATTATTTTGATTTTGTGCAAAAATGCCGGGCTGCCGGCATCACCGTTCCTATCATTCCCGGGTTGAAGCCCATTGCCCTTCTTGATCAGGTGGAAGTGTTACCCAGGTTGTTTCATTTAGAGATCCCAGAAGATTTGAAGAAAGAGATAAAAAAGTGCAAAGACAATAAAGAGGCTTTAGAAGTGGGTACCCATTGGAGTATTGAACAAGCCAAAGAGTTGATAAACCAAGGAGCCCCGGTATTGCATTTTTATACATTGGGAGCCGGAAGCAGCATCCGAAAAATTGCAGAGGAGATATTTTAGAATTCGATAATGGATAAAAAAACAGGGAGACATCGCCTCCCTGTTTTTTTATTTTGTTTTAGTCCGTATCAAGCTTAGTACCCCATTTATAAAAGATAAGGGGTGTACCGGGTTTCCCGGGATATAAAGGGCGATGGGGTATTTATCGAGAAAAGAGCGGTTCAATGCCGGACTTCCTTCAAAAATACCTCCACTGATGGCATCCACACCTGCCACGATAATAATTTTGGGTTCGGGGGTTGCTTCGTAAGCAATGCGTAAAGGCTCGGCCATGTTTTCGGTAATGGGGCCGGTAATCACCAGACCATCGGCATGGCGCGGCGAGGCCACAAACTCAATCCCAAAGCGGCCCATATCAAAGTTAACATTGCTCACCGCATTCAGTTCCCATTCGCAACTGTTATCACCCCCTGCCGATACTTGCCGTAGCTTCAGTGAACCACGGAACAACCGGTAAATTTCTTTGCGGATGAGTTCCGGATTGACGGTAATGGGATTCATATCGCCTTCTTTAACAATGAGGCGGCTCCGCTGGTTGGTGGCCAGCTTAAAGTCTTTGGTAAAACTTATTTTTTCAGGAAACTGAATGGCACATTCCCCGCAAAAGGTGCACCGTCCAAGGTCGATGCTTACAGGTGATGCGCCAATGGCTCCGGTTGGGCAAAGTTCCACAAGCTGTTTTTCGTCAATCGGTTGAGTAGTAATGATAGGTCGGCCCCTAAAAATTCCGGGAACTTCAACAGTAGTTACATCGGGAATGTATTGTTTTCCTTGGTGAAACCATATTTTAAAAACTTCTAACATAACTGATTCTTTTAATAGGGTTACAAATCGTGGCCGCAATACGAAAGGTTAAAACTTTTGTTGCATATAGGGAAGTCGGATATTTCGTTGTTCCGCACAGCTAACGCCAGAGCTAACCAGTTGTGAAACGATGGATCTTTAATTTTATACAGCAGCAATTCCCCTTTGGAACCGGTGATGGCGCAGTGGCAAATTTCGCCCCGCCAGCCTTCCGTCATCGAGAGCACGAAAGAACCGGGAGCCGGGGAATCAAGGGGTTTTATTTCACCATCCGGCTGTGGCATCTGGTTAAGCATGTTTTTGATAAAAGCAATGGAAGTGTTGATTTCATCGAACCGGATTTTTGAACGGGCATGAACATCGCCCACCTGACCCATGATGGGTTGGTAGCTGGTTTTTTCATAATATCCGGTTGGATGCGAACTACGCACATCGCGTTTGAGGCCGCTAGCCCTTGCGGCCATTCCAACAGCCCCAATATCGAGAGCTGTTTCACGGCTTACTACACCGGTTTTTTCAATACGTGAAAGTACCGATGGCAAATCGAACATTTGCAGTGCCATTTCGGTAAAGTGAGGTTCATAGGCATGAAAAACCTCGAACCATTTTTCAGCCAATTGAGGGGTGGACGGGAAGTTGGTTTTTCCCGGGCGTATAAGGCTCTTGGCTAACCGGTTGCCGCACCATTGCTGGAAATAGTTGATTACCGGCGTGCGCAGCCTTCCAAACACGGAACTTCCCAACTGATATGCCACATCGGTACAAATGGCGCTTAAATCGCCGGTGTGGATGGCTATCCGTTCGTGTTCAAGTGCCAGTGCCCGGTCGAACTGAAGCTTTTCCGATGCGGTGAACCCGCACAAACTTTCCCATACATTGGCAAAGGTGGAGGTATGCCCTACCACGGTGTCTCCGGCAATATTTTCGGCCAGGGTTGCCCGTTGCAGTAACCCTTTTTTCTCAACGAAAAGGTGCTCCAGGCCACGGTGTTGGTAGCCCAACTGAATTTCGAGATGAAGGATCTGTTCGCCATTGCAGATAAACCGGAAATGCCCGGGTTCAATTACTCCGGCATGAATAGGGCCTACACCCACCTCGTGCAACTCTTCGCTTTCGATTTTATAAAACGGATAATTTGAAATCTGGCATTGCTTTGTTGCCCGATCAAAAGGGTACCTGATAGGTTTTAACCAGGGATGATCCACATACTGAATGCCAAAATTTTCATGAATTTCGCGTTCAAATGCATGAAAGGCCATGATTTTTGAGGAGAGCGAAGGGATCATTTTTTCAGGATCGGCAAGGGTTGCAACTACCTGAATGGTTCCCAGGGCATCGTTGGCAATGCAGCAAATCAGTTTAACCTCTTTGCCCGAGGGAATCCCAAAATAATTCACGCAATGTGCATCCTCTCCTGTCATTAAATGGGTGACCACTTCGTGGTAAAAAACCTCGTAAGCTAGGGTAGGTATCGATTCCAGGGCTACCCTTTGGTTATTTTTAATGCTTAAATAGTTCATAATTTCAGAAAGTTAGGTTTTGAACAGCCTCGTGGAGTAAATCAACAAAAACCTGCGGAGGGTTTATCCCTAAATAAATAACCAACCCAAGTAAGAGGTATTGCGAAAAGGTCTCTAACGAATTCACGGGTTCAACTTTCGATTCATCGAATCCAACGGGAGGAATAAACACCATTTTCAGGATGTTTTTCCCCAGCGACCAAATTATCATAGTTAAAAGGATTAGTACAGGAATGAGCAGAAACAGGTATCCACCTTCGAACATAGCTTTGAAAATATAAAACTCACTAATAAAAAGCCCTGAAGGCGGCATGGCAGTTACCACAATGAAGGCAAGAAGTAAAAATACCGCTCCCGGCACATTGAATTTAAAATAATTCCCAATGGAGTAAATGTTTTTGGTCTTGAAAGTTTTGTACAAGTGGCCAATCTGTAGGAAAAGAGCCGATTTGGCAAAAGAGTGTAGGATAAGATGCAATAAAGCGGCGTAGTAACCGATTCCTCCGGCAACCAACCCCAGCATGATCAGCCCCATGTGTTCAATGCTGGAATAGGCCAACATCCGTTTGATGTTTTTAACCTTGAGCATATAAACCGTAGCCACAAAGATGGAGAGAAAAGCCGCGATCATAACCACGTGGTTGGCCCAAGGATGGATGGAGGTATTGGCTACCACTTTGTAAAAACGGAAAAAGCCTACAAACCCCACGTTCATCAGAACACTTGAAAACAGAGCCGCGGCCGGAGTGGGGGCTTTATCTTTGGCATCAATGCCTGCCGTGTACATAGGCACCAATCCTAACTTGGCGGTGTATCCCGAGAATATAAAAATGAAGGCCATCTTTAGCCAAAAGGTATTTAACCCGGGAGATAAAACCATCAGCTCTTCATAAAACATACCCTCTTCGTGACCTTTCCCTAAAGCGATACTTAAAAAGAGGATGCCGATGAACACGAACACCAAACTGATGGAGCTCACGAACACGTATTTCCAGGTGGCTTCAATGGAACCGGCATTCCGCCGATGAAAGATCAGCGCCGATGCACTCAGAGTGGTGATTTCAACAAATATCCAGGTTACAGCAATATGCGACGACAGATACGCGGCTGTTAACGACATGATTAACAAAACCAAGGCTCCGTAGTAAATACCACGTGCGCGGGGATTGTCTTTCTCTTTATAGATATATTCATAACTGTGGGTCAGAGCCGGAATGCTGATAATGCTCAACGTGACCAATAAAAGGACAGCCAACGCATCGGTACTGAAATAGTCGTACGTAGTTGCTCCTTTGTGCATAATTTCGAACACGGTAAACCCCCACTGCATTATCAGGAAGGTTACAACCAACAATTTGCTTACAAGCTTCTTCTGGTTGAAGAACAACGCGCCTGCAATCAATATGGAACCGGTTAAATATGGAATGATCATAGTTGTTGATTTAATCTTTTAATTTGCTTAATTCTGCCACATCCCCATCACTGGTCACGTCGCCCACCTTGTTTATGAAAATGCCCAAAAGAAAAACACTCACAAACACATCGAGCAGCACACCCAGGTTAATCAGCAAAGGCATCTCATTCCCCACGGCCAGCGAAAGGATGAACACCCCATTTTCGATGACCACATAGCAGATAACATGGGTAATAATTTTTTTACGGCTACTTATAAAGTATAACCCGCTGAAAAGGGCAGAAAGCGCTGTTACAAAGTAGATTTTATGTAGATGAGGATCGTTGATGACATTTGAAATGATAAAGGTGACAATGATAATGATGGTCACCAAAATGAGCGACACAAAATTGGGTACAAAAGGTTCGGCCTCACGCGTGATGTTGTTCTTTTTAATCACATAACGCATAAACATGGGAATGGCCAAAGCTTTTACAATAATGGTTTCCAAGAGGATGAATATCAGGTTCAACAGGTTTAACTCCCGCAGTTCGATAAAGGCTACCCCAAAAAGGATTACTCCCTGGAGTGTCAATATCTTAACGTAGGTCATCAACCGGTTGGCAATCGCGAAATAAAGCAGCGATATGGTAAAAACAATTAAAAGGATATTTGTCATATCAATACGTGTTGAAATTAATTAAACTTACCTAGAACCATCAAAACCCCGAAGAACATCAGCAGCGAAAGCGATGAAAGTACCAGGATGAACTGGGCATTGTGGTTCATCCGGAACCGGGCCGAGAACGACTCAAGAATTCCGACTACCACAGCAAACAGCACCTGGATGGATAAAAACAGGGGAATAGTCAGGTACATGGGGGCATCACCCAGGAACATATTGGCGATGAGTGCTCCATACATGGCAAACTTCAGGTTGATGGCGTGCATAATCAACCCTAGATCGAAGCCGCTGTTGTCCAAAATCATCACCTCATGAATCATGGTCAGCTCCAGATGGGTTTTAGGGTCGTCCACGGGCATCCGGCTGTTTTCAATCATGCAAATCATGATTAAAATAAAGGTGGCAATCACGCCCAGGGCATACGAAACGTACGATCCAAAATGGAACGCCATAAAAATTTCGTGGAACGATGTGTATCCGGTAAGCAGCCCAAGGGAGCCCATCAGGATAAAAAAGGCAGGTTCGGCCAGCATCGAGAACAAAGCCTCGCGGCTGGCTCCCATTCCTTCGAAGCTGCTACCCGTATCAAGGGCCGAGATGATGTTGAAAAACTTACCCACCGCCAGCACGTAAGCAAAAAACACAAAATCGCCGGCAAACGAAATCAACCCTTTGCTATTTCCCAGGGGAATTACCATAATGGCCATCAACACCGATGCAAAGTAGATGCTGGGGGCAATCTGAAAAATAATACTGGTGGTTTCGCTGTACACCGCCCCCTTTTTAAAGAGCTTAAAGATATCTTTCATGGGCTGCCAGATGCCTGGCCCCTTTCTCCCTGAAGCGATGCTTTTCGTCCGGATGACAATACCCGAAAAAACAAGGCTTATCAATACTATCAATACAAAACTTACCATTTAGATTGTATTTAAAAAATTAACAAAAAACCGAATCAGATAGATGATGAAAGGTACTCCTACCAGCAACATGATAAATGCCATTCCATACAAAATGTAAAACTGCAACCGCCCGTTCTGTAAAAACGAGAGTTTGAACATGAAAACCCGGAACTTGTGTAGCGGCCAATTAATCAGCAATTCTTCCACTTTATCCTGTGGATGGATGGTATGGCCCGCTTTGACAGGGAAAACACCAACCACATCTTTTTTGAATTTCTGAAGGCTAAGCAGGGGTTCGGCCAGTTTCCGATAGTTTCGGATAAACGAACTGGCGGTATATTGCATTTTAGCTGTTGGGGCAACATATCCGCAGCCCCAGGTAGCACTGTAGGAGCAAACCGACACTTGTTGGCGCCTGCTTCGGTATAAAAAGATGGCTGCCACGATTAGCAGAAGGGCCCCTGAATAAAAACCCAAGTGATTCAACACTTGTATCGAATGGGGCTGCACTGCATCAGCCGAGGCTCCCAAATGTCCAGTAAATTGACCAACAGGTAAATTTAGCACCGAAATAAATACTTGGGGAAATATACCAATAGTCAGGATAGCACCAACCACCAGGTACATGGGAATGAGTTTTTGTAGGGAGCTTTCTTTGGGTCCGATAAGGGGACGTTGCCGTTGAACTCCAAGAAAAACGGCACCAAACGCTTTGGTGAAACAAAAGATTGCCAACCCCCCGATTAACACCAGCCCGAACAGGGCAACAATAAGCAGCAACATGTAAGGGAACGGGTAAGTTAAAATGCCATGGAATAGCCCTTGATATACAATAAACTCTGAAATAAACCCATTAAAAGGAGGCAATCCACAAATGGCCAGCGCAGCAATTAAAAACAGGATGGCGGTATGGGGCATCTGTTTGATCAATCCTCCCAACCGTTCCACGTTCATAGTTGATGTACCTTGGTGGATATTTCCGGCTCCGTAAAACAAAAGCGATTTAAACAGCGAATGGTTGAGTGTATGCAGCAATGCACCGGCAAATCCCAACCAGGCCAAAACAGGGGATGCTGTTCCCAGGCCTATACAACCCAATCCGATGCCGATTCCTATGATTCCGATGTTCTCGATGCTGTGGTAAGCCAGCAGCTTTTTTAAATTGTGTTGTATCAGAGCCAGCATCACACCATAAACGCCGGTAATTACTGAGACAAACAGAATAAAATACCCGGTGGCCAAATAATTGATGTCAATAAGAAAGACCATCCGTAAAATTCCGTAGATACCAATTTTAATCAGGATTCCCGACATTACTCCCGAAACATGCGATGGAGCCGCCGGGTGGGCATGGGGCAACCAGGTATGGAAAGGTACAAACCCGGCTTTGATGCCAAAACCTACAAAGAAGAGTAGCATCAACAGGAAACTATACAAAGGCTTTTGGTTGCTCACAAATTCAGGAATGGCCGTAAAGTTGAACGAACCGGTGACCGATGAAACCCAGATAAAAGCAATGGTAAGCATGATAATCCCTATGTGCGACTGTATCAGGTAATTGATGCCTGCCCGGACAGTCTTTGTCTTGTGGCTCTCAAATATTACCAGAAAAAAGGCACTGATAACCATCACCTCCCAGACTATTAAAAATACCAACGCGTTTTGTACCGCGCAAACAGCTAACAATCCGGCATGGGCAAGCACATAACTTACCCAGTGCAGGGTAAAACCAGACGGTTTGTTCAAATAGGCTTGCATGTACTTGGCCCCATAAACAATCCCTGTAATTGCTGTAAAGTTGATTAATAAAATAAACCAGGCCGAAAGCGGATCAACCACCAGGGAAACAGTACCAGTAACCAACGAACCTTTTAGTAGCAGCATAAAGGTTTGCCCCGCAAGAGCTTTAATAGCAATGGTGCTGCTAAGTGCAGAAATCATCAGCGTGGCAATAATAGCCACCGTTCCCTTTCTCTTATTGTCAACCCAACCAATAAGCAGCAGCGAAGCAAACAGGATTCCTATGAAACTAACTAAATATCCCATACACTAAGGTAAATGCCAGCCCCAAAAGGATGGCAATAATAAAAAACAGCCCATAAAGGATGTACCGTTGCAATTTTCCGTTTTGGATGAACTGGAAAAAGTTCATGAAATTGAGAAGGTACTGTATCAGATTATCAATAATTACTTGTTCAAAAAAGTCGGAATAATAGGTGGAATGGTTTCGTTTGGCAGGAAAAATTTCGTAAGAACGGAGTTCCTGATATTTTTTCTTTTCGGGGACAAAAAAGTACAACAGTTTGGCCAGGGTTTTTGAAAACGATTTTCCGGTGTATTGCATGGCCGCGTTGGGGGCAACATATCCGCAACCCCAAGTTGCATGTATGGTTTCAGTTTGTTTTTTTGTAATTAACTTGCGGATGGCATAAACCCCTAGGATCAGGATGATGAACAATAGGGAATACCATCCAACCCATTGGATGATAGAGGTAATTGCTTCAATTTCGGCAAGCGGCATTGCCTGGAACCTTGGAAAGGCGGCGGCCACAACTGTTGAAAGAATCCGCAGATAAAATGAAGGGAATAAAACCACGGTAACTATTGCAACAATAACGGCATACTGTGGTAAACGCATTCCAAGGCTGACTTCATGTGGTTTGTGATATAGACTTGTTTTAGGAGTACCTAAAAAAACAATACCAAAAAATTTGCTAAAAGCAAAGATGGATATGCCGCCAATTACAGCTAGAACTGCCATAGATGTGACCATGAGAACCATGTTAAACGATCCTGGAAGCATCAAACCTTTAACCAACCCCGAATAAAGTAGAAATTCCGAAATAAAGGCATTTAAAGGTGGCATCCCTCCAATGGCTAACGATCCGACTAAAAAGAGCATGGCTGTTTGCGGCATCTGTTTTATCAGTCCACCCAGTTTTTCCATATCACGCGTGTGGGTTTGCTGATACAACGAACCCGCCGAGAAGAACAACAATGATTTAATGAGCGAATGGTTAAATGTATGGAGCAAGGCGCTTCCAAAACCTAAAAAGATTAGCAGGTAATTGGAGGTTCCAAGACCGATAAACCCCAGACCAATTCCAATCCCAAGGATACCAATGTTTTCGATGGTGCAATAAGCCAACATCTTTTTAATGTCGCGGTGAATGGCGGCATTGATGATTCCAAACAGGCCGGAACTTAACGATAAAAGTAGGATGAATATCCCAATAAGCTCGTAATCCTGATGCATGTAAGTGGCTATCCGGAATATACCATAGATGCCAATTTTGACCAGAACCCCTGACATGATGCCCGAAATATGAGAGGGAGCTGCCGGGTGGGCATGAGGCAACCAGGTATGAAAAGGGATAAAACCCGCCTTGGTTCCAAAACCTATCATGAAAAGAATCATCAGAAAAAAACTCCGGTAAGGCTTGGCGGTTGCCGAGAATTGCGAAATGGCCTCGAAGCTGAACGAACCTGTTGTGGTATATACCCAAATAAAGGCGATGGTCAAAAACAGGATAGCAATGTGGGACTGTATCAGGTAATTGATGCCAGCCCTCAGCGTTTTGCTTTTATCACTTTCAAAGATGACCAGAAAAAAAGCCCCTACGGCCATTACCTCCCAGGCAATTAAAAAAACCAGCATATTTTGTATGGCACAAGTGGCGGTTAACGAACCATACACCAACACAAAATAAATCCAGTGCAGGGCAATTTTTGACGATGGCATTTGGTAGGCTTTTAAATAATAATGCCCGTAAAAAGCCCCGGTGACAAAAGTAATGTTAATAACAAGAATAAACCATGCCGAAAGTGTATCAACAACCACCGGGACAGGGCCTGTGACGAAGGAACCGGAATACATCCATTGGAAGGGTTGTCCCACAAGTGCCCGGATGGCCATAAAGCTGGAGATAGATACTAAAAGTAAGATAGCGGTTATGGCAACTACCCCTTTGCTTTTTGGCCCGGAAAACCCGATGACAATTCCGGCGATGAGTACAATCAGTGCAAATAAAGCAACCACGCCCATTATAGCATATTTAAAATAGTTCCTAAAAATAACAAAGCAATAAACGCCAGGCCATAAACAATGTATTGCTGCAAACTTCCATTCTGGATAAACTGAAACCGATTCATGAAATAGTTGAGGTTATTGGTAGAGCCGTCAATAATCCGGTATTCAAACATATCGGTATAAAAAGCCGAATGCTTCCTTGCCTCCGGGAAATATTCCCTTTGTTCCAGTTCTTTATATGATTTCATCTCCAAAACCATCTTGTTGAGTAATTTCCCGAATGTTTTGGAAAACGATTTCCCTGTGTATTGTATTTTTGCTGATGGAGCCACATACCCGCATCCCCAGGTTTGTTGCTTGGCCAATGTATGTTTTTTCACAAAATAATATCTTAAAGCGACAATTAGTGTGGTGAAAGCTATAAATAAAAGTGCAAATTTCCCAATGCTTTGTACCGTATCCATCAGATTCCCTTGAAGGACTTCCTGTATATGAGCCATGGGAACTAAGGGGGTAAGCATGGCAACAACCTCTTTAAAATACAGCATTGGGAAAAGCCCGATGGAAAGCATTAGTAAGATAATCAGGTACGATGGAATGCGCATATACTTGTTAGGTTCCTCAATGGTCCGGGTAGAGATAACCCGGGGTGTTCCTAAAAAAACGATACCAAAACTCTTGGTAAACGCGTAGATGGATATTCCTCCCACCACTGAAATACCGGCTAATCCGGAGATTAACAATACGGCATCGTACAAGGTGACGCTTTTAATTCCGGCCACAAAACCGGAATAAAGGACAAATTCCGACACAAAACCATTGAACGGAGGAAGGCCGCCAATGGCCAAAGCCCCGGCCAAAAATATGAGCGCGGTTTTGGGCATCTGTTTGATGAGGCCTCCCAACTTTTCCATATTCCGGGTATTGGTTTTTTGGTAAACTGCTCCGGCAGCAAAAAAGAGGAGCGGTTTAAACAACGAATGGTTTAACAGGTGCAATATCGCGGAGCCAAACCCCAAAATAGCCAGCACATGGTTTTGATAGCCCAACCCAATAAACCCTAGCCCGATACCGGAACCAATAATCCCAACATTTTCAACCGAACTGTAGGCCAGCAATTCCATGTAATTGCGGTGAACCGATGCATTGATAATTCCAAAAAGAGCCGTCAGCAAGGAAACCGTCAGCAACCATTGGCCAATGAGCAGATAATCGTGTTGGACAAAAAACACGATTTTAAACAGCATGAATAAGCCAACTTTAACCGCCATAACGGCTGAAATATGGGCAGGAGCATGTGTCTGGACATAAGGGGACCACGTGTGAAAAGGCATGAACGCTGATTTGAACCCGAACCCGATAAAAAACAACAGGAATAACCAGCGATTATCGTGGTGGCTAAAAAAGCTTTTAATGGCTAAAAAGTCCATTGAATGTTCCGATACCATCACCCAAATAAAAGCAATGGTAACAACGGCTACCCCAATATGCATATGCACCAGATAGTTAACTCCCGCTTTTATAACCTTGGTATTTTGGTTGTTGTAAATGATGAGCAACCAACCGCTCAGCGACATGATCTCCCAAACCATTAAAAAGGCCAGAAAATTCTGCACCATGCTTACCCATAGCAGCGAAAGGTGAAAAAGGACAAACCCCATCCAGTGTATAGATAGATTTTCCTTTTTACTTCCGGTGGGGTCAATATATCCAATGGCGTAAAAGGACGACAAAACGAAAATCACGTTTATCAATACCATGAACCACGCCGAAAAAAGATCGATACGTAAAGGGATGTCTCCAAAAAAGCCCAATCCGGTAATCACATGCGAAAAAGTTCCGCCTTGTATGACCTGAATGGCAGGAATGGAACTAAGCAGGCTATTTAAAACGATGAAAAAACTTTGTGTTTTCGATTTGTTTTGGTTTGGAACGACCAAAATCAATAACCACCCGACGATGGTTATCAACAATGTTAAGGCTAGAAAATGCACTCCCTCAATCTCACTCATCACAGGTTTCAAAAAATTATTAACGTACCATTGAATTTAAAACGAAGCCGTTCAAACGAATAGGAAAACTATTTATTAGCTGCAAAAATAGGGTTTATTCGAGTAAACTGATTTGAGAGAAGTTAATTCACCGGTTGATTTATGTCAAGGAATTATTTGATTATTAAAATTTGCCTATTTTTGTTACACGAATAAACAAAACAATGAAAAGCACCGAAGAACAGATAGTTAAAAAGTTTCAGTTTTACAGCGATTCCGTACTTTCAGGCCTGGCTGAGGAAGACAGAAATGAAATTGAGGAAAATATCCGCTACCGAAAATATAAAGCAGGGAAAAACATTTTCATCGAAGGGGCCTATCCCTCAGGTATTTTCTATGTAAAGGAAGGCAAAATAAAGAAGTACAAATCGTACAGCGAGGGCAAGGAACAAATTATTTACATCTGCACCAAGGGCGAGTTTTTTGGTTATTCCGCCATGTTGAGCGAAGAACCGTATGGCGATTCTTCCGCCGCCTTGGAAGATTCTACGGTTGGGTACATTCCTAAAGAGGTTTTTATGAAAATATTGAACCGTTCCAGCATCCTGTCGCTCACCCTTTTAAAAAACCTGAGCCATGAGTTTGGGGTGATGGTGAACAACGTGGTTACTTACGCCCACCGGACGGTACGCGAAAGGGTGGCACTCTCACTGATTCTGCTCAACCACAAATTTAAAACCGATGCCTCGCAGGATTGCTGTGTGGAGATTGTGTTACCCCGCGAAGATTTGGCCAACATGGTAGGAACCGCCGTGGAAACCTTGACCCGTTTGCTCCGTCAATTCAAAGAGGAGGAACTGATTGAAATCAAGGGTCGGAAAATCATCTTAAAAAACGAAAAACAATTGATTAAGATTGCGGATCTTTATTAAAGACAGCAGGGTTTAAGTTCACAAACCTCACGTTCCGTTGCATACCACTGAGTTTTGCACGTTTTATGGAGGAATCTTTGAACGTTTCTTTAAAAAAAGGTTCTTCCATGGTTAACCAGTCATTTGTGGTAAACCAGAGAGCTTGGTTATCGGGTATAAACCTTTTTTCATGGGTTGTAAGCGGTTTTTTATTCCAGGGGCAAACATCCTGGCAGGTATCGCAACCAAAAATACGCTGGCCGAATTTGCCGGAAAATTCCGAAGATATGGAATCCGATTTGTTCTCGATGGTTAAGTACGAAATGCATCGGTTGCTGTCAATGGTCCCAGGTTTTACTATGGCACCGGTAGGGCAGGCATCAATACATTGGGTGCAGCTTCCGCAATAGTTCGATGGGTAAGGTTCATCGTAAGTCAGTTCCAGGTTGATAACCATTTCGCCGATAAAAACAAACGACCCGATTTCTTTATTTATCAGGCAACTGTTTTTGCCCAGCCAGCCTAAACCGGCTTTCACGGCCCAAAGTTTGTCGGAAACGGGGGCAGAATCTACAAAAATACGCCCGTCGAGCGATGGTTCCGTGGTTTTAATAAAATCCCAGACTTGTTGTATTTTGTCTTTTAACATCACATGATAATCGGTGCCATAAGCATATTTGGCAATCTGCGGAAGTTGTTCCGGTTGCAATTCCTGTGGGTAATACGACAGGATAAAAGAGACGACACTTTTAGCTCCGGGTACTAAAACTGTCGGGTCAACCCGTTTTTCCAGGTTCCGTTCCATGTACTCCATGCCGGCATGGTAACCGGCTTTGAGCCACTGTTGAAAAGGTTGTTCAAAGCCTTCGAGTTTTTCAGCTTTTGAGATGCCCACGCCATCGAACCCAATTTCCATGGCTTTTTCCTTAATAAATTGACTTATTTTAGATTTGTCAGAGGGCATTCGTTTACATTGATTGAATTTTGTTTAGTATCACCCAATTGAAGTTATTCTGTCAAACTATTTTTAAAAAAAGTAAACTCTACAGTATTATTTTTAATCCAACTCTATGCTTTCTCTGGTAACTTGTTCAATGAAACTATCCCCCTTTTTATAATAATCCGTTGGATAGGGATGGGTTTCAATAACAGGATATTTTGCATTAATTTTTGAATACAATTTCAGATTATCAAACACATTTTCAGTGAACTGATCCGAAATCAATAACAAATCAATATCTGACCATTCGTGTATATTACCTTTAACAACCGATCCAAAAATTAGTACTTTATAAAAGGACAACCCATTTAACTTGCAATCCTTGATAAAGGATTTGGCTGTATTTATTGCAGTTTCTCGTGTAACCATAACTTAAAATCATTTACAGAATGAATTACCTCTTTTGTAAAATCTTCATTGCAGACACGACTCATTTTGGTCATATAATCAGGATACCGGCCTTCCAATTGAAATCTATTAAGAAGCAATAAGAATTCAGCCTGTTCATCAGTCAATTGAATCGGTGTTGCAGAAAGAATTAAAATCAGATTGTGTGTCCGGGGAGGTATATTATCAACATTATATTTGATCCAAAGTGATTTACATAGTTTTTCAATTACTAAATGGGTAAAAAATAAAGATTGCAAATAATTTTTCCCATTGAATAGGGTATGAACTGCATTCCAGTCATCATTGGCTTGCTCAATCCAAAATGCAATATGTTCTTCCTTTGTCTTCATATTCCCAAAATTAAATCAATTTAATACTTTCTGAAAAGCAGCCTTATTCAGGCAGCATTTTAAAAGAGTTTCCCCTGACTTGAGGAGTGGACCTTTCCCAAGTGGATGTAGGCTTTTTCGGTAGCTTCGCGTCCACGGGGTGTACGTTTTAAAAAACCTTCCATAATCAAAAAAGGTTCATACACCTCTTCAATGGTTCCGGCATCTTCACCAATGGCGGTGGCAATAGTGGTTAAACCCACCGGGCCGCCTTTAAATTTATCAATAATGGTGTTCAGGATGCGGTTATCCATTTCATCCAGCCCGTATTGGTCAATGTTTAAAGCCTCTAACGAATATTTGGCAATGGCCAGGTCAATGGAACCATTCCCCTTTACCTGGGCAAAATCGCGGACACGGCGTAAAAGCGCGTTGGCAATACGCGGTGTTCCCCGGCTGCGCGAGGATATTTCACTGGCAGCATCTTCCATAATTGGAACATTCAGGATGGATGCCGAACGTTTGATAATCTTTTTCAGGGTATTGGCATCGTAATACTCTAGGTGTGAATTGATGCCAAAACGGGCACGGAGCGGACTGGTAAGCAAACCCGAACGGGTAGTGGCGCCAATCAGCGTAAATGGGTTCAGGGTCAGTTGTACCGAGCGGGCACTGGGACCTTTATCAATCATAATATCAATGCGGAAGTCTTCCATGGCCGAGTACAGGTACTCTTCCACCACAGGATTCAGGCGGTGGATTTCATCAATAAACAGCACATCGTTTTCGTCGAGGTTGGTGAGCAAACCGGCCAAATCGCCAGGTTTATCGAGCACCGGGCCCGAGGTGATTTTAAAACCCACCCCCAGTTCGTTGGCAATAATGTTCGAAAGCGTTGTTTTCCCCAGGCCCGGAGGGCCGTGCAGCAGCACATGGTCGAGGGCTTCGCCCCGCATTTTGGCGGCTTTTACAAAAACCTGCAGATTTTCAACAATCTTTTTTTGTCCGCTAAAATCATCGAATGCCAAGGGGCGGAGCTTCTGTTCAAACTCTTTATCGTTGGCAAACCCGGTATTTTCGCGGATATCAAATTCTGAACCCATAAGTTAAGTCAATCATTGAGTGGCAATATTACGAAAAAAGCAGGGTTTTTTTGGTTTAAAATGTTGCTTTCATTTAGCAAAGGACCGTGAACCATGGAAACGCCGATATGGCAGAGGATGTTAGCCTCTTTTAACAACGGTTTGTAATATGGCCAGTGGCGGAACGTGGGCTTCGTCATTATCCACCGTTACAATTGTTTATGCGGGCTACCAAGCTTCAAACACCTACTTTCCCAGCCATTGGCAATATTGCGTGTTGTGTGGCGTAGTTTATTCAGTATCTATCGATAATACTTTTGATAATCCAATTCGTATTTCATCCATAATCGAATCAGATAACTCACCAAGTCTCTTTACAAATCTATCCTGCGACACAGAACGAACTTGAAAACAATCTGCTGAAGAGTCCTTTGTAAGTCCGTTTTTACTATTGGGCTCAATTTTAATCATCCAAGGAGCTATCTCATATCGTTCTTTCCAATCGGTAATCGGGACAATAATTTTTAAAGGTAGCTTTCCTAATGAATTGTCATTTACTATAATTGCAGGTCGAATCTTTTTAATCTCTGCACCAATTGTCGGGTCTAGGTTGATTAACCAAACTTCATTTTGTTTCATAAAAATCTACAAAATCTATGTTGGTAAATGCTGTTAATTCATTATCTGTCTTGTAATCTACATATAATGCATCGGCGGCTTTTTTCATTACATTTTTATCCTCGTGCGACCTAATCGAATGGATGGTTTTCTCAACCACATATATTCTTTTTGAAATCGGCAATCTTTGAATTTCTCTTATAATTTCATTTGTTCTCATATCAAATCAATTTGTTTGCAAGATACAAAAAAATCATCAGCTCTTCGTGTTAACTTTCAATGTTTCAGGTCTCTTACTATGCACCACAACAAGGCTGTATCAGGAGATACAATGGGTAAGTTAGTTACTTGTCAAACTCATGTTGTTTGGTGGAATCGGGTTTTGCTGTTCCTTTTTGCTGGAAACCGCTTTCCATTTTCGACAGCTTATCGGAAACCTGAACGTAGATTTTCTCGAATTTCCTGGGCTTTTTGCTGTAATATTTAATGGAATTCTCAACCTGTTTTTGGGTGGTGTGGTGCTTTTTAAGCACATCGTTGTAGTAATGCTCAATAACAACCGTATCCCTTTTGATTTTGAAGTTGGAGACAGCTAAGATGGCATCGGCCATGTGGATATCTACCAAAAGTTCTACCATTTCGTCCTCACCCAGGGCATCCGTGGAGGGTGTTGAATCGGAACAGCCTGACATACAAACCAAAAACGTGAAAATCAGGCTGCTTTTTAAAATTGTAATCAAGTTCATTGCAATATATTGATTCGATTAATTAACGGATTTTCCGTTTCGATTTCGATTTACGGATGTCGTCAAATTTTACCCCAATCATGACTTCGTGCGAACCATAGCTGTTTTTTCCAAAGCTTGACATGGAGATATCGTACGAGTACCCGATGTTCACCAAATCGTTGTAATTGTATCCCAGGAAGATGATGAGGGCATCGAGGTTACGGAAGGTGTAGCGTACACCCATTCCGCCCCACACCATTTTTTGATAAATGGCGCGTACATTTATATCGGTAATGAAATCGAAATTGGGTGAAGCTTTCATCAGCACCGAGGGCTCAATATCGAAGTTCCGGTTCAGGTTGTATTTGTAGCCTCCCTGGATGTTGAAATAGGGCTTTAAGCGGGCATCGTTAATATCAAATCCATCATCGTATTCCTGCAATAACGACATGTTGTTAAAGAAAACATGGCTTACTGACAAACCTGCAAAATATTGAGAAGTATAGAGATATACACCCAAAGAACCGTCGGGTATAAATTTGGTAGGTTTACCTTCCAATGCCACTTGATCACTGGGGTCGAGTACCGACAGGTCCACTTTGTTTTGAACCACCCCGGCCATCAATCCCATAGACAGGCGGATATCACCGGTAATTTTTATGCTGTAGGCATAGGAGCCATACATTCCCGTGTAGGTTGTGGAACCGTCGTTGTCGTACGAAAGGTAACCCCCGTAACCCATGGGTAAGGTTTTATGCGGTCCATAAGCCCCAAGCATGTAGGTTTGGGGGCCATCGGGAACACCGGCCCACTGGTACCGGTAATTGGAACGTATCTGCCAATAGTCGTGGGTTCCGCCAATGGCCGGGTTAATTACATAATCGTTAAACATGTATTGCGAGAACTGAAACATGGGTTGGGCCATTCCAATTTCTACTGTCGCTAACAGTACCCATGCGGCTAAAATATATTTTGTCATCGTGCGCTTCATATTACCTCAATATTGTTACATGTCCGGTTAAAGTTTTCGTCCCACTGTCGCGGTCGCTATATTTTATGATGTAAAAATAGGTCCCCGACGGCACTGATTTTCCTTTGGTGTTGGTACCGTCCCATTCATTTCCCTGGTAAGCACCGGAATGTTCCCAAACCAGGCCTCCCCAGCGGTTGAATATCTGGACATCGACTTCAGCATAGCCTTCAATCCCAGGTAATACCCAGGTATCAAAAGCACCGTCGGCATTGGGAGTAAAGCCTAAAGAAGGATTGAACTCCGGAAGAACCATAATGCTTACAGTATCGGTCAAGATACATATCTGGTCGGAAAATGCGCTATTGAAAATACGGATGGTATCGTTCACAGTGAACAGGGTATTTAAGCTCGGTTTTGCCGTAGGGTTTATTATTTTATCAGATGTCAGCCAGGTTACCCCGATGTTATCGGGAAACCAGAAGAAACTGTGAGTTGTATCTGTATATACACCGGAATCAAAATAAATGTCAGGCCTAATAACATTGAGATTGATCGTATTCCCAACAAAAATCCGTTCTTTGTCTTCATCAATAGTGGCAATTAACGAATCAATGGCGTAGCGGCCCACAATAACAGAGTCACGATGATAGCAATATTTCATTTCTGAAAGATCGTAATACAGGCGGGCTTCAGCAATATATTTTTGATTCTCTTTTGCAACAACTTCAATCAATGATGTTGTTGTATCACCAACAATATAAGTTGAATTATCCCATAGAATTGAATCAACGCTTGTAAAATATGCCATTATTGAAACTGTATCATTGGGGCAAAAGTAATCCAAGGATAAATTCGAACTTACAATACGGGCACTGTCTATTTTCACATAATTTAAGTACGGAACAGTTGCTTCAAAGTTGTACTCACAACCTAACGTATCGGTTATGGCCAACAAGTGTGTTCCGGCGTTAGCTTCAACCAGGGTATCGTTCAACTCAGAATCATCCCAACGATAATACGCGATTGGGCTTCCTTCCCAATCAGGGTCTTCCTGATCGAAATACCCGAACCCAACCGAAACGGTCATGGTTCCATCGGTAGAGAAATTGTTGCACGATGCGGTATCAATAATTTCAAATTCAGGGAACATTTGCGGCGATTTTGAGAGGAAGGTAAAGAGACTGTCATCGCTTATACAGGAACCTGCATCGGTTATCCTTAAATAATACTTATTTGTGCACAAGTTGTTAAATGATGTGTCATTGGAAGACATTATCGGAGTTGTTTTTAAAGAGTCGAGTAACCAGTAAGTATAATTCATTGTTGGAGAACCTCCTGAAACGTTGCTGAATTTAAATGAACCTTCACAACTATTATAACAGTCGTTTAAATTGGTATCTGAAATGGCAAAAGTAATTTTATCCCATTGCTTTACTTCAACACTATCTACCCTTTTACAACTATTTTGATCTTCTACATGAATGATATACCAGCCAGCGTAAAGATTGGACAAATCGGAATCATGCCACAGGGTATCAGAAATCCCACTTTCAAACCAACTATAAATATATTCTTCAATTCCGCTTTGAGCTACTACTTCTGCAATTCCAGAATTCATGCCATAACACATAGCACTTGGTGAAGATACTTCTATATTAAATAAGGAATTATCAAGCATTTGTAAGGTAGTGTCCACCACGCATCCGTTAGAATCGATTACAGTTAATAAATATTGACCCACCCCTAAATTGGTAACTGAAATCCCGGTACTATCTTCATGCCAGTCGGGGCTTGACCAAGAATAGGTAAAAGGAGAAGTACCACCGGTGTTTCCTGTTTCAATAATAGTAAACGAACCAGTGGGAATATTACATGCTGTTTTAACACTATCAATTGAAGCCACAAACCTATCGGGTTCCCTAATTTCAATAGAATCGGTAATAAATTCAAATAAGATAACATCCGTAATTGTTAAATAATACATTCCTGTTGAAAGTCCTGAAATTTTAGTGTTAGTAGAATCAGGAGACCATCCTTCATGGTGCCACAAGTAATTATAATTACCGGAACCACCATGTGCCTCAATTGCAATTGCACCTGAATTTCCGCCATGACATAACACATTCTGTAATTCTACGGTATCGAATCGAAGAGTATCACGGGTTATTAAAATAGTTGTATCAATAAAGCAAGTATCTCCATTTGAATGTAGGTTACGTACTGAAATATAGAAACTACCGTCACACAATTCATCACGCATTGAAATGCCATTGGTTGTTTTAATTGTATCAACCAATTGACTAGTTGCTACATTGATAACAGTATCCAAGTTGTGGTCACGCCAAACAACAAGATATTTGTCGGTTAACGTTGTATCGCCTCCGGTAGGTATTACCTGGGCAAAACCAACACAATTATCATCAGATTGTGTAATGTTATTTTGTTGGAATAACTGAACCTTAAACTGATCCTGATCGGTAATAGTGAAAGATTTTTTCCTTCGGCAACCATTGGTGTTTTCGACAACAGTTATTAAATTTTCACCAAAGCATAGGGTAGAATTTATATTATCATCATCAGCAATATCATTCCAATAAACAGTGTAATCACTTACGGGATCTATAATATCTGGATCTAAATCATTTGGTTTTATTACTAAAGTAACTTCTGCTTCAGCATCGCAACTTTCGGCACACCAAATATGATGGTTGATGGTGAAATCGAAATCCAATCCGCTATCATCAATCATTTCTACAGTGTCAGATTTGCTACAACCCAGGCTGTCAGTTACATTGAGCACATACACATCAACCCAAAGATTGCTGATGGTATTGGTACCCTGGCCGGTTAAAACAGCTGCCGGGTCGTTCAATACGGACCAGTTATAGGTATAAGGTGCAACTCCACCAGTAATGGTGGCAACTGCAACACCCGTTGAATTGGGACAATGGGTGGCTGTTACTGCTACTTGAATATCGAGGGCTGCGGGTTCAAAAATATCAATGCTATCTAAATATGTACAATTATTGGCATCGGTTACTGTCAGATAATATCTGTCAGAAGAAACATCGGTTAACAATGAATCGGGGCTCACAGGGTCACCCAAACTATTTTGCCACACATAAGTATAAGGTGCGGTTCCACCGGAAATAAGAGCATATAAGCTGGCAGTTGTATCACCATGACAAATAATGGGTTTGGTAAATACCCAATGGTTTACAATTTCGGTTGGTTCGGTAATGGTAAAGGCAGTATCGCGCTGGCATTGGCCGTTATCGGTAACATGCACCGTGTAAACCCCGGCTGGTGCATCGTTCAGCAATGAGTCTGCATCACCGGAATCCCACGAATATTGATAAGGTTCATTTCCTCCCTGACCATAAACCAGCAAAGCTCCGTTGGTTCCGCCAAAACAGGTTACCATTGACGAAGAATCAAGCTCAATGGTCATGTTCGAAATATCGAGCAGGTTCATGGAGTCGCGGACCACACAACCGTTAAAATCAGTTACAATCGCCACATAATTGGCAACCCAAAGGTTCCGGATGGTGTCGGTTGCTAAAGAGTCTGGTAATGGATTTGAATTCCATGCCGATGAAGCCCAATCCACAGTATAAGGGGCGGTTCCACCGGTAAGGTTCGTAACATTTATCTGGCCAATGCTGTCGCCGCAAGTGGTACGTACCGATTCAAATTCAAAGGTAATAGAATCAGGTTCGGTTAAGGTAACTAGAGCCGTGGTAGTACAAAGGTTGGCATCGGTAACAACTACGGTGTAATCTCCGTTGGCTAAATCAATGGCTACAGCGGTGGTTTGCCCATCAGGCCACAAGTAGGAGTAAGGCCCGGTTCCTCCGTCTGGAATCACTTCGGCTGAACCGGTAGCGGTACCAAAACACAGGGGTTCATTCAAAATACTGTTAGATGCTGTTAATTCAGCAGGTTCGGTGATGGTAACATCAAGTGCCCGCGAACATAAAAGGGCATCGGTAACTATTACTGAATAGATTCCGGCGGTTAATTGGGTAATATCTTCAGTGGTCTCAAGATTGCTCCAATCTACGGTGTATGGTTCCACTGCTCCGGTTATGGTTATAAAGGCAGCACCATCGGTTCCTCCAAAGCAGGAAACATTTTTTATACTGTCTAAAGTAACTACCAAATCGGAAGTATCTATTACAGCTACCGATTTGAACAATTGGCAATTATGAGCATCGGTAACAGTTACATTATAAACGCCTACGGGTAAATTAGTAACTGATGAATCGGTGGAGCCAGGAGTGGCGTCGTCCCATAAGTAAGTGTAAGGTGCAGTTCCCCCGGAAGGAGTTACTGCAACGGCTCCGGTACTGGCACCGCAACCACTGGCTGTAGAATCGGTGGTGGCCGTTAGTTCAGTCGGTTGATCAGTATAAACGCTGTCTAAATAAGTACAGAGGTGGGCATCTTTCACCTCAATATAAGAATATCCAAAGGCAAGGTTGTTAGCAATCGCATCGGTACTTAAAGTATCACCTGCCGCATTTGTCCAAACGTAAGTATATAGCGAAGTTCCACCAACACCGGTAACTTCGGCAGTACCCGAGTTATCACCAAAGCATAGCACATCGGTTTGGTCATTTATCTGAATTTTTAAAGAATCGGGTTGAGGTATTACAAAACTGGAGTCAGCCACACAGGAGGTAAGGACATCGGTTACGGTAACATAATAGGTACTGTCGCCGCAAACATTGGTTAATGTTTGGTCAGTTCCGGTTAAACCGGCACCGCTCCAGTTAAAGGTGTAGGAATCGTTCCCTCCGGTAAAGTCCACTTGTACTTCACCATCGCAGGCACTATTACAAGAAACTTCATGAACCATGGTAAACCCGGTAACCAGCATATCGCCATTATCAACCATGGTAATGGTGGTATCTAACGTACAACCCAACGAATCTTCAATGGTTACCTGGTAATCGCCAACAGCTAAACCATTGGCAACATTACCTACCAACATAAGATCGTGAGCCCAAGTGTAGGTGTATGGGTCGCCCACGGTAAATTGGGTTCCTCCGGCTGGAGTTAACGTGATGCTACCCGTAGCCGAATTACAATTGGTTGGGGTAGTTGTATAAGATACTGAAATGGGTGCTGATGGTTGTTTAATGGTAACAGAGTTAATAGCCGGACACATATTCCCATCAGTTACTGTAACGGTGTAGGTACCCGCAGGAAGGTTATTCACCTGTGCAGTAGTTGACCCGGCACCATCGTCCCATTTATAGGTATAAGTACCAACGCCATCGGTAGCGGTAACTTTTACCATTCCGGTGGAATCGCCATAACAGGCAACATTGGTAGAATCAAACGCTAAAATGATTTGATCGGGTTCCAAAACGCTCACTAAAGCCACCGATTCGCAACCACGGGCATCGGTTACCGTTACCTCATAATCGCCCCCACATAAAGCAACGGTATCGTTGGTTGCAGTTATACTCCATGCATAACTGTAAGGAGCAGTACCACCATTAACTGAAACAATGGCACGGGCATCACAGGCACCAAAACAGTTGGTTCGTAAGCCAATAGGTACCACATAGGTAGTAGTTGCGTTATCTTTAATTGGATAGCTGATGGTTTTGGAGTCGAAAATTATTTCCTGTTCCAGGCCGGTATGCGTATTAATATCTTTAAACGAAATCCGCGCCCGGGTAAGGGTACCGGTATTGCCTGAAATGATGTCCTTAATTACCAAGGACCATCCTCCTTGTGCAGGATCCTGACCATTTAAAATACTCCAATTTTCGACTGGGGCAAATGTACCTTGTAAAATTGTTCCGGGGATGTCACAGAAATCCAAATCTGCCGTTGTAGTTGTCGAAAAAGTTAAACTATCAATAGTGTTTTTTGAAAACAATGGGCAAAAATTTCCATCTAAATTATGTTGATAGAGACGTATTTGGGTGAAACCATCAGGGGCTAACAAATAAAACCCTAATTGGGCAGGATTTTGGTGGGTTCCCCAGAATGAAACATTTATTTCGGTAGTTACAGAATTAATTAAGTAGGGGGATTCACCACCCACCGAAGCAATTAATTCCGGAGCAAAGTTCAGCACCAGATCATCAGTAATATCGTTGCAAAGGGCACTGTGTACGGTCAAAGTCAAAGTAACCCATAAAGCTGTACGATCCGCATCACTTGGGGTATAGGTCGGGTGTAGCAGGTTGGCATCATCAAAAGTACCGGTTCCGCTGGTGGTCCAGCTATAACTGTCGAAGTTGGTAGCCGTGGCATCTTCAATAGTATAAGTTGTGATATCGTAACAAACAGTGGTGTCTATGCCGGCATTTGCGGTTGGGCCATCCATTACAGTTACAGTTATATTATCGGTCCCTTCACAACCATTGTCATCGGTTACCGTGTAGGTTAAGTCATAAGTACCCGGAGTTGGACAATTAAACGTTGGGTTTTCCAAAGAAGCATCATCCAAGAATGCAGATCCCGCTTCAGACCATGAATGGTTGCTATAAGGTAAAGTGCCTCCTGCGGGATTGCCAACCAGAGTTAAATCCTGATTGATACATGTTTCGGCAGGGTCGGGGGTGATGCTGGTGGTGGGGCTCGGGTTCACGGTCACGGCCAGCGACGTTGGTGCGGCGCCGGTACATGAATTCCCGTTGGTATAATTCACGCTGATGGACTGGGGCCCGGCAGTGTTCCAGGTAACAGTAACCGTGCGGGTTGTAGCTCCAGAGGTAATGACACCTCCGATAATAGACCATGAATAGGACGACATTCCGGCTTCGGTGGTGTAAGTTTGGGTGGAATTCAAGCAGACACTGTTGCTACCGGTAATGGTAGGCACAGGAAGCGGGTTGACGGTCAAATCGAACACATCGGTAGCGGTACTGGCAGCGCAAACATCGGTACCGGTAACAGTCATTAGCAGCTCCACGGCTCCGGTTTCGCCTGCGCCCGGGGTATAGGTTGGGGCAAAGGTCGTCTGGGTCCCCGGGGTGATGGTCCCGGTCCCTGTCTGGACTGTCCACAGGATGGTACCGTTGGCGGCGGTAGCCCCGGCCACGGTATAGGCCACGCCCTGGCAGGTTGAACCTGAACCGCCAGCATTAGCGGTTGGGCCAGGCTGTACGGTCACGGTAATATTGTCGGAACCGGAACAACCCCGGTCATCGGTCACGGTATAAGTTATATTAAAAGTTCCTGAGGTAGCACTGGAAAATGAAGTGTTTTGGGTATTGGTAGGAATCAATGTTCCTGAGCCAGACCATGCATGAGTATAAATTCCGGAACCTCCGGCTGGGTTACCGTTCATGGGCAGAGCCGTACCTGCACATGTTTCAGCTGGGTCGGGGGTGATGCTTGCGGTGGGGTTCGGGTTCACGGTCACGGCCAGCGACGTTGGTGCGGCGCCGGTACAGTTATTCCCGTTGGTATAATTTACGCTGATGGATTGTACCCCGGTTGTATTCCAGGTAACAGTAACCGTGCGGGTTGTAGCTCCAGAGGTAATGGCACCTCCGATAATAGACCATGAATAGGCCGACATTCCGGCTTCGGTGGTATAGGTTTGAACAGAGTTCAGGCAGACACTGTTGCTACCGGTAATAGTAGGCACAGGAAGCGGGTTGACGGTCAAATCAAAGACATCGGTAGCGGTACTGGCAGCGCAAACATCGGCACCTGTCACAGTCATCAACAGTTCCACGGCTCCGGTTTCACCCACACCCGGGGTATAGGTTGGGGCAAAGGTCGTCTGAGTCCCCGGGGTGATGGTCCCGGTCCCTGTCTGAACTGTCCAAAGTATGGTACCGTTGGCGGCGGTAGCCCCGGCCACGGTATAGGCTACGCCCTGGCAGGTTGAACCTGAACCGCCTGCATTAGCGGTTGGGCCAGGCTGCACGGTCACGGTAATATTGTCGGAGCCGGTACATCCCCGGTCATCGGTAACTGTATAAGTTATATTAAAAGTTCCTGAGGTAGCACTGGAAAATGAGGTGTTTTGGGTATTGGTAGGAATCAATGTTCCTGAGCCAGACCATGCATGAGTATAAATTCCGGAACCTCCGGCAGGGTTACCGTTCATGGCCAGAGCCGTCCCGGCACAGGTTTCGGCAGGGTCGGGGGTGATGCTGGCGGTCGGTCTGGGATGTATTGTTAAAGTCATAAAATCCGAAACCGGCGTACACGTTCCATTACCATTTACTACCATTGTTAACTTGATGCTTCCATCTGCAATATCAGCTACACTAGGGGTATAAGTCGGGGTTACAGTACTTCCATTGATAAATGAACCGGTACCATCAGTAATCCAAGCGATAGTAGAATAATTGGTTGCTAAGGCTTGACCCACTGCAACGGTGTAATAACTTCCGGCACAAACGGAACCATCTGCACTTATTGTGGCTGTTGGAGCAGGTATGGATGCCACCGTAATGGTAGAACTGTATTTGGTGTCGCAACCGTTGCCATCGGTCACCCAAACTTCATACGTTCCGGCGGCCAGACCTGAAATGGTATTTCCATCGGCATAAACCAAGGCTGCTAAACTTCCATCCAAACGGACGGCATACCCATATCCCGTACTGGGATAGGTTCCAACATCAGGGGTACCACCAGTAACAGTACCTACGGTTATTTCACCGGTACTACTTCCCTGGCAAGTAGAAGCTGAAGTTACATTACTGATGGATATCTCTAAAGGTTCTGTGGTGTAACTGTCCTCAGTGCTACCCGGATAATAGGAAAATCCATCACGCATCAAACAAGAATGAGAGTCAGTAACATCTACTTGATATTCATCGGGACCAATTTCATCGGTATTTTGGTTTGTGCTGGTATATCCAAAAAAAGAACCAATCCAACTGTAGGTATAGGCAGGTGTACCGCCAGCAACTACAGCAGATAATATTAAATCACTCCCTCCGGCACAGGAAACATCCTGAATAACCTGGATGTCAACGGTTAAATCATCAGGACCAACTGTAGTGTTTTCAACTTGAAGAGATGAAAGGTTTGGTCCATAACCGATATTATATAAACCTGAGGTTAAATCGCCGGTGACATCAGCACTGGTAAAGGTGTAAGAGGCAATACCGGTTTTTTGTGAAAGAACATTCAATCCTCCATCCATTAAAACGATTACGTATGACCCAACACCACCATTTACAACCACGCTTATTTCACCATCGTTGGTGGTACCTGAAATACTGTTTGCAGGGCAGGTAGCATCATGTGGGGTTATTACAGCAGTTAAGGCTTTTGATGAACTGGCTTTTATACTGTTATAGGTAAGATTTCCCGGTTCAAACGAATTTTTTATTCCCTGAGGTAAAATAATGGCAGATGTTCCGGCAGTAAAATCAAGATTTGATGATTCTGAAAAGTTCCAGTCTTTGGTGTTGATTTCCGATGAACCCAGGTTCAATGCCCGGGGTTGATTGCCAACCGTCAGAAAGGCAGCTGAGGTTACGGTTTTACCTTGTGTATTCAGGGTTCCTTTTTCTAAAAAGATATCTTTCTTGGTATCAATGTCCGAAACCAAATCCCAGCTTCCGGGACCATTGAAAACCATGTCGGATTGTATTTTTGAAAGAATCTGAATTTGCTCTGAGGAAGCAGAAGCAAAGACCAAATCGCCTTTAAACTTTGAAAAATCAACTTGTGAGGCAATTTCAAGGGAACCATAAATGGTTATGGATGTTTTCCCTTTTAAGGAAACCTGCGGAGTATTTAGCGTAAAATTGTAACATTCGGCTTTGCTCATTTGAACAAGAGCCACTTCATCAGGCGAAGATAAGGCATCAAACACCACCGAGGTATTTTCATCAGGAAGGGTAGCTCCAGGAAGTCCCCCACTGGTTAACGACCAGTGCGACGATTCATTCCAATTTCCGGTACCATTGACCCAGTAGCGCAGGTTTTGAGCTACTGATTGTGAGATGATTATTGAAATAGTAATAAAGAGTATCAGCTTCCTCATAGCAATAAATATTGAGTTTTCAAAAGATGTCAGAATAATCCTAAAGCAATTTTATAAAAAATTATGAACAGCAACTGCAAATATAACATAAAAACCACATGCTGAGCCACGCTTTTGATGATTCTTACTATATAATGGTTTAATGAAACCATAATTCAATTAAAAATATAGTTGTTCATACGTAAATAATAGTTTTTGAGTTTGCAAACAGCATTTTAATTGATGATAAAAAATCGTAAAATGTTGATTAAATGGAGCAATTAGTTGGCAGATATATGGATTAGGTCTTAATGCGCCGCATTATCTCCGATGAAAACAGAAATTCATTCAATTCCTGATTATCAGTGGTTAACATCCGCTCCTTGGTTCCATTCCACCACGAACGCCCTTCATAAATAAAAACGATGGTATCGGAAACACTTAGCACGGAGTTTAAATCATGTGTATTCACCACCGTGGTTATCCCAAAGTCATAAGTAATTTCTTTAATCAGGTTGTCGATAACAATGGCTGTTTGTGGGTCGAGACCCGAGTTGGGCTCATCGCAAAACAGGTATTTTGGGTTGAGTGCAATGGCCCGGGCAATGGCCGCCCGTTTTTGCATACCCCCGCTCAGTTCCGATGGATATAAATCATTGATTCCATGCAAATTGACCCGTTCCAAACAGAAATTTACCCTTTTTAACTTTTCTTGTTGCGTGTCATTGGTAAACATATCCAGGGGGAACATCACATTCTCTTCAATGGTGGAAGAATCGAACAAAGCGCCTCCCTGAAATAGCATCCCCACCTCTTTTCGGATTTCGATGCGTTCTTTTTGTTTTAAAGTATGAAAGTCTCTTCCATCGAAAAAAATTTGCCCGGTATCAATGCTGTGTAACCCAACCAACGATTTTAGCAACACGGTTTTTCCCGATCCGCTTTTTCCAATGACCATGTTCACTTTTCCCGATTCAAAAGTGGCACAGACATCGATAAGAACTGGTCTGTCATTAAATATTTTATTGACTTGGCGGACTTCAATCATGAAAGTAATAATTTAGTCAGGATAAGGTCAAAAAGAAGGACCATCACAATGCTGTAAACCACAGCTTTCGTGCTTGCTTTTCCAACTTCGAGCGCACCCCCCGAAACATAATAACCCTGGTAGGCCGAGATGGTTACAATCAGGAAGGCAAAGACCAGGGATTTAATGATGGAGTAGGTTACATAATAAGGGATAAAAGCCAGTTGGATGCCCTCGATATAATCCTGAGGCGTAATCACATTCATGAAAACCGTAGAGAGCCAACCTCCTCCGATGCCTACAAACATGCTGATAATTACCAAAAAAGGAATGAAAAACACGAAGGCCAAAATCTTAGGAAGCACCAAAAATGAACTGGAGTTAATGCCCATAATTTCGAGGGCGTCAATTTGTTCGTTCACCCTCATGGAACCAATTTCAGAAGCCACATTGGATCCTACTTTTCCAGCCAGTACCAATGAAATAATGGTGGACGAAAATTCCAGCAGCATGGTGTCGCGGGTAGTTAAGCTAATCACGTAATCGGGAACTAACGGGCTGGTAATGTTGTAAGCCATCTGAATGGTGATGGCAGCACCAATAAACAACGAAACAAGGATAATAATCCCTGTGGAACTTAACCCGAGTTTCTGTACCTCCTTAAAAAACTGCCTTATCCAAATGGTATGCTTTTCGGGGCGCGAAAACACTTTTACCAGAAAAGCCACGTATCGGCCTACATGAAAAAACACATTCATTGTATCGGTTTTTATGTTGTGCAAAGTATTAAAAACCTTAGCAATATCAAAAAAAAGATAGGGCAAATAAATTTGTTATATTTGCAGCCTTAATTCAATAGTTTTGGCAAACAAAAATTCAACTTCAAAACCTTCTTGTATGAATCCTGATTTATTTTGTGTAATCATGGCCGGCGGGGCTGGAACCCGGTTTTGGCCAATCAGCAGATCCTTGCACCCCAAACAGTTTATTGATATTTTGGGAACCGGCAGGACGTTGCTCCAGCAAACATTCGACCGCTTTACAAAAATCTGTCCAACTGAAAATATTTACATCGTAACAAGTGCTGAGTATAAAGAAATTACGCTCCAACAACTCGATAGTATTACAGAATCGCAAGTATTACTGGAACCTGCCCGCCGGAATACGGCTCCATGTATTGCTTATGCCAACTTCAGGATACAAAGCATTAACCCCAACGCGAAAATAATTGTGGCTCCTTCCGATCATTTGATTATGAATGAGAATGTTTTTATTGAGACCATTCAAAAGGGGGTTGAATTTGTATCAAAAGAGAAAAGCTTGTTGACCTTGGGAATTGAACCCACGAGGCCTGATACAGGCTATGGGTACATTCAAATAAATAAAGAAGATTCGGATCGCTCCATCCGCATTAAAAAAGTCAAAACCTTTACCGAAAAGCCGGATATTGATTTAGCACGTTTCTTTGTTCAGAGTGGTGAATTTTATTGGAACTCAGGGATATTTATTTGGTCTATCGGCGCCATCCAGGAAGCATTTGCCACCTATTTGGAAGATGTCTATACTGCATTTCACGAAAAGGTGGAGGTGTTCGGAACATCATTGGAATCAAAGGCCGTGGAAGAGATTTATCCGGCTTGTCGAAATATCTCCATCGATTATGGAGTAATGGAAAAAGCACCCAATGTATTTGTACTAGGCTCCCAATTTGGCTGGTCCGATTTAGGAACCTGGACTTCATTGTTTGAGCATTCTCCCAAGACCGAAGCCAACAACGCGTTGAACGGGAACATCCTTACCTACAATACCACCGATTCAGTGATTAAAGCACCCGAAGGGAAACTGGTTGTGGTTCAGGGATTAAAAGATTATGTGGTTATTGACACTAAAGATGCCTTACTCATCTGTGATAAAAAAGAGGAGCAGCAGATACGGAATTTTGTAAATGATATTAAGGTTCAAAAGGGAGAGAAGTTTATCTAATCCCGGACCATACAAAAAAGCGAGGCAGTCCTTTTGACCACCTCGCTTTTTTAACTTTATAAACCGTAATAATCCACTAAAATTTTATAAGCAAATGAGATAATCTGTTACATAAAAAGTATTAACAAACAGATTAAGTGATGATTTCCAATAGATATATTTTGTCTCGTGTCTTGAGTCTAAAAATCTACCGATCTATTAAAACCGATTAGTAGTTCCACAAATCTTGTTCGTAGTCGTTGATTTTCTTTTTAATAGTTTCAGCTTCCAATAAACTTTGTAATCCCAAAGTATAGCGGGCAACCTGACGATCATCATGCACGTTGGTTTCGCGGATGATAAAGCTGCTGAATTTTCTTTTAAAGAAAACATCATCAAACGTGCGGCGTTCGGCATCATTGAATTCGTTGAATACTTCATGATTGGCAAAAATCCGGCGGGCTTCTGGGAAATAAATCCAGAAGACAGGTTGAATACGGATCTCAGCTTCAGTTACTTCACCACCAGCATCTGCGGCAACCTGATCGTCCTTGCTGTAAAAACGGATAGGGCAGATACCAATAATCCGTACATCCATCATGGAATGCTGTTTATCAAAGAACCAATCTTCTTTCAGCATATATTGCTGAATCTGAGAGGTATTCATCTCTTCTTTGATATTTTTGGTTTGTTCATTTCCATTTTCATCGGTAAAAGTGATAGGCCTTTCAACGGCACCAAAAGCAACCTCAATCTGGCTACGGGTAATGGGCTGCGAAAAGCGGTCGTCATCGGTAGCATAAGGGGTAATCCCTTCGGTGTTGATGCCCCAAATCATCAAATCGATAAAACTCATCCGGTCTCCAATCCGTGTTTTAGGATAATATAAGGAATGGTTAATCTTTTCACGAAGATCAACAACTCTCCAAATCCGTTTGGTCCACATGACATCACCTTCGCGGAGAAATTTATAGGGAACCGGCTTACGGGCAGGTACATGTTCTTTTACATAAATTCCATCTAGAACCTGAGCCACTCCATCAGGGCTTCCTGATAAGAGAAAAGCTAAAGCGATAACTGGAATAACAAATAACTTTTTCATACTAACAAATTATTTAAGTTTAAATACGATAGGAGACAAAGGTTTTTCCTGACCGTCAGGTCCGCGGGCCACAATGTTTTCAATGGTAATACGGCCCCCTTTTTTGGCAGCTTTAATAACGTCCTGTTGCTCTCTTGAAAATGAATTTCCTTTGGTGTTCAATTCTTTACTATAGATTCCATCTTGAGTAACTAATGTAAAACCCGTAATTTGGAATTTCAGGTCGAAAACAAAATCCTCTAATTCAGCATATACGCCTGGGGCATTTGAAAGCATGGCAATGGAAATCGATCCGCTGGATTGTCCCATAACTTTGGCTTTTGGCTCAGGAATAGTTTTGATCCGGAAATCCATGCTTCCCATACTTTTTTTAGAACCCTCAATTTCAGCCATTACTTGAATAGATACTGTTCCCGATCTTTTTGTAGGTTTCACCTCATATCCATCGGCAACTTTACTTATTATAGCACCTTCGGCAATCCTTGGTTCAATTTTATTGGCCGGAATCCCAGGAACAGATATGGCAACAGGGTTTTCAATTCCATAATAAAACACATTCATCTTGGTAGGCGAAACAACTAAATTGGGTTGTGCCACTTGATATGCTTCATCAAAAGGATAAGCATTAACTCCACCATCGGGGGCTTTGATTTTAATTAAACCCCTCCATTTCCGGTCACCTACCGAGGATGCTGAAGTGGTGTATTCCCCTTTCCCTTTTTCGACTTTCAGGGTTTGGTATGAGCCGACCATTTCATATTTGCCATCAGCATTTTTACGGTAATCACCTACCAAAATCTCCGGAGCCTGAGTAGAATCATATGCGGCTAAAAAGACTTTGGCTTTATATTCACCACCCTTCATCACGTAACTTGAATTGGGAATGACCGTGGCTTCCATGGCATTAACCTTGAAGTCGTTGGCACTAATCTGGTTGAACAGATAATTCAATACATCGGTTTCAATATTTTTAACATCTGTTTGCAGCTTGGTCAGCATTACAAAGTCGGCAATCAAAGGAATGTGTTCAAAGGTTACACTTACCCAACCATGTGGGGCCTCACCTTCCTTTCCTGGGTGATCATGAGTTTCTAGAGTGTGTTCGATATTTTGTCGTAACAACATGGTGGCAGAGTCCTTTTCAGGAATAATATCCAGCAATAACTCCCGATATTCCTCTAATTGTTTCTTAATCTCAACGCCATGTTTTTTGCCCAGTTCTCCAAAATATTCACCCCCTTTATCAACATTGTCTTTTTGTTCCAAGAGGTCGATTTTGAAAGTACCTTCTTTCACAGCAGGCGCCTCAGCCCCCTCGGCATAAACAGCCAATCCCATTTTGTGTCCTTCTAAATTATTAAAAAGGGATTCGGCGCTTACTTTTACTTTATCTGAAGACTCTTTCCATTTGCCAACTTTGTCAGGATTAAGCATGTATTGTTTGGCAAATTCAGAATACATTTTTTCATTTTTCGATTCATAGTTAACAATCGTTTTTTCCAAACTTTCACCAACCAATATAAATGAATTCAATACATCCTTTGAAACATTCAATGCCAACATAGCAGTTAAAAACAGGTACATAAGTCCGATCATCTTCTGCCTGGGGGTTTCCTTACCGTGGCCCATATTCTTGTGGTTCTTTGATTAGTTATTTAAAATTTACAGAAGAAAGCATATTTCCATAAATGCTATTTAATGAGGAAATGTTTTTCTCCAGTTCTTTAACACCTTCATTGAGTTTATTGGTATGATCAACGGTTTGTTGAATATTGCTAACCATTCCTTGTAGGCCTTTAAAATATGTAGATGACGACTCCACTTGCTCGTTTAGGTTTTTAATCTGTAGTTCATAAACGGCATTTAATGCAGAAAGATTCGAATTTAAAGCGCCCAGTTTTTCAGAATACTTGTTTCCTTCGTTACCCACAGTGTTGATTTCTTGGGTAAGCTTATTTGCAAATGTAGAATAGGCTTCTGTTAATTGGACACTCGACTGGTTGAATGTTTGAGCAGAATTGGAATAGGATTCTGAAAGGGTATTTACCGATTCTTTCAATGCTTCTGAAGATTTTTGATAGACCTCATCGAGTTTGCCTACAGATGCAGACGCATTTTGCATTTTTGTAGCAAATTCTTTAGCGGCAGCTCCTGCATCAGAAATATCGGCAAGCTTTGCAGCAGTATTGCTAAGATTGTTTAAGCCTTGTCCCAATTTGTCGAAAATTTCCGGTCCAATGTCAGCTTTCATGAGTAACTCATCAAATTTTGAAAGTGCTGAAGGGCTTCCTCCACCAATTATGACAGAACCGCCACCCATACCGCCCCCTGTTGAAGGTACAGTAGCAACATGGCCTCCCTCTGTGGGTTGTCCGCCTGCAAATGAGCCTCCTACAGGTACACCAACTACTTGAGGCATTTCATGGGCTCTGTCAAAACGACGTACTTGCGTTTCGTCTTCTTCGAACTCATCAGTTAAACCGGCCAACTCCGGATAAACTAACGTCCAGTCCAGTTCTTCATGCAATGGTTCAAATCCAGAAAAGAAGAATATTAAAGCCTCTACAAGCAACCCAATGGTAAGCATGATTGAAGAACCCGGTAAGTGTAGGATTTTGAAGAGCGCACCGATTAGCACAACGGAGGCTCCCCATCCATACACATATTTCATAAAGTTCTTATAGCCTTTACTTTCGACAATTTCGTTAATATTCATGGCTTAATTTTTTATTGTGTTTTTACAGTCTATTAACTTAATAAACATTCGATTGAGCACCAGTTTCATCAGGTCCCATGTATGATCTTACACATCTAAAGCCGATATAAGCTTTTGCAGTGTCTTGGTATTCATAAGTGCGGGTTCCATTTTGCATGTAATAACCAATGTCTTTCCATGAACCACCACGAACTACTTTCCGCTTCAATGCAGGAGGATCATCGGGTAAGGCGTTAAACTGATAATATGGATTCAAATCATGGGTAAAGCTATAGGAACTTTCGTCGAATGCGTTGGCAGTCCATTCGCTCACATTACCGGCCATATCATACAATCCATAGTCATTGGCTTCGTAAATAGCCACCTCTGTAGTATGCAACCCACCATCAAGAACGTAATCGCCTCTCATAGGTTTAAAGTTGGCCAAGAAACAACCCATGTCATTCCTTGTATAAGGACCGCCCCACGGATAAACGGCTAATTCCATTCCTCCACGTGCTGCATATTCCCATTCCGATTCCATGGGCAAACGATAATCTTGAACAAAATGACCTCCGGCACCGGCCAAGAAACCATTTTGATAAGCGGTTCTCCAAATAGAGAAAGCGGTAGCTTGTTTCCAACTTACACCTACTACAGGATAATTGTCGTAGCTCGCATGCCAAAAATACATATTAGCCATGGGTTCGTTGTATGAATAGGAAAAGTCACTAATCCAACAGAGTGTATCAGGATAAACATTCACCATATCGCGCATGATGAAAGAACTACGATCTTTGATAGGGATTTTTTTGCCGTCTAAACCGACGATCTCACCATCGTATTGTCCCGTTTTATAGTTGTAATGTCTGCGGTTTTCGTTATCGAAAGTAAATTTCTGCGCGGCTTGTTTGTAATCAATCCAGAAATACTCATAATTTAATTTCCGTGGGTCAATCGATTTTCTGCGGTAAAAACGTTCGTGTTCCGGATAAAATAAATCTTGAAGGATTTCATTCTGTTCTTGGTCGTCCCAGATAATTTCCATTTCCCAGTTGATGAAAGGGGGTTCAATGGCTTCTCCAAAAGCATCTTCTGAAATCAGGTACTCGTCAATTTGCTCACCTAACATGCGGTAGGCCAACGAATCGCGCACCCAATGGACAAACTGGCGGTATTCGTTATTGGTAATTTCGGTTTGGTCCATATAAAAGGATGCAATTGAAACCGTTTTTGATTGTGCGGTAGTAGCCCATGGTACATCTTGGTCATTGGGTCCCTGGCGATAGCTGCCTTTCGGTACTAAAACCATTCCAAAGGGATCCGATACATACCACGGTGCTCTGTCTTGAACACCTGTTAATTCTCCTTCTTCAGTACTTGCACATCCGACAAATATGATTAACACGGCACTCAAAATTGCTAATTTTTTCATAGTCTATCAGTATATATTTTAGAAATATAAAAATGAACAAAATAAATTAAAAAACCAAATTAAAGAAATCTTACACTTTTAAACTTTCTGCTATCTTTATCAATATCAAGGCTGAATGAATATCCTACCATGAATTCAAACGAACCGGCACTGCTTTTTATTATACGCGATGTATTCACATCATACGACACGGCAACTTCAATTCCACTGGGCAAATCAATGCCTGCAATCACAATCACCGCATCATTCTTTTTATAGCCCAATCCTCCAAAAAACCGTTGGTTATAGGTTAATATCCCTGACAAACTAAATTGGGTAGAGGATATATCGGAGGCAATAAAAGCCGAAGGTTGAACTGAAAACATGGGGTTGGCCAACTGGTAATCGTAGCCGGTGCTAATAAAAAACTGCCTCCCGATAAATGTTTCGGTGGATGAAGCAGTTTCATTGTTCGTGGAATTTGTATATTTTATTCTACTTTGCATTACATTCATGGTCGAAACACTCAAGTATAAATTATCGGCCCGGTAAAATACGCCCAAATTTACATCTAAAGCAAAAGGTCGATCATCTTTATTTTGTGGGATTGAAACATCTCCCGCCACATCACCAGTTGCGCGCCAATCTGATTCAAATTTGTGGCTTAGCATATTTAAACTGGCCCCGATTCCTAAATCGCCTTGTGCCAAAGAACGCCTGTAAGCATACGAAAGATTTACGTAAGTGTTACTAAAATTACCAATATTGTCTAACAGAAAGGTTAACCCTGCTCCATGTTGATGGTTAAACAGCTTAAAGGGAGCATCAATACTAAATGTTTGGGTACGAGGTCTTCCTGGGAATTTCATCCATTGTTCGCGGAATAAGCCTTTGGCCTCAATTTCATTTCCATCGCCCGCGTAACCCGGGTTGTAATACATCAGGTCGAACATGGGTAAGCTGGAATAGTTCGCATTTTGGCTAAAAATGTCACCAAACACCAGTAATAATATGATACATGTAACAAGCTTCTTTTGCATCTGAATACAAACCATTACTTTATAATGGGGTTTTGTTGGTAAAATAAATAAAAATATAGTCGCCAAACAAATGAAATAAAACCTCTTTTATAAACGATCAACGCATAAAGGTATTATATATTGTTTAATATTTTACAGGTATCGTTGGATATTTATCCAAATCCGTTCTGGGATTTCGTTGTTGCATATATCTAAATAATCACGCTCGGAGCAAGCAATAATGCGCTTTTCATCGGTTTTTCCCACAGGGATTTCTACCCAAAAACGGTGGTTGGAACTGTTTTGATAAAATACCAAATCGGTATCGATACGGTCAAATTTCACAAATATTTTTTTGTACGATGAGGTATCTTTTACCGGGAAATCGCCTTTCCGATGGGTGATTCCTGAAATAAAATGCCAAATCAATTGAGCGATAGTGTGTGCAGATTGTCCGCTTCCATCTTTTTCCGATTGGTATTCGAACAATGCAAAAACTTTCATTTTATCGCTCAATCCTGCCAGATAGGCTAATTGACAGGCTTCTTCGTTGTAAAACCCATTCGGGCCAGGGAACGAAGTTGCAGGGCAATCGGGCTGCCGGATGGCTGACACATCAAACGAAACCATATCGGCATCTCTGAAAACAGGTTCAATCTGGTTCATGTTGCTGCGGACAGCTCCTAAACGAACCGTTTCAACCAACTGATCGGCCAAAAACCGTAATTGTTGATTGGAAACAAAATAACTCTGGTACCCGATAACTGAGGAGAGGATCGACTTTTTGCCCAGTTTTAAAAGGGAGCCGAGGTAGGAAGCCGCGTGGAAATCATCCTCCACATGGTCAATCCTTGAATCGATGAGGGTTAATTCAGCCTCCCCAAGAGCCTGTTCAATCCCTTGGAAAATGGGTAGGGTGTTGTCTTGAGTTCCACCTATGTATATAGGTATAATTTGCTGGTTAAGTAAATAATTGGTAACAAATGAAAGTGAAGCATAGGTATCTTTGATGGTTTCGCCCATTTTCAGGTTTCCCATATCTACCATCATTAACTTATTGAACCCAGCCAGTTGATACAAATAACTCCTTACCGCATCTAGGTTCACGGAGTATTTTTGAGGGAAGGCATTTCGGGTTTCGGTGAGTCCAATAATTGCTACAGTAGGTTTCGGGCTTTTTTGCAATTCCCAATCCAACTCCAGGGATTTTCCAATAAAACCTTCGTTACAGAGGTTTCTATTGAATGAATCGGCATTGATGGAATCAAAATAACCTTTTAACTCTTCCATATTTTATTTACCTTTTTTCCGGGGTGGTTTTTCAGGACTGTTTTTAATAATTTCCAGACAATCATCAAGTGTCAATTCTTTGACTTCTTTTCCTTTCGGGATGCGATAATTTTGTTTGTTATATACAATGTAAGGCCCAAAGCGGCCATTTAAAATCTGGATGTCGCCGTCAGTTCCCTGGAACACGGCAATGTTTTTATTTTCGTCCGACACCCGTTTTTCCTGGATCAGTTCAATGGCCCGATCGAGTTCCACGGTGTAAGGATCGTCAATCCCCTTCTTCAGGGAGTAAAATTTATTGTCATGCCTGACATAAGGGCCAAACCGGCCAATGGCAGCCACAACTTTTTTAGTTTCGAACAGTCCCAAATCGCGGGGCAGTTTGAATAGTTCTAAAGCTTCTTCAAGGGTGATGGTTTCTATGTGCTGATCCCTTCGTAGGGCCGCATATTGTGGTTTTTCGTCATCTTCGTTATCGCCAATTTGAGCCATGGGGCCGTAACGGCCAATTTTCACGATTACCGGCTTACCGGTTTTCGGATCATTGCCAATGTTCCGTTCCCCGCTTTTCCGGCCAACAATCTCCAAAGCACCTTCAATACGGTTGTGGAAAGGGTGGTAAAACTCATCAATCATTTTATGCCAAACCATGTCACCTTCGGCAATGTCGTCGAATTGCTTTTCAACATCGGCTGTAAAGTTAAAATCAAGGATGTTTGGGAAATGCTCTAACAGATAATCGTTAACTACCATGCCAATGTCGGTGGGGAACAATTTGCTTTTCTCGGTTCCAAAGACTTCGGTTTTGTCGGCTTTGGTTATTTTATTATCCTTTAAAGTAAATTGAAGGTAACCTCGTTCTTTACCGGCACGGTCTTCCTTAATCACATATCCCCGGTTTTGTATGGTCGAAATGGTTGGGGCATAGGTGGAAGGACGGCCAATCCCGAGTTCTTCCAATTTACGGACCAAGCTGGCCTCTGTATAACGTGGAGGGTTTAACGTGAATTTTTGTGTGGCCGATATGGATTGGTAACCCAGTTTTTGGCCTGCATTAATAATAGGTAATAGACTTTTTCCGCCATCTTCTTCTTCATCGTCTGTTGATTCGATATAGACCTTTAGAAAACCATCAAATTTAATCATCTCGCCTTGAGCCAGGAATTTGTGTTTGCTGTTCTCAATGTCAATGGTGATGGTGGTTTTCTCAAGTTCGGCATCACTCATTTGAGATGCTAACGTACGCTTCCAAATGAGCTCATAAAGCTTTTTCTCGTTGGCATTTCCGGGAATGGTTGATTTATTCATGTAGGTGGGGCGAATTGCTTCGTGAGCCTCTTGCGCACCTTTGCTCTTGGTTTTGTAGCGGCGGGTTTTCAGGTATTTTTCGCCAAATTCACTGGTAATTTCTGTAGCAGCCGATTCAATGGCAGCATCCGACAGGTTTACCGAATCGGTCCTCATATAGGTAATTTTTCCAGCTTCGTATAGATGCTGGGCCAAAGTCATGGTTTGCGAAACTGAGAATCCGAATTTACGGCTGGCCTCTTGCTGTAAGGTTGAAGTGGTAAAAGGAGGAGCCGGTGTCCGTTTGGTTGGCTTTTTCGAAATATCGCTAACGGTAAAAGCAGCCTGTTTACAATGATTCAAAAACGATTCGGCTTCATTGGCAGTTACAAAGCGGGTGTTCAATTCGGCTTTAAGATCCACCGGATTGGTATCGGCTTTATTAAACTGGGACAAAACCCGGAAGGCCGATTGAGGGACAAAGTTCATGATTTCGCGCTCGCGTTCTACCAACAACCTTACGGCTACCGATTGTACCCTACCGGCCGAAAGGGATGGTTTCACCTTTTTCCATAACACGGGAGATAATTCAAAACCCACCAGGCGGTCAAGGACCCTGCGTGCTTGCTGGGCATTTACCAGGTTGTAATCAATTTGCCGCGGGGTTTCAATCGCGTGAAGGATGGCTTCTTTAGTAATTTCGTGAAAAACAATCCGTTTGGTCTTTTTTAAATCCAATTGCAACACCTCGGACAAATGCCAGGCAATGGCTTCTCCCTCGCGGTCCTCATCGGATGCTAACCAAACCATCTGGGCTTCTTTGGCAATCTTTTTAAGTTCGGTCACTACTTTCTTTTTGTCGGGCGATATTTCGTAATTGGGAGTATAATTGTTGGCGATATCAATACCAAAATCTTTTTTTGATAAATCCCTGATATGTCCAAAGCTCGAAGTGACCAAGTACCCTTTGCCTAAAAACTTTTCAATGGTTTTGGCTTTGGCCGGAGATTCCACGATGACTAAATTTTCCACCATATTTTCAATGAATTAAACCTCAAAATTTTCGCAAATTAAATCAAATAACACAAGATGTTCAAAATTATTTGCCATTCACCATATAAATAGATGTTCCCGAAAGCCATTTATTTAAAGTAAAAAGAGGGATAAAAGGTAGTAAAACACGGGTTGTTTCATTTTTTTTACCCTTAAAAACTTTTTTTTCTCGATGATTACTACTTTTATGGCATCAAATTTTGACAAATCAGCGATTATGGCAAAAACAACAACCACCTATTTTAAGAAACAAGTATTGGCTTGGTCGATTATCATTTTCCCATTGGTCATGCTTTTCATGCTTTTCTTTCACATTTCCAAAGGGAATTTAGGGTTTATGCCCTCCTTTGAGGAACTTGAAAACCCCAAAAGCAATTTGGCATCGGAAGTTTATAGCGAAGACGGGATCTTATTGGGTACTTTTTTTAAAGAAAAGGAGAACCGGTCAAGAATTGAATATTCTGACATATCGCCCTACTTGGTTGATGCTTTAATAGCTACCGAGGATGAGCGGTTTTTGAGTCATTCCGGGGTTGATTTCAGGGGCCTTATCCGCGTATTTGTAAGAACGGTATTGCTTGGCAACGAGAGTTCCGGGGGCGGGAGCACCATTTCACAGCAATTGGCAAAAATGCTTTTCCCGCGCGAGGAGTTTTCCAATCCGATTCAAAAGGTAAACAGGAAATTCAGGGAATGGGTTATCGCCATCAAGCTTGAACGCAGCTACACTAAAGAGGAAATTATTGCCATGTATTTTAACCAATTCGACTTTTTGTACCAGGCGGTGGGTATTAAAAACGCTTCGATGGTTTATTTTAGCTGCGGTCCCAATGAATTGAAAATAGAGCAAGCCGCCATGTTGGTGGGCATGGCCAAAAACCCTTCGTTGTTTAACCCCGTCCGCCGCCCTGAACAAGCTTTGCAACGAAGGAATATTGTGTTTTTGCAGATGCTGAAAAACAATAAAATCACGAAACAGGAATACGATTCGCTCAAACAAATCCCATTGGAGACCCGGTTTCAAAGGATAGACCACACCATGGGAAAAGCCACCTATTTCAGGGAATATTTGAGGATGACCATGAATGCCTCTAAACCTGAAAAGGATAATTATTATAATCCGGCCACGTATATCGAAGACTCCGTTGAATGGGAAACCAACCCATTGTATGGATGGTGCAATAAAAACTTTAAACTAGATGGTGAACCCTACAGTATCTATAAAGATGGCCTTCGGATTTATACCACAGTAAACAGTAAGATGCAGGATTATGCCGAGGAGGCGGTTAGTGAACATTTAAGATATGATCTGCAGGTAGCCTTTGATTACGAAAAGAAATATCAAAAAACAGCACCATTTTCTGAAACATTGACTCAGGAAGAGGTGAACAACCTGATGACCCTTGGAATGAAACGGAGCGAACGGTACCGGGTGTTAAAGAATCAAAAAATCCCGATGGATTCCATCATTAAGAATTTCAAAACACGTACCGAAATGACGGTTTTCAGTTGGAGGGGAGAAATAGATACTGTAATGACACCGATGGACTCCATTAAGTATTACAAACACTTTTTGCTGGCCGGTTTTATGGCCATGGATCCCCGTTCGGGTTTTGTAAAAGCCTACGTGGGGGGCATTGATTACAAGCATTTTCAATACGATCACGTAGTGCAGGCCAAACGTCAGATTGGCTCTACCTTTAAACCCTTCCTATACACATTGGCCATGCGCGATGGGTATTCGCCCTGTTATCAGGTTCCGAATGTCCCCATTACCTTAACCGATCCTTCTACTGGTGAACCATGGACTCCCAAAGGAGGAGGAAATGAAAAATACGAGCGTAAAATGGTTTCCCTGAGGTTTGGGTTACGCCAATCATTGAATAATATTACTGCCTGGTTGATGGGCCAATTTGGGCCAAAAGCCGTGATTGATATTGCCCGCAATATGGGTGTTAAGAGTGAAATTCCCGAAGTGCTTTCCATCTGTTTGGGAGTTGCCGATTTATCGCTTTATGAAATGGTGGGGGCATACAGTTCTTTTGCCAATAAAGGGGTTTACACGCAGCCCGTTTTTGTTACCCGGATAGAAGATAAAAATGGGAACCTTTTGGCCACGTTTACCCCCAGGAAAAATGAAGCCATCAACGAGAAAACAGCTTATTTAATGATAGATATGCTAAAGGGTGTAGCTAATAAAGGAACGGCGGTTCGGTTACGGAACGACACCTATCAAATTTATTCTGAGGTGGCAGCCAAAACCGGGACTACCCAGAACCAATCCGACGGTTGGTTTATTGGTATTACCCCTAACCTGGTTTCAGGGGTTTGGACAGGAGCCGAGGACCGGGCTACCCATTTTGATGGATTAAGCTTGGGGCAAGGTGCCAACATGGCGTTACCTGTTTGGGCCATCTTTATGAATAAAGTTTATAACGATGGTACCTTAGGAATTACCCGGGAAGATACTTTTGAAAAACCCGCAGATTATGTGGAAACACCTGAATGTGTTGACATTCTAGGTGAAGACGAATCGGGGGAAAGCAATGAGGAAATTCCTGAGGAAGTAGATTTTTAGCTTTTTGAACTAAAGAGTAAGGTTGAATACTTTTTTCAATTGGTACAGACAAGGAGTTAAGGACTTTCTTCCCCTGTTAATTAAACAATTTAGCAAAAACCTGTTCCACCTTCTGCACTCCAACAACCTCAATACCGAAGGTTTTTGAAGTGCTGTTTTTTTGTTGGGGCACAAAAATCCGTTTGTAACCCAATTTTGAAGCTTCGGCAATGCGTTGTTCCAAACGCCCGGTGGGTCGTATCTCGCCCGATAGACCCACTTCCCCGGCAAAGCATGTCCCTTTGGGGATTGGACGGTCGACATCAGAAGACAGGATGGCACAGATGACCGCCAGATCAATGGCAGTATCAGCCACTTTGAGGCCACCGGCAATATTTAAAAAAACATCCTTGGAGGATAACCGGAATCCGATTCTTTTTTCTAGCACAGCGAGCAACAGGTTCAACCTTTTGGTATCGAAGCCGGTGGAAGTACGCTGGGGTGTACCATAAACCGCCGAGCTTACCAGAGCTTGCACCTCAATCAAAAATGGGCGGACTCCTTCGATGGTAGCACAAGTCGAAATGCCGCTATAATTTTCGTGGTGTTCCGATAATAAAAACTCTGAGGGATTGGCCACCTCTCTCAGACCGGATTGTATCATTTCAAAAATTCCAATCTCAGAGGTAGAGCCAAACCTGTTTTTGCTTGAACGGAGGATGCGGTACATAAAATGGTTATCACCCTCGAACTGCAACACGGTGTCCACCACGTGTTCCAATATTTTAGGCCCAGCCAATGAGCCGTCTTTTGTAATATGGCCTACCAAAACCACAGGTATCTGGTTTTCTTTGGCAAAATGCAACAGTTGGGTGGCACTCTCACGGATTTGGGTTACAGTTCCTGGCGATGAATCAAGAAATTCAGTCCGCAGGGTCTGGATAGAATCAATGATAATCAGATCAGGAAGTAGTTGTTTGGATTGGATTAGGATTGCTTCGGTTAAAATCTCCGCTAAAAAATAGACATTGTTTTGAGTATAGCCCAGGCGGTTGGCCCGCATTTTGATTTGTTCGGCACTTTCTTCGCCCGACACATAAAGGATTTTCCCTTGGAAGTTTTGGGCAATCTGAAGCAGCAACGTTGATTTTCCGATTCCGGGTTCACCCCCAATCAGTATTACCGAACCGGGCACCAGCCCGCCACCCAGTACCCGATCAAATTCCCGACAAGTGGTAGGAATCCTTTTTTGGCCATGTTCTTTGATATCGTTTAAAAGAATAGGGGTATTTCCCGTGGCGTAATTACTGGTTAATGCAGGACTTTTTGCAGATGCGATAATTACCTCTTCCGAATAGGTATTCCATTCATTACAGCTTGGGCAACGGCCAATCCATTTGGGGGAGTTTGCCCCGCAGCTTTGGCAAACATAAACGGTTTTGGCTTTGGCCATGGTTTAGCGTTTTGCTAACTCAATACGTAAATAGGCAGCATCTGTGGTACCATCGGGATGTTTCCGTTTGGTTACTTTAAAATAATCGTTGTTGAGCTCATCTACCCAATATTCCCCTCGGGGATCTCCTGCAGCGGTTCCATAATCACCTTCTCCAAAAATCTCAAAAATATTCCCATCGATGGAATAGGTGTATTTTATTAAATTGAGTGTATCGGTAGCTGAAATGGTGGTGTCCAAATCAAATACCCAAAGTGCTTCACCGGCAAAGAATTGCCAATAGGTAGATTGACTGGTGGGCTCTGAAAAGGGGATTTTTTCCCAAATCCCGATAAGTTTGTTTTGTTGGCTACCACGGCATCCGGCAACAACTGCCAGGGTTATGATGGCTGAGGCTATGATTAGATTGCGTTTCATCTTATTAATAAAAGCGTTTGATTCAAATGATTACAGACAAATTTAATAATTAATCGGTGTTCGCAAAAAAAATTACGTTAAACCACCTTTTTTAATGATTGATGTGGATGAAAAACCCTCCACAAAGGGGATGGTTTCTATACGGCCGCCATTGCTTGTGACTATGTCGTAACCCACAATATCTTCAGGTTTGTAATCACCGCCTTTTACCAAGATGGAGGGTCTTACCTTTTTGATCAACTCATAAGGAGTGTCTTCTGAAAAAAGGACTACGGCATCGACAAAACTAAAGGAGGCCAGGATTTGAGCCCGGGCAAGTTCAGGATTAATCGGACGGGTTTCTCCTTTCAACCGCCGGACAGAGCTATCGGAATTTAACCCAATCAATAATTTATCGCCTAGCAGGGCTGCGGCGGCTAAATATTGAATGTGCCCCAAATGAATGATGTCAAAGCAGCCATTGGTAAAAACTACTTGATGGTTTTTAAACCTCCAAATAGCAAAAAGCCGATTCAATTGTTCCGGCTCAATTATTTTGGAATGAATCCTTTCAAGAGGGGTCATTGCACCTAAATTAATGAATTGGTAGCGGTGTCGGGAAAAATAAGCCAGGGTTTGAATTTTTTTGCATCTTCAAAGTCCATGCTGGCGTAGGATATGACAATTACAATGTCTCCAACTTCAACTTTACGGGCTGCAGGGCCATTTAAGCAGATAGAACCAGAACCCCGTTCTCCTTTAATGATATATGTTTCAAGTCGTTCCCCGTTATTGAGGTTTACCACCTGGACTTTCTCATTTTCAATCATGTTGGCAGCATCCATTAAATCTTCGTCAATGGTGATGCTTCCCACGTATTGCAGATTGGCTTCGGTAACCCGGACTTTATGAATCTTCGATTTTACAACTTCTATATTCATGGCCAAAAATTTCGGTACAAAGTTACAAATTAAAACTGATATTATCTATCAGGCGGATGTTACCAGCCCAAACAGCAATACAACCTATATTGTTTTTGCCATTTTTAAAAGTTTTGGAAGGGATGAGTTGCTGGTCGTCCACAACCTCAAAATATTCCACTTTTAACAGGCCCGATTGATTAATGGTTTCAACCACCCACGATTTGATCTGGGGTACCGAAAGCCCGTTGCTTTTAGCCACGGCTTGCATCAAGGTTTGGTGTATCAAGGGGGCAATTTTCCGGTGTTCCTCTGTGAGTAAAAGATTCCGGGAACTCATAGCCAGGCCATCGGTTTCCCGGATAATGGGGCAGGCTACTATTTGAACGTTTAAGTTCAGTTTTTTAACCATTTTCCGGATAATGGCAACTTGCTGAAAATCTTTCTGTCCAAAAAAGGCAACATCGGGATTAACTAAATCGAACAATTTGCTTACAATTTGTGCCACTCCGTTAAAATGTCCTGGCCGGTGTTCTCCTTCCATCAAGGTGTCGATGCCATCAAAATCAAAAACACGGGTATCTTTTTCAGGATACATATCCGATTCGGAAGGAACAAAAACAGCATCACAACTGGCTGAAGCAAGTTTTTTCAGATCGGTTTCCAGGTCGCGGGGATAGTTTTTCAGATCGTTGGGATCGTTGAATTGGGTAGGATTCACAAAGATACTGGTTAAGGTCACCGGGCACCTTTTTTTGGAGTTGCCTATCAATGACAGGTGGCCCTCGTGCAAAGCCCCCATAGTAGGAACAAATCCAATTTCAAGGTTTTGTTTTTTTAGCCTTTCGATATATAAAGCCAGTTCAGGTATCTTATAAATTACTTGCATAGTTCCTCCACAACTTCCCAAATCGGGTGCAAAAGAAATTTAAAAATGTCTGATTTCAAAAAAAATACACAAAAAAAGAGGTTCTATAAATCATTCACAATCATAGGTTAAGAACAGATGGTTGAGTTTGTGCAATATTTTTACTACCTTTGCCCGGTTAAAATAATCAAATTGTTAGATGGAAAAGAAAAAGGTATTGTTTATTTCTCAGGAAATTACCCCTTATCTACCCGAAAGTGAAATTGCAAACATAGGCCGCGCACTTCCCCAAGGAATCCAGGAAAGAGGAAAAGAAATTCGAACTTTTATGCCCCGGTTTGGCAGCATTAACGAGCGCCGGAACCAGTTGCACGAAGTCATCCGGCTTTCCGGGATGAACTTGATCATTGATGATACCGACCACCCCTTGATTATTAAAGTTGCCTCAATCCAGGCAGCTAGGATGCAAGTTTATTTTATCGATAACGAAGACTATTTTCAACGGAAGTTCGTTTTGCAGGACAAAAACGGAGCGTTCTTTAAAGATAATGACGAGAGGGCTATCTTTTTTGCCAGAGGCGTGCTTGAAACCGTTCAAAAATTAAGATGGTCGCCCGATATTATTCATTGTCATGGATGGTTTACGGCATTGGTGCCTTTATATATAAAAAAATCGTTTAAAGACAACCCCTTGTTTTCCGATGCCAAAATGGTTTATTCCGTCTATCAGGACGGATTTGACAAAGAATTGGATAAAAACTTCAAAAACAAGCTTTTGTACGATGGCATCACCAAAAAAGATGTGGACATTTTGAATCTTCCCTCGTTTGACAACCTGACAAAACTGGCCATTGACCATTCAGATGGTATCATTGTTGGAAGCCCACAAATAAATAAAGAGGTAGAGGAGTACATCCAAACCAAATCCTTAAAGGTGCTTCCTTATAAAAACGAAGAGGAATATATTGATGCATGTGCCGCTTTCTATGATGAAATACTTACCTAAGGCATTCCGGGCGGTCATTTTTTGTTTATTCAAGACATTGAGAACCGGCCTTTTGGGTTGGTTTTTTCATTAAATGAAGTTCAAAGGAGTACCATAATTTTTTTTATTTTATTATCAGCAACATACTATAAAGATTAATAAAAGAGTTTTTACACACACACACTTAACTAAACAAAACAACTATGTGCGGAATTGTTGGATACATTGGAGACAAAGAAGCCTATCCCATTCTGATTAATGGATTGAAGCGCCTTGAATACCGGGGTTATGATTCAGCCGGTGTAGCTTTATTAAACGGAGAGACATTGCTTTACAAACGAAAAGGCAAAGTAAGCGACCTGGAATCATTTATCGGACAGCAAATGGTGACTGGGAAAATAGGTATGGGGCATACCCGCTGGGCTACGCACGGGGAGCCGAATGATGTAAATGCACACCCTCACGCATCGTTCCATAAAAACTTTATTATTATCCATAATGGGATTATCGAGAATTATGCCCGGCTGAAGGAAAAGTTGATCCATCGTGGATATGAGTTTCAAAGCGAAACCGATACGGAAGTCTTGGCCAATTTGATTGAATATATTTATTTGAGCAACCCTATGACTGCTGAAATGGCGGTACGCTTGGCCCTTTCGAAAGTAGTTGGTGCCTACGGGTTAGTGGTTATGTGCAAAAACGAACCTGATAAGCTGATTGCAGCCCGTAAAGGGAGCCCGTTGGTTATTGGCGTGGGTCAAGGCGAGTATTTTTTAGCATCGGATGCCACACCCATCGTGGAATACACCAAGAGTGTCATTTACATGAACGACGATGATGTTGCCGTGATCCAGAAAAATGAGTTGCAATTAAAAACCATCCAGAATCAATCACTAATTCCTAATATACAGGAGCTTTCGTTGGACATTGGGGAAATTGATAAAATGGGATTTGACCATTTTATGCTGAAGGAGATTTATGAGCAACCCAAGGCCATTGCCGATACATTCCGGGGAAGGATAACTCCCGATTTAATGAACATCCATTTAGGTGGATTACACGCCGTATGGCCCGATTTGGAAAAAGCCCGGCGGATAATCATCGTAGCCTGTGGAACCTCCTGGCATGCCGGTTTGGTTGGGGAATATCTTTTTGAAGAATTTGCCCGCATCCCGGTAGAAGTAGAATATGGGTCGGAATTCCGTTACCGGAAACCGGTTATTTATAGCGACGATGTGGTTATAGCCATCAGTCAGAGCGGTGAAACTGCTGACACTCTGGCGGCTATCAGGTTGGCAAAAGAGGCAGGAGCAATGGTATTAGGTATTTGCAACGTGGTAGGGAGCAGCATCCCACGCGAAACCGATGCCGGGGTTTACACCCATGCCGGCCCTGAAATAGGGGTAGCTTCAACCAAAGCGTTTACAGCACAAGTAACGGTGTTAACCATGATGGCGCTGAAATTGGCTCACAACAAATATCAAATCTCCAATGAACAGTACCATCATTTGATTAAAGAATTGACCCTCATTCCCGAGAAAATAGAAAGGGCGTTGGGTGCCAATGAACACATCAAAACCATTTCAAAACTTTATAAAGACCGGAACAATGCCATTTACCTGGGACGCGGGTTTTTGTTCCCCGTGGCTCTCGAAGGGGCGTTGAAATTGAAAGAAATATCCTACATCCATGCCGAGGGTTATCCGGCAGCGGAGATGAAGCATGGACCCATTGCCTTGATTGACGAAAACATGCCGGTGGTGGTTATTGCTACCAAAGACAGTTCGTACGAAAAAATTGTATCGAACATTCAAGAGGTTAAGGCCAGAAACGGGATCGTTATTGCAGTGGTAACTGAAGGCGACGACACCATTAAAAAAATGGCCAACCATGTGATTGAAGTTCCTGAAACGCCTGAACATTTGGCCCCGTTGATGTCGGTTATCCCCTTGCAGTTACTTTCGTATCACATTGCTGTGATGCGTGGTTGCAACGTGGATCAACCCCGAAACCTGGCCAAATCGGTGACAGTTGAATAACAGAAGCGGTATATTAAAAACACTAAATCACCATGAGGGGCGGGGAATCAAAAGAATTTGTTTCGTGCGTTTTATGGTGATTTTTAATAAAGTTTGTTTAAAAATCTGAAACGATTAACCATATCAGTATTATGTCTATCGAAGTAAATCAGGTAACAAAAGTTTATGGGGAGCAAAAGGCCTTAAAGGATGTCAGTTTTTCTATCAAAACCGGCGAAGTGGTTGGCTTTTTAGGCCCAAACGGGGCAGGAAAATCTACCTTGATGAAGATTATTACAGGGGTAATCCCCCCAACTTCGGGTCAAGTTAAGGTAGAAGGGTTTGATGTGGTTACCGACGATTTGGAGGTGAAACGGTTTTTGGGTTATCTGCCTGAGAACAACCCCCTGTATTTGGATATGTTTGTTAAGGAATATCTTGAGTTTGTGGCGGGGATGTATCACCTACCCAACAAAAAAGAAAGGGTGGAGGAGATGGTGTTAAAGACAGGATTGACTTTGGAGCGAAAGAAAAAAATTGGGGCTTTATCAAAAGGATATCGGCAACGGGTGGGTTTAGCTCAGGCATTAATCCACGATCCCAAGGTGTTGATTCTCGACGAACCCACCTCAGGGTTGGACCCCAATCAAATTATTGAAATCCGTAACCTGATTACCGAGATTGGAAAAGAAAAAACCATCCTGCTCTCCACACATATTATGCAGGAGGTGAAGGCCATTTGCGGACGGATTATTATTATTAAAAGCGGGCAAATTATTGCCGACGATGCTACCGGTCATTTGCAACAGACGCTTTCAGAGGAACAACAGGTAGTCTTGATTGAGTTTAACAGCGATCCTGTTGAGTCGGAGTTGGCTCAAGTAGAAGGGATAACCCATGTAAAACGGATAAAAGACAACCATTGGATCGTTCAAGGCACTACCGGAAAAGACATCCGGCAGGATTTGTTCAACTTTGCAGTTTCAAAACAAATTGCGGTACTCTCCATGCAGAAAAAGGAAAAATCGCTGGAAGAGGTATTTCAGGAATTAACCAATAAATAAAGGCTTTCAGAAGGGATTAGAAGCTTAACCCCTCTTTCAGTTTTTTATATCCGGCCAAGCTCACATTAATTTTCTGGCCTTGCCCCAAGATGGCAATGTATGAGGATTTTCCGTAAGGTTCCAGGCGCTTTACCTGTTCGATCCGCACGATGTACGAGCGGTGCACACGGACAAAATCATCGGTGCTTAAATGGGTTTCGTAGTATTTCATGGTTTTTTCTTTCAAAAACCGGCCCTTTTCAGTATAAATCATCACATAATCATCTTTAGCTTCGATATAAAGAATATCTTCAACCGGAATCATGTGAATGTCGGAACCTTTCTTGACAACCACCCGGAACAGGTTTTCTGTTTTTTCATCAATCGTATCCAATACGTGTTGAATGGGGTCCTCTTTTAAATCCGCCTTTTTTGTGGCAATGCTATTAACACGTACTTTATCCAGTGCTTGATTGAACCGCTCTTTTGAGAAAGGTTTCAACAGGTAATCTACAGCATTCATTTCAAAAGCCTTGATGGCATATTGATCGTAAGCCGTTGTAAATACAATCTGAGGGCGCTCATCGAGTAGCTCTAACAACTCAAAGCCAGTAATTTTAGGCATCTGGACATCTAAAAAAACCAAGTCGGGTTGCAACTCCTTAATGGCTTTCAGGCCTGAAAAACCGTCGGAAAATTCACCAATCAATTCAATATCGGCATGGCTTTTCATAAAGGTTTTAACTATTTCACGGGCCGGGGCTTCGTCTTCAATAATCAGGGCTCTCATAATGGTAGGGTTTAAAGTCCGGGTTAATTTTTAAAAACAGGTTTATGAGGAATAATAAGCTGAACAGTAAATGAACAATCCGTTTTTTGGATCGAAAACAGGTCATTCAATTGATAGATGATTTTCAACCGCTCAATAATATTTTTTATTCCAGTGCCGGTCCCTTTACGGGGTACAGCTTCGGGGTCGAAACCATTACTGATGGAGATTTTTAAACTTTGGTCGGGAAGTTTTTCACATGCAACAGAAACCGTCACAGGTTCGGTACTTTCATAAACCCCATGTTTAATGGCGTTTTCAATCAAAGGTTGTAAGATTAGGAAAGGGACTTTGTGCTCGAAACAAGAGGCTCCTATTTGTTGTTCAAAAATCAGTTTCTCTCCAAACCGGATTTTCTCCACCGAGATATACGACTCCATGTTCTCGATTTCCTGCCGCAAGGGGATGAGGTTGTTGGGGTCGTGGGCCAGGGAATAACGCAAAAAGCTCGAAAGCTTGATGATCATTTCATGGGCTTTTTCAGGATTGGTAATGGTTAGCGAACTGATAGAATTCAAACTATTGAACAAAAAATGGGGGTTGATTTGCGATTTGAGTGAATTCAGTTCTGCTTCGTTGATTTTTTCCCGTAATTGTGATTCCTGAAGCATGTGTTCCCTGAGGTTGTACCCATAAATGAGCAGGTAGTAAATCATGATCAGGGCAAAATAGAGAAAAATACCCGTGTAAATCCGCCAAGGGAAACCAAAATCACCAATTAATAATTCCGGCTGAACAAATTTCAAGATTGTTTTGGTAAGGAAAACCCCGGTACTGAACCAAAAAGCCAGTGTCAGTGCCATAATACCTAAATGATGGATTATCAGGTTTGTTACCGACTGTTTTTCAAGGTCGTTATAAAAAACAGGATACCACAAAGCCACGCCAATCAAGGCAAACAAGGTATTAAAAACCAACCCATCGATCAAAGAACTTACAAAATCAATTTGATTCAGATACATTAATGTGGCCACGTGAACACCTAAAACCAAAACCCACATACCGCTATAAGCCAGTATGTATTTAAAACTTTGGGTAATCGGGTGTTTCACGGTCAATATTTTTTAAGATTACTAAATTACAAAAGCATCCACTACCGGAGTTGTATGGATGCTTTTTTATTTATATTAACAAAAATCTTCATGGAGTATCAACTGTTTGCTAGAAACTTTTGAGTTCACCCCCACCAAAGATAGCTTCACCTTTGATTAATAGTTTTTTTGTCGATGGAGTTCCTGTGGGTTTATACACTTTACGTTTATCGGAAAAACCGCCCATCACTGAAGTAACCTGTACCTGCACATCCCACTCGGGTTTTACAATCAGGGTGGCACCACCAAAGATGCACGACAATTCAATCACAGCACCTTCATCGCTCAGTTCTGCATCGGATAGATCCAGTTCTAGGCCTCCAAAGATGGCGGTAATGGTTCCTCCTTTGAAATTCTGGCTGGCTATTACGCGTTTACCTCCTCCGAAAATGGCTACCTCTTCAATACGTTCATTGCTATTGGTGGTTTCTGACTGGGGGAAAAAAACATGCGGGCGTTTGCGGTTTTGGGTTTTAAAGACTATAAAAATGCCAATCAGAATCAGAATTAAAGGCCAAATCAATTGTTTGGTTTCAAAAGGCAGGTTAAAAACATCAGGTAATAAAAAAGCACCACCAATAATAATAAGAATTAAACCGGCAAAGCGGGATTGGTTGCGGAAGATATTGATTAAACCAATAAATATAAGCAGCATAGGGATACTTAAAATAATGTCACGCCAACCTTCGGGAATAAGGTTCATCCGGTCGAACAGAAAAACCAAGCCCAACCCGATTAAGAATATTCCAATAAAAGGAACACCATCATGTCGGGTGCATTGATGTTTCGTTGTAAAGGAATCTTTTTTTGAGTAGTCCATAATTATTTAGATTTTTTGATTTCGAATTAATTTCATGCCAAAAGTAACCCATCCTGTACAATACCACAAAAACGAATCGGTAAACGTGACTTATTTTTCGGCGAAACTAGGAAAATGAATTTTATTTCATGTTTTCAAAGATAAAATAGTATATTTGCCGCTCAAATGTGGAAAGATTTGAACGTATTGCAACCACAGGAAAAAATGCTAAAAAGAATTCCATTCTGCATAACATTCACCTCTTTCCCCTGTTTATTTTCAATTAAAAAGTCTATTATGGGATATTTATTTACATCAGAATCGGTGTCCGAAGGGCATCCTGATAAAGTGGCCGATCAAATTTCCGACGCGTTGCTAGATAATTTTCTGGCCTTCGACCCAAACTCCAAAGTGGCCTGTGAAACATTAGTAACCACGGGGCAAGTGGTTTTGGCTGGCGAAGTACGTTCACAAACCTATGTCGATGTACAGGAAGTGGCGCGTAAAGTCATCAACCGGATTGGTTATACCAAGGGCGAGTACCGCTTTGAAGGCGATTCGTGCGGCGTATTGTCGGCCATTCACGAACAGTCGGCCGATATTAACCGTGGAGTCGATCGCGAAGAGCACATGAACCAGGGAGCAGGCGATCAGGGAATGATGTTTGGTTATGCTTGCCGCGAAACCGACGATTACATGCCTCTTTCGCTCGAATTGTCGCACCGGCTGCTGTTGGAATTGTCTGTCATCCGCCGCGAGGGAAAGGTGATGACTTACCTCCGCCCCGATTCAAAAAGCCAGGTAACCATTGAATATGGCGACGACAACCAACCCAAACGGGTGCATACCATCGTTGTTTCAACCCAGCATGACGAGTTTGATAAAGACGAACCGATGTTGGCAAAGATTAAAGAAGACGTGCGCACCATTTTAATTCCACGGACTATCGCCCAGCTTCCCGAACGGGTGAAAAAACTTTTCGATGGGGATTTTGTGTTGCACGTGAATCCGACCGGAAAATTTGTGATTGGGGGGCCTCATGGAGATACCGGCTTAACCGGGCGTAAAATTATTGTTGACACTTACGGCGGTAAAGGAGCTCACGGAGGTGGTGCTTTTTCAGGGAAAGACCCTTCGAAAGTGGATCGTTCCGCTGCATATGCAGCCCGTCACATTGCTAAAAATATGGTTGCTGCCGGAATAGCCGACGAAATTTTGGTGCAGGTAGCTTATGCCATAGGTGTAGCCAAACCTGTAGGTGTTTTTGTTAATTCTTATGGCACGGCCAAAGTAAAACTTTCTGATGGTGAAATTGCCCAGAAAGTGGAAGCTATTTTCGATTTACGGCCGGCAGCCATCGAAGACCGTTTGAAACTCCGTAACCCCATTTACGAAGACACTGCTGCCTATGGACACATGGGACGCACTCCCCGGAAAGTGAAAAAGGTGTTTGAATCGCCCTATTCCGGGAAGAAAGAGTTTGAAGTGGAACTGTTTACCTGGGAAAAGTTAGATTATGTGGATGCAATAAAAAAGGCATTCTCGTTATAAATCAATCAGATATAGTTTGAAAGCTGCAAGTTGTTTTGCAGCTTTTTTTTATTCTTACGCAGATATATGAGCGTAAAATACGGAATACAATTCCAAATAATGGCGTAAAAATTGGAATACAATTCCAAATAATGGCGTAAAAATTGGAATTAATTATTTTTTGATGTAAGTTTGCCATCAATTAACTACCCAAAAAAATCAAAACAGAGAGTATGAAAAATAGATTGATAACCTCAAGAATTCAGAAGAAAAGCCTGACAAAATTTGGGCGGATTCTGGTTATTACCGGAGCCCGGCAAACCGGAAAAACTACGTTGGTACGGCAGGCGTTTCCTGATTTTACATACCTTTCGATAGAAGACCCGGTGATGAGGAAGTCGTATGCCTCGTTATCGGCTCCCCAATGGTTGGCCAATTATCCCAAAGCCATACTCGATGAGATTCAAAAAGGACCCATTTTGGTTGAAAGCATCAAATCGGTGTACGATCAGTTTGAAAAACCCCGATATATTTTATTAGGTTCGAGCCAGATTCTTTTGTTGCAGAAAGTAAAAGAGAGCCTGGCAGGCCGGAGTCAGATTATCGAACTTTATCCTTTAACGCTGCCCGAATTATTATCGAAAGGATGGGACGATGAGGTGGGTTTGTCATTCCTGCAGAAGTATTTTTTGGGTGAGGCAACCCTGGAATCATTGTTACCAAACTTCACTTTGGTAAAGGAGTTTGCAGCTAAAAAAGCGGGCATGGACTATTTTCTTGATTTTGGGGGTTATCCTGCTTTAACCGATAGCCAACTGAGGGATGCGGAACGGCAAGAATGGCTGGTCAATTATGTAAAAACCTATCTGGAGCGCGACATCCGCGATTTGGTTGAATTGAGGGAATTAGAACCATTTATGAAAATACAGCAGATGGTGGCCCTGCATACCGGGAAATTGATCAACTTTTCGAAACTGGCGAAGGAAGCCGGAGTAACATCAAAAACAGCTCAACGCTATTTGCAGTATCTCGAAATCAGTTATCAGGCTATGGTATTGTTGCCATGGTACAGGAACAGCCTGAAAAAACTGGTGCGGACTCCAAAAGTTCATTTTTTGGATCCCGGGATTGTGAATGCCATCTTACGCAAAACAAAAACAGTTTATGGCAATGAGTATGAAAGTGCGGTGGTAGCCGAAATCTATAAACAAATTAAGAGCTTGCAGCTTCCGGTTCAATTATATCACCTGCGGACACTGGATGGGAGAGAGATTGATTTGCTGTTGGAAACTGAAGCGGGTTATATCCCTATCGAAATTAAAATGAGTGACCACATTTCTGAAACAGATGCAAGAAATTTCAGGGGATTGGAAGAGATTTTGGATAAGCCGGTACTTCATCAGTTTATTTTATCGAACGATTTGGAAGTGAAGCATCTCAATCCAAAGACGACCTCAATGCCTGCCGCGTATTTTCTCACTTCTTTTTAAAACCTCAGGTTTTACATTCTTTCAACAGTACGATCCGGGCGATTTATCAAATAGCTCGTGTTTTTTGTCGCATAGTAAAGGAAAATCGGCGTTTGAAGTGTTATTTTTGTTTTTGAAACCCCAACTGGAAGCAAAGCGATGGAAACGAAGAACTGGTATGCAGTTTATACCAAATCGAGGAATGAGAAAAAGGTGAATGAACTCATGACCCGAAATGGATACACTGTTTACTTACCTTTAATTAAGACTCTCCGGCAATGGAGCGATAGGAAAAAGATGGTAGAGCTGCCATTGATCCCTTCGTATGTGTTTGTTCATGTTTCGGAGCGGGAATACTACCGGATTTTGGAAACTCCTGGAGCTATTGGGTATGTTACTTTTGAAGGGAAAGCGGCACCCATTCCCGAAAAGCAGATAGAAGCCCTGAAACTGGCATTGGATAAAAATGTCGATATTGAAATTAGCGCAGATACTATTGAACCGGGTGTTTTGGTGAAGATTATTTCAGGCCCAATGAAAGGAGCTGAAGGGGAGATGATACGCGCCACACATAAAAAAAACTTTCTCATCCGCATCAGCCACATTGGGTTTTCATTAAAACTGGAAATCGATGCCAAGGATGTGATGAAATTGTAGTTTCTTTGCTTTTCCAACCGCTTTGCTCACCCTGAGAATGGGACTGAGGAGGCGAAGCTTTGAAATTAGGGGGGATAATGAACCAAAACTTCACCAATAATGAAATTTAGAGATTATAGTAATCAGTTAATAACGGCATGATAAATTCCAATGAATAACATAATTAGAAATTTATAAAACCCGTGTAATTCGTGGCAAAAATAATAAACATGAAAAAAACAGCCTTAATATCAGGGATCACTGGACAGGACGGGTCCTATTTGACGGAGCTATTGTTAGAGAAAGGATACGAAGTTCATGGCATCATCCGCCGTTCGAGCAGCTTCAACACTTTCCGGATTGACCATATTTACAACAACCCGGAGTACCTGAACAAGCAGTTCTTTCTGCACTATGGCGACCTGACCGACTCCAGCAACCTGAACCGGGTTGTAGAAAAGGTACAGCCCGACGAGATATACAACCTTGGGGCACAGAGCCACGTCCAGGTGTCGTTTGAGGTACCTGAATATACTGCCGAGGTGGACGGTGTGGGGACATTGAGGTTTCTGGATGCCATAAAAGAGACCGGCATCAAAACAAAATTCTATCAGGCATCTACTTCGGAGCTATACGGGAAAGTGCAGGAAATACCCCAGACCGAAAAAACACCGTTTTACCCACGGAGCCCGTATGCCGCGGCAAAACTGTATGCTTTCTGGATTGTGAAAAACTACCGCGAGGCTTACAACCTGTTTGCCTGCAACGGTATTTTGTTCAATCACGAAAGCGAACGGCGCGGAAAAACCTTTGTGACCCGGAAAATCACTGTGGCCGTTGCTAAAATTATGTTGGGATTGGAAGATGAACTGCTGTTGGGAAATTTGGATGCCAAACGCGACTGGGGCTATGCGCCCGAGTACGTTGAAGGCATGTGGCGGATGCTCCAGGCCGCAAAAGCCGACGATTACGTGCTGGCTACCAACGAAACCCATACCGTCCGTGAATTTATCGAGGAATCATTCCGGTATTTCAATGAAGAAGTGGAATGGAAGGGAAGCGGAGTGAATGAAGTTGGTATCCTGAAGTCAAGCGGTAAAAGGGTCGTTAGTATTAATCCCCGGTATTTCCGCCCCACGGAAGTGGAATTGTTGATAGGCGATTATGCCAAAGCCAGGCGCGATTTGGGATGGGAACCAAAGACCACCTTTGGGGATTTGGTGAAGATTATGATAAAAGCCGATTACGAAAAACAAAAAGGACGGCTTTAACCATTAAGGCATTTAGAATAGTCTAGCAAAGAAAAAAGCCACAGGGTTTCCTTATTAATTTTTACACCGATAATATTACTAAACTGGTGAAGCCATTTGTAAATGGATATTTCAAAATGCTTCCCGAATGATTTACTTAATTCCTTAATGGTTTATTAAATGGAAAAAGATTCGAAAATATACATCGCCGGGCACAAGGGAATGGTCGGCTCGGCCATCATGCGGGAGATGCAGAAGCTGGGGTACCACAATTTAGTTTACCGCGGATTTGGAGAACTCGATTTAACCAACCAGCAAGCGGTAGCAGAATTTTTTGCGGCTGAAAAACCCGAATATGTAGTTCTGGCTGCGGCTAAGGTTGGAGGAATAGTGGCAAACAATATTTACAGGGCGCAGTTTATTTACGAGAACCTGATGATACAGAACAACATCATCCACCATGCTTACCTGAATGGGGTAAAGAAGCTGCTGTTCCTGGGCTCTTCATGCATCTACCCCAAGTTGGCTCCCCAGCCGTTGAAAGAGGAATACCTGCTGACCAACGACCTGGAATATACCAACGAACCGTATGCCATTGCCAAGATTGCGGGTATCAAGATGTGCGAGTCGTACAACATCCAGTACGGCACCAACTTTATTTCGGTGATGCCCACCAACCTGTATGGCCCCAACGATAATTACGATCTGGAAAAGAGCCATGTGCTGCCGGCACTCATCCGTAAAATGCACATAGGCAAGTGTTTAATGAATAACGATTGGGGTGCTCTTCGTGCTGACTTAAACAAATTGCCCATTGAAGGAGTTTCCGGAGAGACCTCAGAATCAGCGATACTCGATAAATTGGCCAAATATGGAATTACGAAAAAAACAGAAACAGGCGATCTGAATCGTGTTTCAGTAACTTTATGGGGAACAGGTTCACCTTTCCGCGAATTTTTATATGTGGAAGATTTAGCCGAAGCCTGTGTATATTGCCTGCAACATGTCGAGTTTAAACAGTTGATTGAACCTGTCTCCCAAAGTCAGAAATCGGAAGAGATTAAAAATACCCACATCAATATTGGGACAGGAAAGGATTTGACCATTAAGGAACTGGCCGAAAAAGTAAAACACATCGTGGGATTTGAAGGTGAATTAACCTGGGACAGAGCCAAACCCGACGGGACCCCCAAAAAACTGCTCGATGTTTCGAAGATACACCAACTGGGTTGGAAGGAGAAGGTAGGCCTGGACGAGGGGATAGGGCGGGTGTACCGGAATTACAAAAAGTGAAAGAATTAAATACAACTTTTATGAAAGTACTTATTTTAGCAGGGGGATTAGGTTCCCGCTTATCAGAAGAAACCACACTTAAGCCCAAACCGATGGTAGAAATTGGGGATAAACCCATTCTGTGGCATATAATGAAAATTTATTCCCATTATGGATTTAACGAATTTATCATATTGCTGGGTTATAAGGGGTATTTAATTAAGGAATACTTTGCTAATTATTACCGGCACATGGCTGATATGACCATAGATTTGAGTAATAATACTGTTGAATATCATAAATCGAAAGCAGAACCATGGAGGGTTACCCTTGTTGATACTGGTGTGAATACTATGACAGGAGGTCGCATAAAACGAGTGAAAGATTATATTGGCAACGAGCGATTTATGATAACTTATGGGGATGGGGTTGCTGATGTGAATATAAGTGAGTTGGTGAAATTCCATGAAAAACATGAGGGTATAATAACCATGACTTCGGTGCAACCTGAAGGACGTTTTGGAGCATTAACCATATATGATGACAATAGGGTGGAGAGTTTTGTTGAGAAGCCGAAGGGTGATGGTGGCTGGATAAATGGTGGTTTTTTTGTGTGTGAACCTGAAGTGCTGGATTATATAGAAAGGGATGCTACGGTTTTTGAAAAAGAACCTTTAGAGAATTTAGCCAAAGACAAAAAATTGTACACATTTAAGCATGGTGGTTTTTGGAAACCCATGGATACATTGCGTGATAAAACCCAATTGGAAGAACTTATTGAAAAAGGACATGCCCCATGGATAAAATGGTAGATTACAAAAGCCTAGCTGCTTTTTATAAAGGTAAAAAAGTATTTATTACCGGGCATACCGGTTTTAAAGGTTCCTGGATATGCTTATTGTTGAATCAGATGGGCGCAAAAGTCATTGGTTATGCTTTGGAACCACCTACAACGCCCAGTTTATTTGAGCAGATAGGCATTGAAAAAGAGATAACCCATATTATTGGCGATGTGCGAGATTTGTCAATGCTTATAAAAGCGATAGAAGTGAACCAACCGGAGATTGTAATTCATATGGCAGCCCAACCTTTGGTTCGCGAGTCGTATAAAAATCCTGTAGAAACCTATGCCATAAATGTGATGGGAACAGTAAACCTTTTAGAAGCTATCAGACAAAACAGGGGTATTAAAGCTGTGGTTAATGTAACTACTGATAAATGCTATGAAAACCGGGAGTGGCATTGGGGTTATCGTGAAAGTGAACCCATGGGAGGATATGATCCTTATTCGAACAGCAAAGGGTGTTCAGAACTGGCTACAGCTGCTTACCGCAACTCTTATTTTAATTCAAAAGAGTATCAAACGCATGGTGTGGCTCTAGCAAGTGCTCGTGCGGGTAATGTAATAGGGGGTGGTGATTGGGCAGAAGATCGCTTGATTCCGGATTTTATTCGGTCGATTATTAAAGGTGAAAAAGTACAGATCCGGAGTCCTTACGCCATTCGTCCCTGGCAACATGTATTGGAACCTTTAACCGGATACCTGTTCTTAGCGAAAGCGTTATACGAGAAGGGTCCTGAATTTGCCGGTGGTTGGAACCTGGGGCCTGATGATAGTGATGCTCAAAATGTAGAGTGGATTACCCACCGCATTTGTGAGTTGTGGGGAAATGGGGCTGGTTTTGAAGTGGATAAAAATCCACAACCCCATGAGGCTAATTATTTGAAACTTGATTGTTCAAAAGCCAAGGTTGAATTGAACTGGTATCCGCAATGGAATATTGAAACAACCCTAGAAAGTATTGTGGAATGGACTAAAGCCTATTTAAATAAGGAAAATTTAAAAGAAATTTGTTTAAAGCAAATAAATAGATATTTTAATTTATAGTTACACAAAGTCACGCTGAGGATTTACAAAGCATAACAGAGTTTAAAATATGAGTAGAGAAAAAGAATTAAGAAAACAAATTCAGGAACTTACACGGGAATTTTATAAAGAACGATTTGAAAAAAGGGAATTTTCTCCAGGTAAGTCACGATTAAATTATGCTGGGCGCGTTTTTGATGAGAAAGAACTTGTAAATGCCGTTGATGCATCGCTCGACTTCTGGTTAACAGAGGGCCGGTTTTCGGAGCAATTTGCTGAAAAAATCTCGAACTTTTTAGGTATTGAACACGTTCTTCTTACCAATTCGGGGTCATCGGCCAACCTGCTTGCTTTTTCAGCTTTAACTTCCGAAAAATTAGGGGATCGTCGTCTTAAACCCGGTGATGAGGTTATTTCAGTAGCAGCAGGTTTCCCGGCAACAGTAACACCCATCATTCAGTATGGGTTGGTGCCGGTATATGTAGATGTTACGTTGCCCACCTACGACATTGATATTTCGATGATGCAAAAAGCCATCACCCCGAAAACCAAATGTATATTTCTGGCACACACCTTAGGTAACCCTTTCGATGTGGATGCCATAATGGAATTGGCCAATAAGAATAACCTATGGGTAATTGAAGATAACTGTGATGCCTTTGGAAGCAAATACAACGGAAAATTTACAGGTACTTTTGGTCATCTTTCTACCATTTCGTTTTATCCGGCACACCATATTACTACGGGCGAAGGCGGAGCTATATGTACCAACGACCCCCAACTGGCAAATCTGGTGAGGGCGTTCCGTGACTGGGGACGCGATTGCTATTGTGCCGGTGGTGAAAACAATACCTGTGGGAAACGTTTTTCGCAAAAATTTGGCAACCTTCCCTTTGGTTTTGACCATAAATACGTGTACTCTGAAATCGGCTTTAATCTTAAAATGACCGATTTGCAAGCAGCTATTGGTGCAGCCCAGATTGACAAACTACCCGAATTTACTGAAAGAAGGAAGCAAAATTTTAAAACCTGGTATAGCATCTTCGAAAAATATAGTGCCTATTTTATTTTACCACAAGCTACACCTAAATCCGATCCATCGTGGTTTGCGTTTATTGTCACGGTAAAGCCCGATGCCCCTTTTACCCGGGATGAAATTACCGGACACCTCAATGCCAATCTGATTGAAACGCGCAACCTTTTTGCCGGTAACATGACCAAGCAACCTGCATTTATGAATAAACAAATGCGAATAGCTGAACATCTGGTTCAAACGGATTTTATTATGAACAATACCTTCTTTTTAGGAACCTATCCGGGATTAACTATAGAAATGTTCAGTTATGCAGCTGAAGTTCTACAGAATTTTTTAAAAAGTTACTCTGAGTAACTCAAGGTATTTCACTAAGGAACACTGTGAAATAAGGTATGGATATAAATGAAATAACCCACGAAATTCTGGATTCTGCTTACAAAGTGCATACAGCCCTAGGGCCAGGACTACTAGAATCAGCGTACAAAACTTGTTTGGCTTATGAATTAAGAAAAAAGGGGTTGATTGTCGAAGAAGAAAAACCAGTTCCGGTTGTTTATGAGGAGGTAAAACTTGATTGTGGTTACCGTATGGATTTATTGGTGGAAAATATTGTTGTAGTAGAACTAAAAACTGTAGAATACTTCCATGATGTTCATTTCGCACAAGAGTTAACACATCTACGATTTGGAAATAAAAAGGTCGGTTTGCTCCTGAATTTCAATGTTAAAAGTCTAAAAGATGGAATAAAACGGTTTATTTTATGAAGGTTACACGGTGTAACTCTGTGTAGAACACCGTGTAGCACTGTGAAAAAAAAATGAAATTATGTCAATTGTTAAGAAACACCAATCAGAAATTACCCACATTACCCAACATGGTGATGGGGTATATACACTGGAAATGAAATCGAAGGACCGGGTATTTAAGTTTTCCCCGGGACAGTTTCTGCATATTGCTCTCGATGAAGACTATGACGGTTCTGGACAATGGCCAGAATCGCGTTGTTTTTCGATGCAAAGCAACCCCGATGATGAAACCATTAGAATTACCTATGCCGTTAAAGGTGCTTTTACCCAACAAATGGAAAAAACCCTACATATTGGGTCGATTGTTTGGTTAAAAATGCCTTATGGAGATTTATTTGATCAGGAACATGTTAAAAATGGTACGGTTTTTATTGCGGGAGGTACCGGCATCACCCCCTATCTTTCGTTAGTTACCCACGAAGGTTTTGCAGTTTATGAAAAACCGGTACTATATCTGGGACTACGAAATGCTGCATATCATTTTTATAAAGAGGAGCTTATTCGGGCCCAGGAAATTAACCCCACTTTGATAATACATATCGTGAACCAGGACACTGAAGGGATGTTGAATATTGAAAGAATTTTAAATGAAAATGCAGTGGATACATCCTATTTTATTTCAGGTCCGCCAATTATGATAAAGAATTTTAAAGCTTTTTTAATTTCCCGGGGGGTGTCTGAAAGAAATGTGTTAACCGACGATTGGGAATAAAATACTATTTAGATTACAAATGTAATCGTAAAAAACCGATCTATGAAAATCTGTGTAATCCGTGGTAATAAATCATAAATGAAAACTATACTCATAACAGGCATAAATGGATTTTTGGGCAGTAATCTGGCTAAACTTTTTAAACCCGATTACAACATTGTTGGTCTCGAAATCAGCACAAAAAACCTTATCCGCTTGCAGGGCGAGACCTTTCCGGTTTATGAAGCAAATGATGCCGGGTTGGATAAACTGTTTGCAGAACAAAAAATTGATAGTATCATTTACGCAGCAACGCTATACGGAAGGAATGGTGAAAGCAAACAACAATTATTGCAGGCAAACTTATTAGCTCCACTAAATTTGTTAGAAAAAGCCATTGAAAACAAGGTGGAGTATTTTATCAATACCGATACTGTTTTAGACCGTTATACCAGCATCTATTCCTTAACCAAAAAGCAATTTACCGACTGGCTCAAACACAGGCAAAATGAGATTAAGATTGTTAATATGCCCCTCGAGCATTTTTACGGCCCCGAATGCCCCGATACAAATTTTATTAGCTTAATGGCAAAACGATTATTAGCCAATGAGCCAGAAATTGCATTAACCAAAGGTGAGCCTCAGCGTAACTTTGTATACTTTACCGATTTAATTGAAGCGTATAAACTGGTGGTAAATAAACTGGAAGGATTGCAGGGTAACTTTAATGAGTTTGAAGTAAGTACAACCGAACTCATTTCGATTAGAGAGCTCATGCTCACCTTAAAAACATTAACCGGCAGTTCAACCACACTAAACTTTGGAGCAATCCCTTATCGCCCAAACGAATTAATGAAAAGCGAGGTTGATAACAGTGCCATGATTGCCTTAGGCTGGAAACCCAAAGTTAACATTACTGAAGGATTGAAATTAACTGTAGAAAAAATGAAATAGTTACACGGTGTATCATTGGGCGAACACAAGGTAACAATTTGAATCAATTAAACATGAAATACTTAGTAACCGGAGGATGCGGCTTTGTGGGTAGTAATCTGGCCGCCGAAGTTTTAAAACGTGGCGATGAATTAGTAGTGTTCGATAACCTTTTTCGTTACGGCAGCAGCCAGAATTTAGAGTGGCTGAAAACCAAGGGTTCGTTTACCTACTACCCATACGACATTCGTAATTTAAACGATGTAGAAACCGTAATTAAAGCTGAACAACCCGATGTGGTGTTCCATTTGGCTGGACAAGTGGCCATGACCACATCTATTGCCAATCCACGCCTCGATTTTGAGATTAATGCCCTGGGGACACATAATTTATTGGATTCCATCCGTAAGTATGCCCCCAAAGCCATGATTTTATATTCATCGACCAACAAGGTATATGGCGATTTTGAGTATTTAACTTTTGAAGAAACCCCAACCCGTTACATTTGCAAAGAATTTTCAAATGGGTTTAATGAGCAGGTTCCACTCGATTTTCATTCTCCTTACGGATGTTCGAAAGGTGCTGCCGACCAATATTTATTAGATTATGCCCGTATTTTTGGCATTAAAACCGTGGTGTTCAGGCATTCATCCATGTATGGCGGGAACCAGCATGCTACTTACGACCAGGGATGGATTGGCTGGTTTTGCCAAAAGGCTCTGGAGATTAAAAACGGAAAATTAAAAGAACCCTTTACGATTTCGGGTACCGGAAAACAGGTACGCGATGTATTGCATGCCGATGATGTGGTGGATTTGTATTTTGCAGCCGTTCAATACATCGATAAGGTAAAAGGCCAGGCTTTTAACATTGGGGGAGGAATTGATTACAGCCTTTCGTTATTAGAACTTTTTACTTTGCTTGAAGAAATTTTAGGTATTAAAATGAACCATAAACAGCTACCCCCTCGGGAAAGCGACCAGTTGGTGTTTGTTGCCGATAATACCAAAATAACCCGGCTAACCGGCTGGAAACCTCAGGTTCAAGCCAGGGAAGGATTAATTAGAATGATGGAATGGTTAAACATTTAATAATTCAGTGCATAACCTTAAAAACAGTTGAAAAAATATAATTATTAGGCTTATAGCCATAAAAACTAAAAAATAAATTATATTTTTACGCTTATAATCCTTAAATCATAAAATGATTAACAGAGAGTTATATCTTAAAAAACTAAAGGAGTTTATCGATAAGCCCTTTATCAAGGTTATATCAGGTATCAGGCGTTCGGGTAAGTCGGCGTTATTAATATTGCTAAAAGAAGAGCTTCTTAAACGTGGAATTAATGAAAAAAATATCATTTATGTGAACTTTGAAAGTTTTGAGCACTCAGAGATTCTGAAGGCGAAAGAACTATATGCGTATGTGAAAGATAAAATACAGAATAAAGGTAAGTATTATATATTACTCGATGAGATACAGGAAGTTGAGGCATGGGAAAAAGCTATAAATTCTTTTGCTGTTGATTTTAATGCGGATATTTATATTACCGGATCAAATTCAAAATTGTTGTCGGGCGAATTAGCTACCTATTTGGCTGGCAGGTATGTCGAGTTTTTAATTTACACCTTATCGTTCAACGAAATGTTGATGTTTAAGGCTGAACAACAACAGGCTCAATCAACTATTTACAACAATTTCGAACTGTTTTTACGCATGGGCGGGTTTCCAGCTATCCATACTTCGACATACACAAGTGAATCGGCATATCAAATTGTACATGATATTTACTCATCGGTAATTTTACGCGATGTCGTGCAACGTAACAAGATTCGCGATGTTGAATTACTGGAAAGGGTGGTTAAATACGTTTTTGATAACATTGGGAATAAGTTTTCAGCAAAAAATGTAGCCGACTATTTTAAAAGCCAGAACCGAAAGCTGGATTTAAATACGGTGTACAACTACCTGAATGCACTGGAGAGAGCTTTTATTATTTATCGGATACCACGTTTCGATATAAAAGGTAAAGAAATCCTCAAAACAAATGAAAAATATTTTATTGGTGACCAATCTTTATTATACGCCCTTATGGGCTATAAAGGCCGTTTAATTTCAGGCATCCTCGAAAACATTGTTATGCTTGAATTAAAACGTAGAGGATACCAGGTTTATGTAGGTAAACTTGATAATGCCGAGGTGGATTTTATTGCTGAGCAGGGGAACAAAAAGATTTATATACAGGTATGTTACAAGATGACCGAAAAATCGACCATTGAGCGTGAATATAAACCCCTTTTGTCGATTAAAGATAATTACCCAAAGTATGTACTTACCATGGACGAACATTGGAATGATAACATTGAAGGAATTGAACACCGACATATAGCCGATTTTTTATTAATGGAAGGCTATTAATTTAACAAAGGTATAATACATGAGAATTGTAAATTGCAAAATTTAGCAACAACCAAACAACTACCCCCTCGCGAAAGCCTCCAGTTGGTGTTTGTGGCCGATAATACCAAAATAACCCGGCAAACTGGTTGGAAACCCCAGGTTCAACCACGAGAAGGATTGGTTAAAATGATAAACTGGTTACAAAAACAATTATAATTGCTTATCAATATTTGAATTAAAATGAGCAGAAGTTTTACAATTCTTGGAGCAGGAATTTCAGGAATATCAGCAGCTTATCATGCTCAGCTAGCAGGTAATAAAGCAACAATTTATGAATTACGAAACCGTTGGGGAGGGCTTTGCGATCATTTTGAGATTGAGGGTTTCCGTTTCGACTATTTTGTACATTTATCATTTACACAAAATGATTATGTGAAAGAATTGTTTTCAAAATCGACCGACTATTATACTCATCATCCCGAATCGTATAATTATTACAAAGGCCTTTGGTTAAAACATCCGGCACAATTTAATCTGCATCCATTAAGCATACCCGATAAAGTAAGAGTTATAACTGATTTTGTTAACCGCCCAAAAATTGAAAACCCGGCCAACTATAAGGAATGGCTAGTTGCCGGATTTGGAGAGTATTTTGCGCAAACATTTCCTATAGCCTACACAAATAAATACTGGACCATTGATGCCGAAAAACTGACAACCGATTGGGTGGGTAAGAGGATGAAAGAGATTGCCCTTGATGAGATGTTGGCAGGAGCCTTTGAAACAACCCACGAAAACCATTATTATGCCAGTGAAATGCGATATCCAAAAAAAGGAGGGTATAAAGCCTTTTTAGCTTTTATGGCAAATGGATTAGAGATTAATCTCAATAAAAAAGCTATTTTACTTGACGTAAAGCAAAAGAAAATTGACTTTAATGATGGAACCAATGTGCATTATGAGCATTTAATATCGAGTATGCCTTTACCGCAACTTGTTGGAATTACAAAGGATGTTCCTCAAAACATTAAAGATGCCGCAAATAAATTATTACACACTTCAGGACAGTTGGTTTCAATAGGATTTAACCGACCTGAAATAACCAAACACCTGTGGTTTTATATTTACGACACCGATATCTTACCAGCAAGAGTTTATTCGCCTTCATTAAAATCACCGGAAAATGCTCCGGCAGGAAAAAGCAGCCTTCAGTTTGAAACCTATTACTCAAAGTACAAAAACAACAGCCTTGTTGGACAAAATTTGATTGAATATGTGGTTGAAAATGGGCAAAAAATGGGTTTATTCACATTAAACGACATTGAAATAACAGATTACAAACATGTACCTTTTGCCAATGTGGTATTCGATGTTCACCGGGCTGCCAATGTGGCCCTTATACGGCAGTATTATGAACAACTAGGCATTAAAACCATTGGTCGCTTTGGCGAATGGGACTATTTTTGGAGCGATCAGAGTTTAATGAGCGGGAAAAAAATAGTTGAAGTTTATAATTGATATGTTGAATTTTAAAATTTATAATGATTTTCAAAATAGACTTCTGAAAGGCCAGTCCAGAAGTATAATAGCAAAAAAAAACATATTTGGATCGTTTGGGATTAAAGGAGCTAATATTTTGGTTTCCTTATATTTAGTTCCGTTAACAATTACTATGTTAAATAAAGACTTGTATGGAGTTTGGATTACTTTATTTTCAATTGTTTCTTGGTTTAATATTATGGATATTGGATTAGGTAATGGATTCCGAAATAAATATGCTGAAGCTATTGCAATAAATGATTTATCATATGCCAAAAAGCTTACAAGCACCTTTTACATTACCATGTTTTTCATTGTATTAGGCTTTATTGTAATTTATAGCATTGTACATCAATTTATTGACTGGTATAAAATATTAAATGTTGATAAAAATACCGATGTAAATCTCAATTTAGTAGTATTGAATGTTTTTGTTTTTCTTGGGATTCAATTGTTGACCAAAAATATTAACATGGTATTACTTGCTATGCAAAAAACTGCGTTGAGTAACTTATTACCATTTTTAGGCAATATCATTTCCTTATTAGGCATTTTACTATTATCGTTTTTAGGAGTTGCTAATTTGTTTTCAATTTCATTAGTATTCATGTTAGCTCCAATTATTGTTTTTGTTTTTACTACTATTTTCTTATTTAAAACAACCTTAAGTAAGTACAAACCTGATAAAATAGAATTTAATTCTGAGCACTTGAAAGACATGCTGGGAATAGGCTTGAAATTTTTCATTATACAATTATCAATGATTTTTATATATTCATCTGCTAATATTGTTATAACACAGCTATTTGGACCCGGAGAAGTAACAAATTATAATATTGCATATAGGTTGTTTACCTCTTTTCAGATATTTTTTACGATTATTGTAACCCCGTTTTGGTCAGCATTCACAGATGCTAATTGTAAAGGTGATTATGTATGGATACGGAAAACAATCAGAGTTTTGGTATTAATATGGTTACTATTTGTTTTATTTTTATTTATAGTTTGGTTATTAACTCCTTACATTATAAAATTTTGGATCGGTGATTCAGTCTTTGTAACTTATAGTCTTTCATTTCAATTCTTCCTATTTACTGCTTTTTTTACTTTTAGTTCAATTATGTCTTCCTATTTAGCTGGAGTGGGTAAAATTACCTTATCACTATTTATAGCAATTATTCAAAGCGTCATAAACATACCACTAGCCGTTATATTAGGAAAATATTTTGGCTTAGGAATTAATGGAGTAATTTTATCACTAAATATTGGAATGTTATTACCTTGTCTATTGCTTACCATTCAAACATATAAATTGATAAACCATAAAGGTCATGGAATTTGGAACAAGTAATATCATTTTAAGTATTGCAATACCAACATGGAACAGAGCTGAATATTTAAAAAGATGCCTAGAAAGCATTGAAAAAGATATCCAAGGGAAGGTATTATCTTTGGAGATTATTGTTTCAGATAATTGTTCTACAGATAACACCCAAGATATTATACAATATTTTCTTAAAAAAGGATTACCAATAAAGGTATTTCTAAATTCTGAAAATATGGGTATTGAATATAATATTACTCAATGCTATAAAAAATCTAACGGAAAATTTGTTTTGGTCTTAGGTGACGATGATTTTTTTATTCCCGGAGGAATTGTTTATATACTAGAATTATTAAAGAGTTACAATTCAGAACAGTTAGGAATAGTTAATTTTTACAATAACTCAATTTATAGAAAGCCAAACCTAATTTATAAGGTTTACCTAAATAATGTTGTTTTCATAAAAACGCTAAGCTATTGGGTTACTTTTATATCGGGAAATATAATTAATAAAGATTTATTAGGGGATTTAAATATTTCTAAATATGAAGGAAGCTTTTTAACACAGGTACCTTATATCTATAATGCTGCTTTAAGGAGTAAAGTTAATATAATAGTTTATAAACCAATTATTATTGCTGAAATCAATAATAGCGGTGGATATAAACTTTTTGATGTGTTTGCTAAAAACTATAATCAGATTTTAAATGATTTTAAAAGATCAGGAATTTCGCAAAGTGTTATAAATAGCATAAATAATGATATGTTATTGGAGTTCTTTCCTCAATTTGTATATAAAACCAGATTCGATAAAAAAAACAAATTTAGTGAAAAGAGAATTTGGCCGATGATTTACAATACACATAAGTTCTACATTTCTTTCTGGATGTGCATTACCCCACTGTTTATTTTACCAAAATTGTTCTCAAAAATTTGGTTAAGAATTGTAATCAACAATTTTGCGAGTCTGCGACGAAGATTTAGAGTTAATGAAAATTAAAACATTTATTGTTATTTAATTCAGAATGAAATATATAAAGTTCTTTATCAATACACTTATAAAAATTGCTTATATATGCTTTCCTTACAAAAGGTATATAAAAGTAGTACGTTTTTTTGAGTTTATTAAAACGTCCTGGATTGTGAATTCATTTGCTTCAGTTGGGCTAAAGCCTATATTTCGATATCCTTTATACATTAAAGGTGCCGAAAGTATTAAAATTGGAAACAATTTTTACACCGGTCCTGGATTTAGAATAGAAGTATGGAATACAGACAAAAATGAAAAAAACAATATTATAATTGAAATTGGGAATAATGTTAGTTTTAATTTCAATTGCCATATAGGAGCGATTAATAAAATAATGATAAAAGACAATGTAATGGTAGGAAGTAATGTTTTAATTACCGATCACTCTCATGGGACTAATACTGGTAAGGAAACAGAAACCCCCACATGGGAACGACCATTATTTTCCAAGGGACATGTAATTATTGAAGATAATGTTTGGATAGGGGAAAATGTTTGTATTTTGCCAAATGTAACCATTGGCAAGAATTCAATTATTGGATGCAACTCAGTAATAAATAAAAATATTCCTCCTAATGTTATTGCTGCCGGAAACCCAGCTAAAATAATTAAAGAACTCTCATAATGTATTATAAATGAATAAAAACGCTGTATTTACAATTTCATCAAAAAACTATTTTGCACAAGGAATCTCATTACTTGATTCCATTTTTATGCAGCATAAAAATGACTTAGATTATTATTATCTAATTGTTGATGAGAATATAAATGAAATTGAGGATTATAATCTAAAGTTTAATTTGGTATTGGCAAAAAATATTGGAATACCTGATTTTTATTCATTAGCTTTTAAATATAATGTGATTGAGTTTAATACCGCTGTCAAGCCATTTTTCTTCGATTATTTATTTAAAGATTATGAAAAAGTGGTTTATTTCGATCCGGATATTTTCGTTTACAAATCGCTTGATCTAATTTTTAAAATTCTTGATTCGAATGATATTTTATTAACCCCACATATTATTAACCCCGATTTTCGAATAAATCTTATTGAGGATGGTGAATATCCTTTTTTACAGACAGGTATTTTTAATTTGGGGTTTTTAGGTGTTAAAAAATCAGGAGAGTCTTTAAAGTTTGTCGATTGGTTTAAAGAAAGAACCTTCAACGCTTGTTTTATTGATAATAAAATGGGACTTTTTGTAGATCAGAAATGGATTAACTTTGTACCATGTTTGTTTAATTCATATTTCATTTTAAAAGACAAATATTACAATGTAGCCTATTGGAATATTAGCGAACGAAATTTTAAAGAGTCGGAAATAAACGAAATAGTTTTTTATCATTTCAGCTCATTTGACATAAAAGACAATGATACTATTACTAAATTAAACTCTAAATTCTTCAATTTAAGTAATTTCCCCCTTTTAGCAGATAAAGTTAAATTGTATAGACAAATTTTGCGAAGCAATGGATACCTAGAATATAGAAATATTGATTATTCATATAGCAAATTTAATAATGGTAGTTTAATAACTAGTTACCACAGAAAAATTTACAAAATGAAACCAATTAAAGAGCCCTTTAATGTTTCCAAAACTTCAGTATTTTATTTGCATGGATATATATTGTTTACTATCAAACAAATAGTAAAAAATGTAATTAATTTATTGAGTAAGTGCAGAAAATAAATAACATTGAGATTTTTGTATATGCTCTTCTTGGTGGGATATATATACGTTTCATCGGAACTCTTTCCATAAGTGAAATATGGGTTTTATTGATGTCTGTTTTCATTCCTTGGAGAACACTTTATAAAGCTTATCCTTTTCTAAGTCAAGTAACAGGATTTTACATAGTTTATTTAATTATTCAAATAATCAGTGAATTATTATTAGCTAATGAATTTAAAAATGTATCAAGGGGCTTGATGGTTACCATCGTTTCTTTCTTAACATTTATTTATTTGTTCAATAAATTCAGATCGAATACTTTTATTATTGTAGTTTTCTTTTTTGGTCTACTAGTTCGGTCGATAATATTTCGAAATGCATCAAGTATGGCTGGTAATGTTGCATATGTTAGTTTAGTTAATTTTAATGAAGACGTTTTTAAATTTAGGATTGCTCCAATTTTAATTTCATTTGTTCTAGTCGTATCATATTATTTATTGAAAAAAGAATTAATGTTGATTTTGATGATAGTGCTTTTATCTGTTGCAACTATTTTCTTTTTATTTGATAGTCGCTCTTTAGGTATGATACTATTTGCAAGCAGTATATATATTGTATTTGCAAAAAGCATGTTAAAACTCAAAGGTTCCTTTTTAATTGTATTGTTATTTTTTTTAATTATAGGATATACAGGTTATGTTATTTGGACAAATGGTGTATTAAATAGGCGTATTGGGGGATCGCACTCATATGAGCAAACAATAAAAATGAGTAATCCCTATAATCCTTTCGAATTACTATTAATAGGTAGGGGTGAGTTTAAGGTTGGTCTTCAAGCATTAGCTGATAAGCCAATACTTGGACATGGAGCCTGGAAAAAGGATTTAACAGGTAAATATTTTCGCATCTTATTATCTTCGAGTGAAAAGATGGATAAAGAACTGAAAAGAGGTATTATAGAATTTAAAATTAAAAAAGGATTTGTTATCCCGGTGCATTCTGTTTTAATTGGTGCAGGAGTTAATAATGGTATTTTTGCCATGCTTTTAATGTTTTTTATCTTAATGTTTTTTATCTTAAAAGGTATAAAGGTTTTTTCTATTATATACAATAGTCCGTTTTCAATTATTTTCTTTATACAATTCGTTACTTTAATTTGGGATAGTTTATTTTCACCTCTTCCCCATTTTCGATTAAGTATGCCAATTTCATTTGCTATAATATTTACTTTCTATACTATTTTAAAGAATTATGAAAATTATAATTGGGATTCCAACCTACAACAGAAGCGAATCTTTAATCAGACGTTTACACGAAATAAAATCCTTTAGTGATAAAATTGCCGGTGTTGTTGTTTGTGATAATTCGGAAAATATTAATAATGAAGCTAAAAGTTTTTGTGAGAGCACCACAAACTGGTTTTACTATAAAAATGTTGTAAATATAGGAGGAGGGGCTAATTTTTTACGTTTGGTTGAGCTTGCCCAAAACGGAACCCATCTTTGGTGGCGGGGCGATGATGATCCTATAACTCCTGAACAAGTAGAGGCAGTTATCAATTCGGGTATTACAAATAAAGAATTGTTATTATTAAAACCAGAAAATAGTCCGGTTTTTAAAGGAAAAGGCATTTATGAATTTAGCCTAAACTTTAAAGAGATTAATCCCTTTGGGTGGCTGTCGATGGTTATTTTACCATTAGAAACCGCAAAAAAATCGCTCCGTTTTGGATATTGGGGCGTTTATACCGGATGGGCCAATGTTACCTTAATCTTGGGTATGTTTCGGGTTGATGCTGAAATGGCATTTCAGGTAGTTCCTTTTGAATTTAAAAAAGGTGATTTTAGGGAAATAGGGCAGGCGGAAGGTCAATGGTGGGCTTTATTTAATACGTGCATAAAAAATTTCGCTGTAACAGCTGATATGATCCCCGATAAAACAATTCGGCGCATTTATTTAAAACAATGGCGTAGAACCCAGCGGTATTCGCTTCCAAAATCACTTTTAAGGGGAAGGTTAGGCATTGGTAAACAGGAAATAATTACTTGGAAAACATTAAGTCCGTTGCTTTCATTCGATAATTTAAATAAAGTACCTTTATTTTTTGTATTATATTTTCTTTCAAAACTTCCCAGGTTTATTCCACGGATTTTGGTCGCCTTTTGGTCGAGAAATAAATCAGCCGAAACACTTAAAAAGATGGACCTATCATACTTAACCAGTGATTTAACTATTGGGCAACGTTATAAAATTTTAAAAGAGTGTATGAATCCTGAAATAGCATCCACCTTTTTGTAGGAAATTTTATAACCATGCAACAAACTATCTGTTTTATTACCACCGGCGATATTAAAACCAATGCGGCATCAAAACGTGCCCTTGGCATGGCCAACCCACTTGGCGAATTAGGTTGGCAGGTTCATATTATTATGCAGGATACCGATGAAAACCATATTAAGTCGAAAATAGAATGTAATAATAACATTGCGTTTCATTTTTTTCCTACATCGGGTTCAATTAAGGAAATTTGGTATAAACGAACAATTTTAAATACTATAAAACCGGACTATATTTATTTGTGTGGTTTTGTTGTTCGGAATATAATACCCTTTGGTATTAGTAAAAAACCAAATATTATAATAGAGCATTCAGAGCTAACCTCCAGTATACCGCTTGTTTCGAAAACCAACAAATTAAAAGCTTTATTATTGGAAAGTTACTCTAAATGGTATGCTGACGAGTTAATTTGCGCCAGTAAATACTTATATAACTATTATTTAAAAAAGAAACCTTTAAAGAAAATATTGTATTTACCGTACGCTTTTAATGATGAACTTTACAAGAAAAAGGGGGAAGTTATTGATAATGTTCATTTGAATGGAAAAAGCCTGCATGTTTTTTTATACGTAGGGTCAATTACACATAATTATGGCTTATTTACCATGCTTGAAGCTTGTGCCGAGCTTTTAAAACACACGGCAAATTTCAAACTGATTCTGGCTGGTACCGGCAAAGATCTTGATAAAGCCAGAGAATTTGTTACATTGACCGGAATAACCGATAATATTGAAGTTTTGGGTTATGTTGATGAAATTAAACTGATTGATCTATTTGCTCAAACCGATTGTTTTATTGCACCTTTACACAACACAATACAAGATTGGGCGCGGTGCCCAAGCAAATTATTTATGTACCTGCCGTACGAAAAACCAATAATTACCTGTAGAATAGGTGAGGCAATTGAAATTTTTGGCGATGATGGACATTATTTTGAAATTAATTCTGCCAAAAGCTTAAGTGATAAAATGAACTGGGTTCTAGAAAATAAAATAACAGAAGTTAAATATAACATTGCATTACATACCTGGAATTATAGAGCCCGGCAATTTCATCAATTTTTAGTATCATGATCAAAGCCGTCTATTTTACACCCATACCATCGCCTTTTCAGATTGAGTTTGTTGAAACTATTAACAAATCATTCACCGATTTTCAATTGGTATTGGTTTTTTCAAAATCGGCCACACATGACCGAAAACATTGGAATGCTAAATACAAAGGCATTGTCTTACAAAATCGCAAACGGCACGAAATCAATAAAATACTAAATCAGGAGAACCCTGACATCTTGATTTTTTCGGAATACAATACTGCTTTTGGCTTATATTTGATGTATTGGTCACTAAAAAACAGAAAAGATTATTTTCTGGGGCCAAAAGAAATGTTTTTACCCGGGAGTTTAGTAAAATCCTTCTTAAAGCAAAAGCTATTCGCGATGGTTGCTAAACATGCTAAGGGTATTATAGCTATTGGAAGCCAGGCATTATTGCAATTTGAAAAGCTTTACAAGGGGAATATTACAAGTATACCTTATTCGTTTAAACTCGATCATTTGTTGGCGGCTCAAAGGACTTATTCAGCATACGATATGCGCTTTTTAATTTCTGGACGTTTAGAGGATTTTCGGAATCCAACCATGGGAATTAAATGTTTTGCAAAAACTGTCGCATTGCGGCCCGATATGAACCTCCAGCTTATTATCTCTGGAACCGGATCCCTTGAAAACGAATGCCTTAAATTGATTAAAGAGTTGAACATAAGTGATCGGGTACTCTGGCTAAACGATTTTAAAGACTGGTATGATATCCATTCCATTTATACCCGGGCCGATGTTTTATTATCACTTCAAAAACATTCGGGTTGGGGCATTATTATACAGGAAGCTATGGCAAGCGGAATGGGAGTTATTACTTCATACAACCTTGCTGCATCTAACGATTTAATAATAAACGATTACAATGGATTTTATGTGCAATATAACGATCAGTCATCCATCATAAATAAGATGTTGGCCTACGTCGACGATAAATCGATTTTAAATGTGCATGGAGAAAGATCGAAAGAAATAGTAAAAACTATTGATGTATGTAAAACTTCGGTGGCATTTGTTGATTTTATAAAAAGGAACCTTACTTAAAAAGACAATTATGAAAATTGCCATATTAGCAAATTCGATCTCTCACAAAGGTGCCGGTATTTCTTATTTTGTAAACGGACTTGCTTTACATTTAAAACGAAAATTGAAAGTAGGGCTTTTTTCACTTGAAGATGACAATCAAGCATCAAATAAAAATGATGATATCAGTGTCCTGTTTCAAAAATCGGTTTTTAATGGTTTTAGTATTGGATATTCTTTGGAGATGAAAAAATATTTAACCCGGCATATCACTGAGTATTCATTGATTCATACAAACTCCATATGGGGTTACACGCATTACCTGGGTTATTGTCTGAGCAAGCAATTCAGAATTAAACGAATAAGTACAGTGCATGGAATGTTGGCTCCCAAGGAACTAAATCGGGGGAAATTAAAAAAGAGCTTATTCCGGAAATTCTTCGTATTAAAGTCGCTTAATTCAGCTGATTGTGTTCATGTTACATCATATTTAGAATATAATATTGTACGTGCATATGGCATTAAATCACCCATTGCGGTTATACCCATCGGCATGGAAATGAATTTTGATCAAATTCAGTCTGAAGGTTCATTTATTCATAATCAATATCCCCATCTTGAAGGGAAAAGAATTCTTTTATATTTATCAAGGGTTCATCCAATAAAGTCAGTGGGCAAATTAACTGAAGTTTGGGGACGTTTATACAAGAACTATCCCAATTGGCATTTGGTAATTGCAGGAACCGGCGATGATACATATTTGGGCGAACTAAAAAAACAATTACATGCAAGTGGAGCTGACACTTCTACAACCTTTTTGGGGGCATTGTATGGTGATTATAAAAAAGAATTATATAAACGCTGTGACTTATTTGTTTTACCAACCCAGACCGAGAATTTTGGTATTGTGGTTTTAGAAGCGCTAATGTTTAATAAACCTGTAATTACTACCGTTGGAGCACCATGGAAAGATTTGGTTGATTATCATTGCGGGTGGTGGATTAACCACGGTGTAGAACCGCTTTACGACTGCTTAAATAATGCCCTATCATTATCGGTTACTGATTTATTGCAAATAGGGGCAAATGGTAAAAAATTAGTTGAAGATCATTACGCATGGCCAAAAGTAAGTGAAATGATGTTTCAACTATACCAATGGCAACTCGAAGGTGGTAAGGCACCTGAATTTGTACATTTTAATTAAAACTTTATAGAAATGATTAAGGTAGATATAAGCGACAAAAAGAGTTACTTCTCATTAAGTAACCGTTTAAGCCGGGTGATTTGGGGTGTTGCATATATAGTTTTCTTCCGGTTTTCGCCAAGACCCTTTCACTTGTGGCGGAATGTATTATTGCGTATGTTTGGGGCAAAACTGCATCGGAAAGCCAGGATTTATCCTTCGGCAAAAATTTATGCCCCCTGGAATTTAATCATGCATCAAAATGCAACCTTGGGAGATGGGGTTTATTGTTATTGCGTTACCACTATCGAAATAGGGGCAAATTCAACAATAAGCCAGTTTTCATTCCTTTGCGGCGCCGATCACGATTATGAGCATTCGAGGTTTCCATTAAAAGCAAGGCCAATTAAAGTTGGGGAACAATGTTGGCTGGCTGCCGATGTTTTTGTTGCACCAGGTGTTACCATCGGTGATGGAACGGTAGTTGGTGCCCGTTCAAGTGTATTCCGCGATTTACCACCATGGAAAGTTTGCGCAGGAACACCCGCAAAAGTAATTAAGGATAGAATTATTAAACAATAGTATGGAGACAATAAATTGTTCGGTTTTTATACAAACTTTAAATGAGGAATCCAATATTCAGCGATGCATTGATTCATTAAAATGGAGCGATGATATAGTTGTCCTCGATTCGTATAGCAGTGATAGAACAGAGGAGATTGTGCTTAAAAATGGAGCAAGATGGGTTCAGCATGAATATAAAGGACGAGCTGCTCATCAGAATTGGGCAATGGAAAATATAAAATTCAAACACGATTGGGTATTTTATGCTGATGCCGATGAAATAGTTCCCTCTAATCTACTCGAAGAAATAAAAAAAGTTACTTCGATTCCGGTGAATGAAAACCCTGTGGTCGCTTACCAAATCAGGCGACGCGATTTTTTTATGGGAAGTTGGATACAGCGTAGTTCGGGATATCCCTGGATTGTGCGTTTATTTCGACACGACAAAATAGGATGGGAACGAAAGGCCAATCCTGTACCTAAGATCGATGGACAGCTGGGTGCCTTGAAAGAATATTTTATTCATTATCCTTTTTCGAAAGGGATTAACGATTGGGTATGGCGACACAACAGGTATTCAACCTATGAGGCTGATGAAACCATGAATTCACTCCAAAAAAGTGACTTTAAGGTTTCGGGTTTGGTCAGTCGCAATCCTGCATTAAGGCGATATGCTTTGAAGCAACTTTCGTTTCGACTCCCATTTCGCCCTTTCTTAAAATTCATTTATCTTTTTTTCGTTAAAATGTCGTTTCTCGATGGGAAAGCAGGTATTCACTACACTTTTCTACAATGTTTTTATGAGTATTTAATCGTTCTTAAAATAAAAGAACTAAAAAGGATCAAGAATGGAAAAACCATTTAAATTAGATTCAGGTGGTCAAATTGAGTTTCTAACAACAGGTGAGGCTTCACATTTTTTCGGATATTTTGATAAATCACCCTGGTGTCCGAATAATCAAAATTTATTTCTTTGCCATCGTTCATTTCACGAAAATGTTTTTCCAAAAGGTATCGAAAAAATTGAGGTTGGTTATTGGGAAATTGCATCAAACCGATTTGTTAAACTTGCTGAAACTTTAGCATGGAATTTTCAACAAGGTGCAATGCTGCAATGGGTTGGCAAAAGTAATAAAATATTATTTAATGATATTCACGAAGGTAAAGCAGTTGCAAAAATAATAGATTTGAAGGGTGATTTAAAGGCCCAAATTGACTATCCAATCGCGACATTAAATTCAGATGGAACGTTAGGTGTAAGTTTAAATTTTGGGCGATTAAACAGAGTACGGAAAGATTATGGTTACCCGGCAATTACTGATTTATATGCACATGAAAATATTCCAGAAAACGACGGAATCATTCTGGTTGATATAGTTACAGGAAATCCCGTCAAAATAATTAGTATTAAACAAATTGCTGAATTTGGTAAAAATAACACCGTTAAAAACGCCTTTCATTATGTTAATCATCCCATTTTTAGCCCTGATGGGAAAAAGATATGTTTTTTGCACAGGTACATAAATGAAGTGGGAACCCAATATACACGCATGCTTATTTACAATATTGGCAACGATGAGTTGCTATTATTAATTGCCGGTATGGCTTCGCATTTTGGTTGGCGCAATAATCAAGACATTATTGCATGGGCTGGTGAACGTTCGTTACTTGAAGGGGTAAATAAAGGATTAATGGGTAAAATACCTGTAGGCAAGATATTTCAGGTCATGTATAAAAAACTAGGTAAGCCTAGATTCCTGAAAAGGTTTGTACTGAAGGACAATTATATCCTTTTTGATACACAATCTTTAAATAGGACATTCATAAAAAACAAGGCATTAGTTTCGGATGGCCATTGTAGTTTTGAGAAAAATGGAAATCGTATGATTACAGATAATTATCCTGACAAAAAAGGAAGAGTTTCCTTAATCATGTTTGATTTCAAAAATAAAGAAGCAAAAACTATAGGAAATTTTTACCTGCCACCTACCTGGGATGATGAGGTAAGGTGCGACTTACACCCCCGTTGGAATGAAGCAGGTGATATGATAGCGGTTGATACAGTAGTAGAAAATAGAAGACAAATGCTTTTAATTAGTCTACAATAAATATTATAATGAATATCTTAGTTACTGGTACAGCGGGATTTATTGGTTTTCATCTTTCAAAAAAATTAGCTAATAAGAAAGATAGGATTATAGGAATCGATTCGTTGAACTCATATTACGATGTTACCCTTAAGCTGGCTCGATTAAAAGAATTGGGCATTGATGAAGAGATTTTTCCACTTAAAGAAATCAAAAGTAAAAATTGTGATTTTAGGTTTATTAATATTCAGCTTGAAAATAGAATAGAAATTGAGCGTATTTTTGAAAAGTATCAAATTGATGTTGTAATCAATCTGGCGGCTCAAGCAGGGGTTAGGTATAGTATCGAAAATCCGTATTCATATATTGATTCAAATATTGTTGGATTTATGAATATTTTGGAATGTTGTCGCAGTTTTGCAATTAAGCACCTGGTATTTGCAAGTAGTAGCAGTGTTTATGGATTAAATGCCCAAATACCATTTTCAGAAAGTGATAATGTTGATCACCCTATAAGTTTATATGCTGCAACGAAAAAAAGCAACGAATTAATGGCGCATACTTATAGTTATTTGTATAAAATACCTTGTACAGGTTTGCGTTTTTTTACAGTTTACGGTCCTTGGGGGAGGCCCGATATGGCTTTGTTTAAATTCACAAAAGCTATATTTGAGGATAAACCCATTGATATTTATAATTATGGTGATATGCACCGTGACTTTACCTATATAGATGATGTTGTGAATGTACTAGAACGTGTTTCTAAAAGCATACCTCAAACAAATCAGTTTTGGGATAGTCAAAATCCTGACCCTTCGAGTTCTATTGCACCATATAGAATTTATAATGTTGGGAATCACACTCCTGTTAACTTGCTCGAATTCATTTCTTTGATTGAAAAGTATAGCAGAAAAATGGCAATTAAAAACTTCTTGCCAATTCAGGACGGTGATGTATATAAAACTTATGCCGATACTCACAAAATAGAAGAAGGAATAGGCCTTAAACCGAACACCCCAATTGAAGTTGGCGTGAAAGCTTTTATAGACTGGTATCGTTCATACTATCATTTATGAAAGTTACGTTAATAACTGCTTGTTTTAATAATAAAAACACAATAGGATCAACAATTCGTTCGGTTCAAAGTCAAACGTATGCTGATATAGAGCATATAATAGTTGATGGATCATCAACAGATGGTACCTTAGAACTACTTTACCAATTGAAGAATGAAACAACCCAAGTAATAACGGAACCTGATAAAGGTATGTACGATGCTATCAATAAGGGGTTAAACCTGGCTACGGGTGATATTATCGGTCTTTTGCACTCCGATGACGAATTATATGCCAATAACACCATTGAACAAATTGTTAACCACTTTGCACAATCGCAAGCCGATTGGGTTTATGGGAACGGAATTTATGTTGATAGTACAAATACCAATCTGATTATCAGGAATTGGATTAGTAAACCATTTAAAAGGTGGAAATTGTGGTTTGGCTGGGTTCCCTTGCATACCACCATGTATTTTAATAAAGCAGCCGTTAAACTATTAGGCCTTTATGATTTGCGTTACCGCATTGCAAGCGATTATGAATATACCCTCAGGGCACTTACCAGTTCAAAATTAAAGGTACACTATACCGGGTTTTATCATGTGCGTATGAAAATGGGTGGCACAAGTACCTCTTTAAAAAATCAATTACCAAAATCAAAAGAAGATTTTATTATAATGCGATTGTATAAACTTCCGGCTTCTTTTACATTAACTTTTAAAATATTACGTAAAATACCTCAGTTTTTTTAACATTTAATTAACTCAAGAAAAGTTATTTAGTATCTTATCAACTTAATATGTTAAACTCATCCAGCATTCTTCTCCCCCCTTAACATATTACCAATTGTCCGTGTAATAATAGATAAATCAAGCAAGAATGACCAGTTCTCGATATACCAAACATCAAATTCAACCCGTTTTTCCATGAGTATCGGTTGGGTTGTTTCGCCCCGGTAACCATTTACCTGAGCCCACCCGGTTATACCTGGCTTAACAAAATGTCGCACCATATATTTGCTAATAATTTCCGCATATTGTTCAGTATGTTTTAACATGTGTGGACGTGGCCCCACTACTGACATTTGTCCCATTAAAACATTAAAAAATTGGGGCAATTCATCAATGTTGGTTTTGCGTAAAAATCTACCAATTTGGGTTAACCGACTGTCGTTTTTTGTTGCTTGTTTTAAATGAGCATCCTTGTTTACAGTCATTGAACGGAATTTAATTATTCTAAAAGTTTGATTTGATTTACCCGTTCGTTCCTGAATAAAAAACATGGGGCCCTTAGATTCAATTTTTATAAGTAACCCAATTAATGGCAGCAACCAACTTAATATGAAAAGGATAATAAACGATGAAAAAAGTATATCGAAACTTCGTTTTAATAATCGGGCATAACTACTTTCTAGGGGTTCGGGTCTCAATAATACTATAGGTATCCCTTCAATAAAATCTATGGCAACCATTTTTCTTAAATATTTCTGAAAACTTGGTACAAGTTTAAAACGGATTAAATTTTTTTCGCAAAACAGGATTATTTCTCTGATTCGTTCTTCATAACTTGATTCCAAAGTACAAAAAACTTCATCTAGTCCTTGTTCACTATGATAAGTTTCAAAATTTTGTAATGGGTAATATGGGCATTCAAGTTCTAACCCTAATTCTTTTTTGTCGGCAAAAAAGCCTACAAACTTATATCCATAATGTTTGTTTTTTATTAACGTATTATAAAGATCTATGGATTGTTGGGAGGCTCCCAAAATTGCAATTCTTCGATAGTTAAACCCAGCTTTGCGATAGGAGTTTAAAAGTTGGAAAAATGTAATACGCCATCCAATCAGTAATATCAACTCAATACCAATGCTTATAAAAAGGGTTAAACGTGAAATGCCATAAAATCGAAAAACAATCATTGCCAAATACACTACAGTTAAATGAATAAGGGTGGAACGAAGTGTTTTAATAATAATTTGTTCTACTGGAATTCCTCTTTTAGTAATTGAGTAACTTGATTGTGAAGCTATTACCCACCAAGAGAACATATAAATAAGAAAAACAATCACATAATCAGGACTTTGAAAATTGAAAAATGCTTTCTGCCTAAGAAAGTAAGCAAGAAAAAAAGCAATCAACAAAAAAAAGAAGTCCCCAATTAAACTAAGAGAATCTTGATATTTTGAGTATCGAATTCCAGGCATAGTTTTTTTATATTAAATTCATTTAAGCCTACCAAAATTAGTTTTTAATGGGAATAGTAAAAAATGTTTCATTGCAGGTAATTTGGGATTTATCAAAAAAAAATGTATTAAACCAACACCAATAAATAATTAACTGTTTTTGGAATGTTAAAACATGAAAGAATTTTGTTTTTCTTTAAAATAATAAAGTTATTTCTACTTTACGAAGATAATAATATTTGATTTTGAGCTTGTTTGCTGTAACAATAATCAATATCAAGTTTCCTTTTGTGATGTCTTTTAGCCATTTGTTCTAACCGTTGCTCAACATCTTTGGGTGTACCAAAAACTTGTAGTATTACCAATATCCTGGCATCTCTAAAACTAAGTAATGGTACATCGGAATGGTTATCCATCTGTTGTTTCATTATAAACAACGAAGCCAACATTACAAGGGCATGGTGATGGTGCCAGTTTTTCCAACCCGGGTTTGGTAATCCGACATGCCCAGTTCATTTTTGGCATTGTCAAATGTCCGCTCTACCCAATAACGCTGGGCTACAAAGTAGGCATATTCCTTATGGCTGTATTGGTTTATTCTACCAGCCGGTAATTGCAGTGAAATACCGGAAACCGAAAAACGGAAACCGGAATTGCTTTGAGGAATTCTGTGAAACTCTGCGTACCAAAAAGTACGGAAGTTCGTTAGCCTATGAGCAAATTGGCCCGTTGTCTTGTGTCTTGATACTGACTGCTTGATACTTTGTTCATTGTTTTTGTATTAGGGGTGAAAGCTTATCCCGGCCTGTAACCCTCTATCAAAGGCAGACAGGCCTCAAGGTGGAGAGCAGGTGAACTATTAATAGCAAAGAAAATGAGACACTTAGTCGCGGCGCGACTTCACTAAATCAGAGATTGCATAATTGATATAAAATACCCTCTTTAATAGAGTCGCACCGCGACTCGCGGATTTAAGGTTTATAAATAATATTTACAGATTTGGAATTTAATTCCACAATTGTAAATTTGTATCATGATTAAACGCGAGGCAGAAAACGAATTACGGTATTTGGCTACCCAGTTTAAAGCGGTAGCAGTGGTCGGTCCCCGGCAATCAGGAAAAACAACATTGGTACGGATGGTTTTTGAGGGGAAGGCCTATGTAAGTTTAGAAAACCCTGATATCCGGAGATTTGCGATGGAAGATCCCCGTGGCTTTCTTTACAATTATCCAAATGGAGCCATCCTTGATGAGATACAGAGAGTACCCCATCTTTTTTCCTACCTACAGCAGGTTCTTGATGAAAGAGCGTCTAAAGGGCAATTTATTCTAACCGGGTCCAACAATTTTTTATTACAGGAGTCCATTTCACAAAGTTTAGCAGGAAGGGTAGGCTACTTGTTTTTATTGCCTTTGAGTATGAACGAACTGAAATATAAGGACGAGATAGACTTTTGGTTGTATAAAGGAGGGTATCCGGTATTGCATCAGGAAGAAACGGAGACCTCCCGGTTTTATGCAAATTATATCCGCACCTATATTGAGCGCGATGTCCGCTTATTAAAAAATATTAGCGATTTGTATGCCTTTGAACGATTTCTGCGATTGTGTGCCGGGCGAATAGGTCAACTGCTCAACATGAGCAATCTTGCGGTGGAGGTAGGGGTCGATACTAAAACTATCGGTGCATGGTTGGCTGTGCTGGAAACCAGTTTCATTCTTTTTCGGTTGCAGCCTTTCCATGAAAGCTATAACAAACGCATTGTTAAAATGCCAAAAATCTATTTTTATGATACCGGACTTGCTTGCGCGTTGTTAGGGGTTGAGAATCAGAAACAACTGGCATTAAACCCATTCCGTGGACATCTGTTCGAAAACGCAGTTATTGTTGAACTTTTAAAGAGGCGTTTGAATAATGGAAAAACGAACAATCTATTTTTTTGGCGTGATAACGTGGGAAATGAAATAGATGTGTTGGTTGTTATGGCTACTGAGAAATTGGCCATTGAAATAAAATCCGGGCAAACCATCTCAAATGAATATTTTAAGGGAATTCAATTTTGGAACAAGATTACCCAAACTGGAGGCGGATTGGTTGTATATGGTGGAGAGTTGGTCCAAAGAAGGAGTAATGGGATTCAAGTAGTTCCGTTGACAGAGTTGTATGCAAACTTAGATGATTTGGAAAAAATAGAATCATCCTAAAAAGTAAGGCTCCCCTAGAAGAAATCCTAGGTGTGCTTTGCGGTGAATGAAAACAACAACGAATCTATATTTTATTTCAGTAATAACCACTTTATGACGGCTCGATTTATTGTATTTCTTACCATTGTGTTTGTTTGGCAAATCCGGGTTGAGGCTCAGGAATCGCACTCGCTGTACCAAAACCAGAATTTTCCGCATCAGGATAGGTATGTGTATCAAGCCGATCATCGGTTTCATACCTCAGTGCGGCCTTTTTTAAAGGCACAGGTTGATTCAATCGTACGTTTCGACAGCCTGTACCGGATTCCTACGCAGAAAAAGGCAGTGGATATGATTTTTAACCGGAGCTTGCTTCAATACCAGAAGGGGGATTTTTCCTTTACACTCGATCCACTTTTTAACTTTGAACTGGGGAAAGATCCGGATCAATCCAAGAAGAGCTGGATCAATACGCGAGGCGTAATGGTGAACGCACAGTTGGGCAAGATGGTTTCAGTGTCCACCTCGTTTTACGAAAACCAAGTCCTGTTTAACGATTATCGGCGCGAACGGGTGAATCAATTTGGTGTGGTTCCCGGCCAGGGTTGGCCAAAAGCTTATAAGAAAACCGGATTCGATTATGGACTGGCCGAAGCCTACGTGTCGTTTACCCCAGGCAAACATTTCAATTTCACATTTGGCCATGGCAAAAACTTTATTGGCGATGGCTACCGTTCCTTGCTGTTATCCGATCACGCGTTTAATTACCCTTTTTTCAGGATTACCACCGACTTTTGGCACATCAAGTATGTAAACCTTTGGGCACAGTTTCAGGATTTGACTACAGGGCATCCCTATGGTGAGGCCTTTGACAAAAAATGGGGATCCTTTCATTACCTCGATTGGAGCGTAACACCTTGGTTAAACCTCGGTTTTTTTGAAGCTATTATCTGGCAACATGCTGATAGTAGCGGAGTCCGTGGGTTCGACTTTAATTATGCCAACCCGGTGATTTTTTTACGTCCCGTGGAATTTTCAGTGGGCTCACCCGACAATGCTTTGATGGGCTTGAACGGTAAAATAACCCTTTTCGGGGATCATGTTTTTTATGGTCAGATGATGATTGATGAATTTAAAATCAGGGAAATCAAGGCAGATTTTCAGCACCGGATGAATCCTTCCGACACAACTATTCAGTGGGGTTGGTGGGCCAACAAATGGGCGTTTCAGATAGGTTACAAAACCTTCGATCTGTTTGGGTTCAAGCACCTCGATATTCAGAGCGAGTTCAATTATGTTAGGCCTTACATGTATTCGCACCTGATTACCAAGCAAAATTATGGACATTACAATGCCTCCCTGGCGCATCCCTTGGGGTCTAACTTTTGGGAGTCGGTTTCCTTTGTTCGTTATAATTACAAACGGCTGTTTTTCGAGGGCCGGTATTCTTATGCCAAACACGGGAGCGATACGGCCGGGTTAAATTTTGGGAACGATATTTATGCCCCGTACACCACCCATGCACAGGAATACGGGAACTATCTGGGGCAGGCGCGTGAGGTAACTTTAAAATACACCTCATTTATGGTTGCCTACCTGGTGAATCCACGCACCAACCTGAATATTTATGTAAATTACACCATGCGGAAAGAGAATTCGTTGGAACAGAGTCTGTTTACATTTGGTATCCGTACATCGCTTCAGAATTTTTATTACGATTTTTAAAGAGGAAATATTTATACAGGTCCACTTACGTTGAGATATTTTAATTCTTCTGAGGTAAGTAGTTAATTGTATATCTATTTCGTTATCTTCCCCTCCACCCTTCGGAAACCAAGCCATGGCGTGGACATACCCCGATTTAGATTCGCGGGTACGAGCACAAATACTACAAAAAACTTACAACAAAGCAGTTCTCCCCTTGGGGAACTAAATGAACGAAGTGAGTGTTCTCATGAGCGATAGCGAGTAAATGGCCTTTTGGCAGAGGGGGGAATAGGTTATTTCTAATCATTTTGTGTTATGCAGTTATCTACCGACCTCTATATTTTTTTTAAAACCTTCGTATCCTTTATTGCCCTCAGACAATGAGGGCAATTGTCTGTAAAATTTTTATAAATAAATGATAATCTGTTATTTACAAAGAGTATCAAATCATGCTTTTCAACAGGATATGTTTTATCTCGTGTTTTGTGTCTAAAAATCTACCGGTCTATTGTGAGAAAACATGCTTTTTATCAGGTGGATTTTACTAGGACAATTCAATTTTATTGGTGATAGTCCAAAGAATATTTTGCTAATTGCGCACTGTAATAAACTACTACTATTCAGTAATCTTTTACGTGAGTAGAAGGTTAAAAAATTAAATGCAACACAATGAAAAAAGCAAATAGTCTGATTTTAATGTTTTTAGCAAGCATTTTAATTTCTGTTTTTTCCTCCATGGCAAGTAATGTGGTGATAGATAAAACAGAAAAAACAGGAGTAAAGCTGGTATCATCGGACAGCAAAGCCATGGAATTGGTTTTTACCTTCAATGGGTATTCCACTATTGAGGTAAAAACACCCAAGGGAGAAGCCTCCATACTCATGTTGGAAAAGGGTTCACCCATTTTAGAAACCGGAGCTCCCGATTTGCAAAAATGGACTACATCGGTTATTGTTTCTGAAACAGAACGTATGGATTTGGAGGTGCTTAATGCCGAATTTGTGGAATATCCAAATATCGAAGTGGCACCATCGAAAGGGAACCTTTACCGCGATCAAAACCCTGCAAAAGTTTCCTACACATACGGGGCGGCCTATCAAACCGATGCTTTTTATCCCGGGATATTGGCAGAACTGCGCAAGCCCTATATTTTACGCGATTATAGGGGACAAACTATCGTGGTAAACCCCTTGCAATACAATCCGGCGACCAAAACCTTGCGGGTATATACCCAAATCCGTGTCCGGTTAATGAACTCGGGGGAGTTGGGCGAAAACCCGGTTACATTCAAGGCCCCTAAAAAATCAAGTGCCGAATATCAGCAGATTTACCAACATCAATTTCTGAATTATCAAACGCCAAAATATACTCCGGTGGAGGAATCGGGGAATTTATTGATCGTTAGCCCCGCCAAGTATGTTGAGGCCGTAAAACCTTTAGCTGACTGGAAAAACAAACGTGGTCTGGTAACCGAGATTGTTGAATTTTCAGCATCAACCACGGGTAACAATGCTGAAGATTTGCAGGAATATATCCGTTTGTATTATCAACAAAAAGGGCTGACGTTTTTATTGCTAGTTGGTGATGCCAACGACATCCCGTCGTTGTATGCAAGTGGTGATTCCGATGTGGCTTATGCTTACATGGCAGGAAACGATTCTTATCCGGAATTTTTTGTGGGACGATTGAGTGGCAGTACCACAACGCATATTCAAAACCAGGTGGAAAAGTCCATTTATTACGAACGCGATATAGATGAAACAGCTATATGGCTCTCCAATGGAATGGTTATTGCCTCCGATGAGGGCGGTGGTGGCCAGGGAGATGATGGGGAATCGGACAAACAGCACATGGAAAAGATAAAAACCGATCTCCTTTCGTTTACTTATGAGCAGGTGGCTACAGCTTACGATCCGGGAGCTACCGCCCTGCAGGTCTCAAATGCTATCAATACCGGTTTGAGTAACATCAATTATGTAGGCCACGGTGCCGACACCTATTGGGTAACCACCGGTTTTGATGTGGCCGACTGCAACAATTTAACAAACTACAACAAGTTTCCATTTGTATTCGATGTAGCTTGTGTGAATGGAAACTTTCACGGGCAAACCTGCTTTGCCGAAGCTTTTGTTCAGGCAAGGAAAAATGATCAGCCCACAGGGGCCTTGGCTATTATTGCCTCTACCATAAATCAATCGTGGGCTCCCCCAATGGACGGGCAGGATGAGATGGTTGATATTTTGATTGAAAGTTACGAAAACAATATCAAGCGGACGTTTGGCGGCATCGCCTACAATGGTTGCTTGCACATGAACGATGAATATGGAAGCGACGGGGAAGATATGACCGACACCTGGACCACTTTTGGCGATCCATCGGTTTTGGTGCGCACCAAAACCCCCGTGGCTATGGAAGTTTCCCATGCCGACGAAATTCTTATCGGAACATCTTCTTTATTGGTCTCGTGCAATGCCGAACAGGGACTGGTTGGTTTGAGCCACCAAAATACTGTAGTTGCCACGGCTGTGGTAGTAAATGGTGAGGCATTACTGGAATTCGAACCTTTTACCGATGTGACCGACCTGGATTTGGTAATTACAGGTTTTAATCTAAGGACTTATCAGTCTGTGGTAAAAGTAATCCCTGCTCAAGGGCCTTATATCTCGATGGTTAAAGCCTCGGTAAACGACAGGTACGGAAATAACAATAACTGGTTAGATAGTGGGGAAGAGGTTTTTATAGATGTTCAGATAAAAAATGTTGGTGTTGAAACGGCAGCAGATGTACAAGTGGTACTTTCTACAACCGATGAATTTATACAGATATTACAGGCTTCACATTCTTTTGGCACCATAAACGCAGGAAGCCAAACAGGAAACAGTGGTTTAAAAATTAAAGTTTCAGGAGCCACACCCAACCAGCATCAATCAGTTTTTACCTTAACAATTACCGACAACCTGGAGCATCAATGGATCCGGACGGTGGAATTCACCGTAAATGCCCCCGTTGTAAGTTTAGGTGATGCGGTTTTGATCGAAGATGGAACTTATGGCGATGGGAACAATAAACTGGAACCTGGGGAATCTGGCTTTCTTTTACTTTCAATTTTGAATGAAGGAACCCAAACCTCGTCACCCCTTCAAATCCGATGGGAGGCATCGTCTCCATACGTTATTCTTGATGGAGAACTGGTGGAGGTGGATGCCATAGAGCCCGGACAAACAGGGTATGCAAAAGTGAAAGCAAGTACCAGCAGCCATACCCCACAAGGCACTAAAATTTCGGTTAATTATGGAAGGGCCCCGGAAGACAGCCTAAGAAACACCTATCAGTTTGTGGTGGGACAACCACCTTTACTGGAGCTTGGAAGCGGAACAACCAAGAAATACCAATACCCGTTCTATAATTACTATAAAAGCAACAAAACACAAATGCTCTTTCTTGCCGATGAATTCTCCTCAGGGACACAACTGATCAATGAATTGGCATTAAATCTGGCTTCAGTAACTACCAACGAAAAACACCGCATGCTTAAGAATTTTGTTATTGTTATGGGTACTACCCCGGCTACTCAAATGGACACAAGCTATGCAACGATTGAAAATCCTGACACGGTGCTGTATCAAGACAGTCTGGAGTTGAGCGCTGTGACAGGTTGGTTTGGATTAGCAATTGATCCTTTTGAATACCAAACCAAGCAGGGGAATTTGCTTGTGGAGATTTATTGGGGGGTGAACGAAAGTTATTGTGCCTCTACCGACCGGACATCGGTTTATTGCTCTGAAACGCCGGCCCCCACTGTTGCTTATGGTTATGCCGACAATGAATATCCGGCGCAGTTTGACGGGTCCAACAATATCCGCCCTAACGTGAAATTTGGTTTTATCGATCAGAACTTGAAGCAAGATACACTGACATTGGTTGTTGTTGATGAATTGTTGGTGCCGGTTTCAGAATCGCAAGTAACGCTGGGTTCACAGCAATGGTTAACCAATACGGATGGAAAAATCACGGGTTACCTGGCACACGGAACCTATGAGACTTTTGTTTCGAAAAAAGGGTTTCAGCCTTTGCAACAGGCGGTTGAGTTGAATGATACGGTAAAAACAGACACCCTGATATTGCAGAACTATGAAAATCTGTATGAAATGGCTATTCAAATAACTGATGGCACCAATGCCTTGGAAGGGGCTACGGTGACATTCAATTCTCAGTCTCAAACGACAACAGCTTCCGGGGAACTCCAATTCAGCGAAATTCCCGAAGGAACCTATATTTTGTTGGTTGAGGCTCCTGGTTTTGAGTTTCTGGAGCAAGAGGTTACCATAACTAACGACACCCTTGTAACAATCAACCTGACTAAAATGCCTATCTATACGGTCACCTTTGAGTTTACTGAAAAAGAGGTGCCTTTGGCAGGAGTGAATGTACTTTTTAATAATGACTGGGTAATTAGTGAAACCGATGGAAAAGCAACTTTTGAGGGCATTGCCTCGGGTGCTACACTTATTTATTATATCGAAAAGTGGGGCTATTATTCCAGTTCCGACACGTTGGACAGCATTGCCGGGGATTTGAATCTTACCATCCAAATGCAAAAAATTCCTGATTTGCTGATACATGTAACCAACAAATTTGGAAAAATGGAAAAAGCAAAAGTAACCTTCCAAAACCAAACAGTCTATTCCAATTTGAATGGGGAAGCCCTGTTTGAAGATGTGAAGTTGGGCGAAGATCAATTGGTTTCTTTAGAATGCCCGGGGTATTATGGAATTACAGACACCATTGATATTTCGAATACAGATAAGGCACATGAGGGTTATTTATTTAAAAAAACCGATGTTTCTCTTCAGGTGACTGATGGGCAAAACCCCATGCCAGGAATCAACGTGGTAATGGGAGCCAAGGAAAAAGTCACCGATGAGCAGGGTGCAGTGGTATTCAAATCGAACGAGGAAGCTTCTCAGGTAGCCATGAGTATCAACCAAACAGGATATTATCCGGTGAACCGTACCTTCGATTTTGTAAAAGATGTTGACATCGAGGAAACAATTGTATTGGAATTTATCCCCGATGTGGAGTTCACGCTGCTATTTAAAGGAACTCCTGTTGCGGGAATTACCCTGAACTTTAATGGCGTCAATTGGGTTTCAGATGAAAGTGGAAAAATCTTACTCACCGATGTGGCGAAAGGAGATTATACCTATTCGGTTGAAGAAACAGGATATTATGCGGTGCAAGAATCGTTAACCATTGCATTGTCCAACGTGGTTCTTCCCATTGAATTAAAAATGATCCCGGATGTCAGTTTCACCATTACACACAATGGAGAAGCGGAAACGGAGGTATCGGTGCTGTTGGGTACACAGGAACAGACAACTTCGGCGTTAGGAAAAACGTCATTTGTAGATATCCCTGCCGGAACCCATTCCTATGCTATTTCAAAAGAGGGATTCAACAGTATCAATGGGGAACTGATAGTAGGTGAAGAGGATGTCCAAGTGGATGTGAATATTTACCTGGTTTCGGTGGCATCAAACAGTGCGGTTACTTGCCAGATTTACCCCAATCCCTCGAAGGGTAGGGTAATCTTGGAATATTCTGGAAATGTGCCTGTCAATGGATTGGATATTTATGATGAAATAGGCCAGAAGGTGATTACCGTAAACAAAGTTTCAACACGGAATGAAATAGATATTACAAGCCTTCCCAAGGGAATGTATTTGATAATTTTACAGACGGCACAGGAAACAATACCAATCAGGCACATCATCGAATAACGCTTGCCCCCAACGCCGGAATGATGGAAACAAATTGGTTTTTAACCTTTTGTTCCATGGTTTCGGCGTTGTTAGTTGTAAACGCGGATGGTGGAATTTCCAAAAGCTACCTTATACGATTTTAAAGGGAAATGGGCATCACCACTGGAAGGGGTTCCATACGTCAATTCAAAGTTAGACCCACAACAACGGCAAACCGCAGAGTTAATCATTGTTTCGGTTGGGCGCACCCAACAACTATCTTGAACTTCATGGGTACAAGTGCAGTCGTAAGCCTTGAATTCATTATTCCCAACATTTACAATCAGAATCCCATTACCCAGATATCCTTCGTTTTCAACCACGTAAGTGCCGTAAACATTGAGCAATGAGGTGTATTCTGCATTGTAAATATAGATAGGGTCAATGTAAATGGGAATATTCGGAATGGGGTGTTCGTTTTCAGCGTCACATCCGGACAATAATAGGAGCGAAAAAGTTGATATTAAATAAAATCTAACTATTTTTGATTCTTTGAGTTGCAGTATCATTTTCTTTAATTTTTATTGACAGTATTACGTAACAATGTGTGAGTTTAGTATTAGATAATTTAAAAAACAGGTATCTAAAAATAGCTAATAAACAAATAGGTTGGAGCGGTTTGAAATTTTGCCTTTATATTTTTTTGGTATTTTGGAATGGTGCGGGTGTATTGGCACAAAAAAACTATTCTATCGACTTTGGAACGCTCACAAACCATAGAGTTCCAATAAGCTATTTTATAGAGCAAACTCAACAAAATATTAAAGTTTCAGCTCAGGTGCGTAAAGAACATCGGCTGGAAAATAGGGAATCAAGAAGAATAAGAAAGCATACGTATGCTATTCAGACTAAGGAGGTAAAAAAGCGAATGAAAGAATCCCGCAAAAAAGCGGATTTTTACAATAGGGGGAAAAAGCCTTTGCGTGTTAAACTAAAAAAAGTGTTGGGAAATGGATGATCTAGTTCAAGTGTTGATTTTCATCGTGACGTTCGTCATTTTTATCGTTTCAGCTGTTCGGAAGCAAAAAAAGAGACCTGCCCCAAATCCAGGGATGGACGATGCTTTTGAGTCGTTGTTTGGAGTATCTCAATTATCGGAGGTTGGTAGTTTCGAAACAAAAGAGGCACCCGTGCAACCCCCGGCAAAGGTGACCAAAAAGCAGGTCCCCAAGTCAGTTCTACCCGAGGAGGGCATCAAAGCCATTCCCAATCAGCCCATTATAGCTGATGATAATACCGTGGAGTCAGAGCCGGGGCACCAAAGTTTCGATTTACGTGAAGCCGTAATTTATCAGACAATCCTCACACGTAAAGACTTTTAAACGGCTATAAAGCATCTTTTTTTTTAAAACCCGGGGCTTGGAATTATTCTTTCAGAATCTATATATTTACCGATTCAAAAAACTAGGTGTAGTATTTAATTTCAAATATAAATTTGGCGATTATGATAAGAAAAATACTCTTTATTCTTTTCGTTTTTTTAGCAAGTGGTGGAGTATATGCTCAATCAGGAGCCCTCAAAGGGAAAGTTCTTGATGCCGAAACAGGCGAGGCTATACCATTTGCCAACGTTGTGGTCGAACTTAATGGGAATATGGTTGGGGGTGGTGTTTCCGATTTTGATGGGAACTATACCGTGAAACCTATTCCAGCAGGGAGGTTTACAGTAAAAGCATCCTATGTAGGTTATAATTCATTACAGATTAACGACGTAGTGATTAATAACGATAAAATTCAATTCCTCGATTTGAGCTTAAAAGCATCCACGCAGGAAATTGAACAAATTGATGTGGTTGCTTATACCGTGCCGCTTATCAGCAAAGATAATACCACAACAGGAGGAACAGTTACTTCCGAAGAAATTTCCAAAATGGCCGGCCGTTCCCCAGAGGCGGTGGCTTCTACCGTAGGTGGGGTGTACCAGGAAGACGGTGAAGTAAAAAGCGTGCGTGGTGCGCGCGAGGATGCCACCGTTTATTTTATCGACGGAGTGAAAGTCCGTGGTTCAAGTAACCTCCCTAAAGCTTCAATTGCTGAGATTTCGGTAATGACCGGTGGAACACCCGCCAAATATGGCGATGTTACCGGTGGTGTTATCAGCATTGTTACCAAAGGGGCTTCCCGTGAGTTTTTTGGAGGCTTTGAATTCAGCACCTCAAAATTTCTCGATCCTTACAACAGCAACATCATTGGAGCCAACCTTTCAGGGCCTATTTTAACCCGTAAAGTAGTAGATCCAAACAATCCCGAAAATATCCGGAAAGAACCGTTGTTAGGTTTTTTTATTTCCGGTGAATACAAGTTCACACAGGATCCTCACCCTTCTTCAGTGGGATTCTGGAAAGTGAAAGATGAAATCTTGGACAGCATCTCACGGACCCCTCTGGTCAGGTTTGGAGATGCTAAAGCAGGGATACCCACCGCCTCGTTTTTAAATGCTTCCGACTTTGAAAATGTGAAGGTCCGTGAAAATGTTGCCTACCAACAAAGTATGGTCCAAGCCAAATTGGACTTCCAGCCCTTTAAGAACGTTGTTTTTACTATTGGAGGCAACTTCCAGAACGACAACGGAAATTATTTGGGGGGAAATACCAGAGGAAACTTGAGTGGAGATATTTCCTCAGGAATGCTTAATTACAACAACAACCGGCAGGAGAAAAATACGGAATATCGGGCCTATGCCCGGTTAACACATCGTTTAGGAAACGACGAGGGGGAAGGTGAAGAGTCATCACTGATTAAAAATGCCTATTATACCATACAGTTCGATTATGGGAAAAACCTTTGGACCCGCCAGGATGAGCGCCATAAAGACAACCTGTTCAATTACGGGTACATTGGAAAATTTACCACCTATCAGACACCTACCTATGTATATGGGGAAGATACAACCCTAAACATGACCGGGTATATCATGAAAGCCTTTAAAGATACGTTGGTAACCTATGAAGCCAGCGACATCAATCCGGAATTGTCAAATTATACCTCGATGTATTACGACTTTTTTGATGATCCGTTGAACCAGACCCAGATATTGGAGGGAGGAGGCCTCCTAAATGGGTATTCCCCTTCTACCATACATGGCTTAGCAACTGCTCCAGGGGTACCTTATGGTTTATACACTAAAAGGGATAACGATCAAATCCGATTAAGTGCCCAAGGTGCCGCCGACATCAAAGACCATGAAATTTCGATTGGTTTTGAGTATGAAAAGCGGACCGACCGGTTTTACAATGTAGCTCCAACCTCACTATGGTTGCTGGCCCGTCAAAATATGAACAGCCATATTCTTGAACTGGATTTGGCCAATCCGATTGCAGTTTATGGTAACGACAATGGAACCCTGTTCTATAACGACACAATAAAGTACAATCGCCAGTACAATGTTAATGCCCAATCCCTGTTTGATATCCGCTTCCGTCAATCTCAGGGGATGGACATAAAAGGGACAAATTGGGTGGATATCGATAGCTATGATCCTGACGAATTAAGCATTGACTTTTTTAGTGCCGATGAATTGTTTAACAATGGAGAAGCCACCGTATTTTATTATGGGTATGATGCTTACGGGAATAAATTGGATCACTCCCCATCGTTTGAAGATTTCTTTACAAAAACGTATAATGTTGAAATTGACGAAGGTGTGTATAGGCAATTTTACAGCCGCGAAATTGCGCCCTTTGAACCCATTTATTGGGGCGGATACATTCAGGACAAGTTTGCTTTTAACGATTTGATTTTTAACATTGGAGTTCGTGTTGAAGGATACGATGCCAACCAGAAAGTACAAGAAGATCCTTATTTGATGTTTACCTCCTATAAAGTAAAAGATAATTATGGATTGATTGCCAATACAGAAGTTCCCGAAAACATCAATCCCGAAGCAACTGTTTATGTAAACAGCAGTACCGATCCGACACGCATTGTAGGGTATCGTTACAAAGATCAATGGTATGACCTTGAAGGAACCGAAGTATCTAACTTTAGGACATTATATCCTTCCGGGCAGGCAGAACCTTACCGTACCAACAAAAATGATTTGATTGGGGAGAATTCCTTTTTAAAGGCCTTTAAAGATTACGATCCTGATATCAATATCTTGCCACGTATTTCATTCTCATTCCCAATTTCCGATGAAGCTCTGTTTTTTGCCCACTACGATATTTTATCGAAAAGACCTAACAGTGAAGCAAGCCGCCTAAACCCTATTGAATTGTTATATGTAAACCAATTGGCAACAAACGAGTTTGTTAATCCGGATTTGAAGTCGGAAAAAACCATTGACTATGAATTTGGGTTCCAGCAAAAGCTAAACAACAAATCAAGTATCAAATTATCCGCCTTCTACCGCGAGCAACGCGACATGGTTCAATTGATATATTTAACCGGGGCCTATCCCATAAACATGAAAACTTATGGAAACATCGACTTTGGGACAGTCAAGGGGTTTGGGTTGACCTACGATCTTCGACGGACGAACAACATCCAGTTGAAAGCCAGTTATACCCTGCAATTTGCCAATGCCACAGGTTCAAATTCAACTACGGCACGTAGTTTAATTGCTGCCGGCCAGCCGAATTTAAGGGCGACCTTACCCACAGACTTTGACCAACGGCATAACTTTTCCATTCTAGTGGATTACCGTTTCAGTTCCGGCAAAAATTATGATGGACCCAAGTGGTTTGGCATGGATATTTTAGCCGATGCAGGATGTAACTTTACCATTAATACAGGAGCCGGAACGCCTTACACCCCGCAAGATGTTGAAACCGGAAAGACCAAAGGGAGTATCAATAAATCAGTTATGCCCTGGCGTACCACGGTGGATATGAAAATTGATAAAAGCTTTATGATAAAATTTGGAGAGGGTGAAGAGGCCCGCACCGCTGATTTAAACGTGTATTTAGACATCAGCAACCTGTTGGATGCCGAAAATATCCTGGGGGTTTATTCTACCACGGGTAACGCCAATGATGACGCCTATTTATCTTCTACCAGTGGTCTTTCAAGCATCAATAAAGCGTATGATTCACAATCATATATCGATTATTATTTGCTTTTGTTAAATAATGCAGCAAACTACAACTTACCTCGGCAAATCAGGTTGGGTGTTCTTTTTAGTTTTTAATTCATATAAAAGTAGGAAAACGATGAAAAAGATTCTTATTATATTAATATTTATTATTGCCTCAGCTTTACAATTTAAAAGTATGGGTCGTGATTTTAGAGATCGGAGAACACAAAAATCGACCCAAACCATTACTGCCGGATGTTTGCCTGCTTCGGCCGAGGTAAACTTGGATTTGAATAACGTACGTGCATTGATTCTTGCTCAAGGTTCCCTATGGGAAGGTGAGGGAAAAGCTGAATACGAAGTCCCAAAAGGTTCTGGTAAAACCTCGCTCTATGCTGGAGGTATCTGGGTTGGTGGTGTAGATATCAATGGACAGTTGCGTACCTGTGCCCGGAGTTACCGAAGCGAAGGAAACGACTATTGGCCTGGCCCGCTTATCAGTGGCGGTGAAGGGATTGCCAGTGTTTCTCCTGATGTTTGCATCTCTTACGATAAACATTATAAAATTACCCGTGCCGAAGTAGAAGATTTTGTGGCGTATTACGGAGCAGATGCCGAAACCAGAGCGGAACTTTTCGATGGATACACTGTACCAACAATAATTACGGAATGGCCGGCCCGTGGCCCCATTGAATATGGTGCGTACGATTACTATTTGGCTCCTTTCCAGGATGTGGATGGCGATGGAGAGTACAATCCTACCAATGGTGATTATCCTTACTACATTTTAGAAAAAAACACCAAATGTAATTATCAACCGGAACGAAGGGCCGAAAACTTGGGTAACACCAGTCAAAAACTTTTTGGTGACGAAACCATCTGGTGGGTTTACAACGACAAAGGAAATGTGCATACTACCACCATTGGAGCGGCAGCTATTGGTATGGAATTCCGTGCTCAGGGGTTTGCTTTTTCTACTAACGATGAACTGAATAACATGACCTTTTATAATTATCAAATCATTAACCGTTCCACCTATTCATTAACCGAAGCCTATTTTGGGGTTTGGAACGACCCGGATTTAGGGGCTGCCGATGATGATAAAGCAGGTTGTGATGTGGTTCGTGGGCTTGGTTATGTGTACAATGGTGACGACTTGGATGGTTCAGGTGAGGCCTGGGCCTATGGTGCCAATCCTCCCGCCATTGGGGTTGACTTTTTCGAAGGTCCATACCAGGATCCCGATAATACCGATAACAATTCTTCTTGGAAAGATTATGAAAGGACTGAACTTGATTGCGAAAAAGGGTATAAACTGAACCCTGAAAGAACAGGGATGAATATTGATGCTGGAGCTAACGACATCAACAATGGAAACATCAACGGGTTAAACTTTGGTGACAGTGTTATTGATAATGAACGTTGGGGGATGCGTCGTTTTATTTATTATGTAATTGGTACCGCTGGTTTTAATGGCGATCCTGAAACAGGACTACAATACTATAATTACTTGAAAGGGTACTGGAAAGACGGTAGCCGGATGACTTATGGAGACAACGGTTACGGAGGAAGTGTACATGCCGATTTCCTGTATCCCGATGATACAGATATTTGTGGTTGGGGTACCAATGGGGTCCCACAGGCAGCTTGGAGTGCAAAAGATGATAAAGAATATGATGATATGCGGATTGTACAGTCAGCAGGCCCATTTACATTAGAGCCCGGAGCTGTAAACGATATAACCGTTGGAGTAGTTTGGGCGACGGCAAATTCTACCGCTTGGGCTTCAGTTCAAGAAGTACGAAAGGCCGATGTGAAAGCACAGCGTTTGTTCGAAAACTGTTTCCAGTTAATCGATGGACCCTCTGCTCCTGATTATACCATCATTGAGCTTGACCGAAAATTGATTTTCCACCTATCAAATACAGTAAATTCCAACAATTATTTGGAAACATACCGTGAACAAGATCCATTTATCGATCCATCGGTAACAGGAGAAGATAGGTATTATAATTTCCAAGGGTACCAGGTGTATCAGTTGAAAGATGAAACCGTAACGATGGGTGAAATCCTGAACGAAGAAAAAGCCCGTCAGGTATTTCAGTGTGATCTTAAAGATGGGGTTAACCAGATAGTAAACTTTGTTTGGGACGCTGAGCTAAAAGCTTCAATTCCTTACGAGATGGTTTATGGAAGCGATGCAGGTATTGTTCACTCTTTCGAATTGGCCGAAGATGCCTTTGGAACCGGAAAAGACAAGCAATTGGTGAATTACAAAGAATACTATTACATGGTTATCGCTTATGCTTATAATAACTATGATCCATATAACCCAGTAGATGAAGGTTCTTTAGGAAATCAGACCTCTCCTTATCTGGCAGGAAGAAAAAACATCCTGGTTAAAACTGCCATTCCTCATGCACTTGATGCTATGAATGGCGGAACCGTGCTAAGCAGCAATTATGGTGATGTTCCTGCAATTACCATGGTGGATGGCCGTGGAAATGGAGCTAATAGCCTTGAATTATCCCAAGAAACCTATCAGGATATTCTTACAAAAACAGCGTACCCATTTAAAGCCGATAAATTAACTTATAAGGAAAATTATGGCCCCATTAAGGTGAAAGTTATCGACCCCTTAAATGTAATTGATGCTGAATTTACACTTAAGTTTTTAAAAGATTCCGTCAACTATACATTGGGCTATTTTAACTCATCCGACTCATCAAATATCATTCCATCAACAGGTTTGATTTGGGATACCAAATACGAACTTACCTGGGAAGAAAACGGAGAAACCAAACGAGTCGTTTCTGATTCATACATCCGCTATGCCGATGAAAAACTTTTTCCGGAACTGGGTATTTCTGTTTTTATTGAACAAATTGATTTTCCGGGCCAAAACGGACATCAACGTTTCGACGAAAAGGACAACGTCAACAACGGTTTTATTTCGGCCTCATTGACAGCAGAACGGATCGATCAACCCTCATGGTTAAATCTTGTTCCTGATGAGGATGGAAAAACACCATTTAACTGGATTCGTTGTGGAAGACAAACAAAAGCCGAAGAAGATGTAACCGATTGGAGCGATTATTTGGGCTTTGACCCAGATCAAGTTTATGAAAAGGTTCTTTTAGGTACCTGGGCTCCATATGCCTTAACATCTTCTATCATTTATGGCCCTGCCAATGCAGATGCAAAACCTGCCGCTTTGCGTTTTGATAAACAGAGATTACCCAGTATTGATTTTGTAATTACCAAAGATAAATCGTTGTGGACACGTTGCCCGGTGATCGAGATGGCCGAAAACAATGAGGATGATAAAACAGTGAACAGTTTATCTGAAGGGGGAGCTTTACGGTTCAGATTAAGGGCCGCTCCTTCAAAAAACAAAGAAGGGGTATCTGCCGAAGTCGGTGCCCAAAATGATACTTTAAATGTGGATGCTCCCAATTATATTGGTGCTACAGGTATGAGCTGGTTCCCTGGATACGCTATTGATTTGGAAACAGGTGAAAGGTTAAACATCATGTTTGGTGAAGATAGCTGGTTGGTTGGTGAAAATGGCAACGATATGCTTTGGAATCCAACGGCAAATATTGGTGACGATATTTATCTGGCCACCGGAGGTAGCCAGGGGAATCCATACTTTGGCGGTAAACATTACATCTATGTAGTGGGGCATAACGATTATGGCACCAACCCAATGCCAGGTTACGATGAGGGGCGAACTATTTACAATGCGTTGAATCCAAGTTTGCCTGTGGTTACCTTACGTGAAAATGCCAAGAAAATTTGGACACAACCAGCTTGGGTGACTATCCCTACTATTGAACCCGGTTTTGAGTTTTTCGATTACGAATCAATGCCTGATAATGACATTACCATTAAATTGAGAATTGCCAACCCCTATTTTGTCAACATTAACGGTTCAGTAACTGAAGAACCTGCAAATGACAATTATCCTGCATTTACTTTCAGCACAAGCTCGTTAAAAGTGGTTACCAACAATGTTGACTACGGTAAAAGTGCTTTAGATAAAATTAATGTGGTTCCTAATCCTTACTATGGGTATTCGGAATATGAATTAACTCAGCTTGATAATTATGTAAAAATCACCAATTTGCCTGAGCGATGTATTGTCTCAATTTATACTGTGAATGGAAATCTGGTACGTCGGTTCGATAAAGATAATTCTGATTCCTTCATCACTTGGGATATTAAGAACCAGTATGATGTATCAATTGCTAGTGGAATGTATATTATTCATATAAATGCACCAGGGTTAGGAGAGAAAGTAGTTAAATGGTTCGGTTCCATGCGTCCAATCGACTTAAATGCATTCTAGTTTTATATTAACGGATAAAGACAAAATTGAAAGATATGAAAAAGTATATAAATCATTTAGTTAGTATTTCCCTAGTTGCATTTTTCTTGATCAATCATGCTTTTGCGGGCAACAAGCAAAGGATTGGGCAAGCAGGAGCTTCGCAATTATTAATAAATCCTTGGGCTCAATCCTCTGGTTTAGGCGAGGCCAACGTGGCTAATATTACCGGTTTTGAAGGTATTTTTGGGAACATTGCCGGAACAGCCCGCATCAATCGGACTGAACTGGTGTTTTCAAACACCAATTGGTTGAAAGGTACTGACATTAACCTGAATGCCTTTGGTCTTTCTCAAAAGGTGGGCGATGTGGGAGTTTTAAGCCTTTCGGTGATGACCATGACCTGGGGAGAAATTGTTAAAACAACAGTTTCATTACCCGATGGTGACGGATCGACCTTCAGCCCGAACCTTACCAATATAGGGGTGTCTTATGCCAAGGAATTTTCGAACAGTATTTATGGGGGTATCACCATGCGCGTGGTTAGTGAGCAACTTTCAAACCTGGGTGCCATTGGTGTAGCATTTGATGCAGGTATTCAATACATCACAGGTAGCCGTGAGCAGATTAAGTTTGGGGTAACCATGAAGAACGTGGGGCCTACCATGAAAGTCACCGGTGACGGTATGGCTGTACGGGGTACTGCATATGCCGATGGACCTATTGAAACCATTGAAATGCGATCAGCAGAATATGAACTTCCCTCATTAATAAAGTTGGGGGCTTCCTATGATTTTGATTTAGGTGAGAACAATCAGCTGACTCTCATGGGGGCATTTACCGAGAACTCTTTCTCGAAAAACCAGTACCACGGAGGGATGGAATATTCGTTCCGGCAGATTTTGAAAATCAGGGGAGGTTATATTTACGAAGAAGGGATTACCTCAGATACTGATCGATCTACAGTTTTTACAGGGATGTCAGCGGGCATCAGCTTGCAAATACCATTGAAGAAAGGTAGCGACACAAAATTTGGGATTGATTATTCTTACCGTGATACCGATCCATTTAACGGAGTGCATAGCATAGGATTAAGAATTAGTCTGTAAAGAAATTTTTATTATATTTGTATTTCATTTGTAAAGAGTCCCATGTTTCATGGGATTCTTTTTTCTTTTGATTTAAGGAAATAAGGAGGTTGATATGGGTAAACTATCGTATATTACAAACGAAGGTTTGAAAAAATTAATTGCTGAAGTTGAATATTTAAAGACCTATGAAAGGCCTAAGATGTCTGCAGCTATTGCCGAAGCCCGCGACAAAGGGGATTTATCGGAAAATGCGGAATACGACGCAGCCAAAGAGGCTCAGGGATTGCTTGAACTGAAGATTTCACAACTTGAGGAAACCATCCTAAATTCAAGGGTAATTGACGAATCCAAACTCGATTATTCATGTGTCCAAATTCTCTCAAAAGTGAAGATTAAGAATCTGAATACCAATGCCATCATGGAATATGCTATTGTTTCAGAAACTGAAGCCGATTTAAAGAATGGGAGGATGTCAATTAATACCCCGATAGCAATGGGCCTCATGGGGAAAAAAATTGGTGCTGTAGTGGAGGTAAAAGTTCCATCAGGGCTTATGAAATTCGAAATTCTGGAAATTAATCCTATTTAAATCGATAGCTATGGCCTCTATTTTCACAAGAATTGTTCAGGGTGAAATTCCTTGCTACAAAATTGCCGAGGATGACCGCTATTTTGCTTTTCTGGACATCAACCCACTTAAAAAGGGGCATACTTTAGTGATTCCCAAAAAGGAGGTGGATTATATTTTCGATTTAGATATTGAAATGTTAAGTGGATTGCACGTGTTCTCCCAAAAAATTGCCAAAGCTTTGGATAAGGCAGTACCTTGCAAACGCGTGGCTGTAATAGTTCTTGGACTCGAAGTTCCTCATGCACATATCCATTTAATACCCATGGATGCCGAGAGCGATGTGCGGTTTTCAAATCCCAAACTGAAACTGTCCCCTGAGGAGTTTCAGCAGATTGCTACTGAAATTAAAAAACATTTATAAAGATTGGGCGGAAGGTATCCGCCCTTTTATTTTACCCGATTCGGGTTTTTATTCATAAAATCCTTCCAGCTATTATAGGATTTCCTCTGGGTGTCGGGTTTGTTTTGATAAAAATGGCATAAGGCGGCTGCCAATCCATCGGTAGCATCTAAATCATTGGGCAACTCGGGTATCGTTAACATATGTTGGAGCATGCTTGCTACCTGCTCTTTCGATGCATTCCCATTTCCGGTAATCGACATTTTGATTTTCCTCGGGGCGTATTCAAAAATGGGTAATTGGCGGTTCAAGGCTGCAGCAATGGCTACACCTTGCGCCCGCCCTAGCTTTAGCATCGACTGAACATTTTTTCCATAAAATGGAGCCTCAATGGCCAATTCATCGGGATGGAACGATTCTATCAGGCCAGTTACGCGTTCAAAGATTTTCGCAAGCTTCAGATAGGGATCCTCAATTTTCGACAAATCAATTATACCCGTGGTAACCATTTTTGGTTTTTTGGCAACCACCTCAATGACCCCATAACCCATAACAGTAGTTCCAGGGTCGATACCCAATATGATTCGTTCTGCCATACAAAAGAAGCCCTGTTATCCAGGGCTTTGTATTTATTTGATGTATTTGAATCCACAAAAATCTACCAAAACATCCGGCATTTTTATTCCATCTGGGGTTTGGTTATTTTCAAGCAAAGCCGCTACAATTCTGGGCAGTGCCAAGGCACTGCCATTAAGTGTATGCGCCAATTGGGTTTTCTTTTGAGCCTCATCTTTATAGCGTAGTTTCAAACGGTTGGCTTGGTACGATTCAAAGTTGGAAACTGAACTTACCTCAAGCCACTTCTGTTGGGCAGCGGCATATACTTCAAAATCGTAGGTCAAAGCTGAGGTAAAGCTCATATCCCCGCCACAAAGTCTTAAAATACGGTAAGGTAGGCCAAGCTTTTGCACCAATGTTTCAACGTGGCTGACCATTGATTCCAACATTTCATAGGATTTGTCGGGATGCTCCAGGGCTACAATTTCCACCTTGTCGAATTGGTGCAGGCGGTTGAGCCCGCGTACATCTTTCCCATACGAACCTGCCTCACGGCGGAAACAGGCACTGTAGGCGGTATTTTTAACAGGAAAATCTTTAGCATTTAAAATAACATCGCGGTAGAGGTTGGTAACAGGCACCTCAGCAGTAGGAATAAGGTATAAATTATCGATGCCCACATGGTACATCTGCCCTTCTTTATCGGGTAATTGGCCAGTTCCAAAACCGGAGGCTTCGTTTACAACGTAAGGAGGTTGAATTTCTGTAAAGCCTGCTTTAACGTTTTCATCCAAAAAGAAATTGATTAATGCCCGTTGTAATCTGGAACCCAAGCCTTTGTAAACAGGAAAACCAGCCCCGGTAATTTTAACGCCTAATTCAAAATCGATAATATCATATTGTTTGGCCAAATCCCAGTGAGGTACCGCGTTTGAAGGCAACGTGGGAATGGTTCCCCCTTGACGGACAATAACATTGTCATCGGCTCCCTTACCTTTAGGGACCGAGGTATGAGGTAAATTCGGGAGTTGAACCAACAATTTATGCAATTCCAGTTCCAGGTCAGCAAGTTTTTGGGTCAACCCCTTAACCTCCTCTTTTAAGGAAGTGCTTTTATCTTTGGCTGTGTTTGCCTCTTGTGCCTTTCCATCCTTGAATAACTGACCCACCTCCTTTGAGATGTTGTTGATTTCGGCCAGCATGTCATCCTGTTGTTTCTGGGTACTTTTGCGTTCATCATCCTTTTTAAGGATTTGTTCCACCAGAATTTTGGCGTCAAAGTTCTTTACCATTAGACGGGAGAGGACATCTTGGGTGTTTTCCTGAATGTATTTTAGTGTAAGCATATAATTAGGTTTTTGGTAAAAATAAAAAATCTCCTGATAACAAGTACCAGGAGATTACGAATAAACAATAAATATTTTTGTTAAGCTTCTGGTAAAACAGAAACGTATGATCGGTTATCTTTTTTGCGGGCAAAAGTTACCGTGCCGTTTATTAAAGCAAACAAGGTATGATCTCTACCAATCCCAACATTTAAACCAGGGTGGTGTTGAGTTCCGCGTTGACGGACCAAAATATTTCCGGCAATAGCCTGTTGTCCACCATATATTTTTACCCCAAGCCGTTTACTTTCTGAGTCACGGCCATTTCGGGAGCTACCCATTCCTTTTTTATGTGCCATTTTCTAAAATATTTTTCGATTAAGCAGTAATTTTTTCTATCTCAATTTGTGTGTATTGTTGGCGGTGGCCATTCATTACCTGATAAGTTTTTCTCCGTTTCTTTTTGAAGACAATGGCTTTTTCACCTTTCACATGCGCCAATACTTTAGCAGATACACTTGCACCTTTAACAACGGGCTGACCAACTTTTACTTTACCTTCGTTGTCAATAAGTAAAACTTTTTCAAAGTTTACGGTTGAACCCTCTTCAGCATCCATCAAATTAACAAACACCTTAGCTTTTTCTTCAACTCTAAGTTGTTGTCCTCCTATTTCTACAATCGCGTACATCAGTCCAAATATTATTCGTTAAAAAACTTTCGGACTGCAAAAGTAGAAAAGTTTGATTGAACTACAAATATTTGCAATATTTATTTTAGATTTTTGCTTAAAAAAATTGCGTTTGAGGATCTGAATTGATGTTCGTTTGTTATCGAAAGAGAAATTGATAACAAGATCATCCTCAACACTTTATTCAATTTTTCATTTTTCTGTTTTATTGTTCATTGTGAGTGTCAAATATGATATTTTTTAGTTGCACAATAAGCCGTATTTAAAATAATATCGGAATCGTTTTTTAACCTATCAGATATTTATATATTTGTTCACCTTAAATTATAAACATTCATGGGGAGAGTTAAATTGAAGGTTTTGGGGTTATCGTATAGCCAGACACAATCTGGGGCTTATGCTTTAGTGCTGGCTGAGGAGGTTGGCGAGCGAAGGATCCCCATTATCATTGGGGGGTTTGAGGCACAGGCCATAGCTATTGAATTGGAAGCGTTAAAACCACCCCGTCCGCTCACACATGATTTGTTCGTAAATTTTGCCATGGCCTTTAAAATTGAAGTTATTGAGGTGACCATCCATCGGCTGGAGGAGGGTATTTTTTATTCCGAATTGTTGTGCGACAATGGGAGTACCCGGATTAAAATTGATGCCCGCACCTCTGACGCTGTGGCACTGGCCATCCGTTTTGGGAGTCCCATTTATACCACCACCGAAATCCTTGATAAAGCAGGCATCATTCTTCCGGTTGAAAATAAAATCAGAACCGACAAAGGGGAAAAGGCCGGCAAAAAAGAACACTCTTCGAATGTTTACACCAATTATTCATTAAGTGAGTTGAAAGAGATGCTCGACAAAGCCATCAATCAGGAGAACTATGAAGAGGCTTCCAACATCCGCGATGAAATAAACCGCAGGGAACAATTGTAAATTCGTGTTTCTTTTGGAATTCGGCATCCGCCCGTTTCCATTTCATTTGTTTTTTTGTAGCTTTACGGCCTTTTGTTAAACTCTAATTATCTTCTAAAAACTATAAATATGTCAAGCATTAAGAACCGCCTTATTTTGATGAATTTCCTACAATTTTTCATCTGGGGCTCGTGGCTAATTACTATTGGCGCATATTGGTTTCAAACCAAACATTGGTCAGGAGCCGAATTTGGTGCTATTTTTTCAACCATGGGAATTGCATCTTTATTTATGCCGGCCATTGCAGGTATAATTGCTGACCGTTGGATTAATGCCGAGAAACTTTATGGGGCACTCCACGTGATGGGGGCGGTTTTAATGTTTATGATACCTTTGGTAGATGACCCCTCAACGATGTTTTGGGTAATGTTGGTTGCCATGATGTTTTACATGCCAACGATATCGTTGTCTATCACCATTGCCTATTCTTCTATGTCGAGGGAAAAATTGAACGTAATTAAGGAATACCCCCCCATCCGGGTTTGGGGTACCATTGGTTTCATAGTTGCACTTTGGGTAGTGAGCCTTTCAGGATTTGAGGTATCAGCGGGTCAATTTTATGTGGCCTCGGCCTCATCGCTGTTATTGGGGATTTATGGCTTCAGCTTACCTGCTTGCCCACCTTTGGCAAAAGGTCACAAGAAAACCTGGGTCGATGCAATGGGGTTAAATGCTTTTTCACTGTTCAAACAAGGGAAAATGGTTGTTTTCTTTTTGTTTGCCATGTTGCTTGGAGCCGCGCTTCAGCTGACCAATGCGTATGGAGATACCTTTTTACACGATTTTGCCAAAATTGATGCTTATAAAGATCTTTTGGCGGTGAAATTTCCTGCCATCATCATGTCGGTGTCGCAGATATCCGAGACTTTGTTCATCCTGACAATTCCATTCTTCCTGCGCCGGTTTGGCATCAAAAAGGTGATGATTTTTAGTATGATAGCCTGGGTGTTGCGATTTGGGCTTTTTGCCTATGGAAATCCAGCCGATGGGTTATGGATGATCATTGCCTCCTGCATTATTTATGGAATGGCTTTCGATTTTTTCAACATTTCAGGTTCCCTGTTTGTAGAAACCCAGAGCGAGCCGCGTATCCGGGCAAGTGCCCAGGGGTTGTTCATGATGATGACCAATGGCCTGGGTTCTTTATTAGGTAGCCGTTTGAGCGGGATACTCATCGATAAATACTTTAAAACTGGCGATGAGTTTGCTTGGAAAGAAATCTGGTTATCTTTTGCCGCCTATTCTTTCGTGGTGGCTATCTTATTCATGATTGTTTTCAGGCACAAACACAATCCAAAAGAAATCGAGAATTTTCACCATTAGAGCTAAATATAAAAACGGGTACTATTCACCCGGTGACTTTTTGATTATAGCATTATGCCTTATATTCACGTCCGGAGTCACCGGGTGAATTGATGCAAGCGCATGCTCGAAACGACACTAGATTTCTGACCGTATTGATTTAAAAAAACAGGTTTAATAATTTAGCCCGGAGATAATTTCTTCGGGTTTTTTTGCTAACTTACCCTAGGATTACTGTATCAAGATTTTAATACCAGACATTGGGTCATGAGAAGAAAGATCAATCTTTATGTACTATTTATAGTTCTCGTTTCGAATGTGTTGATCATTTCTTTAGCACTCTTTTTTTTCTATTTTCAAAGCCATCATACTATTGAGCATGAGAAAAAATTCATTAATTCTCAGATTACTAGGGAATTTAAAAATCTGAAGCCCATTTTATCGATGATTGAAAAACAGGTCTATTTAAAGTACCAGAACCAGATTATAAAATTTGGAAATGAGGTTCTTAAAAAGTATCCGGATGCCAATGGGGTTCCTTTAGATGCCTTAAAAAGAATGTCTTACACAATTAATGTAGAACAAATTTACTTGGTAAACCGCGAAGGGATAATTCTCAATTCAACTACTACCGAAGGCTTGAATCAAAACATAAAAGGAAGATCACTTGGTTTTCAACGGTTTTTTGATAATTTATTCCTCACGCATCAATCCGGTGCGTTGAAATTTGGTTTTAGCCCGGTTGACAACCGGTTGAGTATTTTTGTTTATTATGTTCCGGAAGGGAGTAAATATGCGCTGGTTATGGCCATTGATTTTATCAACTTTCTTGAGTGCGAATATCCCGGTATGGCCAATACCTGGCTGTTTTATCGGTTGAACGAAGTTATTCCTGAGGAATCGGATATGGTAGAATCGCTAGATGTTTTTATTTGCGATGAGGAAACCCGGGTATCAGTTTTTAATCGGGATCAAAAATTTGTTATCGATTCAAAAAGCTTCAACACCCTTTTTGAGAAAGGCAAACTTGCCCTTAAAACAGATATGGGTGAGGATTATTACCAGGTTTTTACTTTTAATTCGGAATATGGTGCGGTGCCTGTACAGTTGATTTTAAAAGTTGAGTACAATTACGACTCATATCGTGCCACACAAAAGCATATTGTACTTATTTTGTTTTTTGCTTTGCTTCTCATTTTATTGATTTTATCATTCGTTTCCCCGATTATTTCTGAACGGGTACTCATTAAAAAGATTGCTATTATCAATGGTAATTTGAATGCTATCGGCAAAGCAAATTATAATGATTTAAAGGCTTTTCGGGGGAAAGATGAGTTGTCAGAAATTTTAACATCCATTTCTTCACTCAAAGATTCTGTAATTAAGCGCGAAGAACAGTTCAAGGAGGCAAAAATACATGCCGAAGTCGCCGATAAACTTAAATCGGCTTTTTTGGCTAACATGTCGCACGAAATACGTACGCCGTTAAATGCCGTAGTTGGCTTTGCGCAGTTGCTCCGCGATGCCAATCCATCACCCCAGGATGTGGAAAGATACGTGGGGTTGATAAACACGAACAGTACCCGGTTGCTTCAATTAATCAGCGATATCATCGATTTAAGTCAGATAGAATCGGGGCAAATGCGGATTATACCACGCCCCGTATGCTTAAATGAACTGTTCAGTGAATTGTATGCCACGGCAAACAGTAAAATATTGAACCAAAACCAGATTGTGAATAATAAAGAAATTGTGGTTGAGTTGCAAAAAGAATCTCTTCCATCGGGGGAATGCATCATTACCGATCCTTATCGGCTGAAGCAGATTATGGAACAATTGATTGATAACGCGGTAAAGTTTACTTGTAAAGGCAAAATCCAGATCGGGTTCAGGCTAAATGGGGGCTTTATCGATTTTTTTGTTCAAGATACTGGTGTGGGCATTGCCAAGGAAAATCTTACCCGGATTTTTGAACGGTTTGTACAAGCCGAGGATTATTTAACCCGGGAATATGGCGGAACGGGTTTGGGATTGGCAATTTGCCGCGAGTTAGCCATCATGCTCGGGGGTTCCATCCGGGTGGAAAGCCAAATAGACAGAGGAAGCACTTTCTGGTTCCGGGTGCCTTACCGTACGTTGCCAAAGAATTAAGAAGACTTTTCATTCCTCTTAATTTGTTTTTGCAATCCCTTTAGTTGGCAGCAATTTTCAGTTTAAAATTATCCCGTACCTTTTGAAGCTCAGGCATAAATTTCTCTTTGATTTTATGGTAGGGTTCGTGGTTTTCTTTCTTAATAGGCTCTACCGAAGGGGCCTCAACTTTTAAAGGATCAATGGGGTCCCCATTTTTAAAAAACCTGAAATCGAGATGTGGCCCGGTGGCATAACCGGTTTTGCCCACATAACCCAGCAATTGTCCTTGGTTTACATGGTCGCCCATTTTTAGTCCCGGGGCAAACGACTTTAGATGGGCATATTGCGTGGTGTAAACACTGTTGTGCTTTACGGTTACATAATTGCCGGCTCCAGCTTGTTGGTAACCTTTCTTAGCAACAACTCCATCGCCGATGCTAAAAACCGGGGTTCCTTCGGGGGCGGCATAGTCAACGCCACTATGTGCCCGGTAGATTTTTAATACCGGATGAAACCTGTTTTTTGAAAACCTGGAACTTATCCGGTTAAATTTTAAAGGGGCTTTTAAGAAGGCTTTTCGCAAACTATTTCCCTCCTCGTCAAAAAACGAAGGTTGGTTGTCTTGTACAAAATAAAGCGCGTAAAAGTCTTTTCCCTGGTGGTTGAACAATGCAGCATGAATCTGTTCAATTCCCACGGAAACAGAATCAAGAAAGCGTTCTTCATAGATGACATAAAACTCATCGCCCTTTTGAAGGCCAAAAAAGTCAATACTCCAGGCATAAATTTCCGACAATTCGATAGATATCATCGGGTTAATCTGGTTATCCACCATGGCTTCCCAAAGGTTCGACTGAATGGTTCCCCTGGCAGTCTTTTTTAGGATGGTGGTTGGTTTCTCGCCCAAAGTAATTTCCACAGAATCAGCCAGAGTTACCACAACATAGTCGGTGAGGGATTGCTCGTAAACAAAATAGGAGAGGGTAGCGGCAGAATCTTTGGCAAAAAACAATTTGTATTTATTCCCTGAACGTATCTGCCGGACATCAAATATATCATTCTGGTTGGCAATTTGGTCGATGGTTTGCGGGGTGACTCCATAGCCAATCAAAATTTCCGATAGGTTTTGATCCCGCTTCACCTTATTTTCCACTACTGTAAAGGAATCAATGGCAATACCATATTCTAATTTAACGCTATCTTGAACCATAATCTCGTGAACGGGACCCAAGTCTTCGTTGATGGATTGATTGGAGGTTTGGCAAGTAACGAAAATTGCAAGCAAAAGAATACCCACCCCAATGCTTAACCAAACGATTTTCTTCATGTTAATTAATAGGAATTTGTGTGTTTTAACTGGATGACTAGCCTCTGATTTTTTCAAACCCTTTACCATAAACGCCCATGACGGCACCTTGCGAGATAAATGCATCGGGGTCAATGTTTTTGACAATTTCATGAACATCGGGAGCCTCATGTTTCCGGACCATCGTCATGATTATTTTAGTAGGTGTTTTGGTGTACCAGCCTTGCCCATCGAGCACCGTTACTCCCCGGTTCAGTTTCATGGTGATGTCTTCGGCAATTTGTTCATAGTGTTTACTGAAAATCATGATCTGGATGGATTGCTTGGAACCGTTAATAATAAGGTCGATGGTATATGAAACTACCCCCATGGTTACAAAACCGTAAACCAGCTTTTCCATACTTTGAAACAAGAAATAGGATGAACCGATAATAATTATATCGCAATACAAGATGACCTTTCCGGGACTGATATTCCGGTATTTGTTGACAATCATGGCGATGATGTCGGTCCCTCCGGTACTTCCCCCTTGTGAAAAGACAATTCCTACCCCGGCACCACCCAATAAACCACCCAACACAGTGGTCATGAAACCTTCGGTAATAATGGGTTCAGTAATAAACTTTTGCTGTAAGGTCAGAAATATCGAAATCATTACCACACTATAAATGGTTTTGATTCCAAAACTGGCACCCAACATTTTAATGGCGATGATAATTAAGATTGCATTTATGGCTAAATAAGGGTAACCTGCCGGGATTCCGGTGGCATAAAACAATGCAGCAGCCAGGCCACTGATGCCTCCGCCTACAATTTGCCCGGGAATTAAAAACGCGGTCCAACCCAGGGCATGCAGAAACAGCCCAAAGGTAATGATGGAGTATGTTTTAACAATTCCCCAGTTGTTTGTTTTTGTTTTCACAGCTCGATAAGTTTGGTTAAAGTTTGCAATTTTAAAGTAGAAACAAAAATTTTGTTTTCATCAAAAAGCCTGAAACACAATGGTAACAGGCTAAGGGTTCATATATGAAATCAAAAAACATTACAAAACCACATTGATAATCCTTCCGGGAACCACAATTATTTTCTTGGGTTGCTTCCCTTCTAACCATTTAGTGGTATTTTCATTTTCGAGCACCATTTTTTCAATGTCACTTACCGGAGTTTCTGCTTCAACTTCAAGCTTAAACCGGGTTTTTCCGTTAAACGATACCGGATACGAAACAGTGGTCTCTTTTAAGAATTCTTCATTGAGTTTAGGGAATTGGGCGTCGGTAATACTGCCCGTTTTTTCCAGCTTTTCCCACAATTCTTCGGCAATATGTGGTGCAAAGGGAGCCATCAACACGGCTAAGGGTTCCAACACTTCCCGCTTGTTGCATTTCAGGTCGGTGAGCTCGTTCACACAAATCATAAAAGCACTCACCGAGGTGTTGAAGGAGAATTTCTCGATATCATCGGCAATTTTTTTGATGGTTCTATGAATAACCTTCCGTTCGGCTGCCGTGGCGGGTTCATTAATCAGGGTCAATTGGCCATTGGTATCTATATACAAACGCCATAATTTGCGCAAAAAGCGGAGAACGCCTTCAATACCCGAGGTATCCCAGGGTTTAGAATCTTCAATGGGGCCCAAGAACATTTCGTACAAACGTAGTGTATCGGCGCCATACTGTTCGATAATTACGTCAGGATTGACCACATTAAACATCGATTTCGACATTTTTTCAACCGCATGGCCACAGAGGTATTTTTCATCTTCCAGGATAAACTCAGCGTTAGCATAATCGGGCATCCAGTTTTTGAATTTTTCCAAATCGAGCACATCGTTGTGGACAATATTTACATCGACATGAATTTCGGTAACTTCATAATTTTTGCGCAGGTTGTACGATACAAAGGTGTTGGTATCTTTTATCCGGTACACAAAATTCGAACGCCCCTGAATCATCCCCTGATTGATCAGTTTTTTAAAGGGTTCATCTTTACATACGATGCCCAAATCGAAAAGAAATTTGTTCCAGAAACGGCTATAAATCAGGTGTCCGGTGGCATGTTCAGTTCCTCCGATGTATAAATCGACATCCTGCCAGTAGCTGTTAGCCTCTTTACTAACCAGTTGTTGGCTGTTTTTCGGGTCCATGTAGCGGAGGTAATAAGCTGATGAACCTGCAAAACCGGGCATGGTGCTCAGTTCGTAAGGGAATCCCTCATTGGTTTGCCATCCTTTGGCCCGACCCAGCGGCGGTTGGCCATCCTCGGTAGGCAGGTATTTGTCAACTTCGGGTAATTCCAATGGCAGTTCGTTTTCGTTCAATACGTAAGGAATCCCCTCTTTGTAATAAACCGGGAATGGTTCGCCCCAATAGCGCTGGCGGCTGAAAATGGCATCACGCAAGCGGAAATTTACCTTTCCGTAACCCAGTTTCTTATCTTCAATATGTTTGATAATGGCCGTAATGGCTTTTTTAACAGGCATTCTGTCAATAATTCCTGAATGAATCATCACTCCCTCTTTGGAATCGTACGATTCGTGCCATGTAGCAGGATCGGTGGGAGTATCGCCCTCTTTTACTACTACCTGGATAATGGGCAGGTTGAAATGGCGGGCAAAGGCAAAATCGCGGCTGTCGTGCGCCGGAACGGCCATAATGGCTCCGGTTCCGTAACCCGAAAGTACATAATCGGCAATCCAGATGGGGATTTCATTTCCTGTTAATGGGTTGATACCATAGGCGCCAATAAATTGTCCGGTAATTTTATTTACCTCGGCAATCCGTTCCCGTTCGGTGCGGCTTTTTACCCAATGGATGTATTGTGAGACTTTTTCTTTGTATTCAGGGGCAGTAAGTTCCAAAACCCATTCATGTTCGGGGGCTAAAACCATAAAAGTGGCTCCATACAAAGTATCGGGACGGGTGGTAAAAATTTCGATGGTTCTGCCGCTGCCTTTCACACCAAAGTTTACCGAGGCGCCCTCGCTACGGCCAATCCAATTGCGCTGAACCTCTTTTAACGATTCGGACCAATCGATGGTATCCAGCCCATCGAGCAGGCGTTGTGCGTAGGCTGAAACCCGAAGGCTCCATTGTTTCATCTTTTTTTGAACCACTGGGTATCCACCACGGACCGATACTCCCTCTTTTACCTCATCGTTTGCCAGCACCGTTCCTAATTGTGGGCACCAGTTTACCTGGGTTTCGGCTAAAAAAGCAATTCGGTAGTTTAATAAGATTTCCTGTTGTTGCTTTTCAGTAAACGAATTCCATTGGGAAGCAGTAAATTTTTGGGTAGGCGAACAAGCCGCATTTATCTTTAGGTTTCCTTCCCGTGAAAAGTGTTCAATTAGTTTATCAATGGGTTCGGCTTTCTGGGTTTTATTGTTAAAATAATGGTTAAACATTTGAATGAATGCCCATTGAGTCCAATGGTAATAGTTGGGCTCACAGGTACGTACCTCACGGTCCCAATCGTACGAGAAACCGATTTTATCGAGCTGTTCGCGGTACCGCTTTATGTTGTTTTCAGTGGTAATGGCAGGGTGTTGCCCGGTTTGGATGGCATATTGTTCGGCAGGCAAGCCATACGCATCGTAACCCATGGGATGCAGCACGTTGAACCCGTTCAGGCGTTTGTATCGGCTGTAAATATCGCTGGCAATGTAGCCCAGCGGGTGGCCCACGTGTAGCCCGGCTCCCGAAGGATAAGGAAACATATCGAGTACATAGAATTTGGGTTTCGATGTATTTATGTTGATTTTATAAGTCTGGTTTTTACGCCAGTATTCCTGCCACTTTTTTTCTATTTCGTTGAATTTGTATTCCATATAGGTATGTGTTTCAAAAACATTAAGGATTTCTGGGAAGGCATCGGTAAATACGAACTTTCCATTTATAATGGCCGCAAAATTAGGAAAATAATCGAGAGGTAAAAAACATATTGCACAATCTTAATTGCTTGAAATGCTGAATAATAATGGTTTGAACGCCGAGTAGTTTTATGCAGGAAAAATAATTTCTATTTTAGTGCCTTATTTTCATTGAATGGTATCAAGAATTATTTCTGGAATAAAAAGACGATTATCGGATCCGTTTTGGAAGAATGTAGCTACATTAACATCAGGTTCTGTGATTGCTCAGGCATTACCCGTATTGGTTTTTCCTATTCTTACGAGGGTATATTCCAAAGAAGCTATCGGGTTTTATTTTGTATTTGTGGGCATCGGGCTGATTACCCAAATTATTGCATCGCTTCAGTACGAATTGGCCATTTTGCTTCCGAAAGACAAGAAAGATTCCAATACGATTTTCGAACTGAGTTTGATTATCGTATTGGTCAATACCCTAATCATGCAAGGTTTGATCCTGTTATTAGATGATTGGTTGTATTCGTTAATCAAACAAGAGGGGTTTGCTCAATTTATTCACCTGATTCCTCTTAGTACTTTCCTATTAGGGATGTTCCGGGTTTTAAACAATTACATGAACCTGGAACGGAAATACAAGCACATTGCATATAGTAAAATTGCTAAATCGGTTACTTTAGGGATAATACAGGTTGGCATGGGTTTGCTGGGATTTCTGACCTCAGGAATGGTAATCGGGTTATTGGCAGGGCAGGCAGTGAGTGTGATTTATTTGGTGATTCAACTGATATACCGGACAGAATTTAAGTTTCAATGGGATTGGACATCCATGATACGGTTGGCCAAAGTGTATAAGGACATGCCTATTTTTAACACAGCCATCTCTTTTTTGAGCAACCTTTCGAATCAATTGCCTGTTTTTTTTCTTTCGCGGTATTTTGGGGCGGCAGCTTCGGGCGATTATGGGTTGGCCAACAGGGTGGTATCCACACCTATGGAGTTGGTAGGTTCGTCGGTTGGGCAGGTATTTTTTCAGGAGTCGGCTCATTTGGTTAAAACAAAAGGGGACCTGCATCAATTGGTAAAAGATACCTACAAAAGGTTGTTTAAAATAGCCATTATTCCCTTTTTGCTCCTTTTAATTTCTGCTCCATGGCTGTTTTCGTGGTTCTTTTCCGATGAATATATTACCAGTGGTTATCTTACCCAAATCCTTATTCCCTGGCTATTTTTAAATTTTCTGAATTCCCCGGTCAGTTACCTGTTCGATGTGTTAAACAAACAACGGTTTATGACCATTTTCCATACCGTGTATTTTCTCTCGCGGATTGCCGGGCTGTTGGCAGGTTTTTACATTTTTCAAAATGTATTTATTGCTGTAGCCATTTTCAGTACCATTGGAATCCTTTTTAATGGTTATACCATTTATTATTATTTAAAAATTTCGAAAAGCACTGATTTTCAAATTTATAAATAACAACCTTATTTTAGTGATAATAGGTCATTGTAACCTCTGTAATTTTCTGTTTAAGAGCAAGTCTTTCAACAAGGTCGTTATTAAACGTATCAACGCCATGTTGATTTAAGTGAAAATTGTCATAGAAAAATGACTTTGGAAGATTTAGAATCTGCGTATAATTATAATAAGGGACATTGAAAGATGCGAAATATTGATTGTACCATTCGGCATTCATTATTTTTGAGTCAAATTCTCTTAACACTGGTGCTTGTACAAATATAATACACGACTTACTTTTTTTAAGCGTTTCTATGTTCCGTTCAAACGCTTCCATCTGAAAATGACGAGGTATCCATCGGACAGAATCATTCGGGAGAACATCTCTGTATGGCTGATACTCTTTTTCAACAAACCCTCCTGAGATATATTCATCATGTTCCATTTGAATGGGATGTACAAAGTCATTGTCCATTCCCATTAATTGCCGAAACCCTGCATAAACAAATGTAAAATAGGTTTTAATTGAATTTAGCCGGAATACCATAGCAGTTACCTGATTATCAATAACTCCATTACACAAAAAATCGATCGATGACTCTACTCCATCCATGGAAAAAGATTCAGGATTAACGACAAAGAGAATTACTTTTGGATGAAGCCTTTCTAAATAGGTTTTGATTAATACTTCGGTCTGGATTTGTGTTTGATTGCTTGAACCTAGATTGAACAAGCGGATTCCTTGTTCCTCAAATATCCGGGGATCGAATCCCCGGTATGCTTGCGAGGCTCCCAGAACCAATACATCCACATTCTGCACCTGCTTGGCTTCACGGATGCGGTTATATAAAAAACTGTCGGAGCCTAACTTATAATTGAGGTTATCTTTGATAAAAGATGGAGTGAATAATCCCCAAAGCACAGTAAATGTTGCCAGAAAAACTGGAAGCATTAACATAAACAAGGTTATTTTTTTTAAGTATCGCTGCATTTTAAAACTGAAAATAAATGAAAGCATCTCCATCGGTTTGGAAGAATAGGAAAATTAAAAACACCAAGAATGCATAAAAAGCAAACCTTCCTATATTTGGCCAGGGTTTGCCTGTAGTTTCAATGGCAAACGTCTTATTTCTTCCCATGTAATCGAATGCCATAAAGAAAACAACTATACCAACCATCGTTAACTTGAGCCCTGCCAAAGATAAGTCATCGGGTGTAAACAAAGGTTTGTTAATGATAGATTTTAGGTATATGAAGGCGTCTTTTGCACTTTGTGCCCTAAATATGATTAGAGTAAAAGTCCAGTAACTAAAAGTTAACAATATGCTTATCGGGTCATATATTTTTTGATGAATTTGTTTCCGCCACTTTTTCCGGGTTTTTTTGGTAAAAATATCATAAGTGAGGGCTATTCCATGAAAGGCCCCGAAAATCACAAATTTCCACGCGGCACCGTGCCATAAACCACATAATAAGAAAGTAAGCATGGTAGAAAAAGCAATTCCAAAACTTCCCCAGTTTCTGGTTTTAATGGCCAATGGCGTGTATAAATAATCGCGCAACCAGGTTGATAATGAAATGTGCCATCGGCGCCAGATTTCGGTAATGTTTTGTGAAAAATAAGGTGACTGGAAATTCTGCATCAATTGGAACCCTAACAAACGTGCCACTCCAACGGCGATGTTGGAATAGCCGGCAAAATCGCCATAAATTTGAAATGAAAACAGCATGGCACCTAAAATAAGAGAGAACCCTGATTGTTGTTGATAGTTATCGAAAATTTGGTTTACTACCACACCTACATTATCGGCAACAACCACTTTCTGGAACAATCCCCACAATATCTGCCGCATGGCAATAGCAGACTTCTCATAATCGAATTGGCGCTTTATATAAAACTGGCCCAACAAATTACTGGCACGCTCGATAGGTCCGGCGACCAATTGAGGGAAAAAGCTCACAAATGCGAAAAAACTGACAAAATCACGGGTCGCTTTCAATTGTTTCCGGTACACATCAATAGTGTAACTCATGGTTTGGAACGTATAAAAACTGATTCCCACCGGAAGAATGATATTCAACGAACGTTTGCTAAGTTCCACATCAAATAAAGCGAACAAATCGATAAAACTATCGACAAAAAAGTTATAATATTTAAAGAACCCCAGCATAATGAGATTGATAGCAATACTGATAGTTACCCATATTTTTGCCGATTTGGGTTTGATAGGCGCATCAATTTTGAGGGCAATCAGATAATCGGAAAGCGAGCTGAGGAATATTAATGACAAAAACCGCCAGTCCCACCAACCGTAAAATACATAACTTGCCACCAATAAAAACAAGTTCTGCCATTTTACCGAGTTTTTAAGAAAAAGCCAATATGAAATAAATACAATGATGAAAAAAATGGCAAAGGTGCCTGTATTAAAAAGCATTTCTTAAGGTATTTTACATTGTTTTATCAAGAATTGATTGGCAAATATCCCCCACGTTTTTCCAATGCTGAATTTCAAGACTTGTAAATCTGATCTTGTAATGTTTTTCAATTGCCACAATAAGCTGGATGTGGGTTAACGAATCCCATTCTTCAATATCCCCGGCATGTGTATCGGGTTTAAGGACAATACCTTCTTTATCTAATACCTCATTAAATATTTCGGAGAGTTCCGATAATAAAGTTTGTTGGTTCATGATATTATTTTTTTAAAAATGCGGCATACATTACACAAATCTTGCGTTGGTGCGCTTCTTCTATAGGCATATTTTCGGTAGGTACCTCTGTTTCCTGGACAATAGTAAACCCTGAGGTTGTTATTAAATCCCTGATTTCGGCTGTATGATTAAAAAGAAAAATATGGTCAATATCAGGTGCATTGGTTGGAACGGTAATAAAGAGGGTTCCATCATCTTTAAGTATGGAATGTAGTTTCTTTAATAACCGATCGGGGGTTTCGACATGCTCCAACACTTCGCCCATACTTATAAAGTCAAATTGGTTTCTTGGGTTATAGTTAAAAATATCACTATGTATAAAATCTACCCTTTTGTAATCGATGAATTTTTTGGCAACCATAAGTGATGTATCGCTGATATCCAAACAATTATAGCTGATGGATTGGCCAAAATGTTTGGTGGCTGCATCAATAAACAAGCCATGACCCCCGCCAATTTCCAGATAGTTTTGAATTATTTTATATTGAGATAAGTTTTCAATAAAAAATCGGAATATTAGATAATGCTGTTTCCACAAAACCTGCGATAGCAATAGCCCATACAGATAAGAATTCATTACTTCGGGGTTGGAATACACCCGCATGTTAACTTCCTGAAACGATGAATAACGATATTTTCCGGTTTGGGAAAAATGGATCATCTCAAAAACATTTTCGTGAACCTTGGTCAGGTAAAACGAAATAGCCTTGTCGAGAGAAACCTCAGAGTTTACCAAAAACTGTTGATATTTAACTAGAAATTGGTCGGCCCATGCAAAAAAAGCTTCATCCATTTGCGAAAGGGTTTCTTTCAATTTTTTTGCATGAAGCGGGTTTTGAGCTTCTATCTTATCAATTATTATATTTAGAATATGCTTTTCGCTCATTTTTCTTTAATAAACGTTGGTTTTTCAACAAAATTGGCTACCAACATGGTCCACAAATGATCTTTTTGGCTAAACCCCAAATCTGCAAAATGTTGTTTAACCAATTGGTTTTTGGAAGTTGGCAGGTATTCACCCGCTATTTCAGAAAAACCTTTTTCGATGGCAAAATTAACAATCTTGTTCAACACAAATAATTCCAGGTCTCTTTTTAATACCCGGCAACTCATTATCCAGGTATCAATAAATAATGTAGTGTTTCTTTTTTCAAGAATTATGGCCGAGACCAACCCGTAATCGCCAAATTTATCTGCTAGCAAAAAACTCATGAATACATAATTGCCCGAGGCCAGCATGGTTTCCAACTGGTTGTCGGTATAGCGCTGTGTGCGTAGGTTAAATTGGTTCGACCGTTGAGTCAGTTGAGCAATCCTCGGAATTAGAAATGGAGTGGCATCCAACACTTGACAAACCATGTTCAGGCTTTGAAGATATTCGTTTTCGTTGGTGAATGTGCTTTTAAGCTCTATTCTTTTGGCTTCGGTCTGATATTGTTGAGTACGGCTCGCATCGGCTTCGGAGACTGAGGCGGTCTCAAAAAATTTTCCCCGTTGCAAAAAGGCTAAATATTCAGTAGCATCTTCAGGTAATTCAGGGACAGTAATTTCTGGTATTGCTTCAAGTACCATGTTCCTTTCAAACGGATTATCATCGATAAAAACCATGGAATCGAAGCCAATATTTAATACCTGTTGAATGTATCGGATATTGTCCACCTTGTTGTTCCAATTGGCCACAAAAACGGCAAAGTCGTCGAGTGAAAGGATCATGTCCGGATGATTCAGGAATGGTTCTTGAGCTACGGATAAAGCGTTTTTACTACAGATAGCCAGTAATATTCCCCTGTTTTTTAGCTCTTTAGCCCACAGTTGTAAATCCGAGAATGTTTTCCCTATCCCCAAATTCCCCAACTGAATATTTTCCACACCTTCATCACCAATTACCCCACCCCAAAGGGTATTATCCAGATCGAGGATTACACATTTATTAAAATAGCCATTCAAAGCTTTAATCACCCGGATTACCTCCGCAATCATAGCTTGCATTCCATCAATACTTAAAGCCATTTTCGATAAATAATACAAGCGGTGATCGACAAACATTTGGGCACCCATCTGATTCTGGATAGAACTCAAGTCATAAATGAATAAGTTTTTCAGTTGCTGGCTTAACTCGGACATCTTAAGGTTTAAGGTGCGGAGTTGATACAAAAATGAATCTTTGGTTTTGTTGGCAAAATTACCAAAAATGCCGTCATCCATTTCATAAAAATTATTCCAGAGCACGTTACATCTAATTCGACTATTTATGGTTTGCAGCAGATGGTTGATGTTTTTTGCATAATCATTGGCAAAATCACACCGCGAATGAAGTTCGGTTTTCTCAAACTTATACAGAAGCTGTTGAGTACATTGAAAAACAAGAATAATATCAGGTTTATAACGGTACAATTCGGAGTTTGAATCTAAAATCTGCCGTTCAATTTGGTTATAATCGGCTTCAAAAACTTCCAATAAAAAAGGGGTCGTTATATTTTGAGACAATAAGGCTTTTTTAATAAGCTGAGTGGCACTATCGCCCAAAAGCATTATTTTTTTTGGCATCAGTTTCAGTATTATTTAACCCCAAACCTACAAATTTCTTTTTGTATTGAAAATCCCATGTCTTATTTTAATGGTGTTATTTCAATTTAAACATAGACGATTTTTACAAATCCGCCTTTTTTGAATAGTTAAAATGGTGGTTATACATAGATGGAATAATATCTAAAATTTTGCTTTATTAATCTAACGTGAGTTCGACCTAAGCGGCTTTTGCAATTCTATTATTATCAATATTTTCGATGTTTATTGAAGGTTTTTTAGGTAAAAAGCTATATGCGATAAGTCCAGAAATCAGGTTAGCAAGGAAATTG